>ENA-OSEO01000105-OSEO01000105.1-sediment-metagenome-genome-assembly--contig:-NODE-105-length-224518-cov-7.821695_pt1 | contig 224518 bp, 184 predicted proteins | sample MGYA00237883_ERZ534232 | MGnify/ENA metagenome assembly ERZ534232
CTTCACTGTAGACTAACTCAGCCGACTTCAGTCGTCTCAGGTTTGAAGCCATCGCCTTCAGGCGATGGAGCATTCACATGGTTGCATAGTTTCATCTCCAACGTGAGTGGTGTCTGTGATGCGGGAGTTATCAATACGTATGTCATGGGCGCCCTCATCCCAACGTTTCCTGCAAAGCCGCCGAGAGCAGTTCATTTTCCCGCCGCTTCCGTACGGCCAGGCGGATGAAGTATTCTCCCACGCCCGGAAAAGAAGTACAATCCCGGATAAGAATTCGGCGTTGCTCCAGTTCCCGCGCCAATCCCGGCGCATTCCAGCGGGGATCCTCCAAACGGACCAGCACATAGTTGGCCGAGGAAGGATACACCGTGAGCGCGCTCAAGGATTCAAGCCGCCGGGTGAGCCGATCCCGTTCTTCCCCAACGAATCGCACCGTTTCTTCCACGTAGGAATCCTGTCCCAGACAGTAAAGGCCGGCTTCCTGCGCAAGCATGTTCACGGCCCAGGGTTCCAGACGAACGGCCAGACGACGGATCAGGTCCGGATGGGCGACGATCCAGCCCAGCCGAAGTCCCGGCAATGCGAATATCTTGGTGGCGGACCGGAGGACCAACAGGTTGGGTCTGCGCGCCGCCTCCGCAATGAGCGATCCCCCCGGCTGAAACTCGATGAAGGCCTCATCCAAAACAAGGATGGTATGGGAGTCCTCCAGTCGTCGGACCAGCCAAAGCATCCGTTCCGGATCCATGAACTGGCCTGTGGGATTGGCCGGGTTCGCCACCCACAGCGTGGACGGGCCGTCCGAAACCCGGAGGGTCTCCACGGCGGATGTATCGTATCGCCAAGGGGGGCCGCCGGGCGGACTCGAATACTGCACCGAGCACCCCGCCAGCCGACATGCGTTTTCGTACTCTCCGAACGCCGGACCGGCGATACGGACGCGGTGGATCCCCAGAAAGGCCGGCAGCATGTAGATGAAACTCGTGGAGCCGTTTCCCACCAGAACGGAGCCGGTGGGAAGGCCCCATCGCTCTTCAAGCGCGCGGGTCAAGGTTTCGGCTCCCATTTCGGGATAGTGAACAACCCGCTCGAACCGCTCGAACAGATGATCCTTAAGTCCCGGAGGGGGGCCTAACGGATTGATGTTGGCGCTGAAGTCCAGGATAGACTCCGGCGGCACATTCAGTTTCCGTGCGGTTTCAAACACCTTGCCGCCGTGGAAGTGATTGAGGGTGAAAGTATCGGCCTGCATTTCAAATCCGAATCAGACTGGTGAGTGTGACCATCAAAACGGACGCTATGAACATGACCTGCTCCGCCTCCAGAACCCGGGGAATGGAGAACTCTTCCAGAGGGTCTCCGATACGGGGCTTCTCCACTATAATCCCTTCATATCTCGAAGGCCCCCCCAGTTGAACCCCCAATGCGCCGGCCATGGCCGCTTCGGGTCTCCCTGAATTGGGGCTCTTGTGATTCCCGCCGTCGCGCAGGAATATCCGCCATGCGTTCCGCGCATCCAGTCGAAGAAGAAACGCCGCCGCCACGATTAACAGTGCGGAGAGCCGGGCGGGGATGAAATTCAAGACGTCGTCCAGCCGGGCGCTGCACCATCCCAGGTGCGCATACCGCTCATTCCGGTATCCCACCATGGAATCCAGGGTGCTTGCCGCCTTGTAGGCCATGGCGCCCGGCACGCCCGCCAAGGCCATGTAGAACAGGGGCGCCGCCACTCCATCGGAAAAATTCTCAGCCACCGTTTCGATGACGGCGCGGATGATTTCTTCCGGCTCCAGTTCCTCCGTGTCCCTGCCTACGACACGAGAAAGAAGAAACCGGGCGCCTTCCAGATCATCGGACCGAAGGGCCTTAATCACCGCCCAGGACTGTTTGTACAAGTCCCGGACGGCAATGGCGGTATAGGCCAAGTACACGGCGACAAACACTCCCAGCCAGCGGTCCATCCAGTAGAACAGGGACAGCACCAGCCAGGAGGCCAGAAACGTTCCTGCTACGATGCAGAGGGTCAGAAGACACCCGCCCAACATGAGTGCGCGGGCTTCATGGGCGTACGATCGGATCCGGGATTCCAGGCGGGTTATGGCCAGGCCGATTCCACGAATTGGATGAGGCAGCCATCGAGGGTCACCCAACAACAGGTCCAGCAAAAAAGCGCTCCAGATCATTCCGAAGGTCACCCGAAAATCCCCCCACAGTGAACATGAATGTCTCAAAGTAGCACATGCGGCATTCGCGTCAACGCTTTTTTCCGGGTTCACTTGCCCGGAAAGGTCGCCACAGCAGCCCGTCGAAAAACCGCATTTCGGACAGGCCGTTCCAAAACGATGAGATGCAAGGCGCGCGAATCCTGAGGAATGAGGCGTACAACCACTACGCCGCAATGACGAAGGAGGATGCGTCACGCCAAAGGCGTGAAACCAGATCGCGTTTTTGAACAGCCTGATAGGCGCGTTTTCCGGAACGTCCGGCAGTCGCCGTCCCATCCGCCGGCCCTGTGTATGGCCGTTTTTCTTTTGAGTTCCCGCGGGGCCGTGCTATATATTTTCTTTTACGGGGACAGTGCAGGAATATTCACGAATCATGAGGCGACAAATATGGACTCCGGCAGAAAGCAAACCTTGGCCATATTGACGGGAGGGGGAGACGTCCCGGGCTTGAACGCATGCATCAAAGCCGTGGCGTACAGAGCCGCGGACGAAGGCATGAATATTTTGGGCATCCGCCGGGGATGGGGAGGGTTGCTGGAATACAACCCCGACGATCCGGAAAGCCTGGCTCGAAGCGTGATCAAACTCGGCAGGGACGTGGTTCGAACCATCGACCGTTCGGGCGGAACCTACCTGCATACTTCCCGCACGAACCCCAGCGCCGTGAAAGCTTCCCACTGCCCTGATTTCTTGAAGAGCAAGCTGGATCCCACCAAAGAGAAGACGGACTTCACCGCCCATATTCTGTCCAATCTGGAAAGGCTGGGCGTGGATGTAGTGATACCCATCGGAGGCGACGACACGCTTTCGTTCGCGGAGCGGCTCCATCGAGAGGGGTTCCCCGTCATCGCCATACCCAAGACCATGGACAACGATGTGTTCGGCACGGATTACTGCATTGGATTCTCCACCGCGATTACGCGCAGCGTGAACTTTATCCATGCCTTACGCACCTCCACCGGATCCCACGAGCGAATCGCCGTGGTGGAGCTGTTCGGACGGTACTGTGGGGAAACCTCGCTGGTTGCGGCCTATCTGTCCGGCGTCGATCGGGCCATTATTTCGGAAGTCCCCTTTAACCTGGAAAAATTGGCCCGTTTTCTGGTGGATGACCGGAAGCAGAACCCCAGCAACTACGCCATGATGACCATCAGTGAAGGCGCCAAAATGGAAAGCGGAGAAATGCTGATCAAGGGGGAAGCCGATCCTTACGGTCACCGAAAACTTGGGGGCATAGGCGCCATGACGGGAGACGCCATCAAGAAGCTGACCGGCGTCGATATCATATTCCAGCCGTTGTTTTACCTGATGCGCAGTGGTTCTCCGGATTCATTGGACCTGATGGTCGCGGTGAATTTCGGACACATGGTCGTGGACTTGGTGGTCAAGCATTCCACGGGGAGGCTGGTGGTGCTGAGGAACGGGACTTATGGGGACGTTCCCTTGAGCACCATTACCACGGGACAGAAACGAGTGGATGTGCGGGAACTATACGACATCGAGCACTATCGCCCCAAGGTGCGCCATGTGAGCGGAAAGCCCATGTTCCTTTATTGAAGGTCGATGAACGCGTAAGACAGGAAAACTCTTCGTTTTGTCATTTGGAGCGTAGCGATAACTCTCTACAATTATTACGAGATTTCTCCTCGCTGTGCTCGTCGAGATGACAGAAATCGACTTTTTACGAAACTATCAAGGTTGCCGCCGGGTGTTTTGACAAACCCCCGCCCCGGTGCTATAGAGTTCCTGTTGGAAGAATCCTCCTGCAAAAGATGAATTTTCGCGGAAGTGGACAGCCCGCTGGTGGGGCTCCCGGACTTCAAATCCGGTGGAGGGCGTGAGCAGCGTCCTCGGTGGGTTCGATTCCCATGCACTTCCGCCACCGGTGGGCCGTGGCGCACTGCGGTTTCCGGAGCGTTTCCCTGCATGGGCCGCATCCCGATTCTCCGCCTCCGCAATATCCCAACCGGGTTCACGTCCCGTAACGCGTCCTTTTTCGCCGCCCCGCCCGTAACGCCCGCTCTTCATGGTTCCGACCCGCCGGCTGTTTCTTCAGCCGCCGTTCATCCGATTTGAAGAAAGGCCGCGTCGTTCCGACATCCGAGCCCGGAGCGCTTGGGACAGGCGATTTGCCATTGCGTTTTGCCGCTCCAAGGTTTATTAGGTGCCGGGGAAGGTCTATGTTGTGCGTGAGCCCGAAGCCGGTGTCCGGGCGACAGCCTGCGTCCCAAGGCGTAAAATACGAGAACCCCGATAATCCCGAACACCGATCGCACCGGCAAGAGGCTGTGGTCCAAAGGGAAGCCGGCCGGCTCATTGAAGGCCGTATCCGCCGGATCCATCCCATGAGTGCGGTCCCTGTGGCATTTCGATGTCAAGTTCGTATAATATGGAACCGCTTTCGTCTTTCTCAGGAACACGACCTTCGTAATCGTATCGGATATTCGATTGGGTGTATCGGGTGCGGGAATTTCCAGCCGCGACCGGTCTGAGCCGTATGGAGGTGAATATGGGCAAGATAAGAATAGCGATCGTGGGGGTAGGAAACTGTGCCAGCTCGTTGATCCAGGGGATTGCCTATTACGCGCCGGAGCAGAGGGAACCGAACGGCCTCATGCACCGGGAACTGAATGGTTACAAGCCTTCGGACATACAGACCGTGGCGGCTTTTGATATCGACCGAAGAAAGGTGGGGAAAGATGTGGCCGAGGCCATCTTTGCACTGCCGAACTGCACCACGGTGTTCTGCCCGGATGTACCTCCCACGGGCGTCCAGGTGACCATGGGCCGAATTCTGGACGGCTTTTCCGATCATATGAAGGAGTACCGGCAAGACTGGACGTTTTCACCCTCCGAGGAACCCGAAATCACGCAGGAGCAGGCGGTAGAACTTCTTAAAGCCTCGCGAGCGGAAATCATGTTGAACTACCTTCCGGTGGGTTCGGAACGCGCGACCCGCTTCTACGCTGAATGCGCCCTCGATGCCGGGGTGGCTTTCATCAATTGCATGCCCGTCTTCATCGCCAGCGATCCCGTATGGGCGGAACGTTTTCGGGAACGAACCCTCCCCTTGATCGGAGACGACGTCAAAGCCCAACTCGGCGCCACCATTACGCATCGTGCTCTCACCGACCTGTTTCGGAAGCGGGGAGTCCGTCTGGATCGAACCTACCAGCTCAATACCGGCGGGAACACGGACTTCCTGAACATGCTCAACCATTCCCGCCTGTCCTCCAAGAAGAAATCCAAGACCGAAGCCGTCCAATCCGTCGCCGCCGTGCGAATGGAGGAAGAAAACATCCATATCGGACCCAGTGACTATGTGGCTTGGCAGAAAGACAACAAGGTATGCTTCCTGCGCATGGAAGGCCGGCTTTTTGGAAACATACCCATGAACCTGGAACTTCGGCTTTCGGTGGAAGACTCGCCCAACTCGGCGGGGGTGACCATCGATGCCGTCCGCTGCTGCAAGTCGGCGTTGGACCGCGGTATCGGAGGAGTTCTGATATCCCCGTCCGCATACCTGATGAAACATCCTCCCCGACAGTACACGGACGACGAAGCCTATCGCATGGTTGAGGACTTCATCTCAGGCAAACGAAAGGATTGACTGAACCTTCTTCGAACCCCGACAGTGTTTCGAACTCCCTATACGGCCCATAAGGTGTTTCCTCCGGAGTCTGTATAGATCCACAAAATGAGGCGTAGTAAGTACGCCGCAATGACGAGGATGCGCCATCCCGCCGTTGGCGTGACGGCAGAGGGCGTTTTTCGACGGCCTGCGGCCGCCCCGAACACACAAAAGACCGCTATTCCTTTTGGCTTCTAGGAACGGTTCCCTGGGAGAGGCCAAGTTCCCCATCATCCAACCTGAAAACCGCCAAACCCAGAAACAACACCACAGCCGCGGATATAAACAGAGGGCCGAACCCCAGCCATTCCCCAAGATAGCCCAAGAGAATGGATCCCAGGAATACACCGGCATCGATGCTTCCGGTAAAGGCGCCGGTCACTTTGCCGCGCAAATGGGCCGGCTCGCGCCGAACGGCCATGGCATTCAGACAGGGAAACAGGAACCCGTGGCCGCACCCGCACAGGAGACCCGCCGGGAACAGGACAGCCGAACCCGCCGGCAACAGCAACACCAGAAACCCGAGACCTGCGATCACGAAAGCGTATGGCATGACGCGCTCCTCTCCCACCCGATCGGCCAGTCGTCCTCCTAAGAGACGTGTCAGAATGGCCGCAGCGGAATAAGAAAGGAAATACGCGGACACCATGACGTACTGCCGTTCCTCCACAAAGGGAAAGACGAAGTTACCCGAAGCCGAAATCCCTACCCCGAAGAGAAAAGAAAGCAAAGCCACCAAGGCGTTCTTCCGCGTCCTGAGCACCTGGAGAAACGACACTCGGGGGGATTGGCGGGAAAATGTGAACGAATCGGCAAGGGGCAGATGACAGACCAGTCCGATGCCCGCCACGGCGGATGCGGTAAGGAAAAAAGCGGAGAACCCCAAATGCCCGATGACGGGCTCCGCCAAGGCCGGCCCCAACCCAAGGCCGGTGAGTCCTGAGATTCCGAAGACCCCGATGCCCTCGTTGAGTCGCTCCTGGGGCACGATATCCGCCACAAAGGTGAATGCGGCCGTAAAACAGATGGCCAAACCCACCCCATGAATGATCCGCATTCCCAGAAACACGGCATAACAGGCCGAAAGATCCTCACACGATTCAATGAATAAATAGCATAAAGGCAACAGGGTCATGATCAGAGACCCAACGGTATAGCTCCGTCTCCGGCCGAACCGGTCCACCATGGTGGAAACCCAGGGCCGGCAAAGCACCGAAGCCAGAGCGAAGGCTCCCATAAGCACTCCGATGTCCGCCTTGGACCCCCCCAAATCTTGGATGAACAGGGGCAAGGTGAAGAACGCCGCAAAACTGGACGTAGTGCACAAGTTGGCCACCGCCATGGTCACAAATCCTCTGGAAAACAACGTCGACATGTCGCAGGCCTTTCTCGCGCGCCTTCACTTCGCCCTATGGCGGTCCCGGTGGCAAGAGATGCGGACAGGCCGGTGCAAAACGCGATCTGCTATGCTGCGCTTCATCCTTCGTCATTGCGTCGTACGGGTTGTACGCCTCATTCCTCAGGATTCGCGCGCCTCGCATCTGATCGTTTTGCACCGGCCTGTCCGCAATAGTGCTTATCAACGGGCCGCCATGATAGCACGCTTCCCGTTGGAAATACATTTCCCTTCGCTCTGTGAAAAAGCCGGTCCGGAGGCCTGTCCACACCGCTGGATAAACGGCCGAAGGCGACCCCTCCCGGCGCCTCCGCTCCTCGGCGCCGCTTGACTCCGGGACCGCCATAGGTCAAACTTCGGTAGAAATTCCTCGAAGCATTCCGGCAGGAATTCTCCGAGCTGCGTGGGTCGCCCACTCCTCGCATGCGCCCGTATCGAGCACGCCGAAACCGCGGCCTGCCGGGATCGTCGCACTTTTTACGATGAGGATACCCATGAAAAACAGTCGATATTCATCCAGAGATCGTTCAAAAGCACGAAGACCCAGCGGAGGCAGGGAGGCGTTTGAAGCGTTGTTGCGCGAACAGAGAGAGCGCAAGACCGGCCCGGGGGGATATCGCGAGCAGTCCCTGAAAATTCACGGCCTGATCTGCGCCAAGTGCGCTCGGGAATTCGACGAGAGCAACCGCCATTTGCTCACCGTGCATCATAAGGACGGAAATCACAACAACAATCCACCGGATGGATCCAATTGGGAAAATCTCTGCGTCTATTGCCACGAAGACGAACACAGCAGGGGGTTGCTGGCCGACTACATGGATGCTTCCCGAGACTCGGATTGACGGACGGCGCCATGTGGCTTTCGAGGAATCCTGAAGGATCTTTCCGACGGCGGGGGAAGGCATGACCCAACACGTCCACATCTCTTCCGATCCCGCGGATTTCAAATACATGGAAAAGAACGTGCCGTGTCAGTCCGCCTGCCCGGCCCGGACCAATGTTCCCGCCTATATCCGCGCGCTCTTTGAAAAGGACTGCGGTGTCTCCTATGCCATCAACCGGGATTCCAATGTGTTACCGGGAGTTCTGGGGAGAATTTGTTCCAGGCCGTGCGAACATGTTTGTCGCCACGGGGAAGGAGAACTCGGAAAGCCGGTCAATATCTGCCATCTGAAGCGGGCCGCAGCCGATTTCTCCTCGCTGCTTCCCCCCGCTGAGCCCGCTTCCCTGAATTCAGGGAAGCGCGTCGCCGTCATCGGATCAGGACCTGCGGGTCTCGCCGCGGCCCACGACCTGTGTCTGGCGGGGGTAAGCGTGACGGTGATCGAGGCTCTCGACCATCCCGGAGGAATGCTTAGATACGGCATCCCGGAATTCAGATTGCCGCGGGACGTGCTGAACCGGGAAATCAACAACGTCTTGAACCTGGGAGTTCGTTTGCAGACCGGGGTCCGCGTTGGAAGGGACGTCACCCTGGATAGCCTTGCCTCGGAGTACGACGCCGTGCTTCTGGCTGCCGGATGTTATGGCTCGCGACGGATGGGCGTTCCGGGAGAAGATCTGGACGGTGTGTGGTCGGGACTCGATTTTATGATAGCCGCCGCGGATGACCGAATTCCCCGCCTGGGGAAACGCGTGTTGGTGCTCGGGGGAGGATTTACGGCGTTTGACTGTGGTCGCATGGCGCTGAGGCTCGGGGCCGAGCAGGTCTCCATTTGCATACGGAGAACGGAGGAAGACCTGCGTGTCACCGAAGATGAGATATTTCAGACAAAGACCGAGGGGATTTCCGTTCAAGCCCTTACCCAAGCCCGGCGCATCCTGGGTGACCGCGGCGTCACGGAAATCGAACTCGTACGCACCCGCTTGGAGCCACAGGGCGCCGGGAATCGCCCCAGGATCCTGCCCATTGAAGACAGCGCCTACGTCCTTCCGGCAGACACGGTGATCGTGGCCGTGGGACAAGAGGCGAGGCTCATCCCTTTCGGCATGGAACTCCAAAGCTCGTTTCCGGGCTATCAACTCGCTCCCTCCTTCCGTACATCCATTCCCAACCTGTACGCCGCCGGTGATTACGCCACGGGGCCTTCCACGGTCATCGAAGCCGTTGCCGCGGGCCGGCATGCGGCGGAAACGGTGATCCGGGACCTGACGGGTAAGAGATTTCGCAACCTTGTCGTTCGCCAAACGGCAACCACGATCACAGACCGCCACAGATCCTGGGATTTCCTCCCAAGGCAGGACATGCCTACGCTATCCCCCGTGGATCAGCGCGTTCGGGAACCCCGGCGGGAAGTGGAAGTAGGTTTCTCTGAGGAACAGGCCCAAGAAGAGGCGCGACGGTGTTACCTCTGCTATCTCCACTATGAAATTGATGTAACCCGATGCATCTACTGCCGGTACTGCATCGATGTGGCTCCCCGGAATTGCATTAGACTGGTGGAAGCCGTCCATCTGGATGAAACGGGAGCCGTGGAGGAGTTCACTGAAACCACGGACTGGAGCCGGGTTCATGCCGTGGTCATTGACAACGGTCGCTGCATCCGTTGCGGCGAATGCATGCGGGTATGCCCGGTGGACTGCATCTCCGTAACCCGGGTGGAACTGGTTGAAGAATCGGCTCGGGAGGGCGAAACCGGATGAACCATCGCCATGTGGCCGTTATCGGCAACGGACCTGCGGGGCGCGAAGCCGCGTTCACGTTGAGGCGGCTGGACCCCGATATACGCATCACGGTCTTCAGCCGGGAGAGAGTGCCGTTTTATCCTCCCCATCTCCTACCCAAATGGATTTCGGGAGAGGTTTCCCGCGAGGACCTTTTATCGTGCTCCACGGAAGCGTACATCTCTAGAAACGTCCGGCTTCGCCTGGGACAGGAAGTAGCCGCATTGAACCTGAACCGCAGGGAACTCATCTTGGAGCACCGGGAAATCGTACCTTTCTCGGGATTGATATTGGCCCTCGGAGGGCGCCCCCATATTCCCGAACCGTTGTTGGGCTTCAAGCACCTCATGCTCACCCTGAAGACCCTCCAGGATGCGGAGTACTGGATAGATAGACTCCACCGAACGGAATCGGTGCTTATTCTGGGAGGTGATCTCACCTCACTCGCCCTGACGCGGACATTGCTTCATTTGGGGAAACAGGTTCTGTTCGTCCTCCAGGGAGAGTCCTTCTGGCCTCTTCGCTGCACCCCCGATCATCTGGCGGAGGTCGCCCACTGCCTGTCGCGCCGAGGAGTCACCGTACTGGAAGAGACCCGCCTCACCGGATTGACCCCTCTTCCCGACGGACGCATGGAGGCCCGGATAGACGGTCGGATCTTCCGGGCGGACCTCGTGGGCGCTTTTTTCGGGCTCGAGCCCCAGGTGCGTTTTCTCACCCGTACCGGCCTACGGGTGGACCGGGGAATCCTCGTAGATGAATACCTGAACACCGGTATGGAGGGGATTTATGCGGCGGGAGACTGCGCCCAGGTATACCACCCGGAAATCCGGGACTATTGGGTGTCCATAGGGTATGACAATGCCTGCGGCCTGGGTCGGATCGCCGCACATAATCTCCTGGGAGAACATGTGCGAACCCGTATGGATCCGAGCAGTATTTACAGACTGGAGGGCGTACAAGTGAATACATCCTGGTGGAGGGCCTTCTGACATGCCTGCGGTGGACTTGACCGTGGAAATCTGCGGCATGGCGGGAGACGGGACCATCGCCGCCGGAGGAATCCTCAACGACGCCATGGCCGAAGCCGGGTTCTCGGTTCTGGGGTTCGATTCTTACCCCGCCGAGATCAGAGGCTTCGGCAGGTGTGTCACCCGGTCCCGATTCGGAGAGCGGAAACCGCCGGCCCTGGAGGACTCCACCCACGTTCTCATTTCACTCAACGATAAGGAATCCCGATCCCGCGTACCCAACCTGGTTTCCGATGCAGGGGTGCTTTTCGATAACAAACCGCCCTCTTACGTTCGGGAAATCGACTCTCTCACCGCGATCCTGGACCCCGGCGCAAAATTGTATGGAATTCCCTTCTCCGATCTCTCGACCCAATCCTCGGGAATGGACCGGAACCGAAATCTGGTGGCCCTGGGAGGGTTCTCCGCGGTATACGGCGTGCCCCCCGTGCACTTCCACGAAGCCGTCCGGAAACGATTCAAAGCCAAGGGGGACCAAGTGCTCCGGAGCGTTCTCCGGAGCTTTGACGCGGGGTTCCAATATGTCCTCTCGGAGCTGTCGGACCGCCTGCCGGGACCGCTCCCTCTCCCCGATGGGAAGAACGTCCGTGAAGTGATCATGATTTCGGGAAGTACCGCCGTTGCCGAGGGCGCTTTGGATGCCGGATTGCATGCCTATTTCGGATATCCCATAACGCCGGCCACGCCCATCATGGAGCATTTGGCCAAAATCCTCCCCCGGCGAGGCGGACGCGTGGTTCAAATGGAAGATGAAATTGCGTCCATCGGAGCGGTGTTGGGATGTTTTTTTGCGGGAAAGCGGGCCATGACGGCCACATCGGGACCCGGCTTCGCCTTGATGACGGAACTGATCACCCACGGAGTCATGTCGGAAACCCCGGCCGTTATCGTAAACGCTCAACGGGGAGGACCCGCCACCGGCCTGCCCACCAAGACGGAGCAGTCGGATCTTCTGGCCGCCGTGTTTGGAGGACCGGGGGATTCGTACCGTATTGTCCTGGCTCCCACGGATGTGTCCGAATGTTACGAATTCACCAGGAAGAGCTTCCGACTTGCGGAGAAGTACCAGACGCCGGTCATCATCCTGACGGATTTCTACCTGAACAACCGCGTGGAGAGCATTCCCAAACCGGTCCCGAACCCGGCCTGTCTCGCGGACGCCAACCGATACCCGGATTCGGCGTCCAAAAACCGTTACCATCGCTTCCAGATTACCGAGTCAGGCATTTCACCCAGGGCCCTGCCGGGAATGGAAGGCTTCGCCTTCACCGCCACGGGATTGGAACATTCCGAAGCGGGACTTCCGGACTATACTCCGGAAAACCATCAGAAAATGTCCGACAAACGCCGGGCAAAGATCCGGTCCGCTTTGGAGGAACTTCCTCCACCCGAGGAATTCGAGCCGTCGGCCTCCATGGAGATTGGGGTTATCGGGTGGGGTTCCACCTTCGGTTCCATTTTGGAGGCGGTTCAACGGGCCCGCTCGGAAGGAATATCGGCGGGAGCCCTCAAGATTGGTTCACTCTGGCCGCTTCACGAAGAAGCCATCCGCGACTTTGTACGCCGATGCCGCATTGTATGCGTGGCGGAACTGAATCAGGGGGCGCAACTGGCTCAACTCCTCGGTCCCCTTTCCGACAAGGAGATTCACCGATTGAACCGGGCCACGGGCATGCCCATCACGCCGTCATGGATCCAACAGGGTATCGTCCGACTCGCCGGAGAGCTACGACTATGAAAACGTCCCCTCAGATCCTGGAAACCACCATCCAACGAATCCGGGAAACCGCGTTGTTCTCGGCTCGGTCCAAGCAGTTGCCCACCTGGTGTCCGGGATGCGGCTATTTCGGAATCCATGCGGGTATCAACGAAGCCCTGCATCAGCTCGGGATCCCCCTGCACCGGGTGGTGTTCGTATCCGGAATCGGATGCGCCGGTCGGTATCCTTTTTTCTCGAACACCTATGGTCTGCACACAGTTCACGGACGATCCCTTCCCGTGGCCACGGGGGTGAAGCTGGGAAACCCGGAACTCACGGTCCTGGCCATCGGAGGCGATGGAGACGGCTTGGGGATCGGAGGAGGACACATACCGCACATAGCTCGTCGGGATATCGATGTCACCTATATTCTCTTCGATAACTCCATTTACGGACTCACCAAGGGACAGCCTTCCCCCAGTTCCCCCCTCGGCTTCAAGACCAAAGCATCTCCCTTCGGCAACGCGGACCGCCCATTGAACGCCACCCTCCTGGCGCTCGCCTATGGCGCCGGATTCGTGGCGCGGCTTTTCGCAGGGAACTTCAGGCAAATTGCGGAGCTGCTGGTCCAGGGAATACGGCGCCCGGGGTTCGCCTTCCTGCATGTGCTCACGTCTTGCGTGACGTTTGACCACGAATTCAAGACCTGGAATCATCTCAAGGAATGGGTGCACCCTCTTCCTCGGGAACATGACCCTCGAGACTATCGGGCCGCCATGGACCGGGTCCTGGAAGACGACTTCAGTACGGGTTTGATCTATCGCAGGGAACCGCCGCGATGAGATGCGAGGTTCCCCGACTCGAGCCGTTTCCCTGCTCCGGCTTCGCGCCGATGGAGCCCTCCCGCGACGAACACCGCATGCGGCGGGATCCGGCCTTCAACTCTCCAGGTAGGTGATCACACCGTCGATGTATGCATCCAGCCCGGCCAGCAACGCCGGGTCGGGTTCTTTAAACTGGATTCCCACCTCCACCCGAACCCGGTCCTCCCGGATACTCCGGACCGTCCCAGCAACCCGGGCATCTCGAAAGGCGGGAATATGCTCGCTTACTATACTCACATCCTGCTCCAGACGAAGCATGGGTTCCTCGCCCGTATGGGCGCGATCGAATACGAACCTGAGTCCTCCCCGGCTGATATCCAGGATCACCCCTTTGCAGGACGCCTGCCCCGCGTGAATCACGGCCGGGAAATAACCGTCCACCCGTTTGTGCTGCCGGAGTTCCACCCGTTCCACAATCTCGGGGCACGAGAGCAGCAGCAGATTGCACGGCCGGTTGAAGTAGGAGCCGATGATGGAAGATCTGAATCCGTACACCACGCCTCCGGATACATACTTGACCACCACATGGTTCCCTGAATACATCTTGCTGCCCAGCCCCGTAACCCGTGCAAGTTCGACGATCAGGTACGAGTTGGACCGCATCCCCACGAATACTCCTTTCACGGCGCCGGTTACGCCCTCGATCTGAAGCACCAGTACGGTTCCGATTTCCGCGTTCAGCCGCTTACCGCAATCCGGATTCTTCAGAAGGTCATGAACTTCCTGGGTATCAGGTTTTTCCACGGCGTCCCTCCTCTTGTACACACGCATAACCGCCTCCCCGCAATCGGTTTATCAACATGCTGATAAATATCAATCCGGGAAACGGAGCAGGAGATGGTTTCCGGCCGAGGTTCAGAAAATATGTCCGGGTCCGACCCATAAATTGGTTCGTGGTTTTAGAAACAAAGCGTCACGGAACCGTCCGGAACTCTCAGATGCCGGGCAATACCGCTGATTGCATCGTTCGACGATCAACGCCGGGGCCGTATTCAGAGTTCGACCTTTTCAGGAGGTCTCCGCTCCGGCACATAAGGTCGGGGCGCCTTCCCTTCATTCCATTCGGCCGTCACGTACAGGTTGCAGTAACAGCTCCCGTATTCCTCCACATCCGGAGTTCGGTAAATGCAGGGACAGATGATGTCCTTGTCCCATTCCCGATCGCTGGCCGCCAAGCGGCAAGGGCAGGACATGTATCCGTACCGTTCCTTATTCTTCAACAATCCGGCCAACAGATCCAGGGTGCGTTCCATGTCCTTGTTGAAATAGTATCCCTTGGGTTCCTGGATCTCTTTCAAGGATTCGTACAACTGTTCCGGAGTCATAGTCCTAATGCCTCCTTAATCTCTCTCTCCTTGTATCCCACAATAACACGGTTTCCAATGATGATCGTCGGGAAGGTACATGCTGGGTTGAATTTCTTCACATCATCCAGAATCGCCTTCCGTTCTTCTCCAGTTAGCAAGTCCACGTCGACAAAGTCGTACTGCACCTTGCATTCGCCCAACAACTTCTTGGTGCTCTTACAGTGACTGCATGTACTCAGAGAAAATATCTTTACCGCTTTTTCATTCATTTTTACTCCTCGTGTTCCGATGCATGATGAGCCGGTTGTTCATCGCCAATGAATTCGGCTGATGCGCGCTGTTAAGAGGACAAGAGACAATACCGCGAATCGCGGCTTCGGACATTTTCTTATTTGCCCGTTGATAAACCGTATTGTGGGCAGGCTGATCAAAAACGATGAGATGCAAGGCGCGCGAATCCTGAGGAATGAGGCGTACCTACAGTACGCCGTAATGACGAAGGATGAAGCGCAACACCGCAGATCGCGTTTTCCAACAGCCTGCCGTGGAGTGTAACCGCCCCTGTGTGGGATTTCAAGCCTGGAGTCCCCGGCGTTTTCCATACCCACGAGTCTCCCGCATCGGAATCGCTGCTGCCGTGAGCCCGTGCGCTCTATCCTTGAAAAACCTCCTCGGGACATCTACAATCCCGGCTTTGATCGAGTACAATCCGATGCAAGTCGGGGGCCGGCCATGGGGATCGGTGAAAAGCGTTGCGCGAATCCGCTTTTTCCTACAGCGTGCTGTGGAGCGGAGCCGTCAAGGCAAGGCGGGCCGTGAGGAGCCAAGGCATGAATCCTGCGGGGGACAACGGTCACAAGCCCATAGCCGTCGGAGTCCTGGTGGATCTGGCGTACCGCGCCGGAGCCGGAGGCCAGGTGAAGTGCTGGGAACGCTTGGCCGAGGCCGCCGCCCTGATGCCCGATGAAGTGGATCTGACCCTGCATTTCCAGGGACCCAGGGAAACCATTATCGTGCGGGCTTCCAACGTCCGCTGCATTACCCTTCCCCCCGTGCTGAGCACGGTTCGGTTTCAGAGTATGAAAGCGGTGGCGGATCACACGGATCTGAGCCCCCTGCTTCCCAAACTAGTGCCCTATCTCAAGCACTACGAAGTGATCCACACTACGGACGCCTTTTTTGCCCAAGCCCGCACGGCGCTCCTGGTTTCCGGAATCCGGGGCGTTCCCCTGGTCCACTCCATCCACACGGACACACCCCGCTATACTCGTCTGTACTCGAAACAGATCATCGGAGAACTGGTCCGTCGTGAATCCCTGCAAGGCCTGCTCCTGAACCGGCTCCGTCTGCATCGGCGGCTGGAGTCCCTCATGACCTGGAGACTCGGCCGCTTCCTCCGAAGGTGCCGTTGGGTGTTCGTTTCCCGAGAAGAAGACCGCCTGCGCGTATCCAGGATCCTTGGACAAAGCAGGGTTTCCCGGCTTCGGAGAGGCGTCGACAAGACATTGTTCCACCCCAGGCACCGGAACCGGGAACGTCTTACGGAACTTCTCGGCGTCCCTGAGGACCGTTTTGTGCTCCTGTTCGCCGGACGGGTGGATGCGGGCAAAAACGTAATGACTCTGGCCCGTGCGGCGCGGAAACTCCTGGACGAGGGACGGCCCATCCACGTGCTCGTTGCCGGAGAAGGCTCCCAGTCCGGAATGATGAAAGATCTCCTGGGGTCGGCCGTCACCCTCGCGGGAACCGTTCCCCAGGAGCAACTGGCCTTAATGTACGCTTCCTCCGATGCCTTTGTCTTTCCATCGGAAGTGGAGGTCTGCCCCAACGTGGTCCTTGAAGCCCGATCCTCCGGTCTTCCCGTCCTGATACCCGCGTGGGGTGGAGCCGTGCAGCTGGTGACCCGGCATAAGTACGACGGATGGCTGGTTCCGGGGTCCTCGCCGATGGAATGGGTCGATGCCCTCCGGCACTGTCTGGACCACCGCAAACTGACTTCCCGCATGGGCCGGCGAGCCAGACATCTGGTGGAAACCGCCGTGCCTGCCTGGGACGAAGTTCTCCAGGAGGATCTCCTGCCCGTTTGGCGATTCGTGGCCCGCGTAGACCGGAGATCGTGAGCGGCGATGTTCGGGAAACGAATCCTGATCCTCATCCCACACCCGGACGACGAAGTCGTCGGGTGTTGTTCCGCCGTCAGGCGGGCCGTAAAGCGGGGCGCCCGGCTGTTTGGAACCTATCTGACCACAGGGGCGCCTCCGCGGGAACATTTCTGGAGGCGGGACGTCCGCCGCTACACCGAAAGAGTCTCAACCCGTAACCGGGAAGCTCGAAAGGTCGCCGCCCGATTGGAGCTGACGCCGGTGAGATTCGGGGAAATCCCGAGCCGCACCCTGAAGGATCATCTGGAAAGGACGAGAACGGACCTGCTGCGGGATCTCCGCGAATTGGACATCGACGCCCTCTGGACCCCCGCATACGAAGGGGGCCACCAGGACCACGACGCAGCCCACGTATTGGCTTCGACCGTGGTCGACCGGGTCCGCGTGTGGGAGTTCAGCGAGTATCACTGCGCCGGCGGAAGAACGATTAACCAGGAGTTCATCGCCCTAAATGGAACCGAGCGAACGTGGCGTCTGGACAAAGAGGAACGCACCTTCAAGAAGGAACTCTTGAAGCTGTACGCCTCGGAACACCGCAATCTGGGCCACATTCGTACGGAACAGGAAGCATTTCGCCCTTTGGCTCCCTGCGATTACTCCCGCCCGGCTCATGCGGGCACACTGTTTTACGAGCGTTACCAGTGGATCCCTTTTCGGCATCCCCGAGTGGATCCTTGCAGGCCGGATACCGTGTGCCTTCGATTTCACAAATTCCTGGAGGCCCTGCAAACCTGAACACTTGCTTGAACTTTTCCATGAATTCGGGGAGTCACCGGAAATCGGCGACCGGGTGATGCAATCTCCCGCCGCATGTAAAAGGAGACATCAGCCATGGCGGCACGGGTGAGCCGTTTCATGCAGCATCTCAGGGACGTGATAACTCTCGGCGGCCCGGCCGTATGCAACGTCGCGGTCACCAATGTGTGCAACGCCTCATGCGACTTCTGCAATTATGCCCGCAACAAGAATCGCATACACCATAGACGTTTCATCGACGCCCGAAAATTCGACGAAGCCTTGAAGATTCTCAAAGGCAGGGGCGTCCGGTACATTACACTTACCGGAGGAGAACCCCTGCTCCACCCCGACGTGGGGGACATCGTCCGGACGACCGTGAGGAACGGATTGCAGCCCTCCCTGGTAACCAACGGGTCCCGTCTGACGCCGGAACGAATTCGAACCCTGGTCGAAACCGGCCTCCATCGCTTTATCCTTTCCGTGGATGCCCCCACCGTGGAAGCCCATGAGTCCCACCGGGGACTTCCGGGGGTGTGTGACCGCATCCGGCAAGCCAACTCGCTCTTCCGACAACTTTCCGTCCAGTCCATAGCCTCCGTGACGATAAGCCGACTGATCATGGATTTCGTTTCACTGGTGGACTTTCTCCGGGACCTGGGCTTTACCACCGTCACGTTTTCGTATCCCAAGCGTACGGCGGGGTCTTCGTCCCTGGTCTATTCCGAAACCTCTCGACTCATCGACTTCGAGGACCGCGAGCTGGAGGACCTGCTCCAGCGTCTGGCGGACCATAAGTCCTTGTTTCCCATACTCAATCCGAAGGAATCTCTTCTGGACATGGTGCGGTTTCTCAGGAAGGAACCCCAACGTTTTCCGTGCCTGGGAGGATACAAGTATTTCTTTCTGGACTGGGATCTGAAGGTTTGGCGATGCGACACTTGGCCGACACCCATGGGCCACGTCCGCGATTTTGCGGGGATCCCTCTTATCCGGGACGGCTGCACCCGCTGCATGAGCGATTGCTACCGGGACTCCGCCGTGCTCCTGGCTTCGGCGGTGGCCGTGGGAGACGCGGTGTCCCATCTCCGAAAGGGGAGAGTCGGAAGGGCGGTGCATACTCTCTGCTCGCGGAACACGGCCCGGTCCCTGTGGGCTTTGACGCGGGAATGGGGCACATTGCGGAATGCGGCCGCCGGACCCCGTTGAATGCATCGAAGCACGTTTCTGTTACCCGAAGCTCCCGTGTGTACCCAGCCATCCGCTCAGCCCGTTTCCCGCAATAACTACCTCGGAACCAAAAGAAATCACAGATTTCTATTGACACCGTTCCGGAGCCTGCTTAAAGTGACGTCAGCAGGTCGTCAATTGTTCGTTTTGGTAATGAGGAAAAATAGGATTCGGGTTACAGTTTGGTATCTCGGGAATGGATCAAGACTACGCGCCCGCAAGGGGAAGTTGCCCGTCGGAATTTCCCGGGATCGAGAAAGACGCGAGAGCGTAGAATATATCACTACAAGGCTGAGTAAGCTTCGATGTTAGACGAGACGAGAGATGTGACGGATACATGTATGAGTGGAGTTCTGATCGACAGATTCAATAGGAGACTGTGTATATTGTGTTGGGGACTATGGACCGGGAAGATAAACCAGGGTCTTGAGGAAGAGAGGATTACTATGGAAAACAAGAAAAAGAAATTACTTCCGAAGATGTTCACATTGGCGTTTATGTCAATCGCTATGTTGCTTTGGATCACACCTGTAAATGCAAGTCCTATCCATGGCACTTATGCTGGGTCTGAGTTCTGGAGTGGCATGGTTTCTTCGTCGGAGGGTTCTATTATAATCCACTCAGGAGGACCCGGTGCAACATGGGATACAAATTCAGATCTGCAGCTGGTGTGGAATATTACGGACAACGGAAATGGAACTTGGAAATATAAATATACGTGGACAGGAGGGAGTCCAGACCTAAGTCACTTTATCGTTGAGCTAACGAATCCTTCCTTGGTAACAGATATTACTAACTTCGGTGGGTCTGGAACATTGGAAGAAGACGACCCAATTACAACTTACGGAACGCATCCAAGTAATCCCGGAATTCCTGGAAGCGTGTATGGAGTAAAGTTCAACTTCGCTGACGATTTGGATGCTTATTTTGTGGAGTTCACTATCGCCCAAGTGCCGGTGTGGGGTAACTTCTACGCAAAGGGAGCCAACTCTGGAGCATATAACTATGGCTTTCTGAATCCGGACTCGGGCCTTTATATCCCTGATACTGACAATGCTTTTGCTTTTATCGTCCGACCCAATGGGGCTGAAGTACCCATCCCCGGCGCCGTGTGGCTCCTGGGAAGCGGCCTGCTGGGCTTGGTAGCCTTCGGCAGAAAGAAACGAATCGGATAACCTAGTCTTCGACGAAATTCTCGATCCAACAGCCGGGCGGACAAGATGTTCCGCCCGGTTCCGCTTGTATCCTCTTCCATCAGAGTCTCCTTTCGGATCCTCTCTCGTACGGTCAACCAATTTCCGTTTCTTATCCAGTGGGCGCCTCGGGGCGGGTCCTCATGGGGTCTCCTGAATAAACGACTCCCTCGGGTTGACGCCCGACTCGGTTTTTGGTGAACTGAGCCCCGAAACGCTGTTTTCGCAGAACCCATTCCATCAAAGGTTACTCGTTCATGAAGCAGGGAATCCGAATCCACGTGTACCCCACGGCCCTGGAGGCCCGAAACGCGCAGGTGGACGCACGACGGTTCGGTCCGGGTCTCCTTCAAACCGACGCTCGTTTCGTGAGTTTTCGCGCCCTGGTCAATGAACTCATGGCGGACGCGCCGTATCGAGCCGAGGGGGACCTGGCCCTGGAACTGCTCGCCGGAGAAGCCGTAGAAGCCTACTATCGCCTGCGGCCTCAGGGAATGTTCGCCCCCATCGCCGGCGCCACCGGATTCGCCCGCGCCCTGCGTCGGTTTCTGGACGAAGTGAAGTCCGCGGGGCTCTCCCCGCGGTCATTCGGGCTCCTTCTGGAGCAGGCCGACGTCGGCGCGGATAAACACGCCGAACTCCTCGGTCTGTACGAATCGCTGGAGGACCAGAAACGGGCCCGCGGCCTGCTGGATCGCTACGATGTGGAACAGAGGCTCTTGGACATTCTGAAAACCACCCCGGATACGTTCCGGATGCTCGAAGGGGTTTCAGAGATTGTGTTTCACGGAATAGTTCGATGGGACCCCTTTCGCTTTCACCTGGTTCGCCTCCTTTCCTTTTCCGTATCGGTCTGCGTGGAACTCCCCTTCCCTGAAGAAGCCTCCCGGACATTCCGTACGCTGGATGCCCTGTGGAGGCGTATGGAGGCGTTTCCAGCCTCGTGCGGAAATCTTTCGCTCGCCCCCATGCCCTCCGCGGAAAAGGCTCACCCGGAGATGGGCGATTTCCTGAAGGCGCTGTTTGCAGCCCCGCTGGATCGCCGGCTGGAACGGATTCATTGTTTCCAGGCCTTCAGCCGTTACCGGGAAGTCGAAGAAATGGGAACCCGCATTCTGAAACGACTGGACCAGGGCTGCCCTCCCGGCCGCATTGGGGTTCTCTTTCGAAGCCTTTCCGTGTATGGTCCCATCGTGGAGGATGTTTTCTCCCGCTACGGCATTCCGTTCCTGTTCCGGAGAGGAAACCCCTTGCGTTCCAACAGCCTTGTCAAGTTCGCCCTCTCCCTTCTGGAGATTCTGGACACCGGGCTGGAACGGGAAGCGGTTCTCAAGGCGCTCACGTCCACCTATGCCGCCCGTTTCTGGAAGGCGTCGGATGGCCATGGCCCATCGATCTCTCCAGCGGATCTCGAGGAGGCGGTCTTGGGCCTCGGAGTGATCCGGGGGGCCTCGCCCGTCTGGCAAGAGCATTTGGAGAGAGCCCTCCGCTCCTGCCGCGGTGGTGACGAACAGAGCCAGGGCAAAAGGGTCATCGAACGGCTGCTCGCTTATGGGGCGCCCCTTCTGGGGCGCATCGAGGAACTGAGACAAGCACAGGACATCCCTTCATTCCTACAAGCCTTCCGAGAGATCCTGGACGAGTTCCAATTGAGTTGTCTGCCGGAATCCATCGAACCTCCCTTTTCCATTCTGCAACGGGATCGTGTGGCCGTGGCTCTCTTGTACGAAGAACTGGAGCGCGTCCGAAGCGCATCGGCCCGGACATCGCCGGCCGCATCCGTGCCTGCATGGATTTGGGGAAAACACTTGCTGCTGTGGGCGCTGGATGGACGGAACATTCGGCCCCCCAGGTATCGGAGCCTGGATCTGGTGCCTGTTCTGAGTGTTGAAGAAGCCGTTTGTCATCGTTTTTCGCATGTATTCATCGGCGGCTTGGTGGAACGGGAATTCCCGCGCGCGCAGCCTGCGGATCCGTTTCTTACCGAATCGGAACGACGGGCGGTGAACCGCCTGGCGAGAACCGGATCCAGATCCCAGCCTGTCTTCCTTCCATGGGACGCCCCCGTGTTCGAACCGGCATCCCACCGCAGGGATCGGGAACTGGTCTGGTTCCATCTGGCCTCCGCCACTGCGGAGGAAACCCTCACCTTCTCGTTTCCCTCCGTGGATCTGGGAGGCGAAGCCCTGCTCCGCTCCCCCCTGGTGGACGACGTATGCAAGGCCCTGACTGGGAAACCCGATCCCGTGGACTTCATTGAAAATCGCCCGATCCTGGAAGTGGACGAACCGGTGGAGCACACGTCCACTCTCCACGAGCTTCTGAACAAAACCGTTTCCGCCTGGACATCGACGGACGGGTTTCCTTCGTGGACGGGCAGAGCCGTCCGCATGCTCGATGAACGGATGCCGGGAACTTTGGACTCACTGGAAAACCGAATACGTCTGGAGCGAGTCCGCGAAGAGTTCTTTGATCGAGGAGGGCGGGAGGTTCCCGCCGACCCGGAACAAGGGGCCTTCTGCGGAATATTGGAAGCATGGGATCCCCTGATCCCCCCTCGGGAGTTCACGATCACGGAACTGGAACGGTACGGTGCTTGTCCCTTCGCCTACTTCTGCGGACATGTCCTCGGACTGGCCGTGCCGGAAAGAACCCGGGTCGAAGAAGACCCCGTGGGAATGGGCGCCGTCGCCCACCGTATATTGGCGGAATATCACCGGCGGGGGCCTTTCCCAGGTCGGACCCAAACCGAGGCCCGCAAACGAATGCGGGACCTGGCTGATGCGGTCTTGAACTCCTTCGAGACGGAGCACCCGGATCTCTGCGGAGACCCCCTGTTCTGGACGGTCCAACGGCAGAAACTCCTGGCCGTGCTGGATGCCTACGTCGCATGGGATCCCCTGCACCGCAAAACGTATACGCACGTGTACACGGAGGCGCCTATCGGGCGGAAAGGCGCATTCGCTCTGCCGGACCCCGAAATTCCGCAATGCACCTATTTCCTGAAGGGACGCATGGACCGCCTGGACCAAGACCCCGCCACAGGGTATATCCGGGTCTGGGACTATAAGTGGAGCGGCGACGAAGCCCGCTACGGAAACCTGCTTAAACCCGAGGTCATGGGCGTGACCTCATTCCAGGTTCCCTTGTACCTTCTGGCGGCGGCGCATTCGGAAGAGCGGTTCCGCTGGACCGACAAGGGAAGTATCGCCGGCGGGTACATCCTTCTCCGAAACATTCCGCGTCGCGGCAAACCTTCGGAAAGGATCTTCGAGCCCGATGCGCAAGAGCTCTCATGGCTCCTGGATTCCGGGAAAGCCCTTCCTCGGGAGCGGGGCGAACTCATCCCTTCTTTCCAGAAACGAGTATGCGCCGTCCTAAGAAACATCCGGAAAGGCCTGTTTCCGCCGGTACCCGAATCCGACCGCAGCTGTGATTTCTGTTCGTATGCGTCCATATGCCGATATCTGCCGGCAAAGACAAGTGGGAGGGAAGAGTGAATCACGCTGCAATTCGGGTTGCGGAACCGTCGGATTCACGAGGCCTCCATCGATAGAATCCCTTACGCCTGCGGGTCTGCGAAACGGATCGAGAGATTTGTGAAAACACCCGGGAGTCGATAATCACCGAAACTGCCTCTACCATGGTTTCAACAGCAAATGACATGTTCGAAGAACTTCTGCGGCGGTCCGAGTTCCAAACGGATATGCTGACCCGTGCAGACAACCTTCTCATTAACGCGGGCGCCGGTTCGGGCAAGACCTACCAGTTGATTCACAAGTATGTGTACGAGTGGCTGCGCATGGAAGCCGAGAACGAGGACGTCGGGAGCGGCGTGGATCGGCTCCTGGCCATCACGTTTACGGAAAAGGCCGCCATCGAGATGAAAGCCCGGATACGAGCCAAACTCCAAGAGCTTTCCTTCGACCATCCTATCCTCGCACATCGGTTGACGGCTTTGTACCGCCGTCTCGATTCAGCCTATATCAGCACCATTCATGCCTTTTGCGCGCGCTTGCTCAGGGAGCATCCGGGCGAAGCCCGGGTGGATCCGGAGTTCGCCGTCATGGACGAGGAACAGGCATCTTCTCTGCGCAGGGAAATCCTGGAAAATCTGGTTTTGAGGAGGTTGGAGGATTCGGATGTCCGACACCTGCTCCGGGCCTACGGATTTCGAACCTCGGGATTCACGGCCCCACTGCCCGACATGATGCAGCAGCTGTACGCCCGGATGCGAACTTTGGGTAAGAGTCCCGACGATCTCAGGATACTCCGAAAAGAACGTGAACCCATCCTGGCGAAAGCGTGGGAGTTAGATTGTCGCTGTGTCCTGGAAGCCGTCCCCGTCTTTCGGGACTTCACGCGTCTCAAGAAAGCCCGGGAATTCTTGGAACTCTATGATTTGGAGTGCGACGAAGTGTTCCGTCGATCCCTTGAACAGGTTGATGACAAGGTTTTGGCTCGGATCACGGACCTTCGTTCGAAGATCGGCGGGCAATGGGGAAGGGACGCCTGCGTCAGGGCGGCCCGAGACCGAGCCAAGACATCTCTGGAGAGGTTGGAGCTTATCTACCGAGAACAGGAGACCGCATCGACCCATACGGCCCTTCTATCCCTGCTCGAACGGTTTCACGAGGAGTACCGGCGGCGTAAAGCCGAACTGTCCGTATTGGACTTCAGCGACCTGGAGGAAAGAGTACTGGAGCTTCTCGTCTCTCAACCCGAAGTGGCGGATCAACGGGCGAAGGATTTCCGTATCATTCTCGTGGACGAGTTCCAGGACACGAATCCGCTTCAGTTCAAAATCTTGTCCCATTTGTGGCGCCCCGGTACGAATCGGTTGTTTCTCGTGGGAGATCGAAAGCAATCCATCTATGGATTTCGCGGAGCGGACTTGACCCTGTTCAAGGAACTCAGTGAAGGCCGGGGTGGAAACCGGGTGGAAGTTCTTCCCTTGCAGGAATGTCGCCGTTCCACCCGTCTGCTCATTGAAGGCTTCTTCAATCCGTTCTTCGCGGGATTCATGGGAGAGGCGGAGGATGGAACCCAGGAGCGAGATCCGTGGATGGTCTTCGGACCGCACGATACCATGAAGGCCGTACGTAGTGAAGAAGGTGCGGCCCCCGAACTCATCTGCTTCGAGAAGACCGCAACCGCAGCCCGCCAGAGACTCCTGGAAGCCCAAACGCTGGCCGCTCGCATCCTCCGGATGGTCACCGGCGGGCCGGGAGACCCGCCGGTGACGGTCTACGATACGCGGACTCAGGAATCACGCCCTCCGCAATGGAAAGATATTGTGGTCCTCTTCCGCAGCCTGAATCCGGTGAAACCCTATCTGGATGCCTTCCGGGAATACCGGATTCCCCATTACCTCGTCCGTGGCAAGGGCTATTTCTTGTGCCAGGAGGTAATGGACCTGGCGAACATGCTGGCCGTTTTGAACTACCCGAGAGAGGAAACAGCCCTGGCCGGAGTACTCCGGTCGCCCATAGTGGGTGTCCGAGATCAAACCCTGCTTGCACTCCGCTGCACATCACCCGAGGCTACGCCCCTGTACCGGTACATCGAGGCGGAGTCTCCGCACTTTCCACCGTGTATCCATCCCGCGGACCGCGCCAAGCTGGAAGGGTTTCGCAACTGGTTCAGCGAGATCTACCGAATCAAGGATCGCCTGCTCATTTCCGAGACCCTGGAGAAGGTGCTTCACTCCAGCCACCTGGACTCCGTCGTGCTCGGGCTGTTCCAGGGCCGCCGGAAACTGGCCAACATCCATAAGCTCATCGAACTGGCCCGGACATACGAACGCACCGGAGTTCAAACTATCCGCGATTTCGTGCTCAAACTCCAGGATCTCTTGGGTTCCACCGGTCTGGAGCCGGAGGCGGAGGTTCAGTTGGAAACCGAAAACGTGGTTCGGATTCTGAACATCCATCAAAGCAAAGGACTACAGTTCCCCGTGGTCATCCTTGCGGACTTGGGAAATGTACAGGTGCGGACCAAAAGCGAAAGAGTCATGCTGCGTTCCGACGGCCAGCTGTTTCTCCAACACTATGATCCGGAAACGGATGATTTTACGAAAACCCTCGGCATCGTGGAAAGCACACGATACGCGCAGCGCGCGGAGTTGGAGGAACTCAAAAGGCTGTTTTACGTCGGGGTGACGCGGGCCCGGGACCATGTTATTTTAAGCGGTTTTCGCGAATCCGATACGTCCTCATCCCGGGTTTGGAACCTGGGGGTATCCAACTACCGCTCGAACGCTCGGCTTACCACCTACTCCTTCCACGAGATCCCTTGCGGGGAACCTGAAAGGAGCCGGCCATTGACCTCTATTACAGCTGTACGTACCGCACGGGACCAACTCGTTCCCTTACCCCCAACGGTGGATCGTGTAGGAACGACAACACGCGGGAAAGCCGGCCGGGGACTGTTTACCGCCACGGACTTGAACACCTTCCATAATTGCCCGAGACTGTATTTTTTCGGCGCCTTTCTCGGCTTGAACCCGGAACACGAGAAGGGGGAATACAGAGATGATGAAGAACCCGAAGAACAGAGTCCCAGGGAGAACGAGCCGACGTCCCGGGATTGGGGCTCCCTGATCCACCGGGCACTGGAATGCGTCCGGCTCCCCCTAAGCGGAGAGGGAGCGGCACAGGCGGCGGACACGGCTCTCCGCCTGCTGGGCCGGCCGCCTTCAGCGGAGGAAGAAAGGTCCCTGATCGAACTCCTGGAGCGTGTGCTCCGCCATCCCGTATTCGAAGAAACCGCGTCGTGGGAGTACCGGCGGGAATTCCCGTTTTTCTGCGAACTGGCGGAAGGCGTTCCCACCCTTTTCCTGCAAGGGGCCATAGATCTCTTGGCCGTGGGTCCGGACCGATGCCTGGTATTGGACTACAAGTACGCAACAGCACCTTCGGGAGAAAAGTCTTCCTATGACATGCAACTCATGGTTTACGGGCTCGCGGCCGCCCGGCTCACCCATCTCCCGGCGCGTTGTGGTTTGCTGTATCTTAAAGAAGCCATGCCGGATCTCCACTATGTTCCGCTGCCCTCCGCGGATGAAGCGGAGCAACTCATTCGAGGGCTTTGCCTCCGGCTCCTGGAACTCGAGGAGGCAACCCGCGCCCGTCGATTCGAACCGTGTTTGAACCTCTGGGAAAAACACGACGCGCACTGCAAGAACCATGGCTGTGGGTTCCAAACCCTGTGCGAATCATGGTAATGTACAGATCGGATTATCCCCGTCGAAAGAGCTTGGAGGACGTCCCATCTTGCAGAAAGAAAATCGTCTGATATCACGGATGGAAGAGCGATTGTTCCGCAGCTTAGGCCATGCGCCCGAAAACGGATTTCAGCGTGCGCGGGGCTGGATGCTCAACGTGGTTCGAATTATCTATGTTGCTTTGTGCAAGTCGAGGTCGGATCGTATCCAGTTCAAAGCATATGGGTTGACCTTTACCACAGCTCTTTCCATCGTACCGTTCCTGGCGGTTTCATTTTCCGTGGCCAAGGGATTCGGGATGGCGGAAGCCTTGAGGGAAGTGCTCTTTCAGCATGCCGTGGGAGTGGATCCCGAGATCATCGAGCGAATCCTGAATTACGTGGAGAATACCAACGTTCGGACCTTGGGAATGCTGGGAACCCTGTTTTTGTTTTATACCGTGACCAAGACATTAAGCACCATGGAAGATGCGTTCAATGAAATTTGGGACATACCGGAACAGCGTCCCTTGTACCGGAAGTTTACGGATTACTTCAGCGTGATTCTGGTATGTCCTCTCCTGTTCCTGGCAGCGGCCATGGTCACGGCTTCCCTTCAAAGCGCTTCCGTGATCGCGTTTCTGATGCAGACCCGCTTCGTGGGAAGCGTGGTGGAAGGCGCTCTTTCGTTGATTCCCTATGGTCTGGCCTGGATCGCCATCGCCGTCTTGTACCAGCTGCTTCCGAATACGAGGGTCCCGGTATCGTTTGCCCTTTCCGGCGCGTTCGTCGCGGGAGTTCTCTGGCAGATGGTCCAGTCCGTATATATCACCTTCCAAATCGGGGTATCCAAGTACAACGCCATTTACGGTTCCTTCGCCAGTTTGCCCCTTTTCTTGATCTGGCTCTATGTGAGTTGGTCGATTATCCTGCTTGGGGCGGAGATATCCCAGGGGTTCCGGGGGTTCGGAAAGCTTCATCCCAGAAGCCTCAGAAGTTGGGAAACCGCTTCTTTCGAACCCCTGGCTCTCAAACTTTTTCTCGTTATGTCCGAACGATTCTACCGGGGCGCACCCGCTTGGACCGTGCAGGATTACGCCATGCATCTCGGCGTGAACCCTCACTTCATCAACGCCGTATTCGCTCGTTTCCTCCAGGCGCAACTGGCGGCAAAACTCACAGACTCTCCCACCCGATTTCACCCGGCCCGCGATCTGGACACCATTTCGCTTGCGGATATCCTGGACGCCGTTCGGGATGAATCGCCGCATTGCGGGGAAGGAGACGCCTTCGATGGAGAACTCAGCCGGGTTCTGCGGGAGGTTCAATCGCTGTCTAGAGAGAAGCTGGCCCATATCCCGGTCAGGCGCTTGGTGGGAAAACAGGTCGCCCCGGATCGGGACAGTCTGTAACACATACCAGGATCATCGGTGTTTCTGTTTCGGCAAAAAAACCGCCTTCCCTCTTGACAAACCTGGGGCTGAGATTACTTTCCAGCAGAGTTTTGTCCTTCGTCTTTATCCCGGTCATCGTGCGTTTTTCCCAATAAACCAATAAGGTCGGAGCATCAACGAGGAGGTGCCAATCGATGAAAGTCAGACCGCTGAATGATCGAGTCTTGGTCGTGCGTTTGGAAGAAGAGGCAAAGACTGCCGGAGGGATTATCATTCCGGATACAGCCAAGGAGAAACCACAGGAAGGAAAAGTGGCCGCTGTAGGACCCGGACGTGTCACGGAAGAAGGAAAGACCGTTCCCATGCAGGTCAAAACGGGAGATAAGATACTGTTTGGAAAGTATTCAGGCAATGAAATCAGGTTGGATGGCGTGGATCATCTAATCATGCGTGAAGACGAAATTCTGGCCATCGTGGAATGACAGGAGGAATGAAGTATGGCGGCAAAGGACATCAAGTACGATGTTAAAGCCCGGGATAGTATACTCAGGGGAGTAAACGCCCTTGCCAACGCGGTGAAAGTGACGCTGGGCCCCAAGGGACGCAACGTGGTCATCGAAAAGTCCTGGGGGGCCCCCACGGTGACCAAAGACGGAGTTACGGTGGCCAAGGAAGTCGAGCTGGAGGATCGGTTCGAGAACATGGGCGCCCAAATGGTTAAGGAAGTCGCCTCCAAGACTTCGGATGTAGCGGGAGACGGCACCACTACGGCCACCCTTCTGGCGCAGTGCATTTATCGTGAAGGATCCAAAATGGTGGCGGCGGGACACAATCCCATGGCCCTCAAGCGCGGAGTGGAACAGGCGGTAACGGTAGTAGTGGACGAACTCAAGAAGTTGTCCAAACCTACCCGGGACAAGAAAGAAATATCACAGGTGGGCACCATCTCATCCAATAACGATCTAACCATCGGTGACATCATTGCCGAGGCCATGGAAAAGGTCGGCAAAGAAGGCGTCATCACCGTGGAAGAAGCCAAGGGTATGGAGACCACCCTCGAAATCGTCGAGGGAATGCAGTTCGATCGCGGGTATCTAAGTCCGTATTTCGTCACGGATCCCGAAAAAATGGAAGCGGTCCTGGATGAGCCTTACATTCTCTTGAACGAAAAGAAGATCAGCAACCTGAAAGACCTGCTGCCCATCCTGGAGCAGATTGCAAAGATGGGAAAGCCCTTGCTGATCGTTGCAGAAGACGTGGAAGGGGAAGCCCTGGCCACTCTGGTGGTCAATAAACTTCGGGGTACTCTGAAGTGTGCCGCGGTCAAAGCTCCCGGATTCGGAGACCGGCGCAAAGCTATGCTGGAGGATATCGCCATCCTTACGGGAGGCCGCGTGGTGTCCGAGGACCTGGGGATCAAACTGGAGAACGTAACCCTGAACGACTTGGGTACGTGCAAGCGGGTGACCCTGGACAAGGACAATACGACCATCGTGGATGGTGGAGGCAGCAAAGCGGATCTGGAAGGAAGAGTCCGCCAGATCCGGGCTCAGATTGATGAAACCACCAGCGATTACGATCGGGAGAAACTCCAGGAACGACTGGCTAAACTGGTGGGCGGTGTAGCGGTCATCAACGTAGGTGCAGCCACCGAGATCGAAATGAAGGAAAAGAAGGCCCGGGTCGAAGACGCACTGAACGCCACCCGCGCCGCGGTGGAAGAAGGAATCGTTCCCGGCGGCGGGGTCGCATTTATACGGTGCATGACCGCCCTGGAAAAAGCTAAAGTGGAAGGTGAAGAAAAGCTGGGCGTGGATATCGTTCGCCGTGCACTGGAAGAACCTGCTCGCCAACTGGCTGAAAACGCTGGGTTTGAAGGCTCCATCGTAATACAAAAAATTAAGGAAGGTGAGACAGCCTTTGGCTTCAATGCGGAAACCGGCGTCTACGAGGATCTCATGACCGCAGGCATAATCGATCCGACGAAGGTGACCCGGTTTGCATTGCAGAATGCCGCTTCCGTAGCCTCGCTGTTACTCACGACCGAGGCCATGGTCGCCGAGAAACCCAAGAAAAAGGAAGCAGCTGGAGCGGCGCCTTCCATGCCCGACATGGACATGTACTGAGCCGTGAAAGGCCTGAACCTCAAACTGGAAGTTCCGGGCGGGCCATGCCGGCCCGGAATACATCTCGGGAATGGACCGCCCCGAGAAGGACAACGGGAAGCATTCCTCCCGCGCAATACTTGAGGAAACCACCTCTAAACTCCGGCAGGAGTCCGTCAACCCTATGGATCCTCCCCTCTCCGGCGCCGACCCCCCCCCGATCCTTGCGCATCGGGAACACACTCCGGATGCCGAATCTGTCATAGAAGCCATCTTGCAGGCCCCGGACCCGGAAGTTCTTGTTCAATCCATGGCCGAAGAAGATCTGTTCTGGCTGTTGTTGGAAGCCGATCCCAATCGCTTTCTCGAGATGCTTTCCCTGGCATCCGAAGATCAGTGGCTGTATCTGCTGGATCTGCTTATCTGGAATACCGAGGGCCTGGACATGGACGCCCTGACGGCTTGGTTCGACGTCCTCCTGAGTTCGGATGGTCCCCGATTCGCAACCTGGCTCCTTCGGGATCATCCTTCGCTGTTACTCCTGTTTCTCTCGCGCACTTCGTCCGTGGCCATCCGGCAAGAGGACGAAGTCCCCGACGAGGATCCCGCTACCACGTTTACCTTGGACGGGGTCTTCTTCGTGTCGTGCCGGCGGAAACGGCAGCGAGAGGCGGTGCGAAAGCTCTTGGAGCAATTGGCCGATCTGGACATGGAAAGGTACCAAGCCGTCTTACTGGATATGAATCATATCCTGCATGCTGAAGAAGAGGAAAATCTAAGAAGATTTCGGGATGCACGCCTCTCGGACAAGGGATTCGTCCCTTCGGATGAAGCAATGAGCATCTATGCGTATCTCCGATCCGAGTATCTGCCGTCGAAGCACCTGTCGGAGATGACCGAGGACTCGGAGAAGCCCTCCGAAACCAGGACCGCCTACACTCCGGTTCTTCTTGCCGGAGGACAAGGCGCTTTCCGGCAAGCGGTCGAGGGCCTTCCGGACACCCCCGTTCGGGACCAGATCCGTATCGAGTTCGCCGGTGTTTGCAGCCAAATCATGAGCGCGGACAGTACGATACCCCAGGATGCAGTATCTTTGAAAAGACTCTACAGGAAGGCGTCGGGTATCATCGGCATCGGAATCGAACGAATCGCAGGCGGTGACACGGACCGATATACGGAATTGGTGGAAAGCAAGACTTTGCATGATCTGTTTCGCCTGGGATTCAGCACGTTACTGGATCTTCAGAAGCAGGCGGCGGACCGCTGGATGCAGAGTTGGGCCCGGTCCCAGGGGTGCAACCCGAGTTTTTGGGATACGCCCTGGGCGCGCATTATCGAAGGCCTTCTGCTCAAACGCCCCATGCGTTATGATCCGGATTCCCCGGCCCATCCGTTTACGGGTTTCGAAACCTTGCGTCAGGTTCAGGAGTGCCGGGCATCTCTCGAAGCCCTTGCCGCGGTGGACCAATTCCTGGCCTGCTGTTCTCAGGCGCCTCTACCGCCCGAATGCGTGTCGGATCCTTTTTTCACGTACAAGAAGTGTCTTTATACCATCTGGGCTCGATGTTCCTTGGAATTGAATCCCGTGTTGGCGCCGCTGTCCCCGGTACAAGTGGAACACTTCATGGATCGAATGGCGGAGGTGGGAGACGACCTGGACCTGTGGGCGGGTGAAGCCGCACTGAATGCGTTTTCGGAACGCCTGCAGAGCAGGATCTCAAGCCTTTCTCGAGAGGCCCGGGAAGCACTCCGTATCGTCTATCACGAACTGCTTTCCACGGCATGGATAGAGTTCAAAGGAGTGAGCCGTCTCTATATGGACCCGAAATATATGGACCTGTTCTGGATCGCATCGGACTGCGCTGGAGCCCTCGACTGACATGGCGCGCCCGCGAGCGATCCTCCCTGCCGACCTCCCGGTCACCGGATCGCCATGAGCCTTCTCATCCACGAGGTTTTCCACTCCATCCAGGGAGAATCCACGTATGCAGGGTTACCCTGCGTATTTATTCGTCTGACCGGTTGCAACCTCCGCTGCTCTTATTGCGACACCCGGTATGCCTACGAGGAAGGACGTCTTTGGGATCTATCCGTCCTCCTCGAACAGGTGCATGCCTTCCGCTGCAATCTCGTGGAAATTACAGGTGGGGAGCCACTGCTTCAATCGGAGACTCCCACACTTGCATCGGCTTTGCTGGATCAGGGATATGAGGTGTTGCTGGAAACGAACGGAAGTCTGGACATTAGAAGGGTCGACACCCGAATTGTGCGCGTCGTGGATTTCAAATGCCCGTCCAGCGGGGAATCAATGCATACCGACTGGCGGAATTGGCTCCGCATGACTCCACGGGATCAGGCAAAATTCGTGATCGGGAACCGGCAGGACTACGTGTACGGACGGGATCGGTTAAGACGTTTCTGTGGAAACGACGCGCCGGGATTTCCTGTGTTGTTCTCACCCGTGTTCGGTGTCCTGGCTCCCAGACAATTGGCCGCGTGGATCCTGGAAGATCACTTGCCCGTGCGGCTGCATCTCCAACAACACAAGCTCATCTGGGGACCCGACGCCAAAGGGGTTTGAAAACGCTTCGGGACACCATGGTCACATCACCGCGGAGCGTTCCTGGGATTCCTTGTCCCAGCTCTCAAAGAGGATCCTGGCCCGTTCCACGTCCACACGGATCTGTTGGATCAATTCATCGATGCTCGAAAACTTCTTTTCTTCTCTAAGCATCCGGACGAAATCGACACGGAGTTCCTCTCCATAAATATTCTCGTCGAAGTCCAGAATGTACACTTCCACCGATAGACGATTCAGTCCGAAGGTAGGATTGAATCCCACATTGCAGACAGCTTGATACGCCTTCCCATGCCGGATTACCCGGACCGCGTACACCCCCTGCCCGGGAAGAATTCCATCAGTGGGTTCCAGGTTGGCTGTGGGAAAACCCAATTGCGACCCGCCCACTTTGCGGCCGGGGATCACCGTGCCCTGGAGTTGGTAGTATCTTCCGAGGAAGCTGTAGGCCTTTTCCATGGCGCCTTGTTCAATGAGATTCCTGAGGACCGTACTGCTCACCCGTTCCCCATCCACGAGCACCGGGGCTTGGAGCAGGACCCGGAATCCCAGACGACTCCCCATCTCACGGAGTAGATCAACGTTGCCCTCTCTGCGATACCCGAAGGCATAATCGTGGCCGATGACAATGGATCTCATACCCAAACGGCGCCACAGAAGGTCTTCTACAAAGGGGGCGGCTCCAATGCGCGAGAACTCGGCGGTGAATGGAATCACCACAATGTGATCGACTCCGCTCCCACCAATGAGTTCGATTTTCTGATCCAGGGTGTTGATCATTTTGGGAGCGTGTCCACCGCTGGGAAGGAGAACCTGCAGAGGATGCGGATGAAACGTGATGACAACGGACTCGCCCGCTTCTTCTCGAGCCGTTCGGTTCAAATAGGCGAAGAGGCTCTGGTGGCCTCTATGGACACCATCGAAGTTGCCTATGGTGAGGACCGCGTTCCGGAACGGCTCCTGGATCTGGTCTAAGCTAAAGAAAACGGCCATGGATCATTCGCCTCTTGCTTCTTCACAACCCGGATTCATCTTGACAAATCCGTGGAAAACAGCTACGTATGAACTGCGCGCCGAAGTGGCGGAATTGGTAGACGCGCTAGGTTCAGGGTCTAGTAGGCGTATGCCTGTGCGAGTTCGACTCTCGCCTTCGGCACCAGGAAAATTAAATGACGCCCGCACCACGCGGGCGTTCGTTTTTCTTTTCCGTTTCGACTTCTCTCCTCTTTCCACGTCACTCCCCTCGCGCCCCATCACCGATGACCGCACGTACAACTACCTCCTCCACGGAGAAACAGCCCTCTATCGTCGCTCCTTTTATAATCCCCGAGACCCCGTCTGTCAATGAAAGCGGGTCCGGGTCCTGGAGTCACGACACGTTGCCGGGAGTCTCTTCCCGCACGGAAGAAGCTCTTTCAGTTCCCGTTCCGGGTATGGGACCCCATGAATGAGCCTGGAATCTTTCTCCCATCCCTGCATCCTCTGGTCTGTGCTGCGCGGTCATGGTATACTTCTCTTAGTTGTGCCGCGAGGCGCTTAACCTGCGGCTTGGGCCGATCTCGGAGTGCAGTCCGGTCGGCGGCGTGACACGACCGCATTGAAACTCGTAAGTGCCCGGTTCCCCGTGGAGGAAGGCCTTGATCTCACAGCAAAAGTCACCTCGTTTATCCATCGGCGTGTTGTGTTGCCGGACCCTGGAACGGGAAGTTCGTCAGGTCATCCGGAGCCTTGGGCACGAACCGTACGTGCATCGTATGGAGATCCTGGAATGGGACCTCCATGTTCAGCCGGAAACGCTTCGATCCACGGTGGAACAGCGGATCCGGGCGATGGAAAACCACGTGGACGCCGTAATGTTAGGATACGGCAGATGCCAGGCCATGGATCGCCTCCCCGGAGACTTTCGAATACCGGTGCTGTACGCCCGGGCGGAAGACTGCATCGGGGTGCTTTTGGGTCCCGATAGATATGCTCAAGAATTAGAGAAGGAAGCCGGAACCTGGTTCTTGACGGCAGGATGGGCTGAATTGGGCATGAATAGGATTTTTCAGGAGCTTCAACTCCATCGACTCGTTGAAAGAGGATACGACCCCATCCAGATAGCCCGTCGAGTATTCAAGGACTACACTCGGGCCTTGGTCATCGATGTGGGAACCATCGCAGAAGATGTCTTGATGGCACAGGCGGAGGGCATTGCTCGGCAGTTCCATTGGAAGCTGGAACGAGTTTCCGGCACACTGGATCTCATCGAAAAAACCTGGAAACAAACTCTTTCAGCGGCGCGCCGTATGATTTCCCGAGACGCGTCCCCATGTGACGGAACCGATGATTCTCCTTCCCCATAACAGTCCGTTGATGAAATGTGCCGCGGCCAGGCCGGTGCAAAACGATAAGACGCAAGGCGCGCGAATCCTTAGGAATGAGGCGTACAACCAGTACGCCGCAATGAAGAAGGATGAAGCACAGCACAGCAGATCGCGTTTCTCAACGGCCTGATAAGCCCGAAAAGCCCTCAAAGACCGCTTGGCTCGAACAGCCTGGAAACGGTCCTTGAGGGCGTATCCTTACAACACTTGGCCCCTATAGGGAATGAAGACTCCAGCACTGCCCAAGACTTTGGCACTGACTTCACACCAGCAGCATTCCTTTCACCGGAAAACTGGTCAGTCCGTCTCCAGACCCGTCACTTCCAAATCCGATGGCTGCTTCCTCATCGACCCTTGGGAAAACTACCGCCTCGGCAGGCTCTGTGAAGCGATTGTATTCAAGAGACGGATTTCGGGTATGAACCGCAAGGCCGCCGTCAAGGTCCTCTATACCCTCGTTACATTACTCCCATGAGCGATTCCCGTTTGAAGTCCTGCACCACGTTCTTTTCATCGAACAAGATATCGAGAACTTGGTGGTCGTATTCACGGCTGTGCCGAATCTTCTGCACGTAAACGTATCGCCAGGCCAGCTTGCCGTTGGTCAGGAACTTCCCGTGAGGGGACCCAAGCCAATTTTGGATATCCTCCCGCGTCGTTTTTCCCACCTGAATGTCGGCAACCTTGGAATCATCGAATTTCGTACAGTCCGTCGCCAATGAACTCATATACTGGACACCTTGAAGCGTGCCCGTCTTAAAAAAGAATTCGATTTGCTGAATCGGATATACGCCGGGGTTGCACGGAGTCGCATTGGGATCCATGTGAGCGTAGCTCAACTTGGTAACTCCCGTTTCAGGCGTGGTTTCCGCATACATCAAATCCTGGGGACCGTACTTGGCCTTGATTTCTTCCACGGTGGTTTCACCCAATCGCACCGCCTCCACGCCGGAACGACTGATTCGCTCGGGAGCGGCGCAGGCCGTCATGAAGCCGGTTACGGCAACCAGCGCCACGGTAACACCCCAAAACCTCCTCATAGTAGTCCTCCTGTATTTTTGAGCAGTTACATATACCTTAAGGGATAGGATAAAGCGGAGTCAACACCATTCGCAACTGTCAAGCAAACGAAACATGCGATTCAGAACCGCCTCGAAAAACAGAAACGGAACAGGCAGCCGACATGCGATACGATGTGGGCGCAAAATTTTCGAGCGATGATGAACCCAACACTCTTGGGAAGAAAAGGGTCAAGCACCACGCCGCGGCTCCAGCCGAAGATTGCGCTTTTTCGACAGTTTGTTCGGTCGTCGGGAGCCACGGCGGGCTTGCACCCGCGGCGTTCACCTTCTATACTCAGCAAAATACGGACGAGGAGTATACTATGCCGCGAGTGGACGACTACAGAGCCGCACTGGAACTAGCCCGGAGAGAACTGAAAGAACTGGATCCGAAGCAGGTGGCCCGCAACGCGGGAGGACAATTCCTGCCTGAAGACGATGGCTCGGTTCAGCTCCCTTTCCTGGATAAGACGCTCCTCGTGCGGTTCGGTGAAATGAACGTAACCCGCTTGGAGAACGACGGTATCGGCGAACTTCCCATCCAGGAGCAAATCCTCGTTCTCCATTACCTGCTGGGAGCCACGGGTTCCCCTCCCACCGGACGACTTATCACGTACCGCGAAATCCCCTCGGGGGAATTCTACTACTCTGCGTTCAAGAAACGGGCCATAGATCCCTTGGTGCGGACTTTCGGCGCCAACGGCCCCGCGCTGGAACGATCAGCCCGGATCCTGGGCGGCATTCGCCGGCCGGAACTCGCGGGACTGGCGTTTTGGTTCACTCCGTTCCCGGGAACCCCCATTACCCTTCAGGTTCAAGAGGCGGACGATGAGTTCCCGGCGAATGGGAATGTGTTCTTCGATGAAGTGGTGGCCGAAACGCTGTCCCTGGAAGACGTGGCCTGGCTCGCCGGGATGCTCGTATATCGTCTTATGGCTGTAGCGCGGGAGGCCGCGTAACAGCCCGTTGATAACCAGTATTTCGAGCAGGCCGGTGCAAAACAATGAGCCACGCCTTCGGCGTGGCGCTGCAGTAGCCCCGCGATGACGCCTGTCTGCATGGAACGCAGAGGCAGACAGGATGAAGCCTCAGGCTGTCGGTGTGACCGTAGATCGCGTTTTTCAACGGCCTGCTGAAGCGAGTCCAAGAACCTGCCCATAAAGGTTGGGTCAGATGCCGTTCTCGGCACAGGAGGAGATTTATGAAGTTGGCGGTCAGCGGCAAGGGCGGAGTGGGCAAGACTACGGTGGCCGCCTTGCTGATACACGTATTCAATGACATGGGGAAGAAGGTCCTGGCCATCGATGCAGACCCGGACGCTAATCTCGGTAGCGCCCTGGGTATCAAAGACCCGGAGCGTCTTGTACCCATCTCGGAGATGAAAGATCTGGTGGCTGAACGGACGGGGGCTCAGCCCGGAAGCATCGGAGGGATGTTCAAGTTGAATCCCAAAGTGGACGACTTGCCCGAACGCCTCTCGCTGAAGCTGGACGGTATCAAACTCATGCGATTGGGGGGCGTCAAAAAGGGCGGCGGCGGATGCATCTGTCCGGAGAGTGCTCTCTTGAAAGCTTTGGTAACGCATATCGTACTGGGTCGAGACGAAGTGGTGGTCATGGATATGGAAGCCGGAATCGAACACCTCGGACGTGGCACGGCGCAGGCCGTAGACCGTCTGCTGGTAGTGGTGGAACCCGGAAAACGAAGCCTGGACACGGCTCATCACATCCGAAAACTGGCTTCGGAAATCAACCTGAAGAAGATCGCCCTCGTGGGAAACAAGATCCGAGGCCCCCACGACCAGGAATTCCTTGAAAAGCACATGCCCGGATTCGAGTTTCTGGGATTCATTCCCTACGACGACGCCATCATAGAAGCGGACCTGACGGGAGAATCGCCGTACAGCCGGAAAACAGAGGCGATTTCCATCGTACGGAAGATAATTGACGCTTTATCGTGACCGTCTGCAGAAAGAGGCCGACACGCCGACGCAGCAGGTCGCGTTTTTCAACGGCCTGCCTGCAATACGGTTTATCAACGGGCTGATAGCGGTGATCTCCGGTCATGAAACAAACGGGTGAGCGACAGTTCGCGGCTCACCCGAAAAAAAGCGGCGTACAACGGCCTCGGGAACCTCGTCGTCGGTGTGACATCGCACATTCACGTAGACCATGCGAGCCGCTTTTCCGGGTCGGAGGTCCCCCAGCACGGATCTCAAACCCAACGCCGAAGCTCCGAACTGGGTGCCCATGGCGAGCACCTGCCGAGGATCAATGCGGGGAAACTTGTCGGAGATGAACGCCATTTCATTCCAGACCTGCAGGTCACTCACACCGGCCAGGCTATCCGTCCCCAAAGCCGGACATAATCCTCGGCGAAACATGGTTTCCAATGGCGGCAACCGGCCGTACATCGTGAAATTGCTCCTGGGACACACACACACCCGGCATCCCGATCCAACCACCAAGTCCAAGTCCTCCACCGATGCATGGGTCAAATGAACAATGAGGGCAAGTTCATCCAAGAGCCCCAGACCGTGCACATACTCCACGGGACTTCGGTTTTCCGGGAATGAAAACGACATCTCCATCCCCCGTTCGGCCAGAAAGTCCGCCCATGGGCCTTTCCCGGTACGCACGAATTCATCCTCATCCGGAGATTCGGCCACATGGAAGGAGCACAATACGCCCAGGCGTCCGGTAAGTTCCTTCACAAACCGGAAGATTCGCCCGGGAGTGGTGTGGGGGGCGTGAACCGCGAAACTCGAGCCAGGCCTCCCCTCCCGGTTCGGATCCGGCGGGTACACATTCAAAACGGGCACGGGAGACGTTCCCAGCACTTCTTGAAATACCCAACCGGTCACCCTCTCCCGCTCGAGGACGGCGGCCCTGCCGTCAAGCGTTCCCACATCCCCAACGGCGGCGCATCCCGTCCTGGAAAGATCCCGGACCGCATCCCAGGCCGCCTTCCGCGTGGTTTCGAGGAGGAGCGCTTCGCGTTGAGCCAAAAGACTCCGGACCCAAGATAGAAACGTCCCATCGCCCTGAACCCGACCCTTGAATGCGGACAGTTCCAGATGGATATGCGCGTTAACCACTCCGGCCATCAGGAGTCCTTCCCCCAAGTCCACTTCTCTCTCTGCAAAACGACTTCCGCGTCCTGAGCGGCCCGATTCCACAATACGGAATCTGGAGACACACACCCGGCCGTTTTCAACGATGTTCCAGGGATCCAACATGACCCACTTGGCCCGGTAGGCCAATGTGTTGGATTCTTGGACAGGGTGTTCGCAGCCGGAAGCCTCGGACATGAAATCCCTCGCGGCGATCAGGATGGAACCGCTTCCAGAAGGCGGTACAACGTGTCTCTCCGGGCCGGTTCGAAGCCCGCATCCAGAATCAACCGCACCATATCCGATTCCGAAAGGCGGAATCGAACCCCCGCCGCAGCCACGACGTTTTCTTCGATCATGGTGCTTCCAAGGTCGTTGGCCCCGAAGCTCAACGCCACTTGCCCCACCTTGGCTCCTTGGGTCACCCAGGAAGCCTGCAGGTTGAGTACATTGTCCAATACAAGCCGGGAGATCGCCAGCGTCCGCAGATACACGACTGCGCCGACCGCCGGAACGTTGATAGTTGTATGGTCCGGCTGGAACGTCCATGGGATGAATGCGGTAAACCCTCCCGTTTCCTCCTGCAGATCTCGTATCTTGAACAAATGTTCCATGCGATGCCTGGAGGTCTCCACGTGGCCGAACATCATGGTAGCCGTAGTAGGTATCCCCAGGAAATGCGCTGCCCTCATAACAGCGAGCCATTGGATCGATGTGCATTTCCGGGGGGATATACGGCTACGGACCTCATCCACCAAGATCTCGGCGCCTCCCCCGGGGATCGACCCCAGACCCGCATCTCTGAGGGCTTCGATAATGTATTCCACGGACTTCCGCTCCCGTTCGGATAGATGCAGGATCTCGGGGGGGGAAAACCCATGAATGTGAATGGGGAAACGATCCTTGATGTAGCGGAGCATGCTCACCATATCCGCCAACCCCAGCCTGGGATGCATTCCCCCCTGAAGCAGGATCTGGGTTCCACCGAGTTCCACGGTTTCCTGGATTTTCGCGGAGAGGTCTTCCCTGCCAAGCACATACGCTTCCGATGAACCGACGGCACGATGAAACGCACAGAACCGGCACGCGGAAATACAGACATTGGTGTAGTTGATATTCCGGTCCACCACGTAAGTGACCCGGCTTACCGGGTGCAGAGTCATGCGGCGTGCGTGGCCCAGCGCCCCCAATTCGAGAAGGTCGGCCTTTTCGTAGAAAGTTTCGTATTCCTCCAGGGACACACGCTTGCCTGCACGGATGGTCTCCAGAACGACTTCATGCTTCGAAGGCATGGGCTCGATCCTCCACCGGATGGTAAAATGCGTCGCGTTCCACGGGTTCGAAGCCCGCTTCCTTGATAAGACGGGACAACTCGTCGGGTGACAACCCTGTGGGAGTGTCGGCGCCTGCTGCATGAGTGATGTTCTCCCGCACCACGGTTCCATCCAGATCGTCGGCCCCAAAACTTAGGGCCAGCTGAGCCGGCTTTAGACCCAGCATCACCCAGTACGCCTTGATATGCGGGATATTGTCCAGAAGGAGTCGGGAAACGGCAACGGTCTTGAGATCGAGATATCCGGTGGTAGGGGGAATATGGGACAGCCGCGTATTCTTGGAATGAAACGCCAACGGGATAAACGCCATAAAGCCTCCGGTCTCATCCTGTAACCGGCGGAGCCGGAGCAGGTGCTCAACGCGTTCCTCAATGGTTTCGATATGTCCGTAGAGAAGAGTGGCGTTGCTTCGGATTCCGGCCTCGTGCGCTTTCCGCATGACCTCCATCCATTCTTGGGCGCTGATCTTACCTGGAAACAGACGATTCCGGACGCGTGATGAAAAGACTTCGGCTCCGCCCCCCGGAAGAGACTCCAAGCCGCAGTCCTTGAGGCGCTCAAAGGTTTCGGCAAGGGTCAATCCCGCAATTCGGGACAGATGATGGATTTCCACCGCAGAGAAAGCTTTAACGACCACCTCCGGCCGAGCTTGCTTGATCCGGCGCACGAGGTTGAAATAGTACTCGGGCCCCAGGTCGGGATTTACACCTCCCACCACATGAATTTCGGTGATGGGTTCACATAGACGCTCCACCACCGCCGTTTCCACCCTATCCAGGCTCATGACATAGGCGCCCGCCTCTCCCGCATCCCGTGCAAAAGCGCAGAAAGCGCATCGGTTCTTGCAGATGTTCGTATAGTTGAGGTGCTGATTGTAGATAAAATAGGCCTTGCGGCCATGCCTTGCCCAACGGACTCCGTGGGCGAGGCCGCCCAACCCGAGGAGATCGGCTGTTTCGTACAGCTGAATTCCCTCTTCTTTTCCAAGCCGCTTTCCCGATTCCAACTTCGTTCGGATGCGTCTCAAGCGAGTGTCCCTGGGTTCAATCATCATGGACATCCTGTGTCATCCTTCTGATCCTGCCGGATTCCTTGCCGTCGAACTATCCGGCGGATCTGCTCCGCCACTTCCTCCGGAGGAACCCCTTCCGTGGAGACCATGGCATGGGCGCACTCCTCGTACCATGGCGCACGACGCGCAAGCAGACCCTCCACCTCCTCCTCCGGAGATATTCCGGTCAAAGAGGGCCTTTGATGTTCCGATGTCGGGTCGGACGTCATCCGCGCGCGAATGGTGGCGGCTGACGCCGTCAGCCATACGGTGAAGAAACACTCCTTCAGCCGGCGTCTGGAAATTTCGCTCTCCACGACACCCCCTCCCGTGGCGAGTATGCAGGGTGTTTCACGACCGCATCGCGCCAGCAGTTTCGTCTCGATGTCCCGGAACGGTTCCCATCCCTGGTCAAGAACGAAGCGGGCCACATCCATACCCAGAACCTTCCGAATTTCTAGATCAAGATCGACAAAGGGAAGTTTCCATTCATGGGCCAGGAGCCGACCGACGGTGGTCTTCCCCGTGCACCGGTACCCCACCAGGGCGACGCGTGGAATAAGTGATGCGCTGTGAGTCATGCGTTTTTGCATCCGGTCCGACAGGAGACACCTCTCGATGACTGCCGGGACAAAACCATTGTGCAACGGTGCGCGTTCTGCTATTATTGACCAGGTGGTCACCTATATGCAACTTTATTTTAGGGGGTTATAAATGACCGATCGGTCATATAAGAGGTCCGCGCAACCCTCCTTTCCGCCTGTCCGTGTAGGCAGAATCAAGTACATGAATTCGGATCCCGTATATTACCATCTTGAACGCCATCCCAAACCGGAAATCCTCTCCCTGTACCCGGGAACCCCAGCGCGCCTGAATCGGCTCATGCAAACGGGCGCTCTGGACATCAGCCCCGTGTCCTCCGTGGAATACGGCAGGAATCATCAGGAATACCTGATACTGCCCGGTCTCTCCGTCTCAAGCAATGGACCCGTGGGCAGCGTATTTCTCATGAGCCGCGTCCCCCGCCGCCGCCTCGCCGATCAACCGCTCTGGGTTACCGAGGAATCGGAAACGTCCCGGGAATTGTTGAAGCTTCTAATGAGAACACAAACTCCGTCTCCTCCCCGGTATGTACCCAAACGCATCTGTGAGGAAGAACTCGATAGAGAGAAGCCTCACGCCGCACTCCTTATCGGAGACCCGGCCCTTCGAGGGAGCGCCTCCTTGCATGGGTTTCCGTATCGATACGATCTGGCGGAATGGTGGAAGGAAGAAACAGGGCTCGGTTTCGTATTCGCCCTCTGGGTGGTACGCCGCGACTTCGCCTCCAAGCACCCGAACCGCGTGCGCGCCGCGCACGAAGCACTCCTGGAATCCAGGCATCGGAGTCGCGGAGCCATCCTAGAAATGGCCGCATCGGCCGAAAGCCGGTTAAAAATCAACCGGGACCTACTGCGAACCTATCTGGAGAACCTTGAATTCGATCTTTCGCCCGCCCTGCTCCAGGGACTCGGCGCCTTCTTCGAAAAACTCCGCAAGGAGAACATTCTGCCGGCTTCCGTTCCCCTGGAATTCTTTGCAGATTCAGAAATGGCGTTTCGCGATTGCATGCGTCGGATCACTCCATCCAACGAACACGTCCGGAGACCCGCTCCCCGATGATCACCTGGCTCACCATGTTTACAAACAAGCCGTTGCCGACGGTTCCGGGTATATTGTTCAGAAGGGTCTCCAGTTCTTCCGGATCATCGATTCCGTTGAAATGAACGTCCAACAACAAGTTTCCAAAATCCGTAACCACCGGCCCCGCTTTGTGCACCGCCATACGCAACACGGGACACGCCCCCAGTTTCTCGACCGCGGCCATTACGGTGAACAGGGCCACAGGGAGAACCTCGACGGGTACCGGAAACGATCCCCCCAATCGCTCAACGAGTTTGGAATCGTCCACGATGACAATGAATCTGTCGGCGAACCCGTCCACGATCTTCTCCATCACATGAGACGCTCCACCCCCTTTGATCAGGTTCTTGGATGGATCAACCTGATCCGCTCCGTCAATGGCCAGGTCGATATGGGTCACGTTATCCAGGGCTCGGAGAGGAACCCCTGCCTGTCTCGCCAAATGGGACGCCTGGTAAGAGGTAGCCACCCCCTCGATATGCAGATCTTCCTCCCGAATTCTTCGACCCAGTTCGGCGATGGCCAAGGCTGCGGTGGAACCGGTTCCCAGTCCCACGATATGCCCGCCCCTCACGAAGGAAACGGCTTCCAATGCCGCCGCCCGCTTGGCGTCACCCCCCCCGCCGACGGGCCGAATCACTGGCGCATCCTTCAACGACGTCTCACCAACCCCGCTTTCCAAAGCCATAGGTCGCAACCTTCTCCCGAATTTCCAGGAAGTTAACGATGATACCACCCTCTTTCCGGGCGGACGCCTTGTCCATAGGGCAGGACGAAGGCCCCTATCCCGGGACCCGATGCCTTCATACGTCCGGCGTATAGTGAACGGAATGATCCTGTTTCACGAGGCTGTCTTCCGCGAGACTTTCCCGGCAGGGTGGCCCTACACGGGTTGAGGGGAACTGGAGACCGTTCCCCTCAACCCGTGTCCCCTCTCATGTCGACCGAACCACACCACTTTCATGGCTACGGACATCCCACACCCCTCCTTGGGATATCCCGCACCCGAAAAAGGGAACTTACCCCGGTCCACTCATTTCGAGGACGATTCCTCCTGATAGTGAAACGGTTCTCCCATTTCCTCAAACCTGAAGTTGTAGAACACATTGTGTCCGTTGTAGTCCAAGACGCGCAAGTCATCACTCTGATTCAGATCTCCCAGAATCACGTTATACTGATTGCCGTATCTCTTCTTGCACAAATCCACCGGGACCTCATACGCGATGAACTTCTTGATACCTTTCTGTTTGAGTTTTTCGACGAATTTAGGATCCGAGAAACTTTCATAGGTTGAGAGCACCAGGATCGGACCCGTCCCCGTAAACACGACACCCGCCAAGTTTGCCATAATATGACCTCCTTCCAGACCGGCGTGTTAAAGGATGTTCCGATTTCGTTTCCCGCAGTCTATCACCGGGTAGAAACCACCCGACCCTTCAAGATCCCTCAACTAAAATATACCATACAGGGACTCCCTTGCCTACCCAATTCGAGACGCGATCACGGCCGACGTTCACCCATCAGATTGGGCGATGGTCGTGCTTCGGAGGACCGTCACTCCGAATTTTTCCGGCAAGCGCCGAACCGTATCTTCCGTGCTGTCGTAGCAGCCCTTTGGAAAACCGTATCGCAGGCAAGACGCGCGAATCCTGAGGAATGAGGCATACAGTACGCCGCAAGGACGCCTGTCTGCGTGGGATGCACAGGCGGGAAGGATGAAGCGTCACGCCAAAGGCGTAACCGGAAATCACGTGTTTCAAGGGGCTGTTAGGGTAAGTCCTTCACCCCATAGGTTGAGCACGCTTTGGACCAAACCGAAACAGCCGCTCAACATCATGTCGCCGAAGGGTGCGGCCATGCGCCCTCCCTCGGCGAGCAGCAGAAACCGCTGAGGTCCGGTGACCAGCAGGGGAGCCGCAGAAAAACTGCGCCCTGCATCCCCGGTGTAGGCTACCCCATGCCCTTCGTCCCCGAATATCTCTTCATGAGGAAGAGTTCCCTCCCTGAACCGTGCCAAATGATCCCGTATCTTGACGGAATCCAGACACCCGGTGTGATGCTCATAAATACCGTAACAGCGATCTCCGGCCACCAGGTAGGCCAAGGTGTGCGCGTTCCCTGCGTTGACCACCAGAAGACCGTCTTGGATCCGCGATACGGCCCAGTCATCCAACAAGGCGCCCAGAATGGCCGCAGGCCCCGTATCCATGATCAGCGCATCCGGGTGGACGCTTCGAACCGCAGCCATCCGGCGGTTCTGTTCGGGAAGATCCCCGAACAGAAGGTTCCGCAGACGACCGCCGGAAGATAGAAAAGTCCTCCACTGGGAAAACCGCGCCTCCCGGTTGCTGGATGTCGGCGAATATCCGTGGTCTTGAACGGCCACCGCAATCCGATGCGGTATCTCCACCTCATGTTCCCGCAAAAGACGCAACACTCCGTCTAATTCCAGATCCGTGAGCAGAATCGGGACGGCGCCTTCGGGAGGTTCTTCAGCCAATACCACTCCCATGTCCCGGACATACTCGAGATTGTCGTAAAACGTGTGGGCCGCGGCTGTCGTGGAATACGCCGCCAACCCTTTGGCCAAGTGGGCTTTCAGAGCCGCCGTATTGGCCCCGCCCCCCATTTCCTGTCCGTGCAGAAAAACAGGAAGCCCGCGGTCAGTGGCCCTCCGGATTCTGGACGCCGCGACCCGAGTGGGGGATGGCAACACGAGCTTGACGCAGTTCTCGATTCGTTCCTTTGGGTTCCATACCAGAAGATCTTGAGTACCGCCGCCTATATCCACCGCTAAGAGAGCCTGCGCCGACATCTTCGGGTCACCTTGGTCCGGATTGGCGTCCATACGTAAGACCCGCTTGTGACCGGTATTGGTGGTCGGTTGCGGGCGGCAGCTTACGTCGTATCATTCTCATCGGACGTTAATAACGCATTTCCCATGCAGACGAATCCGGGAAAGCCGGCGAAAGTCGCCTCATGCGATCGGGGAGTTCCTATCGCCTTTTCGGGAGGGCAAACGATCCACCTCTCTCGAGGCTATCCCCCTATGCTCCACATCTTTCGACCCACCGTCTGCCGGTCCATCGCCGGTCCGCGCCACCGCGACTTTTCGGAAACGGCCCTGCAAACGATCTCCGAAAGTTCCTGGTCCGAACAACCCATTCGTAACGGGCCCTTGAGATCCGCCTCCACATCCGAGAAGAGGCATGCCCGGAGTCTTCCCTCCGCCGTCAGGCGCAGGCGGTTGCAGGTACTGCAGAATTCGTGGGACACGGCGCTTACGAACCCGATCTCTCCGGCGGAATCCCTGAATTTCAACCGTTCCGCCGGACCATCCAGCTCTCCCCGCCGAACGGGGAGCAGATCTCCCACGCTCTGAATTCGCCGCCTGACTTCGTGTGAAGGAACCACTAAATCCGGATGCCAGCAAATGGGACCTCCCAAAGGCATGAATTCAATGAATCGAACGTGATAGGGACTTTTCAGAGTCAGGCGGGCAAAATCCTCGAGTTCGTCGTCGTTCCAACCCTTGATCACCACCATGTTCAGCTTGATGGGATGGAATTCCAGCTCCTCTACACGGCGGATACCCTCCCAAACACGATGAAACGCGTCCCGGCCCGTCAGTTGGGCGAAACGTGCAGGCCTTAAGCTGTCCAAACTGACATTCACCCGACGGATCCCTCCGGCTTTCAATGCCTCCGCGAAGCCGGACAGCAGAACCCCGTTGGTGGTCAACGTGATTTCCCGGATACCCGGTATTTCGAACAGCCGGGGTATGAATTCACACAAATCTTTTCGGACCAGAGGTTCCCCGCCCGTAATGCGCACTTTACAGATGCCCATGCCTGCCATCATACCCGTGATCCGGAGAATTTCCTCGTAGGTCAGGATCTCCTCATGGGGAAGGCACTGGATACCGCTCTCGGCCATACAATAGCGGCACCGAAGGTTGCATCGATCCGTCACCGAAAGGCGAAGATAATTCACGATGCGATAACATCGATCCATCATGGTCGGTTCGTTCACATCCGTTCCTCCCCCTGAATCCAGCCGATTGTCACAGGACCCAACTTGAACTTAGGATGCGGATCCGGCGAGGTCAAGATCCAAGAAGACGGATCCTCGCCCTCGGCACAGCTGGGGGCTAAGCGCAGAACGAAAAGGAAAGGGCAATCCGAGCCTCTTGTCTGGTAGGAAAAATCAGGAATACCGAAAGGAATCCCGTCGTGTCCATAACCGATCGGACCTCTGCGGAGAGTCCGCACAGGGCGAAGGAACGATGGCGGCTCCTCAGATCCCTCCAAAGCACGAACAACGCATGCAATCCCCCCCCACCGATATCCGTGACATCGGTCATATCCAGCAGAAGGGAACCTCGGCTCTTCAGGATCCAACTCCGTGTCTTCTCGAGAAATCCTTTGGATATATCCACGCTGAAAGAACCGTGGATACGAATCACCTTCACCAAATCCTCTCTCACGGAATCCAAGTCCGCAACCTCCCGTTCCGACCCCCTCTCTCAGGTTCTAATCCCGCACACCTCGATCAGACGCTCTCCGAAGTCAAGAATGTGCTCCATCTGTCTGCGGTCGGCGTAACGAATGCACGAACAGTGCAACGTATTCAAGCTGCGAACCAGCAACTCGATCTTGATCCAGTTCCGGCCCACTTCCAGGGCAAAACAGTGGGGACTGCAATTAGGATGATTCTGCTGATGCGCGTTTAGTAACTCGTCCGGAAACTCGACAAAATATACATCCTGGATGGAGGCCGGGAGGGCGTGTGTCTTGAGATGGTTCCGGACCGCTTTCATGTCCGCCGTACTGATCTCATCGTAAACCAGATTTCTCATCTTCAAATCTCTTCAATCTCTTTCCTACAACGAACGCATCCACGATCGAGAAGATCCACAGGATGAACAACATTCCGAGCAGGATCCATAATACCGTGTGGTCTTGCTCAGCCATGGCGGACCTGAGTTGGCTCAGCAGGTCTGAACTCCGCTGGAGATCGGGAATGGATTGAAACGCCCGATTCAAATCCACTAGAACCTTTACCAACAAACACAGGAACAGGACGGTGACGGTGCCGATAAGAATTCCACCCTTGAGGTATTGTCGATTCAAAACCTGCCCCGTCCCGGGAAGAACCAGGCCGCTCAACAAGGCGGCTCCCCAGTGTTTCTTCATGTCTCCGTCCGATCGTTTCCGGTCCGTGGTGAAACTGCTTTCATCCAGCCGCGTAGATTCCGTGGTCCAACAGGCCGTTGAAAAACGCGATCTGCTTTCACGCCAACGGTCACGCCTTTGGCGTGAGTTTCTTCTTCGTCATTGCAGCCTACTGTAGGTACGCCCCATTCCTCAGGATTCGCCACGCTGAAGACGTGGCTTGCATCTCATCGTCTTGCACCGGCCCACCCGCAATACAGTGTATCAACGGGCTGCTAACGCACGTACGTCCCGAATATGTGGGCCGAATCTAGAACCTTACCCTGCATGGAAGATTCCACCACACCGCGCGTGGGCATTCCGGCGATATTGAGGGTGGTTACACTCAACGCATAAATTCGAAAAAAATACTGATGCACGCCACTCTGGGGAGGTGGATCCATGGGCAGATATCCCAGTTGGGTGGCCCCGTTGATCCCGTGTTTCGCTCCCGCCGGCAGACTGGAATCCGCGTTCTCCATCAATTCCACAACGTCGGAGGGGATATCATACACAATCCAATGAGTCAAATTACTGGCGGTGATGTCTTCCACAATCAGAACGTAGCTCCGGGTCCCAGGAGGTGCGTTGAACCAGTTTACCGACGGAGACAGGCCGACGCCGTCGGCGGTGTATTTTGAGGGAATCATGTTTCCATGGTCAAATGCGTTGCTCTTGATACGGATCCCATCGGGTCCCTGAAACCACAAATGCAAATCCCCGGCATAGAGCTTGCCTTTAGAATCCTGAAACTGAAACCAGTGCGGGGAGGAGTCTCCCGTAGCCGAATACGCTGTTCCCTGAAGCCACAAAGCCGCTGCATCCTCGAACAGGATGGAGAGTCGGGCTCCGCTCCCCAAAATATCCTCCGCTTCGAAGTCGACGAAGACCTCCGCATCCAAAAAAGCATAATAAGATTCCCCGGCGTCCGGAGTAACCACGGCTATAGCCGATACCGGCGCTTCCCCGAAGTACGTTTGAAGATAGACGCTGAAAGGCGATGTCCCCGGCTTGGGAGCGTCCTTGTAGATCCCATTCAATGGACGTGTGCTCAAATCCGGGGCTTGGAACCATTGATATAAGGTGAATGCGGAGGCATCCGTACCCACCCTCAGGGTCACCGCACAGGAAGACTCGTCGACAAAATTCGGGATGTATACCGCCACGTCCTTTCCGCTTACGTCCATCGCATTGATTCCGTTCGTGTAATCGGGATCTATGAAGGCGAACATGCTTCCCGGAGTGCTTAGGCCCGAGTGATCCAGAACGATAAGTACCGCCGATCCCTCGGTGGTGGTTTGAAGAAACGCCACTACCCGATCCTCCGAGCTCCCCAGAGGAACGTCCTTCCAGACGCCGTCCAAGCCCCCCCACGCTGTTGCGGAACAACCCAACCACGCCGCGAGAACATACAAAATCGCACGCTTCCGCATCCCATTTCCCTCCCTTACATGTCTCAAACACGTTGAAAATACACCGAATCCGGTTTCTCTGGAAGTGTCATTATGAACCATGCCGAAACGAGGGGCAAGGGAAAACCAAATCTTCCGCATGTGGACCTTTCCGAGGCCGCGCTCTGATTTGACAAACTTTCCTGCTGAGGCGAGTATATATACATACGCACCAAAGCAAGACACGATGGTTTGGGCCTTTGCTCCCGGGCACGCCCCATAAACGCATCAGAGCCGTGATTTGCGCGCTGCGCATCTTTCCGCTACAGCGCGTGGTTCCTACAAGCTGTTCAAAAACCAAAGCCGTTTGTGCGCCTCTATCCGCAGGAATGCCATGATCATTACGCGACGAAGATTTCTGAAGGGCTGTGCCGTTGCGGCCTTGTGGGGCGGCACACCGATTCTGAGCGGCTGCGGGGACGATCTTTACGCTTCGGATCAGCCCCAGGCCGCCGAGGGCGCCGCTTACCCCCCCGCCTATCCCACTGAATTCGAGCTTCGCAACGATCTTGGAACGGCCCCCGACGCCCAGGGCGCACCCGGCCTATCGGGAACCCTGGCTCGCTTCGGCCATATCACGGATACGCACATCACCCTGGACGAATACACTGTAACCGGAAATCCCGCGCTGGAATCCCTTCTGGACTCCCTGGGGGGATCCATTGGGTTCGGCGGACTGGATCGTCCGCTTCCCCAGGAGCGTTACGATGTGGATGTGCTCCAGGCCGTACTCCAGACCATGAACGCCATATATCCGCCACTCGATGCCGTCCTGCACACGGGGGACGCACTGGACATCGGGGTGGGACAAGAAGCGGAAGCCTTTCTCCGGGAGTTTCAGAGGTGTGCAATTCCCGTGGCGCAGTGTGTGGGGAACCACGATACGTTGGCCTTGGGAAACATCCGGCCCGTGACGGCCAAGAAAATTTCCGCCTTGGATTTTCTGGACACGCAAGGGTTTCTATTCCGACATTTTCTTAGGATACACAGGCCCACATTGACGGCCTTCGGCTCTCTCGCCATGGGATTCGATTTTTGTCCCGGTTTCGATGGGGACCCTTCCGCCGCCAAGAGTTACTATGCATTCAATATCAAGGTCCCGCTCAGGGACTCCCAAGGAGGTTTAGCGTCACCCGGGATCCGATGTTACACGCTCGACACCGCCAATCCCGCAGGAGGAGCGGATGGCGCCCTGGATGAAGACCAACGCTCCTGGTTTTCGGCGGATCTGGATGCTCATCCAGACTCCCTGTGTCTGGTGATGTGCCACCATCCCGTTAACCGAATAGGCAAAGGGCGCGACGACTTCGTCGCCATACTTTACAATCATCCTCAAGTTATCGCTGTATTGTGCGGGCACGACCACCGGCACAGAATCCGGGCTTTCTCCATCGCCGGGAGTGCGGAACGGGGGTTCTGGCAGATCGAAACGGGCTCACTCATCGACTATCCCCAGCAGGCGCGATTTCTGGAAGTTACCAATCTGGGGGATGGAACGGGCCGGATCCGGACCTATGTATTCAATCAGAACGCAACGGGGCCGCTCGGTGAGAACGCTCGTGCCGCATTCGAGTCCGCGGAGAAGGAAGCCTACCCCGGCATGGGAGATCCTTCCGACCGAAACGTGGATCTGCTGTTTCAGTTTCCTGCCTTCCTGCCATGAACTGAAGGGTCGCGGAGCTGTGAAAAACGATGCGGGAACGCCGGAATGGGTTGCCTTGCGAACTCGCCCCCGTATTCTCCGATCTGGCTGAGCATCGAGCGTTTTCACAAACCCGAAAAACACCTAATCAAGGAGACACCCGATGAATTGCGTATTCTGCAGGATCGTCGATGGGGAAATTCCCTGCGTGAAACTCTACGAGAACGATCGGGCGATTAGTTTCATGGATATCAACCCGTTAACTCGAGGACACCTTCTGGTAATCCCAAAGAAACATTTTGAGAATATATTGGATGTGGACGAAAACACATACAGTGTATTGGCCGCGACGATTCACCGGATGTCTAAAGCCGTCCGGCGGGCTCTGAATCCAGACGGAATGAATGTCCTACAGTTAAACGGTGAGGCGGCCAACCAGGTCGTGCCTCACCTTCATATGCACCTGATTCCGCGCTGGTATGGGGATGGGATCCTCACCTCCAAATGGGAACCCGTGCCCGGTGACATAAAGGCGATCCAGGAAACCGCCGACCGGATCAGGGAGCGGCTGGCATAAATCGATAATTCGGCCGAGATACCATTATTCCGCAGGTATTCCACAGGCGCCTTTCTCGAACAGGAAAGGGGAAATGAAACGGTGTGAGCTGATTCGGCCATACCGAACAGCCGGGCCGGCCCCCGGAGGGAGAAATCCGCTTCGGTCCCGTGGAAATGCGTTCACCTCGGGGTAAAGACACCCCAAGTTCGCGTTGCCATGGGTGTTCGCAGGATGCCGGAATCGTGACACGGAACGACGGAGCCAATGCGGTCAATGGGTTTCACGTTCCCAGGATTCCGCCAGAAACTCCAACGCGTTCACGGAAGCCGTCAATATCCCGTCATCGCCCTTTGGGAATGAGATCCCCTGATGCGCACACCAGGTCTCGATGGGGCTCTCCACTTGGTACATCAAGCCGTATACCTGCTCAAGATCCACGCGGCGTGGTCCGATCCGAGCAAACCGCCGGATCAGCCTGACAAATATATTGTTCCAGCACTCATAGGGCTCAAGACCCGAACACTCCTTCCATTCCGCGACCGACCAGGAATGATCCGTTTGAGACCCTAGACAAAACTCAGGCAGCTGCTGGTAATAATATAGAGTCGTTCCTTCGACAGAAATCCCCCGGCTCAATGGGAAATTTCTGCAGGCTCCCGGCCGGTCCGCATATACCGAGCATCCATAGGACCTTAGAAATACGCACCTCCCTTTCCGGCCGGGACGGAGCACCACCTGCGGGAATCCCCCCAGTTGACCCGGTTCGAGGTGGGTGTATTCATATAGAAAACGTTCCGACGATATGCGAAGCGTACGCCTTAAACGAAAGACATCATAGGGCGTGAGTTCGAGTTTCATTCTGCAGCACTTCCCGAAACAGGCCAGTCCCTTTCGACATTCGAATACAAAACATTCCCCCTCTTTCAGAGGGCGGCCTTTTGGTTCCACCTGCATGCCCCTCTCTTCGCGCGCGCGCCTGCCTGCCATCCAAAGCGGCTCTCTCTTCCTGCATATCCGTCAGTTACCCGGCGATCCCTCACTCAATGCCTCCAACACCCTTTCTCGAGCCTGTCCGACGCGCTGCGTCAAATGCGGGTGCTCACTTTCGTCCGGCTGTATCCGATCCAGGGCCTCAAGCGATTCCTCATATCTGCCCAGCCGGTAGTAACAAGAAGCCATCCCGAAATGAGAAGCACGTACATGAGATGGATCTTGTGTATCCATCAGCACCAATTCATAATGAGCGAGGGCCTTTTCCCAAAGGCCCCATTCTTCCAGGACTCGGGCGCGCTCATAGTAAACCCGGGCGCGATCCCGGGGATCCGTGCTGACGCTGGGAAGAGGCCTTTCGTCATGCTCCGACGGCGCTTCCGCCCTGAGCGGGACCGTCAAGAATACCAGCAGGAGAAAGACTATGACTAACCTCGCGATTGGGTACATGGGAGAACACCTTGGATCGCGGATCGCGGTTCGTCCCGCGGCATGCAACTGACGGGGCCGCTTCCGGCATCCTGACAGGCCGTTGAAAAACGCGATTTCGGCGTTGGGGTTCGTCTTTCGTCATTGCGGCGTACTGCATGCAGGCCTCAATCCCCAGGATTTACCCGCTTGCATCTCATCGTTTTGCATCGGCCTGCCCGCACTACCGCCTGTCAATGGGCCGCTAAGCACTTGCCTGTTCTCTGCAGGAGCATTAAAGTAAGAACAAGGTTTTCACGAATCCTTGAAATCCCACATAAACATCCTTTCGTCAACAACCTGAATTCGGGATGAAAGGCAAGGGGTATCCCTCTAAGCAGACATCCTGACAGCGTCTTGACGAAGACGGATTGAGTGGCGGAAAATGACGATAGGGGCTCGCGCGAATTATGAAGACACGGGCGTAGCCAACAAACCGGGGGTTCTCGTTCGGGCGAACCCTTAACCACGGGAGGACCTTTCAGAGGCTGTTCCGTGAAGAAAGGAATCATCCATAAGCAGAGTATATGGCAACACAAACGGTCTTAAGGCAAATCAAATCAACCGTCTGAATCGGATGTATCAGAGAAGAATCCTGCCCGCCGAAGTGGTTTCGTTGCAGGTGGGCCGGGAAGTGGTGGAGCTTTCCACGGAAACAGGCCGGAGGACGGGCATCCTCATAAATCGAAAGGGAACCGTGGAACTGGTTGCGGTCGGTGATCCCGGCTCCCTGATGCTTCCGAACCTCGAGCATTTTCGATATGGTCGCAGCCGATTGAAAGGATTACGTTTCATCCATTCACTCCGGTGCGGAGAGTCCTTATCCAGCGACGACTACAGCGACCTCGCTCTTCTTCGGTTGGATTTTATTGCGGGTATCGAGGCGGACGAAACCGGAGAAGCCATGCGGTTTCACGGCATTCACTTGTTGCCCCGACCCAGAAACGGTTCCAGCATTGAGGCGATCGGTCCCATATCTTTCGGGCGGTCGGTTCATGAAATCGATTTCAGCGTTCTCATCCGTTCGCTGGAGGAAGAGTTTTCGCAGATCCGGCCCTTGCTTGAGGTTGGAGACGCACATGAACGGGCGCTGCTGGTCAGTGTCGGTTCCATGCCCCGATCCCTGCTGCAGGAACGAATGGTGGAGCTGGCCGAACTTGCGGGCTCCTCCGGCATGGAAGTCGTGGGGAGCGTGATCCAGTCCAGGAAGAAACAGGATCAGCGCACGTTGCTGGGCAAGGGAAAGCTGGGTGAAATCGTAATCCTGGCCCTGCAGTCGGGAGCCGAAGTGCTCCTTTTCGACCAGGATTTGAATCCCAGTCAGGTGAAGGGGTTGACAGACGCCACGGAACTCAAGATCGTCGACCGCACTCAGGTTATTCTGGACATTTTCGCCCAGCGCGCCAAGAGCCGGGAGGGAAAGATCCAGGTGGAACTCGCCCAATTGAATTATATGCTTCCCAGGCTGGTAACCAAGAACACGGCCATGAGCCGTCTGACAGGGGGCATAGGAGGCCGGGGGCCCGGAGAAACCAAGCTGGAGATCAACCGTCGTCGCGCTCGGGAGCGTATCCTCCGGCTTCAGGGGGAACTGAATCGCATACGAACACAACGTAAAAGCCAACTCAAGCGCCGCCGGCGACGCGATTTGCCTGTTGTAGCCATCATCGGGTATACGAACGCTGGAAAATCCACCCTATTGAATACGTTGACCAAGAGTGACACTTTCGTCCAGAATCGGTTGTTCGCCACATTGGACCCGGCCAGCCGGCGCCTTAGGTTCCCCAAGGACAGAGAAATCATCATTACAGATACGGTGGGATTCATCCACGACTTGCCGAAAGACTTGATGGAAGCCTTTCAGGCCACCTTGGAACAACTGGAGGATGCCCATCTGCTTCTGCACGTGGTGGACATCAGCAATGCCCGATTCGAACATCACATCCAGGTCGTAAACACGGTCTTGGACAAGCTGAAGCTTTCCGATATCCCGCAACTCATGATCTTCAACAAGGAAGATTTGGCGGAGGCTTCCATGGTGGCCCAAGAATGCGTGCGCCACCACGCACTCAGCATTACCGCGGTGGACGAACGCACCTTGCCCCCACTCGTCCGGGAAATCGAACGGCGTTTATGGCCGGAAAGCGCCTCTTCCGGTGTCCACCCGTCTTTTGAACGGTCTGAGGGCACAGGCATCCACCAAGACTCAGGGGTCTCCCAAGGCTCCGAGTGAGTTCCGGGCAGTCCTCGACACGCAGGACGTTCCGCAAGGAAAAAGCCTATCAGCCCGTTGATAAACCGTACTGCGCGGGTAGGCCGGCAACACACGATGAGAGGCAAGGCGCGCCCTCGTCGGCGTGGCGGTTCTTGAGGAATGAGACGTACACAATACCTCGCAATGACGAAGGATGAAGCGTCACGCCGGATGCGTGACAGCAGATAGCGTTTTTCAACGGCCTGCTATTCCCCCGAAATTTCTTTGCGGATATCTTCCACAAGGCATTCCACGATCCGATCCATCTGCAACCGCATGGCATACAGGGTATCCCGCAGGCGCAGAGCCACCTCCACTCCTTCCAGGTTAACTCCCATCTGGAACACCAGAATACTTGCGAATCGAATCTTTTCGGCTTCTTCCCTGGGATACCGTCTCTCCATTCCCGGCTCGCACATAGACCGGACGATCTCTTCCGCCTCAAGATCATCCAGGAACCGATCGGTCACATGGAGTACGGCTTTGACTTCCGTCGCCGTGAAGTATTTTCTTTCGGCCATCAGAACCTCAATCCGGACCGTACATCTTCCCTGTAAAAGCCGGAAAGGACTTTAGCCGCCCGGAGCGCATCCTCGTCCTCCGTTTGGGGTACCCGGACATCCAGCTTAACCATTAAGTCGCCACGGACTTTGGTCCTGGGGTTGGCGGCGCCCTTTCCTTTGAGACGGAGCATCTGCCCGCTCTGACTTTTGGCGGGAATTTTCAGGTTCACAAACCCGTCGGGAGTAGGAACCGTCACCGTTTTGCCCGCCACCACTTCCTCCACGGTTACGGGCAGCTCGAAGATCAAGTCGTCCCCCTTTCGAGTTAATAGGGGATGAGGCAGGACACGCACTTTTAGATACAGGTCGCCGGACGATCCACCCGATCGGCCGGGTTCTCCCTTACCGGGCACCCGAACCCTATACCCATCCCGTACCCCCTCGGGAATCGTCACCTTGATGGTCTCTGTACCCATTATTTTCCCTTGTCCGTGGCAAACGGGACAAGGTCTGCCCGTTCGTCCGCTGCCTCGACACTGGGGACATTCCCGGGAAAACTGGATGGGGCCCTCGGCAACAGCCAGCCGTCCAGAGCCCCGGCATGAAGGACACACCTCCAGCGTCGTCGAAGGATCCATACCGGATCCCGAGCAATTCGTACATTCTTTCAGTTTTTCCATGGATAGCAACGTTTCCACTCCCCTCAGAGCGGACATGAAGTCAATTTCCATGGAGTGTTCCAGGTCCCGGCCTTTGACGGGTGCGCTGCGGGCGAAATCCTTGCGGCGTCCCCCGAACAGGTCTTCGAAAATGTCTTCATACTGCCGATACCGGCCACTCTGTTGTCCTTCGAAGAAATCGTCCGAGCTTCCTGCTCGGAAGTCGTGACCGGCCCATGACTTGTAACGCCGCGCCTGCTCGGGGTCGAATCCCTGCGCCAATCCTTGTTCCCCGAACTCATCATAAAGCTTGCGCTTTTCGGGATCCCCCAGCACGTCGAAAGCCGAAGACATATCCTTGAATTTGTCCTCCGCCTCCCTGTTCCCGGGATTGATATCCGGGTGCCACTTTCGGGCCAGTTTGCGGTATGCCTTCTTGATCTCTTCCTGAGAGGCGCTTCGCGAAACACCCAAAATCTTGTAATAGTCCCTATCGTCTGCCATACCACCATCTCAAAGTCCGTTGACCGAGGGTTCTTGGCCATACATCCAAAGCTTTTGGGGAAAATCCATCACCACCCGGAGTTTCGAAATCTCGGCATGAATCCATCCAATCTTGTCCGCCGGGACTCGGAATCACTTCCTTGACTTGGGCCTTCCCGGTTTGCCTTTCCGCTCCTTGTCGGGTTTGGTTTCCTCTTCCTTGCCGAACGCAGCCAATCCCTCGGCCAGATTCAACAGCTTGCGATCCACCAGGCAGTTAACGGAACCTTCGGGAAATTTCCCGTCTTTGTCCCTCTTTCCGGCTGGCAGGCCCGTCAAGACCTCGATGCCCTCATCGATGTTGTTCACCGGATAAATGGAGAATTTCTTGTCCTTCACCGCTTGAACCACCTCATCCCGAAGCTGCAGGTCCTCGATGTTTCTGGAAGGGATGAGCACTCCCTGTTTCCCGGTCAGCCCCTTGGCTTTGCAGCATTGATAGAACCCTTCGATTTTCCAGTTGACCCCACCGATAGGTTGGATGTCTCCATGCTGATTAACCGAACCCGTCACCGCAAGATCCTGGCGAATGGGTACTCCTGCGAGGCTGCTCAGCAGAGCATAGATTTCGGTGGAGGAGGCGCTGTCTCCGTCCACTCCGCCATAGGATTGCTCGAAAGCGAGGCTGGCACTCATAGTCAGCGGTTTATCCTGAGCATACTGATTTCTCAGGTAACCCGACAGAATCAGCACTCCCTTATTGTGTGTACTGCCCGAGAGATCCGCCTCTCTCTCTATATTGATGATACCCGCCCGCCCCATGCTGGTGGTGGCGGTAATCCGGGCGGGCTTGGCGAACGCATAATCCCCCATGTCATACACCGAGAGGCCGTTCACCTGCCCCACCACGGCGCCGTCCGTGTCGATCAGCAGGGTGCCCCGGGTGACGAGTTCCTGGAGTTTCTCCTCAATCATATTGCCGCGATAAATACGCCCTTCCAACGCCCCATCCACGTGCTTTCCCAAAATGATAGGCGAATTGTCCCGGGCCGCCCACACGTCCGCTTCCTCAAGAATCCCGGTGAGATCGTCGAACTCCGCGGACAGCTTCTCCCTGCGCCCGGCCATGCGAACCGAATGTTCTAGAAGCGCGGCGACACCCGTGCGGTCCACGTGCCTCAATCTATTCTCCTCCAACTTTCCCCGGATGAGGCGGACATATTCGTCAATGGACTTGTCTTCCCTCTTCATCACGGAGTCGAAATCCGCCCTGACTTTGAAAATATTCTTCATATCCGGATCGTAGGTAAGGAGTATATGGTAAGATCGCAGATCCCCCACCATGACCACTTTCACTTCGATGTCTATGGGCTCCGGCTTCAATCCCGACGTGGTGAACAGGAAAAAGGGATCGTAGGATTGCACTTCATACTTGGAGGCTTTCAGGGCACGTTTCAAGGACTGCCACACGCCGGGTTCGACAACCGCATCCATAAGGTCCAAGACCAAGTATCCGCCGTTAGCCTGGATAAACGATCCCGCTTTCATTCGGCTGTAATCCGTACGCCATACCCCGGTCCGATCGACGACCCGCTCGATACTCCCGAAAAGGTTTCGAAACGTGGGGAAGTTCTCGACAATGATCGGAGGTTGACTGCATTCCGCATTATCGATGAATAGATTAACCCGATACGGCTGATACTGATCCTGCTCCACAGTCATCCCGAAAGGCATCATCATTTGCTGCTGTGTTTTGGGCTTGAATATATCTAGATGGTCGGCCATGTCCTGGATCATGGCGTCAATATATTCCTGAACCTTATCCGACTTAAATTTGACCTTCAATTCGTTGATAGGTTCCGAGACACTCTTCAAGAAGACATACCGATCCATCTCCTCGAGCTTTTTCCGGACGTCACGGTCCATGTCCCGCATCTCCAGGAAAACCCGATCAATCTGGTCCGTTAATTCAGCCTGCTTGCGTTTGATACGTTCAAACTTTTCTCTAGGAAAGTTACCGGCTTCCACCATGGCTTCCAATTGATCGATGTGCACCGGTTTTTCATCGATGATGGGCATCACCATGGGTCTTTTCAATTGCCCCATCTGTATTTCCACCATGGCGAAACCTTCTTCCTTCACCCTGTTCCCGATCTCCTTGAAAAACTTCTTTCCCTGTTCTTCATACTTCTCGAGAATGTCTTTCTTCATATTGAGATAGTCTTCACTCTCGAAAAGCTGGGGCACACTGGTTTTCAGTCCTTCGATCAGATGGTCCACATCTTCCTTGAACTCACGGCCCAGCCCGGCAGGCAATCGAATCAGTTTGGGTTCCTCAGGCTTCTGAAAGTTGTTCACATAACAGAGATCATCGGGAATAGCGTGTTTCTTGACCAAGTCCCGTATCATCCGCTCGAGCACCTTCATTCTGTTCGAGCCCGAAAGGCCGGTGACAAAGATGTTGTATCCTCCCTTTTCGATCTCTACACCGAAGCGAAACGCTTCCAAGGCCCGATCCTGCCCGATGACTCCTTGTAACGGTTCGACCTGTTCCGTGGTTTCAAAAGGTAATGTATCGGGATCCAAACGCCATTTGAGTTCTTCAGCGGAAAGTTCTCTGGGTTTCATTTCTTGAGCCATGCAGTGTCTCCTTGTTTACGTTTCGAATTCGATTATGGCTTCGGGACCCTGCCACTTCTCTGAGATCGGTTAACGCTACAAACCGTACCAAGCTGTTGAAAAACGCGATCTGCTTCGTTGCTGTATGTACCCTCATTCCTCAGGATTCGCGCGCCTTGCATCTTATCGTCTTCTACCAGCCTGCCCGAATAGCTGTTTATCAACTGTTCGGCTCCCCCTTGTCATCGAATTCTTCCAGTGTAAAAATAAATGTTCAACTTGGGAATCGCGCCAAACGGAAACACCCGCGTACCGCCCAAGCATTCCCTCAGTGACTCTCCAGAAACCCGTTTTCGGGGTCCTGAGCGTCCCGTTGAAAAAACAGGCTTGCCGACAGGCTGACGAAATGCGATGAAATAGTCGGTGCGCCGGTCCCGAGCAAAAGAATGGACAGTCTGTGCACCACAGCGAAAAAAGAAAAAGCGTCCTCCCACGGTTCGCACTCTTCAAAAGCCGATTAGTAACGTTTATACCTTAGGAGAATCTGCATGGCAACTAGGCTCATCGTAGTAGGCGGCGGCGCCGGCGGACCCAGCGCCGCGGCAAAAGCAAAACGGGTCAATGGCAACCTGGATGTGCACATGTTTGAACGGGGACCTCACGTCTCCTACGCCGCGTGTCCTACCCCTTACTACATCGCAGACCGCATCGAGAACCCGCTTTCCCTGATCGCCCGCACCCCGGAAGCCTTTGAGGCATCCGGGGTTCAGGTACATTTAGGTACCGCCATAGAGGACATGGACCTTAATGGCATGACGGTCAGGGATTCGGCGGGAAAGAGTTGGGGGTTTGATCATCTGGTCTACGCCACGGGCGCCCGCCCCCTACTTCCCGGCATTCCCGGTGAGACGTCGACCCGTGTATTCACGTTGAAGAACCTGGAGGACGCCATCCATATTAAGAGCTTTGCGCGGAACCACGCTGCTCGAAAGGTTGTAATCCTAGGCGCCGGTTTTATCGCCATGGAAATGTGCGAGGCATTCCGGGACTTGGGCATGGAGACCACGGTGCTGTATCGAGGCAAAGTCCCGGTGAAACAGATGGGACAAGGACTCTCCGAACTCATTCTGGAGGAACTCGAACGACAGGGAGTCCGGTTTGTATCCGAATGTCGGCTCGCAGCCATTCACGAGGACGGGAACGAGGTACAGGTCGAGACGAACCAGGGAATCTTCCACGGCGATCTGGTCCTCGTTGCCTTGGGCATCCGTCCAAACGTCGACCTCGCCGAAGCGTCCGGAATCCGGCTGGGGGAAACGGGAGCCGTATGGACCGACGCCTCCCAGCGAACGAATGTTCCGAACATATACTCAGCAGGAGACTGCACGGAATCTCATCACCTGGTATCCAGGAAACCCGTCTACCTTCCCCTGGGAGACGTAGCCAACAAGCAGGGTCGTATCGCCGGGGCCAACATCGGGGGAGAAGCCGCCCTGTTTCCCGGGGTCGTGGGCTCTTGGTGCTGCAAGATCTTCGACCTCGAGGCGGCCTCTACCGGTTTGAACGAGCAGCAAGCCTTGGAAGCCGGGCTCCATCCGGTTTCCGCGTTGGTCCAGGGCCGTTCCCGGGCCCATGTTTACCCCGGATCCGAACCTATCCATATCCGGTTGGTGGCCGAACGATCCACCGGATTGCTTCTGGGAGCCCAAATGGTCGGCAAAGAGGGCGCCGTGGGGCGGACGAACGTGGTGGCGGCATGTTTGCAGCGACAGGGATCCCTGGAACATTTGGCTTATATGGATCTCTGTTATGCTCCGCCCTATTCCCCGGTGTGGGATCCGCTGCACATTGCCGCCCAGGAATGCCAGAAGAAACTATAGGGCCCACGTTACGAGAGAGACGACTCTCCGTCGGTTTGATGAAGGCGCATCCGGATGGGGCTTTCGTCCGGATGCGTTATTATTAAGACACCATACCAATAAGGCGCCATTCCAAGGATCGGCGTCATATCCAGCCTTTGACTTTCCAGGAATCCAGATGGCGCACATCGGGCCGACACCGAGCCGGATCAAAATCGGCGCTTTCCTCCGGCCAGATCCGTGGACCGTTCTCTTCCGTCCATCCAAATTCGATTTCCCGTTCGCAGAGTTCGCAAAAGACGTAAAATTCATGGGATCCCGAATCATCATACCGATCCAGAGACACCCACAGAGCATCGGAAGACACATCCTCCGCGCATCTCTGGCAGAATACGGTTTCGGCTTCCCGGCTTTTCCCCAGTTCCTCCAGATTGCATGCGAGGTAATCCCACCCATGATCCTCTCTGAGAGGACCCCACTCCCAAACTTCCTCGGCGGATATCTCGGTCCGCTGAGCCGCTAAAGCATCGAGTGCGCACCCGCAGCGGCATGGCAGCATCTGCAAGTCATGGGTAAGCACCCGGTACCTATGGACCACGATGAATACCTTCCCGCCGCACTCTCTGCATAGGAACTGCGAACCACTCACAATCCGTGAAGATCCTTTCTCCGAGCACTGGCCGCGGTTGGAACATTCCCTCTGCCCCTCCGAATGGAAGCGGTGCGCACGTACATCACGAAACGGAGCACCCCATTTCCCTGCAACGAATGGTTCATCTGCGGAAGAGCCACAGCAACACGGTCAGCACCACACTGACCAGGAGACAGGTTCCCAGTGGAAAAAAGAAACGAATACCTTCCCTTTTCAGCAGGATATCGCCCGGTAGCCGACCCAGCCAGGGAATCTTAGGAGCCGCCATCAAAATCAATCCAATTACGGCCGCCGCCGCTCCAAAGATCAACAGTGCTTTCCCCAACTCATAAAAAGGCGTCATACCCGGCTTGCATTCCTGAAATCAACTACCCCCACGTATCAGGCAACGGATCCCTCCCGTCGAGACCGGAATGAACGGTGACTTTCGTGTCGGGCGAAAACGCCGTTCCTTCGTGATCAACCCTAAGACCGCGCCGCGGTCCCGTCATCCCGACCGGACACTGGGAGAAGATTATCCATGGAAATGGAGTTCCTCACGGCGGGTGGCCGTTTCCGAACCAGTCCCTCTACGGCGCAACATTCTATCTTGAAGTCGATATGGGTTCCTCGTTCTCGAAGGGTTCGAAGCAATGCTTCCGAAGGAAACGCCACGCCGTCCAGCTCCGCCTCAAGCGCCATCAGATCCGTACGGTCCCGGTGCTTCCCCAAAGGCCGTTCACAACCCAGCAACACGGGAATATCGGGAAACTTGAGTCGGGCTTCCCGGAACACGCTCCCCGCCGTTTCCGGGTCCGCCGGATCGCATCGGCCCATGGATGTGAAAGGGACCGGCCGGAAAAGAACCAATACCAAAGCCCGAGCCTGGTGCCGCCGAATCAGATCCAGAGCCGTCGACTCCCCCCGAATCCGGCCGTAGTGGAGACCGATAATCACGTGGGGAACAGCGGGCACGTCATACTCCTCCAAGAGACCCAAGGCCCGCTCGAAATCCATGGTCCGTGCATCCAAATGCAGCACCGACCGGATAGTGGCGTCATAGCCCACTACGTCCATAAGCGCTCCGTCCACCTGAGCGTCCCGCAGAGCTCTCGCGCCGGCGCGTTTCACCAGTCCTGTGTGTACCAAAACGCGGAGCCCCAGTTCCTCCCGGATACGACGCATCGTCCCGGTGAAAGGCTCGATGGGGACGGATCCGTCCCTTTGGGAACCGCCGCTTACCAGGATGCCGGTGCCTCCCTTTCGAGACCATGCCCGGGCATACTCCAGAAGGGCGTCTGGGGAGAGGACTTCGGGCAGGTGCCTGAGTACGCTCCCTTCACAGTGGGCGCACCGGGGAACGCATCGGGAACCCGTCACGCTTACGCATCCCATACCGCAAGAAATCCGATTCGTGAATTCTTCCGTGTCGAATCGCTTGAACGACGGGGCGAAGAAGGACATGGGTCTACTCATTGTGTCAGGAACTCCACGAACCCATATTCAGGGACGGCCATTTTTCGATTCACCTTGATCCCGGTTCTCCGAAGCGGACGTGTCGGACTTTTCCTCGCTGGGAAGGAACCGGGCGGCGACCCGATTCCAGGCGTCCATCGTCAGAGAAAACAAGGAAGGTACCAAAAAGAGCGTAAATATGGTGGAAACCGCCAATCCTCCCACTACCACGCTGCCCAGACCGCGGTAAAGCTCCGAACCGGCGCCTGGAAACAGCACCAGCGGCAGCATGGCGCAAATGGAGGTCGTGGCGCTCATGAATATGGGACGGATACGTACCTGCACGGCATATCGGATGGCTTCTCTGGGCGCAAGCCCTTCTTGCCGCATGGTAGTCAGGCTCTGGTACACAATGAGGATGGAATTGTTCACCACTACGCCTACGAGGATGACGAACCCCAACATGGTAAGGACATCCAACGCGCTGTATTCGATGAAGGTCGAGGTGAGGAAAAGGCCCAGGAAGCCCCCGGCCGTTGCCAGGGGAACACTGAACATGATCACCAGCGGAAAGAGAAAATTCTCGAACAACGCACTCATCAACAGAAAGGTGATGAGAAGGGCCAAAAGAAAGTTCCATTGAAGCGCCTTGCGCGTCCGGGTGAGGTCGTCGGCGGTTCCGGACAGAGAGACCCGGTACGGTGGTCGAAGGTCTTCGCTTTCCAACAAAGGTTGCACCACTCGATCCTGGATGATCTCCATGGCCTCCTGGAGGGGCAACATGTCGGGAGGAGTCACCCGAATGGTTATGGCGCGCTGTCTTTCCAGATGGTTGATCTGGCTGGGCCCTTCCACGAGTTGGACATCCGAGACGGAGGACAGGCTGACTCGTTCTCCCGCAGGAGTGTTTATCAGCAGATTCTCAAAATCCTGCACTCCTCGAATGGGTTGAGATCCGCCCATGAGGGTCAGATCCTTTCGCCGTCCATGCAAGCGGACTTCACTGACCTTGGTCCCGTCCAGGAGAGCATCCACGTTGAGACCCAGTTCCTCGGCGGTGAGCCCTACTCTGGCGGACCGAAGCCGCCCCGGGATCACCTGGATCTCCGGGTTTCCCAGATCAAGACTGGGAATCGGGTATAACTGGGCCTCGGGCATATGTGCGCTGACTTCGCCGAAAATGCGCTGCCCCAGTTGGACCAGTCGGGTGAGATCCGGCCCGCTGATGTCCACATCGATACTTCGTCCCTGGCCCACCCCTTGGGCAAAGAGGCTGGTTTGGAGCACGACGGGGATCATCCCCGGAATCTGGCGCAAGACCCCCTGCATAACCGGTATCAGCTCCCGGGCACGGTTGGGATCTTCGCTGGCGGCGCCCATGAACAATTGTTTTTGCCAAGCCACGAAAAAGAAGTGTTCGATCTTGAGTCCGTTCATCATGGGGCTTGTTTCCGAACCGGCGCCTTCCCAATAAGGTCTCAATCCGGCCTCCACGGTCTGGGCCACTCTCCGGTACTCATCCAGATTGTATCCGGGAGGAGGGATCACGATGCTCAGGATGAGATTCCGGTTGCCCGACGGAAGGTACTCGGCTTTGGGAGCCAGGAAAAAGGCCAGGGAAAACGCCAGGCCGGTCAGGCAGATTACCACCAGGACGCGCATAACCACGCTGCCGCAGATCCGGTACACCAAGCCGGATATGCCTCGGGCTACAGCCTCGCCCACGGAGGTAAGGCCGAAAAGATTGCGAAACGTTCGGCGGCCTTTTCTCCGGTCTTCCTTGCCGTGGGCGCGACGAATGATACGGGCGGAAAGCATCGGGATCACGGTGATGGAAACCATGAGGCTCAGAAACACGGAACAACTGATGGCAATGGCGATGTCCCGGAAGAGCTGACCGGCCTCCTCCTGCACGTAGATGACGGGCAGGAATACGGCGATGGTGGTAAGGGTGCTCGCCAGCACGGCCCCCCAAACCTCCACCGTGCCTTGGTACGCCGCCTGGAACCGGCTCTTGCCCTCCTGGTAATGGCGGTATATGTTTTCCAGCACCACGATGGAATTGTCCACCACCATGCCCGCCGCAAACGCCATGCCCGCCAGCGAGATCACGTTGATATTCCGCCCCAGGGATACCATCATGATGAACGTGCCTACGATGGAGATAGGGATGGCGGTGGCAATAATCAGAGTGGTGGAAAAGGTCCTGAGGAAGAGCAGGAGCACAATAACGGCAAAGGAACCGCCCACCCACAGGTTCTGCCGGACCAAGTCGATGGAGCGGTCGATATAATCCGTTTCGTCATAGACTTGTTCCAGACGGAGCCCTCTCGCATCCAGAATGTCCCCGTTCAACTCCGCGATGGCCTGCTTCAGGCCTCTCATGACTTCGAGTACGTTGGTCCCTGAACGGCGTATAGCGTTGATGGCCAGCGCGGGATCTCCCTTCTGGCGCACCTCGGAAACCGCCTTCTTATATCCCCAGCGTGTTTCGGCCACATCGCGGATCATCACCGGCGCCCCGTTTTGGAACTTCACGGTGACCCGATCCGCATCCTCCGGCCGGAGAAATTCCCCTTCGGTGCGGGCAATGTATCTCCGCTTTCCCTCGTCGAAATCCCCCCCGGAAATGTTCCTGTTGGCCGCGGCCAGCGCGGAGGCCATTTCTTTAATGGTCAGTCGGCGAGCCGCCACGGCATCGCCGTCGAAGACCACCTGCATTTCCTGCTCCTGCCCGCCGTACACGTTGATCTTGGCGATTCCCGGAACCCTCTCCAAACGCGTTTGGATCTCGTCTTCGGCAAAGTCCTTGAGAGTATGAATGGGAGGAGCATCTTCCCGCACTCGCTTCAAAATGATCCATGCAATGGGAGGCGCGTTTTCACTGGCGGACACGATCACCGGCTTTTCCGCATCCGGTGGATAGGAAGGAACCTGGTCCAATTTGTGGGAAACCCTCAGGAGAGCCGAGTCGATGTCCGTGCCCACGGAGAATTCCAGAGTCACTGTGGACATGGAGTCCAGAGATTCGCTGGTCATGCGTAGAACGCCTTCCACGCTCTTCAGAAACTCTTCCTGGCGTTCGACAATTTCTCTTTCCATCTCCTGGGGTGAAGCACCGGGCCAGAGTGTGGTCACGGTGATGGTGGGCCGTATCACATCCGGGGTCAGCTGCACCGGGATGCGGATCAGCGAAATGACTCCGAACAGGACCAGAAAGAACACGCCTACCGTCACTGTAACAGGATATCGTATGGCCGCATCGACAAGTTTCATAACATCCAGCTCATGTCCGTAAGTGGACCAACGAAAAACAGGGCCTCTTCAATCATCCGGACCCGCATTCATAGACCAGGGATCTCGGCAACATGATATCTCCCGAGGGAAGCGATTTCACGGGATGGTGTTCAGGTGGACGGTGACTCAGGCGGCTTCCCCAGGATCCGCACTTTCTGCCCCGGAAACAGACGTTCGTTACCCCGCACCACGACGAGGTCCCCTTTCCGCAGATCCCCGGTTACCTCCATCCGTGCGCCGAATTCTCCTACGATCTGGACCGGGACGGCTACCGCGACATCGTCCACGATCTTGTATACCGTCCGCCCCCGCCGCTCAAGACGATGGCGTCCCTGGGAACCAAGAGGGTTTCCTTGGGCTCACCCACGCTGAATAGAGCACGCGTCAGCATTCCCGGTTTCAAAGGGCCGTTGGTGTTTTCCAATCGGACGTGCACGGGAAACGTGCGCGACGCCTCGTTCCCCATGGGAATCACGGCAATGACTTCACCCTTGAAGAGTCGGTTGCCCAGAGCATCGAACCTGAGGTCGATCCGATCTCCCGTGGAAATCCCACCAATATGTCGTTCCGGGACGGGAACGATCACCTTGACGGGGTCCGTGACGAACAGTCGCGCCACTGGCCCGCCTTCGGCGATCCACTGTCCCACCTCCGTGTTGGTTTCCACCACAAATCCTGCGAACGGTGCAACCACGGTTTTCTTGGCAAACTGATCCTTCAGGCGCAGCAAGACGGCTTCCAGGCGGATCGTTTCCTGGCTGAGCGCCTTGAATTCGAAGAAGGCGTCCTCGTAAGCCTTCTGGGCGACGCTTTGTGTGGCCGCCAGCGACTCCTGGCGCTTCATTTCCCGATCCGCGCGCTCCCGGCGCGCCTCGGCTTGTCGCAGGGCCGCCTGGGCTTCCCGGATCTGGAACTGCAGGGTGGACGCATCCAGTTTGCACAAGGCGTCTCCTTTTCGCACACGGTCCCCTTCCCGTACCCCGAGCCACGTAACCAAGCCGGCCGTCTCGGAGGCCGTAAGCGTTTCGATCCAGGGTCGTACACTCCCCACCATGGGAATTCTGGAAATTACCGTGTCCAGCGTCACCCGTTCCACTTCCACAGGAACGGCGGGCATACCTTCTTCCCCTGCGGGAGGCTGAGCCCACGCAGTCAGGCATGCCCACGGAGTCAGCAAGATGGCTCCGATCAGAACCCATGCCGCCATGTATCGCAGATATCGATTCATAGGCTTGTCCTTGTCCCGTACAGCTACCGTTAAATCATTATATATTAGTCCGGAATCCCAATGGATTTCAAATTTCTTTTCAGGATGGGATAAGATGAGGAAAACTCAGCTCTCGTTTTGCCGGCTTTCCGGTTGGGTTCTCGGACGAACGCCGCCGAATTTATCGGCTCGCCGGCACGTCTTCGGATAACCGATGGTTTCCTCGATTGACAGGATTCCTCCGGATAGGTTAGTTAGCGACTCAATGGATAAAAAGGTGGTTGCATGCGTAAGAAGGAATCATCCGGTTTTCTGCGCGACCCTTCTCGATCATCGGGAATGCAAGCGGGTTGTTCCCCAAGCATTTCGAGATACGTATAGGAAACAACATCGCTCGCATGGACTACCGTATCAGTCGCAACAGGATGGTGGACCGGCAGCTTCGGGCCCGAGGAATCACTTCCGAACGGGTGATTCAAGCCATGCGAAAAGTCCCGCGTCACGACTTCGTCGATGAAGGCCTGCGGCATAAAGCGTATTCGGACAGTCCGCTCCCTATCGGAGAAGGGCAGACCATCTCTCAACCGTACACCGTTGCGTGTATGATCCAGGCCATGGAAGTGGATTCCGGAGACACCATCTTGGAGATCGGCGCGGGGTCCGGATACCAAACCGCGCTTCTTGCGGAAATCGCCTGCAAGGTGTTTTCGCTGGAACGGATCCCTTCCCTCCTGAATCGAGCCCGGAAGATACTGGACCGCCTGGGCTATCTCAATGTAGTATTGTGGCAATCCGACGGTACCCGTGGATGGAAGGAGTACGCCCCTTACGACGCCATAGTGGTATCCGCATCGGCGCCTGAGATTCCCCGGCCCCTTCTGGAACAGCTGGCGGACGGCGGCAGATTGGTTCTCCCCGTGGGAAGGGACCACACCCAAACGCTCGTCAAGATCGTTCGTCAAGGGGATGACTTCCACCGAACCGAATTCGGGAATTGCCGTTTCGTAAAACTTATGGGGCAGTTCGGATGGTCCGAATGATACGATGGAAAATCGGTCTGATCGGCGCCGCGGAGTGCAGCAGAGCGGGGTGGAGCGCCGCCCGTCATATCGGCTCGGAAGTGGCCCGCCGAGGAGGAATATTGGTTTGCGGAGGGCTGGGCGGAGTAATGGAAGCGGGAGCCAAGGGGGCTTCCGAGGCCGGAGGGCTCACCGTGGGGATATTGCCCGGCGCCGCAGACAGCGACGCCAATCCGTATATTTCCATTCCTATCCCCACCGGTCTGATGCAGGCGCGCAACGTTCTGGTGGTTCGAGCATCTCACGTGCTCATCGCCGTGGAAGGGGGTTTCGGCACGCTGTCGGAAATCGCCCTGGCGCTGAACATGGGAAAGCCTGTCGTCGGGTTACGTACGTGGCCCGGCATACCCGGTGTTCATTACGTGAACACACCCGAGGAAGCCGTAAACAGCGCGTTCGAACGATTGATCCCGCATCCCCTTTCAAAACGACCCGAGGCTGGAAACCCGCCGGATCCTCACGGCAACTGAGATACCTCATCCCTAAGCAGCCCGTTGATACAGACCATTGCGGGCAGGCCGGTGAAAAACGATGCGATGCAAGGCGCGAATCCTGATGAAATGAGGTGTGCATACAGTACGCCGCAATGACGAAGGATGAAGTGCAACGCCGCAGATCGCGTTCTTCAGCAGCCTGTCAAGACATAGTCCCCTTCCGAGTCTTTCTTTACGCAAAACCCATACATGATCAACGTATCCATCAACGAACGCCCGAAAAGGAATTCCAACTCGTCCGGAGCAATGTCCTCCTTTTCCACCACGAATCTTCTGAAGGCATACTCGTATCTCAATATGTCCAGCAAAGGCGCCGGATCCCTCTTGCCGCTATCTTTCAGCTTCCGAACGGCGTCTTCCAGGGTTGCGTAGGAAAAGCGCTCTTCATGAAGTCGAACCAGTGTCAGACAAGCAGGTCGCTCCGCCAAGAGAGATTCCCGCGTCAATCGCGGCATCCGGTTACGCTTCTCGATGGCTTCGGTGTCCCAACACCGGAGTTCACGGCACTGGATGGGTCGTAATTCATAGATTCCACAGGATCTTTTAGACGGGTCAAAAAAGATACAGGCCCCCTCGGCGCCTTGTTTGACTTTGACCATTTCCCTCACCAGGACAGCCAACACACCATTTACGTTGTCCGCCACCATCTCTCCGACTCGTAAGGTCACCAAATGCCTCGGGAGAAGCGCACCCGCCTGGACGGCGCACAAATCCTCCTCGTGCAGCGTGGGGGAGGTGGTCCCACAACAGGTTCCGCAGCGGATGCATTGAGTACGCGTGCTCACGGATACCCCAATCCCCCGATAACACCTATACGCTCATCACGACCGTCACGCGGTCGAGCGCAAGGATGTGTTCGGCTTGCGGAAACGGGTTTATTGGGAAGACGGTCCAGGAATTAAAATAGGGCGGTCAATCGTTCCGTGGCCCCTCGAAGCCGGACCGAAATCACTCGGGCGATTCCCCGCATGATCTTGGCTCCAGCCTTGGGATGCGCATCCAGAAAAGCCTCCAAATTCTCATTGGAAAGGAGGTACAGATCGGAATCATCCAGCGCGGTGACGGTGGCGGCGCGATTCATACCGTCGATAGGGGCCATCTCTCCCACAAAAGATCCTGCATTCAACACGGCGATCAATATCTGTTTATCCGCAAACTGGATCTCTTTTTTTACCTCCAGTTTTCCGCACCGAATAAACGCCATGAAACTGCCCGGATCCCCTTCAGTAAACAGGACTTCCCCTTTGCTTAGATGCCTCTCCTCGAGAAACGGTACCAATCTGTCGATGTCTTCGGGTCCCAAAAAGTAGAATACGGTGCATTCCTCAATTGGACGGCAGTTGCGGTCTATTGAATGATCCATCTTATAGGCCCCCCCGTTCTTCAGGCCGTCCGCCTGGGAAAAGTGAACAGCATTTCTGAGTAGGCGTCTCCTTAGCGCGATCCCGGGATACAGGACTCAAAATTACGAAGCCGGATCTGCCCGATCGAGTTCCTCCAATTCTTTCAGCTTATCTTGGAGATTCTTGACCAGCTTCTCGTACGATTCTCCGCCTATAATCTTATTAAATTGACTCCTGTAGGTACTGACCAAACTTACTTCTTCTATAACTATGTCATATACAAACCAATCACCATCCTTATGGTGCATTCTGTATACAATCGGAATATTATTTTGTTTAGCAACTATGTTCGTATCCACCCATATATGGGGACCTCTAAGATATGCATTGTTATATACGATCTTCTCGTCCGTATATCCTTCTATCTTGTCCATATAAGAGGCGGATAGCAGCTCACGGAAAAGCGGGGTAAAGGATTCCTGCTCTTCTTCGGTACGATCCCTCCAGTGTCGTCCCATGGACCTTTTAGCCATTTCCTCGAAATCAAATCGAGTGGATACGACCTCCATGATACGTCGTCTCCTTTCGGCTTTGTGTTCAGGTTTGGAAAGCTCCTGATCCTTGAGGGTTTCCAGCACATGATCAATGGTAATCTTGAGCTGTTCCTTAGCCTGGGCCACTTCCGAGGCATCAACCCTTGAATAAACCAAAGCCATAAAGACACACACAAGAAACAAACATAGTCTGGCAGAACGTCTGTCCATGGTGCATTCCTCATATCGTTAGTATCGGTCCACAATCTCGAGGGTACTCAACCCGGAAGCCTGAACCAGGTTGGCGTATCCAAGATTGAAGTTATACACCGACTTGAGATAATCCATCCTGATAGTGCCGTAGGCCACAAGAGCGTCCGCCAACTCTTTGGAATCAGCGATACCCAGATCGTAATTGGCGGACGCCTGGATCAGCCACTTGCGCGCCGCTCTTTGAGAAAGCCCCAAGTCTTCTATGTTGGCTCTCGCTTCCATGAATTCCCGATAGGTCTTTTCCACCTGCAAAGGAATCCCGCTTTCGGCAAAATTCTGGGTTTGCTTCAGTTTGAGGAATTCCGCTTTGCTCCGATCCACATGCGCACCGGTAATTCCGAAATTGATGGCCCATTTCAATCCAAGCGCCACCCCGGCCGCCGTGTGATTAAAACGGTCGAAGATCCAGGGATTGGTTACTCGATCGCGATCCGGGGCGTAAGCGTAGGAAAAGAGGCCTCCGAGAAAAAACGTGGGGTAGTAATCGGCCCTGGCGACTTCGATGAGGGCTTCTTTGGCCATGAGACCTTCTTTGAGTTGCGCGAATTCCGGTCGGAGTTTGTAAGATTGCTGGACGTAATAGCTCAAATCTTCCACGCTGACGATCAAGGGTTCCAGAGAATCGTCCGCGATCTGTATCGCGTGGCCCGATTCCAGACCCATAAAGGTGCGGAGCGCTTCACGAGCAAGATCCCTGGATTTTGAAGCTTCGTTGCGGAATTTGCTCACCATCCCGGAAAAAGCCTCCAGCTTGTTCAGATCCATTTCGGTGACCTGTGCCGATTCAACCGCCAACAGCCTGCGTGTCCGGTCGAGCCCTTTGTTCAAATGGTCGCCCACTTCCTCGACCAAATTCAGCGCATCGGAGGCAAAAACCAATCCATAGTAGTATTCCTTGATCCGAAGGGCTACGTCCGCCGCCTTCTGCTGAACCCTGGATTGCTCCACCCGTATTCCGTAATCCGCCGCTTTCTTGGCCGCCGTAATTTTTCCGAAGGTATATAGCGGTTGAACGAGCTGTACATCGATGCTCCCGAAAGGCCCCACACCCTCGATATGGTCACTTCGATAATCGGATTCCACCTGATTCCCTCTGGCGTGCGACACGGGGCCGGTCAAACCCAGGGCGTCGATCTGGGGCCATTGATAGGCCTTGGCCTCCGCAAGCCGGCTCCGAGCGATTTCCACATCATGTCGGACTTCCTTGATTTCCGGACTGAACTGGAGTGCCAGGTAGATGCACTCATCCAAAGTGTATCGTTTCCCTTCTTGAGCCGCGGCATACCCGACCCACGCACACAGGAACCCCAAGACCGTCACCGCAAGCAGGGCTCGGTGTTTTCGGAAGTGTTCCATACCCGTTTCCCTCCCTAACAGCCCGTTGATAAACCGTATTTCAGGCAGGCTGGTGAAAGCCGAAGAGATGCAAGGCGCGCCTATCCTGAGGAATTAGGCGCACATATACCGTACGCCACAGTGACGGAGGATGAAGCACAACACCGCGGATCACGCTTTTCAACAGCCTGCCGACTACGCTACTTGCTTTCAAAGATGTACTTGCCGATGAGATCCTCGAGGCTTATCGCCCCTTCCGTTTCCAATATTTCGCCCTCTTCTTCGATCATGACATCCGACCCACCGGGCGAAATCATCACGTACTTGTCTCCTATAATACCCAACGTTCGAATGGATGCAATCGCATCATCCTGGATTCCTATCCCGGACTCAATCAGCATCTCCACTTCCGCCTGATAATCGTGGAGACGAATTCTTCGAACCTTGCCTATGGGCACGCCGGCTATTTCGACGCGCCCCCCTTCCTTCAGGCCCGAAACGGAGGTGAATCGAGCCGTGACCACGTACGTCGAATCACCGAACAGCTTGACATCCCCCAGCATCACCGCCAGGTAAGCAAAGCACGCGAATCCTGCAACCAGAAATACCCCGACCGCGGTCTCTATGTTGAACCTTTTCATGCTTCCTCACGTTCACTGGTATACACAAGTCCCATGGTGCTCTTGACAAATGACCGAATAAGCGGGTCCTCGGAAAAAGGAATGCGATCCGGGGTCAGGTACTCCCGGATTCTCCCATTGTGAAGAACGGCCACGTAATCAGCCAGCTTGAATATCTTGGGAACGTCATGACTCACAATTACCGCAGTGTATCCCAACTTCTTCTGGGCTTGGTAGAACAAGGTATACATCTCGGAACTCTTCGCCGGATCTAAACCGGTGGTCGGTTCATCAAACAGGACGATCTTCGGTTCCAACTGAAGGGCCCGGGCCAATCCGACTCGCTTGATCATTCCGCCGCTCAGCTGAGCCGGATACTTGTTGTCGCTGTCCGCCAAACCCATCATTTCGAGTTTTTCTTGCACACGCCGATGTATTTCAGCTTCGGACAGATTCGTGCGTTCCCTTAAGGGAAGGGCTATATTGTCATATACCGTAAGAGAATCAAAAAGGGCGGACCCTTGAAACAATACACCAAACAGTGTCCGCACCTCCCGGAGTTCTCGTTTGGACAATTCCGCCAGATCCTTGCCCCCCACTACGACCCGCCCCTTATCGGGCGTCAACAATCCCAGGATGTGCTTTAGAATCAAACTCTTCCCTTGACCGCTCTCGCCGATGATCACCGTGGTCTTCCCGGTCACAATTTCCAGATCCACACCGTCCAGTACTTTTTGTCGACCGAACGATTTCTCCACTCCCTCCAACAGGATAATCGGAGTCTCGGTTCCAGGCATGGTTCAGTAATCTCGTTCTTCCTTCCCCAGTATGCGGGAGAAACGCGATCCGCAGGGTTGTTCCTTATCGCTGTCCACCGTGCGTCGCACCTGTCCTTGCACGGAAAGGCACACACAGACGCCGACGGGTGTTCGGGGAAGAAAGCGTGTATATCCCGCATCTTTCACCGCTCGGTCGTATTACCTTTCACGTATTACCACCCGGCGGATCACATCCCCGGATACCCGATGGGCCATCATAGCAAAATGGCCGTAAGGATATAGTCCCACAACAACACGAACACCGAGGATTGAACCACGGCGACCGTCGTGGCCCGACTGACGCCTTGCGCTCCGAAACCCTCCCGGTCCAGGTGCACATAAAATCCTTTGAATGTACACACCCAAGTCACAATCAAGCCGAAGAACAGAGCCTTGACGATACCCATATGGATATCCTGCCACACCACGCTTTCCTGCATGCTGTTCCAGTAGGATCCCGTTTCCACGCCCAGCAGCTTCACCCCCACCAGATATCCGCCCATAATTCCTACGACATCGAAAATAGAGGTCAGAAGCGGCATGGAAAGAACACCGGCAAGAAACTTCGGGCCGATCAAATACCGGAACGGGTCGATGGCCATACATTCCAGTGCGTCGATCTGTTCCGAAATGCGCATGATCCCGATCTCGGCGCACATGGCCGAACCGGCGCGCGCCGTCACCATCAGGGCGGTCAGTACGGGCCCGAGTTCCCGTATGAGGCTTAAGGCGACCGCCGATCCCAGCAGGCCTTCAGAGCCGAACTTGCTCAAAGTATAGTACCCCTGAAGACCCAGCACCATGCCGGTAAATACGGCTGTGAAGAAGATCACGAAAATCGATTGAGATCCAATGGTATATACCTGCTTCAAGAAAGCCTGTATCTTATAGGGTGGACTGAACAAACCAACGAGAGAAAAGAACAGGAATATCCCGGCCCGTCCTACGGTATTTACCTGGATGAAAAACCATCCTCCGATGTGTTCAAAAACCTTCAACATGGTTACCCGTGTCCCCAAGCCATTATTCGGGTGCGATTGTCCTTCTTTCTATAACCAAGACCCCCTTTATGGTCAATGCCTTTTCCAGCGTGACCTGAGTCCAACCCCGTCCGCGACGTGTTCGTGAAATCCGGTCAGGGGCAGTCTTCCTTGCGCCGCGATCGGGGTAAAGCCACTCCTCGCGGCATCTCCGGGACAACCCGTTGGTTCGTCGGGCTACATGCGCAACCGTAGATCCCGTTTCTTGTAAACCGATGGGCGATTAAAAAATTTAATGTACCATCTCATGAAATCCCATGTCGCTCAAGTCCATCTGAGGCCAAAGTCGTTCCTGCATAAACATCGGGAACCCAAGGTTTCCTGTTGCGACGGGTCGTTTCCGTGTGTTAGGGATACACGGGCATCTGGATCGGCCAACGTCAAATCGCCTTCTCCTTCCATAAGGAGGGAAGCTCTCCTGAGCGGTTTGTATTCCACTTATGAATAAGTGAGGCATCCCCAGACCGGCGGAAGCGTTCCACGATCCAGGACCCGCAAATCCCAAGCAAGGGAACTACGTGAGATAAGGAGCAATAACGCCGGTTCTTCCCGCTGCGGCTTTCACCCCATGCAAGCGACTTGGCGCGCGGACGGAAACGCCGCCGTTCAAGCAGGAAGAAGGCCTGATATCACCGTTCTATTTTTCCCGCCGCTCCCATGGGGTTGTTGCGGCTCCTCCCGCAAACGAAATCGCCCCGACCGCCGGAAAGGCAAACGATCTGAAAAGCATATGGGGTCTTCCATTCATGAGAAACGATCCGATCATAAAGGCATCCAAAGGAAAAGGAACTCCGCGATTACCCGAGGATGTAATTATCTTACCCGTGGAGGAGGATCTGAACCGCTGCGGGGAGCTTCTTCAAAGCGCCCCGATACGCACATTATTCCGCTTCATAAAGGTCCACGTGGGATCCCACGCGTCAAAGCAGCTGGGTGTCGCGGGTCCCGTGCTTGGTGCTCCCCAGGCGGTTATGCTTCTTGAAAACCTTGTCGTCATGGGTGCAAAACGAATCCTCTGCTTCGGCTGGTGTGGCTCTCTTGCGCCGGACGTGGTTATAGGAGATTTTGTCATTCCGGTTCGCGCCGTCGGTGAAGAGGGCACTTCAAGTCATTATCCCCTTCCCGGGGTGCGCGTTGGCGCGGATCCGGCATTGCGGGACTGCGTGGAGAGTTGCAGCCGAAGTCGCACCGCAAAGGTTCACCAAGGAATTGTATGGACAACCGATGCACCGTATCGTGAAACGCCTCATAAGATCGAAAGAGCGCGGAACCAGGGTGCCTTGGCCGTTGAAATGGAGCTTTCGGCCCTTTTCAAGGCGGCCCGATTTCACTCCGTCCGTTTAGCCGCCCTGCTGGTGGTGTCGGACGAACTTTTCTCTGGCATCTGGAAGCACGGCTTCCGGGATGAACGCTTCAGAAACTCCAGGGAAGAAGGACTACGCATCGTGATTGAGGCCTTGGCTGTCCACGGATAAACGGGGTTGGCGATTTGGAGGGATTGATTGGTTTCCCGATTCTCTGCTATCTTCCTTTCAATGGGGTCGCAGACATCTCCCGATCGATGAAATCAATGCCATGTGTGAGATTTTGGGCCGCATGCATCCGCACTGACCTAATCGCCCGGAAATCCGCAGGAAAGGATGAGAATGGAAATGGTTCGGGCACGGCTCCGGATTCAGGGACGGGTACAAGGCGTCTTCTTCCGGGCATCCACCAGGGAGCAGGCTCGACGCTTAGGTGTCCGCGGCAATGTACGGAACCTGTTCAACGGCGATGTCGAAGTGAATGCGGAAGGCGAACGTCAAGCCGTGGAGAGTCTGATTCGATGGTGCCATCATGGTCCCTCGGCGGCCCGGGTAACCCTCGTGAATATTACATGGGAGTCCTACAAAGGTGAATTCGATCAGTTCGACGTGGATTACTGAAACACACCGCCATCAAGGCCTCCGAGCGATCATGGTCAAGGTGGCATGTGTGGTGGTATGTGTGGGTGTGCTTTTCGGACAATTGGGATGCTCGGCCGCTCAAAAGGCCAAAGAAAGGGTCCTGGGACCCGACTCCACGTATCTCAAAAAAGTCGGGTTTGGAGGCGTGGAGAATCGAACCTTCATCCGTACCCAGGCCATGGACGGGTATGCTGTCGCACTGACCCGGAACTTCACGGAATTATTGAAAATGGAAGGCGCGCTTCGGATTCTCGATCCGGACATCCTTGCCGTTCTGTCCTCATCATCCGCCGGTCCGCAGAATTTGCCGGTCTTGATGGAAACGGGACGACGATGGGGCTTGAATGCGGTAGTCCGCGCCGACATCTCCGAACTGACGTTCAAACAGCGTAAATTCGGTATTTATGGGTTTCGAGAGGAAAGGCCCGTCTTGCAACTCCTATTCCAGGCTCAGGTGATCGACGTCGAGACAGGGACCGTGATCTACCAGCAGAGCCAGGAGAATACCCTCGAAATTTCAGCCCGGTACACGAGCCTCGCGGACTACCTGACAGCCGAGCAGGCGCCGCCGCCGGAACTCGCGGAGAAAGTCCTGAAGAATCAGGCGGCCCGCATTCAAGACACCATCCGCAGGCAGCCCTGGAAATCCTACGTAGTAAACGTAACCGGAGAATCCATCGAAATCAGTTCAGGTACGGATGTGGGACTCCACGGCGGGATCACTCTGGACGTGCTCAGAAGCGGGTCGCCGTTGACGAACTATCTCGGGCAGAAATTCCTGCCCCCCGGAAAACATATAGGCCGCGTTGAACTCACCCAATGCGAAGAGCACTTCTGTACCGCCAAAGCGATGGAGGACTTGTCCGTGCAATACGGAGACGTCGTAACCCTTCCCAACTGACGCCATAGATTACGAAGCCCATCGAGGAAGGGCCGTGTTCTCCCTGTCCCTGTCTCCGCATTCCCGTCGGACTGCCAACAGTGGCCTTTTCCGGCGTTGCACCTGAAGGATGCCGAAAGCTTCCGACTTTCGCCGTCCCTGCAGGGTTTCGGGAGTGCGTGAGGCTTCCTCTCTGAAATGCGGAAATACTCGCTTCCCGATTCAACATCTGAGACGCTCGATCATCCGCTTTGCATATTCCAGTGCGGCTTCATCTTCCCCGCTGCCGCCGAGCATTCTGGCAAGTTCATCCACGCGTTCCTTCACGTCCAGTTCCCTGATCCGGGTAACCGTACGGCCGGCGGAAACCTCTTTGTAGACCTTGAAGTGATGATCCGAATAGCATGCGATCTGCGGCAGGTGGGTGATGCACAAAACTTGGTGGTAGGCGGAAATCTCTTTCAGTTTTCTTCCCAGTAACTCCGCGGTGGTCCCACCGATGCCCGTATCCACTTCATCAAAGATGAGGGTTGCCACAGATCCGGCCTTCGCTAGAATACGTTTCACCGCAAGAAGAATACGGGACAGCTCCCCTCCGGATGCGATCCTGTTCATGGGACGTAGGGGCTCTCCGGGATTCGGGGCCATTTTGAATTCCACGTGGTCCATCCCCGATGGACCCACCAGAGCATCCTCGCAATCCAAAGCTTCCCTGCTTTCCGGACCCAAAGGATGAAATCCGACCTCGAAAACCAGCTGGGGCATATTGAGACTGGCCAGTTCCTCCTCCACTCTTCGAGCAAGGGCGTCCGCCCGCTCCTTTCTCCGGATCGAAAGCCGTTCCGCCGCCTCCAGCAAAGACGCCCGTACGGATTCGATATCTTCCAGAAGAGCAGTTTCCGATATATTCTGTTCCTCAATGCCGTTCAGTTCCTTTTGGAGCCGCCGTGCTCGCTCCAGAACATCCTCCAGTGTGGGTCCATATTTCTTTTTCAGCCGTTGCAGTACATCCAGGCGGTGTTCGACTTTTTCCAGGCGTTTCGGATCAAAGACCACTCCCTGAGCATAGTCACGGAGAAGGAACGCCATATCCTCCAACTCCATGAGGGTGTTTCGGAACCGCTCCCTGAAGGGCGTCAAGTCGGCGTCCACCGACGCCATGCGAGAAAGCTCCTGGTCCAATCGTGACAGCCGTTCCAATACGGATCCTTCTTCACCGTATAAGCGCTGGTATCCGCCCTCCGCCCCTGCATAGAGCATTTGGGCATGACGCATTTTCTCCCGTTCGCTCTCGAGTCGCGTATCTTCTTCGGGCTCTAATCGAGCCGCCAGCATCTCGTTCAACTGAAACTCCAGGAGTTCTCTTCGTTCGGCCTGACGGATGCTGTTTTTCCTCATATTGCGGTGTCTTTGGAATAATTCTTCTAGTGTCTTATGAAGTATGAACACCTTCTCGCGATCCTGAAGAAGCCCCCCGTATTCGTCCAGGATGTCCAGATGGGACTCCTCGTGAAGCAAGATCTCATGATCGTACTGACTGACAATGCTCATGAGTCTGGGGACCCGATCTTGGAGCATGCCTACCGTGCCTAAACGGCCGTTCACATACACCTTATTAGGGCCATTTCGATACACCACCCGTCGGACCAGGAACTCCTCCGAGGCGGGCGACGATTCCCCCTGCGCGCCGTGGACTTCCTGGAAGAGGGATTGCACTTCGAGAAACGATTCCCCCGCCCGGATAAACTCCGTTGAAGCTCTTCCGCCCAACAGAAGATGGGCGCCATGGAGAATGATGGACTTGCCCGCTCCCGTTTCCCCGGTAATCACATTGAGCCCCGGATAGAAGGAGATATCCAGAGAATCGATGATGGCGAAGTTGTGGATGATCAATTGGAAAAGCAATGCGGCACCCGTTCACGGCACATCCGCCGGAAACATGAGGTTCTTGCATTCACACGCGTTCTCCGGTCGTCTGCCGGGTTATGGCATGGGGAGTTCGGCGGAAACACGGAAGCCCCGGATTTCCAACCGCAGACAAACTCCGTCCCGCCGATGGGATTCACCGTAACCGAATTCGGCGCCCGATTTCAAGACGGGCCCATCAGAACCTCCAGATGATTTTTCTCTTGAAACGGTTGCTTTCATGCTATATGTCATTCGTTCCAAATGAAAAAGGAACAGAGGATTGAATCATGCGCGTGCTTTCGGGAATACAGCCCTCGGGCAATCTTCACATAGGTAATTACTTCGGCATGATGAAACCCATGATCGATCATCAGGATCGAGACGAGACGTTCGTTTTTATCGTGAATTACCATGCCCTGACTTCGGTGACCGATCCCAACTCGTTGAAGAAAGGAACCCTGGATGCCGCCCTGGACTTCCTTTCCCTGGGGATAGATCCCGAGAAGTCCGTGTTCTGGATCCAGTCCGATCTACCGGAAGTGACGGAACTCACGTGGATCCTTTCCACGGTGACTCCTTTGGGCTTACTGGAAAGGTGCCACTCCTACAAGGATAAAGTTGCTCGGGGCATCACCGCCAGCCACGGCCTGTTTGCCTATCCGGTGCTGATGGCTGCGGACATCCTCCTGTTCCAGGCGGAACGAGTGCCCGTGGGCAAGGACCAGAAACAGCATCTGGAAGTGGCCAGAGATATCGCCCTCCGCTTCAACCATATGTACGGCCACACGTTTACACTCCCTGAACCGGAGATCGATCTCGATCTCTCGGTCATTCCGGGAACCGACGGAAACAAGATGTCCAAGTCCTACGACAATACCCTGGAGATTTTCTCGGACTACGAGACCCTCCAGAAGAGGATCATGGGTATCGTCACCGATTCCACTCCCGTGAATCAACCCAAGAATCCGGATACCTGTAATCTCTTCGCCATTTACCGGCCTTTCGCATCATCATCTGAAATCGAGCACCTCAGAGACCGCTACACATCCCCGGGGCTCAAATACAGTGATGTGAAAAAAGAACTCCTATCTCGGGTTTGGGAATACTTCGAACCTTTCCGAAAGCGTCGGCAGGAATTGAACGAGAATCTTGATGCGGTCCACCAGATCATGAAAAGAGGGGCGGACAAAGCCCGCTCCATAGCTGCTTCCACCCTGGACACGGTTCGTCGCCGCACGGGCCTATCCTACCGCTGAAACGTGGTTCACGAATCGGGTCTCCCAAACCTCTATATGCGCCCAGACGCATCCATGTACGGCAGCCAGCTGACAGGTTGTACGGGCGTCATATTTCTCAATGGCATTTGAACGAAGCTGGAGGACCGGAAGACAGCTCTCGGAGCGGACCGCGAATTTGCCCTCGCCTACCCAAGGAGGAGAAACCAAGTGGCCTCACGAAGCGAACTTCGCCGCATGCATTCAGGCATTCGAATCGTGGGAACGGGTTCCCATTTGCCTGAACGGGTGATTACCAACTTCGATCTGGAACGCATATTGGACACCTCCGACGAATGGATTATCCAAAGAACGGGCATCTCGGAGCGCCGGGCCGCCGCGGACGGAGAAGCCGCATCCGATCTGGCCTACCACGCCGGTCTGAAGGCGCTGGATGCTGCCGGAATTCCAAAGGAGGACATCGAACTGGTGGTGTTCGCCACCATTACGCCGGATATGTGCTGCCCCGCGGCGGCCAATTTTCTCCAGGCCAAGCTCGATATTCCTCGGGCTAAGACGTTTGACGTGAGCGCGGCATGCTCCGGGTTCCTTTTTGCGCTGAACGTAACCGAACAATATCTCAAAGCGGGAACGTGCTCCACAGCGCTTGTGGTGGCTTCGGAGATCATGACCCGCACCGTGGATTGGACCGACCGCAACAGCTGTATCCTCTGGGGAGACGGCGCGGGGGCGCTCATTCTGATTAAGGACAACGAAGGTTCACAGCTTCTTTCGACTCACATCCATACGGACGGGGCCCAAGGAATGAACCTGCTCTTACCCGGGGGAGGATCCCTCACCACCCCGATCCGCCACGAGAGCGTGGACGACAAACGGCACTGCCTGCGGCTCATCGCACCCAGTGCATCCGTAAAGGTGGCCATCAAGTGCTTTGCGGAGTCCTGTTTCGAGGCGGTGGAGGCTCACGGACTCAAGGTGGAAGACGTGGACTGGGTGGTGCCTCACCAAGCCAATCTGAGGATGCTCCAGGGATTGGCCAAAAGGATCGATGTGTCCCTCGACAAGTTCGTGCTCACCATAGCAAAGACCGGGAATATGTCCTCCGCCAGCGCGGCCCTCGCTCTGGATGCCGCCGTGAGAGACGGACGGATTCAGGAGGATCATGTGGTCCTGCTCACCACCTTCGGCGGGGGACTCACCTGGGCGAGCGCCCTGATCCGTTGGTAAAGGGATATTGCGTTCCCCCAGCCATTGAATCGGCCGAATTGCGGGACGTCATTTTCAGGTTTCAGGTACCCATTTCCCACGATTTCAGATACGCTTCCTGCTTCGGAGTCAACCGATCGATCCGTATACCCATGGCATTCAGCTTGAGACGAGCCACTTCGCGGTCGATCTCTCCGGGAACCGGCCATACTTGGTGCGCCAACCCACTTCCTTTCCGCACCAGGTATTCCACGCACAGGGCCTGATTGGCAAAACTCATATCCATCACACTCGAGGGATGTCCTTCGGCGGCGGCGAGATTGATCAGACGACCCTCTCCCAACACGTACACCCGACGGCCGTCTTCCAGGAGGAACTCCTCCACATACTCCCGGATCAAGCGCCTGGCCTTGGCAAGTGCGGAAAGCTCCTCCAGATCAATCTCCACGTTGAAGTGTCCTGCATTGCAGACTATGGCGCCGTCTTTCATAGCCAGGAAATGCTCCTTGCGCAAGACGCTCACGTCACCGGTAACCGTACAAAAGAAGTCTCCAATCCGAGACGATTCGAGCATGGGCATCACGCGGTAACCATCCATGACTGCCTCAAGCGCCCGTAAGGGATCCACTTCCACCACCACCACGTTGGCGCCCATCCCATGCGCCCGGGCAGCCACCCCCTTTCCACAGTACCCATAGCCGCATACCACGAATACGCTCCCTGCCAGGAGTCGGTTCGTGGCCCTGACGATCCCGTCAATGGTACTCTGCCCCGTCCCATATCGATTGTCGAACAGGTGTTTGGTCAGAGCGTCATTCACCGCCACGATGGGATATTTGAGTACGTTTCCGGCCGCCATGCTTCGCAAACGGATCACTCCCGTGGTCGTTTCTTCAGTACCCGCCAGGATGTGATCCAAAAGTTCGGTCCGTTCGGAGTGCACTGTGGAAACCAGGTCTGCCCCGTCGTCCAGCGTGATTTGGGGGCGGGCATCCAACGTTTGATGGATGTGCCGGTAGTAGGTTTCCTTGTCTTCGCCCTTGATGGCGAATACGGAAATGCCCTCTTCCCGAACCAGATAGGCCGCCACGTCGTCTTGTGTGCTCAAGGGATTGGACGCGCAAAGCACCACCTCGGCCCCCCCGGCTTTCAGGGTGGACACGAGACTGGCCGTCTCGGTGGTCACATGAAGGCATGCCGCCACCGTAATTCCCTTTAAGGGACGTTCTTCGGCGAATCGGTCCCGAATGGTTCCCAACACCGGCATGCTTTGAAAAGCCCACGCCGTCCTGAGCCTTCCCTTCTCCGCAAGCCCTACTTCTTTCACATCATACTGCACGTTCCCGCCCTTTCCTCACCGAGCCGCATCTCTCAGTATTTCCGCCTTGTCCGTCCGTTCCCAGGTGAAATCTGGATCATTTCTACCGAAATGACCGAAACAAGCGGTTTTCCGATAAATGGGTCGAAGCAGTTGCAGATGCTCTATGATTTGTTTCGGTTTCAATGGAAAATGCTGCCGGATAAGACCCAGCAATTTCTTATCCGGAATGGTTCCGGTACCGAAGGTTTCCACCATGACGGAAACTGGGTCGGCCACTCCGATGACATATGCGATCTGAACCTCGCATCGATCGGCCAATTGAGCCGCTACGACGTTCTTGGCAATGTAACGCGCCATATAGGAACCGGATCGATCCACTTTACTGGGATCCTTGCCCGAAAAGCATCCGCCTCCGTGGCTTCCCTGTCCGCCGTAGGTATCCACAATAATCTTCCGCCCGGTTAGACCGCAGTCCCCGTGAGGTCCTCCTACGACAAACCGACCGGTGGCATTGATATACACATTCGTGTCCCCGTCCATGTGGTCTTCGGGAATCACCTTCTTGATGACTTCTTCCATAATCGCTTCCCGGAGGATGCGGTCCTTTACGTCCGGCGTGTGTTGTGCAGCGATTACAATGGTTTCCACACGATAGTCGCCATCCTGATATTCAATGGTCACCTGAGTCTTTCCGTCGGGTCGGAGAAAATTCAGCACTCCTTTCTTCCGAACCCGACTCAGACGCTGAGCCAGTTTGTGCGCGAGCAGAATGGGCAGGGGCATGAGCTCTTCCGTCTCGTTGGTGGCATATCCGAACATGAGGCCCTGATCCCCGGCTCCCATTTCCTTGAACAGGCCTTCCCCCTCGGTGACTCCCATCGAAATATCCTGAGATTGCTTGTCTATGCTGGTGAGCACGGCACAGGTTTCCCAGTCGAATCCCATGGACGAATCATTGTATCCAATGTCCCGGATGGTTTCCCGGACGATGGATGGAATATCCACCCAACAGTCCGTGGTGATTTCTCCGGCGATGAACGCGACACCTGTAGTCACCAGAGTTTCACAAGCAACTCGACAATTCGTGTCTTTTACCAAAATAGCGTCGAGGATGGCATCGGAAATTTGATCGGCCACCTTGTCCGGATGCCCTTCGGTCACTGACTCCGATGTAAACATTCTGGGAGGAATAGACATATTGAAGCCTCCAGGAAGTAATTTGGATGGATAGCGTAGGCCATAACCGCTTATTTTCAACATAAAACTGACACGACGTCAAGACTGAATGTGAAAGTTCCTTTCCTGTCGTTTCCACTCTACTTCCGCAACGCGGTTGAACACCTCCAGCGGCCGAAACTCCGCACCGTCCCTTCCTTACGGTAGATCGAGAAGGTCGAGGGATCCGCCGTCGGCCAAGATGACGAGACGGAAACCTGGATCCGGAAAGCGCCTTGGCATGAAGTGATAACGCTCTGCAGCCCCTTTTTTCGCCGCCGCGCCGGGAAAGCACCTTTCCCATTGACAGAAGGCCCATAACATTTCAAAATAATGAAGATTTCCGTTCATGGGGCGGAGAAGAGTCCCCTTGATTCAAGCGTCAGCGCAAAGGGGGTATTTTTTCACCGCACTGGCTCCTTTTCCCAAGACGGGCTGGATTTCCGCCGAGAAACCGGAACGGACAAAGGGAGGGAAGGTATTCTCCCGAGGCTGGACTGGAACCTGCCTGAACTTCCCGGAAAACCGCATCCAAGGTGTTGTGACAGATATGCGCTCTCAGAAGCATGGTGAAACAACGGGTCTCGCATCGCCCGAGAATCCGCTTCATTTTGGTAACCAGGCGAGTTAAACCGATAAGGAGGCCTCATGAACAAATCGCAACTCATCGAAAAGTTGGCTCAGGAAGAAGGACTTACCATTCAGGTGGCCGAATCCGTCGTGAACCAATTCTTCGTGGGCGTCGAGAGCGCGCTGGTTGAGGGAGACCGGGCCGAGATCAGAGGATTCGGCAGTTTCAAGGTAAAGGTGTACGACGGGTACGTAGGCCGCAATCCCAAAACGGGAGAGCCCATCGAAGTACCCGCCAAAAAACTTCCCTTTTTCAAGCCGGGAAAGAACCTGAAAGAACGGGTGGATGGTTCGTAACCTTATAGGATTCGAAGGGGATGATGGAAATTCTATCCGAATTTCCGGCCTGAGGCCGATCACCGCTATTTGAGAAATTTGGAAGAGATTTGCGGAATCCTGCATCGGAAGGGTTCTTTCAACGAGCAACGCCGTGGATCGTGGTTTTGATCCGACTGTCCCATAATGGTGTGCTCCAGTGCTGATACTTTCAGGCGCATTACTGATTCCCGTCATGGTTGCCTTGGCGGGCCTTCTCCTGTATGCCGGACGCCTCCGAAACGCCGAAAAACCGCGTACGCGGGAGGTTCCCATACACGGATACTCCGCAGGAAGCTTTCGCGATTTCCCCGGGTCGGGAAGGGCTCCTGACAAATCCCATACCCCCACCGACATTCCCCCCGGCTCTCACGTAAAACATCCGAGCCGAGCGGAACCTTCGGCGCCCGAAAGCGATTTTGCCTTTTCCGCAGAACCAGAAACATCCTCCACCGACAGGCGCCCTTTGCTCCCTGAAGACAGGGAAAGAAACCTGCAAGAGCCCTCGGCGACGGCTTTTCCACGGGACTACAGGAAATTGCACAGAGAAATAACGCTCTTGGAAGCTGCTTGCCGGAAACTCGAGGAAGATCGGAACCTGCTGTTGGAATGGTGTCAAAGCGCCCGGCGCCGTTTGCTGAGGCTGGCGGAACACGGCGGTAAGCCCTCCACAGCTCCCCGGACCGGCGCCATGGAGGAAACACAGCGGATTTCGATGGGTAACCCAAGCGCTCATATTCTCCGGAGAAACGAAGTACTGAAGAAATCCTGCCGCAGACTTGCTTCGGAACGCAACCAATTCGAGCGCCTGTATAAAGCAGCCATTGAAGAACGGGGAACTCCACTCCAAAGAAAGGAAACTCTGGAGGCACAGCGGGATCGGGAACAGGTATGGAGCACACGAATGGAAAAGCTCATGACGGCATTCAGGCGGATGGAACGGGAACGGGACCTGCTCAGAGAAACCTGTCGTAAGCTCTCCCTGGACCGCGACCGACTCTATGAATGGATCTATCCGGCCTATCAGGCCCGGAATCCGAACGCACCCGGATCCGGTGAGGAGCGGGATCCTTAGCAGCCCGTTGACAAAACAGCATTTCGGGCAGGGTGTTTAAAAACGATTAGATGCAAGGCGCGGGAATCCTGAGGAACGAGGCGTACAACCAGTACGCCGCAATGACGAAGGATAAGCGCCACCCCGTTGGGGTGAAAGCAGATCGCGTTTTTCAACAGCCTGCTGTCGGATGGCGTCTTGCACCGACTCTTCAACGCTCCGGACGCCATTGATTTGCATGGCGGGATAAACGATCCAGAATATTCTGTAACACGCCCTCACCCTGCCTCAGTCTTTCTCCCACCATGCGCTCAGTTTCCAGCAGATCCGATGCAAGCTTCTCGATACGGACGGATCCGCCGATGGATGCACCCGGATGCCCCAATGCGCGCGCGAGTTCCCTCATTTCCAGAATGCCATGCCGGGTACGCCCCCGCAAGGCGCGAAGCTCATCGATGAACTTCATGAACGCTCCAACGAGTTTCTTTAGGTCCCCCAAATGGGCCTCTGAAATGACCGAAGCATGATGGACATCGGCGCGATCCATGGCCTCCTGCACCTGTTCCAGCAATTCGTGCTGGAATCGCTCCGTGGCCGTGAAGAGGGAAGAGACCACTTCGGCGTACACTTCGTTCAGCTCTTCCCGGAGCACTCCCTCAAAGCGGGGAAAGCCGGCGTTTCGAGCGGAGGACGGTACCATGGTCCCAGACTGGACCGGCGCCTTGGAAGATACCCGGGGAATGGGCATCCAGGTTTTGCTTTCTTCGGGGTTCTTCATGAGGGTGGCGCCTACTCACACCATGTCGGAATGGGTTTCAGGAGTGGCCGGTTGATTCTACACGATTGTATCCGCCGGCTCCTCATAAATCAACATCGAATGCCGGGAACGCCGGGAGTCACTTACCAGGCCGTTGATAAACACCATTTTGAGCAGGCTGGTCAAACACGATGAGATGCAAGGCGCGCGAATCCTGAGGAATGAGGCGTACAAACAGTACGCCGCAATGACGAAGAATGAAGCGCAACGGAGCGGATCGCATCTTTCACCAGCCTGTTACAGAACCCTATCGGCTCGTTGCGCACAGGGTTTAGGGCCTGCGGATAAAAAACAACAAGAAGCATGGGAATGGTACAAACTTTATGTTAAAGTGATTGAGTTTCATACGCCCGTTGTTACCTACGTTCTCGGACGGGACGATGGATCGGCCGGCGTGTCGGACTGCATCAGGCCTTGATAATAAGGTCTTCCTACAACGCGCCTTAGGGGCCAGGCACAAGGCGCAAAGGGGCCAACGGCTTTTCTCACGGGCCCGTAGGTCGGATTCACCGGAGGTCACCGGAAGCAATGTCTAATTCTCGGGCGGGCGGTACCGAACCCGCACGAATTCTGATCGTGGATGACGAGCCGGAAGTTCTCGACACCATGAAGGAAATGGTGGCCCACATGGGCTATGAGGTGGATACCGCATCCGGGGGCAGGGAGGCGCTCGCCCGAGCAGGAGAATTCTACTACGACTTGGTGATCACGGATATCCAGATGCCCGAGTTGGACGGTCTGGAACTCATCCGCCGACTCAAGGAATCTCATCCCGAAGTGGACGTGATCGCGGTTACGGGGTTCAAGGAATACCGTTATACGGATATCGTACGTCAGGGGGCCAGCGACTTCATCGCAAAACCGGTGGATGTGGACGAACTCCATGCCAAAATACTCCGAATCTTTAAGGAACGTCAGGTGTGGTCCGTATTCCAGCGTATGACCGACCGGGATCGCTTGACGGACTTGTACAACCGACGTTATTTCGATCTTCGAGGAGTCGATGAGGTAGCGCGCAGTCTCCGCCAGGACTCTCCTCTCTCCTTGATCCTGATGGCGCCCTCTTCAGCCTCCGGTGACCCGCTCAGCAACGGCGAGCGGGACCGACTCCTCCCCATGCTTGCCGAAATTGTCCTGTCTTCGATTCGCACGGACGTGGACATGGGGTTCAGGTACGCCTCCGACATTCTGGGCATTCTGGCGCCGGATGCCGAATCCGGCGAGGCGTCGGGTATCGGGGAACGCGTCCGAGCCCGATTTGCCGCCGCCGTGGAGAACCGGATCCCGGTTGTTATCGGCGTTTCCTCCCTAAAAGACTCCGGTTTGGGACCGGACCGGGACTTCCGGAACCTGGTCCAACGCGCCGAGGAAGCTTTAAACGAAGCACGAAGCCACACTGGCCGCCTCACCGCCCAAGACGCGCAACTCACTTCTCCTAACGCAAAATAATTGACATGGACTCCAAAAGAAAATAAGGTTCCTGCTGGAAAGCATCCTGCATGCATGGAGGATTGCTTTCACCTTTTTATTCAAGGTGGATACGAATGGATTTCGAATTTACTGAAGAACAGAAAATGGTCCGGGACATGGCGAAGAAGTTCGCCGTGACCGAAATTCGTCCTGTCGCAGCGGAACTGGACCGAACCCATGCGCACCCGGAGGACATCTGCAAGAAGCTGGGGGAACTCAAGTTTATGGGCATCGCCGTTCCCGAAGAGTACGGAGGCGGCGGGATGGACAATATAAGCTACGTTCTCGCTTTGATCGAGATCTCCAAAGCCTGCGCCTCCACCGGCGTCATCATGAGCGTGAACAATTCCCTGTATTGCTTTCCGGTAATGGCGTTCGGGACCCACGATCAGAAAATGAAATACCTGGCGCCCGTAGCCGGGGGAGAAAAGATCGGGTGCTTCGGACTGACAGAAGATACCGCGGGTTCGGATCCGGCCAGTATGCGGACTACGGCCGTGGAACGGGACGACGGCTGGATCATCCAAGGTTCCAAGCGGTTCATTACGAGCGGGAACGTGGCCGATTACTGCGTGCTGGCTGCGGTAACGGACAAAGATAAGGGATACCGGGGAATCAGCAGCTTTGTGATCAATCTGAAGGAAACCCAGGGGTTTTCCGTCGGAAGAATCGAAGAGAAAATGGGCATCAGTGCCTCGGGGACCGCAGAGCTGATCTTTGAGGAAGCCTGGATACCCGCCGACGCACTATTGGGGGTTCCCGGAAGCGGGTTCAAACAAATGCTCTCCACGCTGGACGGAGGACGTATCGGCATCGCCGCACAGGCCGTGGGCATCGGCCGTGCCGTGCTCGAGGAAGCATTGGATTACGCCAAGACGCGCGAGCAATTCGGTAAACCCATTGCCGGGTTTCAGGCCATCCAGTGGAAACTGGCCGATATGGCCACCCAGCTTGACGCCGCCGAGCTTCTTGCATTGAGAGCCGCCTACCTGGAGGATCGACACAAGCCTTACGAAACGGCAGCCGCCATGGCCAAAATGTTCGCTTCGGATGTGGCCATGAACGCCGCAGTGGAGGGGGTCCAGATCCTGGGCGGATATGGTTACTGTAAAGAATACCCCATGGAAAGGCATATGCGGGATGCAAAGATCTGCCAGATTTATGAAGGCACCAACGAAATCATGAGATTGGTCATCGCCAACGGTCTGATCAAAGGCCGCTGAGAGGAAAACCCAAGGAGCGGAATCGGGCGTGACCTCATGGTCCCGGAAATGTCCTCTACCGAACCGATTTGAAGAAACCCCATACCAACGTGTGAAACCACAGGCAAGCCTTACTGTCCCGGGAGGAAAGACCCTATTCCCTCGAAAACCCTTCGCGTTATGCTGGTTCAAGTGGACGGAAACTCCTCCGACGACGTCTCCCGGCGGCTGGCGAGTGCCTGTCGGGATGGGGGAGCGGAAGTCATTTACGCTGGATTCCTTACCGATCCCGGCGCCATTTGTCGCGGCGCTATCCAGGAAGATGCAGATGTCATTCTGCTTTCCGGTCTTTCCGGAGATCAAACCGGCCTGCTGGAATCCTTGACGAGTCCGCAGCATCGGGAAAACCTCCAAGACGTTCGCATCGCCTTCGTGGGAAACCTGCAATGGTTCGGCACGGCCGACATGAGGATCGATTGTTTCCATCCGGGAGACAGGGAATTCCGCGCTTTGATTCGATGGCTTCAGGAGCCGCACTCATCGGAGCAGGAACGGAGCAGTACATGAATGACATGGTACAGCGCTTATTATCCGGTGACATTCGAGCCGCCGGGCGGATTATGCGCATCATCGACGATCGGGGTCCCGAGGCGCGAGCCCTTCTTAAAGAGATCTATCCCCATGGAGGAAAAGCCTATGTTATAGGCGTCACCGGGGCGCCCGGCGTAGGTAAGAGCACACTGGTGGACCGCATGGTGGACCACTTGAGAAAGGACGGAAAAACGGTGGGTGTGTTGGCTGTGGATCCCACCAGCCCCTTTTCCGGCGGCGCTATCCTGGGAGATCGCGTGCGGATGCAACGGCACAGCACGGATGACGGCGTATTCATCCGAAGCATAGCCACACGGGGCCATTTCGGGGGACTGAGCCAGTCCACTCGAGGTATGATTGACGTGCTCGATGCCATGGGCAAGGACGTCATCATTGTGGAAACCGTGGGAGTCGGACAGGATGAGGTCGAGGTGGCCGCCGCGGCACACACCACCATCATCACGGTCATCCCGGGAATGGGGGATGAGATCCAGGCCATCAAGGCGGGCATACTGGAGGTGGGGGACGTATTCGTGGTAAATAAATGCGATCGGGAAGGTGCGGACCAGACCCGAAGGGAACTGGAAATGATGCTGGACATGGAAGGCCGTATACAACGGGATTCGGGATGGAGACCCCGCATCGTCAAGACCAACGCATTGACGGACTTCGGAATCGACACTCTCCTGGAAGAAACGGACCGGCACCGACACTATCTGTTTCACGAAAACGACGAACGCCTTAACCGTTATCTGAGCACCAAACACCGTTCGGAACTCATGGATCTCGTAAAAGCCGAAATTCTGGAACGTCTGATGGCGCCCATCGAGGCCAATGGGGAGTTGAGCGACATCATCCGGGACCTGATGAAGCGAAAGACGGACCCCTACTCTGTTTGTGACCGGCTTCTGCAAAAACACTGCGGTCTGTGAACGGGACATCAGAAAGGAAAGGCGTCCGACCTGTACGAAAGTGCTCCGAATTTCGCCGGGATCCGCTATCCAGGATTCTTGCAGTCCAGCCGGCACGAACTGCGGCGGCCACGGAGAAACTTGCAACTCCGAGGCGAGCGCTTTTCGCCGGGCCGCCCGTACCAGCCTCTCGATAAACAGTAGTGCGGGCAGGCTGGTGAAAAACGATGAGATGCAAGACGCCGGAATCCTGGGAAATGAGGCGTACATATAGTACGCCGCAGTGACAAAGGATGACGCGTCGCGCCGTTGGCGTGACCGCAGATCGCGTTTTTCAACGGCCTGGTAAGTCTGTTTTGAACCGTCGGTAAGGAGTGCGGAAACATGGCAAAGAAGAAGTATAAGTCCCTGGGAGTCCGGATTAAGCGGTTGCGTGAGGAACGGGACATGTCACTTCAAACCCTGGCCAACGAAACCGGTTTCTCCAGCCAGTTCCTCCAGGATGTCGAGGGGGAACACAGAATTCCGCCCGTAGGGGCTCTCCTCAAGATCGCCCGCGCTTTGGGAGTGGAAAGCGGACTTCTCCTCAAAGAAGAGGACGAGGCGGCGGAAGAGAAACGGCGTGCGGAAACTCGCAAGCGTACCGATAATTACTCCTACCGAATGCTGACCCCTGACGTGGCGCACAAGCATCTCAAAGCGTTTCACGTGAGCATCGATCCCCATACCCATCACAAAGGGGTATCCTACCAGCATGAGGGGGAAGAATTCATATACGTGCTCCAGGGAGAGGTGGAAGTCACTATCGGAGAAAATATGAACCGCATCCACCAAGGTGAAAGCCTCCATTTCAACTCTTCCGTCACGCACAAACTGAAAAACTCGGGTGCGGCGCCCACGGAACTCATCGTAGTACTCTACACTCCGTGACCCCGACCGGGACCGGGACCCCCCCTCTTCTCACCACCGGAGAATCTATGCCGCTCATTCTCACGGAAGAACAACGTATGATCCAGAGCATGGCCCGTGACTTCGCCCGGCATGAACTCATGCCCTCAGCCGCCGAGCGGGATAGGACCAAGGAATTCCCCTTCGAGAACCTCAAGAAGATGGGGGAACTCGGGTTCATGGGCATGACCGTCCCGGAGGAGTACGGCGGAGCCGGAGTGGATACGGTCAGTTATGCCCTGGCGCTCAGCGAAATAGCCTATGCTTGCGCATCCACCGCCGTGATCATGAGCGTTCAGAATTCCATCATTTGTGAAGCCGTCCATCGGTTCGGTTCGGTGGATCTGAAAGAACGATACCTCTCGCGCATCGCCTCCGGACAACTATTGGGTTCGTTCGCCCTCACGGAAGCAGGGGCGGGATCGGACCCTTCCAATCAGAAGGCCGCAGCGTTCCGGGACGCAGACCATTGGGTCTTGAACGGTACCAAACAGTTCATTACCAGCGGCCTGAATTCGGGAGTCGCCATCGTCACCGCCTACACGGACAAGAGCCGGAAACACAGGGGAATCAGCGCGTTTGTGGTGGACAAAGGCACTCCGGGCTTCGAAGTGGGTAAGATCGAGGAAAAGATGGGGCTAAGGGCCTCGGATACGGCGGAACTGATCTTCCGTGACTGCCGGGTGCCCGCGACGAATCTCCTGGGCAGAGAGGGAGAGGCTTTCATCATCGCCATGGCGTGCCTGGATTGCGGCCGGATCGGAATCGCCGCCCAGTCCGTAGGCGTGGCTCAGGCGGCCACGGATACCGCCGTCCAATATGCCCGAGAGCGGGAGCAGTTCGGCCAACCCATTTCCGAGTTTCAGGGGTTGCGATGGATGATCGCGGACATGGCCGTGGAAGTCGAAGCCGGGCGATTGATGTGCCTTCACGCGGCTCAGCTCAAGGATCAGGGCGTCCGGTTCACCATTGAAGCATCCATGGCCAAGCTGTTTGCATCGGAAATGGTCAAGCGCGTGGTGTACAAGGCGCTTCAAGTCCACGGCGGATATGGATACATCCAGGACTTTCCGGTGGAACGCCTCTATCGGGACGCCCGGGTGTTCACCATTTATGAGGGGACCTCCGAAATCCAGCGGAACATCATCGCGAACGCACTGCTCCGCTGACATCTCGAAATGTCTTTTCGGCGCCTAGAGAATCAGGTCTGTAGGCGAGTTCCCAAATTAAATTTTGATTGACAGATTTTCGTATCTGCAGGTATTATGAGGTTTCCCCGTGCCGGAGTGGTGAAACCGGTAGACGCGCTGGACTCAAAATCCAGTGAGCTTTACGCTCGTGAGAGTTCGAGTCTCTCCTCCGGCACCAGAACGTGGATCTGCTAACTGCGATGGACGCGTCTCAAGGCATCCTCTGAAGCGTACTTCATACGTTTCTTTAACTTCTTCACCACCTCACTGTGGATCTCCCCTCAGCTCTCTGCTAAGCTGAATCGTGGAATGCGTAAGCGGCGTGATACCCTGAGTCGGGAAAGATCCCACGCCATCACGATACGCTGCGGTGGACCACCCAATCATCACTTGCAAGGAGGAGCCATAATGCCCCATCATCACACCGATTCCGAATTGGCCGTTAAGTTGAGGGAAATGTATCCTGAAATCGAACGGTACGGTTTGACATTGGAGTTGGAATTCAAGCCCGAAAAGGATTATTGGATCGTCAAGTTGGAGAGGGGCGATCACAAATTGCATACTCATTTGGAACGCAAAGACGCAGACGCCTGTCTGGACGGTGTGCAGTGTGTCTACCTCGGCGTACAGGTGGGCCAGTTCGTCAAAAATTTTGATCTCCTAACAGCCCGTTGATAAACAGCATTTCGGGCAGGCTGTTCAAGAACGATGAGATGCAAGGCGCGCGAATCCTGAGGAATGAGACGTACATACACTACGCCGTAATGACGCCTGTCTTCGCCTGCCTGTGCGTGTCCGCACGCAGACAGATGGGACGCACAGGCAGAAAGGATGAAGCGCAACACAGCAGATCACGTTTTTAGACGGCCTGCTGAAATCCATTCCGACCGGAGACAACAGCCTGTGAAGATCCTGCTGGTCTATCCGTATGCCCAGGAAGAACGCCTCCGATCGGAAGACATCCAGGCCGTCCCCATCGGGCTCTGGTATATCGGCGGTCTGTTGAAACACCACGGATATGATGTCGAGGTGCTGAATTGGCATGGCATGAAGGGTCGGGAATCGGATATCGAGGAAGCCCTCATCTCAATGAAGCCGGATGTACTGGGTTTCTCCATAATGAACGCCAACAGATGGGGCGGCATACGGATCGCGGGAATTGCCAAGAAGCTGGACCCTTCGGTGCATACCGTATTCGGGGGACCTTGCCCCACTTTTCTCTGGGAGCATTTCCTGAACCATTTCCCCGAGATCGACACCGTGGTCATCGGAGAGGGAGAACAGACGTTTCTTCAGCTGGTTCAATGCCTGGAACAAGGCCGAACGAACCGAATACAGGAGGTGAAGGGCATCGCGCTGCGAGTGGATGGTCGTGCCGTACTAACGCCTGCGGTCCCGTTCCTGGAACGCCTGGATGATCTGCCTAATCCGGCCCGTTATTTCACCTACACCCATGTGGTCTCTTCACGGGGCTGTCCCGGAACCTGTAGTTTCTGCGCGGCTCCCCGCTTGTGGGGTCGGCGGGTCCGATTCCATTCCCCCGCTTATTTCGTGGACCAGTTGGAGCTTCTGGCTCAACAAGGGATCCGTTTCTTCTACTTCTCGGACGATACCTTCACACTCAGGAAAGACCACGTCATCGATGTGTGCAAACTCATTCTGGAGAAAAAGTTAGACATCGAGTGGTTCGCCATATCCAGAGTAGATTGTGTTCACGAGGAAACACTGTACTGGATGCGAAAAGCGGGGTGTATCCAAATCAGTTACGGTGTGGAAAGTGGGTCCGAGCAGTTTCGCGCATTTTTGAAGAAGAACATCACACGGGAACACATCCGGAACGCGTTTTCCAAGACGGTCTCTCACGGTATTCTGCCAAGAGCCTATTTCATCTACGGGTTTCCCGGCGAGACCTGGGATACCATTCAGGAAACCATCGACCTGATCATGGAGATCAAGCCGCTGAGCGCGGTGTTTTATATCCTGGACCTCTTTCCCGGAACCGCCTTATACCAGGAATTTCTGAACAACAGCGGTCTTTCGGACGACTTGTGGCTGGAACCCATGGAAGATATTATGTACTGGGAAACGGATGCCCGCCTCAACGGGGAACAGATCCTCGCTTTCGGGACAAAGCTTCGGGCGTTTTTTCACCGGGCTCTTCCGGAATTCGCCGGATCCATAACCCTTTCCCCAAGCCAAGATCTCAAACGGACTCATGCCGACTTCCTGTCCCGGTTAGGCATGACCTTCAGTCATGGCGAGTATTCCAGGAATCCCGACATCCCGCATCCGGACAAGACAGCCGAATCCCTTTTCAAGAGATCCCTCGAACTGCATCCGAATGCAAGGGCATTCCTGGGAATCGGTATGTTAAGGCAGAACCGGGGCGCTCTCGATCAGGCCGTGGAAGTTTTGTCCCAAGGCTTACGACGATTTCCTTCCAGCAAGCCGCTCAGCGTCTGCCTGTCCGTGAGCCTCATGAACATGGGCGCTTTCAAGGAAGCTTTGCAGCACCTTCAGCCCTTCGGGCAAGATCAAGACATCCTACCCTATGTCCGTGAGTGCCTCGCCCGGCTTGACCCATCGTCTTAAGATACCAGGCTTGTGAAAACCGCGGCCTGCGGCGTTGGGCTTCATCCTGTCTGCCTGTGCGTCCCACGCAGATAGGGGTTATTGCGGCGTATTGTTGTTATCTATGCCTCATTCCTCAGGATTCGCCCGCCTTGTGTCGCATCGTTTTGCAGCGGCCTGCCCGCAATACGGTGTATCAACAGTTTGATAATGGCGCTGATCGTAGATCGGAGCAAAGGAGACGGCACGAGCCGCCGGATAAAGCCCATACACCTCCCTGCCTAAGAAGTATTCTTGAGAGATTGAATTCAACCGGGGACTTCAGCGAAAAGCGCCGCAAACCGCTTCACGGAGATCAGCAACCACTTTCTGAAGGATCCTCTCTAAAGGACAGACCGTTCACCAACTGCTGCGCTTCTTCAAGAACCCTTTGCAACCTTCCGCCCACAGACATTCGGATTCCGCGCAGGTATAGACCCGATCGGTATAGTAGCAGGGAACATTTCCCTCGGTCTCCTGGATCATACGGATCAGGTCCACCTTACGCATCCCCCAGGAATTAATTCCCATTCCTCTTGCCAGACTCTGAATTTCCCGCATTTTCATCATGATACTCCTTTGCCCATAGAAACTACGGGCATCCTTTCCCTACTCCTCGCTCCGGCCACAAATAACTGCGCGTTGCTCCAACCCTTCTCTTCGGACAATACACGCATACGCCGTCCATCCGTCCGCCCTCACAGTATGGGCGCACCCTGGCCGCAGCGTAGAGGCTCCTCCTTCAAACCTCCTGCAGGAAACTCAACCCCCCGAGGACTCCGCGCAAGAATCCCCCCGCCCGTGTCGGCAAACCACGTTCAATGTCCAACCCGGCCTCTCAGCCCTCCGTCTTCCCCTCTTGTGCTGTAGGCCACCGCATGCGGATCAGCCTCGCCGTAAAGGCCGCGGCGGGCGTTAGTGCACTTCCGCGCACCGTACTATACCCTCATTCCTCGGAATTGTCATACCTCTAGCATCGAATCGCGTTCAAGCGCTTATTCCCCAATTGCCGTTGCCAACAGACCGGTATGCGGTCAGTTGACTACGATTACCGCAGCCTCTTTCGCAAGCTGGATCACCTTGTTGCTGACCCGACCGATGAAAAATTCCTGGACCTTCGACAGTCCTCTCCTTCCCAGTACAATGGTTTCGTATCCCTCCGCTTTGGCCTCTTCCGCCAAAGCATTCGCGCGGCTCGCCTTGCCGGAAATAAACTTGGTAGTCACCTTGGAGGGGTCGAATTGGGCTTTGACAAGGCGGTCCTTTGCCTCCTTGAATACCGGATCCATTTTCTTCCGGGCTTCTTCCAGCTGCTCCTGGAACTTATCGACGTGAAAGACTTCTTCATAAGTCTCTTCGTAAATGTTGGACACGCGAGCCACGTGCGCCAGACCCACAATCGACGGGGTGCCTGCAAACATTCTGGCCACATAGTCCACAGACCGCATGGCTCCCTCCGAGGTATCCAGAGCTACGAGGATCTTGCCGGCTCTGGGGGAGCCTCCGATCACCCAGAGGGGCGTCTCGCTCAAAGCCCCCAGTAATTTAAAAGCCACGCTTCCCAGTACCAGATCTTTGAGTTTACTCTTGCCGATACGGCCGACGATCACTCCGTCATAGCCTGTAAGCGCTTCCGCAAGAATATCTTTGGCAGTATCCTTTTGCCGGGGCTGAATTTTCACCGTGACAGAATCCGATTGAAACCCCGCGTTCAGGAACGACTCCGTTGCCCGCTTCATGAAGTCTTCCATAGCCTTCTCATTTTGCAGCTCCCACTGCTTCACGGCGGCCGCTGTGGGATGGTAATGCGGAATGTCTCCCAGATCGTAATAAGCTTCGGAAATCTTACTGAATACATGAAACAGAACCACCTGCTCGCTGCCGGGCAGAAGGGCGGTGCTGGCGTATCTCACCGCTTCCAAGGATTGATCGGACCCATCTACCGCCACCAGTATCCTTTTCGCTGTCATCTCTACATCCTCCTTTTCCATTCCTGGGTTCCCAACTATTAAAGGATTACGACCTTTGAAACCCAACACGCGGACAGGCTCCAGCCCCTCGACGTCTCTTACCGTTCACCGCGTAAGCACTCAGCAAAAAGTCCAAAGTCCCCTATCGCATCATCCACCCTTCAAATGAAAGCATACTGTATAAGAGTGTTCATTACAATCAGCTTAGGGATTCCCATCATGGAAAGCAAGCCCTTGCAGTGGCGGCGGCCGGCCTTCGCATGCGGCATTCCCCTATTCCTTCCCCGGACAAGCACTCCGACCAGGCTCTTTGTGCATTTATGAGGTGTAGTGATAAGAATTCATTAGTTCATACGCCATCCCATGGAGAATCCACGTCCCATGCTGCCGTGCTTCGGCATAATGGGCTCGCGGGACAGCGGCCGGGAACGATCCGATGTCGGCTATGTCGTCACCGCCCCGGCGCGATTCGAGTCATGCCCTTCCGGATCCTCTCCATGAGCAAACTACGTGCCGTCATGGATACTTTGAGGTCCTCCGCCTATATAGGACGCCGGAAGGCGGAAGGGTTTACGGGCAACGCTTTATCTGTTGTGAATATCCGTTGTCGAAAACATTTTTTTTACAAGTTGTAAAGACTCCTTCCACATCCTTCCGGGGAGTCCGGCACGCCGCCGGATGTAGGTTGTTTTTCCCGCCGGCGTGCGAGATCGAGGAAAGCTCTACACCAGCCCCAGAATATTCCACCACACGGCGGCCACCAGTATCAGGATCAATAGAAGCACAGGCGTAGCCACAAGTCCCAGCCTGGTTAGATCCGAGGGTTTGAAGTATCGATAACTGTAGGCCAAAGCATTCGGCGGACACCCGATAACGAGGAGCATGGCGAAAGAAGTGGTCATACCCAGGCAGAGGGCCACAATCCTAGGATCGACCCCCTGAGCCTGGGCTATAGGAATAACAATGGGAAGGATCAGAGCCGCAGCCGCAACGTTTGCCATAACATTGGTTACAATGGCTCCGAAAACACCCACACCTACAAAAATAAGCAACCATCCCCCATCCTTTACCAGGGGCATAAATAGTTGTGCAAAATAGTTGGCGGTACCGGATGAGTCCATGGCCAAGCCAAGAGCGATACCTCCCCCAAAGATAAACAAAGCGGTTCCCCATTCCAGACTTGTATGGATGTCCTCCCACTTGAGAACACCCACGATCACCAGCGCCGCAACGCCGAGCATGCCCGTAACCGAGTAATGGATTCCGTGGATTTCCTTGGTAGACCATAAAATAAAGACCAGTACGAATATGGCCAGTGTCCGCTTCTCCATGCGTGTCAATGGTCCTAACTCATCTGCAAATTTCGGAAGCTTTATCTCGGGGTCCGGACGAAATACCAGATAGGTTACCAGGACCGCCGCAGGCACGGTCAGCAGCGCGGCGGGCATGGCAAACGTAATCCAATCCAAAAACGTAATCTCGATTCCGGTGAACTCTTTGAGAAATGCGGCGGACACCATACACCTGCCGCCTCCGATCAGTGTCCCCATTCCCCCGCATGAGGCGGCGAACGGTAGCGAAAGCATCATGAATTTCGCGGTTTGCGTATGAGGTTCGATCCCTTGGCCGTGGCGGCGGCATCGTGTAATAGACTGGAGGCGATCCCCAGCCCGATGGCTATGATAAAGGTGAACCGGGTCACACTGTTTCCTGCCCGACGAACGATGAAGTACCCCAACCGCTTGGTGAGACCCGTCTTGTCCAGCGCAATGGCAAAGACAAGACAGCATATGATAAACACTACAACAGGGTGCATGTAGGAGGCCCAAGTGTCCTTCAGATCTGAAACACCAGTCATAACAAGGAGGACACCGATACATATGGCTGTTATTTCCAGCGGAATGGATTCCGCAATGAAAAGGAATACCAGAACCACCAGAACGGCAAGGAACCGTAGTCCCTTGGGAGACAGTCCGTTCACATATTCCACACGTATCTGGTCAAGCTGTAATTCTACAGCCTTTAGCTTGAGAAACTTGGCGGGAGAGACCATCGCCTCGGGATCGGTTACTTCAACCACATAGCCCTTAGGTTTCGCATCGCTTGACGGGACCAGAATGAATTGGTCACCGAGTTGAGCCAGGAGCTGCTGATCCGCATCTCCCAATATCCTGAATCGCGTTCCTTCCGGCCTGGGAAGAAACCAAACGATGAGTCCCAAGAATATGGCAAGACACAGTTGGAAGGTCTTGTTCTTTAGCAAGGTTACCATACGCTTCTCCTATATCAAAGTGATCCTACATAAATGCATCTTGTGTTTTATATTCTCAGCTGCATCAATGGTTTCGCTAAGAGATCCTTCTGAGATACTAATTAAAGCGCATGACAAGAATTTTCCTACTCCCGAATCAAACCTCCCCGCTGCAAAAGATATAGTTGACTGCCACTCCATGAAATACCCGGGTGTTCCGGCGGGCGGATCGAGAACCTTTACTTCAGCGGTGTGAAACACCTAACAGCCCGTTGATAAACACCGTTTCGAGCAGGCTGGTCAAGAACGATGAGACGCAAGGCGCGCGAATCCTGAGGAATGACGCGTACATCGAGTACGCCGCAATGACGAGGGATGCGGCGCAACGCAGCAGATCGCGTTTTTCAACAGCCTGCTAAGCAATCCGGAGTACGCGCGTACATTGCCACAACTCGGGATGAACACCTGAGGTCGACCTTCCCGAACGTGGGATATGGCCGTGTTTTCACAGGCGCTTTCGGTTCCGGGCCGGGCCCCGTCCCGACTTGCGGCATGTCAGCCCGGCGTCCCAGTGGTCCAACCAAAGAGTCCCGCACTCACCGTCCCTAGCCCAAATTCCAGCAAGAGCCGTACCATTCATCGACGAGGGCGGTTCGACAATTGGAGACGGGATTCAGTCTTTCAGGATTTTGGGAACTCGTGGTGTTGATGTCTCGACATTCTACGACCACCGAAGTGTCGAGGTTCGCTTGGCAGCCCTTTGACAAAACGTATTGCGCGCAGTCCGCTGCAAAACAATGCGATGCAAGGCGGGCGAATCCTGAGGAATGAGGCGTACATAGAGTACGCCGCAATGACTCCTGTCTGCGTGGGAGGCCCAGGCAGACAGGATGAAGCTCAACGAAACAGATCGCGTTTTTCAACGGCCCGTTGGATAGTGAGGAGATACACAGCCGTAAATCCCGGGAACCGGGACGTTTGGGCGGCGGGCAAGACGCCTTTCTACGCCTCCCTGCCGCGACCTTCACGGCCCTGAAACACGTGGGAGGGAGAGATATAGGATTCCAGGCCGCGGGCGAAGGCGAAAGTCGAATTCCTTACGAGGATGATCGGGGCGACGATCCAAAAACGGGTTGATGGCGGCTTTCCGTGATTCCTCACACGTTCGAACTCGGAACGGCCCACTCCGGTCGCATCATAAATCGAAGATAGCCCGGATCCCCTGAAATATCCGATCCCGAAGTGTCGCCTCGGATGGAATCTCCGTGGCCTTCGGCGGAAGGCCTATCTGGTCTTGAATGCGTTTCTTCCTCAGTTCGAGATGTTGCTCCCGCTCCGCCATCCGGGCGGCCAGCACAGTACTGATGGTTTCCGTCACCTCCGGGTGCGCCGCCAGGAGTTTCTGGAAAGTCTCACGCTGCAGCAGGAAGACCTCGCAGTCCGCAACCGCGGTTATGGTCGCGGACCTCCGTTCACCCGTGAGCAGGGAGAACTCGCCAAAGAAATGACCCGGGCCCATTTCGGCAATCAATTCCCTCTGTTGACCTTCCATCTCGCTAAAAACCTGAACCCGGCCCGATCGCACGATATAAAACGTGTCGCCTTGTTCTCCCTGTCGTATCAGCGTCTCGCCTTCGGAGAAATGCTCGACGGAAACATCCTCCGCAATCATCTCAAGTTCTTCGTCTCGCAGGGAAGCCAAAAAATCCACTCGTTTTAGATAGATCTTCACTTCTTCGATCTGATGCCGCCGCTGAACAGGTTCTCGCACATACACGTCACGTATGGGATAGGGAATCCGGATCCCGTTCCTGCGGAACTGATACCATACACGACGGAATACTTTGTCCTGGATGATCTCGGTGTATTCATAATCCCGAATCCAGAAACGGAATTCATACTCGATGGCAAAGTCGTTGTATCCAACGAGGAATGCGGACGGCGATGGGTCTTTAAGCACTTCATCAAACTGAAGCGCCGTCTGAATCAACACAGAGACAACCATGTTGGGAGGATGGTCGTATGAAACCCCTATTCTCTTGGTGCACCGATGCCTGCGTTGCGGACCATAGTAATTGACGATACTCATCTTGGCTATGGAATTATTGGGCAAGATGATGATGTCGTTGGTTCGAGTCACCACCTTGACGGACCTCCAGTTCATTTCCAAAACTTTGCAGGGACGGTTTTCCAACAATACCCAGTCTCCGATTCTAAAGGGGCTGTCGATCTGCATGGACAATCCCGCGAATAGATTCCCCAGAGTGTCTTGCAGCGCCAGACCGATGATCAAAGAAAAAATCGCCGATGTGGTCAACAGGGAGGTGAGATTGATCTTGGCCACGGTCCCCAGCAGCCAGATCAGCAAGATCACGTAAACCAGCGTCTTACCGATATCCATGACCAGCGCAGGAATTTTGCGGCCGTCGGGTCTGTGTAGGTAGTACGCCGTAAGAAAGGCGCCCAGCGATTCAACCACCAGATAAACGACCGAAAGCAACAAAAGTACGCGGAGCGCATCCGCCGCCCTGGCTCCGACCTCCAACAGTCCGAGAATAATCAGGACGGCCGCCAAAGCTGTCGCAAGATGAAGGGCCATGAGGATCCGGCGTCGGGCGCCTTCCCACCGATCCCCTATCAAGCGGGCCGGCCGTATCATCCAACGCTTCAGTATGAGAACGGTCACGAGCCGAAAACAAACGTAAAAGAGCAGCCCGACGGCAATTCCCAGGGGCGCCTTTTGGAGCATTTCCAGCGAATCCCAGGCCTCCAAAAGAGAGCGAATCCACGGGAACATAAATTCACTCCTCCCGCGTCACATGAAAGCTATGGAGATCGATATTCATCTCATATTCGTGTGTATTGGGAATGTGGCGAATTTCGAACCCGAGTTTGCGCCCGAGTTCGATCATCTGCCGGTTTTCCTGAAGAACGGTACCCCACACGCTCTCGATACCCCGCTCCTTGGCGATCCGGAGACACTCCTGGAGCAACATCGCCCCCACCCCGCGCCCTTGCCAGGAATCCCCGACGAGCACGGCAAACTCGCCTCTGCGCCCATCCGGATCCGATACGATCCGCGCCACCCCCAGCATGCGGTTCAGATCCTTCCCATCTTCGCGGGAAACGGCCGTCAAGGCGATCTCACGATCGTAGTCCACCTGTGTGAAGCGGGCCAGCATGGCGGGAGTCAACGAAACCAACCGGGAGAAGAAGCGATAGTAGATGCTGGTGGGGGAAAGACTATGGAAAAGCTGAACAAAAAGATCGGCGTCCTCCGGCTTCATCGGGCGGATAAAGACGGGAATGCCTCCAGAAGTAACCCCTTCGGATTCATGATCGGTCGGGTACGGGCTGATGACCAAGTGCATGGGAGACTTCCGGGGAGAAGGCTCCAGGCGGACCCGCGCGTCCACCACGCACGGCTTGCCCTGAACCAGAATCACCGGATTCATGTCCAGTTCGGCGATCTCGGGAATGTCCACCAGCAGTTGGGATAATCGTACCAAGGCCTCTTCCAGGCTCTCCATATCCGCGGGAGGCCGGTTCCGATATCCGTGAAGTAAAGAAAACACCCGGGTAGTTTCCATGAGTCGACGGGCCAGCAACCGGTTCAGCGGGGGAAGACCGATGCTGCGATCTTTGAGAATTTCCGTGAGCACTCCTCCCAGTCCAAACATCACAACAGGCCCGAAGTTTTCATCTTTCTTACCTCCCATGAGAATCTCGAAATCTCCCCGGGGCACCATGGCCTGGAGGGTCACGCCCTGGATCCGGGCATCGGATCGGTATCTCCGAGCTCCTTCCATAATAGTCTCGAAAGCCTTCCTCACATCCTCCTCGTTTCGGAGATCCAGCTGGACCCCGTCGGCATCGGTTTTGTGAGAAATATCCGGGGACAGGATTTTCATGACCACCGGGTATCCGATCTCCCGGGCTGCTTTCAGGGCCTCCTGCACGGAGACGGCCTTCTCCGTCCGATTTGTGGTAAGTCCATAAGCCGCCAGCAACCGCTTGGAATCGTATTCCGTAAGGATTTCGCTTCCCGGCTCGATTCCTTCACGAATGATCTCTTCCGCCCGATGGGAATCCACCCGGAGCGGCCTTGAAAGACGCGGAGGGACTTCCTGCAACAACCGCATGTTCCGAGAGTATTCCACCATATACATGAAGGCCTGGACGGCCCGCTCCGGTGTATCATAGGTGGGAATGCCCCCACGATTCAAGGTGAGCACACCCTCCTCCACATCTTTACCGCCCATCCAACAAGCAAAAAGAGGAAACGACTTCCCCCTCATAAGTCGTACCAGATCCTCGGCTACAGTAGTTGGATCCGCCAACGCCTGGGGAGCCAAGATCGCTAACACGGCATCCAGTTCCTGGGCTTGAAGGCAGATTTCCAGGGTTCGGGAATACCTCTCGGGAGAAGCATCCCCCAACATATCGATCGGATTCCCCCGGCTCCAATAACCGGGCAGCAGGTCATCGAGCTTCTCCAAGGTCGCGGGTTCCAGTGCCGCCGGTTCCCTGCCGTATTTAGCGAGTGCATCCGCCGCCATCACTCCGGGACCGCCGGCGTTGGTAACCACCGCGAGTCGGGCGCCCCGCGGACGGGGAACCTTGGCTATCAGCTCGGCGCAGTCAAACAGCTCTCCGATGGTGTCCACCCGAACAATACCCGCCCGATGGAATGCGGCATCGTAAACATCATCCTGACCCGCCATGGCTCCCGTATGGGAAGCCGCGGCCCTGGCTCCCGCAGCGCTTCGCCCCGACTTGAGCACCACGATGGGTTTCACTCGAGATACGGCACGACTTGCGCTCATGAACTTACGGAAATTTGTCAAACTTTCTACGTAGAGTAGAATGCTGCGGACTTCCGGATCGCTGCCCAGGTAGTCGATCAGGTCTCCGAAATCGACATCCAACATGGATCCTACACTCACAAAATGACTGAATCCGATCCCCTCCTTCAAGGAAACGTCGAGAATCGCCGTGCAGATAGCGCCGCTCTGGGACACAAAGGCCAGATTCCCGCTCTGGGGCATGTGGGATGCAAAGCTGGCATTCATCTTTCTTCCCGGACAGATGACACCCAGGCAATTCGGTCCCACAATCCGGAGTCCCCGTTTTGCGGCGTGATTCCAGATTTCCGATTCGATCCGCCGCCCCTTTTCTCCGACTTCTTTGCCTCCCGCAGAAATGATGACGGCGGCGCCGGCTCCCACAACGACACACTCGTCCACAATTTCCGGAACGATATCGATCGGCGTGCAAACAACCACCAAGTCCGGACTGGCGCTCAACTTCTTCAGAGCGGGAAAAGCCCGAAGCCCATGAATCCTGGAATGAGTGGGATTGACGGGGAACAGCTCCCCCTCGAACTTCCCCTCCATCAAGTTCGTCATGACCGCATTCCCAATGCTTCCATGGCGTTCCGAAGCACCTACCACCGCTATTGAAACAGGCTTAAACACTTTATCCAGATTGTACAGACCCATATCCTTCTCCCCGGCGCCCCACGGATAGACTGTCCATGATTCATCATAATCAAGCAAACATCGGAAATGACCCTTGCCGATCTAAGACCTGGGATGCATCCAAGTGAACGCCAAGTCAACAAGCATTGGAGGGATTCGTCCACGTCCGCAACAATCTTCCTTCTCCAGAACGAGAATCAAAATTCCACGTGAATCCGCATAGGCATTTTGTTGACTCGACCACACGTCCGATCACGAATCCAGACCTCATCATAGAGAAGTCCTTCTCTAAATCAACCTATTCCAGCTGCAGCTAACAACATGAACCCCGAGTCGCCGGGAGTTCCTCCCACCGTGGAGACATCTCGGACGGACTTGCAGCGAAAAGCTCTCCTGCATCTCCGGAAGAAGCCGGCAATCGGGGAGAAATACAAAAACGTGAACCCCGGGGGCGTTTCGCCGCCGGGGTTCACGTCATGCTCCTGTTCATTCGATCAGAAGGCAAAGCGGAATTGAATGCCCGCAGCCCATTCCTCACTCGGCTCCTTCACAGGCGCTTGATTGGTTCGGCTGTCCTCGCTCATGGAACTGTACCCCAATTCGGGACTAACAGTAAGGGAATCCACCGGCGAAAACGGCACTCGGAGCAGCGCACCCCAACGAACGCGTGCTTGCTCGTTATTCCAAAGTTCATTCCCTTCCTGCCGTACGCCACCGGCTACATGGATGGCTAACGGTTTCCCGCCGAAAGAGATATCCACGTATCCTCCCCAGTGGACGGCACGATGCGGATCCGAATCCAGGTCACCTGTGGCCTTACCCGAAAGTCCGAATCCCTCCTCCATCGAGGAGGATATCCGTCCGGTTCCATCGCCTGCAGTATAGCCCCAGACGCCGGACACCGTCGCTCCTAACATTCCGTGCCGTATTGAAAAAGGCACTTCCAGAACATAGCCCTGAATGACCGAATCCAAGTCGGAAATACTGTCCGTTCCCGCCCCCCATAGAGAGAGATGGGGTTGCACCGTGAAAACTTCCGTCCGCATTCCGGCTGTCAGAAAGATTCGAGGCACATAGGACCATTCCTCAGATCGAACGGACACCCCCCCGGCCTCTCCATCCAAACCGGCGCCTGCAAAGAATCGCCCATCCGTGTGGAAGAGCAGCGAACGGCTTTCATAATTACCCAAACCTACCCACTGTTTGGCGGCCGGTTGGGCGGAATTCCACCACCCCAATACCCGCAAAAACCGAAGCTGTTCGCCACCGGCCAGTTTCCAAGACCCACGGTCTTCCAAGAATCGAGCGCTGTTCCGCCACTCGTAAAGATTTCGAAAGCCTTTGCCACGGTAGCCGGACTCGAACGCTTCTCCCGTTTCCCGGCTATCCCCTTCGGATCGCTCCGGATTACTATTCATTGCCGAAACGGCATATGCGGGAGGAGTCACTTCGCCAGGCGGTTCTTTCGAAATCTCGGAACCCTGGGATCGCGTCCGAACCATCCCTTCGGTATGAGGGGACATCGCACCGGCCTCCGTCTCATTACCGCCGGCCGCCACAGGATCCACAGCCCACATCCCCAAGGAAAGCATCAAAACCGCCGTTACAAAAACCCACCACCTCATCGTGGAATGTCTCCCAACCCCGTCCCGAAACCTTGGTTCTGGAAGGTAACCCACATACCTGTCCCCCTGCGCAAGGCGGATTCCCATTCAAACCGTCGAAAACCTCTCTGAGGCGGAACTAAACTCTCCAGGGAACCCGCCCCACCCGGCATACGCTACGGCAACGAATGGTAAACGCTCGAGGGGGAATCGTGATCTTGGACCCGCCTCTGGCCGCTCGATCCGCCAGCCGGAAATACCGATTGTCGCCCAGCTTGAACTTTCATAAAAAATGGTTTTCTTCTTTATAACTTTTAATTATAATTGTCAATCAATTATGCCCAATTAAAGACCCGCCGCCGATGGCTGCTGTTTATATCCGTACATGGGAAGACATATGAACAACCTCGTAGTATAATAGACCACGGAAAACGGGAAAAGGAAAAGGGAAGTCGCAGTGGTTCTCCATCCGGCAGAGGACAGCCTTCAGAGGAAACGGAGTTACGGCGGGCTCGTGTGGGGTGAACAGCGCCGGGCTACGGCAATCCCGGAAATTTTGTTGAACAAGGTGAACCCTATCACTACGTTGATAAACTGCATTGTGGGCGGCCCGGCGCAAGACGATGAGATGCAGCACAGAACATCGCGTTTTTCAACAGCCTGACAGGCGGCGTCTTTTCACCGCCTGTTCACCGGAAGTCGAAACAGAGAAAGGAGCGTATGAAGGATACCATTGCCATGATCATGGCCGGAGGACGTGGGGAGCGCCTCTTCCCACTAACCAAAGATCGATCCAAACCCGCCGTGCCTTTCGGAGGCATCTACCGCATCATCGATGTGACCTTGAGCAACTGTGTGAACTCCGGATGTTACCGGTTGATGGTTCTTCCACAATACAAAAGCCAATCCCTGTTGGATCATCTGGAAGCCGGTTGGAATATTTTCAGTGCCGCACTGGGTCATTATCTTCGTATTGCCCCGCCTCAAATGCGCACGGGTCAAGATTGGTACCGGGGAACGGCGGATTCGGTCCGCCAGAATCTGTACCTGATCGAAAGGGAGCTTCCCAAGTACGTGCTCATCTTGTCCGGTGATCACATCTATAAGATGGACTATGCCCTTTTCCACGAATATCACCGGCAAAAAGAAGCCCACGTAACCATTGCGGCCATTGAAATGGAGCGGGAGTTGAGTTCCTCTTTCGGAGTAGTGGAAACAGACGATGAAAGTCGGGTCGTCGGATTCCAGGAAAAGCCCCGGGTACCCACCCCGATTCCCGGTGATCCCGAAAGATTTTACGCTTCCATGGGCGTTTACATCTTCGACACCCAGATCCTGATCGAGGCGCTGGCCGACAATGAGAAGATGGACTTCGGACACCATATTATCCCGGATCTCGTGCGTAAAGGATATCGGATATTCGGCTATCCGTATAAGCAGCAGAACGTCATTTCGGACTTCATGTACGTTACCCAGGAAGATGACGGCCGGAAACGGGTTTTCGTGGAACGAACCCGGGATTCCACCTATTGGCGCGATGTGGGAAACCTGGATGCCTACTGGAATGCAAACATGGATCTGACGGGTGTGGATCCTTTCTTCAACTTGTATGGGACTCGTTGGCCTATCCGCACCTACCAAGACCAATCCCCCCCCGTTAAGACCGTCTTCGCAGTGGAGATCCCCGACAAATACCACACGGGAAGAGCCTTGGACAGCCTGGTGTCCCATGGTTCGGTCATAAGCGGAGGATTGGTTCGCAGTTCGGTGCTGTCTCGGAATGTATTCGTTCACAGCCATGCATCCGTCGAGGAAGCCGTGGTCATGGATCACGTGGAAATCGGGAGTCACTGCAAGATCAAGAAAGCCATCATCGACAAGCACAATCGCATTCCACACGGAACCACCATCGGATACGATCCCGAAGAAGACCGTAAGCGATTCACAGTGACCCCTCGGGGTATCACGGTAGTGGAACGAGGATATTTCAAGTAGGAAATGCCTGCAACCAAGCTCAATTCGAGTTGTTTCGAGCAGGCCGTTGAAAACCGCGATCTACGGTTTATCAACGGATGTTAAAGGTATTACGGGAAGCAGGACCTACGTAACGTTCAGGCCCCTGATTTCCCCTGGACGGTATGATCGGATCGAGATGCGAGAAGTATCCGCATAAACCAAGGCGGATCGAGAGCCGAACGCAAGCGTCACCAGGCATTCGAAAACAGTATGGGTCGCAAGACGTATTAATCTCAGCCGTGGAAACCGAATATACTACATCGAAGGGACTGATGAAAAAGGCGCCTGTGTTGGTACTCATGCTGTGGATTCTGTCCATCGCGTTGGTGGTATATCTCTCCACGGCCCCAAAGGTAAACTTGCCCGCCCACTTCCGGCATTCGGATAAAGTTCTCCATTACTTGGCTTACAGCTGGCTGGGCTTTCTACCCTTGTTTGCGTTTAGGCGAAAAGTAGGGACCTTGGCCGCCATTGCAGCCATGTTGCTCCTGGGAGCCGGAATGGAAGGAGCACAGGCCTATATACCGGCCCGGCAGGCCTGTGGCTGGGACATGGCCGCCAATACGTCCGGGGTGTTCACGGGGACGGCCTTGGGTATTCTCCTGCGCACCCGGTTGGGATTCGCCTCGATCCGCCCCATTCTATCCTTCCGGAAACGGCGGGAAAGACAAGGCCTATGACTACCTTGTGGCAAGAATCTCGCCAAGGGACACGCGGGAAAGAAGCCGGAACCTGAGGGTATCCGTCGACAGGAGGAATAAACCGTCCCGCTTTTTCTTTCCGGGACAACGAAACCACCGTTCCCCGGAGGTGTTGTTCCGGTGGCCGGCCGTTTTGAATTCGGAGGAGGTATACACCTATACAAAGGAATAAAACGTACGATCGGAATTGAGTACCTCGGCGCCGTCGGAACGCACCAACACCATTTCCTCCAGACGTATCCCACCCCATTCAGCCAGATAGATCCCCGGTTCCACGGTGATGACCATCCCTTCCTGGAGTTCCACGGGATTCAGGCGACGGAGGGAAGGCGCCTCATGGGTGGCCAAACCCACTCCGTGTCCCAGTGAGTGAAGAAAGTAGTCTCCATATCCGGACCTTTCAATCAGCCCACGAGCCAATCCATCCACTTCGTTCGTCGGCATGCCCGGCCGAACGCCTCGGATGGCTTCCAACTGCGCCGTCCGTACCAGACAATAGAGCTCTTTGAAACGTTCGCTCGGCTCGCCCAGGACTACGGTTCGAGACATATCCGAGCAGTACATGTCCTTCATCGCCCCGATATCAAAAAGCACGGGCTCCCCTGACTTGATGACCCGGTCCGTAGGCACGGCATGAGGCAAGGCGGCGTTCGGACCCGAAGCTACTATGGGTTCAAACGCCGGTCCGTCCGCACCCTCTTCGTGCATAACCGAGAGCACCATCCAAGCCGCCTGTTTCTCCGTCATCCCAGGAGACAAGCGGTGGAGAACGGTCTGAAACGCCCGTTCTGTAATCCGCAAAGCGCACGTTATCTTGCGGATCTCATCTTCGCTCTTACACACTCTTAAAGGCTCCACCAAATTCAACGTCTTGACGACTTGAATTCCATGCTGTCCCAGTCCCCTCGACAGGCGATCGTAGAAGTCAACCGTGAGATGTCCGGCCTCGATGCCCACGGAGCGTATCTCCAAACCCTGCGCAGCCTTCTGAAACACTGAGATGAAATCCCCGCCGTACATGAGGACGTTGAATTCGGGACATTCAGTGCGAGCCTGGGCGAGGTATCTGCCGTCCGTAAGAATCACGCGGGACGTGCGGCTGATAAGAACAAATCCGCTGAGTTCCTGAAGCAGGGGATCGGTTGCGGAGAACCCGCTCATAAAGAACCGATTCTGCGGAACCGATACCAGCAACGCATCCAGATGCAGTTCTTCTAGACGCCTTCGGAGAGTTTTTGTTCTTTCTTCGAGTACTTTCATGCGTATATTTCTACCCATCCAGCCGAGCCGAGTCAACGCTCTTTCAGTTTGTACCCCCCTGCTCTGCGATGCCGGAATGCTTCGGACAGGAGATCCTTAGAAAGACTTCATCCGTCCTTTGAAGGTTTTCATTGACATAGCGGGAGCCCTCCATGTATGTGTTTTCTGGGGATTAACAAATTCGCGGCGGACAGGCGCGGGACGCCGAAAGACCACGATAGCAGCCCGTTGATAAATCGTATTGCGGGCAGGCTCCTCAAAAACGATGAGATGCAAGGCGTGCGAATCCTGAGGAATGAGGCGTACATGCACTACGCCGCAATGACGACGGAGGAAGCGCAACGTCGTAGATCGCGTTTTTCAACGGCCTGCTAGCCAAGACGCGGAAATCTCCAAGAAAAGGGAGTACAGAGTATCGGGTCCGGGAACGGCTCGTTGCACCCGCCGGCGTGATCTAAACGGCGAAAGCCGATTCACACGGAGACGGACACCCTATTGGGCGGAAAAGCCAAAGAGCAGCGCCGCGACATACATGTTTCGGCGGTTGATTAACCAGAGCAGGTCTTTTACATCAGGCTGAACGAACGTTATGGATCGGACCGCATACATCGCCCGCCGGACCTCGGAAACCGAAGTCCAGGTACGCCTGACACTGGACGGAACAGGAGAGGCCGACATTCAAACCGGCCTTCCCTTCATGGACCATATGCTCACCCTCACAGCGGCTCACGGCCTGTTTGATATATCCATCCAGGCAAAAGGCGATATTCAGGTGGATTATCATCACACGATCGAGGATGTGGGTATTACTTTAGGGCAGGCGTTGCGAAAAGCACTCGGAGACTTCTCAGGAATCGAACGCTACGGGCATGTGACACTACCCATGGATGAGGCTCTGGTCTCCATAGCTGTGGACGTGAGCAATCGCCCATTTCTCGGCTACCATGTTCCTCTCGTCACAGGCGCGTACATGAGCTTCGACGTTCAGGTAATCAAGGAGTTCTTCCGAGCCTTGGTCCAACACGGCGGATTGACGTTGCATATCAGGCTTTTGTATGGTGAAAATACGCATCACATATTCGAATCCTGTTTCAAAGCGTTCGGAAGAGCCCTGAAACAGGCGGTGGCCTTGGAACCCCGGCGCCGGGACGTTCCCAGTACCAAAGGAGTGTTGTAGTCGGCGCACAATCCTGTTCCTCCTCGCCCCGGTACGGTCAGACCGTCATTTTCGTCCCCTGTCCGAATCCGGGTCGGCTTTTTCCAGAAGGCGTGGTTATGGCTCATTCAACTCCAAAGCTCGCTGCGCGGATCTCGTTCGAGAAAAGCGCTTTACATAGGAAAATCCAACACATGTCCGGGCGGGTTTTTTGCAGGAAGATTCCTTCTATCCTCCTGCTCATTCTGATCTTTTCATGGACCGCATGCGCCGGTCCAAAGAAACCGCCCGAGCCCGAAATACCGGGGCCGCCCATCCATTCCGTGGCGGTCTTGCCGTTCCAGGCGGTCCTGCCTAAAGAAGGGGAATCGGTGGTCCGATCTCCGTTTGGCGGAGCCACCTTCCTGGGAGGAAACGTCCAGGAAGAGGCGACATCGGATCTGGATCTTCGCCTTCGAAACGAACTCGTCGGCGACTCCCGTATGGTGTTTCTTTCCAGAACATGGACCGAACGGCTCCGGGAACAAATCCGGATGGAAACCGTTCTGGATCGCGAGATCATGAGGCGGTTTCTGGACGAGATCAGAGAGTACACGGGCGCGGACGCCGCCGTTATGGGACATATCTACGCCTACGAGGACAAGATAGGTTCGGCGTACGGGGTGGAGCGACCTGCTTACGTGGCCTTTGACATTCATGTGATTCGTTTGAGCACCGGCGAAGTTCTCTGGAGGCGATCGTTCAGCCGACGCCAAAAGGATTTAACCCAGAACATCCTGGATGTGGGAGACTTCTTCTCGGCGGGCGGCCGCTGGCTTTCCGCCGGAGAACTTGCTCAGTTGGGTTTTGAGCGGATCATGAAGACGTTTCCTTTGAGGGACCCGGTTCAAGGAGAAAGTCGTTGATTGTCATTCCCGCTGTAGACATCAAAGATGGAAAATGCGTTCGCCTGTTTCAGGGTGACATGGCCCGGATTACGGTATTCTCGGACGATCCGGCGGAGATGGCCGCCCGCTGGGAAAGAGCCGGAGCGGAACGACTTCATGTGGTGGACTTGGACGGGGCCGTTCATGGGAGCCTCAAAAACCGGAGGGCGATCGAGAAACTTCTGCGGGAAGTATCCATTCCCGTGCAGTTGGGAGGAGGAGTCCGCACGCTCGATACCGTAGAATTCTATCTCGAATTGGGCATTCAGCAGGTAATATTGGGAACGGCGGCACAAAAGACCCCCGAGCTACTAAAGGAGGCGTGCCGGCGATTCGAGGGGCGCATCGCAGCGGGCATCGATGCCAGAAACGGTTATGTGGCGGTGGAAGGATGGACGGAAGATACCGGAGAAGACGCTTTCCAAATGGCGCGAAGACTTGAGGAGACAGGGGTGGGGCTGCTTATTTATACGGATATCGCCCGGGACGGCATGCGGTCGGGACCCAATCTGGAAAGCACCCGGCGAATGTGTAGAACGGTCCAAATACCCGTTGTCTGCGCGGGAGGTGTTACGAATCTGGACGATATTCGGAACTTGACGGAACTCGAGCCGGATGGTCTGGTCGGCGCCATAACGGGACGCGCCATTTACGAAGGTACCCTGGACCTGGTTTCCGCTATTGAGTTGGCGCGAGCAGGCGGTGGATCGGTTCGGCGTATCTGTCAGCCCGTTGACAAACGGTATTTCGGGCAGGCCGGTGCAAGACGATGGGATGCAGGACGGGCGAATCCTGAGGAGTGAGGCGTACAAGACGGTACGCCGCAAGGACGAAGGATGAAGCCTCACGCCGTTGGCGTGACCCCAGATCACGTCGTTGAACGGACTGCTGAGGAGATCCGCATATGGTATATTCGTGTAACACCTTTTGCTTGACAGAACAAATCCGATTGATTAGATTTATTTATTCGTCATTTAATTTGCCTTGGGAGGGAGTGATTGATTGATGCCAGGCGTTCGCGTCAAAGACGGTGAGCCCTTCGAGCTCGCCCTGCGGCGCTTCAAGAAACAGTGCGAAAAAGCCGGAATCCTTTCCGAACTCAGAAAGCGAGAGCATTACGAAAAGCCGAGCGTAAAACGAAAACGAAAGGCATTGGCAGCCAAGAAACGGGCGCTTAAACGCATGAGACGAGTACAAGGGTAATCCCGTATGTCCTTGTATGACAGTTTGGACCAAGCCTTCAAGAAGGCTCTTAAGTCGAGAGACCCTCTGAAAACCTCCACGCTGCGCATGGTTCGCGCTGCGATCAAAAACAAAGAAGTGGATTTGCATAGGAAGCTGGAGGACCCTGAAATCCTCCGGCTTCTTTCTTCGGAAGTGAAGCAGCGTAAAGACGCGTTGGAGCTGTTTCGAAAGGGCGGCCGGCTGGACTTGGCGGAGAAGGAAGAATGCGAGGTCAGGATACTTGAGTCTTTTTTACCCGAGAGCCTATCCCAAGAGGAACTCTCCCGGCATCTCGACACGATCATCGCCGAACTGGGAGCCGTCGGCGCGAAGGACATGGGGAGGGTCATGAAAGAGGCCATGAATCGGCTCGCCGGACGTGTCGAGGGCGGGCGCGTGAATGCACTGGTTAAGTCCAAGCTCACGCGTTGAACTCGCGTATTCCTTCATACATTTTCGCCCGGGCTGTCCTCCCCGCATACATCGGAGACAGGAATATTGGGCATCCAGCAAGCAGCGTCTCCTCCCTTCAACCGGTTTTCTCTCTTTTTATTACGTGACTTGGCGTACACAAGAGGGCGCCCTGTCCATGCCGATGACTAAGGCGAATCTTATCGCGCCATCGGAAAAAGACCGGCAACCCATGGTGTCTGGATTTACGGTGAGAATTTCCATCCCCGCATATGGATGATAGCACGCTTGAAGCACTAGAATATCCCGAGATACTGCGGTATTTGTCCGAATGTGCACGAACGCCCACGGGACGAGAAAGCTGTTTGCGCATTCGACCGGATACCGATCGTGAAACCATCCAAACGCGGCTGCGGGAGGTTTCCGAAGTTCGTCGCTTACTGGACGCCGGTGTTTCTTGCCCTCTGTCGCCCTTCGAAGATGTGCGCGACATCCTACATAGATCCGCAGTGGAAGGTGCCGTACTGGAGGCGGAGTGTTTTCTGGATGTTTTGACCTTTCTTCAAGTTTCGGAGGAAAGCCGCGCTATTGGACAGGGGCTCGATTCGCGCTGGCCGCTCCTCGCCTCGTTGATGGAACCTCTTGAACCCCTTGATGACCTGAAACGTCGAATCGAGAAGACCATAGACCGTGACGGCTCCATTATGGACGACGCGGATCCGGAACTGGCCCAGATCCGAAAGAGACTCCAAAGGCAGAAAAAACGCGTTTTCGATGCCCTCACGGACCTTCTGAACAGGCCTCACCTCAAGGAAATTTGGCAGGACACGGACCTCCGATACCGCAAAGACCGGTATGTGGTCGCCGTGAAGTCCGCCACACGGCAAGCCATTCCTGGAATCATCCACGATGTGTCGCAAAGCAAGGCCACCTGCTTTGTAGAGCCTTCTGAAACCGTGGATTTGAACAACGAATTGAGTCTGTTATCCATCAGGGAACAGGATGAAATCCGCCGGATTTTGAAAGAGCTGTCCCATCTGACTCGCTTGACGCTACCGCGGCTGTGGAAAAACCTGCACATCCTGACGAACCTGGACGTGATCTGGGCCAAAGGAGTACTAAGCCGCGAACTGGATGCCGTGGAACCGCAGCTGAGTTCGGAGGGACCGGTCTTTCGGGAAGCCCGTCACCCCTTGCTTATCTTCCGAAGCAAGAAGCAGTCCGCACCTCCGCCGCGCCCTATTCGATTGGAATTTGCCGGAGGCGTCCGCACTCTAGTGGTTTCGGGCGCCAACATGGGAGGGAAGACGGCCGCCCTGAAAACCTTGGGACTGCTCGCCCTCATGGCTCAGTCCGGCATGCATGTCCCGGCCTCAGACCCGGCGCACACTGCGGTCTTTGACCAAGTATTCGCGGTCATCGGGGATGAACAGGATCTGGTCCGGGACATGTCCACGTTTTCTTCCCAGATGAAACGCGTACAGGAATTGTTTCGGGTGGTTACGGAGAACTCTTTGGTTCTCTTGGATGAAATCTGCACGAACACGGACCCCCTGGAGGGAAGCGCGCTGGCTCTGAGTATTCTGGAGAGCCTCCATCGAGTGGGATGCCGCACTTTGGTCACGACTCATTACAGCACCCTCAAAGGGCATGCCATCACTCGGGATCATACTTTGAACGTGTCCGTGGATTTGGACGAGGGAACCCATGCTCCTCTCTATACTTTGAGTTACGGGGTTCCCGGAGCAAGCAACGCCATCGAAATCGCACGAATCCTGGGTCTGAATCCGGACATCATTCGGGGAGCCGAAAGCCGACTTTCTCCGGACGACCGGAGAACCATCGATCTAATCCAAGATCTTGACAAGACCCACAGGGATCTTAGAAGAGAGACGGAACGCGTGCAGCGTTTGAGGCGGGATCTGGAACACGCCAAGGCTGCCTACGAGGGACTCTCCAAAGAGTTGCAGGCGGAAAGGCAGAGGATCCTTCTGGAAGAGCGCGAACAGGCGCATCGGATCTTCCGGAGAGCTGAAGAGAACCTCCGTGCCATCATGCGGCGCGGGAGAAATCCCGTGCGCACCGACGGCATTGTTCGGGAAAGTCCCGCCGATACTCAGAAGGCGCTGAAAGAGCTGAAAGAAAAAGTGATCGGCCGGCTGTCTCCTCCTTCGGTGAGACCCATAAGACAAGCTTCTGAAACCTTGACACCCGGTTGTATGGTTAAGATCCTTGAAGCGGACCGCACGGGCGTTCTCAAATTCCTGGATGCGCAAACCGGGGAAGCGCAAGTGGCTTTTGACGGAGTCCGAGTAAGAACGCGCGCAGATCGGCTTCAATGGGTGCAACCGGCTGCTCAAGGCCCTTCCGTCCGGCACAGAGTGGATGTAAGCGCCTTTCCTCATCCGTCCAAAGGGGTGAATCTCGTGGGAATGACTGTGGAAGAGGCATTGAACTGCGTGGATAAGACCATTGACCAAGCCGTGCTTGCCGGCGAAGCTCACATTGACTTGATTCATGGCAGGGGGACCGGCAAGTTGCGGGAGGCCATTCAGGCGTATCTCAAGGACCATTCATTTGTGAAAGGATTCCATCACAAAGAGCCACGTCAGGGAGGTATCGGAGTCACCGTCGTGGAACTGACATCGTAACCCCCCCTTAACAGCCCGTTGATAAACCGTATTTTCGGGCAGGCCGGTGCAAAACGGTGAGATGCAGGGCGGGCAAATCCTGAGGAATGGGGCGTACCTGTGCAGCAGGCCGCAATGACGAAGCATGAAGCCTCACGCCAAAGGCGTGACCGCAGATCGCGTTCTTCGGCGGCCTGTTAATGGAAAAACTGAACCGAGCCTGATGAACGGCGATAAGTCGCAGGGTGCGCATCCGGGAAACAGGGCGAATGTCACAGGTGACGCGTATGGTGCTTTTCGGTGGTTTCTCAAGCAGTGGGGCTTGCCATGACTTCAAAGTCGGCGATTGAGGAAATCCGTCGGGCGGCCGATATTGTGGAAATGATTTCCTCCGTCGTGCCTCTGAAGAAGGCGGGCGCATCCTATAAAGGGTTATGTCCTTTTCACCAGGAGAAAGACCCGTCGTTTACGGTGAATCCTTCTACGCAGACTTTCTATTGTTTCGGATGCCACGAAGGCGGTGATGTTTTTTCCTTCTTCATGAAATACCATCATTTGTCGTTTGGTGAAGCCGTCCGGGAGTTGGGAGCCCGGTTCGGCGTTTCTTCGGACGAAAGTTCGGGACCCAAAAAAGGCGCCGCTGAGGAAGATGCCCGAAAGAAAGCACTTTACGAGTTGAACGCCTTCGCCGCTTCCTTCTATCATCGCACTCTGCTGCATCCGGAACAGGGTCGAGAGGCTCGAGGCTACCTGGACCAGCGCGGAATTGGAAGCGAACATATCCGTGAATTCAAACTGGGGTTCGCTCCTGGGGGATGGCAGAATTTAATAAACGTTTTCAACCAGAAACGTGTCCCTCTTGCTGAAGCCGAACGAGCCGGGCTGGTGGTCCGGGGTACAAAGGGTTCCTACTACGATCGGTTTCGGGACCGGATCGTATTCCCCATCTGGGACACCCAGAATAAAGTATTGGGGCTGGGTGGCCGAGTGCTGGATCAGGCCCTTCCTAAATATTTGAATTCGCCGGAAACTCCCATTTATCATAAAGGCAGGGTTTTGTACGGTCTCCCCACCGGCCTCAAAGAAGGCCGGAAGACGGGGCGGATCATTTTGGTGGAAGGATACATGGACCTTCTGGCCCTGGTGGCCCACGGAGTACGAAATGTCGTTGCTTCCCTGGGAACGGCATTGACCCGCGAACAGGTCCGCCTTCTCAAGCGTACAGGCGCTGACGTACTGCTGGCCTTTGACTGCGATGAAGCCGGGAAGAAGGCGGTCATGCGGTCCGCCGTGCTGTTCTACGAAGAAGATCTGCGTGCTTCTGTACTGCATCTGGATTCGGGTGAAGATCCCGATGACTGCATTCGGCGCGAGGGTCGGGAGAATTTCCTCCGTCGTGTGGAGCAGGCCGTTCCCATCGCACATTTTTGTATAGACCATACGTTTCGAAGGGAAATTCGTGGCGCCGCAGACAAGGAAAATGTGCTCCGGGAATTGGGCCCGCTTGTTCGAGCTATCCGAAGCAGGATCGAGCAACTGGAAATCATAGGCAAGATAGCGAAGTCTCTTCAACTGGACGAGAATATGGCCTCGATGCTTCTGGAAGGCCCTCGGGCGACCTCGGAGACACGAAAATACCCAATAGTGATCAACGACGTATCCGTACGATTGGAGGAGCAGGCGGTAGGATTCTTGCTCCGCAATCCGAGGTTCATATCCCTCGTGCCCCGGGAAGATCTTCTCGAACATATTCGCTCGGATGGCCTTAGGACCTTGATGATTTCCATATTTGAAGTCTTTGAAACCGAAGGGAATGTGAATCCGGCATCTCTCCTGGCGAAACATCCCAATGAGGAATTTCAGAAGACCATCGCGCGTATGTTGTCCCGGCAAGATCCCGGTGAGGAATTCTGCGCGGAAAAAATCGCCGACGATTTGATTCAAGCAACTCGCCGAAAACGAATCCGTAGACGGGAAAGAGATCTAACCCAGCGTATTCGTGAAGCCGAAGCAAAACAGGATACGGACTTGGTGCTCGCACTCCTGCGTGAACGGAGCGAGCTGATCGCAGAAAAAACCGAAACCATCTAACGTAGGGTGCCGTTTATGTCCAAGACCAACATGGCTGAGCTTAAGCGCCTGATATCCATCGGAAGAGAAAAAGGCTACATCACGTACGAAGAACTCAATGACTCTTTGCCTGGGGACATTGTGTCGTCGGAACAAATCGACGACATGCTCATAATGTTTGACGAACTGGACATCCAGGTGGTGGATAGCCCCCAGCAATTCAAAGTCAAAGAATCCCCCAAGAAAGAAGAAAGCGAGGAACCCGAACTCTCGGAGACCAAGTCCCAGGCGGAAAGCATTGAAGCCACGGGGAAGGTATCGGATCCCGTCAAGATGTATCTCCGGGAAATGGGGATGGTGTCCCTTCTTACCCGGGAGGGCGAAGTGGAAATCGCCAAGAGGATCGAGCAGGGACAGCAAATGGTACTCGAGACCATTTTCACCACATGGCTCGGCCTCAACGAATTGAGACGGACCCGGGAACAGCTTCTTTCGGAGGAAATCAAGCCCAAGGAAGTGATCACGGGTATCGATGACGAGGAAGAACCGTATTCCGAAGCAGAAAACAAAATGCGGGAGGATCTCCTGGAACGATTGACCAACGTGCTGCAGATCGCCTCGGAGTATGAGTGGATTTATACTCACAGGGAGTTTCCGGATCCATTGGCGTATCTGAAGTCCGACGAGTCGTGCCTTCGTGGGAACAAGCACGAACCGATGGGAGATCCCGAGCCTTGTCCACCGGAACTCGGGGAGTGCAAGTCCCGGATCATGGAAGCCCTGGCCAACCTGAAATTCGACAATCGACCGGTTCACCGCATCGCGGAAGTATTCAAAGAGGAAGTGAATCGTATCCGGAAAGCCGAAAAGATTATCCGGCAATGTTCCGAGGAAACCGGCTTGTCCATCTCCAAGTTAGAGGAATTCTCCTGCCTCACGGAAGATACCGGCAAGAGGATCCCCTATTGTGAGACCATGGGAATTGCACCGGAACACATGAATCGGATCTGTGAAGCGTTCCGGATGGAGCGAGGGACCATCCGAGAGACTCAATCCAAGTGTAAGGCGAGCTGTCTTTCTCTCAAGGAGAATTTGAAACGCATTCAGATTGGTCAGGAAATCGCCGAAAACGCCAAGAGAGAACTCGTAGAAGCCAACCTTCGTTTAGTGGTGAGCATTGCGAAGAAATATACCAACCGCGGTCTTCAGTTCCTGGATCTGATCCAGGAAGGCAATATCGGACTCATGAAAGCGGTGGACAAGTTTGAATACCAACGGGGTTATAAATTCAGTACGTACGCCACTTGGTGGATTCGTCAGGCCATCACCCGAGCGATTGCCGATCAGGCCCGGACCATTCGAATCCCGGTTCACATGATCGAGACCATCAACAAGCTGGTCAGGACTTCACGATACCTGGTTCAGGAGTACGGCCGAGAGCCCACCCCCGAGGAGATCGCCGATCGAATGGACTTTTCTTTGGAAAAAGTCCGCAAAGTTTTGAAGATCGCCAAGGAACCCATTAGCCTTGAAACACCGATAGGAGAAGAAGAGGACAGTCATCTCGGCGATTTTATCGAGGACAAGAAGGTTATGTCCCCTTCCGAAGCGGTCATCAACCTGGATTTGAGTGAACAGACGCGCAAGGTACTGGCCACTTTAACCCCAAGGGAGGAAAAAGTCCTTCGGAAGCGGTTTGGAATCGGTGAAAAAGCAGATCACACGCTGGAGGAAGTGGGCAAGGTGTTCGATGTAACACGGGAACGCATTCGGCAGATTGAAGCCAAAGCTCTCCGCAAACTCCGGCACCCGAGCCGTGCCCGGAAACTTAAAGCATTTGTCGAACAATAGCAGCTATCCTGCTTTTAGAAGCCGAGGATGCGCCATGGATTGGCTTGCTTGAAGATGCGTGAGGCGTCTCTGTCGGTACCAGGACCTTGTCACCTAGGAATCACCCGCGATGCACACACAGATCCCAGGGAAGGATTCGCAGATAGGTTCCGATACGGCGAAGTCTCTTGTCGCCCGCTCGTGAACCCCTGTTTTCCGGCAGTACTGCAACTCGGGGAGAACCTACGGGCAGATGGAAAGGACAAATCCCAACACGGGAGACCGGGATCTCGGACGAGCCCAAAGAACGCCAGGGTTTCACTTGACAGTATTCCATGGTAAGACCTATACATGGATGCGAACATCACGGGGGCCCATAGCTCAGTTGGCAGAGCCACCGGCTCATAACCGGAAGGTCCCAGGTTCGATCCCTGGTGGGCCCATTGGCAGATATGTGGAATATCGAAACCATTCATACGGCGCAACTCGGCAGGGATCGGGAGGGCGAACGCACTTAAGCGCGCCCTCTTTCTCGTTCCTGGGAAGCGAAGCATGTTAAGGATACAGGAGATTATAGACGTCCTGGATGAATGGGCCCCACCGCACTTGGCCGAAGACTGGGATTCGGTGGGGCTTCAGATCGGGGATCCCGAATGGAGGATTTCCGGGGTTATGGTGGCCTTGGACCCCTCGGAAAAGGCGCTCCGGCAAGCAGCCTTACTGAAAGCCGGACTGCTTGTCACCCACCATCCCCTGTTCTTTACTCCCATCAAGAGACTCATCACCTCCGACCTTACCGCACGACTTGTTCATTTCGCTTTGCAGAATCGAATCGCGATCTTCTCCGCCCACACGAATCTGGACCACGTTTTCGGGGGGGTCAATGATTGCCTGGCGGAACGTCTAGCCCTTCAAGTAACCGGGGTCCTTCAAGACAGCCCCATTGAGCGAATGGCCAAACTCGTGCTCTACGTTCCTCCGGAACATGCGGACGCCGTATGCCGCGCGGCGTTTGATGCAGGGGGAGGAATTATCGGCAACTATACCGGCTGTTCCTTCAGTATGCAGGGCACGGGGACCTTCTCCCCCCAGAAAGGTGCTTCACCTTACAGGGGTGAAGTGGGAGGCATGGAACACATCCGGGAAGTCCGCGTGGAGGTACTGGTACATCGTTCGGCGATAGAACGCATAATTCAGGCGGCAAGAGAGGCGCATCCTTACGAGGAAATGGCCTACGACGCGATTCCTGTTTTAAATCCCACACACAGAGGGGGAATGGGGAGAGTGGGACTTCTCCAATCTCCCACGGAACTGCGACAGTTCGCTCGTCAGGTTGCGCAGTATCTCGGAATCGATCGCATCAGGATCGCAGGCGACCCCGGTAAAACGATCCAAACCGCCGCCCTGTGCGCCGGGGCGGGAGCTTCTCTGCTGCCTCAAGCGTTAAGGAAGGGGGTCGACGTATTCATCAGCGGGGAATTCACCTATCACCAGGCCCACGAGGCTTTGGCCCATGGAACGGCCCTGCTCGATACCGGACATTTCCATTCCGAAAGGCCGGTGCTGCAAGCCATTGCGGCTCGGATCGAAAACCGTTTCAAACCGGTCCTCCCGGACTTCGGGGTGGCCGTCCTTCAAGAAGATGATGTATTTTTTTATGGTTAGGGGGTTGTTTTGATAGAGATCATCAGACATTTGCTCACACTTTCCGAGGAAGACGGAATCATCCGCCAGCTTCAGCTTAAACACAATTCCATCCCCTCCCGTGTCGAGGACGCACAGGTCCGCCAAACGGAAGCCAAGGGAGAGGCGGAAACCATCCTCAGGGGTATCGAAGAACTCCAGCAACGCAAGGAGCAGTTGGAACGGGAGGCGGACGAAATCCGAGCCGCCACGGGCAAGAGCCAGTCGAAACGCGCACGGGTCAAGACCAACCGCGAATACTGGGCACTCATGAAAGAAGTGGAAGATCTCAAGACCGGATTGAAACAGAAAGAGGATGAAATTCTACTTGTTATGGAACAACTGGAATCCCTGGAGACAGGCCGGAGAGAGGCCACAGCCCGAATTGAGGAAGCGGAAAAGGACTATCAGACCTTAATTTCCAGTCTCAAAGCGGAAGAAATGGATTCTGCCCGGGAGATCGAGAAACGGCTGGAACATCGAAACCGATTGATCCAGTCCATTAGCCAGGAAGTGCTGCAAAGGTACGAGCGATTGGCGAAAGCCCGGGCTGGAGAGGCCTTGGCCGGCGTGCGCGAAGGCATATGCACCGCATGTCATCTCCAACTGCCTCCCCAGAAGTATAATGAACTGATCCGTAACGACCAGTTGATGACATGTCCCAATTGCCAGCGTATCATTTACTGGCTGGATCACGAAGAACTTACGGAATACGTGAAGCATAAGTAGACGTTTCCGACTGGAAACGGTCTTAGAAAGTGGCTGCACGTCGAGGATGCCGTTTCGGGAGTAGGCCGCACCCCAAAGGACGGAAGCCGATTTTCACGTGCCGGAGTAGAACAGGTGTTCGCCGGCTTCTCATGGAAGCGGGAGGAAAGTCCGAGCTCCAAAGGGCAGGGTGGTCCGTAACGCGGACTGGGGGCGACCCTAAGGAAAGTGCCACAGAAAGCAAACCGCCTCGGGACTAAGCCGGGGTAAGGGTGAAACGGTGAGGTAAGAGCTCACCAGGTCCGGTGGTGACATCGGATGCTCGGCAAACCCCACCCGGAGCAAGACCAAATAGGAGGGCGCTCGAGAATGGCCCGTTCGATGCCCTCGGGTAGGTCGCTGGAGGTTTCGGGCAACCGAAATCCTAGAGAAATGAACGCCGTCCCGCATCGGGGTGACTCGTGTGGGAAACAGAACTCGGCTTATGGACTGCTCCGGCACGTTTTTCTTTTTCGCACTTCCCGGTCGTCCTCTTGACCCGAGGGCCGGGAATGGGGCGGAGGCTCCGAGTCATCGGACGCTTTCTGCACAGACAAGACAGGTAGTCCATCGTCATGAGATTTCCCGAAACCTCCCCCGAGTCGCAGCTTCAGTGCTACGCCGTTATCCCCGCCGCGGGCCGGGGACTCCGTATGGGCGCGTCTCAGGAAAAACAGTTTCTCCAGTTTTTCGAGAGACCTCTGCTGGCGGGTACCCTGGCGATCTTCGAATCGTGTCCGCTGATCAATGGTGTGGTAGTGGTCACCCCCGCAGATCGCATCGAGTACTGCCGGCGTCATGTGATTGCGCCGTTTAACCTGAACAAGGTTTGCGCCGTGGTACCCGGCGGACCCCAACGACAACAATCCGTGTTTTTAGGTCTCCAAGCCGTCCCTTTTGATGTAGACTTCGTGGCCGTCCACGACGGCGTTCGTCCCTTGCTGGATGTGTCGCTTCTGGAACGTGTCATCCGGGCCGCCCGGATCCGAGGCGCTGCAATACCCACACTCCCCCTGAACGAGACCGTAAAGAGGTCCCTGGACCAGGAAACCATCTCCGATACTCTGGACCGGACCACTCTGTACTTGGCTCAAACGCCTCAGGTATTCCGCCGGGAGATCCTATGGGAGGCTCATCGGAATGCCCGCGAGCACAAATTCCACGGTACCGACGATTCCATGCTTGTGGAGCGTTTGGGGTATTCCGTCCATATGGTTCCCGGCGCTCCGGAGAACATCAAGATCACTACTGTGGAAGATTTACGGTTGGCCGAACTGTTGCATGCGGCTACCCGGAAAACCCATTGAAACGCCGACGGGAATTGCGGCCGCTTGACAGACTCGCCTTCATGTTCCAACCGACGTGAAGCCGCCCATTCGAGAAATGCCGGGGATGTTCCCTGGGACCCGGATAGGATCGGGGTTGAAGAGTTCCCGTTTCTGTTCGCCGGGATGTTCTTCGGAACCCCGGCAATTCCACCATCCGTCCGGTCCAGGATCCCGGACTACCCACCCCGTTGTAAGAGATCGAAGGGACGAGAACTGTTTTTCATCCTTGAAAAGCTTGCACCAACTGTATTAAGTCTGGCCCGAGGCCAGGGCCGTTGTTTCCGGATCAGGCTTCGCTGTCTCCCGGTACCCTGACCCTGACCTTCACCAAGGACTAAACCCAAGGCGCCAGCGCCTTCAGAAACCTGCGATCCCGACCGGACGGCAGGATCAACGGGATGAACGCGGGTACTCATGCGCATCGGAATCGGATACGACAGCCACCGTTTTGAAATGGGGCGCCCGCTGATCTTGGGTGGCATTGAGGTTCCCCACGAGGCCGGCTTGGCCGGACATTCGGATGCGGACGTGCTGCTCCACTCCATTTGCGATGCTCTTCTGGGAGCAGCCGCCATGGAAGACATTGGCGCCCACTTTCCCGATACGGATGAACGATACAGGGAACGCTCAAGCCTGTATTTTCTGGAACGGGTGGGTCAACTTCTGAACCACCACCGTATGACGGTACTCAATATAGATGCAACCGTAATCACCGAAGCACCGCGACTGAGGTCGTATATTGACCCCATGAGACGAACCATCGCCTCGACTCTGGGTATTCAGCCCTCCCAGGTAAATATCAAGGCAAAAACCAATGAGCGGATGGGGTTCGTGGGACGCGGAGAAGGAATGGCCGCCATGGCCGTAGCACTTATCAAGGAAGATTCATGACGAACACTGTACGCGTCCGTTTCGCTCCGAGCCCCACCGGAGAACTCCATATAGGCAATGCCCGTACGGCGCTGTTCAACTACTTGTTTGCTGTCGGCCGCCAAGGGGCACTGGTCCTGCGCATCGAAAATACGGACTTGGATCGATCCGCCGACCGGTATGCCGAGAACATCCTCAACGACCTGAAATGGCTCGGAATCCACTGGACGGAGGGACCCGATTTAGGTGGACCCTACGGTCCCTACCGGCAGTCGGAACGCCTTGAAATTTATAGGACAGCCCTGGAACAACTCAAGGCATCCGACCGGGCGTATCCTTGCTTCTGCACCCCGGAGGAGCTGGAACGGGAACGCAAAGAGCAATTGGCGCGCGGAGTTCCGCCAAGATACTCGGGCAGATGTCGGAGGCTGACCGATAGGGATCGGCGCCGCCTGGAGAACGAGGGCGTCCTTCCCGCCCTGAGATTCCGCGTGGACGAAGGCTCCATCGGGTTGAACGATCGGATTCACGGGTCTGTTTCTTTTCCCGGAAATACCATCGGGGATTTCATCGTGGTGCGGTCCACGGGAATGCCGGCCTATAACTTCGCCGTGGTGATCGACGACGCTCACATGCGCATTACCCATGTAATCCGGGGAGAAGATCATCTGAGCAATACTCCAAGACAACTTCTTCTTTACCGGTTCTTCGGCTTCGAGGCGCCCCAATTCGCCCATCACGCACTGCTTCTGGGGAGCGATCGAACCAAACTGAGCAAACGACACGGTGGAACTACAACCGTCTCCGGCTTCAGGGAACGCGGGATTCTTCCGCAGGCGTTGGCCAACTACTTGGTCTGGCTTGGAAACCAGTTCCGCGAAGCGGAAGAAGTCCTGAACATGGAGGAGATGGCGGCACAGCTGCGGCTGGAATCCATCAGTAGGAAGGGCGCCGTTTTCGATCCCGAAAAACTGAACTGGTTCAACGTCCAACACCTTCGCAGGATTCATCCATCCGATCTAGTTGAACTCGTGAAGCCTTTTCTCGTGCATGAAGGATATGAGCCCGAATGCGTCCCCCTCCCCCTCCTTATCTCCGCAATGGAAGCGGTTCAATCAAACATGAACACCCTCGGAGATGCCGCAGGCTTACTTCGATTGCTTTTTACTCCGCAACCACACATGAGCCGGGAAGCCGAGACGGTATTGCAGGACGGGATGGCGTTGCACGTCCTGTCCACCTTGAGGAACGCTCTCCGGCAGAGCACGGTGACGGACGAATCCGAGTGGGTCTCCCTTTTAAAAAGCACCGCAAAGACCTCCGGGATCCGGGGGAAAGCTTTCTACTTTCCCATTCGAGCAGCCGTCACGGGCGATCTGGAAGGCCCGGAACTCCATAAGATCCTGCCTCTTTTGGGCAAAGACCGCATTCTGGAGCGTCTTGACCGGATCCTCGATACCGGGAATGGATCTTCCCCATTATGAGCCGCCCCTCTTCCCTCCAATTCCTTGACGGTACATGGGGAGAACGAATATGTCACTGATGGTATACAATTCCCAATCCAAGACTAAGGAAGCTTTTGCTCCCTTGACTGGGAAAAAGGTAAACGCGTACGTTTGCGGGATTACAGCTTATGACTTCAGCCACATCGGCCATGCACGGTCCGCCGTCGTGTTCGACGTAATCGTCAAGTATCTCCGGTATTCCGGATACGAAGTCCGATTTGTACGCAACTATACAGACATCGACGATAAAATCATAAGACGTGCGACGGAAGAACATTCCTCCTGGGACATCATCTCGAACCGTTACATCCGCGAGTTTAAGAAGGACATGAGTGAACTGGGGGTGTCCGCTCCGGACTTCGAGCCCAAGGCCACCGAATATATTCCTCACATGATCCGAACCATCCAAACACTGCTGGATAAAGACCACGCGTACGTCTCCGAAGGGAACGTCTATTTCTCGGTCAAGACCTTCCCTTTCTACGGAAAGCTTTCGGGGCGAGATCTGGATGAGATGATCGCCGGGGCAAGGGTGGAGCTGGATCCCCACAAGAGGTATCCTTTGGACTTCGCTCTGTGGAAGCACGCCAAGGAGGGAGAACCCCGTTGGGACAGCCCGTGGGGAGAAGGGCGTCCGGGTTGGCACATCGAATGTTCCGTCATGAGCACCGCTCTTCTCGGTCCCACCCTGGACATACACGGCGGAGGCATGGACCTGGTCTTCCCCCACCACGAAAACGAAACCGCCCAAGCGGAGGCCGCCACCGGACAACCTTTTGTCCGGTACTGGCTGCACAACGGCTTTGTCAACATCAACCAGGAGAAAATGTCCAAGTCCCTGGGAAACATCCTGACTATCCGCGACCTTCTAAACCGTTACCATCCCGAAACCATTCGTATGTTTCTCCTCTCCAAACATTACCGGAACCCGCTGGATTACTCGGAAGAGGCCATGCAAGAGGCGGAAGTCGGCATGGAGCGTCTCTATCAAACTGTAAGGCGCGCGGAAGAGGCAAGAATTTCCGACGGTTTATCTCATTCCCTCGAAACGGATCCAGGCGAAGCCTGCGCGGATCTGGCACAGAAAACCGCGGGTATCAGGGGGCGTTTCCAGGAAGCCATGGACGACGACTTCAACACAGCCAGGGCCATTGGATATCTGTTTGAGACAGTCAAAGCAATAAATCGACTTCTCGACGCCCGTGACGCCACAATGGATGAGCGGGATATCGAATTGCTCCGGCAAAGCTGCGAGGAACTCCGATCTTTGGCGGCCATATTGGGACTTATTCAGGCCGGATGGCAGGATTTTATTCACTTCAAGACGCATCGAACCTTGGAAAAGGAAGGGCTTTCCACACCTGAAATCGAACGTTTGGTCCTTGAACGCACGGAAGCCCGGACCCGCAGGGATTGGGCTCGGGCCGACGAAATCCGCAGGAACCTCAACGAAAAGGGCATCCTGCTGGAAGATTCCCGCGAAGGTACGACCTGGAGGGTGGCCTGAGTGGGCCGTCAAGGATTTCGCCTGGTCACGGATTACACTCTCAAGGGCGATCAGCCGGAAGCCGTTCGGCAACTCGTGGAAGGCTGCAGGACGGGATTGAAGCACCAGGTACTCCTGGGCGTCACCGGATCCGGGAAGACGTTCACCTTGGCGAAAGTGGTGGAGGCACTCCAACGTCCCACTCTGGTCATTGCCCCGAATAAGACACTCGCAGCACAGCTTTTTGGAGAATTCAAAGAGCTGTTCCCGCAAAACGCCGTTGAGTATTTCGTTTCCTACTACGATTATTATCAGCCGGAAGCATATGTTCCCAGTACAGACACCTATATTGAAAAAGAATCCCAAATCAACGACCAGATCGATAAGCTGCGCCATTCCGCAACCCGCTCCCTCTTTGACCGCCGCGATGTAATTATTGTGGCATCCGTATCCTGCATCTATGGTCTTGGTTCCCCCGAAGCCTATTACGACTTACTCCTTCTCCTGGAGACGGGGCAGCGGATTTCCCGGGAAAGCATGGTACGGAAGCTCGTGGAGATCCAATACGAACGAAACGATTACGATTTTCACAGGGGAACATTTCGCGTTCGAGGAGACGTTGTGGAAATCCTCCCGGCATACGAGGAGGATCGAGGATTACGTGTGGAGTTTTTTGGGAATGAGATCGACTCTATGAAGTTGTTCGATCCTCTGACCGGTAAAGTCCTGTCTCCTATAGAACGGGCCGCGGTATATCCGGCAAGTCACTACGTGACCACCAGGGAGCGCATGCAACAAGCCATAAAAGCCATTAAGCTGGAACTCAAGGAACGTAGCGATTTCTTCTTGGCGAACCGAAAACTTATCGAGGCTCAACGGATTGAGGAACGCACTGTGTTCGATCTGGAAATGATCCGGGAGACCGGCTTCTGCCACGGTATCGAAAACTATTCCCGCCATCTCACGGGACGCGACCCCGACCAACCACCGCCCACATTGATCGAATATTTCCCGAAAGACTTTCTTCTCATCGCGGATGAAAGCCATATTACCATTCCCCAGGTGGCCGGCATGTATCGAGGGGATCGCTCCCGAAAAGAAACTTTGGTGGAATACGGATTCCGTCTCCCCTCCGCTTTGGACAACCGCCCGCTCAGTTTTGAGGAATTCGAGGCTAAGATTCACCAAATCATCTATGCGTCAGCGACTCCGGGTCCCTATGAACTCCGCAAGGCAGAGGGCCGCGTGGTGGAGCAGATCATCCGTCCCACGGGCCTCATGGATCCCTTGATCTACATCCGCCCGGCTCAAAACCAAGTGGACGATTTGTATGCGGAGATACGCAAACGAGTGGAACGCAGCGAACGGGTCCTGGTAACCACCCTCACCAAACGCATGGCGGAAGACCTGACGGAGTACCTGATCAATTTAGGCGTGCACGCAAATTATATGCACTCGGACATTACAACTCTGGATCGGATCGAACTCATCCGTCGCTTGAGGGCAGGCGAATTCGACGTGCTCGTGGGAATCAACCTCCTCCGGGAAGGATTGGATCTTCCCGAAGTCTCGCTGGTGGCCATCTTGGACGCAGACAAGGAAGGATTTCTCCGCTCGGAACGTTCCCTCATTCAGACCATCGGAAGAGCGGCCCGCAATGTTCACGGGGCGGTGATTCTGTATGCCGACCAAGTCACTCCTTCCATGAAACGCACCGTTCAAGAAACGGAGCGACGGAGAAGCATCCAAGAGGAATTCAACCGAGAGCACGCGATCACCCCGGAAACCATACGTAAGAACATTTCGAACGTATGGGCTTCTATTTATGAAAAAGACTACTATACGGTCCCCTCTCAACCTTCCCGGACGGTTGCACAGGAAAAGCCCACCTATCGGACCTTGAAAGAAGTCCGCGGGTTAATCCGGCGGCTGGAGTCGGACATGCGCAAGGCCGCCGGGGAGCTTCGATTCGAGGATGCAGCGGTTCTCAGGGATCGGATCAAAGAACTCCGGCAAATCGAAATCGAAATGGGCTGACCGCATTTCAATGGAACAATTGAGCGCTTGAACCGGGCGGAGGGACAAATATGACCTGAGAAAGCATGGAAGCGGAACATCTCACATCGGGACGATCATTGCCGGGCCACCGAGGCGCAACGGATGCCCATGAACAGCAACGGGAAGCCGGGTTTCATGACACGAAGATTCGGCTTCCCGTTATGGCCGTTTCGACCCTCGGACGGGGGCGATACCCGAGGGTACGGCATTCGGATTCAGGCCGCTTTCTCCAACCGCACGGCGCACACTTTGAGTTCCGGAATCTTGGCGATCGGATCGTACGCCGTGTTGGTCAGCATATTGGCCGCTGCTTCGGCGAAGTGAAAAGGCATAAAGACCGTACCTTGGTCCACCCGAGATGTAATGTAAACCAAGGCCGTGATCGCGCCTCGGCGGGAAACCAGCCGAGCTGAATCCCCGTCCCGGAGTCCCAACTTTTCGGCATCGGACGGATTCAATTCCATGAAACCCTCGGGCATCTCCCGGTGAAGAGAGGGTGAATTCCGGGTCATGGTGCCTGTATGGTAGTGGGCATACACGCGCCCGGTGCTGAGCCACATGGGGTATTCCGCATCCGGTTCTTCCGCAGGTGCGCGGTACGAAACGGCGTGAAACAATCCTTTTCCCCGGACAAAACGGTCTTTGTGCAGATACCGTGTCCCCGGATGATCCAAGGTCGGGCAGGGCCAGCACAGGCCTTCCCCTTCCAATCGAGAGTATACGATACCGCCGTACGAAGGAGTCAGCCGGGCGATTTCATCCTGAATTTCACTTGCGGAAGCATAGCTCATGGGATACCCAAAACGGGTGGACAGTTCCTGAATAATCCGCCAGTCGGGTCGGGCCTCCCCGGGAGGCTCCACGGCCTGTCGAACTCGCTGCACTCGGCGCTCCGTGTTTGCGAACGTGCCGTCCTTTTCAGCAAAGGCCGCACCCGGCAAGACGACGTGAGCCAATTCCGCCGTTTGTGTCATGAAGATGTCCATCACCAGCAGGAAATCCAGCTTGCGGAGCATTTCTTCCACGTGATGGGAATCCGGGTCGCTGAGAACCGGGTTCTCACCCATAATAACCAGCGCTCTCACCTTGCCTTCATCGATGGCGGGCATCATTTCCGTGATGGTCAACCCCACGCCGGGATTCAGGTTCAACACCCCCCAAGCCTGTTCGAATTTCCTCCGCACATCCTCACTGGTGACAGGCTGATAACCGGGATACACGTTGGGCAATCCGCCCATGTCGCAGGCTCCCTGAACGTTGTTCTGGCCCCGCAAGGGATTAACACCCGTGGACTCCCTCCCGATCTGTCCGGTCATCATGGCCAAATTGGCCAATGTTTTGACGTTGTCCACACCCGTGACGTGCTGGGTGATGCCCATGGTGTACAAGATGGTACTCTTTTCCGAACAGGCATACCACTCCGCCATTCGCACGATATCGTCGGGGGAGACATCCGTGATTCGGGAAACATACTCCGGAGAATAGGAATCCAGGATTTTCGCCAAGTCTTCGAAACCCTCGGTACGCTCCCGGATGAAGGCTTCGTTGTGCCAACCTCTATCGAGGATCACATGCATGATTCCGTTTAGCAACGCCACATCCGAACCCAGGCGATGGCGCACGTAGAGGTCCGCAATAGACGCCACGTGGATCTTCCTCGGATCGCAGACAATAAGTTTGGCTCCCTTGGCTTTGGCCCGAAACACCCGGGTGGCCACGAGGGGATGTGCAACAGACGTATTGGAGCCGATTACCAGAATGCAGTCCGCATCCTCGATCTCCTGTATGGAGTTGGTCATGGCTCCGCTTCCGAACGCCGTGGCAAGACCTGCCACCGTGGCAGAGTGTCAAAGGCGGGCGCAGTGATCTACATTGTTCGTCCCCACCGCCGCCCGGGCGAACTTCTGTAAGAGATAATTTTCTTCGTTCGTGCACTTGGCGGAGGCAAAAAAGCCTAGGCTGTCCGCCCCATACCGCTCCTTGATATCGCTCAACCTTCCCACTGCGACGTCCAGGGCCTCATCCCATTCGACCTGTTCGAGTACGTCGTTCTTGCGGATATAAGGATGAGCCAGACGTTGAGGACTGACCACGAATTCATGGGCTCTCCAACCCTTGATGCAGAGCTTCCCCTGGTTCACGGGTCCCGTCTTGGAGGGATACAGCCCTCGCAGCGATCCATCCACTACTTCCAGCATCATGGAACATCCGCATCCGCAATAGGGACACGTAGTGATGACCGTTTTGTACAATTCTTCCATGATTGAATCTCCTGTCGAAGCCTACCAATCCGTAACAACCCACCTTCGTCGCCGAACCGGGGAGAAGCAATGAGATACGGCACGCGTAAGTGTCGGACAACAAGACATGGACAGCCTATATAGCAGGGACGAAGGGCTAAGTACAGCGGCGCATATCACGTTTTTGAACCCTCCGCCTCGAAACCGGTTACGGTTTCCCGCCTTTCGGCCCGCACTCGGGGAGCGCCTCTCCGGGCGGTTCGTTTCATTCCCGGAAGAATTTTCCCTCAGCCTGGCGCCCGCGTGGGATGTTGCTATTTGTGAATGTTTTATTATACCCAAATACGGGTAAAAGAAAAGCACAAACAGCCTTCTTTAGACCTTGTTCCCATCCGGCGTTCGCGGAACGACCCCCTAACGGGTTGTTGAAAAGCGCCATCTGCAGTCACGCCTTCGGCGTGAGGATTCATCCTTCGTCATTGCGGCATACGGTCTATGCCCCATCCCTCAGGATTCGCCCGACTTGCATCTCATCGTTTCTGACCGGCCGCCCGCAATACGGTCTATCAACGGGCTGCCGCGTCACTCAACGATCCGACAGACTCAGGCGCCCTGATCCGCCCATTCCTCAAAACGGCTGAACCCGGTGTACACTGTAAACCGCGTTCCACGAACGTATCCCACCAAGGTTTTCCCCAGCTGGCTCCCTATCCGGATCGCCAAGTCCGTGGCCGCATGTCGTGATATCAGAACAGGGATACCCATACGTCCGACTTTCATGACAATCTCGGAAGTGATCCGCCCCGTGGTCAACAACATCTTGTCTGAAAATCCGATCCCTTCCAGCAGACATTGCCCGTAAATCTTGTCCACCGCATTGTGCCGCCCGACATCGGAGTGAAATATTCGCAAGGCGTACCCCTCGGCCAAGGCGCAATTATGGGTTCCCCGGGTTTCCTTGTACAAGTCGGATCGGGCCGTGAGCTCCTTCATCAAGTAAAACACCTGTTCCGCAGACAAAAGACAATCCGATCCGGGTTCGGATACTCTTATCCCCTCCAGGCCGGATCGAAACGTGGTACCCTTGCCACACCCCGTAGAAAGAGTGGGCTTCAGTTCCCTCCCCCAAACAGGCGTTCCGGTATCCTCGGACACCCTTACCCGCACACAGCCCTGATCCCGGTCCACCTCTATGTCCCGAACATTCTCCACGTCCCGAATTAGACCTTCCGAAAAAAAGAAACCCAGCGCCAAGTATCGAGGAGCGTCATCCATACACAACAGGGTGACGATCTCACGTTCGTTTAGAAACAAGGTGAGCGGCGTCTCACGCACTACGGAAACCCTTTGCCGATCAAAGCGACTCCCTCGATATGCCACGGCCCGTACCTTCCGAACCGACGATGTCCCCGATGTCACTCGATTCTCCGCCGTCACGTCCGTCTGTCGAGATGGATCACTCATCACCCGATAGACCCTTACAGCATTGTGAGGGAAACCATTCTTCGAACAACTTGTTGTCCGCCTCCACGCAGGCCTGCTTCATCCCTTCGTAACGACTCAGCAGGTCAGTGCCCGCCGTGGTGAGGCGGGTACCTTTCCGATGATCCGATTCTACGATCTTGAAGGTAAGGGAATCCTCCGTGGCTTTGATACGAGCCCATACGCCTCGGTACGACATTCCCAATTCCTTGGCCGTCTGATTCATGGATCCCGTCTGCCGAATACTGTCCAGGATCTTCATCCGGCCCTCACCCATGATCACTCTCCCGTCCTCATCCTCCAGCCAATGCCTTGAGCGTACCCTGAATCGCGCCATGAACCGTTCTCCCGCAAGGATTCATTCCACTTCCAGCCAAAGTCGACCGCTCTTTTCCGGATGATATCCCCCCATGGCCCGAACCCTTTCCCGAAACGGATCACTGCCGGCGACCATCAACAGACTTTGAATGCGTTCCTCTTCCACGTACTCGGTAGGAATCACCAGGTCGTATTGTTCTCGCACCAGGGGGACAAAATCCAAACCCAAGGCCATCGCGGCCGCCAGAATTCCCAACCCCACATCCGCGGCGCCACTTCTCACATCCACAGCTACGGCCATGTGGGTGTACTCCTCATGATCGTAACCGCAGATCTTTCGAGGGTCAATTCCCTCCTGTGCGAGTCGGTAATCCAAAAGAATCCGGGTACCCGACCCGGCTTGACGATTCACAAATCGGACGTCCTCGCGGAGCAAGTCCCCAACCCCGCAAACCCCCTTGGGATTCCCCCGCGCCACCATGAATCCCTGTTCTCGGTCCACCAAGTGGAACAAGCTTGCCTTGAAACCTTTCAGGTACTTCCGCACATAGGACAGATTGTATTGCCCCGTTTCCGTATCCAGAAGGTGACAACCCGCGGCATGGGCAAACCTATTCCGCAACGCCAAAAGCCCTCCGAGACTCCCCACATTGGCGGAACTGAGCCGGTATCCTCGGGGATAGCCCCGCAGCAGATCAGCCAGAACATCGACAGACAGATCGTGGCTTCCGATGAAAACCAAGGTGCGATCCAACTCCTCCGGATCCACCAGAAGTTCGGCTTCCACGTCGCTCTCCGCGTCCACCCCCTGGGAAAGCTCGGAAATCCGGATCATCCCCTCCGCTCGAGTCAAGGTGGTGATTAACCCCGCGCCTCGAGACAGGGGAGTGGCCACCACTCTGCCGCCCACGCGCCCAAGGCGAACCCGGAGAAACTCCTCCACCCCCAATTTGGAGGGAATCGCGCGGGATATCCGCACCGGAATCCGCGGCCTGAAAGATTCCCTACGCCCTTGCATGACGATCAGGAGGGGCCGGACAAACTGATCGAAAGACAAGGCGGCGGATACCGGGTATCCCGGATTTCCCACTACCGGAATTCCCCGAACATCCGCCAAAATGGTAGGCTTTCCGGGCATCATGGCGACACCGTGTACCAGGACTTCACCCAAGGCGTCCAAAACCTGATAGGTATAATCCTCGCTTCCCGCCGAAGAACCCGCATTCACGATCACGAGGTGAACTCCCGCATCCAGTGCCGAACGAACCGCGGATTTCAGTTCCTCAGGATCGTCCCCGACGATGGGACGAATCAAGGGGGTCCCTCCGCATTCTCGAACCATTCCGCAGAGAACCGCGGAATTGGAGTCCGGCGTCCACCCGTGACTCGGAGTCTCATCCAGACCGACGGTAGCGGGATCCACCAGTTCATCTCCCGTGGGAATAACGGCTACGCGAGGGATTTCGAAAACACGCACTTCGTGGATGCCTGCGGCAATGAGCGCTCCCAGGTCAAACGCACGGACCCGGTGCCGTCGCGGAAACAGCAGCTCCGAAGCCACGATGTCCTCTCCCACTTTTCGGACATTCTGCCATGGATAAGCGGATGCGCGAATCTCCACAACATCGGCTTCCACTTCGTGAAGATGTTCCACCATGATCACGGCGTCGCAGCCCTCTGGAAGGGGATGCCCCGTATTGACCCAGAAAGCCTCCTCCCCTATGATCAGTCTCCTGGGGCTTCGATCCCCTGCCCCATAGGTCCCATCAGAGCGAACCGCAATCCCGTCCATGGCGGCTGCGTGGAATGTCGGTGAGGACAACCGGGCGAACACCGGCTCTGCCGTCACTCGCCCCAGAGCATCCGGTACGGGCACCGACACAGCCTCCAACACGGGATGATTTCTGAACCGCTCGAGCCACAACGATCGAGCCTCTCCAAGAGACTTCATATTCAGGTAGATTCGGCGTTTCACGACCATACCCTCAAATCGGGATGGAAGTTGTATACGATAACCGGGTCTCCCGCATATATCCCTTCCGTGTTGCGATCAATCCGAACCAGTCCGTCGGCTTCTACAAGCGTGGTGATCAACCCGGACTTCCCGAGCACCGGGTGCGCCACCCAGCCGTCGCCGTCCGGTTGCAGCCGTACCCGGACAAAATCGTCGCGCCCCTGCGCAGAGGCCAAATTCCTGCTGAGCCGCGCGGAAACCATCGAGAACGCATCCGGCTTAGGAGTCCTACCGGACAGAATCCCCAGGAGGGGTCTTACGAAGACCAGAAACACGACCATGGTCGAGGCGACATGTCCCGGGAGACCCCATACCGCCTTACGGCCTGAACGGGCCAGCAGAGTGGGTTTGCCGGGACTGATGCTGATGCCGTGGATCAGAATTTCCGCTTCCGGAAGCGCGCGGAACACAGAAAGAGTATAGTCACGGGACCCTACGGAGCTTCCACCGGAAACCAGGACGACATCCGCGGCGTGCAGAGCTTCCAGAACCCTTTCCGTGAAACGATCGTAATCATCCGGAACCCACTCCGTAAAGGTCACTTCACCTCCATACCGGCGTACCAGTGCTCTCAGAGTATGAGAATTTATGTCTCTCACCTTTCCCGGTTCGGGATTTCCTTCAAGAGGAACCAACTCATCTCCGGTGGAAAGCACAGCCACCTTGGGATTCCGGTGAACCTGAACTTCATCGATGCCCAAACCGGCCAGGAGTCCCACTTCTTGAGGTCTCAGGACGACGCCGGAGTGCAAGACCAACTGCCCTCGGCACACATCTTCCCCACAACGGATCACATTCTCCCCAGGCGAGACGGAGCGGCCCACTTCCACGAGATCCTCCTCCAGATTCCGGACATACTCGAGCATTACCACCGCATCCGAGCCCGTTGGAAGCATGCCTCCCGTGGAAATGAACGCACACTCTCCCGGTTGTAAATGAAGGTCCGGCTGTCGTCCCATGGGAATCTCTCCCACAACATGCAATAGCCCCGGCTGCTCCTCGGATCCGCCATACGTGTCTCGGGCGCGTACGGCAAATCCGTCCACCGTCGAACGGTCGAAATGGGGAAGATCCTCCGGAGATCGTAAGTCCTCCGCCAGCGTCCTTCCCAGAGCGTGTTCCAAAGACACCCGCTCTGGGGCCAACGGCTCGAACCGCGACACGATGTCCAAAGCCTGCTCCACCGTAATAAGGCTGGAAAACGGATTCATTCTCAATCGTGGATGTACACGGGCTGTGTGCATAGGAAGAGCCTCTTCATGACGTTTTTGCTCGAAATCCGAACTTCTCGTCTCGAAACGAGTACGCAGGCGATCCTCGAGCATCTTATTCTGTCATACTGGATATAACCTTGGCAAGACCAACGCGAAGCCCTCGCATTCCCCGCACACCTTTTTGAACTTCCGTGTCTTTGACCCTCTCGGGCTCACCAATTGCACGCCGGGAAGTCGACGGCGGGAAGATCCGGGCCTCCGTTTCGACGCCTACTGAAATCGTAAACAGGGACTACACACAACTCCCTGAACATGATAAAGGGGGGAACACATCGCGGATGTGTCCACGGATGCGGGAGCCGTCTAACAGGCTGTTGAAAAACGCGATCTGCTTCGTTGCGCTTCATCCTTCGTCATTGCGGCGTACTGGTTGTACGCCTCATTCCATAGGATTCGCGCGCCTTGCATCTCATCGTTTTTAACAGGCTGTCCGAAATGCTGTTTTTCAACGGGCTGTTAAAAAGTCTCGAAAAGTCTGAAACGCTGCGCCAAACGAGCCCGCCCCCGACACAGACCATCGATATCCGTGCCGAGCTATCAACCGGTCTCGGATTCCCGAAAACACCTTCTTGGGTTCCGAATCTGCATGAATGCACTCTGGATTTCCATCTATCTGGCCTCAGGCATAGGCCTATTGTACTACGGGGGCGACAAACTTATCCTGGGTGCGACATCGCTCGCAATTCGAAAAGGCCTTTCCCGGATGACCGTGGGATTGACCGTGGTCGCCCTGGGCACTTCGGCGCCCGAATTTTTCGTATCGCTCTTGGCCGTTGCTCGCGGAAGCACCCAGATCTCCATCGGTAACATCATTGGATCCAATATCGCCAACATTGCCCTTATCCTCGGGATTTCAGCCCTGTTGACGCCGTTAGCGTCACGATCGCGGACTTTGAGATTCGAGATGCCCCTGGTGCTGTTCGCTTCCCTCTTGGCGTACCTTCTGGCCCTGTGGTCCCGGAACCTGGGAAGAATCGACGGTCTTCTCCTCTTCTCCCTGTTCGCGTTGTTTCTGTATTACTGCTCCCGAAACCGCTACGAGGCGGAACTCATGGCCAGGGGTACCGGGCTCACGTCCTGCCTGAGAACGGATATCTTACTGATTTTGAGCGGACTTGTCGGTCTGGGGCTTGGATCCGAGTTGTTCGTAAGAGGCGCCGTGCAATTGGCCAGGCAAGTCGGAGTGTCAGAACTCGTCATTGGATTGACGGTTGTGGCGGTAGGGACCTCCCTTCCGGAATTGGCCGCTTCCATCATCGCCCTGGTTCGTAAGGAAATGGATATCTCCGTGGGCAACATACTGGGCTCCAACCTGTTCAACCTTCTGTTCGTGCTGGGATCCGTTGCAACGATCCACCCCTTGCCTTGCGAGCCTCAAGCACTATGGGTCGACTTTCCCGTAATGATTGCATTCACGATCCTGGCTTTCATATTTCTTTTGTCGCGGAAAACCTTGGCAAGATGGGAAGGAGGAACCCTTTTGTTTTTCTATGTCTTGTATCTTACAGGTATGGCGTTCAGAATCTGAAGACGGAAGGTCACCCATTCTATCTCTTTCCCGTCGAAGTCGATATCCCAGCCGGCGGTACGAAGAACCCATGGCGTGCGGGAGGGAAAAGCTGTTTCACCATTCCATCCTGAATGGGGCGTCCCTGTCAGCCCAAGAAGAGTATGCTTGGCTGGATCCATAGTATCAGGCGGAGCAAGATCTGCGCCTGTAAGCCCGCGGCCACATCGTCCATAACAATTCCCCATCCACCCGGCAGACGGCTATCCAACCAATTTACGGGAAATACCTTGACGATATCGAAGAAGCGAAACAGAAGAAACCCGGCAACGGCCGTTTTCAAACCATACGGCAGCCATGCCACGGCAATCAGGAAGCCCACAAGTTCATCGATGACCACATCGGAGGGATCCTTGCTCCCTAAACGCCGCTCCGTCCTGTCGGCGGACCAAACGGCGGGGATCAGGAGAAGCATCCACATCAAGGCATAGGCCCATGCGGGCAGCCGACCCAAGACCAGGTACATGGGAATTCCCCAAACCAGCGTACACACGGTCCCCGGCGCCACAGGAAACCTTCCCACGTGCATCAAAGAGGCGGTCCAATAGGCCGCACCATGGCGGCACGGCTTTCTCTTTGAAGAAGGAAGGACCATAACGTGGAATCCTCCGGTGTTTTGGTTGTTGCGAAGGATAAACCCGAAGACTGTTCATCCAAGCAGCCGTGAAAAACCGTATTGCGGGCAGGCCGGTGCAAAAGGATGAGATGCAAGGCGGGCGAATCCTGAGGAATGAGGCGCACATGCAGTACGCCGCAAGGACGAAGGATGGAGTCTCACGCCGTTGGCGTGACCGCAGATCGCCTTTTTCGATGGCCTGTCAGGGATGCGCTCTTGGGACATGGACCCCCACTCATGGTTGCCACGGCACTGCAAATACTATAAGCTATTTTACTGTCTTAATCATCCCATCGTCGCGAGAATACGTTCCAATTTTCGGTAAACGAGCGATCCGGACCTCTCCGGATACCTCATCCTGATGGGAGGACATGGCCGTCATGTTTCCCTTTCCGCCTCATCGCCGGATCCCGTGGATGGTCCCGGCCGCCTTACTTTGTCTGTGGGTCATCACCGGAATACTATCCTGTGCTCCAAAGCCGGAAGAGCCCATGATTCGGGAACATGCCCTCGAACGACTCCAAAAGAAGGACTGGCCGTCCTTCAGTAACGATATGGACCCGGAGTCTCTTCGTTACGCTGTGGAACAAAGCCTGATCTACCTGGACCGACTCGCGCCGGAAACCACATTCTGGTTTGGCCCGGATTCTTATACCGCCGCCCACATAGCGCGGTCGCATCGCTCGATACTGGATCTGCTGCACCAAAACGTCGGAGAGCAGGGACTTCTGGAACTCATTCAATCCGATTTTGAAGTCTACCGCGCCACAGGACGTCGGGGAGACGGGCTGGTTTTGTTCACCGGGTATTACGAACCGGTGCTTGAAGTGAGCCCTACGCCTTCCGAAGAGCACGTCTGGCCGCTCCATCAACTGCCTCCCGACCTCATCAGGTTTCCCGAAACGGTGGAACCGGGAGGAAGAACGCGATGGAGCGTCAAGCGTCCAGAGGGAGACCAGCTGGTCCCCTACTTCTCCAGAGCGGAAATCGAGGCCGGGGCATTGGCGGGACGAAACCTTGAATTGGGTTTTGCCCATGACCGCGTGGAGTTGTTTCTGATGCAGGTTCAGGGCTCCGGATTGATCCGCTTTTCCGACGGTACTCTGGTTCGTGTCGGCTACGCCGGGACCAACGGACATCCCTACAGAAGCATCGGAAAGATTCTTATCGACGAGGGATGGATACCCAAAGAGAACATGTCCATGTTCGCCATACGGGACTTCTTCAAAGACCACCCGCAACACATGGATCGGATCTTGGGTATGAATCCGAGTTATGTTTTTTTTCGAGTTCTGCCTGACGGTCCTTACGGGAACATATCGGTCCCCCTCACACCCGGACGATCCATCGCGACGGACGCGCATCTCTTTCCGAAGGGGGCCCTGGCCTATATCGAAACACGAAAACCATTGCTGAACGGCCGGGGAGAACCCGAGTCATGGTCCAGGTTCGGTCGCTTCGTACTAAACCAAGACACGGGAGGCGCAATCAAGGGAGCAGGCCGAGTAGACATTTTTTGGGGCAGCGGCCTCTATGCCGAAGTAGCCGCCGCCCATCTTCAACATCCGGGGAATCTCTATTTCTTGGTTCTCAAACAAGCTGAAACACCGGGATAATTCGGCCCCGAGTTTTTTCGCCATCCGCAAGGGTTGAATGGTGTTCGGGCCAGCCCTTGGCGTGTCTCAAAAAATGCCACGATACAGAGGACATGGAGGAAAGAATGTTTCGAAGGTCTTCCCATCGCAATATGGTTCGAACCGCCCTGATCCCGACCTTGATTGGATTGCTGTTGAGCATCGGAGTAACGGTAAGCCACGCCGAAACGGCGCATGATTATTACCTCATGGGCAAGGAGGCCGTCAGCCCAGGGGAAGCGGTAAGTTACTTCGATCAAGCCGTTCGAATGGACCCGAGCTTCGCTCCGGCCTATCATGATCGAGGCATCGCATTTCAGAAACTGGGAGAAATCCGAAAAGCCATTCGAGATTTCGACGAAACCATCCGCCTGCACCCCGACAACGCAAGTGCTTACTATAACCGCGGGGTATGCTACACCCTCACACGGGTTTACAAGCGGGCCATCGACGACTACAAGACAGCAATCGAACTGGCTCCGGAAGAGGCGCAAGCCTACAACAACCTGGCTTGGATATACGCCACCGTCCAGGATTCTTCCTTTAGGAATCCCGAACAAGCGATTCAGTATGCCGGGCGGGCCGTTGAGCTGAGCCGCGAGAGGAATGCTTCCTTCATGGATACGCTGGCGGAATCCTATTATGCGGCAGGCCGATATGCGGAAGCGGTGGAATGGGGGGAGAAGGCGCTATCCCTGGAACCGGATTCGGAAACCCTCAAGAACCATCTGAAGCGGTTTCGAAATGCTTTGAAGCCGCGAGCCGATTGATCGAGACGCCGGTTGCCTTTCCGCCTCTCCGGAGTGAGGCGTACATAGAGTACACTGCCGTGACGAAGGATGAAGCGTCACGCCAACAGCGTGTCGGCGGATCCCGTTCTTCAACGGCCTGTCAGCGGCAAAAAAATGGGAAGGCGCCCGGTTGCATCCACAGCTACACTCGATCCGCTTGCTCGAAAATCCTGATTCTGCCGTATTGCCCGTCGAATCCGGGCGTTACGGAAATATCCCCTTCCCTTACACGTGTCACGGCTTCCGCCAGCAGCTCCGACCCCGAGTGTTCCAATTCCTCTCGCGGGCAATCAAGCAGAATGCGGAATTCGGGCCCTAAAGCTTCAAGGTACTCGCGATACCGCCGGTTCACTTTCCGTGAACTCACTCCCACCCGGAGCGTTTCCGCAACAATCTCTTGAAGGGGAACGATGTAGCGATACGAAGGCGTCCCGGGCAAGCGGCCGCCCTCGGGACGATCCGCCAGATCCTCCACCCGATGCATCACTCCTACGGTAATCCTGCCTTTGCACACAGGGCAAACGGATCCGTATTGTATGGTTTCCCGTGGCGTAAGCCGCAGCCGACACGTCCGATGGCCGTCCAAGTGATATTTCCCTTCCTGAGGATACATCTCCAAGGTTTCCAGAAAGCCCGAACCGGTTTGGATCGCATTTCGGATGCCCCAATAGGAACGTTCCGTGTCGAAGCGATTGGCGTTGCGACCCAGCTTGGATGGTGAATGGGCATCCGAGTTGGATACGAGAAGATAAGAGTCCAGTTTCGAAACGCGCCGGTTCATGGGAGGATCCGAAGACAAACCGGTTTCGAGGGCCGGTATTTTACCAGCCAGATCTCCGTAGCATTCCTCCAGGGAATCAAACCCGGACCCGGCTCCCAGCACGCTGAAATGAGGCGTCCAGACATGTGCGGGAATGAACAGGATATCGGGAGAGATGTCTAGGGTTCGCTGCAACAGATCCCGGCTGTCCAACTTCAGAATGGGGCGACCGTCCGAGCGGATGTTCCCGACCCCATCGAGCACCCGGCTCAACCGCTCCAATGAATCCAGATCCGGAAATAAGAGCAGGTGGTGCACTTTCCGTACTTTTCCGTCCTTCTTATAAATAGTGCTCACCTCGGCGGAAGGAATGAAGAACACTGCCTGACGGCAGCGATCCGGCGCCGCCTTCCCGTTCGGGTCTTGCCTGTCCTTCAATACGTAGAGGCCGGATTCATCCCGGGCCAAAAGCTCCCGCATCTCCCGGAACCATTTGGGATGTGTTCCATCTCCCGCAGCCAGCACGGAGATGCCCTTGAGCTGGGCCCAATGATTCAGATGAGGCAGATCCATGTCTTTGCTGGTGGCGATGGAAAACCTGGAATGAAGGTGAAGATCCGCGATGAATTCCATGCGAGAGTCCTTCTCGGCCGGTAGTATCCAATCACCATAGACGGTCTTCGAATGGGAAGTCAACTCTCCGCTGGAGGCTTCTATCTCAAACGGACACGCTAGCATAGAAGAACCGGAAGCGTGTCGGAATGGAGGGAGAAGGGCGGCGAATGGAGCGAAGCGGTGGATGACGTCGGAGTTCCGTGAACGGATACTCCGTACGGAAGCTTGATTCCTTGTATGAACAGTGTTATTCTGTACAAAATAATGTATTCCCATCCTACCGTGAAGAATTCCAACAGACCCTGATTGAGGAATTCATGTATCTCATCAATGAGGTCTCCCAAAAAGTGAATCTGTCCCAAAAGCGGATCCGCGAATATGAAAAGGAAGGCTTTATTAAACCCCTGCGGGCCGCAAGCACCAATAACCGGTTGTACTCGGATTTCGACGTGGATCAGATCCGGCGAATCAACTACCTGATCCACAGACGAGGGTTCACTCTGGCCTGCCTGCGCAATCTACTGGCCATGGCTCCCTGCTGGAACGTTTTCGATTGTGAACGCCGAACCACATGCCCGGCCTTCAAGCATCCCCACCAACCGTGCTGGCAGGTGCGGGAATTCCACGGGACCCTCTGTCCGGAATCCTGTGAACGGTGCGCCGTCTTTCTCAACCGTCACATTCAACCCGAAAGAGTCCTTGAGAAAACCCCCGACTCCTGGGAAACTTCCTGAATGCTTGTGGTTTTCTGAGCGAGGAAGCCTCAATCTCTTGTGCCATAGGACTCCTTGACCTTCATGCCCGAATCGCCGGACGGTTCTCCCGCCGATGGAAATGAACCGCGTTCCGGCAGTCCTCAAACCTCCTCCCGTGACGACCCCACTGTGGCGGAAACGCCACACCGCCAACTTCACTGTGTGTTTTTCACAACACAACCCTGCGAACCGTGTAGGTTGATTCTCTGCCCATTGAATTTTGGCAGCGATTTCAATTCTCTGCACGGAAGAGTCATTCATCTCAGTCTGGCCCGATGTTTGCTCTACGGATCCGCAGGAGGTAGAGAAGCGTGTCATACCAGCAAACCATTCGAAGACCCGTCGCTTGCAGCGGCATCGGTCTCCACAGCGGAAAAACCGCATCGCTCGTATTATACCCAGCCGAGCCGAACGCAGGCATTCGATTCGTCCGGAAAGACCTGCCATCGAATCCTGAGATACCGGGGCTGCTCGATCATGTGGCGGATACGACACTGGCCACCAGCTTGGCTTTGAACGGAAATCGCGTTTCCACCGTAGAGCATCTCATGGCCGCACTGGCAGGTCTGGAGGTGGATAACGTCCTTGTGGAGGTCGACGGCCCGGAACTGCCCATCATGGACGGTAGTTCCATCTCCTTCGTAAGGCTGCTGAGAAATGCCGGTGTGGAAACGCAGGACCACCCCAGGAAGTTCTTGCTCATCGAAAAACCGTTTTGCTACGAGGACGGGGATAAGCGAGTCGAAATCCGGCCTGCCAAGCGGCTCGAAGTAATCTACACCATTGACTTCGATCATCCCCTGCTCAGACGCCAGACATTATCCTTTATCCTGTCTCCACGAGCTTTCGAAAAGAGGATCAGCCGGGCCAGGACTTTCGGGTTCCTAAAGGATGTCCAACACTTATGGAAGAATGGGTTTTCGCTGGGGGGATCCTTGGAAAATGCCGTGGTCATAGACGACCGCGGAGTTGTAAACCCGGAGGGTCTAAGATACCCCAACGAATTCGTGCGTCACAAGATACTGGACTTCATCGGAGACATCTCCCTGGTGGGAATCCCCGTCCTGGGCGCATTTATGGTCCATAAATCAGGCCATGCCTTGAATCATGCCGTGATGCGCGCGCTCATGCGCCAGCCTGCCCACTGGCGTATCGTCACGGAAGGTGAAACCACCCCCAGGTGGAAAGAAGCCGAATCCACCCCCGTCTTCACCTACCCGCATCCGGCACTGGCCTGACCCCAAGCGACACCGGACCCCTTGAATCGAATCCGGTGTCGCATCCCTCTCAGGTTTGACTTGCAATACCCCCTCCGCCTATTTTAGAAATATCAGAGGATCCGGACACATACCTTTTTTCGGCGGTGCGGTCGCCTTCACCGTTAAGGTCTGGGACATCGCACAGAAGTCGGTCTCATTGGAGGCTCTCTCGCTGTGGTCCGGCACGCGTCGCCATCATCAACAACCGATGCGGTTTTCATGGACCGTCTGTCTTCTTCTATAAATTGGAAACACAACCGGCGCCTGTGCGTTCTTGCACTCTGTATCCTTGTGTTCTTCGCCTTACCCCGTGCGGCTTACTCCAAGAATGCGTACATCGACGATCTATTGATTACCACCGATGAAGAGCATCTCCTGCTTTACTGCCGAGTGAAAAACTGTTTCACGGAAGATATGAACCGCGCCATCTTGAGCGGAATACCCACGACCTTCACCTTCCGGATCAGGCTGGAACGAAAGCGCGCTTTCCGTTTCAACGAGACTCTGGCGGACCTGCGCCTGCATCACACCGTCAAATACAACACCCTGAAGAATCAGTTTCTGCTGACGCTGAACAGTCCTTTCCAAGACTCTGAGTCCTGGACGGTAAGAGAATACTACGCAGCCAAGAGCCTCCTCACGGAGATCAACGGGGCGCCGTTGGCCCGTCTCGAAGATCTGAACCCGGGAGCCGACTATAGACTGAGAGTGCGAGCAGAGCTGAACAAGGTACGACTCCCCTTCTACCTCCATTACGTGCTGTTCTTTGTGTCCCTTTGGGACTTCCAGACGGACTGGTACGAGGTTATCCTAAGCTACGAACGAGGGGCGACGGCCGACGTCCGGACCACACCATGAATCAGCGGGAAACCAAACCCAACAACACGGAACACCGCAGGCGCCGGCGAGAACGATTCGCCATTCTGGTGGTGATGCTCGTCATAGCGATCATCACCTATCTTGAGGTGCATTTTCTGAATTACGGCGTGGGATTACCTCTATCCAACAGTGTGCTCTTCTTTGCGCTGATCAACATCAACTCGACTCTCCTGTTGCTTCTCATCTTCCTGGTCATCCGGAACCTGGTCAAATTGATCTTTGAGCGAAAGCAGGGTATTTTGGGGTCCAGGCTCAGGACGCGGCTGGTTGTGGCTTTCACCAGCCTTTCTCTAATCCCTACCCTGCTGCTCTTTTTTCTCTCGCTTCAGTTTATCTCATCCAGTGTGGAACATTGGTTCAACCTCAACGTGGAACGATCTCTTCAGAACTCGCTGGATCTGGGTACCGCCTATTACCAGGAAACCCTGGAAGACACCCTTCGAAAAACCGGATGGATCGCCGGCGTACTGGAACCCTCCCTGGCATCTCCGAAAACAGCGGTCACTTCACAGGAAACCCTGAAGCAGCACCTTGAACGGAACGACCTCTCCTTTCTGGCACTCATCCCCCCAGGCGACCTAACGTGGACGGTGGCAGGTTCGGAAACCGCCCGGGCCGCCGTAGCGTCTCTGCTTTCATCGGGCGCCATTCGGAAACCGGCGGCATTTTCGGAACCGAGAGTCGAACTCGTTTCGGGAGTCGAAGAAGAATGGGTAACGGCCATCGTCCCCATGACATCCCTTGGGTCGCCGGGATCCCCGCCCTATATTTTGGCCGCCGCACGTCGGATCCCCCCGGAACTGCTGGACAAGATGGAACGTGTCTCCCATGGTTACGAAAGCTACAAACAGGCCATTCTGCTCAAGACGCCTCTCAAAATAACTCATTACATCATACTGTCCATCGTCACCCTGATGATCCTGTTCTTCGCTACGTGGTATGGATTCTATCTCTCGCGCGAGATGACCGAGCCCATCCGGGATCTGGCGGACGGCACCAACCGCGTGGCTTCCGGGGACTACGACGTGCAGATCCCCGTTTCTTCCAAAGACGAGATCGGCATGCTCGTAGGTTCCTTCAACATGATGGCCCGCGACTTGAAACAGCATAAACTGGAACTCGAACGAACGAATCAGGAACTCCTTGCCCGCAATCTGGAAATGGAAGAACGAAAACAACACACCGAAACCGTTCTGCGGAACGTGGCAGCCGGAGTGATTTCCGTCGACAGCAAAGGGCGGGTTACCACGTTCAATACCTCTGCGGAACGTATGCTGAACATACGCGCCGAACATATCCTGAACCGCGAAGTGGGCGATTTCATGATTCCGCCGTACGATCACATCATTCAGAATTTTCTGGACGAACTCAACCTGCTAAAAACCGGGTCCCTGGAACATCATGTCAAAATACCCATGGGATCCTCGTTGCTCAGCCTCCTGGTGAAAGTCAATCTGCTTAAAGACGACGAAGGCCACTATATGGGGATGGTGGTGGTGTTCGACGATCTATCTCAAATCGAAAAAGCCCAGCGCATCAACGCCTGGAGGGAGGTGGCCAGACGCATCGCCCATGAAATCAAGAACCCATTAACTCCCATCCAGCTCTGTGCGCAACGACTTCAAAGGCGTTACGGATCCCGGTTCCCTCAGGATGGGCAGGTGTTTGAGGAATGCACCGCCACCATCGTCCGGCAGGTGGAGGAGTTGAAGAAGTTGGTCAACGAATTCTCCGGGTTCGCTCGAATGCCGTCGGCCAATCCATCACTCAATAGCCTCGATGAGGTCATCCGGGAAGTTCTGCCCTTGTATAGACAATCCCATAAACACATCCACTTCGTGTACGAGCCGAAAAAACCCGTACCGGAATTCAACCTGGACCGGGAACAAATGACCCGGGTTTTCGTCAATCTTCTAGATAATGCGGTGGCTGCAGTGGATTCCACACAGGGACGAGTGGTCGTCACCACCGATTACGATCCTATTTTGAAAATGGCGCGCATCGAATTCGCGGACAACGGCCCCGGTATCCGACCCGAGGACCGACCCAGGCTATTCGAACCCTATTTTTCGACCAAGAAATCGGGAATGGGTTTGGGCCTGGCCATTGTGAACACGATCATTCAAGATCATGATGGGTTTATCCGTGTCCTCGAGAGCGACTCCGGAGGGGGGTCCCGTTTCGTCATAGAACTCCCGGTGAGGAACTGATCATGCACTTGAGGCAAACCATTCTGATTGTAGACGACGAGGAGAGCATTCTCCAATCCCTGGGCGGCGTGCTTAGCGATGAAGGCTACGAAATCACCAGCGCTCGAAGCGGAGAGGAAGCCCTTCGAATATGCGAAGACCAAGAACCCGACCTGATTCTTCTCGACATTTGGCTTCCCAGGATGGACGGCATCGAGGCGCTGGAAGGAATACGCGAAATGAACGGACTGATTCCCGTGATCATGATCAGCGGGCACGGGTCCATCGAGACCGCCGTTCGCGCCACCCGGCTCGGAGCTTTTGATTACCTCGAAAAACCGTTGTCACTGGAGAAAGTGCTGGTCACTGTTAAGAACGCCCTGCGGTATGGGCGGCTCTCCAGAGAAAACCTCATTCTCAGAGACCAGAAACACCACACACGGAAACTCATCGGCGAAAGCCCGGCCATGCGTATGCTCAAGGAACAGATCCGGATCGTGGCTCCTACTCAGGCCGGTGTTCTCATTACCGGAGAAAACGGCACCGGCAAAGAACTCGTTGCCCAATCCATCCATGGCTTGAGCGATCGGGCCGAACACCCGCTGGTGGAAGTGAACTGTGCGGCCCTCCCGGAGGAGTTGATCGAAAGCGAGTTGTTCGGCCACGAAAGAGGCGCTTTCACCGGCGCTTCCAAGAGCAAACGAGGCAAGTTCGACTTGGCCCACCGGGGAACCCTTTTCCTGGATGAAATCGGGGATATGAGCCTGAAAACCCAGGCCAAGATACTGCGCATTCTGCAGGAACGACGATTCGAACGCGTCGGGGGATCCAAGACAATTACCGTGGATGTGCGCGTTCTGGCGGCCACGAACAAGAACCTGGAGCACGAAATCGAAGAGGGGCGTTTTCGAGAAGACCTGTACTACCGGCTCAATGTGATCCCCATCCATGTCCCGTCTCTAAGGGAACGACTGGAAGATATCGAGGAGTTGGCTGCGGCGTTCCTGGACGAATTCGCTCGTTCCTCCGGAGACATCCGAAAGACACTTGTCCGTGAAGGCGTAACGCTTCTGAAGAGCTATCGATGGCCGGGAAACGTTCGCGAACTCAAGAACCTCATGGAGCGGCTGGCCATTTTATCCCGAGAACCGGAAATCCCCGCATCCCTGATCGCTCAATTCATCCGCAAGCAGGAAGAACCGGACGGCGACCTTTCCTCCCTTCAGGCCCCCACCCTCAAGGAGGCCCGGAATGCGTTCGAGCGGGCTTACATTGCACGCAAGCTGGCGGAATACGGCGGCAATGTTTCCCAGACGGCGGGAGCCATCGGTATTGAACGAAGCCACTTGCACCGAAAGATGAAGCTTCTGGGACTTGCGGAGTGAGGTCTCTGGGAAATCCTGCCTGCGTCGCCACTTTCCTCGTTCCGATTCCGACGTCCCCCAAATGCCTCAAACGGGCTTTTCCATCGGGGTCCAGCAGCCCGTTGATAAACCGTATTGCGTGCACCCCCCGTGCAAAACGACGAGATGCAAGCCACAGCGAAAGCGTGAAAGCACATCGCGTTTTCAACGACCCGCTAGGGACCAGTCGTAATTTCCCACACCGCTTCATAGAACTCCGAGCCCCCGACGGAATCCGTTCTCGACGAATCCCTGTCCTTCGCAACCACTTTGATGGCTCGGGTCTGTATGGAAAGCGACTCCTCCGGACCCTGGAATTCCAACAAACCCTGTCCGATGGGCTGAAGCAGGACGTCACCCTGAGGAACGTCGCTCGCATACACGATGATCCGGTCCCTGCCAAAGGGTTCAACCACCTCTAGATCGAACCGATCCTGTTCTCCCGGAATCACATAGACCTTCCCACCCCGGAAATGACGCTCCTCCCGGTATAGATTGGGCAGCAACTGGATCACGTGACCGGAACCGGTGATATTCACGACCCGCGCGTAGAAGTCTTTGTTTCCTCTTATGAAAATCTGGATGTTCTCGCCTCTTCGATAATGTTTCTTGTCGGTCCATACGTTTACCGTCAGAGGAGCATCCTCGGACATGAGTAGCGATTGGGCTTCCACGGGGGAGTCCTTGGGTTTGATGTCAAAAAAGACCTCCGCCTTCATCCAAACCCGGTATCGCACATTTTCCACGATGCCATGATCCGTCTGCTCCAATACCCGCACCGCCCCCTCCGTTTCCGCGACAATCACGTCGTATTCCACCTGGAAATCCTTGACCTTGGTCTTGGACTTGATAAGCGTTTGGGCGGATTCAAGAGCCTGCCGCTTGGCATTGGCAAAGGCCGCTTCCCGTACCTGCTTAAGGGTCATGTCTTCGGAAAGATATGCAAACCCATCCACCGTATGAATGGACGACCGCTTCTCTCCATCCGGTACTGCATCCATCTCCGTAGGCTTTTCGGTTTCCGCGGCGGGGGAAAATGCCGAAAAGGCCATCAGACATCCCATCAACACTGCAACCCGAACCTTGCCAATCCACATCCCGGTCTCCTCCGCAAGGTTACAATCAAAGCCTGGAGCTCTTGAAACCGCCCCTCTTCCTCTGCCGGAGCAGGCAGGCGCCCCGGACTACTCTCCCTTCAGTACGGCGCTGCAAGGCGCCCACGAAAAGGGCGTTCCGGGGTGTTGCCGCCGACTTTCCCTGCTCGTTCTCGGTCGACTCCCGCAAGCCTCAGAATTATTTTGACTGCTCCCGATATAGGCTGTCAAGGACGCCCGGCGTAACTCAGGGTCATCGTGCCTCTTGTATCGTACCATAACAGGCCGTTGCTAAACGGTATTACAGGCAGGCAGCCACGCCTTCGGCGTGGCGAGACGCCTCTCTGCGCGGGACACACAGGCAGAAAGGATGAGCCGCAGATCGCGCTTTTCGACGGCCTTATAAGGCCTGCGAACCCGTCAAATTTGCCATGGCTTCCCGCAACTCATCACTCTACCTGCTCCGCCTCGAGAAACAAAGCCTTGGATAACGCGGAAAAGAACTGCTGGTAAGGCTCCGGATCCGTCACGGTCGTCACATTGTATTGTGCGTTGCTGCGCACGGCGAGATGCCTTTCCCCCTTGGGACGAACGGATACGGTCATGCGGAGCGAGTAGCCTGATCGCTTGGTCCCCGACACACTTCCCAGTTCGTGGTCGGCTTTATCGATTACAAAACCGAGATCCTGCAACGTGGCGACAATGGTCCGTAACATCTGCCGCTGATCCGTGGTTTCGAAGGCCCGGCTTTGGATGCTGCGAAGTTTTACCTGAGATTGGTCCATTTCGAGGATCTGTTTTTGCCGGGACGCACAGGACACAAACATGAACACACATGCAGCAACGATCATTCCATGCGCAAACCAAGACTTTCGATACATGGTTTCACCTCCTATCAGCCCGTTGATAAACCGCTGTTGCGGGCAGGCTGGTGAAAAACGATGAAATGCAAGGCGCGCGAGTCCTGAGTAACGAGGCGCACCTACAGTACGCCGCAATGACGAGGGATGAAGCGCAACACCGCAGACCGCGTTTTCAACGGCCCGCTATATGCCTTGTGCTTCCAGAAAACAAGCTTTGGAGAGGTTCGAGAAGAAGGTTTCATAGATCTCCGAGTCTCCTATAGCCTCACTTTTCACCAACTCCCCCCGGGTGTTCCACACCATGTGCTGGAAGGTGATCCGCAGCGCGGTGCGGCTTTTCCCCACGGGACGGGTGGACAGCGAGGCAATCACTTTTTGCTTATCATCCACCGGAGTCGCCACGCCGGTAAGAATGGCTACCAGCACCGCACCCGCTATCTGACCCGCATCGCGCACATCCCGGTCTCTGGAAGCCACAAGGATCCCCAAAGCCGGTTCCGTTTCGTCAAGTTGGTATCCCAAGTCCTGGAACAGTCCCGCCGAGGCCGAAAGCAGCATGCGCTCGTCACCGGTATCGAAGACCCGGGTCTGCAGACGACGTTCAGCCAGGGTCTCGGCGGATAATTCGAGAGCATCCCTTGGGATGCGCCCTCCACAGGCCACACATCCAACCAGGACAAGAATCATCAGGCCCTTCCAATAGATAAATCGCTCGGATTGCATGACGAGACTCCTCCTTAAAACCGGCTCGAATGGTATGCGAAGTCGCGGACCTTCTTCTCCCCGTCGAACTTGATTACCACCGTGAGAGTCCTCTGCGTCTTGGATACGGCTCCGGATCCCCCTCCAGCGCCAAGAAGAAGCAGGGTTCCGTATCCGTCGCTCCGCGAATAGGTAACGTCCGTGGAAATCTTGTCGTATACCCAGACCTCCTCTCCCTGCTCATCGGTCGTGACAATATTGGGCGAACCCAAGATCGAAACCACGTCCGCAGCTGGCATGCCTTTTCGGATTTCCTTTTGAACCACTCCCACCGTGGACTTCCGTTCATGCGCCCCGTGAGTGTCTTCATAGTGTCTGTGGGCGGACGAGCATCCAGCCGGAATCGCCAGACACATCAAGACTGCAAACCAACATTTCATGACAACATAGCGCACGTTCATCCTGCTTTTCCTCCTCGCTTCGGCCGCATCCTGCAAGCCGTTAGGGTTTCACACGGGGTACGGAAATCCCATATCCCAGCTGGTCGCCGCACCGCCCCCTGCTCTTCATCCGAGAAAAAGCTCAACTCGAGTTCCCCGGTGCGACCCGCTCCACTTCCTTCCACACGAGGGGATTTCACCCCCCTGATCCTGTATCGTACTTCGAACTCTTGTCAGATAAGGTCAAAACGGATAAAAAAATTCGGACGGGTCACAAAAAAAGCACGAAACGGATGATGGGCCAAGGAGACGGCCATGGTGAAAGTGAAAGGAATTCTTGCGTGGCAGTGGAATCATCGCAACCGCCGGATGCGAGGCGGAACATTGAGCGCCCTGAAGGGGCAGGCATTCCGGCAGACTTCGAAAACCATGGGGACGAGGGACGCTAATCCCATCCAGGGGTCTTGCGACAGGTCTCGGGGCCCTTTTTCGGAGCAGGCCTCAAAATAGGGGAAGCGCCGGAAAGATCCTCAAAACCCAAGATATTCAGTTCTTGGCTGGACCCAAGACGTTTCCCTGGCTGTCATACTCATACCAACCCTTACCGGTCTTACGACCCAAATGTCCCGCCTTTACCTTTCGGCGCAGGAGAAGCGGCGGATACCATCGAGGATCCCCGGTTTCATGGTACATAGCCATGAGCGCTCCATGGGTCACGTCCAGACCCACCATGTCTCCCGTCTCGAAGATCCCCATCCGGCGTCCCGCCGCAAGGCGTAGCCCTTTATCGATATCCTCGACGGATGCCACGCCCTCCTCCACCAATCGCATGGCCTCCATGGACGCGGGAAAATTGATTCGGTTGATTACGAAACCGGCCACATCCCGATGGACCAATATGGGTTCCTTGCCGATATGAAGTACAAATTCCCGGGCGGCGGCGAAGGCCTCGTCACTCGTATGCATTCCTCGAATGACCTCCACGGCTTGCATCATGGGTACCGGGCTGAAGAAGTGAAGACCCACAAAGCGTTCCGGCCGGCTCAGGCACGACGAGAGTTCCGTAATAGGAATGGCGCTTGTGTTGGTGGCTACGAGTGCATCCCCCTTAATCACCGTGTCCAGGCGTCGCAACACTTCTCCCTTCACCTCCATGTCCTCGAAAACCGCCTCCAGAATAAGATCCGCATCGGAGGCAGCTTCGGGATCTTCAGTAATGGCGATGCGATCCATGATTTCTTCAAGAATCCCGGGCGCCTGCCCTTTTTCTATGAGTTTCGTAACGGACCAGGCAATATTCTTCACGGCTTTGTCCATTACATCCCAAGACCTATCGCACAGAACGACCGCGAGACCGGCCTGCGCGCATACCTGGCCGATACCTGAACCCATGAGACCGCTGCCTATTATGAATACCTTCCGAATGGTCATGGACTTCCTCCTGTCTCTTCGTGAACGATGATGAACGACAAGCACCGCCGCGTTCACCGCTGCCGTGCCGCGGTCATGGCGACATCGCCTATCCGTCGAGACGGATACGGGATCTTCTCCCCGGTGAAACCCGGGACCCCCTATCCGATTTGCTCCCTTCGGGCGCCGCCGTTGCTTTCCTCCAAGCGAGTGTAGTATTTTGTTCGTACCACGTTTTGACCGTTCAGGAAAACCCGTCGCAGGAGGGATCTGCCGGTTGAAACACGGGCTTTTTGCAGGCGGGTGAAACACAACGGGACCGAGACGCATGAAGCCTCGATAATTGCGTCCGTCTTGTATGCTGCGGCGCTGTGGATTCCAACATGGCGCCCCAATTCGTGTTTATGAAAACCGCCCGGGCGCCGGGACTTGGAGACGCCTTCCGGGAGCTGCGTTTCGGCTCCTGTTGGCCCCGAAGAACATCCCGTATCAGCTCGTTGATAAACCGTATTACGGGCAGACCGGTGCAAAACGATGAGATACAAGGCGGGCGAATCCTGAGGAATGAGGCGTACGGTAGGCCGCAATGCCCAAGAATGAAGCCCAACGACGCAGATCGCGTTTTTCAACGCCTGGTAACATATTGTAGCTCATTTTTCCTTTACTGGGAGCAGCCATGAAAAGATATCTGATCATCGGGAACGGAGCAGCCGGTATGACGGCTGCAGAGCAAATCCGAAAACACGATCCAAAAGGTTCCATCACGATCGTTTCGAGCGAGTCCTACCCATTCTATTGGCGCACCCGCCTGAACGACTATCTGGCCGGAGAAATCAACGAAGAAGATCTGATCGTCAAGAAGGAAGCATGGCACCGAGACACCGGCCTGGAGGTGCGGCTGGATACCCAGGCCACGAAGGGAAACGCACAGGAGCAGTCCATCGTCCTCGCCAATGGAGAAGAACTCCATTACGATCGACTTCTCCTGGCCACAGGCAGCCATTCATTTCTGCCTCCCATTCAGGGAAGCGAACTTCAGGGTGTCTTTACCCTCCGAACCCTGGATGACGCCCAGCGGATTCGGAGACACGCTGAAAATGTAACGCAAGCGGTCTTGATCGGAGGCGGTCTCTTGGGCCTGGAAGCCGCCAACGCCCTTCGAAAGCTGGGAATCCGATGTACGGTGGTGGAATTCTTTCCGAGGTTGCTTCCCAGGCAGTTGGATACCGAAGGAGCCGCAAAGCTCCAGGAAATCATGGAGAAGATGGGTTTTCATTTCAAACTGGGGGCCAAGACCCGTGAAATCCGGGGCGATACCGCAGGCGTCCGGGGCGTGCTGCTCGAAGACGGGCAACTCCTGGAGACGCGCATGGTGATCGTCTCCGCAGGCGTTCGTCCGAATCTGGAATTGGCCGATTCACTGGGCGTGCAGGTCGATAAAGGAGTGGTGGTGGACGATCGGATGGCAACCAGCGTTGAGAACATCTTTGCGGCGGGGGATGTAGCCAATTATAATGGAATGCTCTATGGAATCTGGCCCGCAGCCATGGAGCAGGGGGCGACAGCGGGAGGGAACATGGCCGGTGTCTCACTGCAGTATTCGGGGACGCTGATGAGTACCATGCTCAAAGTCGCCGGAATTCAACTCGCCTCCGCCGGAGAAATCGACGCGGAAAACCGCTACGAATCGTTGGCCTCCCAAGGTCAGGATATCTATAGAAAAGTAGTCCTCCACGACGACAAGATCGTCGGCGCCATCTTTCTCGGGGATACGCGTCCGTTCAACAGAATCAAGAAGATGATGGAAGAAAAGCAGGACGTAGCCACCGTGAAACATACTCTCCTGGACTAACTTGTACGCTCGAGGAACTGCAGTTGCCTCACGAATGGAAAGGCGGGCGGCGCCGCCGCGATTCGCCCGAGACCGTTGCGTTCCGGCTCCGCAAATCACAGCTCATCCGGCGCTTGGGCCGCTTGTGTGGCCCGAGGCCTCGATGGAGTGATCGAAGACCATGGAAACGACGCTTAACCCCTTCACTAGCGCCCAGCGACAACTCGATGCAGCCGCTGAAAAGCTGGCGCTGGACCGAGCCACCCATGAACTGCTGCGTTGGCCCATGCGGGAGGTAACGGTTTGCCTTCCCGTCAAGATGGATGACGGAGCCACACGGGTCTTCAGAGCGTTTCGGGTCCTGCACAATCGGGCTCGAGGTCCCGGCAAGGGCGGCATACGCTGGCATCCCGACGAAACCTTGGACACCGTAAGAGCCTTGGCTACCTGGATGACATGGAAAACGGCCGTGATGGATCTTCCGCTTGGAGGCGCCAAGGGCGGTATCGTGTGCAACCCGAAGGAACTGTCGCCGGGAGAGAAAGAACGCTTGGCGAGAGCATACATCCGGGGTCTTTCGGATGTACTGGGCTCCACCAAGGACGTTCCCGCGCCCGATGTGTATACCACGCCCCAGATCATGTCCTGGATGATGGACGAGTTCGAAGCGCTTGTCCGCGAGAGCCATCCGGGCGTAATCACGGGCAAGCCTCTCCCTCTGGGCGGGTCTCATGGACGCTTGGACGCCACGGCGAGGGGCGGCATGTACATGACACGGGAAGCAGCCAGGAATTTGGACATGACACTCCCAGGACAAACCATGGCCGTGCAGGGTTTCGGAAATGTGGGTCAGCACGCGGCGCTTCTCGGACAACGTCTGCTGGGTCTCAAACTCATCGCCGCCTCGGATTCAAAAGGCGGCGTCCATAACCCCAACGGCATGGATGCCGATCTGCTGGTGAACTACAAGAATCAGAACGGTACCCTTCAGGGATTTCCCGAAACGGAACCCATCACTAACGAGGAACTCTTGGAAGTGGATGTGACGGTACTGGTTCCGGCGGCCCTGGAAAACGTCATCCACATGGAAAACGCTTCCCGCATCCGTTGCCGAATTCTGTGCGAACTGGCCAACGGACCCACCACACCCGACGCGGATGGGGTGCTCCAGGAAAAAGGCGCTCTGGTCCTTCCCGATTTCCTGGCCAACGCTGGAGGAGTCATCGTTTCCTATTTCGAACAGGTACAGAACATGACCAACCTGTATTGGGACTTGAAGGAAATCCACCGGAAACTGAACCGGCAAATGTCCCACGCGTTCCAAGCGGTGCTCCAAATGAGCGCGGCCCAACACACCCATCTGAGAGAAGCCGCATACCTGGTGGCCGTAAGCCGCGTCGCAGAGGCCTGCAAGCTGCGGGGCTGGGTGTAAGTTAACAACCCGTTGATAAACCGTATTGCGGGCGGGCTGGTGAAAAACGATGAGATGCAAGCCACCCCCGGCGGCGTGGCGGTAGATCGCGTTTTTCAACGGCCTGCTGATGGTGGTTTCTGTGTCCGCAGGCTCCAGCCCGGGAGACCCCGCCATGGAAATGCTTCAAGCCTTGAGAATGTACCGGAAAATGTTCCGGTTTCCCCATCTGCTTGGGGAGATGCGAAAGATCTTCCTGAGGTCTCTCCGAAAACAGGGAATTACGGACCCGGATCGCCTTCACGCCGAGGCCGTCGCGGTCTTGACCGAAGAGGGTCTGGAGGCCGATGAGGATCGAATCCGCGAATACATGGAAGTCTTGACCGATCTCTATTTTGTTCGCCACTTCACCGACACGGAGATCGAGGATCATATCAACTTCGCCCGGAAACAAGACCGCTTCCGCCACCTCAGTGCCCTGGTGAATACGGAACAGGCATCCACGCTGAGCATACTCAAAGCGCTGAAAGAATTTTGTGATATTCCCCAGGGAGAAATGATTCTTTCTGAAAACGAGTCTATGGCGGTCCGCGTTGCCCTCATCAAGCAGTTCATATCGACTCAACTTCCCTTCATAGGCGTCTCCAAGCATTTCCTGACCATCCGTGACATATCGGAGGTGCTTGAAAGATCCTACTGGAACAGAGAATACACGGGCAAGATCGGAGGAAAAGCGGCCGGTATGTTTCTGGCTCATAAGATTCTGCTGCCCAGGTTCGCTTATAAGGACCCGGAACTTGAGCGCTATGTAACCATTCCCGATTCCTACTATTTCAACTCCGGGATTTTCTCTGAATTCGTTGAGTATAACAACCTGTACGAATGTCACAGTATCAAGTACGAACCGGTGGACACCATAGAAGACAAATATGAAAGCATCGTGGAGCGATTTCAACAGGCCTCTTACCCGCCGGATACATTGAACCAATTCAGTAGATTCTTGGCCCAAGTTGGGGAACAGCCGCTCATACTTCGATCCTCAACCCTCCTCGAGGACAGCATAGGGCACACGTTCTCCGGCAAGTACGATTCCGTGTTCGTGGCCAATCAGGGAGATCCTGAAACCCGATTGCAGCAATTCATCGCGGGGTTGAACCGGGTGTTTGTCAGCACCTTCGGTCCCGCACCCATCATGTATCGAAGAAAACACGGACTTATCGATTTTGATGAACGGATGAGCGTACTCGTCCAGAAGGTCGTGGGAAGGCGATTCGACGGATACGTATTTCCGATGGCGGCGGGTGTGGCGTTCTCCATGAACCCCTATCACTGGACTTCACGAATACGGAAAGAAGAAGGATGCGCGCGTCTTGTATTCGGATTGGGCACCCGCGCAGTAGAACGGATAGCAGGAGACTACCCACGCATGGTCTCACTGGACAAGCCTCTCTTGAGGCCGGAAGTGACCGCGGATCAAATCTGTCGGTATTCCCAGAAAATGGTCGACGTGCTGAATCTGGGCGCTTGCCGTGTGGAACCCATCCCATTTCTGCCCTTGTTGAGTTCCCTCAATTATCAGGATATCTATTATCTGGTTTCGATCAACGAGGAGATGCATCTATCCCCGCCTCTGTTCAAGGGACAACCGTTCGACCTACACAAGAGCTGCATCACTCTGGAAAATTTCTTGCTCAAAACACCTTTTGTCGCCCTGATGCGAAATATACTCCGAAGACTAGAAGAAGCTTACAGCCGTCCCGTGGAAATCGAGTTCGCATGGGATGATGACAAGTTATACCTTCTCCAGTGCCGATCCCTTCCCGTCAAACACGACTCGGGAGTCCTGAGCATCCCACCGAATATCCCAGAATCCCGCATTCTATTTACCAATCATCGCGGAGTCACCAACGGCGCCGTGTACAATATCGAATATATCGTGTACGTGGACCCGGAATCCTACGACCGCTTGAACACACCCCAGGAAAAACTGAAAGCGGCCCGTGCCGTGGAACGGATCAACAGAGGATTGGCCGCCGATCGGTACGCGCTTTTGGGACCGGGGCGATGGGGAAGCAATGATCTCAACTTGGGAGTAAAGGTCGCCTACCAGGGAATCAACAACACGCTTCTTCTGGGAGAAATAGTGTTTGGGGAGGAGAATTCCGCCCCCGAAGCCTCATACGGCACCCACTTCTTCAACGATCTGGTGGAAAGCGAAATCATCCCCTTGGCTATCTACCCCGACACGGCCGAATGCACGTTTCGTAAGGAGTTCCTGTTGAACGCGCCGAACCGGCTCCGGGATTTCGCGCCCGATTTCATGGATCTCGATCCGGTGATCCGCGTCATTCATGTACCCGCCTCGACGAACGGTCTGTTTCTCCAAGTGATACAGGACGGTCGGAACCAACGGGGAATGGGGTACTTCGACGCTGCCGATGGAAGCGAGGGTAACTGAGGCGAATGAATTTAAACCCCGAGGCCGACCCTCTGGAATGGGCTGAGGTGCACGGGTGGAACGTCACGCCGCCGGTTTCGAGCCGGATACCAAACAACCGCTTACCCCACCTGGAGGAACCGGTCGACCTCACTCATGGGAACCGCCCCGCTAAGGCGGTTCACTTCCCGGCCGTTTCGAAACAGGATCAACGTGGGCAGACTCATGACCTCGTACCTGGAGGATGTGGCGCGATTCTGGTCCACGTTCAGCCTGGCGAATTTGACACGACCACCGTACCGCGGCGCCATCTGCTCCAGGATAGGAAGAAGCGCCTGACATGCGCTGCACCAGGAAGCCCAAAAGGCGACCATCACCGTACCTGGGCGCCCGACCACTTCCTTGGGAAAGGTGTGGTCCGTAACCACCGTCATACGGACGGGAGCCTCAGGCTTTCCACCGGTGGTCAGACTCCGGCGGCATTTTCCGCATACAGGTTTTTCCCCCAGGCGATTTACCGGGACCCGGTTCCGGGCGCCGCAATGAGGGCATAATACGATCATGTTTTCCTGATTCACCACGGCGGAACTCCTTCGAAATACCCTGAAACGGCTGCTGTCGGGCAATGGCCGGAATACGGATATCGCTCATCGTTTCTATAGCTCACCTCCCGTTCGAGGTAAAGCCGAACATCCTCCGGCAGTTGGATCCTCCCGGTCCCGGGCATACCTGAGCGGCCCCGGAGCTTGTGAAGCCTACTACGATATAAACAGCAACATCCCAACCCATAAGCAGCGGAAGTGCGACACACAACGCCGAAGCAGCCAAAGCGGGCTGCCGGTCGTCTTTCCCATCGGCTGGTCGCGGGTAAACATATTGCTCCATGGCCACGCCGTCTCGGTTGTGTTATACAATAGTCATTCCGGCCTGGCTTCCAACGACCGCCGGCCCGGATGTTGTGGACCTTTTTCGACGCCGTTCCGCACATACGAGTTCCACGAAATCGGAACCCGGTTTACGGCCCGAAACATCGTAGATTCTAGTTTCAGAACATTTCAAGAAGGGAGAACTCATGCGTTCCATCGCCCATATCGACGCTCGTGAAATACTGGATTCCAGGGGAAATCCTACTCTGGAGGTGGATGTGATTCTGGACTCCGGAGTATTGGGACGGGCCTCCGTGCCTTCCGGCGCCTCTACGGGGGAACACGAAGCCGTGGAGCTTCGGGACAAGGACCTCAGTCGGTATGGAGGCAAAGGAGTGTTAAAAGCCGTTGACAACGTCCTCGAACGCATCGCTCCCCATGTGTGCGGCATGGATGTAATGCAGCAGGTGAAAATCGATCAGGCCATGATCGCTTTGGACGGAACACCCAACAAGGGGCATTTGGGCGCCAACGCCATCCTGGGGGTATCGCTGGCGACGGCTCGGGCCGCGGCGGAATACCTGGAGTTGCCCCTGTACCGCTACCTGGGGGGACCGGCGGCCCGGCGCCTGCCCATGCCCATGATGAACATTTTGAATGGGGGGGAACATGCGGATAACAGTGTGGATCTTCAGGAATTCATGATCATGCCTTTAGGCGCTGCAAGCTTTCGGGAAGCCCTTCGAGTGGGAGCCGAGGTGTTTCACTCGCTGAAAAAGGTCCTGAAGGAACATTTGTACTCCACTGCGGTGGGTGACGAAGGAGGGTTCGCACCCGATCTCAAGTCCAACGAAGAAGCGGTGGAACTCATTTTGGAGGCGGTCCGGCGGGCCGGATACACACCGGGTGAGGATGTTAGCCTGGCTCTGGACTCGGCGGCCTCTAGTTTTTTCGAACAGAATCGGTACATGTTTCGGTGGTCCGACGGCTCCCGTAAGACGTCCGAGGAACTGGTCGATTTCTATGCGAAATGGCTGGCAAAGTATCCGATAATAAGCATCGAAGACGGGTTGGCCGAAGACGACTGGGAAGGCTGGCGCAGGCTGACCGCCAAGCTGGGCGAACAGGTACAATTGGTGGGCGATGACCTGTTTGTGACGAATACCGTTCGGATTCAGAAGGGGATTGATCTGAATATCGCCAACTCGGTTTTGATCAAGGTGAATCAAATAGGAACCGTGACGGAAACTCTGGCCGCCATCGATCTCTCCCACCGGTCGGGATACACGTGCATCGTCTCCCACCGGTCCGGTGAAACCGAGGATTCCTTCATTGCGGACTTGGCCGTGGCCACCGGTGTAGGACAAATCAAGACCGGATCTCTTTCACGATCGGAACGGATCTGCAAGTACAACCGCCTCCTTCAAATCGAACAGGAATTGGGGGAGTCGGCGGACTTTTTTTCACCGTTTCCTTGAACGGGCGCCTTCCATCGTCTGCAACGCGAGCCGCTGAGGGCCTCATGCGGAGAACGGCTCCGGCAGGATCGCGGAATGGCGGAAACTTGTAGCCTGGAATGTTGACGGCAAGCGCCGGGCTCCACGGTTGACGTCGTCCTGCCCCCTGTATATGGTAGAAATTATTTCTAAGAGTTCATCAAGTCAAGCGGTGGCGGCCCAACGACGTCCCCAAGTCCAGGGAAACGGCTTTCGGGACGGGACTCGGCATGACTTAGCAGCCTGTTGATAAACAGCATTGCGGGGAGGCTGGTGAAGAACGATGAGATGCAAGGCGGGCGAATCCTGAGGAATGAGGCGTACAACCAGTACGCCGCAATGACGAAGGATGAAGTCCAACGCCGCAGATCGCGTTCTTCAACGGCCTGTTAGAACGGCGAAAGAGTGCGGCCTATGTGGAATAATAGACACCGACTCCCCAATACCTGGAAAGCTTTTCTGCCGCTTTTGATACTCCTGGCAGGCTGTGCCTCCGGGATTCCGGAGGGAACCATGCTTCCGCCGGAATCCTTCCGGGGACTGCAATACGAATCAAAGTCACCGGAGAAACTTACGGATTCGGTTCTTCCCTCCCTGAACGATGACGCCGCCCTCAACGATTATCTGATCTACGCCGCGATCAACAATCCCGGCTTGGAAGCGTCCTTTGAACGTTGGACCGCGGCGCTCAGCAGAATACCTCAAGCAATGACTCTCCCGGATCCCAGGCTTTCCTACGGATATTTCGTCCGAAACGTCGAAACCCGCGTAGGCCCCCAGGAACATCGGTTCGGCATCAGCCAGATGTTTCCATGGATCGGAGAACTGCGTTTCAAAGGAAACGTCGCCGCCGAAGAAGCCAACATCCAGTGGGCGCGATACGAAGAAGCCAAACGAAAATTGTTCTTCGAAGTCAAGAGGAATTATTACGAGTATGCGTATCTCCAGCGAGCCGTCGAGGTTACAGCGGAAAACCTGAAGCTTCTCCAAGCCATAGAAACAGCCGCGCAGGCGCGTTACGCCGTCGGACTCACGCCCTACAGCGGGCTTTCACGCCTGCAGGTGGAAATGGGAAAAATCGAGGAGCGCCTGCTAAGCCTGCAAGACCTCCGCACACCGATCATGGCGCGGCTGAACGCAAGTCTCAATCGTCCGGCGGAGGCCCCTCTCCCCCGAGCCGGAGCGGCTCCTGCGCAGAAGTTCGACTTCACGGACGAGCAAGTCGTTCAATGGCTCTCGGAATACAATCCCGAACTGAAAGCCATGAGTTATACCATCCGGAGAGAAACTTCCGCGGTGGATGTAGCTCGAACGGACTACTTCCCGGACATCACTCTGGGTCTGGAGTGGACCCGGACCGGCGAGGCCTTGAACCCGGCAACACCGGACAGTGGGAAAGATCCGGTGATCGCCACCATATCCATCAATCTGCCCGTCTGGTTCGGGAAGTACCGTTCGGGTCTTGAGGAGGCGCGGCTCCGGCAGGCAGCAGCGAAAAACAGCCTGCGAGACCGGGAGAACTCTTTGACTGCGGATCTCAAGCTGACGCTCTACGGTTTCAGGGATGCTGAACGAAAAATCGACCTCTACCGGGACGGTCTCATTCCCAAGGCCAGGCAGACTCTCGAAGCCGGTATAAGGGACCTGGAGGTGGGATTGGCCTCGTTTCTGGACGTTATCGATGCGGAACGGACCCTCCTGGAGTTCGAACTCGCCTACGAAAGAGCCCTGTCCGACCGCGCTCAGCGATTGGCGGAAATTGAGATGCTTGTCGGCAAGGAGTTGGAGGTTCTTCTGAGCGAAGAGGACGTAAAATGAACCACGGACGATGTTCAGCACGCAGTCCGGTGAGGCCTGACTCGATCCTTTGAAAGTGCCTTTTTCACAGACCTCGGCAGACATCAAGGGGGTGGAAGACAGCGACATGGCGGAAACACCGAGACGACGACACCGGCGCTTGTGGATTGGACTTGTTGGCTTGACGATTGCCGGCGTACTGCTTATCGCGGGAATCGTGTTCCATTCGGAAGACAGCCACCGGCATGAAGAACTCACCCCAACCATTTCTGAAGTCCCGCGCACCCACGACCACGTGCAAACCGCGGAAAGCGCCGTCCGGGAAGATTCCGAACTCTGGACCTGTTCCATGCATCCACAGATCCGGCTCCCCAACCCCGGCCGATGTCCCATATGCGGGATGGACCTCATCCCGCTTGCCACGGACACTCTCGATCCTCCCCGGGACGAAACCCGGAGTCTCCGCGAGCTGACTCTTTCTCCTACAGCCCGCAAACTAGCCGAAGTCAGACTCCAATCCGTGGAACGACGGTCCGGCGCCGTCACCCTGAGGATGGTGGGAAGAGTCGCTTACGACGAGCGGCGGGTGGCTTCTATTTCAGCATGGGCCGCCGGTCGGTTGGAAAAGCTTCACGTCGATTTTACCGGAACCATGGTGAAAGTGGGTACGCCCATGGTCACCCTGTACAGTCCGGAACTCTACTCCGCCCAGTCCGAACTGCTCCAAGCCATCCGGACCCGGAAGGAACTGGAACGTTCCGGCCTGGCCTCGCTCAGGACCACGAGCGAGCAGGCGGTTCGATCCGCGAGAGAAAAGCTTCGCCTCCTGGGACTGGCTCCGGAGCAAATCGAAGAAGTCGTCCGGCGTGGAGAGCCTACGAACCGAATCACGATTCCGGCGCCCCTCAACGGAACGGTGGTGGAAAAGAACGGTCTGGAGGGCATGTACGTCCGGACGGGAACCGAGATTTACCGGATTGCGGACCTTTCCCACCTGTGGATCCGAATGGAAGCCTATGAATCCGATCTTCCCTGGATCCGACTGGGCGATGACGTCTCTTTCGAAGTCCAGTCCATTCCGGGCGAAGTTTTCCACGGACGGGTATCCTTTATCGATCCGTACCTGAAGGAAAAGACACGCACCGTTCAGGTTCGGCTGGACATTCCGAACCCCCAAGGACGGTTGAAACCCGGAATGTTTGTTCACGGAAGGCTGGAGGCGCAATGGATCGAGGAAGACCACCCGTTGGTGATCCCGGCGTCGGCGCCTCTGATCACCGGAAAGCGGGCGGTGGTCTACGTGGCCGTTCCAGAAAAGGAAGGAACCTATCAGGGCCGGGAAATCGTACTCGGACCCCGTGCGGGGGATGTCTACCTGGTCCGTCGAGGGCTGCGGGAAGGTGAGCAGGTAGTGACGCACGGCAACTTCAAGATCGATAGCGCGCTCCAGCTCCTGGCAAAACCCAGTATGATGGACCCCGAGGGAAGTGCGCCCGCCGCGGCGCACGATCATGGCCCAGCCGCGCCGACAACCGGAGTACGGGCGATGGGGGACCCGCTCTCTTCGGTTCCCGAAGCCGTGATTCACCAGATTCACTTGGTACTGGACGCCTATGACCGTGTGACCGATAACCTCCGAGAGGAATTCCGGATGGATGCGCGCCCATCCTTTGCAGCGCTGTCCCACGCTGTAGACTCGGTCGACGATTCCCGACTTTCCGGTCACTCCTTGGCCATGTGGAACGAAATCTCCATGCTTCTCAGAAACGATGCGTTTCTCGGAGCCCAGGCCAAAAGCACCGCCGACATCCAAGAAGCCTTCGAAAGCCTTTCCAGCCATGTCGGGCGCGTAATCACCCAGTTTGGTATCTCTCACGGGGATCCCCATGCCGCTCATGCCGTTCACGCGGCTCCCACTACTCCCGCCGAGACTGCGGAAAAGGCGATTCCTATAAGCTTCAAAGCCCAACTCGGGAATCTTCTCGACGCATACCTCACGCTCCATGAAGCGCTGGCGGCCAACGACCATCCATCGGCCGTGAAAAGTATCCGCACCATGGAAGACGCGGCCCGCTCTTTGGACATGACCCTTCTGGATGGCGAACCTCACCGGCTCTGGATGGAACTCTCTGAAAACATCCGATCCGCGCTCCGGCTGATGAAACAAAGTACCGATCTAAGCCGGCTCCGTGAATGCTTCGCACTCTTTTCGGAGACGCTTGCGGTGGTGCTGAAGCGGTTCGGAGTCCATCCCGAGTTTCCCATCTATCGTATCTTCTGTCCTATGGCCTTCAACAACCAAGGCGCCTTATGGCTTCAGAAAGACGCCGACGTGCGGAATCCATATTACGGTCCTGCAATGCTGCGCTGCGGCGAGGTGCAGGAAGTTTTCTGAATGGAGCCCTTCCGGCAGGCGAGTTTTTGGACAGGGCCGTGAGCACGCGTATCTCCTGGAAATGAAACTTTTCGACGGAAAAAGGTCCTTGAGAGCGGGTGCTTTCACCCGAGCAGGGATAGCTTTATAGGCCTGTTGATAAACAGGATTCCGGACAGGCTGATCAAAAACGATGAGATGCAAGGCGAGCGAATTCTTAGGAATGAGGCGTACAGTACGCCGCAGTGATGCCTGTCTACGCCTGCCTGTGCGTAAGCGCACGCAGACAGGTGGGATGCACAGGCGGGAAGGATGAAGCACAACGCCGCAGATCGCGTTTTTCAACGGCCTGTCGTCCGAAGAACCATTGACATGGATTGATGCGCCCCCAAACACCTCTTATCAGGCGAGGTATCGGAGGTTGGCTGCATGACGGAGAGAGACGCCCCGGCCGGATCGAATAGTTCCCGCACGTCCTGGATCGGACGATGGGTCCGGTTCTGTCTGGACATGAAGGTATTGGTTTTCCTCCTGTTGTTTCTGATCGTTATCTGGGGACTCCTGGTCGCGCCGTTCGACTGGAGGTTGTGGGGACTGCCCCGAAATCCGGTACCGGTGGACGCCATCCCGGACATCGGCGAAAACCAGCAGATTGTATTCACGGAATGGATGGGCCGATCACCGCAGGACGTGGAAGATCAGATCACGTATCCTCTCACCGTATCCCTGTTGGGAATTCCCGGAGTCAAGACCGTTCGAAGCTACTCGATGTTCGGCTTTTCCTCCATCTATGTCATCTTCGAGGAGCATGTAGACTTTTACTGGTCCCGGTCCCGGATTCTAGAAAAGCTCGGCAGCGTTCCGGCGGGCGCCTTGCCCCAGGGTGTACAGCCGGTCATGGGTCCGGACGCCACGGCTCTGGGCCAAGTTTTCTGGTACACCCTCGAGGGATTGGACGCCTCGGGGAAACCGACCGGCGGGTGGGATCTGGACGAGCTGCGCTCCGTCCAGGACTGGTATGTCCGCTACGCACTGCTCTCTGCTGAAGGCGTGAGCGAGGTGGCTTCCGTCGGCGGTTTTCTCAAAGAATATCAGGTGGACGTGGATCCCAACGCCATGCGTGCTCACGGGGTAACGCTCCAGGACGTGTATCAGGCGGTCCGCGATTCCAACCTGGATGTTGGGGCCCGAACCATCGAGATCAACCGGGTGGAGTACGTAATCCGGGGACTCGGTTTCCTGAAGACCCTGGCCGATCTGGAAGAAGCCGTGGTCCGCGTGAACGAGAATGTGCCCATTCGTATCCGGGATGTGGCCCATGTAAGCTTCGGCCCCGCACTCCGGCGGGGGATCCTGGATAAGGAAGGAGCCGAGGTGGTCGGGGGCGTAGTGGTCGTTCGTTACGGCGTAAATCCCCTTTCCACCATACAGAACGTCAAACAAAAGATCGCCGAGATTTCTCCCGGACTTCCCAAAAGGACTCTCCCCGACGGCACCGTAAGTCAGGTGACCATCGTCCCGTTTTACGATCGTACCGGACTGATCTATGAAACTCTCGGAACTCTTCAGACCGCTCTCTACGAGGAAATCCTCGTCACGATACTGGTGATCCTCTTCGTGGTGATGCACCTCCGAAGTTCGATCCTCATCGTCGGACTTCTCCCTCTGGCGGTGCTCATGACCTTCATCGCCATGAAACAGTTCGGCGTGGACGCGAATATCGTGGCGCTTTCCGGCATCGCCATCGCCATCGGTACGATGGTGGATATGGGGATCGTGATCTGTGAAAACATACTTCGACACATGGAGGAAGCGCCTCCCAAGACAAGCCGACTGGAAGTGGTTTACAGGGCGTCCACGGAGGTGGGAAGCGCCGTACTGACCGCGGTATCCACTACGGTAGTGAGCTTTCTCCCCGTCTTCACCATGGAGGCGGCCGAGGGAAAGCTTTTCAAGCCCTTGGCGTTCACCAAAACATTTGCGCTCATCTCCTCGGTTATCGTAGCCCTCACCATCATCCCACCCATGGCCCACCTGCTCTTCCGATTCAAGGACGAAATGAGGGGAAAGTCCGGCCGCATCCAACAGGTGGTTTACCTTCTTCTGGGGATCGCCGGAGTGGTCGGTTTTTGGCTCCTTCCGTGGTGGGCGGCCTTAGGGCTCGTGGTGGTCGGATTCTATCGCCTTCTGAACTCGCTGCTGCCGCCCTGGTTTTCCCGCTGGAGCACCCGTGCCCTCAATTTCGGCATCATCGCGGCGGTGACTTGGCTGCTTTCCTCTGAGTGGCTTCCGCTGGGACCCGAGACGGGGCTCTTGAGGAATCTTGTCTTTGTCTTTGTCCTCATCGGGGGCCTGTTGGGCGTATTCTATCTGCTCCGGATCTTTTATGAACCCATTCTTCGTTGGAATCTCCGGCACAAACTTCTGTTTCTGTCAATTCCTCTTGGAGTGATCCTGATCGGCGTCATGGTGTGGCTGGGGTTCGATCGGGTTTTCGGTTGGCTTCCCCGTTCGGTCCGTCTGTATGCTCCTGTGTCATACCTGGCGCACCAGTTCCCGGGCCTGGGAAAAGAATTCATGCCTCCCCTGGATGAAGGGTCCTATCTCTTTATGCCCACCACCATGCCGCATGCCTCTATTGGGGAAGCGAGGGATATCCTGAAGAAGCAGAACTTGAGTATCCGATCCGTCCCAGAGGTCGAGTCCGTGGTGGGAAAGGTGGGACGCGTGGAGTCCCCGTTGGACCCCGCACCCATCTCGATGATTGAAACCGTGATTCATTACAGACCCGAATACCTCGTGGATCATAGCGGGAAACGGCTCCAATTCAGATTCTCCAGACAGGAACGGGATTACTTCAGGAGCGAGGACGGAACACCCCTTCCCGCTCCCGACGGCGAAGCCTATGTGGTTCAGGGGAAATTTGACCGCGACGAAGAAGGACGGCTCATTCCGGCCTCGGACGGTATGCCGTTCCGGCTCTGGCGGCCCGCGCTGGATCCGCATCTCAACCCGGATCGGAAGGAATGGCCAGGCATCAACCATCCGGACGACATCTGGTATTCAATCTTAAGGGCTGCGGAAATCCCGGGGACCACCAGCGCCCCCAAACTCCAACCCATTGCAGCCCGCATCGTCATGCTTCAGAGCGGCATGAGAGCGCCTATGGGGGTCAAGGTCCAGGGTCCGGACCTTCAGACTATCGAGCGGGTAGGGCTGCAGATTGAGCATTATTTAAAAGAAGTACCTTCCGTCGAGCCCTCCATGGTCATCGCGGACCGGATCGTCGGAAAACCTTATCTGGAAATCGACATCGACCGGGAGGCCATCGCCCGATACGGTCTTTCCATTCGGCAGGTTCAGGAAGTGATTGAAATCGCCGTCGGAGGCCGGCAAACCACGGTCACCATCGAGGGTCGCGAACGCTATCCCGTCCGCGTTCGATATCTGAGAGAACTCCGGGATGATATCGAGGCCTTGGGACGGATTCTTGTGCCCGCGGTGGACGGCGTTCAGATCCCGCTGGAACAACTGGCGGAAATCCGTTATGTGCGGGGCCCCATGGTGATCAAGAGCGAGGACACCTTTCTCGTCGGGTACGTACTCTTCGATAAGAAGCCGGGGCTTGCCGAAGTGGATGTGGTGGAACAAGCCCAACGATATTTGAAATCCAAATTGGATTCCGGAGAATGGGAGCTTCCCGCGGGAGTGAGTTACATATTTTCCGGGACCTACGAAAACGAGATCCGGGCTCGGAAGAAACTGGCTGTGGTTTTACCGCTGGCTCTCTTCATCATATTCATGATCCTGTACCTGCAGTTTCGCTCCGTGACCACCAGTTCACTCGTATTCTCAGGGATCTTCGTGGCCTGGGCGGGCGGCTTTATCCTGATCTGGTGTTACGGGCAGTCCTGGTTCCTGGACTTTTCCGTATTCGGGGTTTCCATGCGTCAGCTCTTCTCGGTTCATCCGATCAATCTCAGTGTGGCCGTATGGGTGGGGTTTCTGGCGCTCTTCGGCATCGCCACAGACGATGGAGTCGTTATGGCGACCTACCTGGATCAGAGTTTCAAGACCCATCCGGCCACCACCATCCAGGAGGTTCGCGAGGCCACGGTAGCCGGAGCTATCAAGCGCGTGCGCCCGGCGCTCATGACATCCGCAACCACCATTTTGGCGCTGGTCCCAGTGCTCACATCCACCGGACGGGGATCGGACATCATGGTCCCCATGGCCATCCCTTCCTTCGGCGGGATGCTCATGGCTCTCATTATCGTCTTTGTGGTTCCGGTCCTCTACTGTGCGATTGAAGAATTCAAGATGAAGCGAAAACAACGCTGAATCCCTGAGCAATGAACGGATTCACCCAACGTTTCGATTGGAACCGCGTACAAATCGGTCGGTCCGCATCTTCTTTCAGCAACTCCATCGACCCCCATCGGCGCCCCATCGGAAAACAGGTCGATACCGGTTCTCCGGACACGATAAAGGGGTTTTGATATCCATCTGAACGTGAGATTGTGTATATCGCCCTTGAAGCCACCGCAGAGCAAATGGTATATTCCGTACTCACTTCAAACGATCTCGAGGGACCGGGTAGGTTCGGGCATGTTTCGGGGTTAGCATGGGCTTTCTCGGGCCGGCAACCTGCATGCCTTCTTAAGTACATTTGACCGCGAGTGAGCACACTGATGACATCGGAAGAACAAATCGTAGTGGCATGCCCGGAATGCGGACAGCGGGGCGTGGTTCGGGATGTCGCCGATAAAGGCGGCAAGTTGTCCATCAAGTGTTCTAATTGCGGAGCCCGTTTTTCCCACTTATTGGACAGGCGGACCTACCGCCGTAAGGTCCCCTACCCGAGCATACGGTTTGGCCCCTTCGATTTCGACTTCAAGAATCTGCTCCAGCGCGGAGAGCTGATGGATATATCCATCAACGGCATGCGGCTGAGAACACAAACCCATAATCCGCCGCGGGAGTCGGAGCGACTCAGCGTGACATTCATGCTTCCCGGTACGAGTTCGGCGCTGAAGGTAGGCGCCGAGGTGGTATGGGTGCACCACGCCGCCGACGGTTGGCATGAATTGGGCACCCACTTCTTTCACCTGACGGAACATGACCGGCGGAGTATCGGATTCTATCTCATGCCCTGAGCCCGCACGCCGGCTTCGCTGGAATTCCTTCTCACCGTTTCCGGTCCGGCGATGATGCGTATCGGCGGCCCCGGCCACACACGAAGCAATCCTCCAAACAGTGCGGCGACAAACTCGATTGCGTAAGGGGTGCAATGCGATAGCTGCTAACAACTACACAAACTTTGAGGAAATGGCGTGCTGTGTGGAAACCAATAATCCGTGCCGCACCCGAAGCATGGACGTAGATCGCCTTCTGGGCGAGTCGCAAGGACCTGTTCCGGATGGGCCGCCGGGTAAAACCTTCCTTGGGAAATGCGAAAATGGTAAACTATTTTTTACCCAGCAGGCGTAGGGCGCATCAACGGCTTGAGAGAGGAACAGCGCCAAAGAAAAGAACAGCTGTAAAGTATTTTTTACCCGGCATTCCCCTACCCATGCTCCAATATACGGCTTGAAGCCAGGACTTCAAGCGGGTTTAACCCATCCACCGAAAGGCCATATTGTGGCATGGATGTTGCTTTACTGTAGGGGTAAGAGATAAACAACCCTTCTCTTCTCCTTCCTTTCTTCATACAGGGACCGCATCGTTACGGTGCGGTCCTTTTTTATGGGAGCCTTCCAACGGGGTTTGTCATTCGGTTCTTACCCTCGGACCGGAAACCGTTGGGATTCAGAAGCCTCTTTCACCGCCACGCCAACCGTGCTCCCCGATAAGCGGAACGAAGGCCACTCCCATCAGTGTTTCTTCTTGAAACTCCCCGTCAAGACTACGGGTCACTCGAACCAGGGTTTGACTCAATTCGTTACGCCCCACCGGCATCACCAGAACGCCGCCCAAATCCAGTTGTTCCGTCAAGGGTCTTGGTATATGGGGACCGCCCGCAGTCACCATGATGCCTTGAAAAGGGGCCATGGAGTCCCACCCCCTCGTGCCGTCAGCCTGCAAGCAATGAATGTTCCCGTACCCGAGTTCGTCAAATCGTTGACGGGCCCATTCCACGAGTTCCGGCACTCGTTCTATCGTAAACACCTCACCGGCAATGCGGCTGAGCAAGGCCGCTTGATATCCCGACCCGGTTCCGATCTCCAGAACCCGCTCTCCACCTTTCAGTTTGAGGGCCTCCGTCATGTAGGCTACGATGTAAGGCTGCGAGATGGTCTGACCGTATCCTATAGGCAGCGGTCGGTCGTCGTAAGCCTCACTCCAGAGTTCCCGCGGCACGAAGCGGTGCCTGGGAGTTTCTCTCAAAGCCCGCAGCACCTTTGGATCGCGTACCCCGCGTCGTTCGATTTGATCTCGAACCATGCGTTCTCGATCATCTCGATAGGCATCCTCATGATCTCCCGAACTCATGATGCCCTCCCCTTGAACTTCACATACCCGGCTCCTGGGACGAGGTTGAGGATCTTAGGGTTCATTTCGGACACGCTCTTTCACACACCCTTTCCTCAACCCGACGCAGTACTTTCCCCGATACCCTGCGTCCTCCTCAGGATTCGATTCCATCGCTCCCTTTTAGTCCGCCGGTCAGTGAATCCACATCGTAGCCGGCGCGCCCATAATCCTCCAGGGCCCGCTCCTGCAGTCCCGGATTTCCCGAACGGGCCGAATGCTTGTCCGCCAGTTCAGCGGCGTGGCTCCACATTCCGGCTCGTTCGTAGTCGGCCAACATCCTCTCCACTCGTGCGTTCTCGGGAGAAGGCTCCACTACGGCGGCACGGCATCGTGAAATGATGCGCTTTACCCGGACACCGCATTCCGGACAGCATTCAATTGGAGGATCCCGAAGACTCTGCAATGCTTCGAATCCTCGAGCACACCGAATACAGCCCGATTCGATGTCCTCCGAAACATATTCATAAATGGGCATTACTCTATCTTCCTCTTCCTGGACGCGTCCTCACATTCAAACACTTAAGCCCGCCAGGAAGCCCTGCTCCACGGCATCCCCTACCGTGCCGGGCCGAAGCGCATCTCCTATCAGGGAAACGCGGTCTCCAAAAGATTCCTTCAGAACGGTGTAGACCCGATCTTCCGGTCTGGATCCCACGGCAAGGACCACCGTGTCGGCATCGAACAGACGTTCCTCTCCCTCCGCGCTTGCACACAAGACCCCATCGTCCCGGATCTCCTTGACCGTGATCCCCGTCGCCGCCTTCACTCCGAACAACTTCAACTTTTTCAATGCGATCCAGCGGGTGCTGGGTCCGATGTTATGTCCCAATCTGGGGAGCATCTCGATCACTCTGACGGTCCGGGTGCCTCGGGTCATGAGCGTTTTGAGCAGATCCACGGACTCGGCGCCATGGAGCATGAGAAAATACAGTTCTTCCGGGCTGATGGTACCCTCTCGGGCAAGGGCCACGGCGGCTTCCACGCCTACAGCCCCTCCCCCGATGATCACCACGTTACGTCCCACCACTCCCTCACCCTGCAGCACGTCCCAGGCCTGCAACACGTTAGGCCGATCCGCTCCCGGTACATCCAAAGGCGCGGGACGCGCACCGGTGGCAACCAGGATTCGATCGAAACGGCCCAGATCGAACCCGTCATCCTGCACATCTGTCTGGAGAAAGACTTCGACTCCGAGGCGATTCAAACGGCATTCATAGTAAGCGGGAACCGACTCGAATTCCGGTTTTCCCGTAACTCGGGGCCACCAAGCGGTCTGCCCGCCCAAACCCGCGCTCCGTTCCACCAAGGTCACCTTATGACCTCGTTGCGCCGCCGTACAAGCCGCCTCGCATCCCGAAGGACCTCCACCCACCACCAGGACTTGCCCGGGAAGCTCCGCGGGAAGCACCTCCCACCGGTATTCGTTTCCTGCTAGAGGATTCACCACGCATCCCACGGGTCTCATAAGAAATACGTGATCAAAGCATTTCTGATTGCACGCCACACACTTTCGTATGGATTCGGCGGCGCCCGACCGCGCCTTCGCCGGGAACTCCGGATCGGCTATCAAGGCTCGAGCCATGCACACCAAATCCGCCATGGAGTAACGAAGAATCCGTTCGGCAAGTTCCGGCGTATTGATGCGATTGGACGCCGCCACCGGAATACTTACCGCTTGGCGAATCCCTTTGGCCAGATAGGCATACCCTCCCGGAGGAAGATCGTGGGTGATCTGCGGCACGCGGGTCTCGTGCCAGCCGCCCGTAACATTGATCCAGTCCGCTCCCGCATCCTGAGCCGCCTTGGCGAACCGGGCGCTTTCAACATTGGTGTGGCTTCCAGGCACAAAATCATTTCCCGCCACCCTCACCCCGATACAAAAGTCCGCTCCGACCCGACTCCGAACCGCCTGGATCACCTCCACTCCGAAACGCATACGGTTCTCGATGGAGCCTCCATATTCATCGGTTCGGCGGTTTATCACGGGCGAAAGAAATTGGGGAATCAGATACCCGGCCGCCGCCAGAATCTCCACCATATCAAATCCCGCCTCTTTGGCCCGTTGCGCGGCATCGGCGTAATCCCGGATCACCATCCGGATTTCCTCCGGGGTCATTTCACGCGCTTCTTCTTTGGTGAACGCGGAGACGTGCGTCGACGAACTTATAGCCTGGCGGCCGATGAAGGCGGAATGAGCGTACGCACCCGCCATGTATAACTGAACGGCCACCTTGGAGCCTTCTTCCTTGCATGCGGATGCCAACCGCCGAAGACCGGGTATTCGGCTATCGTCTTCGATGCCGATCATGTGGAACCCACCCGCCCAGGCATCGATGGCGCAACCTCCTGCGATGATCAAACCCACTCCTCCACGAGCGCGTGTCCTGTAAAACTCAACGATCTGGTCTGTCACGGCTCCAGAAGGGGTATGATTCAGATGTACCGCGGGCATCACCATCCGGTTGGGCAGGTCCAGCTTTCCGACAGAAATGGGTTCAAAGAGTCGCGGATATTTCACGAATTTTGCTCCTTTTTCTTACATCCGGTTCAAGAGTCTCCCCCCAGTTTTCCGCACACTTCGCAACCGGGATCTCGGGCCGCTTCTGTTTCTGAGAAGCGCATGGCGTTGCCGTCGTATACCAACAGGCGACCCATCAGAAGTTCCCCCATTCCCGTGAGGTATTTCAACGCTTCCGTAACCTGGATCAGTGCAATGATCCCCGGCGTGGTTCCCAGGACGGGAAACGGCGCTTTCTCGGAAGACTGAGGAAAGATACAGTTCAGACACGGCGTCTTTCCAGGCACAACGCACGTGACCATGCCGTCCATTCCATGAATTCCACCATAGATCAAAGGGATTCCGAGCTCCACCACGGATCGGTTCAAGTGGTGACGGGTTTCGAGATTGTCCAGCGCGTCCAGAATAAGATCGCAATCGCTGATCAGTACGGGCAGATCGTCGGCTTCGAGACGTTTTCGAACCGCTGTGATCCGGACCCGAGAGTTCACCCGGACCAGCTTGTCCACAACGGAGTCTACCTTAAAACGGTCGATATCCTCCTCCCAGTGCAATATCTGACGGTTCAAATTGGTCGGTTCCACCCGATCGAAATCCACCGCCATAATCTCACCGACGCCCGCTGCAGCGAGATAAAGCGCCGCAGGACATCCCAGTCCCCCCATTCCCGCAATCATCACCCGGGAATTCTTGACTCGTTCCTGCCCTTCCTCCCCGAAGGCCGGCAGCATGATTTGCCGCTCATATCGAAGCCGTTCGAAGGTATCCAACATCGGCGCTATCCCTCCCGGACCTATCGGATTTCGCCCCCTCTTTCAACAGGGGTCCCTCCGACGAAAGGATCGTAGAATCGCAATGATCGTGACGCCCCCTTACCAAAACCCTCAACTCCGGATGCGTTTTCGAAGCTTGCGGAACTACTCCTTCACCGGGCCGACAGAAACAAGGTACAGCAGAGCGCTTGGTCGGCTCAAGCCCAACAACTGTTCGCCTTCCTCGTCGTAGAAAGCACCGATACCGCAGGCGCCGAGATTCAGGGCCGACGCGGCAAGATAGATACGTTGAGCCATACGTCCCGATTTGATCATCACGTACCGAAATACCCTGGGTCCATATCTGTCTTCAAGATCCGTCAGATCCGCGTGGAACGCGAAGACCATGGAGGCCTTTCGTACCCAGGTCTGGTTAAGACATACACGGCTCAGGGCGTCCCGAAAATCCCCCTGCCGCATCCGAATCATCTTGCCCGTGTGCGCATAAAGTCGATAGATACCCGCTTCCAGTTCCGTCCCACCACCCAGCACCAGTTCCACCTCGGGTCCGGGCGCATCGAATAATCCGTTGCCGTTGGCGGAGAACGCCAAGTATAGCAACTCACCCAGTACTCCTTCACCCAGAGAGGTGTCCACGTAATTCCGCTTCGAGCGACGGCTTCGAACCACGTCGCGGAAAGAAACCTGTTTCGAGTTCCCGCCCGCCCGCGGGAAATCCAATCCTTCCGATTCGGGGGCGCGGGCGAGGGGCGCATCATTCCGGTGGGTTACCGCCAATGCCTTACCGGTTTCCTGGTGAACCGCCTGAATGCGGGCATACGTTTCCACCTCGGGAGCCAGTGGGGACGGCTTGGCTCGAATAGCGGGAATCGGGTCCGGAGATGCGCCTGCATCCACCTCAGTCTGGGCCGATAATGCTCCAACGACGGCTATGGTGGCCTCCTCATCAGGCCCCCCCCCGATGAGGGTATCCGCGGCCGTATCCTCGAAGTCTACCCACCAACCGGCCGGGATCCCATGTGCATGCATGGCGAGCAACAAGTTCTCCAGCAAATGGCCTCCGTCCAGAAGGCAGTAACGGTAGGCTCTTGCTTTGTATTTCCAGGCGCTCCGGAAGAACACGGAGGACACCAGGAAGGTTATTCGAGGAATGCGCGACTGGGCGGATTTCAGGACCTCCTCCCTCAAAAAAGAAGACAAATCTCCCTTTCTGAGAGGGGTCAGGGCTTGTCGGGCCAGTGTATAATGGTGGAGTCCGTCCTCAATCCCCCGCACCCCATAGGTAACACAATACACCTCTAGAGGGTACAAGGCCCCGGCCGAAGGGTACGCTCGAAAATAAAAGGCGCCTTCTCCTTGCCGGATCTCCGCCGTAATACCCGCAGCCAGGTCCAGAACGGAACCCAGAAGCTCCGAGTCCGGGGTAACCCCTGTGCGTTCCGGAACGCGGCCCAGCATCACATCGCCCGCGGAATGCTCTGGAGTTCGGCTGTTCTCCGAAATCTGAATGATGGGTTCATTCGGATATTCTCGGAACGTGGAGGGCCGATTCAGCCAATCCAGGCCTCCACCCGGAAGACGGTTCCGACGGTATCCGGTGTCTTTCAAGTATGCGTCGCCTACAGAATTCATGCTCGGTATCCTCAAATAAGTCGATTTAGCGCCTTCGTTGAAAAATTCGGCTGCCAAGAAGCCGGTAACCCGCGCCCCGTCGGGAGTCAGGAAGAGACAGGGCGGGCCTCGAACCCGAAAGCGCCCGTTTCGGGTGAATCCCGCTCACACTTCGGGCATTCTGAAACAGGAGTCGATCAAAAACTCCTTTACTCCGCATGTCGCAGCAAGTAGCCTATCCGTAACTTATAGAAATCACAGCCCCATCCCTCGTGTGAGGCGTGGGGTTGAAAACTCGAAAATCGTCTTTGGCAAGTTTTTCCTCCGGCCTTTCCGTAAAGGCGGCGCGGTCTCCACTGAAAACACAAGAGGGCTTTTATGAATTTTAGCACTATCCTTTACCAGGAAAAAGGGTCAATCGCCACAGTAACTCTCAATCGTCCGGATTCAATCAATGCCTTGTCCCTGGAAACCATCGAAGAAATCATGTCCATACTTAAGGACCAACAGGCCAGAGACGATGTATCCGCTCTCGTATTCAACAGTTCCGGCAAGAATTTCTCCTCGGGTCATTTCCTCAGGGAACTGGTCCAAGGGGATCCCAGGACTTACCGACAAGTATTCGCTCGGTGCTCCGAAATGATGGAAACCATCCATCGGCTGCCCGTTCCGGTCATCGCATCCGTGCGAGGAGCGGCGTTTGCGGCGGGATGCCAATTGGTGGCCGCCTGCGATTTGGCCGTAGCCTCGGAAACCGCACGTTTTGCCACGCCAGGAGTCCGAATCGGGCTTTTTTGCGCTACGCCCATGGTGCCTCTCACTCGATGTGTGGGACGAAAGGTGGCTTTGGATATGCTCATTTCGGGCCGAGTTCTCTCCGCTGCCGAGGCTCTGGCTCATGGCCTGGTGAGCCGGGTGGTAACCGACGACCGCCTGGAAGAAGAGACCCGCGCACTGGCGGAAACCATTGCAGGGTATAGCCGCTCGGCTCTCCGATCCGGCAAGGCCGCCTTCTACCGACAAATCGAGATGGGTGAGCACGAGGCGCTATTCTATACCCGAGAAGTCATTGCCCACGACTTGTTGAATCACGACGCTGTGGAAGGAATCACTGCTTTCCTGGAAAAAAGGAATCCCGAGTGGCGGCACGATTGAGTCAACGGGGCTCGGAAATCATTTCGTACAGAGTGATCTCCAGGGGGCCGGCAAGCAGATCCGCCGCCTTTTCTTTGAAGGCGGTGAGGTGCGGCGTGGCCAAATGCGCATCCAATGATTTCCGATCCACCCAGTTTTCGTAAAACATGAACATCCTGGAATCGTCCCTGGATCGGTGCAGATCGTAGTTGATGCATCCCGCTTCCTGTCTGGTCGGAGGGACTAACTCCATCAGCGTGCGCTCCAGTTCCTGCTCCTTGCCGGGTTTCGCCTCCAGTACGGCCACTACGGTCAGCATAGCGCTCTCCAGATCCTCGATAGCGGAACTTCGTGGAAGGTTGTGCCGGGAACAACGGTTTTCCTTGCTCCCGGCACCTTAATCTTGCACGGATATGCAGCCGGAGTCAAGAAACTCACAAGAGAAACTCACTGCGGACAAAGGCGTGTAACAGCCCGGCGGAATACCGCTTTTCCGTGTCTTTGGAAGGGACTTGCCGGAAGAGTAAAGGCCGGGCCCGGACGCGTGACCCCACAGCACCTGTTCCGGTAAACCGCGGGCCAGGCGACGGATTGGAACTCGTTCCCATCGAAGACGGTGAGGACGGCGCAGAACCCAAAGCCCACATTTTTGGACTCTAGCAGACTGTTGAAAAACGCGATCTGCTGCGTTGCGCTTCACCCTTCGTTATTGCGGCGTACTCTATGTACGCCTCATTCCTCAGGATTTGCGCGCCTTGCATCTCATCGTTTTTGAACAGCCTGCCCGAACTGCTGTTTATCAACGGACTGATAGGATCCTGCGCCTAAGAACTACACGTTGTCAATCAGTTCGGGCGAATCATCCCATCCAATCACAGCTGCCGCATGAAGGACACAAGATCCGTTTTTTCCTGCTCGGTCAAATTGAGTTGCAGAACCAGATTGAAGAATTCCACAGTATCCTCAAGGGTCAGCAACCGGCCATCGTGAAGGTAGGGCGGTGAATCCTTGATGCCCCGCAAGGGAAAGGTTTTGATCGGACCGTCGGCACTCGCTTTGCGCCCGTTGATCATTCGGGGGGAAAAAAACCGCTCCACTTTCAGATTGTGCATCAGGTTGTCGGTATAATACGGAGCAGGATGGCACTCGCCGCAAGCGCCCTTGCCGAAGAAAACTTCCTGCCCCCGCATCTCGGACTCACTGGCCTTTCCGGGGTCCAGTTTTCCCAGGATACCCAGCTTCGGCGCCGGCGGAAAGTCCAACAGCGCCTGGAACTCCGCCATCGCGTGCACCTGGTGACCGCGGTCCAGGATATTGAGGCCCTTCTTGGCGGCAATCACCGGATCGCCGTCGAAATAGGCGGCTCTCTGCTCGAACTCCGTGAAGTCCTCCACACTCTTCAAGGCTCGCTGTGATCCGAACAGACGCTGAACATTCACTCCGCGGAGGGGTGGGGTATCGATCCGATGCCGAAATTCCTGTGGGCGGATGTCCCCCACCAGATGGGTCGAGGCGTTTGTGTGCCCATTGGCATGGCAGTCAAGACAGGACACACCCAGACTCGGGCGTTCCGAACGGCGATCTTCGGTCAAGTTGAACTGCTGCTGCGGAAAAGGAGTCACCAGCAAACGGAGCCCTTCCAATTGCTTGGGATTCAGTATCCCGTTGAAAAGCTCGAAAAAATTCTGGACGGTGACCAACTGTCCCTGTGAAACATCTCCAAGATCCGGCCGCGTAGTCAGAAAAATCGGCGCGGGGAACTCAGGCAGGAAATGATCCGGCAGGTCGAAATCCAGATCAAAGCGTGTCAGGTCCCGTCCTTCCTGCTTCTTGATTTCGTCAATATGAAACGTGGGAAAAACCATCCCGCCCTCGGGATGATTTGGATGCGGAAGCGGGAAGAACCCTGCCGGAAATAGATCTTTTTCGCGGATTTCATCGGGAGTCATGGCGGAGAGCCTTTCCCAGGTCACACCCTCGGGAAGCTTTGCACGAACGCCCTCCTGAATCGCCTTTCCCCTCGACATGGTTACGCCCTGGGCAGGGCGGTTGCTCATATCGTAACGTTCGTTGAGCAAATCCATCTGACGCTGCATCACTTCCGGCTTCGCGGCTTTCATCCGCGCCATGACGTCGGCGAAGTCTTCCTGAATAACCACCGGTGCGTAGCTCGATGTTTTCATTCCGGAATGCCCCACCGCAGTCACACCCAATAGGGCAACGACCGCCGTGAGGACCGGCGCCCACAGCCGACTTGATCTGGAAATCGGTTGTCTCATGCGTGCATCCTTTCTTTCTCAATTCCTTGGGTGATGGTTATTGGGTCAACCGTCTCGAAAGCAAACGCCCCGGAACTCTCCCGGGAAATCCCACGGACGCCTTTTATCGCAACCTATTGACCGTCCCGGCATGGATTCGATCCACTTACGCCTCTGCGTCGGACATACCTCGGAGAAGTCACGAGCGGCAATGTGGGAACTCATGAAACCGTCTCTTCAGGGTAGCAGGCCGAATAGTAAACACCCACATCTCGACCCGTCGCAGGCAGGAATGTTATCTGGAACTTCCATCCACCGAATCCGTATTCGCCTCGTCCGCAACGATCCAGCGGCCGAAGTCGGCGTATTAGAACCACTCTAATTGCGCTTGGACGGCAAGTCAATCGTCCATCGGAATCTTTCCCCCGGGGCACGCACCTTTCTCTTTTCCTTTCGGTATGTTACCCGATCGTTGATGAACAGACTGTCACGGATATCTTGATTTTGTCCAGCTTTCCGGGTATCTATCGATATTCCCACGTGGTCCTTCGAGCGTGGTTCGTATAGACCGGCAGAGGATAAAAGCCTTCATCTCCGTGAGCCTCAACGAGCATTTTCAGGAGGATGTCATGAGTGGTTGCCGCTTGAGTTCACGCCTCATTCAACAAACGACCGACTTTCATGGACATTGGTGTCCGGGCTTGGCCATCGGTATCCGTGCCGCCGAATGGGCATTGAATGAGATGGGCAAATCGCCCGACGAGGAAATCGTCGCGGTTGTGGAAACCGATATGTGCGGCGTGGACGCTGTCCAGTTCCTGGTGGTCTGTACCTTCGGTAAAGGAAATCTGATTCACAGGGATTACGGCAAGAACGCCTTTTCCTTTTATCGGCGCAGGGACGGCAAGGTTTCCCGCCTTGTCGCCCGGCCCGGGCTTCACGGAGAAGCAGGACAGATGATGGCGCGGCTTAACAGAAAAATGCACGTTGAGGGATTGACACGGGAAGAAGAAACCATCCGGGAGGAAACCCGTGAGAACATTTCCCGATGGATCATGGAACAGGAACTTGAGACGCTCTTCGAGATGAGGATCCCGACTCAACCGGTACCCAAGAAAGATCGGATCATGTCCAGTCTGATTTGCGAACACTGTGGTGAATCGGTCATGGAGAGTCGTATTCGGCGGTGGGATACAAAGTTTCTCTGCATCCCATGTTTCGAAGACGCCGAGGTGCGTTCTTGACGTATGCCCGCAGCGGGCGGCGAGTCGTTGCCGAGGCCGATTCTGCAATGACTTCCTGACCGTCGAGTTATGACTTCATGGCGGATTGGAGTCCGGGCTATCCTGAATTCAGGGATCCGGCATTAAGCGAGTGAGTAGACACGGAATTTCCTCATGGTATTTGTCCCGAATCCATTGGAGATGTGACCTGCAGATGGCTATCTCGGTTAACGGCTTGAAAAAAAGCTTTGGAAAAATCCACGCGGTTGCCGGTATCTCGTTCGATGTCCATCGGGGGGAGATGTTCGGCTTTCTGGGTCCGAACGGGGCAGGCAAGACAACCACGATCCACGTGCTGACCGGTTTGGCCCGTCCGGATGCCGGGACCGTTCGAATCGGCGGCATCGACTGCACGCAGGATCCCAAGGCCGCCCAACATCTGATCGGTGTCGTTCCCGATGAAAGCACTCTCTATCCGGAATTGACGGGCTTCGAGAACCTTTGTTTTTGCGCGGCGCTCTACGGCATATCCAAGAGCGAGCGCCGGGCGCGGGCTAGGAGTCTGATGGATACATTCGGTCTTGTCGACGCGGCGGATCGGAAGTTCGGAGGATATTCCAAAGGCATGAAGCGCAAGCTCACCATCGCCGCAGGAATCATTCACCGGCCGGAAATCCTTTTCCTGGACGAGCCCACTACGGGAATCGACGTGGTCAGCGCAAGACACATCCGTCAACTCATTGGAGAGCTGCACCGAGCCGGAGCGACCATCTTTCTCACCACCCACTATATCGAAGAAGCCGAGCGCCTATGCGACCGCATCGCGTTTCTCGTGTCAGGTCGGATCGTGGGCATCGACACGGTAGAGAGTCTCCTGCAACCGATTCAGGATCAACACATCGTGCAGATTTCCTGTGCGAATCCAATGGATGAAATCCCTGCTGACCTCTTGAAATCCTTTCCGAATGTCCAATTTCAGAGCTTCGGCCACGGATCGATTCGGGTGGAGGCGCGTCAGCCCGTACGGGTCGGGGCGCTGGTGCGCATTCTGGAAGATCACGGCATCGAGGTAAGCGAGGCCCGAAAAATCCGGCCCTCACTGGAAGACGTCTTCGTGCAAATCACAGGGATCGAAGCGGACGCCATGCGAAAAGAAAGGGAGAAAGCGGGAGGAGGCGCTGCATGAAACGCTGGATCGCCTTCTGGAACATCGTTCTCAAGGACATGCGGACGTATTACTTAAAGCCGCCGAACATCAGTTGGGGCCTGATCTTTCCGCTCGCATGGACCGGCATGTTCTTCATCAAGTCCGGCAGTGGATTGGAAACCATTCTGACACTGCTCCCGGGATTGGTTGCCGTATCAATCTTGTTCGGGACCACGTCCATGTTGGCCGTAACGGTCACCTTCGAGAAGAAGAACCGCTCCTTCGAACGCCTGCTGCTCGCCCCTATTCCCCTCAACCTTCTGATGCTGGCAAAGACCGGCGGCGCCATTCTCTTCGGTACGGCCAACGCTTTCGTCCCTATTTTCATGGCTGCGTTCTTGGTGGATCTCTCTCACGTGAGGTGGATCGCGATCTTACCCGCCATTTTTCTGATCGCCGCGGCGTCGACCTTCCTGGGCCTTTTCATCGCCGTTGCCGTGAGTGAGGTGTTCGAAGCCCAGACCTTTTCCAACTTCTTCCGCTTCCCCATGATTTTCCTGTGCGGACTGTTCTTCCCTGTGGAGAAGCTTCCCGTGTTCATCCGGCCGCTATCTTATTTCATGCCGTTGACTTATGGAGCCGACGTGCTCCATGGGGCCGTTCACGCCGGCAATACCATGCCTTACGCTCTCGATTTCTCCGCCCTGGGCGCATTCTGCGTGCTTCTGTTCGCGGCCAGCCTCTGGAACATTCAGCGTAAATGGATTCTCTGATTCCGGTGGAAACGCCGAAACGGCGTAAAACGAGGACGCGCCGACATGATACGGGATTCGGGCGGCTCACAAGAACCACGAGGAAAAACGTGCCGCTCGATCCGGTTCAAACAGTTGGGTCGTGCTTCTGAATCGAGTCCGAATCACGTGCACTCCGATTCATTGTACCAGCACCGGCGAAGGAGACATACCCGCCTGTGGGACCATCTTCTCCAAATCCTGCATGGCCTCCGGGGGACCTATGAAAACGATGAGGTTCTTCTGGTAGCTTCGTTCCGGCGGTATTTTCCGGGGCGCCAGTTCCCAGTCGCCCATAACGTAGCTGAACAGCAGGGTTTCCCCTTGACTCTCCAAGAAGCCCTTGGAACGCACAACGGCCTTGGGAATCCGCGCCACCAATTCCTTGAACTGCTCCACGGTGTTCCCTTCCCAACGGTATACGGCGGAGAGAAGTCGATCCGGAGGCGTGACTTCCGAGGCGGGATCGCTCAAAAGACTCTCAGCATAGGCCTCCACTTCCTCGGGAGTCATGAGAACTTCGGAAACCAAGTCCGATGCGGCCTCCTGGACTTCTTCCGAGAACACCAGACCGGACAAGTCGATATTCGCATAGGTGGTCTCATAAATGACCGGATCGGGACGATGCTGCTTCACCACATCCTTGATACGCTCAATGGTGGGACGGTCCGCCTGATCGATCTTGTTCAAGAGAAACAACGTGGAGGAAGCAAGCTGCTTGTCAATGGACTGAAACGCTCCGTGCGCTCCCAGGAAATGCGCGGCATCGATCATGCAGATCTGCTCTTTGAATTCAAACCCATTACTGAAGATGGGTAACTTCAAATCTTTCTTGAGGTCCGAGGGATTGGCCACTCCCGTGGACTCAATGAACAGAATATCAGGCCGGATCTCTTTGGAAATGGCGTAAAGGCCTTTGACGAAGTCGGTCTTCACGCAGGCGCAGAAGATGGATCCTTTGCTGATCTCCAGCATCTCGAGGTCCTCGTTTTCGACAAGGGTTCCATCCACTCCGACCTCACCGAACTCGTTCATGAGGATCATCAATTTCCTGTCCGGGGGAAACTGCTTGATGAACCGGTTGAGCAATGTGGTCTTCCCGGATCCCAGGAAACCGGTGATCAGGTACACTTTGGTCGTTCCGCTCATAAACTTACATCCTTTTCTGAAGTTCCTGACGGATCTCTTCTTTGCTCAAAACCTTTCCAACGGAAATCACATTCTCGTCCACCACCAGGGCGGGTGTGACGAACACGCCATACTTGGCAAATGCGTCCAAATCTTTGACCTTTACGACTTCAGGCCTTTCCCCCTCCTTCAACTCGGAAACGGCTTCAAGTGCATTCTCGTAAAGTTGTTCACAACGTTTGCATCCCGGTCCCAGGACTTGTATTTTCATGTCGGCGACCCTCCTTCCGCAGTGTTCGGTTTTCCAAACGCAGGCCACTCAAGAGCGAAAGACACAGGCCTTCAATTTTTGGACGAAGGCTTCTCCCCCAACCTTGAAACTCACGAAAGCCAGCCGGGTTTCCTGGGAGCCTTTCCAATCCATCCAATCCCCTTTGCCTCCCACCAAATTCAGCATGACCGTCCGGTCGGGAAACCGCACGCTCCCCTTGATTCGAAACACCTCCCAGGGCAGTTCCTCCAGGAAGCGCCGGAAACACGGCTCGTCGAGAGGACGAGACTCGCTGAACGAAAAGGCCGTAAATCCCGATGTGCTGTTTCGTTCCGAAGCCGCCTCCGGCATCCTCGAAGCCATGGATGGATCCTGCGCTCCAACGCCCGGAGCAGGCGGAGCGATAACACGGAAAAAAGCATCCGGCCTGAGACCGAACTCCTTTGTCCCGGAAACATTCCAGAGGCTTTCGGGATCCACGGCGCACTGGACGGTAGGCAGCACTCGGCAACCCGGAAACATTTCATGAATCTCTTTCAACAGCTCCGGAACCTTGTGAGATTCCAGCAGGTCGACCTTGTTCAGAAGAATCAGATCCGCTTTCCGGAGTTGATTGAAAAACAAAGGGCCGAACACGTCGCGGGCTTCCCAGTATTCGGCGTCCAGCACGGTAACTATCTTGTGAATTTCCAGGCGATGTACCAGGTCCGGGTGAGTCAGCGCTTCGATGACGCCTTCAGGATCGGCCACTCCTGTAGCTTCCAGGAGAAGCCTGCCCGGCTCAAACCGACTCAGAATCCCCTTGAGGGACTCCACCATATCCGCCTTGAGGGTGCAACACACGCACCCGCTGGCCAGTTCCACCACATCGGACCCCGCATCCTGAAGCAGGGATCCGTCGATGCCCACCTCCCCGAACTCATTGACCATCACTACCGTATCCGAGAGGTCGGTCTCCCAGGAAAGAATGCGTTTCAGCAGCGTTGTCTTTCCGGCGCCCAAGAAACCAGCCAACACCACGGTCTTTGTTCTCGAAGATCCATCCGGTTGTCTAACTTCGGTCATGAGAGGATTCCCTTACAGCCCACTGCGAAACGAGCCACCCACAAGCCGGCCGAGCGGCGGCGCCGAACGTGCATGAAACCTCCGAAATGAAGCACACATGGCGCGCCTCAGGTTGCACGGGTTCATCCGCTTATCAGGGGAACACGGGTTCCGCCGAAGACATTCCTGGAGGCAGCACCACCACGTTGCGGCAAAACCAACAGACGCCCACTCCATGACCCGAGGATCCCAGCCGGCCCCATGCGGATTCATAGGCCTCGAAGGATGCTCCCAGGCGTATGCGATCCACTCGGTCCGGAGGCTCCAACGGACGAATCCGATCCATTTTACCGCAATAGGGACAACGGACACCGAACAACGCATACTCCATGTCCGGCAATTCCTTCTCCAAGGCCACCGACTTCAACGATTCCGCTGCAGCAAATCGATCCATGGTTGCGGACTCCTCTTCCGATTCACTCTCACCATATCCCCAATGCGAAGCACTTCAACGAGTCAACAACACTTGTAGAGCCGAAGCAAACGCTTATCCATGACAAAATGAAATTTCATCCAGGAACTCCCGTCAAAGTGCGTGCGCACTCCGTGAACCGTGTCCGCGACCTCGACAGTGCTCCTCAAATGCGTAATCATGATCAGCTGTCTTTTCTGTGCCAGGGTTCGGAGAACATTGGACATGTTTCGATGATTCGTCCAGTCCAGCGAGGGCTCCACTTCATCCAGGAGATAGAAGGGGCTCTGGAGTTGATTGAACAAAGAAAGCTTCAATGCCAGGGATGCGACGGTCTTCTCGCCCCCGGAGATGAAGCGGGCCAACTTGGACCCTTTATCGCGGAAAAGAATCTCTATTTCTATCCCCGGACTTCCGTTGAACTGTTCGACGTATAATCGTGCATCTCCACCTTCCGGCATCAATCCCCGAAGCAAGAACCGAAACTCCTCGGCCAACTTCAGGAGCCTCTCTTCGGTGGAAGGATCTCCCGGCGACTCTCCGGTAAACCGAAAAAAATGCTCGTACCGGTCTTCGGGAGACATCTCCAGAATGTCGTTCAACTGTTCCTGCCGCACCAGCGTCTTCAATGCGTCTCCCAGCCCCAGCTCATAAAGCTTCAGCCGATACGATCGAACATCCGTCAGGTCATCGTTGATTCGGTAGCGTTCCTCGCCGGACCTCAGCAATTCACGGGAAACCGTAACCGATTCCGCCTCTTTTCCGGTACCCTGTTTAAAACGTAACCGGACCCGAGCGCAATCGGCGGGGGGATGATCCTTGCCTCCAAAATACAGTAGATCTTTCACGGCATAACAGCGCAGCTTCTTCAGGTTCTCTTCTCCCAAAGCCCAGGTGATCGCATCCAGAATGTTCGATTTGCCCACACCGTTGTTGCCGATGATCACCCCGATTCCGGGATTGAAGTTTACGGTCACTTCTTCCGCGTACGACTTGAATCCGTTTGCGGAAACCTCCTCCAGGAAAAGCATGATGCACTCCCCTATCCCGTGAGTTCGAACCCCTTTTTCGGCTCCCGATTGTCGACGGCTCCTTCAATCTCTCCACACCCTATCGGCAGAGGCGCCTATTCACCCGGTCGTTTAGACATGGGAACCGGACGTTCCGTCAAATCGCCCAGTCCTGCCCCTCCATACGATCCCCACCCGGTTGCCCCAAAAAGAAGAAACCCGAGTCAGTCTCCGTACCTATCCTTTATGGCCTGGATCAACTCCTCCTGGGGAGGGATGGCGGCCACGAATACCAGTTCTCCGTTCAGAGCTATACTGGGCAGACTACGCGCCCTCAATTCCTTGAAGCGCTTGATGCCTTCCCGGGTGCGCATATCCCATTCCCGGATATCGATCACCTCTAAAATATCCTGCGGTAAAGCCTTTACCGACTCTGCCATATAAAAGCAGGCTGTTCATTGCTGAAAGTCGGTCAGCAGCACGTCCACCACAACCTTCTGCATGATCGTATTTTCCTTTCTATTGTCGTCCCGGAAAAGCCGTTCAAGAATCCAACCGCACAAATGAAACGGCCACCCCGTCTCCTCGATTTTCCAACAGGGTGACCCAACCGTTCCCTTCGTCACTCAAGGATCCCACGTTTATAAAATCCACGCCTCCAAGCCGTACATGCTTGTTCACTCCCGTGTGGCCGAAAAGCACCATCCGGACGCCGAACTGAGACGTCATGGCCTCCAACGCCGGGAATACGGTCTCATCCCGAAGGTAATCACTCAGATTACTGACCATCAGCAACTCGGTGGAGAATGGGGCGAATTCAGAAAAGCCGTGCAAATCCTGTACATAACCGTCATAAAACAGGAGAACGTCCCTGTTCCCGATGCGACACAGTCGCAGGTGCGGTAATTCCTCAAGAATCGCTCTGGACGAGGGGGCGACCGACATGCTGTCCGATTCGGGAAGATCCTCCCGGCAAGTACGTCCGAATAGGACCCGGTGATCCCGAGGTCCCAGAATACACCGCCATCCCTGTTGGTGGATCTTGTGGATCACCTCGTCATTGTTTGGACCGTCTCCGATCTGGTTGCCCAGACAGAACACCGCATCCAGGTGAGCATTCGCGCTCCAGCGAAGGAAACGACCCAATGCCGGAGCATCGCCGTTGATCTCCGCTATTACCGCAACACGCGAAAAAGAAGAAGGATCCTGGATCACGGATATGGAAGACGGCGGCAACCGCCCTTCCAACGCCTCCCGCAAGGCAAGAGCCAATTGATCCGCACAGGAGGTCTCGTTTCGGCAGGAAATTCCTTTCATGAGGCCAATGAGTTCCCGGACATCTTTCCCCGCCGCCAATTTCCCCACCGCTTCCGCATTTCCGGGACAGCCGCCGCCCAGGAATCTCACCCATTGAATCCGGTTACCGGCCAGTTCGAAGTGCACTTCCCGGGCACACACGCCCTTTGTCTTGTATGCATACATTTCAGAGACCCACGGAACCATCCTGTATGAAGAGCGTATCGAGAATCACGCCGGCCGCTGGAACGGGTGAAAGATAACGAGACGGACGGTGGGCGAATAGGGAAGAATGAGGCCTGTCCATACTATGCCTCGGTGATACCCTCCGGCGTCCTTCGGCGGGCGCCTGGCCGCCGCCTCGGCATCCCCCCGGCAAGAAGCCCGGTCCTCACATAAAGAAACGGCCTGCGCAGGCGGAAAGGTGAAAGGGAGACGTCCTGTATCTCCTTGTTCACCTGTCTGCGAGTCCGCGCCGTCCCGGTATGTGTATTCCCCATCACGGAGTCCCATTCCCTTCTTGAGAAAGGCCCGGCATGTCGATGTAACGCGGGAGAGATCCCCGAAAACCGGGAACGAGCCTTCCTCGAAGCCCGGCGGCGGGCGTTATCGGCTGTCCAGAGCCTCTCGGATAACGGCCTGCAGTTGTGCAGGGGAAGGGGTGTGACTGAAGCAAAGCGTACCGTTTACAAAGACGGAGGGAATAGGGGCGGGTTTCCCAAGACCCTGGGACAGTTGGAAAAACCGCCGGGCGCCGTCCTTCTGTTTAAGCACGACTTTCTCCCACTGAACCTGCCCTCCGAATCCCTCCACCACTTCTTCGACCGCGCGGGCCATGTACACACAAGGGATGCAGTGGTCTCCTTCGTAGATCACTTCAACGTGAATCCGTGACCGGTTCATGGCTGCGATTTCCAGGTATGCCCACTTCTGCTCAAATATTTCTTGATGGCTTCTTCCAATTCATCCAGACGAGGGATGACATCAAAGACCAGCTCCCCATCAAAAAACAATGAGGGTATCGGCGCACATTTCAGCCGCTTCCGCACCTCGTCGGTCCCATACAACGATACGGATAAATCGAAGAAACGCTGGGCGTGGACTTTGTTCTTGACAAAATCGATCAAGGTCCATCGTACCCGACCTCCAAAGCGTGAAGCCACCGTCTCCACCGCTTCCCGCATATAAAAACACTGCGGGCAATGTTCGCCTTGATAGATAATTTCCAGGTGAAGTGCCTGCAACGCTGAAACCACCCGCCTTTCCGAATCCGTGCACGCGTTCTGAGTTCTCGGTGAGAATCCTCATGTTGGCCGCAATCCCCGACCTCCATCGGGTAATCCCAGCGGTCGGTCGGGGGTGCGGGTCATAAACGGGGCTCCATCCTGCTCCGGGTCACACCAAAGGATCCCTTCGGTATCCACCGTAAGCCGGATTTCGCCGAACATCCCAATGGATCACTGGGCCCGGGTCTTCTGACCGGCTCCCGCCTTGGCCAGATTCTCCTGCAATCTCGCGAAGTCGAATCCTTTCTCCCGGAGCGATTTCAGACGCTCCGCGATCTCGGGGGTCGGGGCCCTTTCAGCCATGGCATCCACCAGTTCTTCATACTGAGGGATAATGCTGGGGAAAACCAGATCCCGCTGTATGCAGATGGTGGGGAGCACCTTGCCCTTGAGTTCCAGGAATTTGCCGATTCCCTCTTTAGTCTTGATGGACCATTCCGTGTACTCGATCATTTTTTGAATGTCGTCAGGCAACGCGGCAATGGCTTCCGTCATATAGCCGCATGCCGCGCACTGCACGCTGTCCAGTGTCAGAATATCAATATAGATGGTGTTTTCCCCCATTAGATTCCTCCTTGAGTCCGATTACCAGGAATCCGGGTACGGAGCATAATACTCGTAGTACCAGTCCTTCGCCTCGATCGCCTGCATCATGTGTTCCACCGGAACATCATAGGGCATGTCTCACCCAGGTGCAAAGGTGTACCCTTGCTGCCCTCCGGCGGCAAGGCTCACAATGGCGTCTTCGCGAGGAGAAAGAAGACCCAGGGACAAGGCCAACGTAAGTTTCAGATTCCCGCCAAAACCTACTCCATTCTTGATTGCCAGGTCACGAATGAAGTTCATATTCATCTGTTCATCGATGGCAAAACCGTGGGTGCCGATGGTGGCCACGGAGTTCATCACTTTGGTGGCATCGCCGCAAATGAAGAAAGTCGAGGTTATACCCGCGTCGTGAATCACCTTGATCGCATCCTGCGTGTAAGGCGTTACGAATTCCTGGAAGGTTTGATCCCTAATCTGCGAAGCGACCGGGTCCACGACCGCAATAATGTCACAGCCCATCTCGGCGTAAATCTCAGCCGCCTTTGCTCCCACTTTGCCCGCAAAAGAACACACATCGTGTGCGGACGCCTTGTCTTTGTATACGTCCGTAAATACTTTCACTCCCTTCAGGTGCGCCGCCAGGGTCAACGGGCCGCACAGCAAGCCCATCATGGCGCAGTCCAGTTCATCCAACTGGGGCTTGGCAAGCTGTCCGGCCTTGAAGATCACGGGCCAGCGGCCATCGTTCTTGCCGGGAATTTTGAGACCGGCTTCAGCGACCGTCTTGTCCGAACACGGGTGAGTGGTTACGCTGGGAACGTTGTCCGGCCACCATTTAATGCCGCAACCCATTGAAGTGGCTTCAATCGAAAGGTCAAACGCCAAAGGCACCCCGTCCGCCTTGTATTTCCGCGCTGCTTCCACGGTGCCTTTCGCCAGCAGTTCGGGTGTCTGCATGAACTTATCCGCCGATTCCCCGATCAGAAAAGCACTGTGAACACCCGAATAGGGCACCCAGGGTGGTTTGGGCGTCTTCTTGCCACGGATTGCGTCAATGAGCAGCTGTTTCGCCATATTCAACCTCCCTTAGTTGTTTCGATCCCTGGTTCAGGATCTCTGGAGTCCATCTCCCCCGTCTCAGTATCTTTACCCGCCTCCTTACGGGATGGTTTTGAGATAAGAGAGTTCCCCCGGCATCCACGAAAAAAGATCCCGCTGACAAAACACTCACATTCAAGAAAAGAATCGAGGTACTGGACATACAATCCGGAAACGGTGCGTCCTCAAGTCAAGACGTTCCTCTCCGGGTCATGTCTCTTCAAAAGTAATCCGGACGTCCCGCGGCAAGGCCATTTCCAGCTCGGCTTCAGCCGCTTTGATACACGCCGTGGGTATGGGACAACTGGGGTGAAGCTTGCATGCGGCGGCGATGGTAATCAGTTCGCTTTGTCCATGCGGCCTTCCCAGCACGTCCCGCAACCCCAACTCCTGAAACCGCGTCGAGAGTTTGCGAATCTGTCCGCAGTCCGACTGGATGTGCAACGTCACGGTCTGCTTGTCTTTCCGAACGGCTTCGATAACACACTCAAATCCACAAATCCCAGGATCCACGTGAAGTTTTTTCATACATTCCCGAAAGTCCCCCCCCGCGGACCCTGCGGGAGGGGTTGGTTCTACTTCTGATGAAGAATTTCAGGCGCCACGATGTTTTCCAAATGCGGAAAAGAATCTTTCATATGAGGAATCTGCATGGCCTCCATGAACTGCTGCTGGAAATCCTTCTCCACCGTCAGCTCGACATACTCGACGTTCCTGGACACCCAGTTGGCTTCCACACGCTTTTCCCGGTTCAACAGCGCACAGCGTGCTCCGTCACCGGCTGCGTTCCCCACCGAATGGATCTTCTCGATCTCGCAGTCCGGGAACAATCCCATAACCAGCGCCTTGGTGCGGTCCACATGAGTACCGAACGCTCCGGCGATCTTGATGGCATCCAGGTTATCAATTCCCATTCGGCGCATCATGAGTTTGCATCCGGAGTACAGAGCCCCTTTGGCCAATTGGATCTGCCGGATGTCTTTTTGGGTAATGACCACGTCCCTATTGATGGACGTTTCGTCGGCCCAGGCGATCACAAATTCCGGTTGCTTGTTTTCCGGGTTGACCCGGTACCGATTCGACTTCTGATTCTTGCTGAACCGGCCGGCCTTATCGATAACGCCGGAACGGTACAACTCGGCCAATACATCCAGAATCCCCGACCCACAGATTCCTTTGGTCTTGAGTTTCTTCTTCTCCGCGTACTTGGACCAGGCCTCATGGCCGATCACCTTGTAATTCACCTCATGAGTTTCGGGATCGATCTCGATCCGTTCAACAGCCCCGGGCGCAGCACGCATACCGTAACTCAACTGAGCCCCTTCCAGGGCGGGACCCGTGGCGCAGGACGAAGAAATCATCTTATGCCGATTTCCCAAAACCAACTCGCCGTTCGTCCCGATGTCGATCAGAAGCGCGATCTCGTCCTTCTTGTAAGGTTCCTCGGCGATCAACACGCCCACATTGTCCGCTCCCACGAAGCCGGCTTCGTTGGGAAGCACATGTATGTATGCGGAACGGTTGATCTGAATCCCCAAGTCACGGGCCTTGATGTCCAGACTCTTGTGGACCACGGGCGGAAAGGGAGCCAACCCGACGAATTCCGGATTCAGCTTCAATAGTATGTGGTGCATCGCGGTATTGAACACGATGGTGAAATCCACAATGTCTTCTCTGGACAAACAGGGATATTTGGCCGGATCTTCCTCCTCCGCGGCCCCCTCCCGCGCTTCTTCCGACAGCGCATCCAGATCCTCGTCTTCCTCGGTCTTTTTCTTCTTCCTCTTTTTCGGAGGGTGTGTACCGGCGATGACATCATCGATGATCGTATTCAGGCCCTCGATGATGTCGTTGCTCATTTTTTCAAGCCCGTCCTCGTTCATCATGTGGTACGTGATGCGGGCCATGACGTCTTCACCGTATTTACACTGAGGATTCATCAGAGACCGGGTGTTCAGCACCTGCATGGTGGACAAGTCGCAGAAATAACCCGCGACCGTCGTGGTTCCGACATCCACGGCCAATCCGTAGTATCTCTCCACTTTGCCGGGCAGCACACGGATGACCTCCCGGTCCATCCAGACAAATACGGTCACTTTCCAGTCCTGCTCCCGAAGCGCGGTGGGAATCTCCCGAAGACAAAAGATATCTACACGCAAGTCCTTGAGACCGTACTCACGGGTCAGTTCGTCCTGGATACGTTCAAAGTCGCCCCTCGGCTCCTCGAACGTAGGGGGCACCACCTCCACGCAGTACGCTTTCACCGCGGGATTGTGTTGAATGGGAATGTCCCGGGCCGCTTTGCTGACCACCTGCTTGCCCGCGCGGGATTCTTCGGGCACAAAGACGAGTACGTCATCGAGTACTTTGGCTACGCATCCCAGCCGGTACCCCTGTTCTTTCTCGCCGCCCTTGATAAACTTGTCTTCCTCTTCCTGCCACTCGGACACATGGGATCTCTTGGACTCGATATTGAACTTCTCGAAGTAGCCCTCTTCGATCCGCACCTTGCATTTGCCGCAAACCTTCTTTTCGCCGCACAGGGCTTCGATATCCACACCGATCTCGCGTGACGCTTCTATAAGGGTCAGGCCTTTCTTGACCATTCCTCTGCGCGCGGACGGCTGGAAAATAACCATTGCCGTATCGTCTTTTGCCATTCAGTAGTTCCCTCCCGATATACCGGTCAGCCGTGTGTTCGGACGGTCGTCCATTCCATCACGGAATTATTTCAGCGCGAACACCTTTACCCCTCACACGCGGTCAAGATGAGGGCCCAAGATAGTCTGATCCATCCCCCGATTGCACCGGAATGCGGAAAACCGGATCCGCGTTGCCGCGTTCTTCTCTATAATCCCGGCGTACGAGGTAGGTCTACACGCTAAGGATCGGCGGTTCCCTGCGACACCCATGGCAGGGTCCGGGGCCGACGGCCGCGCCGTCGGTCCCAACCATACTTCCATCTCTTCTCGGACCCTTGTCCGATGCTCGAGTCCAATCTCACGAACGGAGTGATACCCAGTCGGCATTCCCCTAAAGACGACGCCGGGCACTCGGTTCGGAATTCCGGATCAGGCTTTCCCGCGGACCTCACGCAATCGAGCGATCATTTTGATGCCTTCGGAAACCGCATTGCCGGCGCTCTCGGCATATCCATCCGCTCCGAACAGTTTGGTCACGTCACGCGTCACCGGCGCCCCACCCAACATAATCATTACGTTGGGGTTCTTTTCCTTGATCATCTTGATCACTTTCTTCATCCCGAGCATGGTCGTGGTCATCATGGCGCTCATGGCCACGATCTCCGAATCCGTCCGCATCTGTTCCGTAACAAAGTTTTCCAGCGGCACATCGCGGCCCAGATCGTAAACCTCGAATCCGGCCACATCGAACATCATCTTAACCAGGTTCTTCCCGATATCGTGGACGTCTCCCTGAATCGACCCGATCACCACCTGTCCTTTGACATTGGAGCTGTCCTTGGGAACGTGGGGCCTCAGAATATCCAGGCCCGCATACAAGGCATCGGCGCACATGAGCACTTCCGGAACAAAGTACTCATTACGTTCATACAGTTCGCCTACGATCTGCATACCGGCGGCCAAGCCGTCCATAATGGCGTCCAGGGGATTGAGACCCTCTTCCAGAGCCTTGTTACTCCAGGTTTTGACGCCTTCCTCATCGTAATTCACCACACAGTCGCTCAAACCCTGCAAGATTTCTTCTTTCGTCGCCATACATCGATCTCCTTCTACAATAGAATATTTATAGCCTTCCCACGGCGGGGCTGGGCTTCCTGCCGTACTCATGGGTGGTTTCCACGCAAGCCAGCATATTTTCTTCCTTGATATCCGGCCAAAGATCGCACCCCGGCATGACCGCATCTACACCGCTGTCAATGGTCTTTTGGACCGCCTGTACCGCCTCCTCCCGGGTGGTCTCGGGTTTACAGGTCACGGGATAGGTATCCAAATTCCCCATGAGCAGCACGTCGTTTCCCAGTTTCTTCCGTGCTTCGACGATGTTGCACTTGATATCCACGGTGATCCCATGGGCGTGACAATCGGCCATCATCTCCACGAGGGGATCCGTCGAACCACAAATGTGCAGGAGTTTGGGGGCATTCCAGGAATCTATAATGCGGGTCAGGCGGGGTTTGATCATATCCCGAAAAGTCCTCGGGCTCAGCAGGTCCGCAGCAACGCCCGGTTCTCTCAATGTAATATAATCGCATCCGGCCTGGATCCAAGTCTGCCCTTCCACGATACACACATCAGCCATCTTGTCCAGCAGGGCTTCCACTTTGGCCTTTTCCTTGAACACGGACTTGAGCACCATGTCCAATTCCAGAATCTGCCCGATCTGGGTGAACGGCCCCAGGACCCATGCTCCTACGGGATACTCCGGCGCTTCTTTCTTGATGATCTGAATGGCCTGAGAAACCAAAGGCAGTCGCCCCCGGCTCATGATATCCTTCGGGACTTCCACCTCGTCCATGGAGGTCCACCGCTTGTTCGGGATCGTGGGATAAAGAATATCTTCGGAATCTTCATACAGGCTGATCTGGTTTCCCATGGCCTCCGATTCCATACACATGTCGTACGGAACCACCACACAGTCGAATCCCATCAATTTCGCGGACCAGAGAGCCGACATGGCCATCCGTTCGGCGTCCGTATGCACGGTGGGAAACTTGTATCCGGCCTTCTTGATGCCCGGCATGACCACCATTCCCATGCCGCTGAAAAAAGGCATGGTATCGATGGGCTCCTTTCGAATCAGCCTCAGTACACGTTCCTTGGGAGTCAGTTTCGCCATTCCACCCCTCCTTCTCCAAATTGCTTACGGATCATTGAACGCCCCGATTCACTCAAGGTAATCCTGGGGGCTCTCATTGCATTCCTTTGAGCTGCTCCACAAAATCCGGGAACAATTTGTACAAAGGATGCGTTTGCGCGGCAGGCAGCTTGCGGGTTTCCCCAAATACATACGTGGCCAGGAACGCTTCGGCCAAAGCAACGGCCGGGAAAAGTCGGCTGGCGCCGGCCATGGGCCCGCTGAAAATCATATCATGGTACATGAACGAGGCCAAACTCTCCAGGGCCGCGTCCGTGGCGCTCCACCCTTTGAACCCCCACATCTCACGGGCCGCTTTCCACATATAGGATCCGTTGCTCGGGGCGCTTGACGTGGGAAATCCCCATTTCTCCTTGATCATCCGGTTTGCAATGGAACAAAACGCGGTGGCGGGGCCGTTCATAACGGAGGTATCCACGAAGATGTTCTCGAATTTGGCCCCGACCTTCTGAATGGCATCCAGCAGCTTCTGGGTGCCTGTCACACGTCCGCTGGGCATTTGATCGTCCTGATCGAAAGCCACCAAAAGAACGCTCTTCACACCCATGTTGTGGATTTCTTTGATCTCGGTTTCAAGATCCTGCTCCCACACCGTCAAGCTGTTATAGAACATGCGGTCCATCAGACCCTGTTCGGCGCAGTATTTCACTCCCTCCAATTTCGGCTTCATAACCCACGCGTCTATACAAAAGGGCATGTTGGAGTTTTCCACGACGAAGTCAATGAACCGGCGAAACTCCTCCCCCGTGTTGGCCACGATGTCCGCCATCCCCGGAACCCCGGTTTCTTCTTGGAGTTTATCCTGGCCCTGAAGCAGCTCACGGGCGTGTTGCTCATTGAAGCCTTCCTTCCGCTTCTGCCCCTCGAACACCCGATCCCCCTTCTGGAAGATGGAGGAGCACAAGACACAGGGGTAATCACCGGGTTGTCCCCCGAACTTGACTCCCCCGACTTCGGCCACTTTCTGTTCCGTGGGGATTTGAAACATATGTCGTCCTCCTTTGGTCTGGAAGTTAATCGGTTCGAGGATAGAAGTGAACCTCCGCCGCCACGGCAACCTCCTGTGTCGGTGTAAACGGTGCGGTGGAGAAGGCGGCGCCCTCAGTGGAGCGCAAGCATGGCCTGCCCTGACCGGATTCGCAGAAGTGAAGCTGATGCCGCCTGGACATGCCGCAGCGTTTTCTCCGGTTCGTCTGAGGATAACGGGCCGCCGAGCCTTCTTTCAACGGGCGGGTAAAATTACCTGAACAACGAAGCTTGAAGTCATTTTGGATTGTATACAGGAGAGGAAGGAACAGGCTATCGTCCCAAGGACGATTTTTCAGCCGCTTAGAGACGATTTTGGAGTGGGCTCGGGCGAAATAAGCGGCTTACCAGCCCGTTAATAAACGGTATTGCGGGCACGCTGATGAAAAACGATGAGACGCAAGGCGCGCGAATCCTGAGGAATGAAGCGTACATACGGTACGTCGCCATGACGCCTGTCTGCGTGGGACACACTGGCGGACAGGATGAAGCCCCACGGCAAGAACGTGCCGGCAGATCGCGTTTTTTAACTGTTTCTTATACCACATCGGCTTCCATGTCCGTCAATCCCAGCTTCGCCGCAAACCGGATGAGTTTCGGCAGGCTGTCCACCTGGAGCTTTTCCATAATCTTGGCCCGGTGCGTCTTTACCGTACTGGGACTGATATACAGAATCTCGGAAATCTCCTTGGTGCTTCGGCCTTCCGCAATCATCTGGAAAACCTCACGTTCCCGGTTGGATAGGGTATTGTAGAGATTCTCCTTCGAAAAACTCCGCTTCAAGGCCAGGTAATCATCCACCAGCATCTTCGAGATGTTCGGGCTCAAAAAAGTCTCACCCCGAATCGCCGCATGAATGGCCTGGACAATATCATCTCCTGTGGATTCCTTTACGAGATAGCCCGAAACTCCTGCCTCGAACAGTTCGTTGACATAGTGGCCGTGGGCGTGCATGGACAAAATGACTATTTTGACTTCGGGATATTGCTTCTTGATCTGCCGAGTCGCCTCAATCCCGTTCAGGAGCGGCATGGCTATATCCATGAGCACCACGTCCGGCCTCAACTTGGCGACCATTTCCAAAGCCTCTCGTCCGTTGCATGCTTCTCCGACAATATGAAATCCCTCTTGCCCCTCCAACAGCTTTTCAAGCCCCTGCCGGACGATGGTGTGATCATCCGCCAACAGAATTCTAATACTCTTCTTCATCCTCGTACATTTCCTTGCCGGGCAATTCAATGCGGATGCGCGTGCCTCTGCCGGGGACCGTCTTGATGGCGAAGGTGCCGCTCAGCATGGCCGCGCGTTCCCGCATGCCCAACAATCCCAGGCTCATCTTGCTGCTCTCCAGGCTTTCCGGATCAAATCCCACTCCGTCATCCTCGGCCACAAAGATAATGTGGGGATAGCTCCGGATCAGCGACAATCTGAAATTCTCGGCTCCTGAATGCTTCAGGGTATTCTGAAGCGCTTCTTGTGAAAACCGATAGAGCACCGTTTCCACTTCCGGGTCGAGACGCGAGTCGAAACCCACCATGTTGAACGCCACGTTCAGTCCCGAATTTTTGGAAATATGATCCAGCAATTGCCTCAGCGCCGGCTCCAAACCCAGATCACTGAGGCTTGCGGGATGCAGGCGGTGTGACAGGCGACGGATCTCATTGTAGGTACGACTCAACTGCTTCTTCGCTTCCAGGACCCCCGCCCGAAGACCCGGGAGATTCTCGGGAATCCCCCGCAAGACGGTTTCCAGACTGAAATTGACTCCCGTAAGTGCTTGGCCCGCTTCGTCATGAAGTTCCCGGGCAATATGCTTGCGTTCCCGTTCCTGGCTCTGAAACAGCTCACCGGTGAGCCGCTGCAGGTCTTCCCGGTGTCGTTTCTGTGCATCCAACAACCGCGTATTTTCGATGGCGGCCCCCAGGAAGTTGCCCAGGGATCCCATCAGGCTCTTTTCTTTCACATGGAACTCGCGCCCCGGCGGAATCTCGAGGGCAAAGAAACCGGATGCCCTGTTCTTGACCGTGATCAGGAAGCAATGCATGTTTCTGCGGTTTCCTCTTGGATCTGCGGGAATTAACGCCTGGAACGAGGGGAATCTGGGCTTCGGTGCAAACGTGATGTTCTCCTCGAAGAGTGCCTGCATCAACCGTTCGTCCTTGAACTGGACGTCCGTTCTCGCCCCTATCCGCTGGCCCTTAAGACCCACCTGAGCCCTGAGCACAGCTCCCCCTGCCCCGCGGTCGATGAGGAAAACCGCTCCGGTATCGATACCCAGCATACTCAGCAGGCTTTCCAGAGAGAACTGCAATATCGAGTCCAGATCCATGGTCAAATTGATGGTCAGGGCGATATTGTTCAACAGTTGAAGCTCCCGGTTTCGCTGCCGGAGACTTCTCTCGGCCTCTTTTCGCTGGGTGATGTCTTTAATGGAACCTTCGACCAAGGTGATATCGCCTTCGGAATCGTACACCGCGTTTCCGTTGATCAGCACGGTAATCGTGGAGCCTTCCCGGCACACAAGTTCGCTCTCGAAATCCTTGACCCAACCATCCCTATGGATAAGCTCCCGGAATTTATCAGCATCTTCCGGGCTCACGAATAATCTCCGCATGGAACCGACGGAGAGCAAATCTTCTTTGTTCCGGTACCCCATAATGCTCACGCCTGCAGGATTCACATCCAGAAGGGCCCCTTCGGGCGTGGCCAGGTAAATCATATCCTGGGAATTCTGAAAAATACGCCGGAACTTCAGCTCTGATGCAATGCGTTCTTCTTCCAGCCGCTTCTTTTCCGTGATATCCTTGAAAACCTCGATGCCCCCCATAGGCTCCCCATGCTCTCCTCGAAGCACGGCGGTACTGCAAATGATGGGGATCTCGTTGCCATAGGCGTTGCGGATCCGGTACTCGCGATTGTATATGTTTCTGCCGGTCACCACGGCCTGTTTCACCGCACATTCCATCTCACAGATGGTATTCTTGAAGACGTCTTTGCAGTACATGCCCACGGCGTCGTAAGCCGAAATCCCGATGATCGTCTCGGCAGCGGGATTCATGTACGTGATCTTCCACTCACTGTCGGTGGTGAACAATCCATCCGGGAGTCGATCGAGAATCTGGAAAAAGCGTTCCTCCCTCTGATAGGCATGTTTCAGGACATCCGAGCAATATGCGCGGACCTGCTCCGCCAAAAAATGATTCCACCCGAGGGGATCTCCATCGGCTTCTCGGCGAAACACCTTACAGGCCAGGCACATATCCAATTTCGAACCGAAATCATTCTGAACACGGCTCTGACAGTGGGTCCGCGGTATCATCCAGCAGGGACCCTTATCGCTCTTGTAAGCCGGACAAAATTCCTCTTTGCAGCCGAGCTGCTCCCAGCAAGGAATCTCCGGAACGGAGCCGTCTTCCCTAAGGCTCGACACGTCTCTGTTGGGCAATAAACTCACAATAGTCGTCTCCCATGGCGCGACACCGGGTCTCCATGGCTTTGTAGGTAAAACATCCGTCCGGGTAGTCTGGTCCGTACATCAGATCCATGAATGCCGCCGTGACGCCGCACAGCATAAAACACTTCCCTGTATCCGCATGGGCGTAGTGTTGAAGGAATCCCTCGGCCTCGTATCCGCTCCGCGCCCGAATGACCAGTTTCTCCCCGGGAATGAATTCGGCCACGGAAAGGTCTCCCCACCCCAGCGCAACCGTAATGGCCGAGAAGGCATGAATCTGATCTTCCTCCGTTTCCACCATGGGCTCCACCAATTGCTGCCATTCCACGGACGTGCGGATTCCTTGAAAGGTGGCGTAGCCGCACTCCTGTGCCGCTTCGATCAATAGATCCCGCGCTTCGTGGGAATTGTGGGAATCCCAAGATCCTTCGAACTCAAAAGACAAGCGGTTGTAATACTCCACCTGGTTCAGCGAAAGGTAGACCCCGAAGATAGGTATGATCCCTTTGGCGTCCCGTATGCGACTTCGGCGCATAACCGCCTGAATGATTCGTGCTCCGTCAACCGCCATTACATTCCTCGACCGCGATGAAGCAGCAGGTGGGACTGTCGACGAGCTTGCACGCCTTTTCGGAAACCAGGTATTTGCGTTGGAACAATACGGAAAGAACACCGGCGATCCAGCCCCGTGTGAAATGACACCCGGGCGTAGCCCTTCGACCATGCTTCGCCAGCCATCCGGTAACATGGTGGCTGGAAAGAGATTCCACCACGGCAGACTGAAGCTCGGCTTCCCGAAAATGGAGCACACCCAGCCCACAGATTTGGTACATGGTTTCGGCAAGCTCCATCCGGGACTTGGCCGTCCGAATCTGAGGATAATGACGGAGCAGCGACTCGAATCCGTTTCGCGAAGCCGACTCCGCCGCTCGGATCATCAAATCCACGCCCCTCTCGCCCAGTGTGTCTTCCAACATCTTCTGGAGATTGATGTTGTAATGGTGGCAGTGCATGACAATGGAACTGCCCGCCAGAGTCACCCGGTGTCCTTCCCGCGTGTATTCCTTCCGCCAGTCGATATCCATAATGCCGGTCGGATGGGACACGAAATCCGTAACCTTGGCAGGCTGTCCGAGAACGCGACTTAAGGTGTCCTGCGTCATCCCTGGTCACTTCGGCGCACGTATGTCCGCCTGTTCAGTTAAGATTCACACCTCTTGCATCTCCTGATACCTCTCCGGCCCGCCTACCTCCGTTTCTCTTACGGGCCGTTGAAATGAGATTGTCAATCATTATATGCAATGTAGGGAAAACCTGTCCAACAACTTCAACAAGGTCTCGCGCGGGTCACTCTTAACAGCCGTTTATAAACCCTGGCAGCCCGTTGAAAAACAGCGTTTCGGGCAGACTGTTCAAAAACGATGAGATGCAAGGCGCGCGAATCCCGAAGAATGCGGCGTACATACGGTACGCCGCAAGAACGCCTGTTTGCATGAGACGCACAGGCAGACAGGATGAAGCGCAACACTTAAGATGGCGTTCTTCAACTGCTAAACCCGTTCAGCCCGCAAACAGGGAATCGCCCCCCACCCACGGTTGGGCAAGTTCGAAAAAGAGACGATAGAAAGCCACAACCACCAGCGAATGGGTGATCTCGCCCTTGCGGATAAGTTCCGGTACCTCGGAGAGGGGACGGGACAGTACATCGATATCCTCGGCTTCGTCTAATCGCTGAACCCCTGAGAGAATTGCATGCCGGGCAAGAAACGTATAACACCGATTGTTCATAATGGCCGGATTCGGATGAACCCAGCCCATGGGAACCCAATTCGAGGATGAATACCCCGTTTCCTCCATCAGTTCTTTCTCGGCCGCCGCCCGCGGAGTCAAGCCGGGGTCAACCAAACCTCCCGGTATCTCCAACGTGGCTTCACGGATCCCATGACGGTACTGGCGTATAAAGATGACCTCCCTTTCCGAGGTAATCGGAATCACATTGACCCAGGGACAGGATTCCATCACGTAAAACTCATGCTTACGCCCCGAGAGCGGAGACCGAGCCAAGTCCGTTCGAAGATGGAATACGCGATAGGAAGTATCGCGTCGACTTTCTTCAACCACCCATGATTTGACCATTTGTACTAAAACTCCAGTTGGCGGGGTGTGCGGGGAAACGGAACGACATCCCGGATGTTGCCCATGCCGGTGATGAATTGCAGCAGACGGTCAAATCCCAGACCGAACCCCGAGTGGGGAGCTGTGCCGTATCGTCGGAGGTCCAGATACCATCCATACTCGTTCTCATCCAAACCGGCCTCATTCATTCGCGCCAGCAGGACATCGTAACGCTCTTCCCTCTGGCTTCCCCCGACGATTTCACCCACTCGAGGAAGCAGGATATCCATGCCCGCCACCGTCTTACCGTCCTCGTTCACCCGCATGTAAAAGGGCTTGAGATCCTTGGGGTAGTCCGTCAGGATCACGGGTCGGCCGCACAGTTCTTCCGCCAGGTAGCGCTCATGTTCCGCCTGAAGGTCCGCCCCCCCAATCCAATGTCGCCTCGAAGGATCGAGGAGCCCTGGAAATCCTTTCCAGCGCTTCCGTGTACGTCATTCGTTCGAACGATTGTTCCGTCAGGAGAGCCCAGGCTTTCGGGAGGGAGGCATCGACGAATCGGCAGAAGAGATCCAAATCTTGCGCGGATCGTTCCAATACATCCCGCACCACACTCTTTAAGAATTCCTCCGCCAAATCCGCGTTGTCTTCCAAATCAAAAAACGCCACCTCGGGTTCCACCATCCAGAACTCGGCCAGGTGCCTGGGAGTGTTCGAATTCTCGGCGCGAAAAGCGGGACCGAACGTATACACCCTGCCAAGAGCCATGGCATAGGCCTCTGCCTCAAGTTGCCCACTCACCGTGAGATACGCGGGCTTTCCGAAGAAGTCTTCGGAATACGCCATTTCCCTTCCACCCTGGGCATGGATGAAGTCAAGGGTCGTCACCTGAAACTGGGCGCCGGCGCCCTCGCAGTCGTTGCCCGTGAGAATGGGAGCATGCAACTGAACGAACCCTCGCTCCTGGAAGAATCGATGAATGACGTCGGCGGCGGAATTCCGGACCCGGGCCATGGCTCCGAATGCATTCGTCCGCGGCCGGAGATGAGCCACGGTTCGCAGAAACTCCAAAGAATGGCGCTTCTTCTGAAGGGGATATCTCTCGGGATCGGCCCATCCCAGAACCTTCAGACGGTTTGCCCTCAATTCCACATCCTGGCCGGTCCCGGGAGATTCCACGATGACGCCTTCCACCTCTATGCTCGAACCCGCCGTGATCCGCAGAATCTCGGTTTCGTAATTCTCCAGTGCACGGGGCGCCAGCACCTGGATATTCGCCATACACGATCCGTCATTCAATTCCAGAAAGGAAAACCCCGCCTTGCTATCCCGCCGGGTCCGCACCCAACCCCAAGCTCGTACTTCCTGTCCCAACGGCGTGTGGCGGAGCAGGTCAAGCACCCGTCCCGGTCCGTGTTTTCCGCCATTAATCGATCTCATGGAACAACTCGCTGGCCCGCTCCCAATCTTTCTCATGCACGTGAAAAACAAATATGGACTGCTTATCCCCGCTTTGAACCGACCCGTACACATAATCGATATTGATCTGGTGCTTGGACAGTCTCTTGGCCATGGAACCCAGGACACCAGGTTCGTTTTTCAGGGTCAGCACGAGTACATCGGTTGCGTCCACCGGATACTCATGCCTTTCAAACGCTTGCCGGGCCTTTTCCGGTTGATCGACGATCAGCCGTATCACCGAGTACGTCGAGGTTTCCCGTAGGATACCCTGATAATGGTCCGCCACGGTGATCCGGCGGCCGGTCACCTCGCGGGCCCGGAACAGCTCCATGAGATAATTCTTGGCATTCTGGATGCTGATGGCCAGAATGTTCACGTGTTCTTCCAACAAGATCTCACACAACTTGGCCAGTTCTCCCGGCTCGTTTTTCAGGATCACCGAAAACTGCTTGGTTGCCGACATATCCCCTCCTCTTCTCCTGCATGCCTCCTATATACACGTACCTCCCGGATGCTGACAAACGCTTTTTTCCCAGACCCCGGATCCGGTATCGAACTCCGGCGCAGCCGATAGCGAGGAAGACTCGGCGTTGCCGAACTCCCTCGTTAACCTGAAGATCTTCCCGGGGTGCGCCCCATGCCTTGGCCCAATTGCCTGCAACCGCTCATCAGTCCGTTGATAGGCCGTATTGCGGGCAAGCGGGTGAATTACGGCGCCATGCGAGGCGCACGAATCCTAACGAATGAGGCGTACATACAGTACGCCACAATGAGCGGGGGTGAAGCGCAGCACGGCAGATCGCGTTTTTCACTGCCGTGGTAATTTGATAAGAATTGTAGTATGGTTATTATAGTTACCGTTGGCCTCAATTCGGAAGAATGAACCGGCTTTTCGGCGGACAAGGAAGCCGCTTGCAGGGGGGATCGGATGCTCGATTTTTACCTGGTTGTGGGGTTGGCCATAGCCGTAATCCTCGCTATAGAAATCTTCGGGCAGGCAGCGGATCGGAAGGAGAAAAACCCGAATCGATCGCCACGACGGGAATGACTCCTCCGATTCCGAATCCCTGGCGGAAACCGGTGCATGACGCCTCCGCCCCCCAATCTTAGCCCCTACTGCGAACACAACGACGCCGGGCGGATAAGAAACCGAAAACCGGAAAAGGCCAATCCTCGGAAATGTATTGAAACCAGGGCATGCCCCGAATACCAGAAAGGAAGCGATGCGCCCTGTATGGTGTTTTCCGGGAGTCCGGCGAGTGCGGTTTCCCAACACGGTCATTCATCCGCAACCGGGATCTTCCTGATGAATTACTTTAGGATATCGACGAATCGCATCCTCAAGCATCTATGTCCGGCCCAGTGAGTCTCTCTCCCGAAGCGCTCTTTGCGTAGAACGGAATCCGTTCCGTTGCCTTGACATCGCCTTGTACGACCATTACTCTGGTCTTATCACGTCAATAAATTCGGGAAGAATCAACAGTGTACAAACCCGTTATTCTCGTTCTCGTAACTCTGCTTTGGTCGGCCCCGTACGGGGTTCCTATGGATTGCGGCGCCGCCTGCTGCTCGGTGAAAGAGTTCTCGTGTTGCCCCCGGCCCGTAACGGGGGAGGAACCACTGCCGCCATGTTGTCCCACCATGCGGTATACGGATTGTTCCTGCGTATCACCTTTTCATCAGACGGTTCCGGTTGATGCCGTATTCCCCTCTTCCTGGCGCCACTCCGGCGATGCGGGAATTTATGCATCCAAGGCGGCATCCCTATCCGGGTTCCCTCATGTTGACCTTTCCATATTGGTCTTCCTCAAGCCCAATGACCCTCCTTCATCTTTCGAACCCCTCTATATACAACACAGTGTATGGCTTATTTGATCTCGCCGCCTCCCTTCAACGGTGGCTAAACCCACCCTCATTGCATAACCTGAACGAAGATCTCCAGGCGCGCACTGAATGACGGCGCTGTAATCGGAGAAAAGCGGCGATGAGATGCGGGGCGTGCGACTCCCGGCAAGTTGGGTCTTCGCTGGTGAAACTGCGCCGCTTGGACGAAGAAGAAAACCGAACGCTTCGGGTTTCCTCGTTCGACCGCCGTTTGCATGACGGGTATTAAGCCTGGGAGGCGGACCTGCTTCTTTTGGGAAGCAAACCGTCGGCGCTTCAGCTTAAGTGCGGTACGACAAGGGCGCCCGAAACGACATCGTTGTCTCCCTCACAGCAATACCGGACAAGACTAAGGAGAACGACATGAGACGAACGCAAAGGACTTCCAAGGACATCCTCCAGAAAGCTGAAGGGATGGCCGAGCAGAGAAATGAGACTTGGCGACAGGGAAAACGTATTTCCAGGTGGATCATTACGGCCGGGATCGTCTCGATCTCAGCACTGGTCGCATTGGTTTCGATGAACTTGACCGGACTGCAGGCCGCCGGGAGTTCAGCGAAACCCTCCCCAACGGTAACTTACCCGGTAAAGCAATTCGCCGATGGAAAGGCGCGGCATTTCACGTATCGGACTCCGGATGGAATCACAATCAAGTACTTCATTGTCCGTAGTTCCGACGGTGTGATCCGTGCCGCGTTCGATGCCTGCGACGTGTGTTGGCCTTCCGGCAAAGGATATTATCAGGAAGGCGATTATATGGTGTGCCGCAACTGCGGCAAACGGTTCGTATCCGTAAAAGTCAACGAGGAAAAGGGAGGCTGCAATCCGGCGCCTCTCCGGAGGACGGTGCAAGGCGACCAGGTGGTCCTGGAAGTGAACGACATCCTGGAAGGCAGGTCCTATTTTGACTTTTCGCAGAGGAGAAGAAGATGACCCTTAGACACATCGCGTTTTCGAATCTCAAGCGGAGAAAGGCGAAAGCTTGTTTTGTACTACTGGGACTTCTTATCGGAGTGTCGGCGACTGTGGCATTCGTGAGCCTGGTGGATGTGCTGACCCACGACATTACCCACAAGCTGGAGATGTACGGAGCCAATATTCTGATTATACCGAAGACGGAACAACTCTCCCTTTCCTATGGCGGGCTGTCGCTCGGAGGCGTTTCTTTCGAGATGCAGGAACTCCTCGAAGAATCCCTGGTTCGTATCGGAACCATTGAGAACGCGGCGAACATAGCGGCAGTCGGCCCCATGGTGCTGGGGGCGGTCGAATCCGCCACGACACATCTTCTGTTGGCCGGGGTGGCATTCGAAGAATCCGCCGTCCTTCGTCCGTGGTGGAAGATCGTGGGTCACTCTCCTCACGCGGAAGGAGCCCTGCTGGGGTCGGAAGTCTCCCAACTCTTGAACCTCTCGGTGGGCGATTTCCTCGCACTGGAAGAAGGAGCGCGGCTCGAAGTAACCGGAATCCTGGAGCATACCGGATCCCAGGACGACCAGCTGATCTTTGTTCCCCTGAAGACGGCCCAGAAAGTCCTGGGAAAGCAGGGAAAGATATCCATGGTTGAAGTGGCCGCACTATGCGCGGGCTGTCCCGTGGAAGAGATGGTGGTTCAGATTTCCGAGGTTCTCCCGGCCGCCAAAGTCATGGCCATTCGACAGGTGGTCGAGGGCCGGATGGAGACCTTGAAACACCTTAAGTCATTCTCCTACGGACTCTCCATCCTGGTCATGTCCGTGGGGGCCTTACTCGTGTTCGTCACCATGATCGGGAGTGTACGGGAACGGACCTCCGAGTTTGGGATCCTGGGAGCCGTCGGCTTCAGAAAGGGGCACATTGTCCGGATCGTTCTGCTGGAAGCAGGCATAATCTCGGTGGTGGCGGGCGTCCTCGGCTACCTGCTGGGCCTGGCGGCCACTCAAAGTCTCACACCATTGTTCGCTCAAAGTCACCAGGTGCATGTACCCTGGGACCCGGTTCTTGCGTTGTCGGTACTTCTCGTAGCTCTGCTCCTCGGTTTGGGATCGAGCATTTATCCGGCGGTTTTGGCCTCGAACATGGATCCCAACGAAGCTCTGAGGGCCCTTTAGCAGCCCGCCGGCAAACCCTATTGCGGGCAGGCCGGTACAAAACGATGAGATGCAAGGCGCGCGAATCCTGAAGAATGAGGCGTACAACCCGTACGCCGCAATGACGAAGGAGAAGCGCAACACAGCAGATAGCGGTTTTTAACGGTTTGTTAGGAGAGATCATGAGCTTTATTCAGGCACACGGATTGGCCAAACGATACGGCCAAGGCGAGACTGCGGTTTGGGCGGTTAAGGATCTGTATCTCCGCATGGAGCGAGGTGAATTCGTCGCCTTCATGGGCGAGTCCGGATCCGGTAAATCATCGCTGTTGTCCTTAATGGGGGGATTGAACACCCCCACACACGGGAGCTACCATGTGGACGGCATCGATGTCTATTCACTGAAACCCAATGAGAGAGCGGACTTCCGGAGGCAGTCCCTGGGAATCGTATTCCAGAGTTTTCACTTGATTCCGTACCTTACAGTAATCGAGAATATTCTGCTTCCTTTGGCCGCCTCCCCTCTCCGTTCCACCAAGAAACGAACCAAGGCGGGAGAAGCGTTGGAACGGGTGGGACTACGGGGCAAGAATAGACGGCTGCCCAGCCAGATTTCCGGAGGGGAACAGGAACGGGTGGCCATCGCCCGGGCTATCGTGAACGATCCTCCCATTCTCCTTGCGGATGAACCCACGGGCAACCTGGACTCCAAGACCGGCCGGGAGATCATGAACTTGTTCCAGGAGTTGAACGCCTCCGGGGTCACCATCGCCATGGTGACTCACAACCCTGAGGCAGCCGGCTACGCCCGGCGCACGTTTCGGATGACGGACGGCCTACTGGCGGAAGAATCCGAAAGCATAGCAGTCGTTGATAAACACTATTGCGAGCTGATAGGGAACCCGGCCACAGCCGCTGGATAACCTCCTTTACTCCGACCGGCGGCGTTTCTCCCGCGGCTGGTCGGAGAGTATCCGGCCTCCACTAACTTCGCTGGAATACATGGGTGCCGCAGGTCTCGGTAAATCGGACTTTCGGTAATTCCAACAATAACACACTAAACCTGTTCATGGCCCATGCGAAATCGACCATGGGTTAAAAAGCTTCCAAAGATCTACTGTATGTCTACCTCAAGAGACTTCTCATGGCAGCGAGATAAGCTGGATAAAGCGGACGCCGAATGCGCCAATCAGGTTCAGCAGGAGAGCTCAGGATGGGGAGAATACCGAATGACCGCTACTCGAAGGGGTTTCGGGAAGAGGCATTAAAGATGGTTACGGAGGGGATGTGTTCGGCCTACGAGGCGTCCCGGCGGCCTGGGTTGCCCACAGTTTGATATGTTCCGCTTCAATCCATAGCCACAAGCTCGACCAGCGTCCGGAAATGAGCGGGGTCAAACTTCCCTGCCTGAGTTTCCTTCTTGACCGCACTGAGTGCGCGAAAAGGACTCATTCCCCGGCCCAGGGGGCGACTTTCCGTTGTGAGCCGTTCGTATCGGTCCAACAGACCCACAATCTGACCTGACAAGCTGAACCGTCTCAACCCCAGCGGATATCCTGTTCCGTCCAACCGTTCGTGGTGATGAAGAACCGCGCCGACAATGAGTTCATCGGCTGCATATTTTTTCCCCATATCCTTCAAAATATCCCATCCGTGGTTCACGTGCGTCTTGAACACGAACTGCTCTTGAGGAGTCAGTCGGCCCTTGGCTTCCAAGATCTCCGGAGAAAGCTTGACCATGCCTATGTCATGGAGGAGGGCGCCCAAGGCCCATCTCCTGTCCACGCGCGCGGCTTCCGCCTCCATTTGATCCCTGTTGGCGATCACTTCCTTGGGAACGACGATTTCCTTGAACATCCTCCCCCGCTCTCCCCCGCGGTATCTCAAGGTAAGCAGCATCACATTGACCGAATGAGCCGTGGTGGACCAATCCTTTACCATTACACGGTGCAGCATCCTCAATATGTCTTCCGAGTGATCCAGATCAAGAAGGGCCACATAGTGGTCCACCAACTCCTGGAGACGTTTCAATCCGGAAGGATCCACGAGGATCTCACCACTCTCGGACATCCGGGTCGCAAGAAATTCATTCACCAGTTGGATGGTGGTTTCCTTGATCACGAGCGATTTCTGTGCGTCAAAAGGTCCATTAAGGTATTCCGCCAAGCGTTTCTGCATCTCCTTGCTACGCTTCCTGTGATCTTCCAGGTCCACGTACACCTTGATCCCACGCTTCATGAGGGCGGAAACCGCGGACGGCGAATATTCCTCTCCACGCGCCAGGAAACGGACCACATGGTTACCCTTGGGATGGATAATATACACGGGAAAATCGTTGTAGAAATTGATGAGGCTCGGCTGAATCTCGATGTATCTCAGATTGGATGAACTCATAATGGGTTCCATGCATCACGAAATTCGAATGAATCGCGGTTTCGTTTCCCGAAAAAAGCAGACATCGTTCCCAAGCTTCCTTCCTCCGAAAAGCCGACATCGGATCCATGCGCGTTTCAACCCACGGTGCATGCTCTCCGACAGACACCCCACCCACTGGCCCGATACGACATCCCCCTTCAGGAGTTGCATAACGGCTCGTCGATAAACACTATTGCCGGCAGGCCGGCGCACAACGATTAGATTCAAGCGGCGCCTTCGTCGCGGTGAACCTTAAGGAATGAGGCTACCCATGGTACGCCGCAATGACGCCTTTCTGCGTGGGACACACAGGCGGAAAGCATGAAGCCCAACGCGGCAGACGACGTTTTTCAACGGCCTTATAAACCGCTCCCCAAATTCCGTATCGTGTAATAAGGCCCTAAACTGAAGTTCATTTTACCCGGTTCGCATCTTTTAAGGCCAACCGCGGATGGGAAAACATCATGGAAACGATGAGGCTTCCCTGGGTTCAGTAGACGCCGACCTCACAGCCGGCGGCGATAGTCTTGCCCAACTCTTCACACCGCAAAAGGGCGTCCGTATCCACCTCACCCCGGACAACCACCGCTTCATACACCTTCTTGAAAGGATACCCGCTGCAGATGCGTTCCATGGCGGTCAGCGCCCCCATGCCGTCGTTTCCCGCGCTGATGAACGCCACGTAAGGTTTTCGAACCACTTTTTCCCTGCCCCGCGCCGCTTCATAGGTTCGATCAAAGAAATCCTTGATCATACCGGCCATGTAACCGAAATATTCCGGTGATCCCAAGGCCAGCCCGTCACACGAAATCAGATCCTCCACCCCGGCTTCCGCCGCCGGTTTGAGGATCGCCCTTACTCCTTCGATGGAGGCGGCTCCCCCGGCCACGGCTTGCGCCATTTTACGAGTGTTGCCTCCCTGGGAGTGGTACACCACCAACACAGTCACCATGAATTTCTCCCTCGCCTGCTCTCGGATGCCGTCCGTCCTGCCCCGTCAGGATGAGGGGGGCGCACATGCACTCCGGTCCGCCCTCAAGAAAAAACCCGTGCCGACTTCCCTCGGCGGATAGAATGGATCCGAACAAGCGCTTCCTGACAGCGCACTAAGGATGAACCAATGCCGACGCCTCCCCTTGAAGCAACTGCCAGGCCTCCGTCACATGCTCTCTGCGAGTCTGAACCTGCCCGATGGAAACTCTCAGGCAATATCGCTCCGAAAGCTTTGTATGGGTGAGATAGATGCGGCCCGAAGCATTCACTTTGTCCAGAAGCTTCTTGTTCCATGCCTCCAACCGGGATTCGGGAACGGACGCTCCCTTGGATCGGAACGGATTGAACCGGAAGCACACGGTATTCAAAGGGACCGGAGCCATGAGTTCGAAAAGGGGACTCTTTTGCACCCAGTTCGAAAACTCTTGGGCCATGGCCAAATGATCCCTGAGGCGGGTTCTCAGACCCTGCAAGCCGTAATAGCGCAACACAAACCAGAGTTTCAGAGCCCGAAAACGGCGCCCCAACTGGATCCCCCAATCCCGGTAGTTGGTCACCACGCGATCCATATCCGTCTTCAAGTATTCCGGGAGGATCGAAAACGTCCCCGTAAGAATGTCCGGATGACGGGTAAAAAACGCCGAGCAATCGAAATTCGTAAACAGCCATTTATGCGGATTGAATACCAAGGAATCAGCGGACTCGACCCCGTCGAGAATAGGACGTATTTCCGGAAGCAGAGCGGCGCTCCCGGCCAGTGCCGCATCCACATGAAACCAAAGGTTATGTCTACGAGCAATCTCTCCGACGGATTTCAGGGGATCAATCGCCGTTGAGGATGTGGTGCCAACCGTACCCACCACGCAACACGGAACGAAACCTTTCTCCAAATCTCGATGGATGCGCCGCTCCAGTTCCATGGGATTCATGGCGTAGGCGCCATCGACGGCTATGGTGACGAGATTTCGACTTCCGAACCCGGCGATCTTAACGCCTTTTTCAACGGACGAATGGCTTTCTCTGGACGTATATATCCTCAAGGGCTTCTCCCCGGACCACCCTCCGGGGCCCTCTGTATTGGTTCTGAACCGGGTGCAGCGTTCCCGTGCACATAAGAGGGCACACAACGTGGAAGTGGACGCCGTATCCTGGATAACCCCTCGAAACCCTTCAGGTAGTTGGAGCGCCTGTCTGAACCAGTCCATGACCACTTCCTCGAGTTCCGTGGCCGCCGGAGAGGTTTGCCACAGCATGGCGTTCACCCCCAGACCGGCGGAAAGCAATTCCGCCAGGATCGAGGGTCCGCTGTGATTCGCCGGAAAATATGCGAAGAATCGGGGATGATTCCAGTGAGTGATCCCGGGCAGAAGGATCTCTTCAAAATCGCGCAGGATCCGATCCATGCTTTCTCCGGCTTCAGGAGGGTTTTGAGGAAGCCGGTTGCGGATGTCCCCGGGCGCACTTGTGGAAAGCACTGGATACTTCTCCACGTCTCTCAAGTAATCCGCTACCCAGTCCACAGCAAGATAACCGTATTTGCGAAACGTTTCAGAATCCATGGCGAGGTTCTCCTTTATCGTTGAAAAACGCGATCTGCGGTCACGCCGACGGCCTAAGGCTTCGTCCTTTCCGCCTGTGTGTCTCACGCAGACAGGCGTCATTGCGGCGTATCGTATCTTCGCCTCATTCCTCCGGATTCGGCCGCCTTGCATCTCATCGTTTTGCACCAGTCCGCCCGCAATACGATGCGTCGACAGACTGTTAAAAGATAAACAAACTTCCGGGAGGTCCAGTGGATGAAGGAGGCGACATCTTTTGCCGCTCCGCTACATTGCCGATTCCCCGTCGCCTTGATCCGCCAAGGGTTTCGCTTCAATGACCCGCATGCGTTTCCATTTGCCCTGTACATATCTCCATCTGAACACCAGGGAGATCACGCACAGGTACAGAGCCATGGACAGCCATGGAATCATGAGTCCCGCATGGAATACTTCCACCGCCAGGAAAGCGGGCGCCACCATCAAGCCGGTCGAAAGAACTGCAAACATCCACATGACAAATCTGGTGTCACCGGCGCCTTCTATGGCGCCCGCATATACCAACGTGATGCCGTCGAAGATGCAGTACACGGCGACTATTTTGAGTAGCACGACACCGAGTCCGTGAATGGCCCTCACATCACAAGCCTCATGGTCCGCCGATGCAAAAAGGTACAGAAGAAGATCCGGCGCCAGCAGAAACACCAAGGCCACCAGCACCATGTAGGATATCGTGATATGCAGGGTGCTGGTGGTGGCCTCCTCTGCAGCATCCGGACGGTTGTTCCCGATGGCTTGTCCCACCAATATGGCGATCCCCATTGTGAATCCAAGCATAGGCAGGAACGCCAATGTGTTGATGGTCAGCACGATGTTCGTGGCCGCAAGCTCTATAGTCCCGATCCGGCCCACAATAAACACGAAAAAGGTGAATGCGAAGATCTCGATGAAAAATCGCACTCCGTTGGGTAGTCCGTATTTCATCAGGCGCCCGAACAGATCGACGTCGAATTTCCGGTTGCTCTTCACGCGAAACCGCTCTTCATGAGCGTCCGAAAAAACCAGCCAGGCATAACAGACCGTCATGGTCGCATACGCCGTCACGGTGGCAATGCCGGCCCCCAGAATACCCAATTCCGGAAAGAACCCTATCCCGTAAATCAGCGCATAATCCAGGGGAATATTCACACAGGCCCCCAGCACGTTTACCATCATGACAGTGCGGGTCATACCCCGGCCTGAGAAGAAACAGGCCAGAGTCCATTCCACCAGGGAAAAGCCGCTGCCCCATATCAGGATGCGAAAGTAGACGATTTCTAATTCACGGACCTCGACAGGATGACCCACGAGGTTAAACAGAGGCTCCGCAATCCAGGCGGCGGATGCGAGAAGCATTCCGGCGGCCACGGAAAAATAGAGGCCTTGCCACAAAGCCGCACCCACTCGCTCCTGGTCTTGCGATCCGGTGTACTGGGCCACGAACACGTTTACATAACCGGCTACGCCCATGAAGAACGCGATAAGTGTAAACGCCGCAATACCCGCCGGCATTGCGGCTGCAATGGCTTCCATCGAGTAATTGGCCAGGAAGACACGGTCCGTGAAATACATGAGAGTCACCGAGGACATGCTGGCCACAAGCGGCAAGCTCACTTTGAGCACGTCCCGGTAGCCGTTGGGTATGCCCCAGCGGTTTCGAATCGATTCTTTCAGACGGATTTCAGGAAGACGGCGCATGTTCGGACAACCCGAGGCTTAGGATCCGGCGGCAGGCCGGCTGATCGTAATCCCGGGCAAGGTGCGGGTCCTGAGAGATGAGGCGTGTATGGAGTTCGCCCCAATGACGAAGGAAAGAACGCAACGTTGCGGATCACGTTTTCAGGATGCCGGCCGAAACCATTTATTCCGGCTCGACCGGAGGGCTCTCACCATCACTTTGGGATGGAAAGGACAATAAGACCACCTCAACGAAATAGAGCCCGGTGAAATTCGGCCACACGGGGGGTATTGATCCAAGGGGCCGAGCGGACGACTTCTGCCGCCCCATCGGGAGCCTACCCACCGGCCTCACGCCCCGGCTGCAAAGGCCTCTTCCACAACAGGCCCCTTTTTCACCTCCGGAGTAACCGGCCACACCAGCCCGTTGCTAAATCGTATTGCAGGCAGGCCGGTGCGAAACGATGAGATGCAAGGCGCGCGAATCCTGAGGAATGAGGCGTACCTACAGTACGCCGCAATGACGCCTGTCTGCGTGAGACGCACAGGCAGACAGGATGAAGCGCAACACAACGGTTTGCGTTTTTTAACGGCCTGATACGCCTTCCCGAAACACGTCGCCTACATGACATCCCGCTCGCTGGCTTCGATGGCGCGGTCGATTTCCGCCTTCAACTGTGGAGGCAGACCCTCGATATCCACACTCAAGAACCCCCGAACGATGGTGGAAGTGGCCTCCTCCTCGTCCAGTCCCCTGGACATGAGATAGAAGATCTCCTCCTGCGCGATTTTTCCCACCGCGGCTTCGTGGGACATCTCCACACCATCCACGTGTCCCTCCAGTTCCGGAATGGCGTGGATCAGGCCCCCTTTCAACAGGAGCCCTTTGCACTCGAGATGCGCCCTCACATCGGGCGCTTCCCCGATCATATGTCCCCGAGCAATGATCTTGCCGCCGTTGCTGATGGCTCGAGCCACGATTTCGGCCCGGTTGCCCGCGCTTCGCAAGAAAATCCGGCCTCCGAGGTCGTATTCCGAGCCGGGGCTCCCCACGATGATACTGTAAAACCGCGCCACAGCGTTCTCCCCTACCAGGTGGGTCGTAGGATACATCTGAAGTGAAGTCACAGGTTGCATGCAGATATAGTTGTTCAGAAAGAGTCCGCCCTCTTCCACCTGGGCCACCGACCTGGGACGCACTACCATGTTTTCGGCCCAGTTATGGATCATGGTAAAGCTCAGGCGGGCGTTTCTTTTCACAAAGAATTCGGAAATACCGATATGAATGCCGCGCTTCACGTGGGGGGAGGTCGAGCATCCTGTGATGATATGCAGTTCGGAATCTTCCTCCGCGATCACGATGTTATGGACATTCTGCTGCAATCCATCCTTGTCCATATAAAGACAGGCCTGGATGGGATACACCGAGCGGCTTCCAGGCAAGGATCGAATCACATACCCGTCGTGAAGATCCAACTCCGCAGCAGCCGTGTACTTATCCGAATCCACGGAAGCCAGCTTCCAGTAATAGTCCCGGATCCAGTCATGTTCTTCCAAGGCCTTGAGAATAGGAAACACCTCGATCCCCGGCTGTTTGCTCTTGCAGTGAATGACCGCCGTATCCTTTTGAAAAAAGGTTCCGGCCCGTTCCTTCTCGGTGAGATCCAACCCCGCCATAACGAGACGGCGTTTTTCATCGGGAGGAAGCTCTTGCAGAGCCTTGTCGCTGAGGGGCTCGTGTTGGACCCTGGAGCTGTCGTAACGGCTCAGATCGATATTCGGACCCAGGGCGGCTTCTTTCCCTACGGCCTTGAGCGCCCGCTCCTTCAGTTCCTGTCGATCGTACATCGCACACATTCCTCATATCCCACTTCTTCGATGCAGTGGAGAATTTCGCGTGGATTGTTGGAACAGCTCAAGACTCCGCCGTACAGCACCTGTCCCATATCTGCGGCAACATAGTCCAAGATGTACCCTGTATGCGTGATGATCAGTCCCATCTTAACGCGTTCCGACTTCATTTCCCGGACGCTCTTCTTCTCGGAGAGACTGAAATTCTTCTGGAGCAGTTCGGCTATGGTTTCCCCCACCAGAGCGATGTTCTCGAGATCCACTCCGGACTCGGGCTCGTCGAACAACATTAAATCAGGATTCTGAGACAAAAGCTGCAACAACTCGGACCGTTTGATCTCCCCACCGGAAAAGCCCGCATTCACATCCCTGTCCAAGAAATCCTGAAAATTCACGCGATAGGCCAGATCTTCGGAGTTGGAATCTCCTGTCCCCTTTGCGCACATCCGCACCAGTTGTCGGATCTTCAAACCATGTATCGTTGGAGGTCTCTGATACGCCATACCTATACCCAAGCGGGCCCGTTCGTGAATGGGCTTGTGGGTTATGTCCACTCCCTTGAATTGAATCCTGCCTTCCATCACCTTGTACTGCGGATACCCCATGATCGTCATGAGCAAGGAGGTCTTTCCCGAGCCGTTGGGTCCGAAGAGGACGTGTGTCTCCCCCGGTTTGATCTCGAGATCGATGTGCTTCAGAATGGGTTTCCCGCCCAATTCCACCCGCAAATCTTCAATGACAAGCATTGCCGTTCTCCTGGGTTTCAAATGGAGCCCGCCTTTGACCCCTTCCGGTGTAAACGGAAAGGGCTTCCTGCGCCTATTCTCCGATGATCTTGACCAACACCCGCTTCTTCCGGCGCCCGTCGAATTCTCCGTAGAAAATCCGCTCCCACGTACCTAAATCCAACTTGCCCTGGGTCACCGCCACCACTGCTTCCCGGCCCATGATCTGCCGTTTCAGATGGGCGTCGCCATTATCTTCACCGGTAAGATTGTGCTCGTATTGGCTTACCGGCTCGTGGGGAGCCAGCTTTTCCAGGAAACCTTCGAAATCGGAATGAAGGCCTGGCTCGTTGTCGTTGATGAACACCGATGCCGTGATGTGCATAGCGTTGACCAGACACAGACCTTCCTGGATTTCGGACTCGTACAGGCATTCCTGAACCTGGGGCGTAATGTGCACAAATCCCCGTCGGGTGGGTACTTCAAACCACAATTCCTTCCGATACGACTTCATCCAGCCCCCCCATTTGTCAGATTTAAAGTCCCAGTTCAGGAAACGCCATTTGTGTTTAGAGGTCAAGCCCTTTATGGATGGGCAATTCGGTCGGTGTCCGGCCGGATCCGGGTGAATGCCCGCGTTTCCCTCTCCGAGACCTGCTCCGGGTGGAGAAGATCAACAGTCTCTGTCTGAAAGGGGGAAACAACCGTCTGGGAATAGACGCGGCTATGCGTGAGACGAAGCGCAAGCACTTGGGACTGTGATTGTGCACGTGGGGGTGGGGCAGTTGCACGTACGTATCAAGAACCGGCTATGGCCATCCGTAGCGCGGGGTAATGAATAGAATCTACAACGTTTCGGTTTCGGCGGCGGCAAGCCGTCCGCTGAAACCGATGTTGGATGACCGTTTCTTCACCGCCCTGTTGGAAACTCTCGAAGACGTTTACGCTGCGGTCAGGCGAGGTCGAAACGGTCCAGGTTCATGACTTTGTTCCACGCCATTACAAAGTCGTGCAGGAACTTCTCCTGGGAGTCCTCACATCCGTAGACTTCCGCCAAGGCCCGGAGTTGGGAGTTCGAACCGAAGATGAGATCGACACGGGTGCCGGTCCACTTGAGTTCGCCCGTTACGCGATCCCGCCCCTCGAACAAGGCGTCGTCTTCCGCGGTTGCCTTCCATGTCGTGTTCATGGTCAGCAGATTCACGAAGAAGTCATTGGTGAGCGCCTCAGGCCGCTTGGTAAAAACACCATGCCGGGACTGTCCGACGTTGGCATTCAGGACTCGCATACCGCCCACGAGAACGGTCATCTCGGGAGCGGTCAATGTCATCAACTGCGCCTTGTCAAGCAACAACTCTTCGGCCGGCACGGAATAGCGCATCTTCTGGTAGTTGCGGAAGCCGTCCGCCTTTGGTTCGAGCACGGCGAAGGAGGCCGCATCAGTCTGCTCCTGCGAAGCGTCCATGCGTCCCGGCATGAAGGGAACGGTCACATCGTAGCCGGCATTCCTCGCAGCCTGCTCGACGCCCGCGCAACCGGCCAAAACGATCAGGTCAGCCAGTGATACCTTCTTGCCGCCGGACTGCGCGCTGTTGAAGGCGCTTTGGATGCTCTCCAGGGTCTTGAGCACTTTGGCCAGCCGGGCAGGCTGGTTGACTTCCCAATCTTTCTGGGGCGCGAGACGAATGCGGGCGCCGTTGGCGCCGCCGCGCTTGTCGGAGCCGCGGAATGTGGACGCCGACGCCCAGGCGGTGGAAACCAGCTCCGGCACAGACAGGCCTGAAGCCAGGATCTTGACTTTGAGGGAGGCGATGTCCTCTGCATCGATCAGTTTGTGATTGACGGCGGGGATGGGGTCTTGCCAGATGAGCTCTTCGGCCGGCACCTCCGGGCCGAGATAGCGCGGGCGGGGACCCATGTCGCGGTGGGTCAGCTTGAACCACGCTCGGGCGAAGGCGTCCGCGAATTCCTCGGGGTTCTCCCGGTAGCGCCGCGCGATGGGTTCGTAGATGGGGTCGTAACGAAGGGACAGGTCCGCCGTGGTCATCATCGGCCGGTGCTTCTTCGATGGGTCGTGCGCGTCAACCACCATGTCCTCTTCGGCCACATCCTTGGCCAGCCACTGGTATGCACCGGCCGGACTCTTGACCAGTTCCCACTCGTATTTGAACAGCACGTTCAGATAGCCCATATCCCATTTGGTCGGGTTCGGCTTCCAGGCGCCTTCGATGCC
>ENA-OSEO01000107-OSEO01000107.1-sediment-metagenome-genome-assembly--contig:-NODE-107-length-222439-cov-15.091949_pt1 | contig 222439 bp, 194 predicted proteins | sample MGYA00237883_ERZ534232 | MGnify/ENA metagenome assembly ERZ534232
TGCAGGTCGCCGCACAAGCAAACGTGCAGATTGACGCCGAGATTGGCCAAAAAGACCATTTCCGGATGGAAACTGTTCCAGAGCACCTCTCGGGAAGCATCGCCCCTTACCGATCCACCCCTCCCCGAGAGCCGGAGGTTGTTCACCGACCGAGCCTGCCCGGCTTTAAGGCCTCGGAGGGGCGTATATTGGCCGGTATCAATCGAAGCCGGCACTGCAAAGAGGTAAACCGGCCCACCGTCCAGGCGGCAGGAGGATAAGCGCTGAAAAGCGGACAGCGTATCCTCTTTCGAGCAAGAACCCGATCACTTGGTCAAGTTTCGTATGGAGGTCCGATTTCATTGAATCCTTTTTACAAAAACCTTGCACTGTGGCTCGTCATCACCTTGATGATGGTTATGCTTTTTCAGATCTTCAAAACTCCCGGCGGCAACAGCGCAAGTATCAGCTACAGCGATTTTCTGGAAATGGTCGAGAAAGGCCATGTCGACCGGGTAACCATCCAAGGCGACAACATCTCCGGATCTTCGGTTCAGGGGCCCTTCAAGACGTATGCACCGCGCGATCCCGAATTGATTCAACTGCTGACCTCGAAAAGCGTGAAGATCACGGCTAAACCCGAAGAGGATTCCTCCTGGTTTCAGGTCTTCCTCTCCTGGGTGCCCATGTTGCTGTTGATCGGGGTCTGGATCTTCTTCATGCGCCAGATGCAGGTGGGCGGAGGCAAAGCCCTTTCTTTCGGAAAGAGCCGCGCGCGCCTGATGAGCGATTCCCAGGAGAAGGTCACCTTCGAGGACGTTGCAGGGATCGACGAGGCCAAGGACGAACTCGAAGAAGTCGTGGAATTTCTCCGTGACCCCAAAAAATTTACGCGTCTCGGCGGCCGGATCCCCAAAGGGGTTCTGCTGGTCGGATCCCCGGGAACAGGAAAAACCCTCCTCGCCCGTGCCATTGCCGGGGAGGCCGGCGTCCCCTTTTTCAGCATCAGCGGCTCCGATTTCGTGGAGATGTTCGTGGGCGTCGGCGCCTCGCGTGTGCGGGATCTTTTCGTGCAGGGGAAGAAGCATGCCCCCTGCATCATCTTCATCGATGAGATCGACGCGGTCGGCCGGCACAGGGGAGCCGGGCTCGGAGGCGGGCACGACGAGCGGGAACAGACGTTGAATCAGCTTCTGGTCGAGATGGACGGCTTCGAATCCAACGAAGGGGTGATCCTCATCTCGGCCACCAACCGCCCCGATGTCCTGGATCCGGCCCTGCTGCGGCCCGGGCGCTTCGATCGGCAGGTCGTCGTTCCGGTGCCGGATCTCAAAGGCCGAGAAGGGATCCTCAAGGTGCACCTCAAGAAGAAGCTCGTGGCGGACAACCTCGACATCCAGGTCCTCGCGCGCGGCACTCCGGGCTTTACCGGCGCCGACCTCGAGAACATGGTCAACGAAGCCGCCCTCATGGCCGCCCGGCGAGGAAAAGACCGGGTCGAAATGTCCGATTTCGAGGACGCCAAGGACAAGGTCCTGATGGGAACCGAACGTAAGAGCATGATCATCAGCGAAGCCGAAAAACGGATCACGGCCTATCACGAAGCCGGACATGCGTTGGTCGCCCGGCTGATTCCGGATACAGATCCTATCCACAAGGTCACCATCATCCCGAGGGGCCGTGCCCTGGGCCTGACGCAGCAGTTGCCCATAGACGAACGGCATACCTATGCAAAAGACTATCTTCTGAACACCCTTTCCATCCTGATGGGCGGACGCGCGGCAGAGGAGATCGTCCTCGAGATGCAGACCACCGGCGCGGGAAACGACATTGAACGGGCATCGGACATCGCCCGCAAGATGGTCTGTGATTACGGCATGAGCGAAGAACTCGGGCCTCTGACCTACGGCAAGAAGGACGAGCAGATCTTTCTCGGGAGGGAAATCACGCAGCACCGTGACTACAGCGAGTTTACCGCTCAGCGGATCGATAAGGAAGTCAGCCGCATCATCAACGAGGCCTACGGGAGGACCACCAACCTCCTCAAAACGAACCTCGAATCGCTGCACAAAATCGCCCAGGCCCTCCTCGAAAGAGAGACTCTGGACGTTCGGGCCATCGACGAACTGCTGGGGATCGCCCCCGATGAGCCCGGAGAAAGCGACAAAGAACCTCTTTCATCGGAGATCCCGGCGCAATGACCACCTGGACGCTGAATTGGCCGAACCACACCCTGGAACTCGGAAGACGGACGCTGGTCATGGGGGTCCTGAACGTCACCCCGGATTCGTTTTCCGACGGGGGCAGGCATTTCGCATTTGAAGAGGCGGTGGCTGGCGCCTGGAGGATGGTCGAAGAAGGGGCCGACATCATCGATATCGGTGGAGAATCGACCCGGCCTTTCGCCCCGGAGCTCGACGCCGCGACCGAAAAGGCACGTATCGTACCCGTCATCGAAGCGCTGGCGAAGAAGATCCCGGTGCCGATCAGCATCGACACCTACAAGGCCGAGGTGGCCCAAGCGGCGCTGGACGCCGGTGCATCGATCATCAACGATATCAGCGCCCTCCGCTTCGACCCGGAGATGGCCCCGCTGGCCGCGTCCCGCGGTGTGCCGGTCGTGCTCATGCACATGCAGGGCACTCCCCGGAACATGCAGGAAAACCCCTATTATGAGGATCTATTCGGCGAAATCACCCTGTTCCTCCAGGATGCGGTTGAGCGAGCCCTGCAGGCAGGTATTCGGGAAGATCTGATCATCCTGGATCCGGGGATCGGGTTCGGCAAAACCTTTACGCACAACCTCCAACTCATCAGGCAGCTCTCGCGCTTCTCCGCGCTGGGAAAACCGATCCTGGCCGGACCGTCCAACAAGGCCTTCATCGGACATATCCTGAAGAAGACGGCCCACGAGCGGGACACGGGAACGATGGCCGCGGTGACGGCCTGCGTCCTGAACGGTGCAGCCATCGTCCGGGTGCATAACGTACGCCTGGCCGCAGAAACCGTTGCGGTGGCGGATGCCATCAAGAGAGGATCCATCGATCAGAATGCGGAATCATGACTTGCTGCTTCTGTGCATCGACGTCGGCAACACCCATACCGGCCTCGCCCTCAGCGACGGTGAGCGGATTCTCGAACACTGGAGAATCCGGACCCAAACAGACATCACCAGCGATGAGGCGGCGGTGCTTCTCAATGGGCTTTTCCAGCTCAGAAACCGCCGCATGGCAGACATCACCCATGCCATCGTGACGTCCGTCGTCCCCCACGTCAACCGGGCCTTGAGTGCTCTGTTCGAGCAGGTCCTCGAGGTCGAAGGGTCGTTCGTGGACCACGAAACGGATACGGGCATGCCGGTCAGGTACAAAAACCCCGCCGAAGTGGGCGCTGACAGGATCGTCAACGCAGTGGGGGCCTACGATAAATTCCGATGCGCCTGCATCGTCGTCGACCTGGGGACGGCAACCACCTTCGACTGCGTTTCCTCCGAGGGGGTCTATCTCGGCGGGGCCATCGCCCCCGGATTGATGATTTCCATGCAAGCCCTCGTCAGCCGTGGATCCCGGCTTCCCAAACTCGAGCGGATTTCCAGACCCCCGGCCGCGATCGCCTGCAGCACCCTGGACAGCATGAACTCCGGCCTTCTGTATGGATACGCCGGACTCGTCGACGGGGTCCTCACCAGAATGAAGCAGGAAATGGGCGGCAGGCCGATGGTCGTCGCCACCGGTGGGATCGCACCGGTCCTCCAGGATGTATCCGAACATTTCGACGTCATCGAGCCCTTGTTGACATTCGAGGGGCTGGCGGCCATCTTCAGGCGCAGACTTTCCTCTTCGGGTAGGGTCAAACTCGCCTGAACCGGCTGAAACCGCTCCCTGCCCAAGCCTTGAGAAACCTGCCGCGTCAATGGCAGCGGAGGAGGTTGTCTTTTTGCCTGTGTCGGAAGCGTGCGATCATTCGGCCAATGACTTGGAATATCCAAGAGATAAAGATGAAGATGCATCAGGAATCCGGAATGTGCACCCATTCGGGGGGTCAACCCGCCGATGTCCGTCAAAAGACCGTCGCGGCCCTTCGCCCGGGAGACATGATCGGGATCATCTCGCCGGCCGGCCCCCTCGAGCGGGGAGATCTGGAGGCCGGGATGGCACATTTGCGGGCCGAAGGCTTCCAAATCCGCGAAGGCCGCGCCCTTTTTGCACGGAAGGGTTACCTTGCGGGGTCTGATGCGGCCAGACTCGAGGACCTTCATGCCATGTTCAAGGACCGTGACATCAAGGCCGTTTTTTGCTCGCGCGGCGGTTACGGCAGTCTTCGCCTGCTCGAGAAGATCGACTGGCCTCTGCTGGCCGCCAATCCGAAGATCTGCATGGGGTTCAGCGATCTGACAGCGCTCCTCCTTGCGATTTGGCGGAAGGCGCGTTTCATCACCTTCCACGGCCCCGTCGTCAGACAAATGGGAGAGTTGGACCGGCAGGACATGGCCGAAACACTCGCGGTGCTCAGGGGGGCGCCTCCCCGACCGATCCGCCTCCCCCGAGAGGGCGTCCTGCGACCGGGAAGAGCGAAAGGCCCTCTGATCGGCGGGAATCTTACCCTTCTTTCCCACTTGGCAGGGACCCCCTATTTTCCCGATCTTTCAGGCGCCGTTCTCTTTCTGGAAGACCATGGCGAACAACCTTACCGGGTCGACAGAATGCTGCGCCACCTGGCGTTGTCCGGCGCTTTGCGGGGAGTCTCCGGCCTGATCGGAGGAGACTTCATTCAATGCGGCACCCTCAGGACCATCGCCGCCCTTTTCCTGGAACTGGCGGACGAACTCGATGTGCCCTGCACCATGGGGCTTCCTTCGGGCCACGGTGAGCGGAATGTCTTGCTGCCGATCGGCGCCGAGGTCGAATTGGACACCCTCGCGGGCATCCTCGAAATCATGGAGGCGCCTGCCGACACGGTGAAAAACAGCCTTGGCGGCTGCGATGAAAAGCGCCCTTGACTTGAGCGGCAGACATCCCTGTGGGCGCTGATCGAGTCCGTATAAGAGCAAGGATCGTCTGCGGGATTTTCGGCTGCCGAACCGGCGTAAGGCCTCCGCCTCGCCTGAGACCTGAAGCGGCCGGGCGCCACAGACAGACCTGAAGACGAAGAATGTAGAGCACCGAAGCATGCAGAACGCATCGACCCATCCAATCCATCCCCTTCGAGCTGCCATTCAATCCGGCAAGGACCCTACCCGGCTGACCGGGCTTGGCGGCACAGCCATGAGTTATCTCTTCGCACTCCTCGCGCAACGGCTCGACCGCCCCTGTCTGGCCGTCCTGCCCGGCAAGAAGCAGGCCGAGCAGTTTTTTCAGGAGCTGCAGTTTTTCATGGCCGAACAGGACAATCATCGCACCGGCGGGCCGCGCAGGCTTTATCTTCTTCCCCCTTACGACATCTCACCGCTCTCGGGCTTGAGCCCTCACCGGGAGATCGTCAATCTGAGGATCGAAGCCCTTTACGCCCTGACTTCCGCAGACAACCCCGTCGTCGTCACCTCGCAGGAGGTCCTCCTGTACAAGCTGGTCCCCAAGGGCCGTCTCATTCAGGCGCTCGAATACCTTGCGGCCGGTGAAGAAATCGACCGCGAGCAACTCCTCCGGCACTTGGAGATCTGTGGCTATCAGCGCGTTTCCCTGGTGGAAGAACGCGGGGATTATGCCGTCCGCGGTGGAGTCCTGGACATCTTCCCCCCCTCGAGCCCGTTGCCGATCAGGCTCGAGCTCTGGGGGGACCATCTCGAATCCATCCGCCTCTTCGAACCGCTCAGCCAGCGGTCAGAAGGGGCATTCGACGAGTGGGTCCTTCTGCCCAACACCGAAATTATCATGGACGAAGCCGCTGTTCAACGGGCGCGATCCATGGGCCGCCTTCCACCCCCGGGGGCAGAAGGATCCCATTTCCCCGGGCAGGAGGCCTGGCTGAACCATTTTTACCCCGGGCTCGACTCCCTCTTCGACTATCTGCCGGCAGACACCCTCATTGCCCACTTCGACCCCCAGCGATTGCAAGGCGGCCTGAAGCGGATGACGGAGCGATTTCAACTCGATCTTGAGCGTTTCCGCGAAGAATCAGTGGACAAGGGGCTTCCCTTCCCAGAAACCGAAGGCCTCATCCATGGCGGGGATGCCGTCCTCTTAAGCCTGAACAGCTTCCAGCGGCTCGAAGTGAACGAGCTCGATCTGCAGACGCCCGGTCCCTCTACGGAAAGGGACGGGGTGCATTTCCAGCTCGAGGGCACGTTCGGACTCGACACCGACCCCGATGTCCAACTGGCCGGGCAGGGAAGGGGATCTCTCGCCCCTCTCGCCAACAAAATCGCCCTCTGGCTTTCCCGCGGCGGCCGGGTGATCATCGTCAGCCGCACGGCAAAACAGGCTAACCGGCTGGTGGAGATCCTCTCGAACTACGATGTGAGCGTCCTCGGCACGGTGGATTCCTGGGAGGAGCTTCCTGAGAGTCCCGGGCTGTGGATCTGCCTGGGACGGCTCGGGCGGGGTTTCCTCTGGCCCGCGGAGAACCTGTATATCATCAGTGAAGACGAAATCTTCGGTCAAAAACGGGGGCGAAGCAGAAATAGAGAGAAGGCACGGGAAAACGCGCTGTCATGGTCGACGTTCAGCCAGCTCAAGCAGGGCGACCTCGTGGTCCACGAGGAGCATGGCATCGGACGGTACGGCGGACTTCTCAAGATGGAGATCCAGAACAGGGTCAATGACTTCATTCTGATCGAATACGCCAACGCCGACAAGCTCTACATCCCGGCGGACCGCGTCAGCAGTCTTCAGACCTATGTGGGCGCCGATGAAGTCGCTCCGAGATTGGATCAATTGGGCGGGCGATCATGGAACATCGCCAAGGAGAAGGCTCGCAAATCCGTCAAGCGCATCGCGAAGCAACTCGTACAGCTGTACGCCCTGCGCCGATACCGCTCTGGTTATGCCTTTTCCAATCCCGATCACTATTACCGCGAATTCGAGGCGACATTCGAGCACGAGGAAACCCCCGACCAGATCAAGGCCATCGACGATGTCCTGGACGATATGACCTCCGAACGTCCCATGGATCGGCTCATCTGCGGCGATGTGGGATTCGGAAAGACCGAAGTCGCCCTGCGGGCCGCCTTCAAGGCCGTGGCCGACGGCAAACAGGTCGCCCTGCTCGTCCCCACGACGGTCCTCGCCGAACAGCACTACCAGACCTTCACCAAGCGGCTGTCGCCCTATGGGATCGGGGTCGGTCTCCTCAGCCGATTCAAACCTCCGTCCGAACAGCGGGAGGTTTTGGCCAAGGTGCGCTCGGATAAGATTCAGGTCCTGATCGGTACGCACCGGCTGCTCCAGAAGGATGTCTCCTTCATGGACCTCGGGCTGCTGATCATCGACGAAGAACAGCGCTTCGGGGTCAAACAGAAGGAAGCCCTCAAAAAATACCGCAGCATGGTCGACGTTCTGGCCATCACCGCCACACCGATCCCGAGGACCCTGCAGATGTCCCTCATGGGCGTGAGAGATCTCAGTGTCATCGAAACCGCTCCCGAAGACCGTCTGGCCATCCAGACCTACCTCTCCCCCTTTGACGAAAACCTCATTGCGAGAGCCGTCCGCTTCGAGATCGAACGTCATGGGCAGGTGTTCTTCGTCCACAACCGGGTTCAAACCATCGACATGGTCGCGGAACGCCTCGGCGCGATCGTCCCCGAGGCCCGCATCGCGGTCGCCCACGGTCAAATGAAGGAGAAGGACCTCGAGTCCACCATGCTCACCTTTTTGCGGAAAGAATTGGACGTCCTGGTCTGCAGCACCATCATCGAATCCGGTTTGGACATTCCGTCCGCCAACACCATCATCATCAACGAGGCAGAGCGCCTGGGACTGGCGCAGATCTATCAGCTCCGGGGGCGCGTCGGCAGATCCAAAGAGAAGGCTTACGCCTATCTGCTGATCAGCGACGGCACCCACCTGACGAGGGAGGCCGAGAAGCGCCTCAAGGCCCTGATGGACTTTTCCCACCTGGGCGCGGGCCTGCACCTCGCTCTGCACGACCTCAAGATCAGAGGCGCCGGCAACATTCTCGGATTCGCGCAATCCGGTCAGATCGCCACTGTAGGCTACGAACTCTACCTGAGGATGATCGAACAGGCGGTGGCCGAATTCAAAGGCGAAGAATGGCTGCCGGAAATCAACCCCGAGATCCTCGTCGACATGGAGGCCTATCTCCCGGAAGACTACATCATGGATACGGATGTCAGACTGAATCTCTATCGGCGTCTGTCGATCCTGAACGAGACACGGGATCTGGAAAATGTCGAGCGGGAGATGGTGGACCGCTTCGGCAAAGCCCCGCCTCCTGTGGAAAATCTTCTCTGGATGATGCGGCTGCGCATCTTTGCAAAACACCTCGGCATTGCGCGCCTCGAGGTCGGCACCGACAGCGTGACGCTCCACTTCGATCCCGATCGCCTGGCAGACCCGGCAAAGCTGGTGCAGAGGATAGGGACCCTCCCGAAGCGCTATCGTTTCCTGGGAGAGAATCGTTTGCGCATCCTGATGGGACCCCTTACCCTGCCGGAAGATCGCAGGCGCATCATGGAAAGTCTCCAGATCCTGCGCTCGGACCATCGGACGGCCCATGGAGAAATCAGCCGTTTTTCCGCCAGCCCCTCGCCCGGGGAGGATCGTTCCTATCGAAGACCGGCACGAAACGTCCAGGCGGGAAAGGGATAGAACCCAGGATTTTTCTTGGCATGCTTCTTTCGAGATGCTAGGCTGATAGGTTAAAGTACGGAGTCGCGGCCCTTTTCTTGGAACACCTGGCCGGAACGAACGGATGTAAACGACCGGACAACCGGACACCGATGATGGAGTGCTTTTTATGAACAGGAAGAAATGGACTTGCACGCTGGCAGGCTGCCTTCTCATGTTTATTCCTTTTCCCGCAGGGCTATGCGCAGAAGTCTGCAATCGGGTGGTCGCCATCGTCAACGAAGACGTGATCACCCTGTACGAACTCAACCACAAGATCAGGCAGGTGACCGGCCTGGAGCCGGAAGAGTTTCGAAGCCAGGATGAAACCGCCTTTCTGGACGCACGTCGGAAGATTCTCGACTTTCTGATCGATGACAAAATTGCACAGAAGAAGATAGACGAACTGGGAATCAAGGTTTCACCGGCCGAAATCGATGATGCGATTGAAAAGATGAAACGGAACAACAACCTGACGCATGAAGATCTTCTCGCCCGGCTCGAAAGCCAGGGGATCTCCTATGAAACTCTGCGGGAGAACCTGAAGGATGAGCTCGAGCGGATGCAGTTGATCAACTTTGAAGTGAAATCCAAGATCATCGTGCGGGAAGAGGCCATGAGGGCTTATTACGACGAACACCGGGAACAGTACATCACCTATGAGACCCTTCACCTCGCTGCGATCGTTTTACCGGTCGGCAACCCTTCCGACAAACAGGAGCGGCAGAGGATCGAATCCCAAATCACAGATATCCACCGGCGCCTGAGCGCGGGAGAGGATTTCGGCGAACTCGCCCGCAGGTTTTCCCGCGGCCCCGGTGCCAAGGACGGAGGGGATTTGGGCCTTTTCAAGACAAGCCAGCTCAACAAGGCCCTTCTGGAGGCGGTCGAAGGGATGCAGCCGGGGCAGATCAGTCAACCTATCGAGACCGCTTCCGGTTTTCAGGTCATCAAACTGCTCGATCGCCGGGCGGGCGAAACCAAGGCCTATGAAGACGTCAAGGATGCCATCTACAGCGAGCTGTATCGCGAAGAGATCAACAGGCGTTACATGGAATGGGTGAAACAACTGAGAGACCAGGCCTACACGAAAATCATCTTCTAAAGCGATACAAGGATGGAAAACGAGCAGGACAGACAAACAGAGGCCCCCGCAGGAGGCCGCAGGTCGATGCCCGGAGAGGGTATAGGCGCCTACCTACGCGGTGAACGTGAACGGCAGGCGCTGAGCTTCGATGACATCCTGGAGCGCACACGGCTCCAGCCCCATATCCTCGAGGCCCTCGAAGCCGAGGATTGGGATCGGCTTCCCTCCCCCGCCTTCGCCAAGGGCTTCCTGCGCAACTATGTCTCCGCCCTGGGCCTTGACCCAGCGGCCGTCCTGGAACGATTCGGAGAAGAGCTTCCCAGACGGACGGCTCCCCTCAAACCGTTGACCCAGGAGGTCCGGCATCGCGGGCCGGGGCCGCTTCTGCTCGTCGCCGGACTGCTCCTGATTTGCCTGCTGGGCTTTCTCCTGTGGTCCAGCGGATCCAAGAAAAGCCTTGAGGAGCCGGCTTCCACGGCTCCGTCCGAGATCGACTCTGCAGCCGACGTTCGCGTTCCGCCCGACACCGGCCAAGATCCCGAACCCGTTGAAGCAGCGCCTTCCACCGGCAATGACCTCCCGGAAAAATCCCCCGAGACGTCGGGGCCGCAACTCGATGCGAGTGCGCAACCTGAGCCGCCTCTTGCCGGGGAAAACACCGCGGGCGCCTTTTCCGAACCGGCTCCAGCGGAGACCCTTGCCGAGATGGAATCCCCGCCCGCGAAACTGACCCTGAAAATGCAGGTCATGAAACGGACCTGGGTCAAGATCTTTGTCGACGATCAACGTCCGGAAGAAAGGATTTTCGTGCCCGGCGAAGAAAAAGTGTGGCATGCGGAAAAAGGCTTCGAAATGCGCATCGGAAACGCGGGAGGCATCAGCCTCGAACTGAACGGCCAACCGGTGCAGAATCTGGGAAGGGAGGGGCAGGTCATCCGGTTGAACCTTCCCGCGGGTTACGAAAGGAGGCGTCAGGAGAGATAAATTGGAAAATGTTCTAGATACCCTGCAGTCAAGAGGTTTTGTTGAACAGGTGACCGATCTCGACGGCGTGCGGGATCTTCTCGACCGGCCGGCTGTCTGCTATATCGGCTTCGATCCAACCGCAAAGAGCCTGCATGTCGGGAGTCTCCTGCCTATCATGTCCCTCGTCCACATGCAGCAGTCCGGCCACCGACCCATTGCCCTGGTCGGCGGCGGAACGGGCATGGTCGGTGACCCGAGCGGCAAAACCGAGATGCGGCCCATTATGAGCCGTGAGCAGATCGATGAAAACGCTGAAGGACTCAAGGCGCAGTTGTCCCGATTCATCGATTTTTCGAACAACCATGCACTGCTGCTGAACAACGCCGACTGGCTGACGGAATTGCGGTATATCGACTTCCTGAGGGATATCGGAAAACATTTCTCGGTCAACCGCATGCTGGCCGCCGAAAGCTACCGCATGCGGCTCGAAACCGGACTCAGCTTCATCGAATTCAACTACATGCTCCTTCAAGCCTATGATTTCTGGCATCTTTTCAAATACTACGATTGCCGCCTCCAGATGGGGGGGAACGACCAATGGGGTAACATCCTTGCCGGTGAGGACCTCATCCGCCGCCTCGAAGGGGAAGCCGTGTTCGGCCTGACCTTCCCCCTCCTGACCACATCGGCCGGGATCAAGATGGGAAAAACCCACAAGGGGGCGGTGTGGCTGGACCCGGATCTCACTTCTCCTTACGATTACTATCAATATTGGATCAATCAGGACGACGCGGATATCCCGCGATTTCTCGCCCTGTTCACCCTGCTGCCGATGGATGAGGTGCATCGCCTCTCCCAGTTGAAGGGTGCTGAGATCAACGCCGCCAAAGAGATCCTGGCCTATGAAGCGACGCGCATCTGCCATGGTAGACAGGAAGCCGACCGGGCACGCGAGGCGGCCAAGAGCCTTTTCGGGGAAGAGGAATCCGGCCTGGCCGATTCGGCGCCCCAGTTCTCTGTCTCTGTGAAGGAGTTGGAACAGGGCATCCCCGCCTTCATCCTCTTCGAGCAGTGCGGCCTCTGCAAGACGAGAGGAGACGCCCGCCGCCTGATCGGCCAGGGAGGCGCTTACTTGAACGGAGAAAGATTGGATGTCTTCGATCGTGTCGTCAACACCGCTGACCTGAAGGAAAACAGTCTTCTGCTGAGAGCAGGGAAAAAACGTTACATGCACGTCGTGGCCGCTTAAAATTCGCCCCCCTCCCGGGGAAGGGTCCATGGGGAGCGGTTCCGCTGATCCAAGGCCCCTGGGGCAGCGGCCGGATGAAGGACTTTATGAAAGAAGAAGAACTGGAAGACAGCCTGCTGGAAGAGGAAGCCGAGGAGGATCTTTCGCCCGTAGCGGAGGCGTATAGCCTTGCGCCGGCTACGGAACGGTCCCTTGCGGCCTATGATCCCCTTCAACGCTATCTTCTGGAGATCAAACAATATCCTCTACTCACCCGAGAAGAAGAAATGGAATTGGCGATCCGGGTCAGGGAAAAAAACGACCAGAACGCGGCCTACCGGCTCGTGACCGCCAACCTCCGTCTCGTTGTGAAAATCGCTATGGATTTCCACCGCTTTTGGACTCGAAACCTGCTCGATCTGATACAGGAGGGAAATGTCGGGCTCCTGCACGCCGTCAAGAAATTCGACCCCTACCGCGGCATCAAATTCTCCTATTACGCCTCCTTCTGGATCAAGGCTTACATTCTCAAGTCCATCATGGACAACTGGAAACTGGTCAAGATCGGAACCACTCAGAGCCAGAGAAAACTTTTTTTCAATCTGGCCAAGGAAAGGGACAAGCTGATCGCCCAGGGCTTCGATCCGGAGCCGCGCCTCCTCGCCGAGAGGCTGGACGTCAAGGAAGAGGAAGTCGTGGAAATGAGCCAGCGGCTTGGAGGCTGGGAAGTCTCCCTCAGCTCGCCGATCGGGGAGGATTCCAGGGAACCCTTCAGTGCGCTGCTGCCGGACCCCGGAATCGGCGCCGACGAACAGATCTCCGAGGCCGAAGGCCGAAGCCGGCTCGCCGAGAAACTGAAGACCTTCCGCGAGACCCTTTCGGGTAAAGAAGCAGACATCTATGATCATCGTATCATGGCCGAAAAACCGCTGACGCTGCAGGATCTCGGTGACAAATACAACATTTCGCGCGAGCGTGTTCGTCAGATCCAGGAAAAAATCATCAAGAGGATCAAATCCTGGCTCAAGGAGGAAATCCCTGATTTCGAAGAAGAATACTCCGATTTTCTCAAGTGACGACGAGACCTTTTCCTTGCACTATCACCCGGATTTTCCTTCAAACGCCCACGCCCGGTCTGCACCGTGCCGCAAAGGGCGCAGCGGGGCGGGTCCACTTCTACAACTGAGAAAAACCCTATCGAGGCTGATCGTCGATCAAGAAGAGATGATGCATCCACTGAAACCCGCTGCGCGGCTCGGCCGCCCTTTTCCCGGAGCGGCGCTCTTTCTGGCTGTCGCCCTGACCTTCATGGGCGGATGCGAGACGGTGCCGACCCAAGCCGTCCCCATTCGGCCCGACGCCGTTCCTGCGGCGCCCGAAAAGACGGCGCCCGAACCATCTCCGGATCCCGTCTCCGAATACCCCGGCACCGGCGATCCTGTGCTCCGGAGAAAAGGTTCAGACCCACTGAAGGAGGCGTACTCCTCATTTGCGATGGCCGCCCTCGCCGAGGCCGCCGGCCGGTATGACCAGGCGGGCCGTTACATTGCGGAGGCTCTGAAACATGATCCGGACTCCGTGTATCTGAACATGAAAATGGCCCTCCTGCTCAAAGAGATGAATCGCCCGCAGGAGGCCCTGCCCTATGCCCGGAAGGCCTTGGCAGACGACCCGAGCCAGACGGAGCCGTTAATCCTGCTTGGGGACCTGCACAGAATGCTGGGGGACGAGAAACAGGCGGCACAGGCCTATGAAAGCGTGCTGCGGGTCGATCCGGGGGATCAGAGGGTGCGTTTTCTGCTCGCAACCCTTTTCATCCGCACGGGCAGCTATTCCAGGGCCCTGGAACATCTCGATCTGATTCTCACTGAAAAACCGGGTCTCATCCTCGCCCATTATTACAAGGGGCGGGTCTATCTCGAAATGGAGAAATTCCAGGAAGCCGAGGAGTCCTTCCAGAACGCCTTGCAGTTCAACGAGTTCTTCGAGCCTGCCCTGTTCGACCTGGGGACGCTCTACCAGATGACCGGGCGCGATGTCCAGGCGGTTTCCATGTACGAGACGCTGCTGTCGGCCTATCCCGAAAACAGCTCCGCACGCGAACGGCTGGCGAACCTCTATTTCAAGCTCGGACTCAACGAAAAGGCCGAACAGCAGTTGGAGCAGATCAAGGCCCACTCGGAACCCGGCGAACTCGGACGCCAATCCCTCGGTTTGATCTACTTGAAACAAGGGAGGCTGGACGAATCGATCGAAGAGCTCAAAATGATCCTCATGGCCTGGCCCGACGACGACAAGACGGCTTATTACCTCGCGACCGCATACGAAGAGAAGGGCGATTTTGAGCAGGCTGCAACATATTTCGCCAGGATCAAACCCCAATCGACCTATTACACCAATGCTCGTCTGCATATGGCCTTCATGATGGAAAACGGCGGGGAATACCTGAAGGCCGCCGATCTGCTCCGGGATGCCTTGCGCCATTCACCGCAACCCGAGCTGTACATCATGTTGAGCACCATGCTCGAAAAGGCAGGGCAGGTCCAGGAAGCGGAGCAGGCGGTGCGCCAGGGCCTCGAGCGAGATCCGGATCACATCGATCTGATTTACCGGCTCGGCGTCCTGCTCGACAAACAGGGAGACAAAGCCGCCTGCCTCGAAGAGATGCAGCGGATCCTGCGCATCGACCCCGAGCATGCCGACGCACTCAACTACATCGGCTACACCTATGCCGAACAGGGAATCCGGCTCGATGAAGCGCTGGAATTGATTGAAAGGGCGCTCGAGATCAAACCCGAAAGCGGCTACATCATGGACAGCCTGGGCTGGGTCTACTTCCAAAAAGGTCTCTACCAGGCAGCGATCCAATATCTTCAGAGGGCTGCGGAATTGGAGCCCAATGACCCGACGATCCACGAACACCTCGGGGACGCCTATTTCCGCGAACGCCTTTTTGACGAGGCCTTGAAAAGTTATGAAAAGGCTCTTTCCCTGGGGCCCTCGGACAAGCCGAGTCTCGAAGAGAAGATCCTTCGGACCAAGGCCCTGATAGGAAGGTAAGATTGAGGAGGTTCATCGGATACCGGAAAATATTGCTTCTCCCGGCGGCTGTGTTGGCCCTCTGCCTGACCTCGAGCTGCGCGCGACCGCCAGTCGAACCCCTTCAATCCCCCTACAGCCCGCCGATGGTCACATCGCTCGTCGCCGGCCTCGAACATCAAAAGGGGCTGGTCTCGTCCGCAGTCTGCGCGGGCACCTTGACCGTCGGGGAAAACGGTTCCGCTTCCAAGGTCAGTCTCCTCATGGCAGGCCGTCTGCAACCCCTCACCGTCAAGATCGAGATGACGCATTTCTGGGGTAATCCCCTTCTCCACATCCTCGTCCGCAACGACACGGTGGAGGTGCTCTCTTTCCGCGACAAGAAGCTGCTGATCGGAAGCCTGCGGGACCCGCTCTTCGAACCCTACCTGCCCGGCATACTGGACCCCTCGGCACTCTGGGCCCTCGTGCGGGCGTACCCTGACATCGGACCCTACGAAAAGGCTTTGTCCCTGCGGCCCCAGGAAATTCAACTCCTCGATGAAGCCGGAAAACCCCTTCAAACATTCGCTTTTGACGTCCAGGCCGCCGCTCCCACGGCGGTCCATTTCCCGGCGCAGGGTCTTACCCTCTACTTCGACCGGTTCGCGCGCACCGGCCCCATTGATTATGCAAAGCGCTGCCGCATCGAACCCGCGGCAAGCAACCGTTTCATAGAAATCCAATGGGACGATATCACCTTCAATCGAACGTTGCCGGAACCTGTCTTCGCTCTGCAGGTCCCCCCCGGTTACCGGATCGTGGAGATTGAACGGCGGGCCCTGGAGTAAGCCATGCCCGCCATGCCTGCCAACCTGGAAATCAGCTTTATCGTCGTCAACTGGAATACCCGCGAGTACCTCCTCGCCTGTCTCGAGAGCATTCACCGAACCGTGACCGATATCCCTTTCGAGATCATCCTCGTAGACAATGCCTCGCTGGATGGAAGCGTCGAGGCAGTGGAGAAACGGTTTCCCGAGGTGCACATCATCCGCAATGAGACCAACCGCGGGTTTGCGGCCGCCAACAACCAGGCCTTCACACCCATGCGCGGCCGGTACGCCCTTCTGCTCAACACCGATGCGGTCCTCCTCGACGGCGCAGTCAAAGAGCTGCACACCTTCATGGAAACGCAAACGGATGCCGCCATGGCATGCGGGCAACTTCTCAACCGGGACGGAACCCGTCAAAGATCCGTTGCCGCTTTTCCCTCCTGGCTGACGTTGATCGCCAACGAAACGCTGCTGAGCCTGCTGTTTCCTCGCAAACACCCTGGAAAACACAGGTGTCCCGCCACGCCACACCCGGTGGATTCATGCATCGGCGCCTGTCTGATGGTCAGGTCCTCCGCTATCCGAGAGGTGGGAGGGTTCGATGAGCGCTATTTCTTCTTCTTCGAAGAAACGGATTGGGCGCTGCAGATGAAGAAGGCAGGCTGGAGCAGCTATCTCGTTCCCCAGGCACGCATCATCCATGATCAAGGTCAAAGCGTGGGGCAGAATGTACGGGCAAGGATCCACTTTTACCGTTCGAGGTACCGGTACCTGCGCAAATGGCACCCGAGGTCCTTTGTGCTCCTCTGGACCCTGGTCTTTTTGCGACTGCTCGTAAACACCCTGCTGGCAAGCGCGGGCGTCCTCCTTTCGTTCGGAACCGCCCGCGCCTTGCGACGGCGGCTGAAGGTCTACATCCAGTTGATTTTCTGGCACCTGAAAGGATGCCCCGAACCCTGAGCAAGAGCGAAACATGTTGATCAAAGGCAACCCCTCCCTGCCGGCCGGCATCCGGAACCTGCTCCTCATCCAGCTGGGAGACATAGGCGACGTGGTTCTGACGACACCGGCCATCCAAGCCCTTCGGGAAGCGTTCCCTTCGGCCCGCATCCATGCGGCGGTGCGGGAAAAGGCGCGCGGGATCCTGGAATGCTGTCCGCCCGTGGACGACATCTCCTACGTAAAAAAGGAAGGCCATTCGCTCTTCGAAGCCTTCCGGACCCAGCGTCGCTTTTTCAGGCGGCTCAGACGCCCGCCGCTGGATCTCAGCATCGACCTGCGGACCGGGACGCGGGGGGCTATCATGGCGCTTCTCTCGGGAGCACCCACACGAATCGGGCGTTATTCCGAAACAGACACACTCTGGCGCAACCGGGTCTTCACGCACCTTGTTGCACCTCGAGATGAAGCCACCCAATATTGTGCAGAGCATGGCCTCAACATTCTGCGCCCCTTCGGCATCGCAACGCAGGAGAGGCGCCCGAAACTGGTGGCCCCGCCCACCCTCCACGATCGTGCAGCCTCCATCCTGGCTTCGGCGGGTCTTCCGCGGGGAAGGCCCTTCATCGCGGTTCAGCCCTTTTCTCTCTGGGAATACAAAGAGTGGCCGGCAGAGTGCTTTGCCAGGCTCATCAGCCTGATGAGTACGGAGTTCGAAAGGCCGGTCGTCCTCATCGGAACCCGGAGCGAACGAGAGCGGGCGGCTGGACTGGCCGCCAAGGCCCGTGGCGACATCTTCCATCTGGCCGGCATGACCACCCTCGACGAACTCGCCGGGGTCCTCAGCCTCGCCACCATGCTGATCGGGTGCGACAGCGCCGGCATTCACATCGCTGCAGCCGTCGGGACCCCGACCGTCAGCATTTTCGGTCCATCTTCGCCCATCAGCTGGGCGCCCCGCGGCCCAAGGCATCATGTCGTCTGTCAGCACTGGGACTGTGTTCCTTGCAGGCAGAAAGGATGCCAGAATTCCGAAGTCAGTCGATGCCTCCAGACCCTTCCTGTGGAGGCCGTTCTGGAAACAGTCCGTCTCGCGTTCACGGACCGCAGCGGGCAATGAGCTCAGAACCCCATGGATCGAGGGAACGGTGAGATGAAACCATGGATCTCTTTGCGGTGGGACAGTTCGGAGAAAGCCTCACCGAACACGATCCCGCCGCAGCGTTTCCCCTGCCGACGGATCCTTTTCCTGATCCTGCTTCTTTCGCTCATCATCCGATGGTACAACTGGGAACATACCCACATCATCAACCCGGATGGAACCCTTTACATCGACCAGGCGAGGATGATCAGCCACGGCTATATGGCGGAAACCACCCTGGCTGACCTGCGTTTTCTCTCGCCCTATCCCTTCGCGGTTGCGGCCGCCTACCCGCTTTTGGGCGACTGGGAGACGGCGGCCCGAGGCATTTCTCTCCTCTTCGGCACGCTCACCCTCATTCCGCTCTTTCTGCTCGCCCGCAAGTTCCTCCGGCCCGAAACAGCCCTCGGGCTCATCCTGATCTTTGCACTCATGCCGACCTTCGTCGTCAACAGCGCAGAGGCTGTCCGAGATCCCATGGCATGGTTTTTCGGCGCCTGCGGACTCTATCTGATGATTCATCAGACGCAGACCAAGCGTTGGTGGGCGGTATGCCTTGCGGGTGCGAGCTTCGTGCTGGCGGCATGGAGCCGCGTCGAAATGGGGCTATTCTTCGGGGTGTCGCTCCTCTTTCTCCTGTTTTTGGAAGAGAAGGCGCGGTTCAGAAAATGCCTGGTCTTCTGCCTCCCCTTGCTGGCTTTCCTGCTCCTGAACATCTGGATCTCCGCCGCCGGCCAAGCGGTCGAACTCAATGCGCTGCGCATCGATGAAATCAAGACCAAACCTGGAGGACTTTTCACGGGTTATCAAGGGGTTCGCGAGGGGCTCTCGCATCTTGCGCAGGATCAGGCCACAGGCCCCTTGCGCTTCTTCCTCCAGATTGCCCGCAGCCATGTCCTCCTGGTCGCCTTCGGAGAAATCGTTTCAACCCTTCTCAAAGCGGTCCACTATCCTTTCGCTCTGCTCTTCATCGCCGCGTTCACCCCTCTGCGTCGCGAAATCGGGAAAAACCGCTGCCTATTCTATCTCACGTTCCTCGCCGCTGCCGCCTTGGGGATCCTCTATGTGCATCTTCTCGACCAGTGGATCAGCGAGGCACGTTTCTTCGTGTTCGCCCTGCTGCCTGCATCCGTCATCATGGGACTGGGACTGGACAGGTGCCTCTCCTTCCTGTCACGCCGCTTTCAACTCCAGGGTGCAACGGCGCTTTTCATCGCCGCCGCCGTTGTAATGGCCCTGACTCTGCCGAAAAATCTCAAGGAAAGGGAGGCGGACAAAGGCGTTTTCAAAGCGATCGGCGCCCTGATCGCCTCCCGGGAAGATCCGGGCAGGCTGACCCCGGTCGCCGCATCGGACCCGATCCAACGCTGGATCACCTTTTACGCGAATCCCCGCTACAACGGCCCGACACCGATCAACGGAAACCAACTCCGCATCGAGGCCCTTGTGGGATCTTCCTATGAAAGACTCATGCAGAATCTGAGGGCACAGCGCATTCCCTATCTCCTGTGGGAAGAAAAGCGTTGGCCCGACTGCGGCTATACCCTGGAAAAAAGCATGAACCGGCGGGATCTCAAGATGCTCGGTCACTGGGAACACCGGGACACGGGGCGGATGATCCTATTCGAAGTGCAGCCCTAGCCCGGTAGATCCCCCCGATCCTGGCGGCCACAAGGCGCCAGTCGTGCCTGGAAGCCGTCAGCCGCGCGTGCAATCCCATACGCCTGCGGTCTTCCGGATCCAGCAGCGATTTCAGAGCGGCGCCGATGGCTTCGATATTTCTGTCCTGGCGGACCACAAATCCTTCTTCACCGTCCCGAACCAGGTCGCGCGCCCCCACGTTCGAACTGATCACCACCGGGAGCCCGGCCGCCATGGCTTCGAGCACGACCATACCAAAGGTGTCGAATCTGGAAGGCATTACAAACAGATCCGAAGCCAGGTAGAATTTTTCCACCTCCCGTGTCGGCCCTGCAAAGAACACCCGCCGGTCGAGGCCGAGCTCCCGTGCAAGGCGCGTATATCCTTCCTGATCGCCTTTCCCGACCACCAGCAGCTTGAGGGGCGGCATCGTCCCATTCCCATGGAGCAATTCCGACATGCCCTTCAAGACCAGATCGAGGCCCTTGACATCGAAGTTCATCCCCACAAAGAGGGCGACCACGTCTTCCCGGCCGAGGCCGACCCGCCGCCGGATCTCCCCGCGGCAATCTTCCCGGTTCAGGCGCTCGAAGCGATCGAGCGCCACCCCGGGATGGATCACCTGAATCTGATCGGGCGGCAAGGCGTAGCATTCGAGAAGGTGCTTCCTGACGAGGTGCGAAACCGGCATCACAAGAGGCCTGAGGGGATTCCTGATGCCCCTTGTCTCGACCCATGCCGTACTACGATCGAAGAGGCTCATCCGCTTTCGGCGCACCTGTGCAACCCATTGGCTGTGGGGGATGCCGTGCATGCTGAAAAGATCCATCCGCCAAATCCGGTCATGGGAATGGATCAAGTCGAACCTCCCCGGCGGGGCGGCGCGGTTGACGAAGAAGGCGAAAGTCGGCTGTCTAAGAAACCGGGGGAACCGGAATACCGGAATCTTGTGAAACGTCACCCGCCCCCCGCCTGCGCGCCACTGATTGGCCAGGATGTGGACCTCGACCCCTTCCTCGCTCGAAAGCCTTTCCCCAAGTTCGAAAGCAAAGGCCTCGGCGCCGCCGAGCAGGCCGTATTTGGGAATCACCATCGCCACCCTGATCGGGGCGTTGGGTTGGCGACCGGGAAGCCGATGGATGGATGCCTCGGAAGGGAATATCTCCTGCGCCGTCACCGCCCGTCTCCAGATCCCCCGGGGGCCTCTTTTCCGGCAACCCCCGCCTTCCAGGAGGAACAGTATTCCATCTCGCGCAGTTTGACATACCGGGCAAAAAGGGCGTAGGCCGATGTGGCAGCGATGATGAGCCCCGCCGTACCGTCCAGAAACCCCCGTTTGAGGACGTAGACCTCGAGAAACTTGAACACGGGCCTCAGCAGGAGCAAATGCCCTCCATAGCGCTTGCCCCGGTCATGGAGATCCGCTGCCAGAAGGGAGGAAAACCGGTTGACGGTGTCGATCTGCCCCGTCAGTCCCCCATGATACGGGTAGTGGAGAAGGTCTTGCGTCAACCGTCCGACTGGCCCCTCGATCTCCAGACGCTCATGCACTCGGCCGCCGACGAACCGGCCCTTGCCACGGCGGAAGAGCCGTGTCTGGTGATCGGGATAAAAGCCGCTGTGCCTGATCCAGCGACCTTGATAAAAAGAGCGGCGGGGCATCCTGTAGCCGTTCTTAGCCTCCGGACGCGCCATCACGGCGAGGATTTCTTCGCGAAGAGCCTTGGAAACCTGCTCGTCTGCATCGAGGCTCAGAATCCAGTCCTGCCTGGCCTCCGACACGGCGAAATTCTTCTGCCTGACATAGCCCTCCCAAGGCCTTTCGTAAACCTTCCCCGTAAAGGAGCGCGCAATCCGCACGGTGTCATCCCGGCTCAAAGAATCCACCACCACCAGTTCATCCACCCACGAGACGCTTTCCAGGCAGCGGCCGATATTCTCTTCTTCGTTGTAGCAGATCACACAGGCGGAAAGCCCCATCAACACACTCCTTTCATCGAGTCGGGTCATCCACATGACCGATGCCGGCGGATGCCGATGATGAACGTATCCTCTCTGGAAATCCCTTTCTTTTCGCTTCACCTGCGCTGCTGGATGACGGGCCGATCCCCGGACCTCATCCAGCCCTCAGGGGCGCAATCACCTGGCAACAGATTTTTTCAGAAGCAGCAGCCCTTCTTCCTCCCGTTCAAAAACGGGCGCCAGGCGGGTAACCCCCACCATCGTCATAATCTCCCGGAGATTTTCGGTCAGCCCTGTCAAGACCGCTTTCCGGCCGCTTTTTGCAGCATCTGAAAGCAGTTGAATCAGAGCGGCAATTCCTGCACTGTTCATCCCGGCCGTAGCCGCGAAATGGATGAGCACCCCGCCCGCCTCCCTTCCGGCTCTCCGCCAGTCCTGCAGGAGCTCGGCCCCCGTTTTTCCATCCAGCCGTCCGGCAACCTCGAAGATAAGGACTTCCCCCTCTTTTCGAAACGAAAATACAGGGCCCAAAGGCTTCTCTACACGCTTCAGCCGCTTTTCCGCCCTGTCCAGAGCCGAATCGAGGGCTGAGCGGCCAATCGGTTTATTGATAAAATCCGTGGCATCGAGATCGAGCGCCTGGAGCGCCAGATCCATGTCACCGTGGCCTGTAATGACGATCACCTGGGTCCCCGGGTCAGCCGCCTTGATGCGTTGCAGGACCTCGAATCCGTCGATACCGGGCATCTTGATGTCAGTGAAGACGATCCGGGGCTTTTCTTTCTCGAAAAGCGCCAACCCCCCGGCGCCGTTTTCGGCCAGGAGGACCTCGTAGCCGTATGCCGAGAGAAAGAGGCGAAACATGGTCAGATTCGCGTTCTCGTCGTCGATGACAAGGACCTTTGGTTTAGGGCCCATCGGTTTATCCCCTTTCCTCCCCCGGCACCGGGAACAGAACCCTGAAAGTGCTTCCCCGGCCCTCCTCGCTCCGTATTCGGACGCGGCCCCCATAGGCCTTGACTATGCCATAGACGATGGAAAGCCCCAGCCCCAATCCCTCGCCGCCCTTTTTCGTTGTGTAGAAAGGTTCGAAGACTCTGCCCAGGCTTTCCTCCGAAATACCCGGGCCGGTGTCCGATATCTCCAACCCCACCGCCCGCTTGCCCGCCCTGAAGGTGCGCACACCGATATGGTCTTCCGCCGTCTCGCCTCCGGCCCTCCGTTTGCGCAGAATCGCTTCCCTGGCGTTGTTCAGAAGATTGAAGACGACCTGCCCGATCCGGTTCACGTTGGCGAAAACAGGGGGCAGATCCGGCTCGAACTTCAGCTCGAGCCGGATGTTTTCGAGCGCCAGCTGATGCCCGAGGATCGCCAGCACTTCTTGAGCGGCGGCATTCAGGTCCACCTCCTCGCAGTCGACATCCGCCTTCTGGTCGAACCTGCATAGGCGCTTGATCGTGCCGCTTGCCCGGTCGACCTGTTCGTCGATCTCCTGAACAATCTGCCTGAGCTGCTCCCGGGAAATCTCCTCCCCGCGATCGAGTGTCATTTTGAGATATTCGCTGCCCATCTTGATGGCATTCAACGGCTGGTTCAATTCGTGAGCCACTCCGCCCGCCACTCCCCCTAGCGGCCGCATCAGCTTCAATAAATCCCACACCGTCACCAGATCGACATGCAGCATCAAGGATGGCAGCAAAACGAGATCCCCCACCAGGGCCGCGAGCAGGGTGACGGCCATCATCAGGCCGAAGACGGCCGTCGGTTCGAAATGGGAAAACAGCAGGACCGCAAAGCCCGAGCCGATCGTGAGTGTGGTATAAACCATCGGACGGCCGACACGCAAGAGGGTATCGGTCAAGGCGCGCTGCTTGTTCAGATCCTTTTTGAGCTCCCGGCTGAACCCGACGAGGTAATGAATGGTGTCATCCACCGCCAGTCCGATGGCTATCCCGGCTATCAGGCTCGTCACCATGGACAGCTTGATCCCCAGCCATCCCATTAGACCGAAATTCACGATGATCGGGAAAAAATTGGCCAGAATCGCGACGACGCCCACCCTGAGCGAAACGAACAACACCAGCATCAAGGCAAACACCGCAGCGACGGTGATCCAGAGGCTGCTCACCTGCCCCCGCGTCACCCATTCGCTGCTGGCGGATATGACCATGCCGAAGCCCGTAGCATCGACGCGGGAGGACCCTCCCAGAACCGAATTGCAGTGTGCTTCTATCCTCGATTTCATCCGCAGGAACTCCGCAGAACTGGAGAGGCGGGTCAGCAGGAGGATGCCGGTTCTGGAAAAATCCTCGTCCATATACGTGCGCAGCATGTCGGTCCCGAGGATCGTCTGGTAGCTGTTCACCAGCATCCGGACCTCGAAAGCCTCTTCCGGCAGGGCATAGTCATTCGGATCGAACCGATTGAGGGCATAGCGGACCAGCTTGAGATAGTCCAGGAAGGACAGGGTCTTGTCGACACCCTCGAGCGTCTGCAGATAGTCCTGGATCTCTTCGACCTTTCTCAAATGGGCCGGGTCTTCGAAATAGCCCTCCCCCTCTCCCTCCACGACCACATTCACAGGGAAGGAGCCGGTCATATCCCGGTACGCATCATGGAAATGCCTGCTGATTTCGCTTTGCTCCCTGAAATAGGCGACAGGGTTCGTCTCGACGCGGATGCGCGTCATCCCCCAGAACGCCAGAAGGATCACCACCGCCAGGATGGGGAGGGTCATCCTCTGATGGGCGACATCGATCCGGACAATCGCCTCGAGAAATCGGGCAACGCAGGCGTGGGGCCGTGCAATCGACGATAGACGGCTCCGCGGTGCCGGCAAGGCCGTCAGAAGCGCGGGGAGAAAGGTCAAGATCATGACCAGGAGGCAAACCATTCCCAGGCATGAGAAGAGCGCGAAGGACCGGATCCCCTCGATCCGGTTGACGAAAAGCGAACCCAGGCCGATGATGGTGGTGGCCACCACCAGGCCCATCGGCAGCGCACTGCGCGAAAAGGATTGGATCACCGCTATCCTGTTCGAGGCCGCGTTCTCGAGTTCCTCGAGGTACATGGACCAGACATGCATACAGTAGGCCGTTCCGACGGCAATCAGAAAAACGGGCACGATCATGGTGAGCATGGTCAGGGGCACCCCCGTCATGCCCATCAGCCCGAACACCCAAATCAGCACCATCAGCACAATGCCGAGAGGGATCAATATCCCCCGAAGGTCTCTGAAAAACAGAAACAGCAACACCGCGATCACACCGAATGTCAAGGGAGGCAGATGCAGAAAATCCCTTTCCGTAAAACGGGAAAGGGCCTCCGAAACAACCGGCATCCCAATCTGATACAGATCGATCCCTTGTCGTACCCGCTCTATTTCCTCCTGCACTGCATTCACGACCGCCCGCCGGTCTTTGGAGTCGTCGAGCAGCAGCATGACCGAGGTGTTTTTTCGGTCTTCGGAAAGGAGGCTCTTCCAGATCAGTTCGACCGGTTGAAGGATCTGTTCGAACTCCCTCAGGCTCTTGATGCCGAAAAGCTCCACATCGCGCTTGATGCCGGGCAGACTGATCACCCTGCGAACCCCCTCGATCTCTTCCAGGCGATCCGCCAGTTTTTCGATTGCTTTGAAGGCACCGGGCTCGAACACCCCTTTCGTCCGGGCCACGACGAGAATCACCTCTTCCGTCCCGAAAATCTTCTTGAATTTCTCATATCGGCGGGTCTCCGGCAGGTCTTCGACCGCCAGATCATACAGGGAGGACTGGAACCGAAGATGGGGAATCTGCCAGATGAAGAAGAGGGTCAGCATCAGGAGAAAGACGATCGTCCAGCGGGGATGACCCAGAATCAGCCGGATCCACTGCTGCTTCAATGCGGATTTGTAGTAGGAGGCGATCATCAACGGATCGATTTCCCTTTCCGGCAGCCGGGGGGGCGGAAGCCCCCCGCCGCGCCGCCGCGCTCCGACTGATGCACCAGCATTGCGCCGGCGAGCGCTTTCCACATGGTTTTCCGCCTATCGACGCTCATGGGGGCCAGATCAATCCTTGGCGGGAGGAAATGTCAAGGTAAAGGTCGTTCCGACGCCTTCCTCACTTTCGAAGGAAATCTCCCCGCCGTAGTCCTTGACGATCCCTTGAGAAATGGAGAGGCCAAGCCCCATCCCCTGGCCCATCCGTTTGGTCGTGAAGAAAGCGTCGAAAATCCGCCGGCGCAGCGCCTCCGGAACGCCGCTCCCGGTATCGGAAATGCTTACGGCTGCCTGCCCCTGATCCAGAAACGAGCGGACCCGGATCTTCCTCTCACCGGAAAAGCCGGTCGACTCCCGCTTCTGATTGATGGCATCCCGTGCATTGGCAATCAGGTTGAAGATGACCTGCTCCAACCGATTGACATGGCCGTAGATCAGCGGAAGGGTTTCCGTCAGATCCAGTTCCATCTCGATGTTCTGGATGCTCAACTGCCTTTCGATCATTTCGTAGACATTACGGATCGGCAGGTTGATATCGATTGTTTCGCGGGCGAAATCCGCCTTGCGGCCGAATTCCCGGAGGCGCTTGATGATGCCCGTCGCGCGGTCGACCTGTTCGCTCACCTCCTTCGCAACGCAGTCGAGATCCTGCTTCGGAACGGTTTCCCCTTTCTCGAGCATCATCTGGAGGAATTCGCTTCCCATCTTGATCGCGTTCAGCGGCTGGTTCAATTCGTGCGCGATGCCGGCGGACATTTCCCCAAGCGTGCTCATCTTGCTGGCCTGAATGAGCTGCGCATCCTTTTCGAGCATCTCCGTAATATCGGTGACAGCGACAATCATCACGTCCCGATCCTGGACCTTGGAGGGCACGGCATGAATATTGACAAAAAAGGGATCTCCGTCCTTTCTAAAATGGCAGACCTTCGAATAGGACCGTTTCACACGACCCTCGGCATCGGGCCGGAAAAGTGCGTCTTCCCGCTGCCCTTCCCTGCGGCAGGCCAGGGCGGCAAACGAGCGTCCGATCAGTTCTTGGCGCCCGTATCCATAGACCTCCTCGGCGCTGGGGTTGGCGTCCAGTATATCCAGGGTTTCCCGGTCGAGCACGAAGATAGGGTTGGGCCCGCTCGTGAAAAGGGAGCGGTATTTCTCCTCTGATTCCTGCAGCCGCTCCTGCGATGCCTTGAGCCGGAAGGTCATGTTCATCAGCGAATCGGCCAACTGCTTGACCTCGTCGCGAGCCCGCCGCTTGTAGACGACACAGTCATAACACACCTGAAGCTTTTCAGGGAATTTGGAGGTCGCCTTCTCCATGAATTCGGTCCCGTCGACATACCAGCAGGGGACCTCGATATTGTGATGGGCCGGACAGCTGTATTCCCGGCATCGAAGTTGCTCCCAGCACCGCGGACGGCTTCCCAGGTGCGACTTGACATCGAGATTCCCCCGGCTGATTTCGTCCGCCAGTTGAGTCAACTCCCAGATCGGGCGTGTGATGTACTTGGAGAGCCACCGGCTGACCAGGAAAAAAATCACCACGATAGAAGAGAGAATCCCGAGATAGGTCATCCGCAGATTGGCGATGACACCGTCTATGTAATGTTTGTCGAGACCCACATGAACTGCACCGATCTCGTAGATGCCCTCGAGGATCGGGACCCCGATGTCATAGGCGCTCATGCCCTCCAGATTCAGGAGGCGGATGGTGTAATTCTCGCCGGCCTTCACGACATTCGCGCCGGCAAGACCGTCCGGAAAGGGACGGATGAAATTGTGGGCGATGACGTTATGCCCATCATCGAGGATGAAGATATAGGCGATCAGCTGCTTGCGCTCTTCAAGCCTTGCCGCATCGAAAAGAAGGCTGATGAGGTTGGGATAATCTTCCGTCAGGATATAGCTCCGGCCCGTATCGGCGACGGCCCTCGCAATAGCGATGCCTCTCTGCCGGAGTTCTTCGGTCATGCTCGATACCAGGACCGTCCGCGTCACCAGGGCGCTGCCAAAACTCATCATCAAGATGATGGCAAGGATCGAATAGAGGATCTTGTTCTTGAGGCTGATATTTTCGAATCGCTCCATCATTCTTCCGTTGAATGCCTCTTCACGGGAGGGGGGTTCGCCGACCCGGCAACCTGCCAGTCCGAAATCAGGTAAAAGGACTCGTCCTCGATACGGGTGAAGTAGACCTCTTCGAGCGCTTGGTGGTCCGTCGGGCTGAAAGATATCGTGTTCGCGATCCCGATATCCCAGTACCTGATCGTCTCGATCGCATCGATGAAAGACTCCCGGTCGACATTCCTGCCCGCCCGCTCCAGGCCCTCGACCAGGACCCTCGCGTTGATGTAACCCTCCAGACTGACGAAATTGGGCTTGTCTTCCGGGAAAAATCGGGCGAGACACCGCACATATTCTGCGACACCCGGAAGAAGGGCCTGCATCTCGACCGATTCAGGCGGCGGAACGACCTGGCTGACCACCACCCCGTTTCCATCCGGGCCAAGGCGCCGGGCAAGTTCATCGGCGCCGACAAACGAGACGTTGTAGAAGAGGGGGTTGAATCCAACCGCCCTCGCCTCCCGGATGAACCGGGCGCAAGGCTCGTAGGTGCCGATCATCACGACCGCCTCGGCTGCGCTCTCCCTGATCCTTGCAAGCCCCTCTTCCACGTCGAGAGTCCCCCGGATATAGGATCCCCGGGCAACGGGCGTCAACCCGTATGCCCGCAGGGCCAGTTCCGTGCCTTTGAGGCCGTCGAAGCCATAGGCGTCGTACTGATAGAACACGGCGACACGCCGGATGCCCAGATCGGCGACCAGATGCTTCACGGCGGCGGCCGTCTCCTGGTAGTAGGAAGCCCTCACATTGATGAGGTAACGGTTCACCGGGTCACGCAGCGCATAGGCCCCCGTAAACATGCCCACAAGAGGGATCCGCGCCTTTTCGATCAAAGGCACGATTTTGACCGTCGTAGGCGTACCGACATAACAGAAAAGCGCGAAAACCCGGTCCTCGATAATCAGCTTCTGGGTGTTGGCAACGCAGCGCGGCGGATCGTAGCCATCGTCATAAGCGATCAGCTCGATCCGGCGGCCATGCACGCCGCCACGCTCGTTGACAAGATGGAGATACGCGAGCGCGCCGTGCAGGGTCTGGGTGCCCAGGTAACCCGCATGACCTCCCAGGGCCAGCGAGGAACCCAGGAGGATTCTCGTCTCATCGACCTGGTAAGACGCCGGCTGCCGGTCGGCCACCCCTAACGGTGCGTCGCAACCGGCCGCAAACATGAAGATCCCCATAAAAAAGGCCCATCGGAGACAGAACGTGATCGACCGTGCCATGACCCCTCCAATGCCTCTCACGCCCACTGCGTTTCAATCCTGGGCGCAATCTGCCGCGCGGAGACTCCCCGGCTCCGTTCGGACGCCGCCGTTTGACCGGACCATGCAAACCCAACCTGGGCTTAACCCGAAAACAGAGTCTCTTCCCTCTAGATGTCCATCGGGGAATGATTTCCCGGCACGAGCCGGTTTCCAAGACAACCCCTGCCGTTCATGCTGCGCCTCGTTCAGGCATACTCCTCCACCTTCGAGCCGCCCGTGTCAGACCTGGCGAAACCGGCACGCCCATCTGGAAGTCTTTCTCCAGACCGGGGGTGGGAAGGGGCCCTCTCTTCCCGGCCGGGGGATCTGCCATTTGCGGAATCGTTTGGATAAAAAGCGCATAGTGTTAAATTATAATAAAATTTCGATCGATACTCTTGACTTTTTTTTCGGGCTCGGATAACAGTGTTACACAGTGAACGGATCGCCATAAACGACTTTCATCCCGGGCCGTTTCCAAACTCCCCCCAGCAGGCCCTTCCAGGCGGTTCGAGTCTTACCTGTATCATTCTCCTGAATCGGCTTCGTTACACGGATTAAAGGAGCAATGCACAGCGATTCCAATTTTGCTGATAGATCTAAAAAGGCCCTTTGAGGGAAGTCTGAGGCGATGCCCATTCCCCATAGCGGATTTCCATGCAAAAGCGGCCTTTTCGCCTGTCTCGCTTTCAACCCACAGGCGGTTGATTGTTCAGCAGGCTGCAAGCCCCGGCGGTCCAAGGGACTGATCCCTTTGATACCGGAAAAACGACGCATCCCAAGGTTTTGGGGCCTTGGTCGTTCTAGGCAGATATCTTCCAACTCGCGCTTCTAAACAGCCCCCCTGTGTGATTTTTACAGAGTCTTGCGATTCGGATACAGTACCCCGCAACGTGCAACAAACCACTCAACAGGAGGTGACTGATCATGGATCAACAGGTTAAACGGGATTTCTACGACAGACTGGCTGCAAGATCGATCTCCCGGCGCGATTTCATGCGCTACTGCGGGATGCTGACCGCAACCATGGGGCTTTCAGCCTCTTTCGTGCCGAAGGTTGCAGAGGTCTTCGCCGCCCCGAAGCAGAGGCCGCCCGTCGTCTGGCTCCACTTTGCCGAGTGCACGGGATGCTCGGAGGCGGTTCTGAGATCACAATATCCTTGGATCGACGAACTGCTGATGGAGATCCTTTCCATGGAATACCATGAAACGATCATGGCTGCAGCCGGTCATCAGGCCGAAGACAACCTGCAGGCCGCCGTCAAAAAATACGAGGGGCAATTTCTCTGTGTGGTGGAGGGCGCTGTGGCCACCGCCCACAACGGGGCCTACGGTAAAATCGCAGGCAGGACCTTCCTCGAAATCGCGAACGACGTCTGCCGAAAAGCCGGCGCCGTTATTTGCATCGGGACCTGCTCCAGCTTCGGCGGCATCCAGGCGGCCGCCCCGAACCCCGGCGGATACAAGGGTGTCGGCGATGCCTTGGGCATCAAGACCCTCAACATCCCGGGCTGTCCGCCGAACCCTGTCAATTTCGTCGGAACCGTAGTCAACTACCTCCTGCTCGGCCAGCTTCCGGACCTGGACGAAAAGGGACGTCCACTTTTCGCCTATGGTCGCACCATCCATGATCAGTGTCCCAGGCGCTCTCATTACGAAAACGACGAGTACGTCGAATCATTCGGATCCCCGGAAGCCAAGATGGGTTACTGCCTTTACAAGATGGGCTGCAAAGGGCCGGAAACCTACAACAACTGCCCGACTGCAAAGTACAATGCCGGCACCAGCTGGCCGGTGGAGGCGGGTCATCCCTGTATCGGTTGCAGCGAGCCCGGATTCTGGGACGAAATGGGCCCCTTCTTCGAACCGCTTTGATATCTCGCGTGGGGTTTCCGGACACGCCTCAGGAGTAGTTGAGATGAAAAGAGCCTTTGGTTCTGGCGTGAAAATCGTCCTGACCACGGAATCGGTCATTGGGATCATCCGGAAATGAAGTTTTGAAAATGACGTCGTTTTCAGGCCGGGATGGAATATCTCCCGCGTTCAACCGCCATTATCTTGAAAGGAGTCGCCATGGCCAAACGAATCACCATCGATCCTGTCACCCGGATTGAAGGCCACCTGCGGATCGAAGTGGAAGTCGCTGACGGGAAGGTCGTCAATGCCTGGAGTTCCGGGCAGATGTTTAGAGGCATCGAGATGATCCTCAAAGGAAGGGACCCGCGGGATGCCCCTCTTTTTACACAACGATCCTGCGGCGTCTGCACCTATGTGCACTATCTTGCCTCCATCCGGGCGATCGAAGCGGCCGTAGGCGTCGAGGTCCCTGAAAACGCACGCATCCTCCGGAATCTCCTCCATGGAACCCAGTACCAGCACGACCACATCATTCACTTCTATCATCTTCATGCCCTGGATTGGGTCGACATCTTGAGCGCATTGAAAGCCGACCCGCAAAAAACCGCGGCTCTCGCTGAAAACGTGAGCCAGGCACGCTGGGGGGGGACTGCCTATTTCAAACAAGTCCAGGAGCGCATCAAGACCTTTGTGGAGAGCGGCCAGTTGGGGCCATTCAACAATGCCTATTGGGGGCATTCGGCCTACGCCCTCCCGCCGGAAGCCAACCTGATGGCGGTCTCTCACTACCTCGAGGCCTTGCGCCTGCAAGCCAAGGCCGCCCAAATGCACGCGATCTTCGGTGCAAAGAACCCTCATCTGCAATCCCTGGTGGTCGGTGGAATCACCTGCGCCATGGATCTCACTCCAGACCGGATTGCCGAATTCCTCTATCTCTGGAAGGAGACGCAAGCCTTCGTCAGGAATGTTTATCTTCCGGACATCCTCGCGATTGGATCCTTTTACAAAGATTGGGCTGCGCTGGGAGGCACTTCCAACTTCCTCGCCTGGGGCGACTTTCCCGAAGGCGAAAAAGAACCCGAGAGCCTCTTCATGCCCCGGGGGGTCGTCATGAACCGCGATATCGCCGCCGTCAGACCGGCGGAGCAGGAAAAGGTCACCGAGCACATCGCCCACTCCTGGTACGAGGGGAATACCGATCAGCATCCGTATAAAGGACAGACCGCCCCTCAGCATGGCGACTACGACCCCGACAACCGCTACTCGTGGATCAAGGCACCGCGTTATGAAGGCGAGCCGTGCGAGGTCGGTCCTTTGGCGAGGATGCTCGTGGCATACGCCAGGGGAAAGGACGGTGCCCGGAAGCTTGTCGACGACACCCTTGCCCGATTGGGGGTTCCCGTCTCAGCCCTTTTTTCCACCCTTGGCAGAACTGCGGCGCGGGCCCTCGAAACCGTGCTGGTAGGCGACGCGATGGAGGGCTGGGTCATGAAGCTGGTGGAAAATCTGAAAGCCGGTCAGGACACCATCTATCAGGCGTGGAGCATGCCCGACAAGGGGATGGGTTGCGGCCTCAACGATGTTCCGCGCGGCTCCCTGGGCCACTGGATCGAAATCGAGGACAAGAAAATAAAAAATTATCAATATGTCGTCCCATCCACCTGGAATCTCGGACCCCGCTGCAGCAATGGAAAGCTCGGACCGGTCGAACAGGCGTTGATCGGGACACCGGTCGCCGATCCCAAACGGCCCGTTGAAGTCTTGAGAACCGTCCATTCGTTCGATCCCTGCATCGCCTGCGCGGTGCATATGATCGACCCCCGATCGAACGAAGTCTACGAAATCCATGTGCTGTGATTGCCTCGGCCTTTCAAGGTCGCTGCAATATCCTCTTGACTGCCGGTTTCCGCCGTTGGAAGCTGGCAGTCAACCGCGCAGCCCGGCTGGAGGGTCTGTGCCTTCCCCCGGCTCGGCTGGAAAGCTGCGCTAACCTCGATTAGCCGGTGCCGCCTATAGATGCCGAAGGGCGCGCGTTCCGCGGCTTTGACCGTACGAAAACCTGGATCCATTGCGCCTTCCGGCGCCGGGAGGGACCTCACTGAGTCATGAATCAAAACAGTCATATCCTCGTTCTTGGCGTAGGTAATCCCCTTCTTACGGATGACGGGGTCGGCATTCATGCCATTGCTGCATTGGAAAAGGCCTATTCCTTCAACCCTCCTGTAGAAATCATGGACGGGGGCGTACAGGGGCTGAATCTTCTGGGCTTCATCACGGAGGCGAAGCATCTGATCGTCATCGATGCCGTTCGCAATGGGGGTGCCCCAGGAACGCTCTATCGCCTCGAGGGAGAACAAATCCCCAGGCGGGTCCTTCAAAAGAACTCCCTTCACCAAGTGGGGTTGCTCGAGGCGCTCGCCTTGGCGAGCGCCCTCGGCGATCCTCCCTCGACCGTCATCCTGGGAGTGGAACCGCTCGATATCACGTCGATCGGCCTCGAACCCACCCCAGCCGTACGAGAACGAATCCCTGAACTCATCGATGCGGTGCTCGCTGAGCTCAAGCTGCTCGGCTGCGTCCCCGAAGCGACAGGAGAATGACGGACATGTGCCTGGCCATCCCAGCAAGAATCATTCAGATCCAAGACCGAACGGCCCTTATCGATTTGGATGGAACCCAACGACAGACCAGCCTCCTTCTGCTCGATGACGCTCAAGTGGGCGATTACGTGATCGTCCACGCCGGGTTTGCTATCCATCGCATCGACGAAAAGGAGGCCATGGCCGCACTGGCCCTCCTTCGAGAAATGGCCGATCTCACCGATCTCCCTTGAACATCGCAGACCCTCGCCTTCGGGTGTGGGCCCTGGCTGACGTCTGCTCCGGATACCCATGTGGAACCCGGCTTACCCCCGGTTCAGGGCGAAAGGTCCCGTATGCACGCCCCTTTCTTCATTTCTCGGAATTTACAGACCTTTCGTTTCAGCCTTCCTCTCAAATCTGGAACCGGCTGTCTTCTGCACCTCCACGAAGCGGAGGAATCAGCTGTCTTCTTCCTCTCGCGCCCGGAAAAGCCGGTATTTCCTTGACAGCTTTTCGCCGCTGAGATTATACTTTTCAGCTGTATAGTTCGGGTTCCACGCCAGTTCTGCCACAGACCTGGCGTTTTATAAACCTACGGTGAAAGGAGGTGAAACAACGAAATGAATAAGAAATTCCTAAGCCTTCTGACGGTTGTTTTTTGCGGCCTTATGCTTTGCGCGGTAGGGGCCATCACGGCCGCCGATGTCGCGGAAGAAATCGTCCTTCAGAATGAATACCCCGCAGATAAGCAAGGACCGGTAAAATTCAGCCATAAGAAGCACTCCGAGGAGTACGGCGCCACATGTGACGATTGCCACCATGTGATCCAGGATGGCAAAAACGTCTGGAAGGAAGGTGACCCTGTCCAGAAATGCAGCGAGTGCCATCCAGCCGATCCACCGGACAAGGAAGCACTGAAGCTGCAGAATGCGTTCCACAAGAACTGCAAGGATTGCCACAAAGAGCAAAACGACGATGCCAAGGCTCCCTTCAAGAAGTGCAACGGCTGCCATGAAAAGAAGGGTTGATCCCTTCTTGTAAAACCAGTTTTTCCAGGGGTGCCTTTTGCATCCATTTGTTTAGAACCGCACCGCCCCTTCTGAGAGGCAGTGCGGTTTTCTATTTCTGAGCACGATACCGGCCCTGGAGCCCTCTTTTATGTCTCCGGCAATTGAAGACAGGCATCGCCTCAGAACCACCACCGTTCATCCCAGCAAAAAAAGCCGCCTGGGCTTGCTCATGCAAAAGCCAGGCGGCCGGACTTTCCGTGTGGTGCGATTCTATTTATACTTCGGTAACCGTGATGGCTTCCTGATCACAAACCTCCACGCAGCTTTCGCAACCGAGGCACTCTTCCGCATTGACCGGAACAGACTTCCCGTCTTCCATCTCGTACACGTCGACAGGACAAACCTCGACGCACTCCTCACATCCCTCGCACTTGTCGTGGTCAACCACTACTTCATAACCCATCTGTCAAACCCTCCTAAGTTTTTAAATACGAGATACCCAATCTCTTGAAATGACCGCTGATTTTGGCTCCAGAACCGGCATGCCCCTGAACGTCAGCGCGTTATGTAACAGAGTAACCAGACCCTGTCAAGCTTTTTATCCCCGTTAACCACCACAAAAACCTCCTGCTGGCTCCCCCGCCCGCGCTCAGCAAACAAAGCAACCATTGGCCGACAGGAGCTTGGCAGTCAAAAGTCAGATGGCCCTGTTCGACCCGGAACAAGGCCATCGCATACTCACAAATGACAGCCCAAAACAGGGGCATGGACTACCCCAGGGCTTTTGTTAGGCCCCAACCTCCTCCTTGACCGAGACAGCGATCTTATAGAGCACTGTCAGAACGAAGAAGCCAGTAGCCCACACACCGATGGTAATCAAAATTTCAGGGGTTGTCGGCCAGTACTCGAACACCCGGTCAAAGGGGTTCGGCACGAAGCCGCCGATGACAAGCCCCATCCCTTTGTCGATCCAACTGGATATGATGACAGCAGCGCAACCGACGGCAAGGGTATCATCCTTCCGCCGTGTGCCGGGAACTATCAACAAGATCAAAGCAAGGATCGCAAAACCCACCGAGGTCCACATCCATGGCACGAGCTTCCCAAAGCCCTCATACCCCGCGAACAGGTATACAAAACTGTGCATATGCCCAGGGATCTGACTGTAAAAAGCCGTGAAGACTTCGAGCAGCAAAAAGAAGATGTTCAGGATGAAGGCGTAAGTGACAATGCCTCCGAGAGTCCTGACCGCCTTTTCTCCAGGGTCGAAACGACTCACCCGCCGCACGATCAAACACAGCAACAGGAGCAGTGCAGGCCCGGCGGCGAAAGCAGACGCAAGAAAGCGAGCAGCCATGATGGCGGTCAACCAGAAATGCCGGCCGGGCAGACCGGCGTACAAAAATGCCGTCACGGTATGAATGCTGAAGGCCCACGGGATGGAGATGTAGATCAGCGTCTTCACCCACCCGGGATAATGAAGCCCCTTCCTTTCAGCACTCAACACATTCCATCCGATCAGGACATTCAGAAGCAGATACCCGTTCAGCACGATCATGTCCCAAAATAGGATCGAGTTCGGCGTCGGATACATGATCACGTTCATAATCCGCACCGGATTCCCGAGATCGACGAAAATGAACAGCAGGCACATCACAACCGCAGCGATAGCCAGAAACTCACCCAAGATGGTGATCCGGCCAAACGCCTTATAATCGTGGAGATAATAAGGAAGAACCACCATCACCCCTCCGGCAGCGACACCGACCAGGTAAGTGAATTGGGCGATATAAAAGCCCCAGGAGACATCGCGGCTCATCCCCGTGACCTTCAGTCCTTCCTGAAACTGATAGAGATAGCAGCCCAATCCGATGCCCATCAAGACCAGCAGGAAGATCAACCATCCCCAGTATCGTTGTGTTCCCTTCAGCGCCGTATCAAGCATAACCACCTCATACAATGAAAAATAAGTTGGGCCCCGTACCCAGTTCGGGCTTGCGCCGGATCGTGTAATGCTCCTTCAAAACCTTCCTGACCTCAGAATGCGGGTCCGCCAGATCCCCAAAAACCAGTGCGCCTTTTCGCACCTTGGCGGCGGCCTCGACGCAGGCGGGCTGATCCCCTTTTGCCAGTCTCTCAGCGCAGAAATTGCATTTCTCAACCACACCTTTGCTGCGCGTCGGGTAATCCTTATTCAGGGGGAAACCTGGATTCATCGGCATCAGCTCTTCATCGGTGCGGACCCGCTGCGGATCCCCCCAATTGAAGCTTCGCGCTCCATACGGACAGGCCGCCATGCAGAACCGGCAACCGATGCACCGGTGCATGTCCATCATGACAATCCCATCTTCCCGCTTCCAGGTCGACTGTGTCGGACAGACTCGGACACACGGCGGGTTAGTGCAGTGATTGCACATCAGCAGGAAATTCATTCCATGAAAACGCTCACCAATAAACTCGTGCTCCTGCCCAGGAAACGCATGCTCATAGGTTTCTTTCCAGATCCACTTGATCTCTTCCTTCGGATTCCCGAGATTCGGAACATTATGCTCTTTGTGGCACGCCTCGATGCAGACATCCATCAAGGCATCGTCCATCTTGGTCGTATCCACGACCATCGCCCAGTGCTTGCCCTTGGTCAAAGGGATCTGCTGCGCGGCCTCGAGCTTTCCGGGTGCCAGGATCTCGAGCGCAGCCTTCCCTCCCAGCCCTGCTATGGCTGCCATACCACCTATCTTCAGAAACTCCCTTCTGTCGATGCCCTTCATTTTTTCTCCTCCGGCTCAAGATGGCAGTCCCAACAGTACGGCGCAACACCCATATAGTTGTGGCACTGGTCGCAGAACTTCGTCTTGTTGGAATGACAATCCAGGCAGGTCACCTGAAGGCTTTTGTAATACACGGTGCCGCTCTTGGCCTTGAAATAGCGTTCCCCATCACGCACGACCGTGTGACGCCAATCGTCCAGCAGAGTCATGTGAGAGCTCTGCATGTAAGCCTTATCCATCACACACACCTTGGCTTCCTGCGCCTTGGGAGTCAACTCGGGATCAGGCGCCTTGGCGGCCTTCCCCGCATTGTAGAAAAACGGAAAGAGCAGCAGCCCAAGACCGATGACCAAGCCGGTGATGATTTTCCCTCCATCATACATTGTCATCATCCTCCATTCCAGCGAGGGGTTCGCCACGCAGGTCGGTGGTCCGTTCATTTTCCCCTTCGAAGACGAGGGCGTTAGCTACCATTTCATGGACCCCGGTGACCCCCACATCTCCAACCCAGAAATCCATCAGGGTGGGAAACACCGCCCGGTCAATGGCGCAGATGCAGGAGAGCATGTTGACGCCATACTTTTCTTTGACATGGCGGACAGCGTTGGCCCTCGGCAGGCCGCCGCGCATCCTCAGTTCCATGTTCTCCCCGGCGTTCAGCCCGGCGCCGCTTCCGCAGCAGAAGGTCTGCTCACGAATGGTCTGCGGGGGCATTTCGTAAAAGTTATTGCACACGGCGTTGATCACATAGCGCGGCTCCTCGAAGAAACCCATACCCCGTGCCGGATTGCACGAATCGTGAAAGGTGACCTTGAGGTGATCGTTCCGGCTAGGATCCAGTTTGAGCTTGTTATGTTTGATCAGATCCGCCGTAAATTCAACTAGGTGAACCATCTTGGTCCCCTTGGCATTCTCGAACTTCGTCCCCGTAAGAGGCGAAACCGGCTCTTCGAGAAAATCCGCCGGGCCGTTGAAGGTGTCCATGTACTGGTTCAGGACGCGCCACATGTGGCCGCACTCCCCACCCAGGATCCATTTCACCCCGAGCCGCTTCGCTTCCGCGTACATCTTGGCGTTCAACCGCTTGGCCATCTCATGAGAGGTAAAGTATCCGAAATTGCCCCCTTCGGAGGCATAGGTGCTCCAGGTGATGTCGAGGCCCTGGCTCTGTAGATAATGGAAAAGCATGAGATAACCCATGCACGTATACGTACCGGGATCGGCAAAGACATCCCCAGAAGGGGTGATGAACAGGATTTCCGCTCCTTTGCGATTGAAGCTCGGCTCAACCCGGATCCCTGTGATATCCTCGATCTCGTCGACGAAGAAGTCCATCATGTCCTTGTAGGCATGAGGCTGGATGCCGAGATGATTGCCGGTGCGGTTGCAGTTCGCCACCGGGGCCGCGATCCAGTCGGTGTTGAGGCCGATCAGGTTCGTCAACTCGCGCCCGATGATCGTCACTTCGGCTGTATCGATGCCATAGGGGCAGAAAAGAGAGCAACGGCGGCACTCCGTGCATTGATACAGGTAATACCACCACTCTTTCAGGACATCTGAGGTGAGATCCCTCGCGCCTGCCAGTTTGCCGAACAGCTTCCCTCCAACCGTGTATTTCTTCCGATAGACGGAGCGGATCAGTTCCGCGCGAAGCACCGGCATGTTCTTCGGATCGCCCGAACCGATGAAGAAGTGGCACTTGTCCGCACAGGCCCCGCATCGGACACAGATATCCATAAAGAGCTTGAACGATCTGAAGCGATCCAGCCGAAGCCGAAAGCCGTCGTCGATGATTTTTTCCCAATCGTCCGGCAGCTGCCAGTCTTCGTCTGTTGGGTTCCAATCACGCGGGTTCGGCATATCGACAGCTTCGAGGTTCTTTGGCTTGCCACCATAGCAGTATATGCCCTCGCGAATGTCAACCGGCGTATCCATCCACCCCTCCATCAGCGGTGGGGTGTGCTTGATCTTGGCGGTCTCACCTGCCTTTGGATCTTTGGCCATGTCTACTCCTTATCTCTCTATCCTGTTGGTTATTCAGGCTCTTTGTCAACCGGGAGTCCAGCTTCCACCATGGCCTCACGGAACTCGTCTTCGTATGCCTGATATGTGTGGTAATGCACAGGATAATTCCACGGGTTGATATGCCTCTTCATACGGCTGTTGTTCGACAGGTTTCTCGTCGGCGACAGGAATATCCCGGCCATGTGCATCAGCTTGCTGAAGGGGAAATACGCGATCAGCACGCTGATGACGAACAGATGAATGTAGAAGATCACCCCGATATCGCCCGGAATCGTTGGGTGAAATTTGAAGAGACCCACCGCCAGCTCCTTGACGGCAGTGATGTCGACCCGGATGAAGTAACGCATCAGGATCCCGGTCGTGCCCAGAGCGAGAATGAGAAACAGGGGAAAATAATCCGCCGGCAGCGAGATGTAACGGGTCTGATGAACGTAAATCCGCCGGACGAAGAGATAGGTTACGGCCAGCATAAGGAGCATATCCGTCAGATACACGCCCGGAAGGCCGAGCCCGTTAAACGGCAGCACACCCATCTGCATGAAGCCGTCGAGGCTCTCCAGCAGGTGGACAAACCCCGGAATAGGCTCGACAAAAAACCGGAAATGCCTGAGGAAGATCACCAGGAAAGAATAATGGAAAAGCAGTGCCGCCAGCCAGAGCCACTTTTCCCACTCATAGTCGATCTTCGGCGCACCGTCACCCTTCAGTCGATACTCTAAGCGGGTGTTCCGGAAAAGGGATCGAAAGGTAAGGATCTCGAAGAGCATCCTCACGATCACCCCGCCGGTGCCTTTCGGATTGTCGATCTTACTGTACTTGACCCATGGGAGAGACCATTGCTGCCCGGCCGTGGTGGGGATCCTGAAAGGCACCGGGGAGCGGGCCCAGTCGATGACCCGAACGACGATCCCGATGATGAAGGTGGCCAGGGCCGCGTAGGGAACCACGACACCGAAAAGGTACTGGAGATTGAACGCCCCCACCCCCACCCAGGGGATCAAAACGATCAACACCACTGCCAATGACGAAACGACAATGCTCAATATGAAATTCATAGGCTGCTACCTCACCTCCAATGACGATCCCGATGATTAGGTCGTTGTGTCCGATACCTGCCGATCCGAAGCGGCATACTTGGCATTGGCTCTTTCCAGTAACTTCCCCACCTCGTTCCGAATCTCCCTTACGCGCAGCTCGTTGAGATGCTGCCGGCAGGCCATATAGACATCAAAGCCCTGCAGAGCCAGCGCATCGATCCGGTCCTCCACTTCCAGCAACTCCGCCGAAGCCGCGGCGCCGGAGGACTTTGCGCCCTGCAGCTCCTTGCGGATGACCGGTTTGAGCTGGATGAGAAAAGCCAAGGCTTTCGAGGGGCTGAAATCCTGCACAGCGCGGATTCGTATGATCCGATCCAGGCAGGCCGCTATGTCCTCGGCAGAGCCCCCGGAAACGAGATGGTCATACACCGTTTCCAGCTCTCCGCTTAGAGTCGCCCCGACAGGGTTGGAAAACGGATCTTTCTGCCGACGCAAAAAATCACGCCCCTCCGGTTCATAGCTTTCGAAAAGGGCGTCGCGCCACCCCTTGAGGATGGCCGACCTTCTTTCGATCAAAAAAGCGGTCAAGTACATGACAGGTTTACCTGAAAAAGGCGAACAAAAAAATTGGCCCCCCCGAATCCGTTCGTCCAGAGGGCCTTCCGGATGATCCATGATGATGGACGTCTATAGCCAACTTGCTGTGCCCTGTCAAGAAAAAAATTCGGGCCTCCGGGCGGATTTTATTCAAATATCGCAAATGATTAGGACCTATTTTACCATGACCGGAATGCGCAGGAAGCGTGCGCTCGAGAGACGGAGACTGTTTCGTATTCTTTTCTATGGGCATCCATCCCCCAATGGTTTCCCTGTACGATCCGGTCTCCAATCCGGAAGCGAGTGGTCATAGCAATGCTCATAAAATGAATTCCTTGCGCTGATTTGAGCAGCAGGGCTCCGCACAGGCAATCCTCCACACTGACGTCGGGATTGGCCAAAAAGACCCTTGCCGGGTGGAAATTAATTGGTCTCCATCCGGAAACGATTTTCCGGTAGAACTCCATTTCCAATCCGGAAATGAGGATTTTTGGCCAATATCAAGGAAATCAAGCGTTTGTGCGGAGGCGACCTGCAGGTCGCCGCACAAGCAAACGTGCAGATTGACGCCGAGATTGGCCAAAAAGACCCTTTCCGGATGGAAACTAATTGTTGACAGACCGGCCCTTCTTCCCCTAAAAAGTCAGAAAAACGCGTTTCATTCCCCCCGTGCCGTACCTTGCCCCATTTCCCCAGGCCCCGCCCAGCGACGGGGACAGGCTGAGACCAGGAGGCGCCATGGCCATCGACACTACGATCTTCGTCCACTCCCCGGGGAGGATCCCCGCCTATCTCGATCTGCTTCAGATGTTGACCGGTGCCGGTCTCATTCTCTTTATGTGGAGCCACATGGTCCTGGTCGCAAGCGTCAACTTCGGGCCCGGCGTCATGAACGCCATCGCCCGGTTTTTCGAGGACTCTTACATGGCCCAGGTCGGGGGCCCGCTGATAGGCGCCACCTTCCTGATGCACTTCATCCTGGCGGCCCGCAAGATCCCGTTCAGGGTCGAGCAGCAGTCCGCCGTCTGGAAGCACAGCCGTTCGCTTCATCATCTGGACACCTGGCTCTGGCTCGTGCAGGTCGTCACCGCCATGATCATCCTGATCATGGGCTCCATTCACATGTGGACCGTCCTGACCGATCTTCCCATCACCGCCGCCAAGAGCGCCGCCCGCATCCAGGGGGGGTACTGGCTCGTGTTTTACCTGATTCTCCTGCCGATGGTCGAACTGCACGTGGGCATCGGCTTTTACCGCATCGGCGTCAAGTGGGGCTTCATCCAGCGTAGAAACCGCAAAGGACTGAAAAAATTCGAGAATATTTTGACCGGCATTTTCGTATTGATCGGATTGATCACCATCGTTCGCTTTTTGACCCTTTCGGTCTGACCTCCCTACGTCGGCCCCTTCCCCGATCGCACGAATGAAGCCCGAGCGCGTGCGCCCGGGCCCCAAGCGGGGCCTAACCGGCGGTCCGCCTATTCTAATGACCGGAATGATGCCTTTTATTGGTCGCAAAGGAGTCCTGCCTGTGGAAACGATTTTGACCGATCTCCTGTGCATCGGTGCCGGCCTCGCCGGCGAGCGGGTTGCCGTGGAGGTGGCCTCCAACGGTTTCAGCACCATCTGCTTGAGCATCGTTCCCCCGAGACGGTCTCACTCCTCGGCCGCACAAGGAGGCATGCAGGCCGCGCTCGGCCACTGTACCATGGGAGCCGGGGACTGCCCTGACGTCCATTTTCTGGATACGGTGAGAGGTTCGGATTGGGGCTGTGACCAGGAGGTCGCGCGGATGTTCGTGGACACCGCTCCGATCGCCGTGCGCGAGATGGCCTTCTGGGGCATCCCCTGGAATCGCGTGGTGCCGGGGCAGTCGTCTTACTTCAAGGGCGGCCAGAAATACGAAAAGGTCGAACCCGAGGAGCGCAAGGGACTGATCACCGCCCGTGACTTCGGTGGAACCGCCAAGTGGCGCACCTGCTACACCTCGGACGGAACTGGCCACACGCTTTTATACACCATGGACAACAAAGTGGTGGAGCTCGGGGTTACCGTTCATGACCGAGTCGAGGCCATCGCCTTGATCCACGACGGGGAGACTTGCACCGGCGCTGTGGCCCGCTGCCTGAAGACAGGGGAACTCCGGGTCTACCTGGCCAAAGCCACGCTGATCGCTACCGGAGGCTACGGCAGGATCTATCGTGAAACGACGAATGCGGTCATCAATGACGGATCCGGGGCCCTTCTGGCCCTCGCTACGGAAGTCGTCCCGATAGGTAATCCGGAGGCCATCCAATTCCACCCGACAGGCATCGTCCCGACCAACATTCTGGTGACAGAAGGCTGCCGGGGGGACGGGGGAACCCTGCTGGACGTCAACGAAGAGCGCTTCATGCCGCAATACGAGCCCCAGAAGGCAGAACTCGCCTCTCGAGACGTGGTTTCACGCTGGATGACCCACCACATCCGCCAGGGGTTCGGTGTCAAAAGCCCTTATGGCGACCACCTCTGGCTGGACATACGCCACCTCGGCGCCCAGCACATCAAGACCAAGCTCCGAGAGGTGGACGAGATCTGCAACAACTTCCTCGGCGTGGACCCTGTCACCCAGCTCATCCCGGTGCGTCCGGCACAGCATTACAGCATGGGAGGAGTTCGAACGAACAAGGACGGGGCCGCTTACGGTCTGAAGGGCCTCTTCGCCGCCGGCGAGGCTGCCTGTTGGGACATGCACGGCTTCAACCGCCTGGGCGGCAATTCCCTGGCGGAAACCATCGTCGCCGGCAAGATTGTCGGAGAGAGAATCGCCGAATTCCTGAAAGGGTATGAAACTCAGTTCAAAACAAGCACGGTGCGGGACCGCCTGGTTCATGAGGAGGACCGGATCCAGCGCCTGCGCGCCCGAAGCGCCGGGAAGGAAAACGTCTTCCAGGTGCGCGACGCCATGCAGAACGAGCTTATGGAGCACGTCGGAATTTTCCGCAACGAGACGGATCTCCAAAAAGCGGTCGACACGCTGCAGGAGATCTATGGCCAGGCGCAGAGGGTCGGACTACGCTCCAACGGCATCGGGGCCAATCCCGAGCTGGGTCTGGCCCTCAAGATCGAGGGGATGCTGCGGTTGGCCATCTGCGTCGCATACGCGGCCCTGCAGCGCACCGAAAGCCGCGGCTGCCACGCAAGAGAGGATTTTCCGGCCCGAAACGACCGCGACTGGCTGACCCGGACCCTGGCCACATGGCAGAAAGGCCATGACCTCCCGACCCTGAATTACGAACCGGCCTCGAAGGTCCTCGACCTTCCCCCCGGCGAACGGGGTTACGGCGTCTGCAAGATCATCAGCTGCGATGGGGAAATCATAGGAGATTGACATCATGGCGAGACGGCTCACCTTCCAAATCTTCCGCTACAATCCACAGGACCCTGCATCTTCGCCCCACACGGATCTCTTCCGCCTGGAGGAGACCGACAGTATGACCCTCTTCATCGCCCTCTCGCGCCTCCGCGAAGAGCAGGACCCTTCGCTGCAATTCGACTTCTGCTGCCGCGCCGGAATCTGCGGCTCCTGCGCGATGGTCATCAACGGCCGGCCGGGCCTCGCCTGCAAGACGCTCACCAAAGACCTGCCCGAGGATATCACCCTCATGCCCCTGCCGGTCTTCAAGCTGATCGGGGATCTTTCGGTGGATACGGGCACGTGGTTCAGGGCCATGAACGAGCGCATCGGCTCATGGATCCACACCAGCAAGTCCTTCGACCCGAATGGCGAGGAAGAGCGGATGGACAACGCCGTCGCCGAAGAGATCTATGAACTCGAGCGCTGCGTCGAGTGCGGGTGCTGTGTCGCGGCCTGCGGCACCGCCAATATGCGGAAGGATTTCATGGGGGCGGTGGCATTGAACCGCATTGCGCGATTCATGTTGGATCCCCGGGATCAGAGAGGAGATAAGGAGTATTTCGACGTCATCGGAACCGACGAAGGCATCTTTGGATGCATGGGCCTGCTGGGGTGCGAGGACGTCTGCCCGAAAAACCTGCCGCTCCAGGATCAACTCGGCATCCTGCGGCGCAAAATGGGCTGGACCGCCGTCAAGAAGCTCTTTCGCTTTGTAAAATAAATCTCCATCTGGAAACGGTTTCCCTGTACTACCCGGTCGCCGATCTGGAAATGGGGGTTTTTTGCCACTCTCGGCATCGATCTGCACCTTCGCTTGTGCGGCGACCTTCAGGCACGGTACCCCGGCGCCGATCAGTGCCTTTCGACGATGCGGCCTTCGCCATCCAGGACGAACACGGCGAAGCCGTTCTGCCCGGCCCGGGCCCTCAAATCGTCAAGGCGGATGGCCTGGGCTTCGTAGGTCATGCCCTTTTCCCTCGCCAACCGGCCAAGCCCCATCAGTGCGGCGTCTTTTTCCGGAAAGGCCGGGATGAAGGAGATGTTCAGATCCCCATCGACCTGCCCCAGAAACTGCTCCCCGCTCCCGTCACTTTGCACGATCACCCATACCCAACGGCTCACTGCCTCGTCCTGCTCCGTCATTTTCCGTCCTCCTCCGATGCCTGCTTCACTGTCGAAGCCTCATGGGAACGCTTTTCCGTCTCGTCCTTTTTTTCCTCGAGCGCCAGCGCGAGGACGTCTTCCATGCGGTTAACCAGATGGAAAATCAGCTGCTTGCGGATCTTTTCGGGGATATCATCCAGATCATGGCGATTCCCCTCCGGGAGGATGATCTCTTTGATCCCGCTCCGGCTCGCAGCGAGAACCTTCTCCTTGATCCCGCCGACCGGCAGGACCATGCCCCGCAACGTCACCTCGCCCGTCATGGCGACGCGGTGCCGAACGGGCCTCCCGATCAACAACGAGGCCAGTGCCGTCAGCATGGTGACGCCGGCGGACGGGCCGTCCTTGGGGATGGCGCCGGCAGGGACGTGGATGTGAAAATCCCGTTCCGCGAAAAAGTCCTCCCTGATCCCGAACTGAGCGGCCTTCGACCGCAGATAGCTCATCGCCGTATGGGCGGACTCCTTCATCACATCCCCGAGTTGACCGGTCAGGTTCAGTGATTTCTTCCCCGGCATCATCGTCGCCTCGACAAAGAGGATATCCCCTCCTGCAGGGGTCCAGGCCAGTCCAATGGCCACCCCGGGAACCGAAGTCCGCTTCGCCAGATCGAAGGTAAAACGCGGGTTCCCGAGGTACTCCTGCAGCGCAGCTGCCGAGACGTCAAAAAGGTCTTCGCTCCCCTCGGCCACCCCGCGGGCGACCGCACGGCAGATGGCGCCGATCTCGCGCTCGAGATTCCGGACCCCCGCCTCCCGGGTGTATTCCCGGATGATCTTCCGGACAGCCGGCGTCCGGATGATGATCTTCTCCCGGCTGAGTCCATGCTCCTTGACCTGTCTTGGGATCAAAAATTTCCGGGCGATGTTGAGTTTCTCGTCCTCCGTGTAGCCGGCCAGCTCGAGCACCTCCATCCGGTCCCGGAGGGGAGGCGGCACCGGATCCAGCTGATTGGCCGTGGCAATGAACATGACCTTCGACAGATCGAATTCCACCTCCAGGTAGTGATCGGAAAACGAGAAGTTCTGCTCGGGATCGAGGACTTCGAGAAGCGCCGAAGACGGATCCCCGCGAAAGTCGGTCCCCACTTTGTCGATCTCGTCCAGGATGTAGACCGGGTTGTTGGAACCCGCCCGTTTGATCCCCTGGATGATCCGGCCGGGCAGGGCGCCCACATAGGTGCGGCGATGCCCACGGATCTCGGCCTCGTCCCGCACCCCGCCGAGGGAGGTGCGGACGAACTTGCGGCCCATGGCCTCGGCGATCGATCGTCCCAGGCTCGTCTTGCCTGTCCCGGGCGGCCCCACCAGGCAGAGGATCGGGCCCTTGTGGGCCGGATTCAGCTTACGCACCGCCAGGTATTCGAGAATACGCTTCTTGACCTTTTCGAGGTTGTAGTGATGCCTGTTCAGGACCCGCTCCGCACGGCGGATATCCAGGGTCTCCTCCGTCCCCTCGTTCCAGGGCAGGTCGAGGATCCAATCCAGGTAGGTTCGGGAAACCGTGTATTCGGAGGATGCAGGGTTCATCCCGGAAAGCCTGCGAAGCTCTTTTTCCGCCACCGCCTTGACCGGTTCCGGCAGATCCTTTTCCTCGAGCCGCTCCAGCAGTTCGTCGATCTCGGAGCCTTCGTCATCCCCCATTCCGAGTTCTTTCTGGATCGCCTTGAGCTGCTCCTTCAGGTAGAACTCCTTCTGGTGCTGGTCGATCCCCTTTTTCACCTGATCCTGGATCTGACGCCCCATTTTCTGCAGTTCGAGGTCCTCGCTCAGAAAGCGCGTAATCCGCTCCAGCCGGGTCTTGACATCCAGGCACTCGAGGATGTCCTGCTTCTTGTGGCGATCGAGATTGAGGGTGGAAACGATCATATCCGCCAGAGGACCCGGCTCCTCGATATTCTTGGCCAGATCGATCAGCTCGTCCGGCAGGTGGGGGGACAGATCCACGATCTCCTTGAATAGATTCATGATGCTCAAGGTCATCGCATCGATCTTTTTCCCGCTGCGGCCGATGTCTTCCAGACGCTCCACCTCGGCCAGGCTGTAATGCTCCCCCTGTTTGACGCCCTTGATCTCTACCCGCGCTATGCCCTGCACGACAACGACGGTGCCCTCATCCATCTTCGACAGCTTCATGATATGGCACGCCGTCCCGATCCGGTGCACCTCCGGCGTACCGGTCGTTTCTCCCTCCGCCCCGTCCTTCATCATGACGGTCAGGACCATCTTGTCCCCGTGGAGGGCGTCATCCACCAACCGGCGATGCGCCTCCTCCCGGATAGCCAGAGGGACCACCATCCTGGGGAAGATCACGGCATCCTTCAAAGGAAGCACCGGTAAAGCGTCCGGGATCTTTTTATCGGAAAAATCCATCCACATCTCCTCAAAGAGGTCTATCACCCCAGCTTCGAGCACTGCCCGGAAATCACTGATCCAGTTCGATGAACCGCGGCTGCGGCATCGGGCCCTTTTTCATCCGGACGGTCAGGAGACCCTCCGAAAAGGCGGCTTCGATCCGATCCCCATCGACCCAGGCGGGCACCCGGAAGATTCGTTCGAAATTGCCGTGTCCCATTTCGAGACGGTGGTAGCGCGCAGGCGCATCGCTCCCGCAAAGCGCCCTGGTTCCGGCTACCCGCAGGTAATTTTCGAAAAAGGTCACTTCGATATCCTCTTTGCGGACCCCGGCCAGATTCACCAACAGGACGATTTCTTCCGCTGTTTCGTACAGGTCCGCCTCAGGCACCCAATCGGCGCTCGTGGCGTTCAGGACCGGACCCCGCAGGTTCATGACCTCGTCCATCAGTCGATTCACCTTGTCGTGGAACTTGCCGGGGTTGCGGTCCAAGCGAACCTTCAAAAGATACATGGAGATCCCCTCCCTGCTGATTTGCCCTATTTCCGCTCCCCAATAGGAGCGTAATCCCTTTCCCGAGGGCCCACATAAATCTGCCGCGGCCGGTGCAGCTTCCACTTCGGGTCGTCCACGCTCTCTTTCCACTGGCTGATCCAACCCGGCAACCGCCCGATGGCAAACATGACCGTGAACATGTTCAATGGGATCCCGAGGGCCCTCAGGACAATCCCGCTGTAGAAGTCCACATTCGGGTACAAGTTGTGATCGATGAAATAGGGGTCGTTGAGAGCCACCTCTTCGAGCGTCTTCGCAATGTCCAGAAGCGGGTCGTTCAGATTGAGCTTTTCCAGGATCCGGTCGCACATGGCCTTCATGATCTTCGCCCGCGGATCGTAGGTCTTGTAAACGCGATGCCCGAAACCCATCAAACGGAAGGGGTCCTTGCGGTCCTTGGCACGCAATATGAATGGGCCGGGGTCTCCTCCCTCCGTATAGATCCGATTCAACATCTCGATCACCGCCTGATTGGCCCCGCCGTGCAATGGTCCCCAGAGGGCGCAAATCCCCGCGGAGATGGCGGCATAGAGATTGACCCGTGCACTTCCCACCAACCGGACCGCCGCCGTCGAACAGTTCTGTTCATGGTCGGCATGCAGGATCCAGAAGACATTCAACGCCTGGACAATATCGTCGTCAATGACGTAGGGTTTGACCGGCGAGTCGAACATCATGTTCAGAAAATTCGCGCAGTAGCTGAGATCATGCCGCGGATAGACGACCCTGTGCCCCCGCGAGATCTTGTAGGAGGCAGCCGCCATCGTCCGGACCTTCGAGAGCAGCCGCGTGAAGGTGATGTTGATCTCCTCCTCCTCGCCGCGCTCCGGGAGTTCCGGGTAAAAGGCCCTCAGGGCATTCACCATCGAGGAAAGGATGCCCATCGGGTGTGCCCGGCGGGGAAAGTTTTCGAAGAACGCCCGCATATCCTCATGCACGAGGGAATGGTCATTCAACATGACCGAAAAGCGGTTCAATTCCTGACGCGTAGGCAGCTCTCCGTTGATCAGCAGGTAGGCCGTCTCGACGAAGCTCGAACGCTCGGCCAACTGATCGACCGGGATCCCGCGATAGCGCAGGATGCCTTTTTCGCCGTCCATGAAGGTGATGCTGCTCTCGCAGCTGCCGGTATTGGCATACCCCGGATCGAGGGTGATCAGACTGGTTTCACTCCTGAGGCGTGAGATGTCCAGGGCCTTTTCGCCCTCCGTTCCACGGACGATGGGCAGTTCGAAGGTCCTGCCGTCCACAATGAGTTTGGCCGTCTCCTGCATGTTGTTCACCTCGTCGTCTTCATTCGTGAATCAGTCCTTTTCTCCTCTTCATCATCCCTGGTGCAGCCGAATCCCGGCAGGCAGCGCCTCGCCGAAAAGCGCTTCCTCCTCCTGCTCCGCCACCGGGACCACCTCCCGCAGGCATCGAATCCATTCATGGGCCCACTCGTGAGGCTCCAGCCATGCCACCATGCGCGCGATCACCTCCGGATCCAGGTCCCGCGTCCGGTCCCCGGTCAATCGACCCATCTGGGCCAGGGCCGCACCGACCGGTTTCGGGTTGCGCCAGTCCGTGGCGAGGATCGTATCGACCATCGCGGCCACAGCCCTGGGTGGAACCACACGGTCCACCGGGCCGTAAAGGGGCTCCCGGGCCGTGATCCTCGCCAGCGCCCACCAGTACTGCGGTTTGACGCTTTTCGGGTTGAATCCTTCGAGCAGAATGCGCGCCCACAGTTCTTTGTCCGCGGCCGGCAGCCGCTCCATATTCGCCAGGGCCATCCACAGCTCCAGATGCTCCTGGGGCGGAAGCTTCTTCTGGTCTTTCTTCTTCTTCGGACGAACGAGCGCCGCAAAATCGATCCCCACCTGCCTCTGCTGCGCAACACTCAATCCCCCGGCCACGCGCCGCCAGAGGCACCACCACTCCGGGCGGACCTGCGGGTGATTCGTGTGCAGAGGCCCGCGGTTGTACAGCCGCCAGATCTTTTGGAGCCGGTGCTCGTCCAGGGCATCACCAAAGCCCGGCCGCAGGCAGAACCCCAGGAGATTGAGCCAGCGGGACTCCACCTCCGAACTCCTTTCCCTGGCATCGGGGCACTCCATCAAGGCGTCGGCAAAACGGCGGATGACGCTGAGGGGCCAGCGATCCTTCGATTTGCCGATCTGCTCTTCCAGCGTCTTGACCAGGCGCTCCGGCGCCGGGCCCTGTCCCGTACCCGTAAAGGTCTCCTCAATGACACTCAGAGCCCCTTCCACAACGGACTCCTCGAGAAAGGCATGGTCCGCAACCGGAACCGCGGCCTCTGCTTCACGCAGCTGAAACTGGAGGCGCCACCGGTGTTCCGTCAAAAGAGACCGGCACCAGATGGCAAGAGTTCCCATCTCCGTATAGGACGCCTCCACCTGAACAGGTATGGCCGTTTCACGGGCCTTTTTCCCGAACTGGATGACGGTGCGGATCGGTGGAAGCGCCGTCAGGGTTTCATCCACCTCGATGACATCCCCGATGTGATCGCCCGAGCGGAAGCTCGAACTGAAGAGCTGAAAATGCACCGGCTGGTTGGCCAGAACCTCGAATCTACGGTCCGGCACCCGGATATCGGCCCCCTCGTGCATACCCCTCTCGATCAGGCAGATCGCCTTTCCGCCCTCCGTATCCTTCTCCGCGCGCCCTGCGGTTCCGAGTCCCAAATAGTAGGCACGCGGACTCCCGCTGCCGACTCGGACGCCTCGTCCCACCTTGACGAGTCCATAATAGGACGCCCCGATAGCGACGGCCAGATCGAGATGCGGGTTTTCGAGCACCCGGGGCGCCCCTTCATCGGTCAGAGAAAACCGGCAGCGGACCGCCTGCCGGATTCGGTCCCGAATGATCGCGGGTTTCAGGGCCCCGCCGTTGAAGAGGATCAGGTCCGGATAGGGCGTTTCGCGCCCTGAAGCCCGGGCGATGTCTTCCCGATGCCGTTCGAGAAAGCGGATCAGGTGCCGTGTAATCGCCGGATCCTGGGCATAGGGGAGGCCGAGTTCCGTCATGCCCCTGCGCTGAGGCTCTCTGAGGTCTTCATCGGGGTCGACCAGCGGGAAGAACCCATCCAGGATCACCCGCTCGATCTCCTCCCGATCCAAAGATGTGCTGAGCGTGCCGCCGATGACGCGACGACCCTCGCCGACCAGGGTGATGCTGCGGGAAGGCGCATCCCCGGTCAAAATCTCTTCCTTGGCCGAACGGCACTGATGGCAGAGGGCCTGCCAGCGATGCAGCTGGAGCGGCGCGGCCCTACCCCCGCGCTGCATGCGGCCTTCGGCGATACGGGCCAGGGCGAGGTCCATGTTGTCCCCGCCGAGGATGAGATGGTCCCCCACCGCAATCCGTTCGAACTCCGGGACACCCTCCTTTTCCCGGAGGGTGATGAGCGTAAAATCGGTGGTCCCCCCCCCCACGTCGCACACCAGAACGAGTTCGCCCGGCCGCACCCTTTCGTGCCAATCATTCTCGTGCCGAACGAGCCAGCTGTAAAATACGGCGAGGGGTTCTTCGAGCAGCAGAAATTTCGGGATGCCGGCGCTTTCCGCCGCCTCCACCGTCAAATCCCGCGCCACCTCGTCGAAGGAGGCCGGTACCGTCACGACCACGTTCTGACCTTCCAGAAGGAGGGCTTCGTCATAGTCCCAGCGGTGATTCCATGCCTCGCGGACGTGCCGCAGATAGGCGGCCGTGGCGGCGACCGGCGAGACGCGCGGCAGGCCCTCGTCAACGCCCCACGGGAGGACGGCCGCCCTGCGGTCCACCCTGCCGTGGCAAAGCCAGCTCTTGGCCGATGAAACCAGCCGTTTCGGCACCCTGGCGCCCTGTTCGCGCGCAAAAACCCCGACCAGGCCCTCAGCTGCAGGCGTGTGCCAAGGCAGCCGCACCGCCTCCGGATCGATCTCGTGCCCACCCGGGAGATACAGGAAAGAGGGAAGAATGTCCTGCGCCAACACTTCTCCCGGGGCATTCAGCTGGGGAATGGCGAACAGGTGTATGCCTGCCGGCAGGCGTTCCCCGTTTTCCAGGTCCACGTAGGAGACCGCCGAATTGGTGGTCCCGAGATCAATTCCGACGATGAAACGCTTATCGACCATTTTCGCGATCTGCGTGCTCCCTGACGTTGAATGCGAGCCTGAACCGGCCGCCCCCCTCCTGGGCCAGGCACCAAACCTCGAGTGCACCCACCTCGGTGACCTTTACCTGCAAGACGACCGGAACGACCGTTCCCGGTTCACCCTCCAGCACGGTCTCCAGGGTCGTCAGGGTTTCGATCTCACCTTCCCAGTCTTCCACAATGGTCCCGGGGGTGTCCTGACGTCGCGTCAGCGAACCCAGGAAATCGAATCGGACCGGTTCCCCGACCAGCAGCCCGAAGGTCTTCCCCTCGAGGGTCACCTCCGTGCCTTCCTCCATGCCGAAAGGGGCCAGGCAGAGGGCCTTCTGCGGAGTGGGCATGCCCGGAACAGAGGGCAGCGCGGCCTCGACACCGATATAATAGCTCCGGCCCAGGCCGCCCCTGATCCGGATTCCCCTGCCGCGCCGCGCCAAGCCGTAATAGGCCGCTCCCTTCGCCACGGCAAGGTCGAGATCCTGGCTCGAGAGTTCCCGCACCCCATCGGGTGACGGCCCCCAAGACCGAAGCACCTCCAGGATCCGGCGGCGCAGTCCGGTCGCCTTCATGACTCCGCCGTTGAACAGAACGGCCGTCGGCAGAGGCCCTTCACCGTCCACGCCTTCCCTCGAGCGTCCGGCGCGGCGCAAAAATGCGGCCAGGTGGTGGGTGACGGCCGGATCGGCGGCATAGGAAAGCCCGAGTTCCCTCATCCCGGTGCGGACCGTGCTTTGCGGCTCGGCCTCGCGCCCGCAGAGGCCGAAGAAGCCTTCCATCAGGATTCGATTCACCTCTTCGCGCTCGAGCTGAGTCGTGAGCGTCCCGCCGATCAAGCTCGACCCGCGGCCGAGGACCGTGACCGGGACCTTGTCCTCCCCGCCTCCGGCGAGGAGCTTTTCCTTCGCAGACCTGCAGGCCGACCAGAGGCCGCGCAGCTGGTAGGCATTCAACTTGCGGCCCTGCTCCGCCAGAGACCGCACCACAGCGTGAGCGAGGGTCAGGTCCATGTTGTCGCCGCCCACCAGCAGGTGTTCACCGACGGCGATCCGGTCAAGCTCGAGTTCGCCCCTGTCATCCGACACCCGGATGAGGCTGAAATCCGTCGTCCCGCCGCCCACGTCCACCACCAGCACCAGATCGCCCTTCCGCACCCGCTTGCGCCAACCGTCCCGTGACGCCTCGATCCAGGCATAGAATGCGGCCTGCGGCTCTTCGAGCAGGACGATCTGCGGCAGGCCGGCGAGGCCGGCGGCCTCCACGGTCAGGTCCCGTGCCACCGCATCGAAGGAGGCGGGCACCGTCAGGAAAACCTCCTGATTTTCCAGGAAAAGGTTCGCATCCTCCTTGGCGAATGCGTGGTTCCAGGCCTCCCGGATATGCGAAAGAATAGCGGCCGACGCGGCGACCGGCGACAGCTTACGGACGTCCTCCGGACCTTCCCAAGGTAGTATGGGCGCGCGCCGATCCACCCCTGTGTGGCAGAGCCAGGACTTGGAAGATGCAATCAGCCGGTGCGGGAGTTCAGCGCCGCGGTCGCGGGCAAACTCACCGACGGCCAGATCGCCATCAGGATCCCAAGGCAGTGCCAGCGCCCCCGGGGGCAGATCGTGCGGCCCGGGGACGAGTAAGAAGGACGGCAGAACAGGCCGTTCGGCAATAGATCCAGGCCCGACCAGTTGGGGGATTTTGAAGACATGGATCTCCGGAAAACCGGTTTCCTCGACCTCTGCTTCTGTATAAGCAACGACGCTGTTGGTTGTCCCAAGATCGATACCGACGATGTAGCTCGGCTTGTCCAAATCCAGATTCCCTTTCAGCTTTCAAACCGTATGGGGCGGCCGCCCTCAACCGGCTTTTCGCGGTGTTTGTGTTACATTCCGCTGTTGTCCTCCACCGTCCGCGGGCAGGTTCTATTGCACCTCGACCTCCGCCGGTGCTATCAGCTTCGGGTCCTGCGTGCCTGAAAGCGTCGGCAGGTCCACACGCGTCGCCCGCCAGCCCCGATGCTGCAGGACACCGGAAAACGGAGGATCCCCGGTGACATTCCCGGTCAGCTTGATCGATCCGGCGTCAAAACCCGCCTGCACCGTCACCTGCTCCCCTTCCTCTTGGTCCATCACCGGAGCGAACGCCAAGTGCTTCTGCAAAACCTTCCGGCAGCTCTCCTGGATGCTCCTGACCGCCGCACCGATCTGCGCATCCTCGTATGCAGACAGATCCTCGCTCAGAAAATCGACCAGGCGGCCCTCCCGCTGCAGAATGGCCACGACCTGCAGCGCCCGGCGCTCCGCCGTTTCCCGCGATTCCGCAGCCGCCTCGGACCGCGCCGGCGCCTCGGGTGGACGCTCGGTGCGAACGCGCTTCCCGCCGGCCGGGGCGACAGGGCGCCATTCGGCCACATGCCGACCCACCGTGCCGCCAATGCAGACGCGAAGAAGGATTCCGGTCACCAGGACGCTGCCCGCCAGAATCGCGCCGAGAACCAGCCTGGCATCCCAGAGGGTTTTCAGCACAGGCTGCTCGTCCATCACAGCCCCTGCCCTCAGGCTTTCGAAATACCACCACCCCCCGGCAACCAATCCTGCCGCCAAAACCAAAAACCAGAGCGCGACCCACCCGGTGATGGATCGCGACAAACGTCGGGTCATCTCTTCGCTCATGACATCTCCTTCATGTGTCCATCCAGCCGGACTATCTTTCCGTTGCATCCGTCCCGGCTGTCTGCCGCTGTCGATCGGCTGCCTCCCCGAGATCGCCCCACTCGTACTGGACAATCCCGACCAGGATCATCCCCGCCGTCTCAGCCCTCAGAATGCGTCTTCCCAGTCCAAGCGGGACGAAGCCGGATGCAGCAGCCTCTTCGATTTCGCGCTCGGAAAAACCCCCTTCGGGCCCGACCATGCCGATGAACCGCCGGGGCGAAGCCGCGTTGGACCGCAGGAAATCCTTGAGGTTCGTTAACCCGATCGTCTTCTCCCACAAGATCCCCTTCAGGACGGCTTCATCCCTGTACCGCGCCAGACATTCAGCGAAGCTGAGCGGCGGATCGATCCCAGGGGGTCGATCCCCGTCGCACTGGGTCGTCGCCATCCTGGCGATTTCACGCCACCTGCGAATCTTGTTCTCCGTTTTCTCCCCGTACAGGTCGACCACCGACCTCTCCGAGAAGAAGGGTACGATCCTGCGGACCCCCAGTTCCGTGGTTTTCTGGATCAGCCAGTCCATCCGCTGCGACTTCAACACCGCCTGGCAGAGGACCGCCTCGACCAAAGGGGCGGCGGCAGGGGAAAGCAACGTCTCCACAAGGACCTGGACTTCCTGCGGCGAAACCGAAGTGATCCGGCCGATGACCCTCCGGCCGCCCTCGTCGACCAGCAGCAGGGGCTGCCCTATGCCCATCCGAAGCACCTTGCGGATGTGCTTCGCCTCCTGCCCCGCGACGCGGCACACTCCGGCATCCGGATCGATCCGCTCCACGAAAAAACGCCTGAGACCCTCTTCAGACATCCGCAACCTCTCCAGCGCCCGTCCCTGCAAAACCGCTCAGCCCTTTTCCCCGGGACTGCACAGGAGACAGCCCCATTCATCTTGAAGGAGCGTATCCTGCATGACGAGGCCATGAAGGGTCGAGGCGCGGGCAACCTCGTTCAACTGCGAATCGAGCAGTCCCGAGAGGATCAGGAGTCCTTCGGGAGCGAGAAGCCTCGGGAGGTGCGGCAACAGGCGCATAATCTCGCCAAAAATCAGATTCGCGGCTATGACATCGAAGTTTTCCCGGCAATCCTCCACCGGCGTCTTTGAAAGCGTTACCTGTTGCTGCACGAAATTGAGTTCCAGGTTCCTGGCGGCCCAGGCAAGGGCATCGTCGTCCACATCCAGGGCGAGGACGGGCTCGGCGCCGAGCAGGACGCCGTAAATGGCCAGAAGCCCGCTACCCGTTCCGAGATCGAGCAAGGACCAGGCCCCCCGGTTCGAAGAAGCCCTCTCCAGAGCCTTCAAACACATCTGGGTCGTGGGGTGCTGGCCGGTCCCGAAGGCAAGGCCTGGATCGATGCGGATGATATGACCGGTCTCATCAGCCGACGGCGTTTCCCAGGCCGGCAGGATCAGCAGGTTTGGCGTGATGCGGGTGGGATGGAAAAAGCGGCGCCAGGCAGAGGACCAATCCTCGTCCTCCATTCGCTGCCAAGCCCAGACAGGCCGTTCCATTTCAGTGAAGACGTGGCCCAGTTCCTCCAAAAAAACCTGCGTCCTGGAAGCGACGGCCTCCGGGTCGCAATCTGACGGGAAGTAGGCCCGCAAAGCGGGGTCTCCAAAATCCTCCGATACAATCCCGGTGGAACCCAGATCGAATAGAAAGGCGCTCAGGGCCTCGCGGGCAACCGGATCGATGCGAAAGGACAGTTCTATCCATTTCTTGCGATGCGTCACTTCCTCGCTCACAGGCCATCTTTGTTTCTCTCAAGAGACCCCCACGGAGGCGGGGGCCTCCTTGAGGCCGATCAGGCCTTGTGAAATACGTAGTTCAGCTGACCGTTCGGCAGATGGTTCACTTCGGTCCGCATGGCCATGCCGACCTGGATCTCTTCGTCGGGGACGTCGGAGGCGATTCGTCCAAAGACCTTGTAATCACCGTAATCCAGCAATGCAATAGCGTAGGGCAGGTCATCCCCGAAACCTACCGGGGCATACTCGAGCTTGCTGTAGCTCACGAGTTTGCCGCTTCCGGAGACCTGGAACCACTCCATCTCCCCGCCGAGGCACTTGTAGCAGTCCGCACGGGGCGGAAAAAACATGAGCCCGCAACCCTTGCACCGCGTGCCCATAACCTTGCCCTGTTCCAGGTGGTCGATGAAATCGTTGACCTTCGTGATGGAGGTAAAGCTTACCGTCCCGAACTTCTTGAATCGATCGTCTATCTCTTTCTTCTGTCCCGCCATGTTCTTTACCTCCCCAAGATGGTGACATTGCCGTAAAGGCCGACACCGCCGATATTGTGGACGAGGCCGATTTCAGGATCCTTGACCTGCATCGGACCCGCCTCGCCCCTCAACTGCAATACGATGGTTCGGAGCTGCGAACCTCCTGTGGCGCCGATCGGATGCCCCTTGGACAGGAGTCCGCCGTCGACATTGACCGGAATGCTGCCTTCCTTATAGGTCTCCTTGCCGCGGATCAGATCCTTCCCCTCGCCGGGTTTGGCAAAACCGAGGTTCTCGTAGGCCATCATCTCCGCGATGGTGAAGCAGTCGTGGACCTCCGCCACATCGATGTCCTTGGGGCCCACACCGGCCATCTTATAGGCCTGCTCTCCCGCCTGCTGGGCCACCGTCAGACCCGTGAACAACTCACGCCCGGCCAGATTCACAGCCGTGGACGCACTGCCGACACCCAGGATCCAGACCGGCTTCTTACAGAAGGCCTTCGCCTTTTCCTCGTTCGCGACAATGACGCATGAGCTGCCGTCCGCATTGGCACAGCAGTCTCCGACGCGCAGAGGGCTCGCCACCGGTGAGGCCATCGGGCTCTTGGGATCCGAAAACATCTCGAAGGTCACCGGCTTGCGATAGACCGCCTTTTCGTTGATCTGTCCGTAGGTGGCCGCCTTTACTCGGATCAGCGCCAGGTCCTCGGATGTGGTCCCGTACTTGGCCATGTGCGCGCGGGCATACATGGCGTAATAAGCAGGCATCATCGTTCCGAAGGGGCTTTCCCACTGGATGTCGGCGCCCCGCCCCATCCGTTCCTGGGACTCGGCCGAAGAGATCTCCGACATCTTCTGAAAGCCGACGACCGCCACCACATCGTGAAGTCCGGATTCCACGAGGGCATAGGCGACCTTCAGGCCCATACTGCTCGATGAACACAGACTCTCGAGGTAAAAGGTCGGCTGCGGTGTCAGGCCGAAATATTCGGCCAGAACCCCCGCCGGTGAACGCTGCTTGTCGTACTCAGGCGCCGAGCAGACGACGGATGCGTCGATGTCCTTCGTACTGATCTGCGCATCCCGCATGGCATCCTTGAAACCTTCAAAGGCCAGTTCCCTGATGGAACCCGGATAACCTCTGACGAAGGCGCTCTGTCCCACTCCGATAATCGCTACTTTTCCCATAAATGACCTCCCTTGAAATCGTCGGCCTGCCGGCCGTCATAAAAGGATCGATCGGCGCTGCGAACTGGTTTCCATCCGGAAATGGTCTTTTCTGCCCATCCCGGCATCCATCTGGACATCTGCCAGTCCAGGGCCCAACAGCTCGGCTCTGCACAAGCATTTGACTTCCTCGATGTGGGCAAAAAATCCTCTTTTCGGAATTGGAAACGGGGCTGTACCGGAAAATCATTTCCGTATTCCGAGGGATCGATCGCCGGCGGCCGCGACCCTGGAACCACTCTCTGTCTATGCCGATTATTCCTTTTTACTGAAATGTTGTAGTATAGGAAACGGTGTCTTGAGGGTCAAGGAAAATACGGATCGCGCTGCAGAACACCCTCGAGTCCAGCCTCGATCCGGGCACAGATTTCCTTGTTCTCGCAACCAGAAGTGGGCCACGGCAGGAGACCCGATCGCGGACCATGTCCATGCCCTTTGATGTTGACTCCCAAGGCAGCTCTGACTACATTTTCGGACATCAACCCTAAGGAGTTTCCATCCGGAAATGGTCTTTTTGGCCAATCTCGGCGTCAATCTGCACGTTTGCTTGTGCGGCGACCTGCAGGTCGCCTCCGCACAAACGCTTGATTTCCTTGATATTGGCCAAACCGGGACCCGCCGCGAAGCGGTGGGACTGAGCACGCGCAGCGTGTGAAGAAAAATCCTCATTTCCCGCTTGGAAACGGAGTCCTACCGCAAAATCATTTCCGGATGGACATCTAAGGAGATTCCGCCATGAAAAGGTTCATCAGGGTCATGAAGGCCCTGTCAGACGCGAACAGGGTCAAAATCCTCAAGATCCTCGAACATCGTCAAATGTGTGTGTGCGAAATACAGGCTGCCTTGGGCATCAGCCAGCCGACGGTTTCCAAACACTTGAAGATCCTTGCAGAGGCCGATCTGGTGGACTGCCGCAAAGACGGCCTCTGGGTCAATTATTTCCTGGCCGGAGACAACGCCAATCCCTTCGCCGAAATCATGCGGGGAAACCTGGCGCACTGGCTGAACGAAGAGCGGGAAATCGCCGAGATCGTCACCCGCCTGCCCCACATCCGGAGGGAAAATATCTGTCAACACGGGGGCCCTGCCAATCATGCAACATGCAAGAAATGTTCTTAACCGTCCATCCTCCGCAGGAGCGCTGCGCCCCGATTCCTCGAATGAAAAGGGACCTGCGGTGACCCGGTTGGCGCGTTTCTTCCTGGGCGGCCTTCTGGTCTACGCATCTATCGACAAGATCCTGAACCCCGGCGCTTTTGCCGAAGTCGTTTTCAATTACCGCATCCTGCCCGACGATTTGATCAACCTGACGGCCATCCTCCTTCCGCCGTTCGAACTGGTCCTCGGCACCCTGCTTCTTCTCGGACATTGGCTGGCCGGCGGCGTGCTGCTCTCGAGTTCCGTCTTGAGTGTGTTCTTCCTGGCCGTAGCCTTCAATCTTGCGCGCGGCCTCAACGTGGATTGCGGATGCTTCACGTCGTCCAGCGCGTCCGCCAGTCAGGCCGAGATGATCTGGTACGTCTTACGCGATGCCCTTTTCCTGGTTCCAGCCTTTTATCTCCTTTACCGCGTAAGGCAGGCAGACGGCACCCTTCCCGGCCGCACAAACGCGGCAGGCTCTTTCCGGCGCAGGGCCCTGCTGCAGGCGGCGTTCATCCTTATCCTTTCGGCGTCCTTCGCCTGGTGTGTCAACGCCCTTCGCCCCGAACCTCTCCCGTTGACGGAGAACTGGTCGCCTGCCTCCAGACTGGAGCTCGAAAACGGTGAGATCCTGACGATATCCTTGGAGGAAGCTGAGGAAGCCTTTGCGAACGGGGCGGCCTTCTTCGTGGATGCGAGGCCGACCGAGGCCTATCTTGCCGGACATATCCTTGGAGCCGTGAATCTTCCATGGGATCAATTCGATATCCTTTTCGAACCGGTCATGAGCCCCATTCCTCTCGACGCACTGATCATCACCTACTGCGACGGCGAAACCTGTGGTCTCGGGATCGAACTGGCACGTGCATTGTTGGGACAGGGATACAAAAACGTACGGGTTCTCATTAACGGCTGGTCTCTGTGGATCGCGCAACATCTCCCCACGGAGCCTTGACAGGCGGTCGAAAATCGACCGTCTGCCGCTTGCCCATGCCGTCTGCCACTGAGGCGCATTTATCGGTGCCCTCATCCCAAGGGATTCCGGAAGCCTTGTGCGGCGACCTGCAGGTCGCCAGCGCACAAATGCTTCGTTTCCTTAATTTGGACAAAGCGGGACCCGCTCCGAAGGACTGGGTCTGAGCACCCGAGGGTGCCCATAAAAAATCCTCTTTTCAGGACACGACCGGGGGATGGCAAACCTCACAAGGACGGACACCTTACAGAAAAAACGTGGTGGAAGAAAGGCCGGTGATCCGGGAAAAGATGCTCAGAAGCGGAGATCAGGAGCGGGTGATGTTGCGTGTGCGATCCACTCAGCGCAGCTCGCACACGCAACATCGCGAAAAGGCGCCGGGCTCACCCATCGAGGATGACCCGACAGAACGATTTAATAGGGATGGAACTCGCGGAGGTTGTACTCGCCTGTTTCTTTGAGCTCCTTGGAGTATCCCGTGATGACAAACTCGCCCGTGAACTGGTTGACAAAGGGGAATCCGGCCATGGCCCAACCGACCACGCCACCCTCGTATTTTTTGCCGTCTTTGGTCCCGTCCACGACGCAGTAGACATTCTTGTAGCCGTACTTATAAAGGAACCCGGCAACGTACTGGGCCCTGTGGGCGGTCCGGCAGAATACATAAATTTCGGCATTCGGGTCCGTGATCTTTTTCGGCAAGGTGTACATGTGCCCGGCGTGTACATGATCGGTCCCGCGGATATGGAACGCGTAAAATTCCGGATGGGTGCGGACATCCAGAAAATAGACCTTTTTCCGGTATTCCGGATCGGCCATGGCCTTGGTCCAGGCCTCGTGAAGCTTGAAGACATCGACGAGTCTGTCCGCCGGGATGGCAGAGGAAAATTCCTTGTGAACCGCCTTTTCCTGGTCCGCCAGCGGGTTGTCAGCCGCCGATGCCACGGCTGCAGCGGAAAACAAGAACAGAAACACGATAACAGAAACAGCCAGTTTTTTCATATGCCTTCCTCCATTTGAATTGAACGGATCCATGAAGCCCTTTGCCTGCGGAACACCTCCTTTCCGGGCCGGATATCTCCAAAGAATTGAGGAAACTATACGTCTTCCGTTTTCGTGGGTCAAGACTGTTCGCCCGCTGTAAAGAGGCACTCCCGCTCAGTCTTCAAAATGCCTCGGACCAAGAATCGCTGGGAAAGACCTCTATCGGATCGATGCATAGACGATGTCCAGAGCCCTCTGAACCCCGTAGGTCGGCAACAGACTGCAGCCCTTCGCCGGCCTAATGTGCCACAGGGCCTCCTCCCGGACGATCTCGACCCAGAAGTTCTGCATAAACCCATCCTCTCCCACAATGCATCGGATCATGGCCTTTTTCCGCACCGGGTCGTACAGGGTTTCCTTGAACGCAACCGCCGGATTCCCGTAGCAGCGCTGCGGCTCGAAGCGTGATGGATCGAAATGCTCCACGCGATAGGTGATCAAACCGATGTCCTCCTTCAGAGGCCAGGCCCAATGGCTGTGTTTCTTCAACCTCAGTTCGTAAAACACCTCCTGACCGGCCGAAAGCCACTTTTTCTCATACTTGGTGGAAAACTGCGGGCCAACACGCCGCGAATCCATCCGGAAGCCGGTATCCGGCACCTGCTCCTGCAGCCAGGCAAAATAAGCCGGGTCATCGGTCACGATGACCAGCTCGCCTTCTTCCATCAGGCGACTGTTCAGAAGACGCAGGAAATTTTGTGAAAACAGCCGGTTCTTGGCATGCCGCTGCTTGGGCCACGGACAAGGGAAAAGGCAGCATACGGATTCCACGGCGCGCTCCTGAAAGAGCCTCTCAAAAGCGAGGGCCGCGTCTACCCTCAGGATGCGAACGTTGGAGATCCCCGCAAAGGCAATTTTTCGCAGCGTACGCTTGACTGGAAGCCATCCGGTTTCAATACCGACGAAATGTTTGCCTGGGCAGGTTCGGGCCTGGGAAACCAGGTAGTCTCCGAGGCCGAATCCGATCTCCACCACGGGTAGCTCGCAGTCGCCGAATAGGTGCGCCCAGCGGAGCGGTCTATCCATCTCCATCCATGGCAGGATCGGTTCGAGGGAAAGATAGCTTCGGCCCATTTTTCTATTTATTATTCCAATCTTTTTATGATAATAAAGAAGGTTTAAAATGCGTTTCGTCTCAAAGACAGGAGCGCTTGTCCCTGCAGGTCCGCTCTTTGCGCATTTCACCGGGGTGCGGCTCAACAACGCATTGGCCATGAGCCTTCTACAGGGTACAGGCAGAAGGCACAAAGGCTCGTTTCGCCGGCGAAGATCCCCGGAGCGGCACCCGATCCGGGGCCGTCGGCTCCGTTCGTTTTCGCGGAAGCCGATTATAGGTCAATACCGGTCGCTTCTCAAGCCTCTCGGCCGGTGAGTACCCGTTCAGAAGAACCGCGTGCCGATCCGAGGATGAGATCAGCCGCCAGGTGTGAACAAGGAAAGGAGTTCAGACCCATGCCATCCAAGAGTTTAGAAGCCAGAGCCCAGCAGAAGATTCACTGGGAGACCAAACTGAATCAGCGGATTGCCGAACTGGTGGAAGCAGGACTCGATCAGGCCGGTATCGCCAAGGACGCGGCGGTCCGGAAGTTAAGAGCTACGCTCAGAGCCACCCAGAACCGCCTGGATGTGATCGACGGCTTGGAGCGGAAGAAAGAGGAAATGGCCCGCCTGAAGGCTGAAAAACTCGCCCAGCCCAAAGAGGACAAGGGCGAAAAGAAAAGAAGGAAGCAGGAAGAGGAAGAGCAAGCCGTCAGCAAAAGGCAGCAGAAGAAGCAGAAGAAAAAGGAAGGCAAGGCTCAACCGGCAGCCTAGCCCCTTCTCGGAATCGTCTCTCGTTTCCATCCAGAGAAGGCCATTGGCTGGAGTTTCGATGGACACTCTTCTCGGGGGATTCGGCTCTTCAGGCCGATTACGGGTATAGAGAAGCTTGACTTCCTCCCTCCCGCCTTGGTGTCCGCCCGGAAGCGGGGGCTGTCCTGCGGATGCCCTTGCCGAGAGAGACGGATGACGTGGCAAAGCGCCGGGTCCGGGCAGCCGGTGCAGAGCAAGAGAGAGATGCCCCTCAGGCGGCGGGCTCGGGCAGGGGATCATCGAAAAGAGGAATCCCTGCCCGCGGACGTGAGTCCCCCTGGAAATCCCGCCCGATCCCCATGGGGCCTTGCACAGGAAAGGAGAGAGGGAATGGACACAAACGGTCTGATCGACATCATCCGGCGGCGTCTTGCACTGCCCCCGGAAGACTTCGAACAGATTGCTGCGAATCCAAAGTATCAGCGCCTTTTCGCCAATGCCCTGAAAGCCAGTTCATATCAGCTGATCGCCGAGGTCGTTCAATCTGAAGGATGCCACTCGGGCCATGTCGTCGGACAGCGTCTGGTCTTCGATTCATCCGGAAACCTTCTCACCCGGGAATCGCCGGAGCGCATCTGCGCCTTCTTGATGCCGAACCTGACCACCCTGATCAACGCCTTTTTCGAAAATCTGATGAACGGCCGTGACCCGAACGAGGTCATGTTCAACCGGACGGGCTGCTTTGACGTCGGGCCTGCCTGCGGCGGCTGGGGGCATGTCGTGGTGGAAATGCGCGCGGAGATCCGCCCTTCTTCGCGGCCTCTGGAACCCGTAAGAAAATAGCCCGCTCAAACGGTGCGGGTTGCCGGGCCTCTGGGGTAAAACAGGCCATCCATCCATTGAACTACCGATCTCCGCTCACTCACTGAGGCATCCGCTGAGCCCCCTCTGAGGGCCGGCCTTGGATCTGCTGAAGCGCATCATCCTGTGAATCGTACAGACCTCAGAACGCCCTGCTCATTCTTCGCAAAACGCGCTTTTCCGCACCTGCAATGTATCAGGTGGATCATTTTTATCCGGCCACCCGTTTTTGATGGATAAAAATGATCCACATCTTCATCCAATCCTGTCAGACCCCGCTCTCCTGAACCAGCCGCGCTCGCTATTGCCCTTTCTGAACATTCCCACCCCTTTTTCTGGAGTTCCTTCCTACAAGATTACGACGGTTCTTTTAGCGGCCTCCGACCGCTCCGTCCCTGGCAACGCAGAGGGACAAACGCTGTCAGGCCTGCATCAAGGAAGCCGAGCAGGGATCCGATGGCACCCGGCAGGCACCGCTCGATCCACCAGGTGGTCGGACGGACGAGGAAGCATCCGTTACAAGAGAATTCCCTGGTCAGAATTTGGCACGCCGCTTGCAAATCCATTTCGACAACATCAAACCCAATCATAAGGAGGTTTTATCATGAAAAAGGCAGGAATGGTTTTGGGAGTTCTCTTGCTGGTCGGAGCCTTGGCCTACCCCGTCTTCGCCTGGGGACCCGGACGAGGCGGCTTCGGATCCGGCTTCGGCGACGGGTATGGACCCTGCCGTGATGGAGGAGCCGCCGCGGCGAATCTTACCGACGATCAGCGGGTCCAGCTGGATGAACTACACCAGAGATTCTACAATGAGACGAACGAAATCCGAAACCAGATGTGGACCAAGCAGCGTGAGCTGAGCACCGTCATGAACGCCGACACACCTGATCTCGAAAAAGCCAAGGGCCTCCAGCGCGAGCTGAACGGCCTCAAAGGGCAAATGGCCGAAAAACGCCTCGAATACGACATAGAGGCCCGCAAGATCGCTCCTGAAGCGGGGAACTTCAGGGCGGGAAAGGGATACGGAAAAGGCTTGAGAGGCGGCAAGGGCGGATATGGACGGTGTTGGAATTGATCGAGAACTCTTTCGGTATCGGGGCTTCCGGCCTTAGCCGGAAGACCTGGTACCGAGGAGGGTACGATGGCACCCCATGGGCCTTCGAGGAGGCAAACCAATACTGGGGACCAGCTGATTCAGAGACTTTTTCCACTACACCGAAACGGCACCCGGCATGGACCGGGGCCGAAAAGCAAACCGGAATCGGAGGCGCATGCCTCCGATTCCGATCTCAACCGACAAGCATTATTGGAAGATTCTTGATGCCCTGCAGCACCTTTTGGGAAACACTCCCCAGAAAAAATTCCTTGAAGGCCGAGAGGCCCTTGCGGCCCATCACCACCACATCATAGCCCGCTTCGGCCTCATGGATGATGTCTCGAGCGACACCGTCCTTCTGCGGTTCGACTTTCATGTGAACATGCTCCGGTTGAAACCCGCATTCCACGAGCATATCCTTGGCTTTCATCACGGCCGTCTGGACCAGTTGACGCTTCTGCTCTTCGACCTCACAAAAGGCATTTTTCTGGGCAGCGAAGTAAGGCGTCACCCCACCGCCCTCCAGTTCGCATGCGGCCGCCAGATTCGGGAGAACGCTGAAAAGGGTGACATCATGGTCTTTACTGAAGGTTTCGGAAAGAAATTGAACCGCCCTAATCGAGTTTTCAGAATAATCCATCGCGACCAGCACCTTCTTGCCCATAGAACACCTCCTCCTGCAGAGCCCTTTCACGAATGAGTTTCCATCCGGAAATGGTCTTTTTGGCCAATCTCGGCGTCAATCTGCACGTTTGCTTGTGCGGCGACCTGCAGGTCGCCTCCGCACAAACGCTTGATTTCCTTGATATTGGCCAAACTGGGACCCGCCGCGAAGCGGTGGGACTGAGCACCCGAAAGGTGTGAAGAAAAATCCTCATTTCCGGATTGGAAACTAAGTCCTACCGCGAAATCATTTCCGGATGGACACGAATTAGGGGCCGGCCAACTTATCTGCGATGCCGGCCGACTCTTGCCCGGTATTTCATTTCCATTCGACGCGAATATCAGCACCCTTCTGAAGCCGCTGCTGCCGCTATCCTCTTTTCATCCAAAACGGGGCCTTCGTCGGGCACCCCGTCACGAAAACAGCCCGGCACAAGCTAAAGCGCCTTTTCCACCTGGACCTTACCGTGTGATTTTAAAGAAGGTCGCCCCCGAAATCAAGGGTTATCCCCGGGACGGCTCCTCTTGGATCGCGGGCTTCACCCCGGATCCGGATCCGTCTTTCGCGCTGCCCCTCCTGCCGGTGGAGTTGCAATCGTCGCTGTCCGGTCTTAGTTTATTTTAAATGCGGTCAGCGAAACTTCGCTGATACGCCATGCATCCACAGCATGAGGCGGCTGGCCCACCGTCGGGAAGAGATCAACCGGCTCCCGCTCCGAGGAGCATCGAATGGAAGAGGAAGAAACCCGGTGCAGATTCTTCTGGAGAGTTCGGGAACCCTCTTAGACTTCGGCTCTTGAATCCCGTTTTTGCAGAATGACCCGACGCTTTGCCGGTATGGGAGAGTGCGTTTTTTTCAGGGGACTGCCGCGATTCAGCGCAGGGGCCGACCGGCACGCCGCGGCGGGGTCGCTGGAAACGTGGGATTATCCTGTGTCGGATGAGTAAACATCCCTATGGAGGTATTTGAGATGGAGCAAAAGACCTTTTCGATCCCCAACATCAGCTGCGGACACTGTGTCAAGACGATTCAGCGCGAATTGCTGGAGATCCCCGGCGTAACCGGCGTGGAGGGAGACCCGGGCCTCAAGTCCGTCGTCGTCCACTGGGAAGCGCCTGCCACGCTCGATAAGATCAAGGCGACGCTCGAGGAAATCCATTATCCCCCAAGCGAATAAGGCTTCAGCATGACCGAGAAAACCATCGATCTGCCGATCACGGGCATGACGTGTGCGAACTGTGCTATGACCATCGAACGGACCCTTGGACGTCTCGATGGCGTTCACCGGGCGCAGGTCAACTTCGCTTCGGAACGGGCAACCATCACCTACGATCCCCAAGCCCTATCGATCGACGCGATCATCCGGCAGATCGAACAGGCTGGATACGGCGTGGCCAAGGCATCCGCGGAATTTCCCGTCACAGGAATGACCTGCGTCAACTGCGCCGCGAACATCGAGCGGGCATTGAAGAAGAAGGTTCCCGGGGTATTGAACGCCGCCGTGAACTTCGCCGCCGAGCGCGTCCATGTCGAATATGTCCCAAGATTGACCGGCATCGATGACATCCTTTCAGCTGTCGAAGCGGCGGGATACGGCGCACTCCGGCCGGAGGATACCGCTGAGGGCGACGATGCCGAGCAGGCTGCGCGCAGGGCCGAGATTGCGGACCAAACCCGGAAATTCATGGTGGGCGCCATTTTCACCGCCCCCCTGTTCTTTCTCAGCATGGGACGGGACTTCGGTCTTTTCGGCCCCTGGAGCCATGCCGCCTGGGTCAACTGGCTGCTGTTCGCACTGGCCACCCCCGTCCAGTTTTTCACCGGGTGGGATTACTACACCGGCGGCTGGAAGAGCCTCCGCAACCGGAGCGCCAACATGGACGTGCTGGTGGCGATGGGCTCCTCAGTCGCGTATTTTTATTCCCTTGCCCTTCTTTTCTATCCCCCGCTCGGTGAACATGTCTACTTCGAGACCTCCGCGGTCATCATCACCCTGATCAAGCTCGGCAAGATGCTCGAGGCACGGACCAAGGGGAAGACGGGCGGCGCCATCCGCAAGCTCATGGACCTGCGCCCGAAGACCGCTACAATTCGAACGGACGGGGAGGAGGAGAAGCAGATTCCGCTCACCATGGTGCAAGTCGGCGATACGCTCGTGGTCAGGCCAGGAGAAAGCATCCCCGTCGACGGGGTCGTCCTCGAGGGCGCCTCTGCGGTCGACGAGTCCATGCTGACGGGCGAACCTTTGCCGGTCGATAAATCCCAGGGGGATTCCGTTGCCGGCGGCACCATCAACGGAGAGGGACTGCTGCTTTTCCGTGCGACGCGAGTCGGGAGGGATACGGCGCTTGCCAGGATCATCCGGCTGGTTCAGGAAGCGCAGGGCAGCAAAGCGCCCATCCAGGCCCTGGCGGATCGAGTGGCGGCGATCTTCGTTCCGGGCGTCATCCTGATCGCTTTCGGGACCTTTTTCCTCTGGTGGGCGGTCGGTGGGGCGTTCGTGCCCGCCATGATCCGACTGGTCGCGGTCCTGGTCATTGCCTGCCCCTGTGCACTGGGCCTGGCAACCCCCACCGCCATGATGGCCGGCACGGGTAAAGGGGCCGAACAGGGAATCCTGTTCAAGAAAAGCGAGGCACTGGAAAGCGCGACCAAACTCGACACCATCGTATTCGATAAAACGGGAACCCTAACCATCGGGAAACCTCTGGTAGCCGATATCGTCCCTGTAGAGCCGTCCTCATTCGGCAGCGAAGCCCTTTTGAAATTGGCCGCATCCCTCGAGCGAGGCTCCGAGCACCCCTTGGGCCGCGCCATGGTGCAGGAAGCTGAGGAAAGGCGCATCGAACTTTCGAAGCCCGAGGCCTTCAGCGCCGCCCGTGGCATGGGGGTGAGCGGCCGCGTCGATGGACGCGCGGTCATGGTTGGAAAACCAGGCTGGTTCGAAGAGCAGGGCCTCGATCTGGCCCCTGTCACGGACGCCCTGCAGGCCCTTCGCGGCGAAGGGAAAACGGTGATGCTGGTCGTGGTCGAAAACCGCCCGGCCGGATTGATCGCTGTGGCGGATCGCGTCAAGCCGGAGGCCGCGGATGCCGTTCAAGCGCTTCATGCCACCGGTCTGCGGGTGGTGATGCTCACGGGCGACAATCGTGAGACGGCGGAGGCTATAGCCGGGGAAGTCGGGATCGACGATGTGGTGGCTGAGGTCAGGCCAGAAGACAAATCTGCTCGGATCAAGGCCATGCAGGACAGCGGGCACCGCGTCGGGATGGTGGGCGACGGCATCAACGACGCGCCGGCCCTGGCCCAGGCCGACGTCGGACTGGCTATCGGGACAGGGACGGATGTCGCCATCGAAACGGCGGATGTCATCCTGGCAAGCGGGAGGCTGAAGGGCGTGCCCAACGCGATCGGTTTGAGCCGCTTGACCATGGCTACCGTCAAACAAAATCTTTTCTGGGCCTTCTTCTACAATGTGGCCCTGATCCCTGTCGCCGCCGGCATCCTCGCGCCTTTCGAGGCGTTTCCGGAGTTCCTGCGGCACTTGCATCCCATCCTGGCGGCGCTCGCCATGGCGACGAGCAGCGTCACGGTCGTCAGCAACAGCCTCCTGCTCTACCGAGGGAAGACCCTTTGACGCACCTCGGCCTGACGGCCTATCCGAACGGGCATGTCCGGGTCAACCACCCAGCGTTCCTGGCGAGGCCGAAAGGGCCAGGAGTGGGGACGGACAAACCTTTTGGACCGATCCACCCCCGATCGCACCGCCATCCCGGGCATCACACGGACGCTGAGGTGTCGCCGTGCTGCGCGCTCAGGTTCTCCGGGCCATGACCAACCGGTAGCGACGGGTGTAATCCTCCACGCGCCGCGCCGAGTCATAGACCCCTTGTTGGGCGACGACGCCCAGCGCGGCCTCCGTCTGCTCCGGAGACATCTCGATCAAGAGCCACCCTCCCCGGGCCAAAAACCCCGGGGCGCCCTCGATGATCTCCGACACGACCTGCATCCCTTTTTCGCCTCCATCGAGGGCCACTCGGGGTTCATAATCGCGGACCCCTGCGGGCAACGTATCGTAAATCTCCGAAGCCACATAGGGCGGGTTGCTGACGATGAAATCGAAGCGGACACCGAGAGGGCTCACAGGTGCCCAAAGACCGCCTTGCAGGAGGTGGACCCTTTTTGAGACGCCATGCCGCTCAACGTTCCTTCCCGCATAGGCCAGGGCCTCGGAGGAAATATCCGTCGCCCAGACCTCGGAAGAAGGAAGCGAGGTGGCGAGGACCACGGCTACGGCCCCCGATCCTGTCCCCAACTCGAGGATCCGGATGCGGTCGTCTGCGTGCTCCCGCGTTTCGCGGACGATCTGCAGCACCTGCTCTACCAGCAGCTCCGTTTCCGGCCGAGGGATGAGCACCCCCGGCCCGACCTCGAAGGCCATCGACCAGAATTCTTTTTCCCCGCGGATGTAGGCCACCGGCTCAGCAAGCAGCCTGCGCCGGATCAACTCCCTGAACCCTGTGACTTCTTCCTCCTGCAAGGGCTGATCGAACCGGAGATACAGCGCGACACGCTCGAGCCCCAATTGCAGCGCCAGGAGAAGCTCCGCCGTCAGGCGCGGGCTTTCCACCCCCTTATCCTTCAGATACAGGGCGCTGACATTCAACAGCTCCCCGATAGTCCAACGCCTGGCTGTCATAGACGGCTCTTCGTCAATGGATCGAAGCGCCCTGTTTCAAGGCTTCGGTCTGGAAGTGGTTGATCAGGGGCTCGATCACCAAATCCAACTCCCCCTGAAGAACCGTTTCAATCTTGTAGAGGGTCAATCCGATGCGATGGTCGGTGATGCGTCCCTGCGGGTAATTATAGGTTCGGATGCGCTCGCTCCGATCGCCCGATCCGACCATGTGGCGACGCTCCTCGGAGATCCTGGACTGTTGCTCCGTCTGTTCCATATCGAGAAGTCTGGAGCGGAGCACCTTCATGGCCTTGGCCTTGTTCTTATGCTGGGATTTTTCGTCCTGGCAGGTCACCACCAGACCGGTCGGGAGATGGGTGATCCTGACCGCAGAGTCGGTTGTGTTGACATGCTGTCCGCCGCACCCGGACGACCGATAAACATCGATCCTCAGATCCTCGGGATCGATCTGGACATCGATCTCCTCGGCCTCCGGCAACACGGCAACAGTCACGGCCGAGGTGTGGATGCGGCCCTGAGCCTCCGTCTCGGGGACCCTCTGGACCCGGTGAACGCCACTTTCATACTTCAGGCGGCTGTAGACTCTTTCTCCCGTGATCAAAATCACGACTTCCTTGAAGCCACCCATACCGGTCTGGCTCTGGCTCAGGATCTCCGTCCGCCACCCTTTCAGTTCAGCGTAGCGGCAGTACATCCTGAACAGATCCGCAGCGAAGAGGGCCGCTTCCTCCCCCCCCGTTCCGGCGCGGATCTCGAGGAGGATGTTCTTCTCGTCGTTGGGATCCTTCGGCAGCAGCAGGAAGGTCAATTGACCCTCTACATCCTCCAGTTCCGCCTTCAGGGCCTCGATTTCCTCCCTGGCGAGCTTGCGCATATCGGGATCGGGATCATCCAGCAAAGGCCGGCTGTTCTCGATCTCTCCCTGTATAGCCTCGTAACGCCGGAAACTCTCGATGATCGGGCTGAGCTGGCTATGCTCCTTCATGAATTTCTGATAGGCCTTCTGGTCCTTCAGAACATCGGGTTGAGCCAGTTTCTCTTCGAGCGCCTCGAAACGGGTCTCGATATCTTTCACTTTGGCGAACATCTTGCGTATTCCTCTTGCTGGACGGGGCACAACCCCGATTCGAAGGCATCATCGGGGGGCCCATGGGGGCTTCACGCGCATATCTATTGGTCGATGGAGGAAAGGGCCGCTGCGGCTTGAAAGAAAGCGGGGCCAGATACTCACAGCCTTATACAGCGCCAGAACGCAGTCATCCTCCGGCGCTAAACAGGCAAATCATCCCCTATGAGGAACCATTCGCTTCTATTGAGAAGAGAGGCAAAAAGCGCAGAAGCCCAAGCGGCCGAAGACTGAAAAGCCTTCGGGACACGCAGCGGCGCGGGCCTTCAGCGACATCCAGTCATAGGACGGTTTCATCGAATCGAAGCGAGCGTCGATCAGAACGGCGGTTCACCCTCCTGATCGACAAACACCCTACACGAGGCCATCTGCCTGAAGACAAAAACCACCGTATTCTCCAGGCAAGGCTGCAGCCATCTTGCCAGCCCCTTCGAGACGGCCCATCCACGGAGCGCTGCGAGGCATCCCGTCCAACGGAACACCTGCTCGGCTCCTGGAAGACTGCCGGCTGGCACCCTGCAAGATCCGCCCGGCGCAAGACAGGGTCAATCAGGAAAGACCTTTCGCAGAATCGGACTACTGCTTGTCGCTCGACTGGAACTTTGCGTACTTCTTGCGGAACCGCTCGACTCGGCCTGCCGAATCGACCAGCTTCTGCTTGCCGGTGAAAAACGGGTGGCAGTTAGAGCAGATCTCCACGCGGATCTCTTTGCTCGTAGAACCCGTTTCAAACTCATTTCCGCAGGCACAGCGAACCTTTGCCCGATGATATTCCGGATGGATCCCCTCTTTCATTCTCTCATCTCCTGTACCTATTCGCTCATGGAAGCTAGAAACTCTACATTATCCTTGGTTCCTTTGATTTTATCAAGCAAAAATTCCATGCTGTCCACGGGGGTCAACGGTGAAAGCAATTTCCGAAGGATCCAGATGCGGTTCAGGTCCCCCTCGGGGATCAACAACTCTTCCTTCCGGGTCCCCGACCGGTTGATGTCGATCGAAGGGAAGACCCGGCGGTCGCTCAGTTTTCGGTCCAGATGGATCTCCATATTGCCGGTCCCCTTGAACTCCTCGAAGATCACCTCATCCATGCGGCTCCCCGTATCGATGAGTGCGGTCGCGATGATCGTCAGGCTGCCTCCCTCTTCGACATTCCTTGCAGCCCCGAAAAAGCGCTTCGGCTTGTGCAGGGCATTGGAATCAAGCCCTCCGGAGAGGATCTTTCCGCTCGGAGGCACCACGGTATTGTAAGCCCGCGCCAAACGCGTGATGCTGTCGAGCAGAATCAACACATCCCGTTTGTGCTCAACGAGGCGCTTCGCCTTTTCGATCACCATTTCAGCCACCTGCACGTGCCTCTGGGGCGGCTCGTCGAAGGTCGAGCTGATCACCTCGGCATCCACCGACCGGAGCATGTCGGTGACTTCTTCCGGCCGCTCGTCGATCAGCAGCACGATCTTGTGGATCGACGTGTCATTGGCCGTCACGCTGTTTGCGATGTTTTGGAGGAGCATGGTCTTGCCCGTCCGCGGAGGCGCCACGATCAACCCTCTCTGACCTTTCCCGATCGGGGTCATCAAATCCATGATGCGCGCCGAATAATTCGTCGGTGTGGTCTCTAGGGTAATCCTCTCCTGCGGATACAGCGGAGTCAGGTTGTCGAAGAGGATCTTCTCCCTTGCCACCTCCGGATCTTCATGGTTGACCTTTTCCACCTTCAGCAAGGCGAAATATCGCTCGGAGGCCTTTGGAGGCCTTATCTGTCCTGAGATCGTATCCCCTGTCCGCAGATTGAAGCGCCTAATCTGCGAAGGAGAGATGTAGATATCATCCGGTCCCGGCAGATAGTTGGCGTCCGGCGCCCTCAGAAAGCCGAACCCGTCCGGCAGGATCTCAAGAACCCCTTCGCCGTAAATCAACCCGTTCTGCTCGGAATGCGCCTGCAGAAGCGAGAAAATGAGGTTCTGTTTGGGCATACCCGAAGCCCCTTCGATATGGAACTCCTTGGCCATATTGGTCAATTCGTTGATCTTCATTTTCTTTAATTCAACAAGATTCATGCGTCATCTCCGTCTCAAGGGATCATTTCCGTCATCGAACAGGTGGGATTCGGCATCTGCAGTCAAATCACCGGGTATTCCAAGCCGGACGGCCGTCGGGCCCCTACGGCCTGACGTCTCCGGGTGTCCAAGAAAGGCAGACTGTCATCGATCAACAGGCCACGTTGGATATGGAAACTTGCCCGCGCCTTCATTCTATTTCCGCTTGGGCACTCTCTATCAGGAGTCCTTGCAAGAAACGGTGAGAAATGGATTCAGCGGGATCGCGCACACGGCGCTAACGGGATAAGTGGTGTTCAGGGATTCCTCCTGAAGGCAGGAGGAACATGTACGCACAATATAGGCAGTTTTTCCTGCTTGTCAATCCTTTTCTGTTCTGTCAATTCTTCAATTGCGAGCTTCTCAGGACATCCAAAACAGTCGACATGTCTTCGGGCAAAGGGGCCTCGAACAGCTGTCTTTCCCTGCTTACGGGATGGTCGAACGAAATCCGGAAGGCGTGCAGCATCTGACGGTGCACAACCGGCGCATCTATCCTCCGATCGGCCCAGATCCGTTTCCACCCGGCTATACCCCTCCCGTAAACCGAATCGCCCACCACGGGATGACCGATATGCGCCAAGTGGACGCGGATCTGGTGGGTTCGTCCGGTCTTGATCTTGACTGAAAGCAAAGAACATCCTACAGGAAACACTTCCCGCCGCTCCCAAAGGCTCAGGGCGCGGCGCCCCCCGGAGGCCCGCACGCACATCTCCTTGCGCTTGAGGTGATGGCGTGCGATCGCCGCATCGATCTTACCGGATGGCGACTGCACGATCCCGTGCACGAGTGCGAGGTATTCTTTGCCGATCTGACCGTTCTTGAACTGCAACGATAGGATTTGATGAGCCGCATCCGTTTTCGCAACGATCATCACCCCGGAGGTATCTTTGTCGAGCCGGTGGACGATCCCGGGGCGGGCGGTTCCACCAATCCCGGACAGACCATCGCAACGTTGCAGGAGTCCATGGACCAGCGTTCCGGTATCATGCCCCGGAGCCGGGTGCACCACCAGGCCGGGCGGTTTGTCCAACACGACCAGAGATTCATCCTCGTAAAGAATGCCGAACTCGATTGCCTCGGGTTCCAATTCCAAGGGCCTGGGAGGCGGAATCGCAATGGAAACATGCTCTCCAGGCCTGACCGCCTGGCTGGGCTTGATCACAGGAATCCCGTTGATATCGACCTTTCCACCCTTGATCAAGGTCTGGATGCGCGAGCGGGATAATTCAGGAAAGCGGGAGGAAAGAAAGACATCTAGCCGGATGTCCCCAAGACCGGTGGATGCGCTGCACATGCAGTGATGAAGAGCATCGGATGCCACTGCAGGCCGGTGTCATACCTATGAAAAGATGCGGTCGAGATCGTCTTCGATCTGATCTTCCTCGACATTGCGCGCCAGGGAGATTTCCTTCACCAGCAAGGTCCTTGCCGTGTCCAACATCTTGCGCTCACCGAAGGACAGGTCCTTTTCCAGCTTCAGCATCAGCAGGTCGCGGTAAACCTCAGCGACCTCGAAGACCGACCCGGTTTTGATCTTTTCCATGTATTCCCGATACCGCCTGTTCCAGGTCTGATTGTCGATACAGACATCCCGCTTCTCGAGAATCGAATAGAGCTTACGGACCTCGGCCTGGTCGATGATTTCACGCAGCCCGACATTGTTGACGTTTTTCGTGGGAATCATGATGATCATATTGTTGTCCAGGATCCGCATGACATAAAAATCCATCTGACACCCGGAAATCTCCTGGGTTTCGATCTTCTCGATCACACCCACACCGTGAGCGGGATATACGGCCAAATCTCCTACACTGAACATGGAACCCCCCATGCAAAACACTGGAAACCTGATGTTTACCTGGTTTGAAAGACGGGCATTTTCCAGAAGGGCGAGAACTTCGGTAAAAGGTTTTCAGTCGATTGACGTTCTCCTGGAGACAGGGGCGCACCCCTGTCTCCAGGATGAAACACAGAGCCCGAAAGCCTTTTCGAGCAACAACTCCTGCTAGCCGACGAGCCAGCCTAACATCGGCAGGATCGGGGCAAGAACAAGGGAAACCACGGACATCAGCTTGATCAGGATGTTCATGGCAGGGCCGGAGGTATCCTTGAAGGGATCGCCGACCGTGTCACCCACAACCGCAGCCTTGTGGTTCGGAGAACCCTTGCCGCCGTGGTAACCTTCCTCGATGTACTTCTTGGCATTGTCCCAGGCGCCGCCCGCATTGGCCATGAACAGGGCCAGGAAGGCGCCCATGGTGGTGGCACCGAGCAGCATGCCGCCCAAGGTTTCCTTGCCCAGCAGGAAGCCCACCACGACGGGGGCCAGAACCGCCAGGAGGCCAGGGGCGACCATTTCCTTGAGGGCCGCGCCGGTGGCGATGGACACACAGGTCTTCGGATCGGGTTTGGCCCCTTCCTTCCCTTCGAGCAGGCCGGGGATCTCACGGAACTGCCGCCGGATCTCCTCGACGATGCTGAAGGCCGCCCTGCCGACGGAGGTCATCGTCATCGCGGCGGCGAGCATCGGGACAATGCCGCCCAGGAAGACGCCAATGACGACCATCGGGTTGGTGATGTCGATGACTTTCAGTCCCGCGGCCTGCGTGTAGGCCACGAAGAGGGCGAGGGCGGTCAGCGCCGCCGAACCGATGGCGAAGCCTTTTCCGATGGCTGCGGTGGTGTTGCCGAGGGCGTCCAGACTGTCGGTGATCTTCCGGGTCTCTGGGCCGAGCCCTGACATCTCGGAAATGCCGCCGGCGTTGTCAGCGATCGGGCCATACGCATCGACCGTCATGGTCGCGCCGACCGTCGCCAGCATACCGACAGCCGAAAGGCCGATGCCGTAAATGCCGGCCATCTTGTACCCGATGAAGGTCGCGACGCAGATGCCGAGCATGGGGAGATAGGTGGACTGCATACCGATCGCCAGACCGGAGATGATGACCGTCGCCGGGCCGGTCTTGGACTGCTCGGCAATCACCTTGACGGGTTTCCCGGAGGTGTAATACTCCGCCAGGAGGCCGATCGCGATGCCGCAGAGAAGCCCGGAGAGGATCGCCCAGAAGGCGCCCATGGGCATCCCGAGTCCCTTGGTCACCAGGATGGTCAGGATGATGAAGATGATCGCCGCCACGAAGGTCGTGTAACGCAGGGCCCCGGCGGGATTCCCCTTCTGGAAGACCTTGATCGAGAATACGCCTATGAAGGAAGACACCAATCCAGCCATGACGACCAGGAGCGGCATCGACATATACTTGAGCCGGATGGCCAGTTCGTCGAGACCGGCCAGTTCGGGCCGGCTGGCGAGCCATTCCGGTGTAATCGCCAGGGTGGCCCCGATGGCGATGGTGGCGATAACCGAACCGACGAATGATTCGAAGATGTCGGCGCCCATACCCGCGATGTCGCCGACGTTGTCCCCGACATTGTCCGCGATGACACCCGGGTTGCGCGGGTCGTCTTCGGGAATGCCGGCCTCGACCTTGCCGACCAGGTCGGCGCCGACGTCAGCGGCCTTGGTGTAGATGCCGCCGCCGACACGGGCGAAGAGGGCGATGGAACTGGCGCCCATGGCGAATCCGTTGATATACTGCGCGGTGTCAGGGCTGCCGCCGTAAATGTAAAACCAGAAACCGAGGCCGAGGAGTCCGAGGCCCGCAACGGCCAGCCCCATGACCGACCCAGAAAAATAAGAAACGTTCAGGGCCTTTGCCTGGCCAAGCTTGTTGGCGGCCTCCGCCGTGCGGCTGTTGCCGCGCGTCGCGGCGGTCATACCCGCGTAGCCCGCCATGATGGAGCAAGCCGCCCCGGTCAGGAAGGCGATGGCGGTCTTCCAGGAAATCCCCCATCCCAGCAGGATGAAGACGATCGCGATAAAGACGACCAGAACGGAATACTCCCTCTTCAAGAAGGCCATGGCCCCTTCATGGATCATCCCTTCCAGTTCCTGCATGAGCTTGCTGCCGTTCGGCTGCTTCTTGACATAGCCATAGATCAGGAAGGCGATGATCAAGCTCAGGATCCCCAAAAAGGGAGCGTAGACTGTTAATCCCTGCATCAGCTTTTTTCCTCCTTAGTTGCTAAATTTTGGCAATTGGTCCAATTCATTGCCGCTTCAACCCCCGTCAAAAGAAGCCACTCGCAGGCGCGAATGGCAAGGCGGACGACCTGATCAACGGTGCCAAGTTCATCCTCGTAAAAGGGACCGAGAACAAAATCCTCCACTCTTTCCCCATGACGCGGCCGCCCGATCCCCACCTTGACCCTGGTGAAATCCTTCACACCCAGAGACGCAATGATGGATTGGACACCTTTGTGCCCCCCCGGTCCCCCGTTTCTCACAACCTTGACACGGCCCAAGTCGAGATCGATATCGTCGTGGATCACCAGAATCTTTTCTGTCGAGATTCCCAAAGTGTCCACGGCGGCCTTTACGGCCAACCCGCTCAGGTTCATGTAGGTCTGGGGACAAAGGAGAATGAACCGTTCACCTTCCAGAGCCGCCCGGGCATACCTGGAATGGAATGCTCCCTCGAGCCATTGCCCAGCCAGCGCCTCGAGCCAGCTCTCCAGCACCCGAAATCCCATGTTGTGCCGGGTTTGCCGGTAGGCCTCGCCGGGGTTTCCAATCCCAACAATCAGGTACGCCTCTTCGGATCGGAACTCACCCCCTTTCTCCATCAAGGTTTCAGGATTCCTCAGCGGTTGCTGCTTCAGCGCCTCCGGCCTCCTCAAGCTCCTCTTCGGCGACCTCGCCGACCGGCGCCGTCGGGGCCACGACCACCGCGACGGTCAGGTGCTCATCATCCAGAGCCGTAATCCCTCGAGGCAGCTGAATATCACGGAGATGCACGGCGTCGCCAACCCCCAGCCCGGAAACGTCGAGTTCCAGTTTCTCCACCAGGGCATCGGGCAGGCACGAGATCGCCAGTTCCCTGCGCACATGCTGCAGAACGCCGCCGCTCTCAACCCCGGCAGGGGTTCCCACCAACTCGATCGGGATGTTGACGCTGATTTCCTTGTCCATCGAAATCTCGTAGAAATCGGTGTGCAGCACGACACCCTTCAGAGGATCGATCTGCAGGTCCTTGATCATCGCACTGCGACGGTCGGGCGTCCCCCCAGCACCGGCGATCTCGAGGCTCAGGATGACATTCTCGCCGCCAGCCTCCCTCAGAAGCCGCTCCAACGCGGGCCTGTCTACCTGCAGCATCATGGGGTTCGATGCAGGTCCGTAAAATACGGCTGGAATGTGGTCTTGTCTCCTGAGTTTCCTGGCTGCGCCTTTTCCTTTGACATCTCTCAGCGCGGCACCGAGCGTAGGCATTGACATGGTTTCCTCCGGTACTAATTAATTTTTTCACAAACCCCGGCAGTCTTCACCCTTGGGCGGCCTTTCGCCCCACCCTAAACAAAGAGCGTGCTGACTGAGTGGGAATTGTGGATTCGTTTGATGGTCTCCCCCAAAAGCTCCGCCACCGAAAGGACGACGATGCGCTTGGAGGTCTTGGCCTTGTCATTCAAAGGGATGGTGTTGGTGACGACCAGGCTGTCGATACTCGAGGCCTCGATGCGCTCGACGGCCGGCCCCGAAAGGACCGGATGGGTGCAGCAGGCATGGATGGACACCGAGCCGCGGTCGCGCAGAGCCTGTACGGCCTGCGTGAGCGTCCCGGCGGTATCCACCATATCGTCGAGGACAATGGCCGCCTTACCCCGTACCTCACCGATGATGTTCATGGCCTGTGCCACGTTCGGCGCTTCCCGGCGCTTGTCGATAATGGCCAGAGAGGCGTTCAACCTCGTCGCAAACGCCCGCGCACGCTCGACGCCGCCCGCGTCGGGTGAAACGATGACCAGGTCATTGTGAAAGTGCCGCCGGATATACTTGAGCAGGATGGGAGCGGCAAAGATGTTGTCGACGGGAATATTGAAATATCCCTGGATCTGCCCGGCATGCAGATCCATGGACACGACCCGGTGGGCACCGGCCGTCGTGATCAGGTCGGCGACCAGTTTGGCGCTGATGGGCACGCGGGGTTTGACTTTGCGGTCCTGGCGTCCATAACCGTAATAAGGGATGACAGCCGTGATCCTTTCGGCGGAAGCGCGCCGGAGCGCATCCATGATGATCAGAAGCTGCATGATATTGTCATTGACCGGTGTGCAGGTCGACTGGAGGATGAAGACATCCCGCCCCCTGACATTTTCGCCGATCTCTACAAGGGTCTCGCCGTCGCTGAAGGTCCTGGTGGTGATCTTTCCGGGCTCGATACCGAGGTAGTTGCAGACTTCGAGGGTCAAGGTTGGGTTGGAGGTCCCGCCAAAAAGCTTCATATCAAATTTCCCAAACATCATAAAAAATGGCTGGGGTGGGAGGATTCGAACCTCCGAATGCGGGCTCCAAAGGCCCGTGTCTTACCGCTTGACGACACCCCAACGGATGATTTACATGCCTCGCACCACAAAGACGTGCGGCCAACCCTCGTCAAGTAGTCGATCTGCAGCAAGAGAGGCCTGTCTTTCGGATTCAAACACCCCGAAGACCGTGGGGCCGCTCCCAGACATCAGCGCACCCAAAGCCCCCGCCCCCCTGAGGGCCTCTTTCAATTTTCCAATGGCGGGATAATGGGCGGCGGTGACCGCTTCAAGGTCGTTTTCGAGGAGCTCAGAGAGCTCAAGAGGCCTTTTTTTCAAGGTTTTTACTATATAGGCATATTCCCCTGTTGTCAACTCTAATTTCAGACGGCGAAAGGCCCAGGCCGTGGATACCGCCATCCCCGGGTTCACCAGAACATACCAAACCTGAGGCCACCCATCCAAAGGCTCGAGAAGATCTCCGATCCCCCTGGCGATACAGGGTTTTGGATCGATAAAAAAGGGGACGTCCGCACCCAGCGACCTTGCAAGCGTCAGGATGCGCCCCTGGCTCAAGGGGCGGTGGAACAGTCGGTTGAGCCCGAGGAGCGTCGCCGCCGCATCGCTGCTGCCCCCTCCAAGCCCCGCCGCCACGGGGATGCGTTTGATGAGTTCGATCGCCAGCCCCGCAGTGAGTCCCGCGGCATCCAAAAAAGCGGCCGCCGCCCGATACACCAGGTTGTCCTCCCCTGGCGAAAGGGCGAAACTGCCCTTACAGACCAGTCGAATCCCCTGCGCAGACTGCAACCGAATATCCAATTCGTCAAAAAGCCCGACGGGCACCATGATAGAAACCAACTCATGATACCCGTCGGGCCGTTGCCCGATCACTTTCAACCGCAAATTGAGCTTGGCCGGTGCAAAGAGATGCACCCCGTTGCCTCCGGCCTCATGGAGCGTTTGGTCCTTTTCCCGTTCTTCGCCTCCCAAAACAGCGGCCTGCCTCCTGTCCACTCACACCCAGCACCCGGCAGGGGATCCATCAGGGATTCGAAATGTATCCCACCGACGCGCGATCCCAGCTATTGCACGGCCTTGACGTACCGCCAGCGCAGATCCGTCAGGATGCTTTCCAGAAGGTTCTGCTCCTCTCTGGTCAGATTGCCCGCGGTCTTCTCCTTCAGCATGCCGATCGTGTCGATGCCGTGTTTCGCCAATTGCAGATCTTTGGTCCTTTCACCGGACTGAGGATCCGGGATTTCCCCCAGATTGAAGAGCGCCGATGAACTCAGGCTCAGAACCAGCGTCGAGAACGTGACGGGAGGCAGCGGCGGGGTCTCCGCCTTTTCGGCTTTCCTCGAATCCCTCCCGATATCCGCCGCTCCGGGCCCCTGAACCGTCTCCCTTTTCGGCTCTTCGGCCGGGGCCTCTTCCTTCAGTGTGCCCTGCTGGTCGAAGGCACGGCGATCCTTGACGACAAAACCCTTTTCTTCCTCTTCCATCGCCTTCCCCAAACGTAGAAAAATTACAATTCGATCCGTCTCACCGCAAACACATTCGGAAGCCCCCTCAGGGCCTCCAGCACGTCATCATTGACGATCGTGCTGGTCGTCAGGATGATGACATTCTGCTTTTTCTCCCTCTCCTCGCCAACATGCATGCGGCTGATATTGAGCCCGAATTTTCCGAGCGTCATCCCGATCTGCCCGATGACCCCCGGACTGTCCTGATTCTGAATCAACAGGATGTGTCCTTCTGGTATCGCTTCCATGTAAAAGTTGTTGATTCTGAGGATTCTGGGCCTGTCCTTGCCGAAGATCGTCCCGGATACGATATTCTCCCCCTCGAGCGTCTTGACCGTCAGTGCGACGAGGCTCGCGAAATCCTCGGAAGTCTTGCTCTTCGATTCCACAATCTTGATTCCGCGCTCGGACGCGATGTAAGGCGCGTTCACGAAATTGACGTCATCCTTCAGTATCGGTGTGAGGAGCCCTTTCAGGACCGCGGTCGTAAGGGGGGCCATATCGTACTGGCTGACAGCTCCGGCATAATGGATCTTGACCTCGAGGACCGCACTTTCGGCAAGCTGCGACTGCAGGGCGCCCATCCGCTCAACCAACGTGACGTAGGGGCGCAGGACGCTCATCAGTTCACTGCTGATGCTCGGCACATTGACCGCGTTTTTCACGGAACCGTGCAACAGATAGGCGGCGATCTGCTCGGCCACGTCCTTGGCGACATTATCCTGCGCCTCGGTAGTCGATGCCCCGAGGTGCGGGGTGCAGATAAAATTTGGGAGTTCCAGCAGTTTGTTGGCCCCAGGGGGTTCGGTCGCAAAGACATCGAGGGCCGCGCCCCCGAGCTGCCCGGAAACAAGCGCGTCATAGAGATCCGCCTCGTTCACGATGCCGCCGCGGGCGCAGTTGATCAGCATCGCGCCCTTTTTCATCCGCGCGAATGTGTCGGCGTTGAACATGTTCATCGTCTCATTGGTCTTCGGTGTGTGGATCGTCACGTAGTCGGAGCGCTGCAGCAATTCGTCGAATGAAACCGGCTCCAGGTCCATCTTTTCAATGCTCTCGGGTTTGATGTACGGATCGTAGACGATCACCTTCATCTTCAGGCCCTTGGCCCGGTCAGCCACGATCCTCCCGATGTGCCCCGCCCCGATGAGCCCCAGGGTCTTATTGAAGACCTCCCGGCCCTTGAGCTTTTTCTTTTCCCACTTGCCTTCCCTCAGCGAGCCCGTCGCCTGGGGGATGTTGCGCGTAAGGGCCATCATCATGGCGATCGTATGCTCGGCCGTCGTAATGGTGTTCCCTTCGGGCGTGTTCATCACCACGATCCCCCGTTGACTGGCGGCGGGGATATCGACATTGTCCAGCCCTATGCCGGCGCGGCCGATGACCTTCAACTGCGTGGCAGCGGCGATGATATCGGCCGTGACCTTCGTCGCGCTCCGGATGGCCAGCCCATGATACTGCCCGATGATCCCTTTCAACTCCTCCGGCGTAAGCCCTGTATTGACGTCTACATCGATGCCCGGCGTCTCCTCCAGGACCTTGATGCCGATTTCCGACATAGGATCACTTATCAAAACCTTCATGTTTCAAATCTCCTTCTGACGAGGTTGAAATGGGCCCGGCAACGCCGGAAAGGCTGCAAACGCATTTACGAAAAGCTTTTATGCTATGCATGTCATCGATGCTTGTCAAGCAATTCGAAGCAGGCCAACAGGCCTTCCCTTCACCGTGCGCGAATCTGCTGCAGCAGCGCCCTGGCTCTTGGATGCTCCTCCTGCTTTAACCCCTCTTCCAAGTAGCGCTCCGCTTCCTTGAAATCCTGCTTCTCGAGTTGCACCTGTGCCAGATTGAAATAAGCATGGGCATGCGTCGGAGCGACCCGCACACTCCTTAAAAAGGCGCTTTCCGCCTCGTCCATCACACCATTCCGCATATACGCGATCCCGAGATTGTTCCATGCCTTGGCGTGCAACGGATCCAGACTCACCGCCTCCTCGAAGGCCGCCACTTCCCCCTCCGAATCACCGGTCACGCCAAGCGCCAGCCCGAGGCTGTACCAGGCCCCGGCATCGCCCGGCGAGGCCTGGAGATGCGCACGGATCAACGCGGCCTGTCTTTCAGCGCACCTTTCCCTGAGCAAACCCTCGGGAAGCTCGCTGTAGTCGCCGACCGCCTCTCTCTCGCAATAGGCATCGAGGATCCCCGCATACCGCCCGCGGTCGGATTCGGCCATCGCCCCGGGATCGACGACTCCGAAAAGGGGGTTTCCGACCGATGCGCCGAACTCGATCAGATCGAGCACTGCCCGTGTGGGATGTCGACCCGTCAACACGGCGCGGGTCCTGCTCGAAAGGGTGCCCCTCGCCGCAATCCGCTCCTCGATACCCGTGTCGCTCACATGCAGGACCCTCGGGGCGGCGAATTCCAGCAGCGGGCGATTGTCCGTATGCAGCGGCCCCGTGCCAAACAGGGTCTGGATATCGTCCGCCACAACCAGATTGAAAAGCACCCTTGCGTCTGGAAGCACCATATTCTTAGAGCGGGCGGCAAAGCGGAGATTCCCCTCAGCCGTCTCGAAATCCAGGACGGCCCTGCCTTTCGCTCCCACGAGCAGATAATCCCCGCCTCCGGTCAAGGTCGTAAACATGACCCCCTCCGGAAAAACCGCAGCGAAGGTCCGCCCGACCATCGCGAAGCTGTCCCAATCCATTTCGTAGGAGTGAATCCACTGCACGAAAATCCCATTGTCCCGCAGACATTCCGAGACGAGAGAAAAGAATTCACGGGTGTAAAGATTGGCGAGGCCTGCCATCCATGGGTTGGAAGGTTCAGAAATGATGACGTCGTAACGCTCGTCGGTCAGCGCGAGATGGTTTCGTCCATCCTGCACGATCAGCCGACAGCGGGGGTCCTCGAGGCACCCGTTGTTCCATGGCTCGAAATAGCGGGCCGCCTCGATCACAGCAGGATTGATCTCCAGCACGTCCACCCTCTCAACCGGATAGTGCAGCACCTCTCCCGCCGTCATACCGCTCGCAAGCCCGAGCACCATCACCGTGCGGGCCCCCGGGTGGAAAAGAAGAGGCACATGGGCCAGCAAGGTCTGTGTCGAACGGTCTCCATGAGAAGAAGCATCGGGCTTGCCGCTGTTCAGAAGGGTAAACCGCTCGACCCCGAGGCTGTCCACCATCCGCTCGACCGTCGTAAATCCGCCCGGGCCGTCCTCGAAGAACACGACCTCCCGCCCCTTTTCGTGCCTCGCAAGCAACTGGCCGCCTCGCAGAAGCGCATCGAGCCAGCCGCTCCGCACCAAATCAGCGGCCACCGCCCCAAAGTTGTGATACCTCCCGTAGGAAAGGAGCTGCCTCTCCCAGGACGGAACATGCCACAGGACGAAAACACTCAGCCCGGCCCCGGCCAATCCTGCCCCCACGGCGAACCCTCTGCTGTTTCTGCCGTCGGCAATCGACCAGACGATCCACGAAACCAGCGCCACACCGAGCTGCAGCCCGGCAATCGACCGGATAGCCGCAGCCTTGCCGAGAAAAGGCAGGAGGACGAATCCGGCACAGAGCGACCCAAGGATGGCACCGACGGTGTTGAAGGCATAGGCCTTGCCGACGCTCCCTCCGACGGTCTCCACCGACCTCGCCGTCAGCCGGTTCACGAGCGGGAAGGCGGCTCCCCACAAGACCGTCGGTCCCAGCATCAGGGCAAAAAGCAGCACGGATTGAGACCATATCATGGCACCAAAATCGTCTTTCAAGGTATAAATCAGCTTCGCGAAGAAGACCTGACTATTTCCGAGCAGGTGACTGACGAACAACGCCGACAGGGCCGCGGCCGCCTGCGTGCCCAACAGCCAGCCGGCCCCGCCGGAGCGGTCCGCAACCCAGCCGAAGACGAGCGCCCCGACCGCCAGACCCACGATGAACGTCCCGACCACCAGGGCGAAAGAATACGGTGTCGGCCCAAGCAACAACCCTATCAGCCGCGTCCAGATAATCTCGTAGGCCATCGCGCAAAACCCGGACACCCCGAAAATCCAGAGCGGCCAGACCGGGGCCCCCTCCACGGCGGCCGGAGACTTCACCCGAGCCTCCGCCCGCTTGACAGCCCGGCCTCGCTTTTCCTCCAGCGGGCCGTTCCTGCGCCCGGCGGCAAAACAGGCCACAGCCACCAGGCCGTTCAACCCGGCCGCCACACCGACCGATCCCCAAAGACCAAAGGCCTCGATCAGGTAAAACCCGGTCAAGAAGGCACCGGCCGCCGCCCCCACTGTATTCAGACCGTAAAGCGATCCGGTCCGTTTCCCAAGGTGGTCCAGCGCTTCGACATAAAACCGGCAAAGGATCGGCAGGGTCGCCCCCATGAACGCGGTCGGGATGATCAGGATGAGGGCGCATCCGAGGAAGGCGATCGCGGTGTAGGGCCAGAAGGAATCGAATAGGCTCCGATAAGCCGCGGCGTACAGCGGCTTCAACATCACCAAAAGCAGGGGAATCAACAGGCCGTAGAGGCCGATCAGACCCTCCAGTTTCCCGTAAAGCAGCAGCAGCCGGCGCCTGTCCATCCCCCGGTCGATCAACCGGCCGGCCCAGTGGCTCCCGAGGGCCAACCCGCCCATGAATACGGTCAAGACAGTCGCCACGGCAAACGGGGCGCTCCCCATGACCTTGTCGAGCAGGCGCACCCAGACCACCTGGTAGATCAGGCCGGCCAGGCCCGAAAAGAAAAAGCAGGCAAGCGTGAGAATCGAGATCTTCATCATAAAAAAACCTCGAAGGGCCGGAGCCCTTCGAGGTTGAAAGCCGTCCTAGATGGTTACCACTGGATGACCAGCATATGCCGCATACCGTAAGGATCGTTGGTCAGATCCCTGCCAAAGGCACCCGTGGTCACATCTTCGAAATAATCGCCGGCCTGCAGATAGGCCAGGTCGACCACGTACTTCAGGTTGTCCATGAGCTTCCATTCGAAGTTCAGGTCGAACTCCATGCCGAGCTGATCGTCCACGCCGGCCCACTCCATTTCGGCTGCCTGGAGATAACCGATGACGCCCGTCAGCTTCATGGTCTCGCTGATCTTGTAAGAACCCTTCACGTAAATGGACTCATATCCGCTCGCGCCCACGCTGCCGTTCGGCACGCCCATCGTATCCCACAGGAGGCCGACATCTTCGCTGAAGAACAGGAAATAGGGCTGGAACTCGGGGCCGACCGACCAGATGGAGTCATTGTCGGTGCCGCTGACGGCATCCTCGCCCTGCAGATAGAAGAGACCGAGGCCCATGGTGAAGGGGCCCATCGCGTAGGTGCCTTCCACCCAACCGGAGAACTGATCGCCTTCCCTGCCTGTCACATCCCAGTCGCGCTTCCGCCAGCTGATCTCGGCATCCACCATGAACGGACCGGAGGTGTAGGTGAGTTGGTTGCAGGTTAGGAAATCATACCCCTCGAGGGACTGGAACTGGATGTAATAGAGGAGGGGTTTGAAGACAAAGCTCTTCGAGAAGGGGATTACCGAACCCAGAAAGTAGGCGTTGATGTCATCGTAGCTCTTGGTCCAGACATCGTTCGGGACCGGATTGAGGGTCAGGGACCGATAGTTGGCGCCGACAAAACCGCCGTCACCTTCATTCAGCTTCTCGAGACCGGCTGCCAGCACGATGTTGCTGTTGGGGAGCTTGCCGACCCACTTGACACGGTCACGGTTGCTGTCCCAGTCCTGGAACCAGGTACCCCAGGCGCCACCGGACTGGCGACCGACGTAGAGATGCCCGCCCAGCAGCGGGAAGGACAGGTACAGCCTCTCCCACCAGAAATTGTTGTTCTTGGCGCGGTAATTGACACGGTCATCCGTCTTGGTGATATCATCGCCGAGGCCCGTGCCCATGCTGCCTTCCCAAAACCTCTCCATGATGGTCACACGGCCGTGGATCCGGACCTTGTCGTTGATGTGGAGAACGGGATCGATCACCATCTTCTGCTTGTAGTAGGCATTCGTGGAGTCCGCCTCGAAGGTGGGGTCGTTCACGATGTTTTCCTTGACCATGATCCCCCTGACATCCATGTAGCCGGTCGTCGTCAGCTTGACCTCGGCCATGGCAGGCACCGCCAATACGAAGGCGATGGCCAGGGCCATCACGCCCAAAAGCACTTTTTTCATCACTCTTTCCTCCTAAGGAATGGTTGAATTCTTACTTCATCCTCACCCAAAAATGAAGCATTCAAAGGCTGTACTCAGCACCACCTCCTTTCCAGAATCGCCCCGCTTTCGGCTAAGGGCCCGATATCTCCTGACAAAACTCTAGACATAATAGTTGCGTTTTTTTAACATCTTGGCAAGTGCTTGTCAAGCATAAATTGGCTTACGCACGGAAACTACCTGGAGCCGCCTGCGCCTGCCTCCGCAGGGAGCTGCAGTTCATAACTGACCACCATGCTCCGGCCGTTGGTCACCATTGACACCTTCCGGTCCTCCAGCAGTCCGACGACCAGATCCGGCCGGCTGTCGTTGTCGAGGTCCTTGATCTGATAGTCCGACACAGCGCCGCTCAGTTTGCGCGATTCCCAGACAGGTTCGAGCGCGAGGCCGTTCCAAAGCAGGGCCGCGATCCGGCCGTCCTTGAAGGCCTTCAACCGCTCCGTCCAGCCGCCGGTCATCGATTTGTTGCGATTGATGATGACCTCGTTCCGCCCGTCGCCGTCGAGGTCTTCGATCAGGATCCGGGCGGGGATGTAAAGGAAGGCGGTCTTCATGGCGCTCGCCGCCGTCTCCCGGGTCGCATCGGGCTCGGGATTGGTCACGATGTAATTGAGGCTCCCTCCATACAGGTCACTGGATTTGTAAAGCAATCCCCCCGAAAGATCCTTGAGGTGGAGTTGATAGTCCCGGTCGATCATCACCACTTCGGCCGCCTGGTCCCCGTCCAGATCCCCGACGGCAAAGTTGTAGATGTACACATCTTTTTGATCGATCAGGGGGGTTTCCTCAGACGCGGCGTAACGGCCGTCCTTCCAGCTGAGCGCAAACACCCCAGGCTCGAAATAGTCCCGGATCAGGGCGGTGTAGCCGCCCGCCGGACCCATCGACTTTTTCTGGCCAACCAGAATTTTCCCCCTGCCGGGCCAGGACATGACCCTGAACAGCCAGGGGGAATTTTCCACGATCGGCTTCAGGCCGCCCGGGCCCAATTCGAGCACCATGGACGTCACATTCAAGCCGCTCACCCTGCTGGCGAATATCTCGGCACGGCCGTTCCCATTGATGTCCGCCACGTCCACCGCGACGAACCGGTTCTTGTCGGCGGAGGTGTGTGAACCCAGCCGGCGCATGGCGCCGTTTTCCCAGCGGTAGGCCACCACATCGATCCCTTCGATCAGCACGAACTCATTCTTGCCGTCCCCGTCGAGGTCTCCGATATCGAGCCCGCGCAGTTCCGTATTGAGAATCTTGCTTTTCCAAAAGGATTGCTGCATGGCATCCGCCTGCTGGAGCTGCTGAAAATTCGGGTTCAAAGGGGAAACCCCCGGACCGGTTCCGGCAGCCGGCGGCGCATAGGCGGTCTGAACCTCGGGCACGCGGCCGAAGATCTGAGCGTTGACTTTCTGCGCAAAGCGGTCGATCTCCGGGATCACGGTCTCCATCCCCTGGGTCTGAACGTAAACGGTTACCGGGGCCTCCTGTTTCGTCAGGCTCGCCATCGTGGCATCCATGCTCACACTTTCCCCGAAGACCGTCAGACTGCCGAAAAGCACATAATCGGCACCCAGTTTCCGCCCCAGGGCACCGGCCGTCTCGACGTTCAGGGGTCCTTTCTCCTCCGCGACGGCCTCCCGGATCACCCCTTTGTCGATGACCTCGACCCGGTCCTTCCAGTAAAGGCGTGAAGCGAGCATGTCCTGAATGCCCTCCCGGAGGAATCCGAGATCCCGTTCCGCATTGATCGTGAAGGGGAGAACAGCGATCTTCACCGGCTGTTCGGCGGCCAAGGGGCCCGAGGGTCCGGGCATCAGAGCGAATACGGCCGCCGCAACGGCCGAAAAAATGAATGTCGACAAAACGCGCTTCATAGAACCAGCCTCTCCTGGAAAGCGTTTCAAATCACTTCGTCAATAGCACCCACCCAACACGCGGGTCAACCTCAAAGATCGGTAGCCCTGGGAATCCCTGCCTCAATCCTCCCTCTTCCCGGCGATGAAATCCTCGGTCATCTGCCAGGCCTCTTCATCGGTGTATTGCCTCGCGGGATGCTTCATGAAATAAGCGGAAGGAGAATAGAGAATCCCGCCCTTTCCGCGCTCGAGCGCCAGCTTGCAGCAGCGGATCGCATCGATGACCACCCCGCCGGAGTTGGGTGAATCTTCGACCGAGAGCCGCAGTTCGAGATTCATCGGCACATCGCCGAAGAGCTTCCCTTCCATCCGGATGAAACAGACCTTGTTGTCCTTCTGCCAGGCCACCCAGTCGCTGGGCCCGATATGAATCTGCTCGTCCTCCAAACGGTTCGCCCCCAGCTGCGATTGCACCGCCTCGGTCTTCGACTCCCGCTTCGAGGCAAGGCGGCTCCGGTCGAGCATGTTGAGGAAGTCCGTGTTCCCGCCCGTATTCAGCTGATAGGTGCGCTCGAGCTTGACTCCCCGGTTGGCGAAGAGATGGGTCAGCACGCGGTGCACAATCGTCGCCCCCAGCTGGGACTTGATGTCATCCCCGATCACCGGGACACCCCTGGCCGCGAAACGCTCCCCCCAAACCGGATCACTGGCGATGAACACCGGCATATTGTTGATGAGACCGATCCCCGCCTCCAGCGCGCACTCGGCATAGAACCTTGCCGCCTGCTCGGAGCCGACCGGCATGTAATTCAACAGCATGTGGGCCCCGGATTCCTCGAGGACGGAGACCACCTCGTCCTTGTCCGGCTCTTTCTCCTTTGCGGGTACGAAGCGAAACCGCTCATCATAGCGGCTCAGGTGAGCGGCGCAGCCGTCCAGCACACGCCCCATCCGGACCTTGACCCCCGTGGGCGCAATATTTCCTTCTATCGTGCGCGTGCAGTTGGGCAATTCGAAGATCGCGGATGAGACATCCTTGCCGACCTTTCTTGCATCGATGTCGAAGGCCGCCGCCACTTCGATGTCTCCGGGACGATAATCACCGATCTTCCAGTGCATGAAACCGATGGCTTCATGCTCCTCCTTCCGACGATAATATTCGATCCCCTGGATCAAAGAGCTTGCACAATTCCCCAAACCGGCAATGGCAATCCTGATCCTGTCCATGTCAGCTCAATCCTCCCTCGTTTCCATCCGATCATCTCAGGTACTCACGCCGCAGACTCGCCATGCCATCGGGGCGCAGGCCCCGGTCTTCAATGCGTCCGCACGCGGTCAGGCCGCCAACTCACCCTCCGTGGCCGTTTGGAACGCTGCCTCCACCGGTCTTTCCCCTTGTCAGTCGATCGAGGTTCTCTCTAGCGAATCCTATTCCCGGATCGATCTCCAATGCAAGCCGATAATAATGGATGGCCCGTTCCCGATCTCCCATATCGCGGTAATTGGATGCGATATTCGCATAGTCGATCGCCGAGGACGGATCCAGCTCGATAGACCGCTCGAAACACGCAATAGCCTTTTCGTGCTCCTGAAGCTTGAAATGGCAAAATCCCATCAGGTTGAACACATCCGTCCTTTCGGGATCATACCCTTCCGCCCGCCGGGCGGCCGCGATCGACTCGCTGTACCGGCCCAGTTCCTTGAGACATACCGCCGCATATACCAGGATGGTGGGAATATCCTCCTCCTTGGGATCCAGGCTCGATGCCCGCTCGAAGGCCTCGAGGGCCTCGGAATGACGACCGGATTCGAGGTACGCCATGCCCTTGTAAAAGTGGATGTAATATCGACCGGGAAGCGCCTTCTCCATTCGATCGAGCCCCTCCAGGACCCGGAACGGATCTCCCTTTTCGGCCATGATTTTGGCCGTAAACATCCCGACACTGGTCCCCGCCGCACGCTCCCTGAAGTGGGCGCCCGGGATGATCGTATAGAAAGCGGGCACACCCAGCCGGGGATGGGTGACATCGATCACGAGCACCTCCATCCCCCTGCCGGCCAGGGCGTCCACGCAGTTTTCGACCTCCACACGAATATTGGCGTCCGAAAGATTCGGCAAATCACCCAGTCCGACCGCTACCCCTGGCTTGCGGATGAAGGCCGCCTCATCGAGCGTCCCGAACTTCGGCAACCCGCTCGCGACATAGTTCGAGCCGGTGTCGAAATCCCCGCCGAGCTGTGCCACCTCCGTCAGAGCCCGGCTGAGGGCCTTTTCCGGGTCGGGGGTGGTTCCCGCCGTCCAGACGATTTCACTCCTGCGGGGGAAGGTCGCCGGGTCATACGCCAGGACCCCCACCGTCGGGATACCCGTATCCAGGGAAAAATCGGACGCAACCAGTTCGATCCCGGCGGCACGGTATTTCGCAAGCATTTCTCTCACCAGCGGATCTCGCGCCGTATCGAGGTCGATCGCCGGAACCCTGAGCCTTCCTCTGCTCACGAGGCTCGAGACATGCCGCTCGACCACCTCGCACAAACCCTGGAGCAGGGCCTCTTCGACACAGTTGCCCGCAGAAGGTCCGTTGAACTCGTTGATCGCGAAAAACCAGTCGAAGGGGATCAGCACCGCTTCTTTCCGCGTGAGATTGTACCCCCACGTCCACCTGAGAGAGAGCCGCGCGAAGATCTCCAGGGCCTTGTCCACATCCTCCGAGGTGTCGTGCACGGAGCGGGCGATCATCGCGAGCGGGACGGCGCGTTCTTTCAGATTCTCCCAGCAATCCACCACAAAATGGGCCTCGTCCCGGCAGAAACTGAAGAAGCTGAAACGCTCGGCCAGTTCCATCACAGCGCTCGCCTCTGCCTGCGCAGGTGTTCCGCCCTTGCCCATCTGTTTGCGCGTGCCGGTCACCGCCTCGGCATCCTGGCCGCAGACGCTGAAGTAAACCGGTATCCCGATGCGGCCGTTATCGATCCGGACCGTTTCGGCCAGGATGTCCAGATCGAGAGAGGCAAGCTTGCGTTTGAAACGGGCTACGGTTTCTTCCGGTGTCAGGACCTTGTCCTGGTCCAGCGTGAAATGCTTGTAGGCATCCTTTAAACTTATCGTGTAGGGCATCGGCCTCCTATTCAGCTCACCTCTCCGAAATGGGCGCTTCCGCCGATCGCAGCCGCGATCTTTCGCCTATAGCGCTGAGGCATCGCCGGCGCGGCCCCGTGGAAATCGAGGGCGGCGGCTGGTCGGACGCACCTGTCCCTGCAGGATGCCTCCGGCGGCGCAAAAGCGGGGCGGGTCTGTTCCTGAACGAGAAGCAGTATAATGCCGGAAGGCAGCCTTGTCCATCTTCGGGAGCGACCCGCATCAGTCGACCGGCCGATTCACCTTCCCGGGCAGGTACCCTTCGAGATCGATCGAGATGTGGGTGAACCCGAGCGACCGGAAGTGCTCCACCAGCCCTGCACGGAGGCCCGGATCCAGGAACCGGTGCAGATCCTCCGGCGCCGCTTCGATCCGGGCGACCCCCACGCTGCTTCTGACACGGATCCCTGAAAAGCCCCGATCATCCAGATAGGCCTCCGCCTGCTCCACCCGTCTCAAGCCGCGTTCCGTCAGGGGCTCCCCATAGGGAATCCGGGTGGCCAGACAGGCCATGGCGGGTCTCCGCCAATTCGGAAGGCCCATACGGCCCGCCAACGCACGGATTTCCGCCTTCCCGAACCCTGCCGTCATCAGGGGCGAAAGGATTCCCTCCTCCTCCGCAGCTCGAAATCCGGGACGGAAGTCCGACAGGTCGTCCCGGTTCGCCCCGTGGGCCACGTGGGCAAGGCCGGCTTCTTCGGCGATCTCTCGAATCCGTTTGAAAAGAAGACGCTTACAGTGATAACACCGGTCGCGATCATTGACCCTGAAGGCCTTCAGATCCATTTCCCGAGGATCGAAAACCCGTTGCGGCACCCCCAGGCGGCCCGCCATCTCCGCCGCATAGACTGTTTCTCCGCTTGAACGAATGGAGGATGCAGCCGTGGCAGCCAGCACCCGGTCCTTTCCAAGGGCGGCCTTACCGGCAGCCAGGAGCAGAGTGCTGTCCACCCCCCCGGAAAAGGCGACAACAAGAGAATCCAGCCGTTTCAGGGCGTCCAGCAGGGCCGAGAATTTATCTTCGGCCGGGATCTTGTCCATGTCCGGAGTCCGGCTCTTCATCGAGCGCTACCAGCAGATCTTCCACCTGCAAGACAAAATGTCGGGGCTGCCATTCCGTGACAAGAAACATCCTCCCCTCCAGCCTGGCAGCCTCCGAGGCAGCCCTGGCGGAAGGGGCCTCCCCCGGAGCGTCCCCTTCGGACGCCGTTTCAGCTGCGGGCGCAGCGGCTTCGTCGTCCGGCTCATCCTTTTCCTGCGGCTCCCAGGCAAACGCGACCCGCAAAGGGCAGCCCTTCTCATCCACACACGACGCGCCCGGGTGAATCCGATACACCATCCCGTTGAACAGCCGGTAGGCTATCACCACGGGGAAGCTGACCCCGTCGGATTCCCCGCTCCCCTGAACGTCCTGGACGTCGATCATCAGCAACGAAGAGACCGCGTCGCTCAAAGGCCGCACTTTCTCCGATTCCAAAAACGAAAACCTTCGGGAGGGTTTCCGGCGTGAAGGATTCTCCCGGCGGGCAGGCAAATCGCTATCTGGCTGAAGGCCCGGGGCCCCTTCGAAGAATCCTATCAGTCCCCTCCGACCGGTTTCCCCGAGCTGACAGTCAAAACATCCTGGAGGGCCTTGACAAAGCGCCCGAATTCCCCGTTCCTGCAAAGGCCTCCATCCTTCCGCCCCAAGAGGGCGCGTCGCAGCCCGGCTGTCAGCTCGAGCTGCAGTCCTTTGCCGGAACGCCCGCGGTTGCAGAGGTTCATCGGGTTGACACCCGGGAACCGAGCCGACTCGCTGACCGTAAACGAGGCGGCGTTGAGCGCCTCCCGAGCGGCTTCCTTCAGCGCATCATCGCGGCCCCCAAGATAGATGCAACACTCGGGACCACGGCATCCATGAATGGAAAGGACCGATTCAGCCGCGCAGGCGAGCTCCACAGCGCAGGGTTCGTCGAAGAGATGGCTCGGGATGCGGAGAGCTGCATTCCCGGCCGTCCCTATCCCCCTGAAGCAGTAAAAGCCGTGCAGATCTCCTGCAATAGCCTCGGCCAGAGTACCGGTACCCGGCTCTATGCCGCCCCCATGCAGTGCCATGACAAGGATGCCGGTCGGTCCGGCAGGTCTGAACCGAATGTCATAGTCCCTGCCTAAGGCCTGCTCCAGCCGCAGCACCTGAAAACTCGCATATCCCACCATAGGGTCCAACTCTCCTTATGCATGTTTTTCGGCGGACGCACGGCGCACGCGCTCGACGGCCTCCCGCGCCACCTCCCCCACACGCCAGGGACGCAGCGTACCCTCCAGAAACAGCAACACTTCACGGGCATCGGCCCGGAGCGACTCGAGCAGGGACAGTGCAGAAGAGGCCGACAACTGTCCGAGGGCCCTCGCCGCCAGCGCGCATTCCTCGGCATCGTCGCTTTGGCAGAAACCGAGAAGAGGCTCCGTTGCCTTCTGCATCAAATCCGCCCTCGTCTCCGCAGCCCGGCCTACGCCCCAGAGCGCACCCCTGCGCAACGGGCCGTATTCGAGGAAATTTCCATCTTCCCGGATATAAGAGATCAAAACCTGGTGGAATTCCACGGCCAGACCGGCGTGGACGGCAACGATCTCACCCATGCCTTCCGGACACCCCCACCCGATACCGCCCGATTCGTCGTTCAACTGCCACATCATCCGGCGAAGGATCGTCCTGGCCCCTTCCATATCTTCCCTGGCTATACGCTCGGCAACGATACCGAATCCCTGAACCGCCCGCCACTTCACAAGCGGCACGGGATGAAGAAGCAGCGAAAAAAGGGGGTTCACGGCTGTGCGCGGAGCGAGAGACGCGATGAACGCCCGGCAGGTCTTTGCATCCATCTCGCTGAATACACGCGCCATTTCGGTCTTGATCTGTCTGGAGCGGGCGGGCTGCTTTGGCATGGGTTCGGGATTCACATCGAGACCAGCCTGATCGGTCCTGAGTGGTTTCTGGGATTAAGAGGCCTCCAACACATCTTCGACACCCTGGAGGAACTCGTTCAAGGCGAAGGGCTTCGTAAATATCTTACGGGCACCCAGCGCCTCGGCCAGGTGAAGATAGGTCTCGGGACCCAGTTGACCTCCGCCGGATATGGCGATAATCTTGACTGCGGGAAAGTCCCGGCGCAGATCGCGAATTGTTTCGATGCCTTCTTTTCCGGGCATGAGAACATCCGTAATCACCAGATCGGCCGGATTTTGACGGTACCGCGCGATCCCTACGTTCCCGTCATCGGCATCATCCACGTCGTAGCCCTTCATTTCCAGGAACTGTCTCAACATGGACCGGATCTGGTCGTCGTCGTCTATAATCAAAATGCGCGGCATGGCTTCGTTGCTTTCCTGAGATCTCACCTATTTGATATCCATATTTCAACCGTTTCAGGATAGCGGCCTCGCCGAGGCGGGTCAAGCAGAATTGGGAGGGGCAGCCCTCTCAAAACATCCCGGCCCCTGCCGGGACAATCCGGACAAATCCGCCAAAGGCCCCTTGACAACCGATTGGACCGGGGAGTATAGGGTCTTTTAGTCAGCCTGGCCGCTCACGTTCCACTTTGGAGGCAATCCTGATGGGCCATCTGTTGATCTTTTCAAGAAACCGCTCCACCGTTGTCGAAAGAATCTCTCCTGAATGTATGAAATCATCCTGCGTCCTGCGGGACACCTTCGTCGATGCCCTCGTTGAAGTCACCGTCGAACTTCCAGACCTCGAAATCACACAAGTGAGCCACCAAGTCCGGCGATGGAAGCATCCTGTCGGACCAGAGGCAGAAGAGATGCTGCAGCACGCCATCGGCGTTCGGATAGGCCCGGGCATGCTGAAGATCATTCAGGGGCTCGGCGGAAATCAACAGAGATTTCGGGAGCTCTTCTTCATGCTCGAAGAATGCTGTCAGGCGATCATCCTTTCCTTTACGAAGGACGTTCTCGTGCAGTCACCCCGGCCGACGGACGCCGACGCCTCCAGGGCCTTTTACAACGAAATGGTAAGGGAAAACATCCGGCTGTACAACCGCTGCGCAGCCTTCGCCCCGGGCAGTCCTCTGGTGGAAGGCATCGACCTTGCCGGCAACGGGGCCGAGAACTCGTGAGCCGTAAGATCCTGTCTACAGGCGGGTTCGTGTCGCGTCTCACTATCTCTTAAGGTTATTCAACATGCCTGACGTTACCTTCATCCGCAACAAGATCGTGACCGTCGAAGTGCACGACGGGAAGACCCTCCTCGCGCGCGGGCTGCTTGCCGACGATATTTACGGTCTCGAAATCAAGGTCTACATCGACACCACCGGCATGACGATCCATGCCCTCCAAGGGCAGTGGAACCGCTGGACAACGCCGGAATGTCATCGGGCGATCGAAGAACTGCAGCGAGCCGTGGGGGCGTGCATACTCGACAGCGATTTCAGCCAGAAAATCAAAAAGACCGTGGGACGCCTTTCCTGCCGCCACTTCGCCAATCTGCTCCTCGAGTGCTGCGACAGCGCACGGGAGGCGGCGGAGTCGCCGGTTAAACCTCTCGAAAAAACCGCCGCCCCAGCATCGAAGGAAACCCCGGCAGCCCTTGCCGCCGCGCCACAGCCCGAGCGGCGGCCCGATGCTGAAGCGGCCGGAGGCCCTGTCCCACCTGTTCCCGCACCCGAGCCGGGCCGACAGCCCAAGATCCAAAGCACCCCCGCTCCTTCGTGGAAAAATGGCGGGTGTATCATCGATCTGCATCTGCACAGTTATCCGGCCTCGCCTTGCAGCTCCGTATCCGTCGATGACCTGATCCGGGAAGCCAAGCGGATCGGCCTCGACGGCCTCTGCCTGACCGATCACCATCACCGCTGGGATCGGGATTCCCTCGCTCGTCTCTCCAAAGCCCACGACTTCCTGGTTCTCGGCGGCAACGAGGTCACCACCGATCAGGGGGACATCCTCGTCTTCGGCGCGGAGAAGGACTTCCCCGGCATCGTCACTATCCAGGAGTTGAGAGAGCAGGCAGGTCCCGAGGCCTTCCTGATCGCGGCTCACCCGTTCCGCGGGTTCTTGACCTTTGGGGTCGGCCGGCTGGGCCTCACGCCCGAAAAGGCCATGCAGCGGGCCCTCTTCCGATATGTCGATGCCGTCGAGGTCCTGAACGGCAAGGTGACGGAAAAAGAAAACGCCTTCTCACGCGAAGTGGCCGATGCCCTGCACCTGCCCGCAACCGGGGGCAGCGATGCCCATGAGGTATCCGAGGTGGGCCTTTACGCTACGCATTTCGAAGCGACGATCCACAGCGAGGCAGAGCTTCTGGCAGCCCTTCGGAGCGGCCGCTTTCATCCCGTCGTCTATCGTGTCAACCACTCATCTGTTTAAGGAGTGACCTCCATGAAACCGCAACGTGACTGGGAAAAAATAATTCGGCGGCTCGAACTGCTCCTGCGCCTCAAATCCTTCCCCGTAGGGATGAAACTGCTCGAGAAGAAAGAGGAGTTGGACACCATTCCATTTTTGCGCCGCATGGGCCACAAGGTGACCTTCTGCCAGATGACCAATCTGGTGCGCAACTTCGACTGGACGGTCGGTGCCTCCCGGGAGGACTTCATCTATATTTCCTGCCCCTCCATTCTGGGCTTCACCGATATCCCCCAACTATACAAAGACGGGACATTCCGGAGCATCGTCTGGGTAAGGACGCGCGAGGACGGAAAGCGCTACGAGGCCTCGGTCCCGCGCATCCCCCTGGGTCGATTCGAGGCCGTCGCCCTGGCGCCGCAGGTCTACAAGCCCTTCGAACCCGACATGGTTCTCATCTACGCCAATCCGGCGCAGATGATGCTTCTCATCAACGCCCTGCAGTTCGACGACTACGAAGTCATGACCTTTCACTGCGTCGGGGAATCCAGTTGTTCCGATGCCATCGCACGGTGCTTCCTGACCGGCAAGCCGTCCCTGACCATCCCCTGCTACGGTGAGAGACGCTACGGCCACGCCCAGGACGACGAACTGGTCATGGCGCTGCCGCCCGAAAGCCTTGAAAAGGCCCAGAGGAATCTCGAGACGCTTTACCGCAAGGGCATTCGCTACCCCATCAGCTATGCCGGAGCCGAACTGGACGTGACGAGCGGCTTCCCAGGCGCTTATGGGGGCCTTGACCAGATCCAGGAAATCCGGGGCGACGACAACCGCCTTCTTTTGGGCGTGACAGGCGGCATCGGCAGCGGAAAAAGCACGGTGGCCGCCATGCTGGAAGAACTCGGGGCGCCGATCATCGACTTCGATGTCCTCGCCCGCGAAGTCGTCCAACCGGGGAAACCCGCCTACAACGAGATCGTGGAATTCTTCGGACGACAGGTCCTGCAGCCTGACGGCCAACTGGATCGCAAGGCCCTGTCCAAGATCGTCTTCCGGGACTTCGAAAAGCGCAAGCGCCTCGAGTCCTTTACCCATCCTCGAATCTTCGAGGCCTACCACCGCGAGGTCGAACGGCTGGCCAGCGAAAACCCCGGCGCCGTCATCCAGGTGGTTATCCCGCTTCTGATAGAACTCAACCTGCAGCACCGGTTTCACAAGCTGCTGGTGGTCTATGTCCCGGACAACGTCCAGGTCGAACGGCTGGCCGCGCGGGACAACATCAGCCTCGAGGAGGCCGCCAACATTCTGAAATCCCAGCTCCCCATCGATGAAAAAGTCGCCTATGCCGACTATGTCATCCGCAATGACACATCGATCGAGGACACGCGCCGGCAGGTGGAAGAGCTCTGGAAGTCCCTGCAGACGCTCCAGGCGGAAAGACTCGCCTCCAAGGGCGGGTGCTGAAGGAGGGCAATGGGATGACCATGCACCGTTCCATCCGTAGCGTGGACCGCATCGAGGTCCTGACACTCGCCGACAATTATGTCGATCTCCTCCTGCAAAGCGATGAGAGGGTGCAGCGGCCGCCGCTCGCCCAAAACGGTTCGATCCCCTCCGACACGCTGCTGGCCGAGCATGGCCTGTCGCTCCTGATCACGCTCGAAGCGAACGACTCGACCTACACCCTCCTCATGGATGCAGGATACACGAGGATTTCCGTGCTCCACAATCTGTCGATCCTGGGCCTCACGTTGGAAGCGGTGGAAGCGGTGGTCCTGAGCCACGGCCACATGGACCACACGGGCGGCCTCTACCCGCTTCTGGACACCCTGCCCAAAAGGGTCCCGCTGGTGGTTCACCCCGACGCGTTCCTCGAACGGCGCTATCTGCAACTGCCGGATGGACGGCGACTGCTTTTCCCGCAAAGAATCGACCGGGCCGAGCTGGCGAAGCACGGGGTCGACCTCCGTGAGACGAAGGAGCCGTCTTTTCTCTGCGATGATCACGTGCTCGTCACCGGCGAAGTGGAGCGCGTGACCTCCTTCGAAAACGGGCTTCCCGGGGCGGTGGTCGAAAGGAACGGCGCTGTCGAGCCCGACCCCATCCGGGATGACCAGGCCCTGTTGATGCACCTGAGAGACCGCGGGCTGGTGGTCATTTCCGGGTGCAGCCATGCTGGGATCGTCAATACCATCCTCTACGCCCGCACCCTGACAGGCACGGAGAGGATCCATGCCGTCCTGGGCGGGTTTCACTTGACCGGCCCCTATTTCGAGCCAGTGATCCCCCCGACGATCGAGGCGCTGCAGTCCATGGACTGCACCCTGATCGCCCCCATGCACTGCACAGGCTGGAAGGCGATCGGGGCCTTCGAGAAGGCCTTCCCCGAGGCCTTCGTCCTCAACAGCGTCGGATCCCGCATCTCGATCGCGTAGCGGGCCGGCGTGCAGACGCCCCTCAGAAGCAGTCAGTGGGCGTCCGGCGGAGCTTCGGAGGGCGTCCAGAGATCGTCCTCCACCAGGTACTCATAGTCCTGGAAGGTCTTCGCGATCATGATGTCCATCGGCTTGAGGTCCTGCCCCTCCTGGTTGATGCGCATGAAGATGTCCCGTACAGCCGGGATGTCGAAGCCCCTGATCCAGATGACGGGGATCCGGTAGGCGCCGAACACCCGTGCCAGCCGACCAAGGTTCGAAAGGACCGCTTCATCGCAGCCCCCCGCCTCTGATATGGCACGCCGCACCTTCGCCGCGTCCGTCATGATCTCCTTCAACGGGATCAGAAAGACCGGGTCGCGCTTTCGCCTCCTGCGCTTCAATTCGTACCCGAAAAAAAAGGTGCCCCCGACCGCGTCGAAATAAAGGGCATGTGCAAGGCAGGGCTGCTCCCGTCTCCCGCGCACCCTCCCCTCCCCGCCGAGCACGGCGATCATGATCGCCGTGGCACGTTGCTGGCCGTCCAGGATGTACCGCCTTGGACCCTTCCGCCCGGCGGCGCCGTTTTCAGGCAATATGAAGCCTCCGATCTTTCGATGGACGTGCAGGGAAAGGGCTGTCTCCCAGCACAACAGACTTCCGATAGGATAGAACCGGTAGAGGCTGTCCCAGAGTTGAATGATCTCCTGCGGCTCCCACACGAACTCCCGTTGAAAGGAAGGGATCAGAAGCTCGTTTTTTGAAAGCATCCCGATCAGCTCAGGCAGCCCTACTTCTTCGGTATGAATATGGCGATCCTGTTTCACTCGGATCCTCCTTCGACCATCCACGGGAGTTCGAAATGTGCTCGAGACGAGGAACACCTCGAAATCGCACGCCCGGCCCCGATGTCTCCTGGCAAACATCCACCATTCCAGCCCCGAGGCCGGGGCAGAAGGCTGGGTACTCTGCCCTTGCTTTGCCTATGTGTAAAAGGGTGTCCGGCATGATCCGGTTTCCAAACTGTACCCATGGATTTTCAGCCGGTGTCAGAAAGATCGGAGACCTGCCCGGAGGCGGCCGTCAGGCCGCCCCACGAGCAAGGGTACAGAGGGATGCCAAGATTGGCGTAAAAGACCTTCTTAGGATGGAAACCCCTTTGGAGACTGTAGGATGGAGACTCCGGACTCCTTAGGGTTTTTACTTCTTGCCGATCGCCCCCAGAATCTTCTCCGGGGTGATCGGCAGGTCCTTGCAGCGGTAACCTACGGCGTGATAGACGGCATCCGAGATGGCCGGCGCCGAAGGTGAAGCAAGACCTTCTCCGCATTCCTTGGCCCCCATCGGTCCTTCCGGTTCATACGTTTCGATGTGCTCCAGGGCGCTGGGCGGCATATCGAGCGCCGTGGGCATCTTGTAATCCAGGAAGTTGGGATTGAGGGTCTTGCCGTCCTTCATGACGAACTGCTCCGAGAGGGCATAGCCCAGGCCCATTTGGATCGAACCCGCCAACTGCCCTTCGACAGCGCGCGGGTTGACCACCGTCCCGATGTCATGCGCCGTCCACATCTGTTTGACCTCGACCAGACCCGTCTCCTGATCGACCTCCACCTGAGCGATCTGGGCCCCGAAACTGAAGGCCGGCGTCACCAGCCCCTTGCCGCGCGGCGTGTAGGAGCCCCGCGCCACCAGCGGTTCACCGCGGCGGGCCTTCTGCACCATCGCCACCGCGTCGCCGAAGGTCATAAACCGGTCGGGCCGCCCCTGCGGGAAGACCTTGCCGTCCCGGCACACGATCTCGTGGATGACGTTCAGGTTGAACCGCGCCGAGACCGCCCCGAAGAGCTCCGCCTTGATCTTGCGGGCCGCGTCGATCACCGCGTTGCCCGCCATCAGGGTCACCCGGCTGCCCCAGGCCCCGAGATCGGCCTGCGGGGTCATGGACGTGTCGGCGGAGGTGACGCGGATGTCCTCCATCTTCAGGCCCAGCTCCTCCGCCAGAATCTGTTTGAGCGTAGTGTCGGAACCTTGGCCGATGTCCGAGGCCATGGTCAGCAGGTGGGCCGTACCGTCCGAGAACACCCTGACCTCAGCGGCCGAGAAGGGATACTGGGTGTTGAACCAGTTGAAGACCCCGCCCGAGATGAAGCTGTAACAGCCGATCCCGATCCCCTGTCCCGGCTTGAGGTTCTTCCGCTTGTTTCTCCAGTCGCTCATCTCGGCGGCCTTTTTGATGGACTCGACAAATCCGCAGCTCGAGATAGTCGCCACATCCGGGATCTTGTCACCGCTGACCTGCGCATTCTTGAGGCGGATATCGACCGGATCGATCCCCAGCTCCTCGGCCGCCATGTTCATCTGGATCTCGCTGACGTAGAGGGACTGCGGCGCCCCGAAGCCCCGCATGGCGCTGGCGGGCGGCTTGTTGGTGTAGACGTGCTCCCCGTGGAACCGGTAGTTCGGATAGCGGTAGAGCATGGCCCCGAAATTGCCGCACAGGAAGGTGGCCGTAGGACCCATGGCGTTGTAAGCGCCGCCGTCCAACCGGATCCGCAGATCCTTCGCAACCAGCGTGCCGTCCTTCTTGAAAGCCACTTTCGAATGGAGCTGCATCGGGTGGCGGCGCCGCCCGGTCAGGAATTCCTCCTCCCGGCTCATGGTAAATTTCACGGGGCGGCCCGTCTTGCGGGCCATCAAGGCGGCGCAGAACTCCCAGGTCCTCAGTTCCATCTTGCCCCCGAAACCACCCCCCACGAAGGGCTTGATCACCCGGATGTCGTTTTCACGCATCCCGAGGGTCGAGGCGAGCAAACACTGGACGATATAAGGCACCTGGGTGGAGGTCCACAGCGTGATCCTCCCGTCCAGGTCCACCTGCGCCAAGGCCGAGCAGGGTTCCAGATAGGCGGGGCTCACTCCATGCACATTGAACGTGTCCTCCCGCACATAGTCGGCTTCGGCGAATGCCTTTTCGACGTCCCCGTACTGGATCTTGCGATTGACGCTGATGTTGTTGGGGCAGTAATCGTGCAGCACGGGCGCCCCTTCGCGAGCGGCGTCGTTGACGTCGAAGACGGCCGGGAGTTCCTCGTATTCCACTTCGATCAGCTCCAGCGCCTCTTCGGCTGTATCCTTATCGACGGCGGCCACCGCCGCCACCTCGTCCCCGATGAAGCGGACCTTGTCCACCGCCAGGGGATATTCATCCTGGGTTTCGGGAAAGAGACGCCAGTTGCCGTATTTGATCTTGGGGGTATCTTCGGCCGTAATGACGCACTTGACCCCCGGCAGCGCCGCCGCGCGGCTCGTGTCGATCCGGACGATACGCGCATGGGCCACGGGGCTCCGCAGGATCTTTCCATACAGCATACCCGGCAGTTTCATGTCATCGGTATAGGTAGCGGTGCCCGTCGCCTTGGCGCGGGCATCGTTTCGCGGCACATCCTTGCCAACCATATTGAATCGTTTCATCGGATTATCCCTTTCCTCGTTCCTTACCGTTTCGCAGCCCGGGCCCGGGCCTCTTCGAGCGCCCGGCGGGTCAGTACCGCCACCATCTGTTTCCGATATTCGGCGCTCGCCCTGACGTCCGCGATCGGACGCGCCTCGGCCTCAGCCGCTGCAGCCGCTTCCCTTGCCAGCTCGGCGCTCCATTCTTTTCCGCGAAGGATTTCCTCTGCCTTCCGCGCCCGCATGGGAATCGGGGCAACCGCCCCGAGGACAATAGCCGCCTCACTGCAGACGTTCCCGTCCATGGTCACCATCGCTCCGACGCAAACAGCCGAGATATCCACCTTGCCGCGCGCGGAGATGTGCTGGTATGAAACACCGGCTCCCGGCGGCGGGGTCGGAACGTGAATGGCGGTCATGATCTCGGCCGGATCCATCGCCGTCTGCCCCGGGCCTTTGAAAAATCGATCGAGGGGGAGTCTCCTTTCACCCTTCGGCCCCATCAGAACGGCCTCCCCACCCATAGCCACGAGGGTCGGGGCATTGTCGGCGGACGGGGCGGCGTTACAGAGGTTTCCGGCCACCGTGCCCATGTTGCGGATCTGGACGTTGGCCGTTTTGTTGGCGGCATAGGCTACAGCCGGGTAGTCGCGAAGGATGTCCGGATGCGCGGCGACCTCCGCGAGGAGGACGGTCGCCCCGATCGTCAGGCCCTTTTGCGGATCGACCTCGATCGCGCTCAAACCGGGGATCCCTTTCAAAGCGATCACGGTCTTCGGCTTCAACATCCCGTGGTTCATCTTCACCAGGAGGTCCGTCCCGCCGGCCAGGAGATGGGCGCCGGCGCCCTTTTCGGCCAGCAGCTGCAGGGCGGCATCCAGCGTTTCCGGTGCATGGTATTCGAATTTAGGCATTCTCATCGCTCGCCCCCCGCTTTGGATTGGTTGCGCATCTTTTCGGCGGCCACCCCGATGGCTTCCACGATCTGGTTGTAGCCCGTGCAGCGGCAGAGGTTGCCCGAAAGGCCCGCGCGGATCTCGCCTTCGCTCGGCGCAGGGTTGTGGCTCAGGAGATAATAGGCCGACATCTCCATCCCCGCCGTGCAGAAACCGCACTGGATCGCTCCGTTTTCGATGAACGATTCCTGGATCGCGTGCAGTTCCTCACCCGACCGTGCAAGCCCCTCCACGGTGCGAATGTCCCTTCCGCTCACCGAAACCGCCAGGGTCAGGCAGGAACTGACGCTGCGACCGTCGACGATGACGGTGCAGGCGCCGCAGTCCCCGGACCCGCATCCGAGTTTGGTTCCGGTCAGATTCAAATCGTCCCTCAGGACTTCGTTCAGAGTCCGCCACGGCTCCACCAAAAGGGAGTAGCGATCCCCGTTGACGATCAATTCGATCTGCTGTTTCATAGGTGTTTACCCTCCATCTTTGTCCGAGATATCAATGAACCGGTTTGTTCAGACCCGTCTTTCGCGCCCCTGCCAGAATTCGTCGCGGATCTTGCGCTTCAGAAGCTTACCCGTCGGGTTGCGCGGCAGATCGGACCTGAACTCCACCGACTTGGGTTTCTTGTAACTGGCCAATTTCTGCTTGCACAAGTCGATGATCTCCTGCTCCGTGGCATGCATCCCTTCCTTCAGCACCACCAGGGCCTTGACCGATTCCCCCCAGTAGTCGTCAGGAATCCCCACCACCGCCACCTCGAGCACCGCCTCGTGGCCGTAGATGACCTCCTCCACCTCCCGGGGGTAGATGTTTTTGCCCCCGCTGATAATCATGTCGTTTTTCCGGTCGACGATGAAGACATAACCCTCCGCGTCGCGCCGGCCGTAATCACCGGTGTACAACCATCCATTGCGGATGGTCTTGGCGGTTTCTTCGGGCAGGTCCCAATAGCCGACCGTCATGGCCTCCGTCCGCACGATGATCTCGCCGACCTCGCCTACCGGCACATCGTCTCCCTCATCATCGACGATCCGGACCTCGCAGTCGACGATCGCGCGGCCGGCTGATGCCAGGCGGGCCATCTGCTCCTCGCTGCCTTCGAGCACATGGTCCTCCGGTCTCAGCGCGGTCGTGGCCGGACCCGTTTCAGTCTGACCATAAAGCTGCACAAAGCCGCACTTGAAGCGCTGCATGGCCCGCTTCAACAGTTCGACCGGCATGGGCGAGGCGGCATAGGGCATCAGCCTGAAATGCCCCAGATCGTAAGTCTCGATGTCCTTGGCCTGGAGCATGGCGTTGATCATGGTCGGGACGAACTGCGCGGTGGTGATGCGCTCCGCAGCCAGGATCTCCAGGACCTCCCGGGGATCGAAGCTGCCTTCCTTCTTGATCACGATCGTGTTGGACATCAACACATGCCGGATCTGATCCTCGAAGGAGACGTGATAGAACGGAGACAGAAGCAGGACCCGATCATCGTAGGTCAACCCGAGTTCAATAGCACAACTCATGATATTCGTCAAATTGTGATGGTGGGTCCGCATCGCCCCCTTCGGACGGCCCGTCGTTCCGGATGTGAGGAAGATGCTGAAGATATCGTCTCGGCTGATCGGAACACCCGGTTCATCGGCAGAACCTTTTCCGAGGAAATCCTCGTAGACACTGAATCCGGAACCCCTGTCATTCAGAACCACGGGGTGCTCCATAAAGGGCGCCCTGGGCCCGATGCCCTGGATGAACGGAATGAACTCCGGATCAAAAAAGACGAACCGGGGCTTGATGTAATCCAAAATATAGCTCAGTTCCCCCTCTTTCAGAAGGTTGTTGATCGGAACGAGGATACCGCCGGACTTTGCACAGGCGAAATAGAGTTCGATGAACTCGGGGCAGTTGTGCAGAAGCAGGGCGACCCGGTCGCCTTTCTGGAGCCCTGTCCGCAGCAGACTGTCCGTCAAACGGTTGACCCGCCGATTCAATTCCCCGTAGGTCAACCGGCGCCCGCCGAACACCAGGGCGTCCTTATTCGGGAACTTTGCAGCGCTCCTCCTCAGAATATCTCCTAGGCCCATCTATCTCCCCTCCATTTACAGGCTCGTGTATCAAGCTGTTGTCATGTCTAGCCGCCCCAAGAAGGATCAGCGGAAACCCCCGTTCAACGCGGACGACGGCAGGGCTGACCTCCTTACACTCCGTATTTGATCTTGTTCCACATGTCCTTGTCCTTCTCCGTCCAACCCACCCCGAACTTCCGGTCATAGTAGGACCCCAATCTCTCGAACCATCGCCACCAGGGGCTTTGCCCCTTCTCTCTCGCCTCGAGGACATCGTTCAGGAAGATCTCGAGGTTCGCCATTTCTTCCTTCGGCAGATACGAGGCGGCACCGCCGCGCCAAGAGCGGGCGGCATCCTCCGGAGTCAATGCATGCGCAGTCAGCATGACCGGCACCACCTCCCGCTTGACGGCGATGTCAAGAAGGGCATACCCGTCCACGCCCATGATATCGAGGATAGCGATATCGAAATATTCGGTTTCAAGTCTTTTTCTCGCCTCTTCGAAACTCGTTGCGGTCACGAGATGACACATCGTCAGCAATTCTGACAATGCATCCAAGACATCTGGCTCATCGTCAACCAGAAGGATTTTCTTGCCTTCAAGAAGATTTTTCTGCTTCATGGGGATACCGTTGGCTTCCTTCTCCGTAAATGGAACAATCATTCAATCGAATGGGGGAATCGAGGGCCATCCTGAAATGATCTGCCGTTAGGCCCCAGTTTCCCAACCACCCTTGGGGACTTGTTTTCACACCCTTCGACTGCTCAGTCCCGCCCTGCGGGGCGGGTCCTGGTTTCTTCACACCTTTCGAGCGCTCTGAACCATTGAGAAGAATTAAACGCTCCTCCCAAGAATATCTAACGATCCCTCAATCATAGAGAACATGCGGCAGCCACAATGACAACTGTGGAATGTACGCGACGAGAAACAAGATCACCACATACACGATCAGGGGCGGCATAATGGACCGGCAGATGAACGTGAATTTTTCCTTCATCACAGCGACCGCAGTGTACAGGAGCAAACCGAGGGGCGGCGTAATGTAACCGATCCCGAACCCGAGGCAGAGAATGATGCCGAAGTGCACCGGATCCATGCCGTAGGCCTTGGAAAGCGGCAACATCACCGGCGTCAGGATCGCCAGGGCCCCGATAATGTCCAGAAACGTGCCGATGACGAGTACCAGAACGACCGTCATGAACACGAAGATCCAGGGCTGCGAAATATATCGCATCGTCGTGTCGACCAGCACGTTCGGAAGATCCTGCAGCACGATGAACTCTCCGAGGGTCATGGCCCCGGCTATGATAATGACCAGCGTGCCGCTCAGAATCCCGGACTGGACTGCCAGACGCCAGATCTCTTTGAAGGAGACCTGCCGGTACAGGAGCGTTTCGATCAGGATCGCATAGGCTGCCGCCACGACGGACGCCTCGGTCACCGTAAAGACACCGGTGTAGATCCCGACATAAAGGATCAGGGGCAGCAACAGCGACCACCCCGCTCTCCAGAAAGTCCGCCCCATGTGCATCAACCCCATGAACTGCGTCGCAGACTGCCTCTTCAACCGGCCGTAGCCGTAGGCGTACAGCGAAAGCAACACCATGATGAGCAAACCCGGAAGGATGCCCGCCACGAACACTCGGTTGACGGAGGTGCCGGCGATCATGGCGAAGATGATCATGGGAACGCTTGGAGGGATGATGATGCCCAGAATCGAGGAAGCCGTGAGAATACCGACCGAAAACCGCCTTTCATAACGGTTTTCGTCCAGGGCCGGCATAATGATCCCGCCGATGGTGACAAGGGTGGAGATACTCGACCCTGAAATCGCACCGAACAGCCCGCACGAGTTGACCGCGGCGATCGGCAGCCCCCCGCGCAACGGGGAAACGATCGCAAAAACGAGGTCCACCAGCCGCTTCGCACTCTCCCCGCGCACCATGATATTGCCAAGGAAGATGAAGAAGGGGATGGCGATCAGCGAGTAATTATCGAGCTTCTTGATCAGGATCTGCCCGATGACCGCCATCGGCACCGGCGCAAAGAGCATGAAACAGACGAACCCCGACAGGAAAAGGGACAGGAAGACGGGGATCCGCATGAAGATCAGAATGAGCAATAACCCAATGGCAAAAGCGAGCATCAGCATCGTCTAGCCCTCTTGTTTCCCGGTAGACCGGTCCGCAAAGATTTCACGAAAGCTCAACAGCGTTCTGACAGCGAAAAGCACCGCCGCAAAAGGCAAAACGCCGAAGAGGATCCATAGCGGAAGGCGCAGGGTAGGGCTGACATTGCTGAAGGCGTATTCCATCTGAACCACGGATATCCCCGCCCAGAAAAAGATGACGCAGGCCGCCAGCCGGACGATATTCAACCAGACGGCAAAGAATTTCCCGGTGCGGGGGAAGACATCGACGATGAAATCGACCTTGAGCTCCGAGTCGTGTTTGATGCCGGCGCTCGATCCGAGGTATACGAGAAGGATCATCAGATAGGTGGACAATTCGGCCGGCCAGGAAAGGGATGCATGAAAGAGGTAACGAAGGATTACATTGACAACAAGTATGACCAACGAGACAAGCATACACATGCCGATGCCGTACTCTTCGAGCACAGTCAGGAATTTATCGATCCGCCGTGTCACTCAGCACCTCCTCTTTGCTGTAAAAACGGCCGCTACGCCAAAAAAATTCGGTCCCCCTCTACACTCCTGCAGGAGCCCCTATTCCGAGGAAGAGAGCTCCTCCCCCGTCTTCGAGAGCGGCTCCGGCCGGGGGAAAGCGGATCGGCGGCGCGCAACCTCCCCCCGGCGGGCGATCCCCTTTATTCCATCGGAGGGCTCTTCTCCACATCCTTCACAAATTCCAACACCTTATCGAACCACTCGGCGCCGATCTGCTCGCGCCACTTCGGCCAGACCTTCTCCTTTACCGCCTGTCTGAACTTGGCATCCTCCTCCGGTTTCAGCGGTGTAAAGGTGACCCCTTTCTCCTTCATCGGAGCGATCACCCTGCATTCGTCGTAGAGCTGGGCCACACGCGCCTGGGCTGACGCCTCACGGATGACCTGCACCACCAGGGTCTTCAGATCCTGCGGCAGCTTGTCGTACCATTTTTTGTTCAAGACGATGTACCAAGTCCCGACGACATGGTCGGTGTGCAGGATGTACTTGGTCAGATCGTCCACCTTGAGAAAGTGGATCGCCGTTTTCGATTGTTCGATCCCGTCGATCACCTTCTGATTCAGCGCCGGATAAACCTCGGGCCACGGCATGGTGTCGGCGTTCACCCCCCAGGCCTTCCACCAGTCGAGATTGATCTGCGATTCCGTACAGCGGAACTTCAGCTTTCCAACTTCTTCAAACGTGTTGATCGGTTTGGTGCTTGCGATGACATAACGGCCGAACCACATCTGGTCGACAAACATGAGGCCGGTGCGCTTTTCCCCATATTGGAAGAGTTCGTTCCGCAGTTCGTCATTCGCCAGGAACTTGGTCCATTTTTCATAGGAATCCAGGACATAGGGGCAGTAACCGATACCGAACTCGGGGGCCATATCGGGCAGGATATTTCCATTGGTGTAGGCTGCCTCGATCATGCCCATCTGACATTTCTTGGTGATCTCGATTGTATTGCCCAGTTGGAAGCTGTGAAAATACTGGACCTCCATCCGGCCCTTCGAGCGTTTTTCGATCTCGTCCTTAATCCAGACCCCGGCCTTGGCATGCGATTCGATGAGCGGCGTCATGTGGGCAAGGCGCATCTTGTATTCAGCGGCCGTTGCACTGGCAGCGATAAACCCGATACTTATGACGACGATCCCCAGCAGGGTCCAACACCCTTTTCTCATGACCTCAAACCTCCCTTTCTCAGCTCAGTGATTCATTGCACCAGGAGAGCCGCCAGGTATTCCGTCTGCAGGCTGGAATCCACTCCCGCCCACCTCTCCGGAAGCCGGCAACCGGATCGCCCCAGGCGATCCGGTCATGGATGGCCCTTTGCAAACCAAGATTTCTCGAGGAACCGGTAGCCTAGGCCTATGGCCGTGCCTTTCGATTTCGACCCCTTGAATTCGATATGGAGTCACACAGCACGAACCGGGGTCCGGCGGGAGGAAGCCCTGCCAGCTGCAGACGCTCCTCCCGCAAACGACGGATCCGCCCAAAGCCGGGCCACGGAATCCATTAGGCCGTTTCCCGCTATTCCCGGCCGCCCGAATCTCCCAGGATGTCCGCGGGGGAATCCCAGTCCCGCATGGCGTGCATCCAGGGCGCGCGGTCCACGAACAGGTCATGGGCGAGGGGCACCGGCGGGTGTGAACGCCATTTCGGGTCGAACTCGTTTTTGACCTTCAGCAGGAACTCGTGATAATTGGGGCCGTATTTCGGGCCCGTCAGGTACAGCGGCTGGTGAGGGCCCAGAAGCGAGGTGTAGAACCGGTTCTTGATGTTCATCTTGGAAGTGTCGACGTAGAACTGGTCCACCGGGTCCGTATCGTCGTCCTGGTCCCAGTAGATCAGGAACTCCGAGTAGCCCTGGTGCCCAAGCTCGAAGCTCTGGAACCAGCCCGGGTCGCCGTAGTCCGGCATCAAGGGCGGCGTGTACTTCTTCTTCAGCTCCGCGTAGCTCGGACCGTGGTCGGGCGCCTGGGTGAGGGACTCGATGACATAGTCGACCGAGACATACCCGCCGCACATGAGCCACATGCCGGCCGAGTCGGCGTTCTTGATCCACGACTCGTCCGAGGGCTTGGTCCGCCGGGCCACCCCGCCGACCTCCGTCATGATGTCCATCAGCACCCGTTCGTCGTATTCCATCTGCTCTTCGGAGGTGAAACCGATCAGGAGCACGCGCACAATGAAAAAGTTCGCGATGCTCTCCTCGTTCTCCTTGCCCCAGATGTCCCAGAACTCCTCCTTGCATTCGGCCTTGGCGATGGCCCGCCAGAAAAGCGGCACCTTCGTGACCGCCCCCGCGATCTCGGCATGCCCGATGTTTCGCATGGCCGTCACCTGGGCCTCCTTGGAGGGAACGGTGAAGTTGATCCACTTGACGCGCTTCTCGGGAAGAGCCAGGGCGGTGTTGGGGGAGATTCCGGTCGGCTCGAGCCGCTCGGGCTGGAACGGCAGGGTCTTGATCGCCATCCGCGTCACGATCCCGAGGCAGCCCCGCAGACCCGTGTAGCCCCTCAGAAGCCCGCGCAGGTCCGGGCCCGGACCCTCGCCCCAGAAGGGATCGTCCCCGGTGGCCAGGGAGCCCATCCGCAGGATCTCGCCGTCCGGCATCACCACCTCGGTCCCGAGGATCCGGCGGTGCGGCAGTCCGATCCGGTGGCTGAGCGGCGACCACCCGTCCCCGATCAGGTTCGCGATGGCCGAGGCCTGCGCCCCGCCCCCACCGATCACCACGTAGGCCCCGTGGCGCATGCACTCCTCCTGGATGGGGGAATAGACCATCCCCGGGCCCACCTCGACGTAGAAATGCTTTTCGTCCAGCACGAAGTCATTCATGCGCTTGAGGTCGATCAGGAGCGCATCTTCGACATGCGGGTGGGAGCGCGGTCCATAGAAGCCGGTGCTGTAAGGGACATACGGGATGTCGTGGCGGTAGCAGATCCGCACGATGCGCTGCACCTCTTCGGTCGTCCGCGGCATGATGATACAACCCGGAATCTTGGTCATGACCCGCTCATAGCCAAGACCGTTTTCGTATCCGCCCGGTCCACTCCGGTAGCTTTCGCAGATCACCGGATCGTCCGAGATATATTCAGGCCCGACGACGGCTTTTAGCGCCTGGTAGATTTCCTTCGTAATGGCTGGCATGATTTACCTCCTTCAGCCTGGATGTCCATTGGTCGAAACAAGAGTATTCCTGCAAACGCTTCGCCCCGGCGTCCAACGGTTGCGGACACCCGGCGCGGCGGCGGTTCCTGAGCGTATCCTCCGATCCCCTCTGAACCGCAGCCCCTTCGGATGAAAGCCCCGCCTTCCCGGGGTGAGGCATCGATTATCCCTCGATGGATGCCAAGATCACCTCCGAGATATCCATGACCTGCACCGGCAGCCCGTCTTCTTTCACCACCCGGCTGAAGTTGTTCTTGCACCACGGGCAGGTGGAGACCAGGGTCTCGGCGCCGACGTATTTCACCTCTTCCAGCCGTTCGGCCGCCGCCCAGCGGGCGAAGTCCGGAAAGGCCTCGCCGGTTCCGCGCCCGGCGCCGCAGCAGAAGGCGTTTTCGCGCATCCGGGGCATCTCGACCAGCTGCACCCCGGGGATCGCCTGCAGGATCTCCCGCGGTTGAGCGTAGACGCCGTTCGTCCCGCGGCGGCGCTTGAGGCGCGGTTCGACGCATCCCATCCAGCCGCGCTTGCCCTCGTAGGGGGTCCAGGGCTCGCTCAGCCGGCTCAGGCTGCAGGAGTCGTGATAGCTCATGCGCGTCTCGAAGGGCTTTTCCAGGGTCAAAGCCCCGTCCTTGATCTTCTCGTCCACGTACTCCACCAGATGGAGGACCTCGAAACCCAGGTCCGCGGTGGCAATCCCCAGGAGCTTCGGGTAATCCACCTTCCACATGCGATAACCCTCGGCGCAGCTCGTCAGGAGGATCTTGGCCCCGGTCCTGCGGACCGCCTCCACGTTGCGCTCCGCAAGCGCCTTCGCTTCATCGTAGAGCCCGACCGAAAAGAGTGTGTTGCCGCAGCACCACTCGTCCGGCAGCAGCATGAAGTCCGTCCCCGCCGCCTTCAGGATCCGCGCCGTCGCCCGGGCGATCTCCTTGTTGGTGTACGAGGCGCTGCACCCGACGAAGTAAAGCACATCCGCCTTTTCGGCCGGAGTCACCCCGGAGGCCGCCACCCAGTCCCGGCGCTGTGCGTGCGCCGCGTTGAAGAAGTTGTGGCTCTCGGCGATGTTGGCGGCGATCTTCTTGTGGGCCGGCATCGGCCCCACCCCGTCTTTGACCGCCTTCACCCGCAGGGCCTCCAGGCTCAGCTCGATCTCGAGGTCGAGGTTGCGCTTGCAGCCTACATCGCAGGCCCCGCAAAGCGTGCACGCATACATGATCTCGAGCGCCTTCTCGTTCCAGTCGAGCACGCCTTCGGCCATGGCGTGGCCGATGCGCATCTTGCCGTAGGCGCCGTAGGCATCGAACTCGAATTTCGTCGCGCTCGGGCAGCGCGTCATGAACCGCGCACCCGGCATATAGGTATGGTCCACCCACGTGCATCCCTTGCACTTGATGCAGCGGCTCATATCGTAGACGAAGTTCTGGATATCGGTGACGTCCAGACCGAACTCCGCCCTCGGCTTGTAGTATCTGACAGCTGATTCCTTGCTCATTGTCCCCTCCTCCTTAGAAGCACAGGTTCCCGGGATTCATGATGTTGTTCGGGTCGAACACCTTCTTCAGCCGCTTGAGGTTCGCGGCATAGGAGGCGGCCCGCTCGTAGACGATCGGCGCGAGTTCGCCATACGGTCTCGTGAAGACAGCGCCTTCCTTCAGGAAGGTCTCGGCCGCCTCGAGATAAAGGCCTCGCACCGCCGCCTTGGCCGAATCGTCCGACGGATCGTAGAAGAAGGTGAACTCCGGCCGGCAAGCCCGGTTGTGCTCGATCGGCTGGATGTACATCCCGATCTCCTGCGCGGGATAGCCGTGCCGGGTCGCGATCTCCCGGATCCGGTCCACAAACTGGTTCGCCTGGAGCGGGCGCGTGTGGAAGAACAGGCTCTGCGAGGCCCCCTTGACCCGGTTGCGCCAGTGCGGCACATCCGCCGGCCAGGGGTTTCTCAGGATCGACAGGACCCGGTGGCGCAGGCCCGGGAACCCGGGAAGGTTTTCGCCGAGATGCATTTCTGTGAACTCGTTCTTGATCACTTCAGCCAGGAAGTTCATCTCATAGGCGATTTTTTCCTCCGGCCGGCGCAGGAGTCCGCTCACGACCAGGATCAGGGTCCAGGGAGGCAGGGTCGCCTTCATGCGCTCATAGTCCGACGGCCCGTTCTCCGCCAGGATCGCCGCCAGATCGACCTGGTTCAGCAGCAGCACCTCCTGACCGATGCGCCTCGGCAGGATGCGGTGCAGGAACTCCATGGCGTAGTTCAGATCTTTGACGGGGGCGAACAGCACCTTGTCTTTGCGGGGGATCGATTCCATCTTGAGGTTCGTCCAGGTCACGACCCCCATCGTCCCCTGCGCGCACTGAAAAAAGCGGTAAAAATCGAGGCCCGGGCCGGAGGGGTTCGCCCCCTTCGACGGGCTGTCCGGGTAGCCGTTCACGCTCGCCGAGCCCATGCGGAAGATCTCGCCCGTAGGCCAGACGACCTCCATCGCCTCGAGCGGCTCGCCGTAGTCATAGACCTGATTCGTGGGCTCTTCGCGCTCCATGAAATCGGTCAAGACCGAGCGCTCCGCCGGCGGGGTCAGGGGCATGATCACCCGGTAGCCCGCCGCCTTGAGTTCCCGCGTCAGCTTGTCCCAGCTCACGCCGGCCTCGAAACGCACCCGCCGGTTCTCCGGATCGATCTCCAGGATGCCGTTCATCCGGCTCAGGTCCATCAGCACGCCGCCTTCCTTCGGGATCGTCGCACCGAAGAAATGCACCTTCGAACTGCACGGCACCACGGGCGTCATCGTGTCATTGCAGACCTTGATGACCTCCGATATCTCGCTCGAATCTTTCGGTTTCACCACACAGCTCGGTGCAGCCGCCCGCGTGTAGCTGTAATCGCTGGCGTATTCCTGCAGCCTCGCCGGGTCATCCAAGAAATTTTCCGCTCCGACCACTTCGGACAATCTTTCTTTTACGTCCACGGCTCCCTCCCTATTCTGGTGATCAGCTCATTTCCATTTCATCCTGTGCCGCAGGGCCTCCTTGATGCGGTTTCGATCGAGGAGAACACCATCCGGTACGAAATCCACAAAATCAAAACACGAATTATTTGCGTTTTAATTGTTAATAGTTTAACTATTAATCCGTGTCAAGAGTTTTCCGGGGTCTCATCTTTATTTTTTCGGAGGCGATTTTCTTCCGCGGCCCGGCCATCAAACCGGGAGATGGGGGTCCTCATTTCCGGATTGGAAGCGGGGTTGTACCGGAAAATCATTTCCGGATAGGCACCAGATAAACCATTTCAAATCCATGAGTTCACCAGAACTGCAGGCCCTCTGCCCGGGAAACGAACAGATGGAAACCGTCATGAGGTGGATCGGGATCGACCCCGCAGGGCGGGCATGAAACCGCAGGCATGAAACGGGGGAGTCAAGGCTGTGGGCGGCAAAAGACCTTTACGAACAGTCCGGAGGGCAGGTCGAAAATGAGCGGATCCTCAGACAGCGCGTACGGGACGCAAAACGTACCGAGGCCATTGGAAGGAGCCGGCTGTTTCTGCGAAGAGCACCCTTACACCGTGGGGTGAGGCAAAAAAAACACATTTCATTGTTGACAATTTATCTATTTACAGCTTAATAATGCTGTCAAGATTAGAAGGAAGGCGTAATAGACATGGTAGACAACGATTACCAGAACGACATGAGCATCGACGAAAAGGTGATGATGGCGATCGTCCGGCTAGCCGAGCGCTTCAAGAAGGAGGCCTCCGCCCTTTTCAAGCACCACGGGCTCACCTTTCCTCAATACAATGTGCTACGGGTTCTGGATGCCTCACGGAACGGACAAAACACGATGCGGGACGTCAACCGCATCATGCTCGTCTCGGGGGCCAACATGACCGGCATCGCCAAGCGCCTCGAGAAAGCGGGATTCATCATCCGACAAAACGACCCGGACGACGATCGTCTCAAACGCCTCCAGATCACCCCCAAAGGCCGCCAAGTATTGCAGGATATCGCAGCCGACAAGGAGCGGAACGTGAAACGGTACCTCGCATCCTATTCAGAAGAAGAAAAACAGCTTCTGCTTAAAACCCTCTCCAGCATCCTGACGCACAAGAAGAAACGCTGACGCAAGGCCCCCAAGGCACCCGGCGGCGGCCGACGCGAAGGGCGGAAGATTCCCGTCCTTTCGCAGCAAGCGCCGACTCCCGCCTTACCGATCGACCTTCCCTGCACCCGCCAGGCGTGCTCGCAGCGCCTCGGTGGCCGCGAGGTCCAGCGCGAGTGTCTGAAGGTCTATCACCACGCCGTACTTTTCCCGCGCCGCTCCGATCGTGACATAGCCGTTCTGGACATCCGCCAGGACCCGCTCTGGCTCGCGCTCATGAGGCGGACCGTATCCGCCGCCGCCGGCCGCATCCATGGTCACGACATCCCCGGGTTTGAGCTGCGTCAGCCCATACGGATTGCCTTGCTCCTCATTGACCAGAAAACGGGCCTTCCCGCCCGGAAGACCGCCGAAGAGCCCCTCGGGCGGATAGCGATAGCGGCCCGACTGGATGCCGAGTTTGACCGGCGGAAGGGGCGCATAGGCATCGTCCGGAACCCGGAAGACCACGCGCCGTCCGAGGCCCCCCTTCGCACGTCCGGGCCCCCCTGAATCGGGCAGCAGCTCCCTTCGCTCCACGATGAGCGGCGTGTCGCTCTCGAAGATTTCCACCGGCGTATTGGCGCCATTGGCCGGAAAGATGTAGACGTAGTTGCCGTCCTCCGATGCGCTCGCCCCCATGCCACCCCCGCGGATGATGACCGAGTGCCAGGGGTGACCGTCCTTCCGGCGGCCGTAAAAGACGTTCATGGTGGCCGGGGTGCCGCCGCTCCCGGCAATGACGCGCGCCGGCACCGCCTCCGCCAGAGCACGATAGATGATCTCCGTCACGAAGTGGCCGATCTGCATCCGGGCCGCCACCGCCGCCGGAAACCGGCAGTTCACGACGCTCCCCTCGGGCGCCGTCAGGTGAATCGGGGCTGCGCATCCGTCGTTGTTGGGGATGTCCGGATCGAAGATGCTCTTGACGGCCATGAAGACATAGGCGTACGTAAAGTTGTAGACGACGTTCCCGCCCCAGTCCACCTGGGGCGAAGACCCTTCGAGATCCACGTGGATGTCGCTTCCCCGCACCTCCACCGCGGCCTTGATGACCACGTCCCCCTTTCCTTCCATCTGCTCCACGATCCCCTCGGCTCGATAGACCCCATCCGGGACCTTGGCGATCGCCGCCCGTATGGACTTTTCCGTACGGCCGATGATCTCGTCGGCCAGGTCGTCCAGGTTGTCCATCTCGTATTCAGCCAGCATCTGGCATATCTTCCGGGAGCAGACGTGGTTGGCGGCGATCTGCGAGCGGATGTCCCCGATGACCTCGTCGGGGGTGCGGACATTCCAGCGGATCATCTCGAGGACCGCCTCGTTGACCACCCCGCCGTCGTAAAGCTTCACCAGCGGAATGAACAAGCCGTCCTCGAAGACATCGTGGTTGTCGGAAGAAACCCGGCCGCCGATATCCGAATGGTGGAAGACGCAGGCGGTGAAGGCCGCCAGTCGCCCCTCGTAAAAGATCGGACTCATCACACAGACGTCGTTCAAGTGCCCGGCCAGCGCCCAGGGGTCGTTGGTGATGTAGACGTCGCCGTCCCTGTGGCTCTCGGGCGGAATGCGCTCGACCAGCCGCTTGATGCCGAGGGCCATTGCGCCGGACTGCCCGGGCGTGGCGAAGGTTCCCTGGGCCAGTTCACGCCCGCGGCTGTCGGTGAACATGCAGGTGTAGTCATGCGCATCCCGCAGGAGGCTCGAGAACGCGGTGCGCGAAACGGAGCTGTCGGCCTCGTCCACGATCGAGATCAAGCGCCGCCAAAGGATTTCCAGCGTGACGGGATCAAAGGTCCGGCCCATGATTACACCTCCTCCATGTCAATCCAGAGAAAACCATATTCATCGATCTTCACCCGGGCATCTTCGCCGACGATCAAGGTGGACTCGCGCTCCTCGATAATCGCGGGGCCCTCGAATTCCGCCCCGGCGAAGAGACGGTAGCGGTCGTAGACGGTATAGGGGATGAAGTCCCGGCTGACCCCCGAGAAGGCCGGGCGCTTCCCCTTCACGGCGTCCGCGAGGCTTCCGCCGGTCCTCGGGCATTTCGGGAGCCGCAGCAGCCGCTCGGGCAGGCTCGCGCGCACCTTGAAATTGATGAACTCGACCGGCGAATCCTTATAGGTCCGGCCGTAGAGCCTTTCGTAGATCTCGTCGAAGGCCGCGCGGATAAACTCCTTTTCGACTTCGGCAAAATCGCCGCCGGGCACGAGGACATTGGTCTCCGAACCCTGTCCGACGAAGCGCACGTCCACGGAGCGCTGGAAGCTGATCATCTCTCCGCCCGCCTTCTGGAGCGTTCGCGCCCCTTCCGTCTCCATCTCCCGGAAGATGGCCTCCAGCGAGGCGAAATCCGCCTGCTCCAGCGTCACCTTGTGGCTCCGCACAAGGTCGAAGGCCCTGGGGGCCGTGAAAAACCCGAGGGCCGAACCCACCCCGGCGTTCGGCGGCACGATCAGCCGCGGGGCACCGAGCTTCCTGGCCAGGCCGTAGGCGTGTACCGGACCGGCGCCCCCGAAGGCCGCCACCGTCACCACGTTCGGGTTGCCGCCCTTTTCGGCGATGTGGGTCTTGGCCGCTGCGGCCATGGTCTCGTTGATCAGGTCGTGGATCCCCCAGACGGCCTGCAGAAAGCTGACCCCCAGCGGTCCGGCGATCTTTTCCTCCACCCCGCGGCGCGCGGCCTCCAGGTCGAGTTTCATCTCGCCGCCCAGAAAATAGTCCGCGTCCAGATACCCCAGCAGCAGGTCGGCGTCCGTCACGCAGGGTTCCGTCCCCCCCCGCCCGTAGCAGATGGGGCCGGGGTCCGCGCTCGAACTCTCCGGACCGACCTGGAGCGTCCCCATGCGGCTCACCTTGGCGATGCTGCCGCCGCCCGCGCCGATCTCCATCAGGTCCACCACCGGCACCTGGATCGTGAGGCCGCTCCCCTTCATGAACCGCTGCACCCGTCCCACCTCGAAGGTCGGCACCACGCCGGCCACGCCCCCCTGAATGAGGCAGGACTTGGCGGTGGTGCCCCCCATGTCGAAGCAGAACATCTCGGGCAGATTGAACAGCCGGCCGTAATACTGACCGGAAATCACCGCCGCGGTCGGGCCCGACTCGATGATCCGGACCGGGAACTCGGCGGCGGTCTCCACCGACGTGATCCCTCCGCTCGACAGCATGATGAAGAGCTTTCCATCGAAGCCGACGTCCTTCAACCGCCCGGAAAGACGGGAGAGGTAACGGCCGGTCAAGGGTTTGACGTAGGCATTGGTGACCGTGGTGCTCGTACGTTCGTATTCCCGGATCTGCGGCAGGACATCATAAGAGATGGAGACGGGCAGCCCGGGCGCCTCCTCGAGGATGAGGGCCTTCAGCATCTGTTCGTGCCGGGGGTTCTCGAACGAGTTCAGGAGGCAGATCGCGATCGACTCCACCCCCGCATCCAGCAGGCGGCGGATGACCGTCCGGCCCTCTTCCGGGTCGAGCGGCCTCAGGACCGTGCCGTCGCTGCGCACCCGTTCATCCACTTCGAGACGGTATCGCCTGGGGATGAGCGGCGTGGGGAATTCGGCGAAGGTATCATAGGGCGCGTACCGGATCTCACGCCCCAACTCCAGGACGTCGCGGAACCCTTTCGTGGTGATCAGGCCGGTCCTGGCCCCTTTGCGTTCGATGATGGCGTTGATGACCAGGGTCGTTCCGTGGATGACCTCATCCAACCGCCCGACAAAACCCGGGACCCGCCCCTCCAGTTCCTCGATGCCCTGCACCACGGCATCCGAAGGGTCCTTCGGCGTCGTCAGGCATTTGTTGATCGTCAGTTCGCCGGTCTGGTCGTCGAGTAGAACGAAGTCGGTGAACGTTCCCCCAATGTCGCAACCCAATCGAAAACGCTTTTGGGACATGCCCATTCCTCCCTTTCCATATCCTGACTCGAGGCCATACGGCTCAGGCCGGAAATTCGTGCGACCCCGGCCAGCCTCCGTCGCCGCCCCATCCGCTGTCTGTTTGCCATCCCCGGCTTTTCGCTTGACACTGTTCTTGTACACAGTATACAGATTATAGTAAAGCAAAAAATGGCGGAAAATCCCCCCCGGCCAGACACGCCAAGGGGCCCCTTTTCTCAGGAGATCGCCGATGGATCACGAAAAAAGGCTCTACCCGTCTGCCTCCAATCCCCTTTTCCACCAGCCCGTCCGGCCTCTGCCGGAGGTCATCGGCATCGTCGGTGCCGGGACCATCGGGCCGGACATCGGTTATTACTTCAAGAGCGCCCTTCCAGGAACCGCGCTCACCCTGGTCGACGTGGCCGAACCCCCTCTGCTCGCGGCCGAAAAACGCCTCTCGGGCTACGCCGAAAAGGCTGTTCGGCGCGGCAGGATGACCGGGGAAAAAGCGGCCCGAATCCTCGAAAACATCCTTTACACAACGGATTACCGTCGTCTGGAAGGTTGTCAACTCATCATCGAGGCCGCCACGGAGCGCATCCCGCTCAAACAGGAGATCTTCGCCCGGGTCGAGGCGATCGTCGCTCCTGAGACCGTCATCACCTCCAACACCAGTTCGATCCCTGCGGACCGCATCTTCTCCGGATTGCGGCATCCGGAGCGCGCCACCGTCACCCACTTCTTCGCACCGGCCTGGCGCAACCCGGCGGTCGAGGTGATCCGCTGGGAGAAAGCCGACCCCGACATCGTGGCCTACCTTTGCTGGCTCTTCGCCATGACCGGCAAGGCCCCCGTCGTCACGGACAATGTCATCTGCTTCATGCTGGATCGCGTCTTCGACAACTGGTGCAACGAAGCCGCCATGCTCCTCGACCGGGCGACCGCCGCCGAAATCGACGCCGTCGCCGAGGAATTCGCCTCTGCGGGGCCCTTTTTCGTCCTCAATCTGGCAAACGGCAATCCCATTATTGTCGAGGCCAACACCCTCCAGATGGAGGAAGGATCCTGTTATCGGCCGGCCCTCATCCTTCAATCGGTCGACCGGTGGAACACCCCGAAGCCGGGAAAAGGGCGGAATATCCCCGACGATGTCAGCCAGTCCGCGCGTGACAGGCTCCTCGGGATCCTTTTTTCGCAGGCTTTCGACATCGTCGACCGCGGCATCGGCACACGGGAGGACCTCCATTTCGGGTGCCAGATCGCCCTGGACTTCAAAAAAGGGCCCTTCGATTTCCTGGCGGACCTGGGCGAGGCGGAGGCTGGACGGATCATGAAAAGATTCGAGGCGGAGCGTCCTGGATTCCCCCGGGCTAAGGAACCCTTTTCCTTCTACCAGGATTTCTATCGCACCCTCCTGATCGACGACCTGGACGGGATGAAGGTGATCACCATCCGGCGGCCGCAGGCCAGGAACGCCCTCAACCTGGACATCATTCAGGAAATCCTGTCTGTGCTGGAGCGATACACCCCGGATCCGGCCGTCAAAGGATTCGTGTTGACCGGCTATGGGCCGAGCGCCTTTTCCGCAGGAGCCGATATCGTCCGTTTCCAGGAGGTCCTCGGCCGTTTCGACGCATCGATCGCTTATGCCCGCGAATGGGCAAAGGTCCAGCGCTTCCTCGACCGGATGGACAAGCCCGTGGTGGCGGCTGTAAACGGCATGGCCCTCGGGGGTGGACTGGAACTCGCCATCCGCTGCCATGCGATGGTGGCGACCCGCAACGCCCTTTTCCAATTCCCCGAAATCACCCTCGGCATCCTGCCGGGGATCGGCGGCTGCATCGTGCCCTACCGAAAATGGCCGCAAAGCGCCGCCCGCTTCCATGACATGCTGTGCCTCGCCGCCCCCCTCCGGGCCCAAGAGGCCTTCGCGGCGGGGATCGTGACGGGTCTTTCCGCCGACTACGCCGCCTTGATCCAGGATGCCGCAGCAGCAGCCAGGGCCCTCCAGGGTCGAATCCCGCGCATCCCTGATGGAAAGGTCGACCTGCCCCCGTTCAACCTCCCCGGCGAGCCCAGGTCCGGCTCGCTGCGCTTGAGCCGGGAGGCCCTCTCGGTGATGATCGAGACCATCGAAGCCGGGGCGGCCGCAACGACCCTCGAAGCAGCCCTCGAAGCGGGCTACCGCGGGTTTGCGAGAATCGCCTGCCTGGAGGCAGCCAGGGAGGGGATCGCAGCGTTCCTGGAAAAGCGGAAACCCGTCTATGAAAAATAGGCAGCCGCCGGTGGCAGCGAGTCCGCCAGATGCGCCCCCGAAACCTGAGCCATACGGAAAAGGATCGCCCTTCAATCCATGGAAGCAGATGGCCTCTCTGCCTTGAGCGACGCCGACCTATCAGGCGATGATTCGCCCGGGGTCCTGGGGCCGCCCTTCCAAGAAGGCCATGCCATCATGGGCGGGCTGCCCCGGGTTTACGCCGCCTTTTTCCGTGCCTTCAGCGCTGTCAGGATTTTCTGCGGGGTGATGGGCAGATCCGTGATCCTGAGGCCGATCGCGTCGTAGACCGCGTTCGCGATCGCCGGGGCCGTCGGCACCAATCCGGGCTCACCCACGCCCTTCGCCCCGAAAGGACCCTCCGGGTCGTGCGTTTCGACGCAGGTGATGTCGATCGGAAAATCCACATCCGGCGCCGAGAGAATCTTGTAGTCCAGGAAGTTGGGATTCAGGTTGCGCCCCTTCTCCGTCTTGTACTCCTCGCAGAGGGCGTAGCCGAGGCCCTGGACGATCCCTCCGTAGATCTGCCCCTTGATGGTCTGCTGATTGATCACCTGGCCGACGTCGTGCGCCGCCGCGAAACGGAGGATCTTGACCCGTCCGGTCTCGGTGTCCACCTCGACTTCGGCGGCCTGGGCCCCCGTGATGTAAGCCGCCGACATGTTGCCGCGGCAGGTCTTCATGTCGATCATCTGGTTGCAGGGGTCGTAGAAGGCCTCCGTGACGATCATGGTCCCCTGCTCCTTGAAATGCGCCTCGCGCAGAATCTCCTCGATGCTCAATTGCAGGAAGGGGTTTTCGGGCTCCTCGTGGAAGAAAACGATGTTTTTCTTGAGATCGAATTCCGAGGGGTCGCAGTAGCGCTCGTAGTCGAGGTCCGGGATCTCGAAATCAGGCTCCTTCTTCTTCCGCAGCTTCATCCGGAAATGGACCCTCGGCATGAAATGCTCGGCCGCCAGTTCGAAGACCCTCTTTCTCGCCTTCTGAGCCGCCTGGATGGCCGCGTTGCACGAGGTGAACGCGCCCCGGCTCGCATGCGTCCCCACATCCCACGGACAGGTGGCCGTATCGCCCGACACCACCATGACCCGGTCCGGAGTCACACCGAGCGCCTCGGCGGTGGCCACCGCCAGCGCGCTGTGGAATCCCTGACCCATCTCGACCCCGCCCGTGATCACCGAGACATGGCCGAAATCGTCCAGCTTCATGATGATGCCGGTGCCGTCGGAGCGGTAGACCCGGCCCGAACCGCCCACGTGGAACAGGGAGGCCATGCCGACCCCGCGCGCCTTTCCCCTCTGTTGCCCCCGCTTGGTCTTCCAGTCAAGCTTTTCGGCAACGGTCCTCAGGCACTCCTCGTGCCCGCAGGAGGTGATGTTGAGACCCATCGGCGTAATGTCGTTCGGGATGTTGCAGTTCAAAAGCCGGAAGTCATAGGGGTCGATCCCGGCCGCCTCCGCGAGTTCGTCCAGATTGCTCTCGAGCGCCCATGCCGCCTGCGGATTCCCGTATCCGCGCATGGCCTGACAGTAGGTGTTGTTGGTGTAGACGATGGTCGTCTCGTAAAAGACGTTGGGCACACGATACAGCGACGAGATCGGCAGCATCATCACACTCGGCGTCGTCGCCCCCCAGGAGGTGTAGGCGCCATTGTCGAGCAGCATGCGGATCTCGCGGAAGGTCAGCTTCCCCTCGCGGCTGCAGCCCTGGATGATCTGCGTCCGCGTGGGCTGCCGGGGCGAGAGGTAGGCGAACTCCTCTTCCCGGTTGAGGACGATCTTCACCGGCCTTCCCGTCTTGTAGGCGAGAAGGATGGCGATGTACTCGTAGCCATGGGTGTCCAGGCCCGTCCCGAAGGAGCCCCCCAGCGCGGGCACGATCACCCGGCTGTTCTTTCCCTTCAGCCCCATGGCCGACAGGGCGGCATTGAAGTCGTTCTGGGCCAGGAAGGGGATCTGGGTCTTCGTGTGAATGATCAGGTTGCCTTGAAGATCGAACTCCGCTACGCATCCCGCCGTACCCATGCAGGACTGCTGGATGAGCGGCGTGGAAAAACGGCCCTCGGCCACGAAAGCGGCCTCCTGCTTCGCCTTTTCCACATCTCCTGCAACAAACTTCCAGGGAACGGGCACCCGGTTGTCCACTTTGGGCCGGCCCCGGGCATCCGTTTCATGGACCAGAGGCGCGCCTTCCTGCAGGGCCTCTTCCGGGTCGAAGACGCCGGGGAGTTCCTCGTATTCGACCTCGATGAGATCCACCGCCTCCGCAGCGATCTCCGGGTCGATCGCGGCCACCGCCGCCACCTCGTCCCGGAACTGGCGCACCTTGTCCCGCTTGAGCGCCACATTGTCCTTGATGAATCCGATCCGGATCTGCGGCGTGTTGTAGCCCGTAATCACCGCGCGGACCCCCGGCAGGCGCTCGGCCTTGGAGGTGTCGATGGCCTTGATCCTGGCATGGGCGTATCGGCTGTATTTGATCTTGCCGTACAGCATGCCCGGCCGAACGAAGTCATGAATGTAGACGGCCTTGCCGGCCGCTTTATCGGGGGCGTCCGGCCTTGGAAGCTCGGTGCCGATGTAGTCGAATTGCGTCATGTTTTCTCCTCTTCCCTATACACCTGCTGGAAATCCCCGCGCGGACACGCGCCCCAGCGGGGTGCATGCCTTTCTTTCACAACGCCTTGTCAGGCCGCCCCTTCCTCTGCCGCCCGCCGGACGGCCTCAACGATCTGGAGGTATCCCGTGCAGCGGCACAGGTTCCCGGAAATCGCCCGCCGGATCTCGGCCTCATTCGGATGCGGGATCTCGTCCAGCAGCGCCTTGGCCGACAGGATCATCCCCGGCGTGCAGAACCCGCACTGGACCGCTCCGTGCTCCACGAAGGCGGCCTGGATCGGGTGGAGGCGGTTTCCCTCACCCACCAGGCCTTCGATCGTCGTAACGCTTTTGCCTGCGATCTCGAAGGCAGGATAGAGGCAGGAATCCACCGGGACCCCGTCGACCAGAACCGTGCAGGCTCCACACTCTCCCTGGCCGCACCCCTCCTTCACGCCCGTCAGCTCGAAATCCTTTCGCAAGACCTCCAGGAGCACCCTGTGCGCCTCCACCTCCGAAGAAACCTCGTAACCGTTCAAACGAAACCGGATCTCCTTCTTCATCATTCCTCCCCTGGATAAACACCCTATCCAGCCACGATTTTCCAGACCGTCCCCAATCGGCTCACTGCCGGCCGCTTTCCCCGACGGCCTTTTCGTCCCCTTCCATGATCGGCGTTTCCGGAGGGCCCCAGCGTCGACCCGTGCCTCGGTTCGTGCGGCCCGGGACGATGCCGCTCCACTGCCCCTGAAAGGTCACCAACCCGGCATCCTCAGTCGGAGCGGCCGACCGTCGCGAGGGCCTGCTGCAAGCCCCTCTTCACCAGGACACCCGCTACGGTGCACCGGTACTCCGCCGTAGCGCGGACATCGCTGATCGGCCGGACCTCTTCTGCGGCCTCTGCAGCAGCCGCCTCCAGCAGATCGGGGTCGATCCGGCGGCCCTCGATCCGTTTTTCCGTTCTGCGAAGCCTGAGCGGCACCGGCGCAACGGCCCCGGCCGCCAGCCGACATCTGCGGCAGACCTCGCCCTCCATCTCCACCAGGACGGCCATATTCACCACGGCGATATCCTGGCTCACGCGCCCGATCTTGAGGAAAGCGCTGCCGGTTTGCCCGCCCGGCTGCGGCACCCGGATACTCGTCATGACCTCTTCAGGCCTCTTGCAGGTCTGTCCCGGGCCGGTAAAGAAATCCTCGATCGCCACCTCACGGACCCCTCCCGGGCCTTCCAACGTGATGCGCGCATCCAGCACGAGCAACGGAGGGGCGCAATCGGCTGAAGGCGCGGCGTTGCAGAGGTTTCCCCCGATCGTCGCCACGTTGCGGACCTGTGGATTGGCCAGCACCTTCACCGCCTTAAAAAGCGCAGGGAGGGCCCGCTCGACGGAGGCCGATCTTTCGATCTCCCTGAAGAGGCACATGCCCCCGAAGCGCCATTCGCCGTTCTCGGCAATCCCCCGCAGCTCCGGGATCCCCCTCAGTGAAACCAGCGCGTCCACGGCCATCGCACGCTGCTTCAACCGCACGATGAGGTCCGTGCCTCCAGCGATATACCGGGCTTCACCGGTCTGTTCTTCCATGATCTTCAGCGCATCCCTGAGGGTCTGCGGCTGATGATAGTCAAATCTTCGCATGATATGGACGCCCTTTCTTGAACATGAATCCGACGGCCGAAAATCCACGGTTGCTCGCCCACGCGCAGGCGGTCCGGCACACCGCAAGTCCGATTTCGGGCCCTACCACCCCCGAACCCCGATCGGCGGGCCGGTCTCTGACGAGGCTCTCCCCGCCATCCGCTGACACGGCCTCGACCCCCAAGAGACATTCCCCGCTCGAACCCGCCGAACGATTCCTCCGTGGAAAACCCTTAAAGATCACGGTTGTCGAAGACCCGTTTGCTCTTCCGCTCCGAACGCGGCAGAGAGCCGTAAGCGACCATCTCGATGTTGGCGCTCACCATGATCTGTTTCTTGATGTCACCGGCGATCGCCCGAGCCACGGCATCATCCCGGGAAGGATCGCCGTCCGGCTCCCGTTCGACCTTCAGGAGCATGTAATCCCGGCCGTCGGAGCCATGGTCCAGAATGATCTGGTACTCGCTGCCGATCCCGCTTACGCCGGAAAGCACATGGTCGATCTGCCCGGGGTAGACATTCACGGCGCGAAAGATGATCATGTCGTCCGATCGGCCCAGCAGCCGGTCGTGCCGAGGCAGGATGGAACCGCATGGGCAGACCCCGGGGATCAGGCGGGTCAGGTCCCTGGTGCGGTAGCGGATGAGAGGCACCGCCTCCTTCGCGAGGGTGGTGACGACCATCTCACCCGTTTCCCCCTCCGGAACCGGCTGGAGCGTCTCAGGATCCAGGATCTCGAGGATATAGTAATCCGCCCAATAGTGGATCCCCGTGTGATGAAGGCAGTCGAGACCGGTCCCGGGCCCGTACAGTTCCGTCATGCCCGGGATATCGAACATGTGCTCCACCCCCAGGAGATCCCTTATTCGATCACGCATGGCCTGACTGCAGCGTTCGGAGCCGAAGATCATCTTCTTCACGTTGATCTGATCGAGGATCCCCCGCCTTCTGACCTCCTCCGCCAGAAGAAGCCCCATCGAGGCTGTGCAGCAAACGACCGTGGTCTGAAAATCCACGAGAAACTGGCACTGCATGTCCAGGTTGCCCGGACCCGCTGGAATCGCCATGGCGCCGAAGGTCTCGCACCCGAGCTGGAAGCCGATCCCGGCAGTCCATACCCCGTATCCGACCGCGATCTGGATCCTGTCTTCCACTGTAAGCCCGGCCATCTCGTAGCACCGTGCAAAGAAGTGGGCCCAATCCTGGACATCCTTTTGGCTGTAGGAAAGCACTTTCCTCTTTCCGGTGGTCCCGGACGAGGCGTGGATCCGGACCACCTTCTCGAACGGCACCGAGAGCAGAGGGAACGGGTACCCCTCCTTCAAATCCTCCGCCGTCGTAAACGGGAGCCGCTCGATGTCGGCCAGAGACCGGATTTGATCCGGCCTGACCCCGGCCTGCTCCAGTTTGGCGCGGTACACCGGAGAACCATGGTAGGCGTGGTTGACGGTCCACTTCAGACCTTCCAGCTGCAGTGCCTTCAGCTCCTCTTGCGTTTTGACGGTAGGCATAAACGTTTTCGTCATTTCTTTCCTGTACCCCTTTTTCGCAGACCGGATGTTTGACATCCCCTCATTGTCCAAGCCACATTTCTCTCCGGTCTGGAACACGTTGAGCCCAGCACCCGGATGACCTTTTGAACGAACGATCCTGTCGGCGGCATCCCTCTGTGTTCAGAGCGTGGCTTCTCATCATATCGAAGCCGCTGAGAACACATCTGGCGGGCCCCTAATGCATCAGATTCGGCAGGAAGGTTATGATTTGCGGAAAAATCATCAGCAGAACGACACAAAGGATATAAGCAGGGAGAAAATAGGCCACTCCCTTGAAGACATCTTCGAGCGGCACGTCCTTCGCCATCCCTCCGACGACATACGTCGTAGCTCCCACGGGGGGTGTCACGGCACCGAGGGTCGTAATGACGGTGATAGTGACACCGAACCAGATGGGATCATGTCCGAGTTCGGTCGCAACCGGGAAAAAGATCGGGATCGTGATCAGCAAAAGCGCCAGGGCATCCATCACCGCACCGCCGACCACATAGATGGCGAAGATGATGCTGATGATGACGACATCGGGCACAGGCAGGTCCGCCACCCAGGTGGCGATGTTATAGGGGATCCGGGTCACGGCAAGAAACTTGCCGAACAGCATGGCCCCCGCGACGATCATGATCACCATGCACGAGATTCGCAAGGTGTCGGTAAAGGAGGCGATAAACCCCTTCCAGCTGAGGCTTCGCTGCACAAGCGCAATTATCACGGCGAAAAAGGAACCGGCGGCACCGGCCTCCGCGGGCGTAAAATACCCGAAGTAAAGACCCAGCATAACGAGAAGAAAGAGGAGCAGCATCTCGAAGGCACCGGGCAAAGCCCTGAATTTTTCCCCCAGGGTCGTCCTGGGGCCTGCCGGCCCCCACGCCGGGTAGATCCGGCAGCAGAGGTATACGGTCAGGGTGAGCAGCACGGCCAGCAGGATGCCGGCCCCCACGCCTCCATAAAACAGCCGCGCGATCGATTGCTCCGTCGAAAGCCCGATGATGATGAGCACGACACTCGGCGGAATGACGACGCCGAGCGTCGAACCACAGGCAATCGCCCCTGTGCTGAGCATCGGATCGTATTTATACTTTTTCATCTCGGGGAGGGCGACCGTCGTCATCGTGGCCGCCGTCGCCGCGTTGGATCCGCAGATGGCCGCAAAGGCCGCGCACGCCATCACCGTCGCCATGGCGATGCCGCCCCGGATCTGCCCGACCCACTTGTAGGCGGCATTGTAAAGCCTCGAATTGACCCCCGAGTAGAAAGCCACCTGCCCCATGAAGATGAACAACGGAATGACGGTAAGCCCGTAGCTGGAAAAGGTACCCCAAAGGTCCGTTCCCAGCATGCCCAGACCGGCCTTGAAATTGATGACATACACATATCCGCAGAACCCGACGATCGCCATGGCGAAACCGACCGGGATACCCAGGAAAAACAGGGCCGCCAGGAGGACCAGGATCCCTGTAATGCCGATCATCGCTAGACTCACTTTTGGCCCTCCTCACGGGGAAAGAGTGTCCGCAGCAGATCCACCAGGAACACCAGGGCGAGAAAGCCGCATCCCAAAGCCATCCCATAGATGAACGGGAAGTAGGGTATCCGCAGCGTCTCCGTAACCTCGCCGGTCCGCCACAGGGTGGTTCCATAACGGGTGATCTGCCAGGCGGCCATACAGAAGAACACCAGGCAAAGGAGGCTGTTCAGGAAGGTGAGCCCTCTGCGAACCCCGGCCGGAAAGGAATTATAAAGCACGTCGACGGAGATGTGCCCGCGCCGTATCTGCGTGCTTCCCAAGGCAAACGCGCCGGCGATCGCGCCGAAATATCCCATCAGTTCATAGGCGCCCTGCACGGGCACCCACACGATGCGAAGGAAAATGTTGGCGCAGGTCAGGAGGATCATCGCCGCCAGAAAAAGGCCGCCGATCCAAATGAGGCCGCGGTTGAGAACCCGGCTCATCTTGTCCAGAAAATCCATGTAACGCCTCCCCTCCCTGTCTGGTTCTCATACTCCGCCCGGACCTGGAAGCCTTGGGCATCCCGAAAAACCGCTGGAGCATCGGTGGTGCCCAACCCCGTTGCAGGGTCATGGACGCCAGCGGCCACACAAAAGGTTCAAGCGTGATTCCCCGCAGGCACCTGCGGGGAATCACGGGCCGCCTATTCGGCGTGCTTTTTGGATATCATCTTGATATCCTGGATGATCTTCTCGCCAGGAAGCCCTTTTGCCGTGGCATCCGCAACCCACTTGTCGATCATCGGTTCGAGCAGCTTGTTCCACTCGGCCTTTTCACCATCGGAGAGCTGGATGACTTCGACGTTGTAAGTTTCCTTGGACCAATCCATGGATTCTTTCACATGCGCATCCATGTACTCGCCTGTCCAAAGGGCCTGCTCGCCCCCCAGATCGTCCATCACCTTCTTGACATCATCAGGGAGGCGGTTCCACGAATCCATGTTCATCACAACGGCGAATGGATAGATGACTGTGTCGGTCATGGTGACGAAGCGGCAAAGCTCCGCGTATTTGAAATCCTTCATGACCTCCAGGGATGAGAAGAGGCCCTGCACCACTCCTTTCTGCAGAGCCTCCGGGGTCGCGGACATGGGCATGCCGACCATGTTGGCCCCCCAGGCCTTGAGGATCTCGCCCGCACCGCCCGAGGCGCGGATATCCATGCCCTTGATGTCCGCCAGGGTCCGGACGGGCTTTTTCGTCATCAGGTTGGAAGGCGCCGTGGCAAACATCGTGAGGACCTTGACTTGCGAGAATTCGTCGGGCTTATATTGGTTGTAGAGATCCCAGAGCGTCAGACTGGCAACTTTCGCATTCGGGAGATCCAGGGGCAGGCTGGTGGCGTTCGTGACGATAAAGCGGCCAGGCTGGTAGGCCATGCACAGGCACCCGATGTCGGCCTGCCCCCCGATGACCCCGTCCATCATCGCTTTGGCGTCCAATAGCGTCCCGCCGGGAAAGGTCTTGATAGCGACCTTTCCGTTGGTCCTTTTCTCCACCTCTTCTTTCCATCTTTCCATTTGCACGCACGGAAAGGTGGGAGCCGGGGGGAAATTGGCATAGTTCAGTTTGATCGGCTCAGCGACTGCAGGCGCTGAAAGGAAGGTGGTTAAGGCGAAGGTGGCAAAAATGACGGCGGCCAGCAAAAAAGATACCCTTTTCAACATCTTTCAAACCTCCTCAGCTTCAACCCGGAACAACTGGAATCGTTTCCGGTCCTGAATGCTGCCGGTGCCCCTCAGAGATTCGAGCGGGGGCACGCTCTAAAAGAGTGGATGACAGATTGCTCCCGTGGCCCCGAGAAACAGCGCTTCACCTCCTTTCCATACAGATCGATCGAAGAAAATCAGAAAGCCCCTTTTTGGAGAACGACAAGGTCCATGACCATCACGACCTCGTTCCCGTCAAAACGGAGGTTAAAGACCTGCATGGTCATCAGCCTCCGGCTCCAAGAGCGTAAACCGGTGCGGAGATCGGCCTGAAAGGCTTTTCGTCGAAGATCAAAAGATATTCGGCTCGACATACTCCCCGAACACCGCACGAAACGTATCCGCCATTTCCCCCACAGTGGCATACGCATTGCAGCATTCCACGAGGAAAGGCATCACATTTTCCTTTTTCTGTGCAGCCTTTTCAAGGTCTTTCAACGTCCTGCCCACTGCAGCTTCGCTACGCGATCGTTTGAGCTCCTTCAACCGATCGATCTGAAGCCTGGCCCACTCTTCGTTGTAAGCGTGGAGTTCTACCTCCATGTCGACCCCCTCGGTATACCGGTTGACCCCGACCTTGATCACCTCGCCTTTCTGCAGCTTCTTTTCATACTCGAAGGCCTGACGCGCCACCTCGCGCTGAACGAATCCCGAAGAGACCGCCTCTACCATTCCACCCACCTTTTCGACCTTCTCCATCTCTTCGAGGATCTTCTCTTCCATTTCCTTCGTCAGGGTCTCGATGAAATAGGAACCCGCGAGCGGATCGACCGTGTCTCTCAGCCCGATCTCGTCCATCAGGATCTGAAAGGTCCTGAGCGAAAGCAGCGCCGCCCGCTCAGTGGGGATCGTGTAGGCCTCGTCAAAGGAGCAGAGCGCCGTGGTCTGCGCCCCGGAAAGCGCCGCCGCCAAAGCGTAATAAGCCCCTCGCATGATGTTGTTCTCCGGTTGCTGTTTGGTCATGCCCGACCCGCCGCCCCCGAAGATACCCCTCAGGAACAGGGCCTTCTTGTCCTGAACCCCGTATCGCTCCCTCAAGAGCATCGCCCACAACTTGCGCGCCGCTCTGAATTTCGCCACCGTCTCCCACAGATTTCCATAGATGTTGAGGTTGAAGGAAAAGCGCCCCACGAAATCCTCGGCACGGTATCCCCTTGCGATGACGTTGTCGATATAGGCGAAGGCGATCATGAAGGCGTAGGAAATCTCCTGCGCCGGCGTGCATCCGGATTCACGGATGTGATAGCCGCAGATCGAGACCGGGTTGCATCTCGGCAGGACCTTCATCGCATATTCGATGGTGTCTCCGATGAGGCGCACCGCCGGTTCGACCGGGTAGATCCAGGCTCCACGGCCGACGATCTCCTTCAGGATGTCATTCTGGGGGGTGGCCGATATCTTAGACCGGTCATAGCCGAATTTTTCGGCCACGGCCTGATACATGGCCAACATGACCGAGGCGACCGCATTGATGGTCAGCCCCGAACCGATCCGGTCCAGAGCGATGTCCTTGAAGGCCACTTCGAAATCCCTCAGGGAATCGACGGCCATCCCCACACGGCCGACTTCGCCCTCCGCCATGGGGTGGTCGGAATCGTATCCCATCTGTGTCGGTAGATCAAAAGCGACATTCAATCCCGTCTGCCCATGCGAGATCATCAATTTGAATCGCTCGTTCGTCTCTTCCGGCGTACCGAAACCCGTATACTGGCGCGTCGTCCAATTGCGGCTTCGATATCCCATTGGATGCAGACTTCGGGTAAAGGGGAATTCGCCGGCATCACCCAGGTCCTTGTGATAGTCGAAACCGATACGCTCGAGATCTTCCGGAGTATAGACCGGCTTCACTTTAATGCCGGATTGGAGGATAACCTCTTTAATCGCATCTTTATCGTCTTTGATGTATGTGGCGACTCCCATGCTTTCCTCTCTTTCATTCCAACCACTCAGAGAGTGATCCGCTCATTCGAAGGCATAAAAATAATCTCATTGTCATTTGTCCGGAAGATGATCCCGTCGCTCCGGGTGCTCGTGCGTAGAAGCGAAACGTCGTCAGGCGGCACAATCATGCGAGGCGAGCCTCCTTCCGCTCTGCCGTTCATTCCAACGATCACCGGTTGGCGTGCCCCAGGAACGCTTCATGAGCAGAAACCGGATCCCGCGGGTTTTTCTCCTACCGGCGGAAAACCCATCATCTCGGCGAATGCTCGCGAATGAACTGAACGATCTCTTCAAATTTCGCGCCACCCGGAAAAACGCCCTGGATTCCCATCTCCTGCAGACGCGGTATGTCCTGGTTTGGAATGACCCCACCCACCACCAGCAGCTTGTCATCCATTTTTTCTTCTTTGATGAGTGTCGTCAGCTTCTGGCAGATCGGGATATGCGCTCCGGACATGATGGACAGGCCGATCACATCCACATCTTCCTGCATGGCCTGATTGACGATACTCGCCACGGTCTGGTGGAGGCCGGTGTAGATCACCTCCATACCGGCCTCCCGGAGGGCGTGCGCAACGACCTTGGCTCCTCGATCATGCCCGTCCAATCCAGGTTTGGCCAAAAGAACGCGTATTTTCCTTTCTGCCATCGCCTTCTCCCTTGTCTCCGCTTATGGGTCACAACTGTTTTTCATCCGAAAAGGGGCTTCCCTGATGCCCACGGCTTCGATCTGCCCGCCTTATGAAAAAGCACCGAAATCGATGTAATCCCCTTGGGAAGGTTCGACCTCATCACCGTCACAAAATCCGGATAGCCCTTATAAACGCCCAGGGAAGGCGAGGCTTGCGAAACCCTATCCCTTACGGGGGCGGGCAGGGCTCCCTTTGTCTTCCTCATCCTGGCTTTCGAGCGTGCCCAGCACCACATCCTGACCGCGCAGGATATGCTCCCGCACAATCCTTTCGACCCCCTCGGCATCCCGTTGGCGGATCCGTTCGAGCATCAGCCGGTGATCCTGATTGCTGGTCTTCGCCATGTCTTCGATCTTCAGGATCACCTGGCGATAGCGAAAGATCTGGTCCCTCAAGCCGCTGATCATCCGGATCAACCGCGGACTGCGGCTCAACCCGTACAAGAGATCGTGGAAGGCGGTGTTGATCTTCGCCAGGGCCTCCGTATCCCCCTTTTCCAAGGCCCTTTCGTACTCTCTGATCTTCTCCTCCAGCGGCACGAGATCCGCCTCCGTGTGCTTCAACGCCGCCAGCCGCGCAGCGTAGCTCTCGAGGACGGAGCGGATGCCGAAGGTCTCCTCGATCTCGCTTCGACTGAGCCCCATGACAAAAAAACCGCCGCTCGGGTTCTGGCTCAGGAGGCCCTCCTTCTCGAGCTTGTGGATCGCCTCCCGCACCGGGGTCCGGCTGATTCCCAGGGCGGAGGCGACTCGGCTCTCGACGATCCGGCTTCCTGCAGGCAACTGCCCTTTGACGATCGCTTTTTTCAGGTTTTCATAGACGTATTGACCGAGGGACTTTCTGGCCGGCACGGAGGCCAACGCCTTGAATAGGGGTTCTTCGCCTTTGGTCGATTTTCGCATCGATCGGGAACTTCCGTTGGAATGGCTCTCAGAGCCCGGCCCATCGGGCCAGATTGGTCTGCAGAATCTCATGGGTACCCCCGCCGTAGAGCAGGAACCGGCTGTCTCGATAGTATCGCTGAGGGGTGTATTCCATGCTGTAAGCATAGGCGCCGAAAACGCGCGTGGCTTCGTCCGCGGCGCGGCATGCCGCTTCGGTGGCGAAATACTTCGCCATCGAAGCCTCCTTGAGGCAGGCGACCCGATCGTCGATCAGATGGGTCGTCTTATAGGTCAACAGATTGGAGGCCTCCAGGTCGGTGGCCATGTTCGCTATTTTGGCCTGGATCAGCTGATACTTTCCGATGACCCGGCCGAATTGCGCCCGCTCCCTGGCATAGCGGATGGAGTCCGTCAGGCATGCCCGCTGCAGCCCGATCGCGAGAGCCGCCGTCATAATCCGGATCTCGGCCAAGATAGTCATCAGGTTGCTGAGCCCGCGTCCCTCTCCCCCGAGGCGGTGCGTCTTCGGGATCCGGCACTGGTTGAACGCGATCTCGGAGATCTTCGTCGTCCGTGTGCCCAGCAGATCAAAGGCCTTGCTGTGTGAAAAACCGGGGGTGCCCGCCGGGATAAAGAAGAAATTGAGGCCCTTGAGCTTTTTGGCTGGATCCGTCTGGCACAGAACCGTATAAAAATCCGCCACCGGTCCATTGGTAACCCAGGTCTTCATGCCGTTCAGCACGTAGCCGTCGTCGGTCTCCTCCGCCAGGGTGCTGACATTCCCCAGATCGGAACCGGCCTCCGGCTCGGTCAGGCAGAAACAGGCGACGAGATCTCCCCGCATGGCCGGCCGCCAATACCTCTCCCGCATCTCCTCCGTGCCGAAGTGGAACAGAAAATTCGTTCCCATGAGGCATTGCATAGCCGTAATGGCAGCGACACTCATCAGCCCCCGCGCCAATTCTTCACAGCTGATGCAGAAGAGCGTCGTGTTCCCGCCGGACCCTCCGTCCTTTTTCGGGTAGCGCAGCCCGAAGACCCCCAACTCCCCGATCCGCCGGAACATCTCCCTCGGGAAGTCGCCTTTTTCATCCAGTTCCTGGGCCTGGGGAATCAACTCATGGTCCACAAAGCGGGCCATGCTTTTTCGGATCAGCGTCTCCGCGTTCGATCTTATCATGCAATCCTCCACTGCAGCGGGATATCCTGGCAGCCCGTTTCAGAGGCCTGTCCCGGCCTCGGACCGGCTTCCCTCAAGAAAAGGGATATGCGTCCTCCTACAATGTTCAACACCCCGGGCCGCGCATGTTCTTTCTTGGATCGAGATCCCATCAACCCAGCGCTCCGCTCTTCAACTGTTCGATCATTTGCGGAACGACATCCCGCAGATCGCCGACGATCCCCCAGTCCGCCACCTGGAATATAGGCGCACGCGGATCTTTGTTGACAGCGACGATGTAGCGCGCATTCATCATGCCGGCCCGGTGCTGTATCGCCCCTGAAATCCCGCAGGCGATGTAGAGCTCGGGTCTCACGGACTGCCCCGTCTGTCCAACCTGGCGATCGGCGCCAATCCACCCCTCCTCGACCGCCACGCGGGTCCCCGCTGTCACCCCCCCCAGCAGACCCGCCAACTCTTCGAGCACCTCGAATCCCGCCCGATCACCGACCCCTCGTCCACCGGCGACAATCACCCGGGCCTGCGACAGATCGACGCGTTGCCGCTCCTCCTTGACCACCTCCAGCACGACCGTTCCAGCCTCATTCTCCGAAAGCTCCACCGGAAAGGGGATCACCTCCCCCTGGTTCTCCGGAATTTCGCGGGCCTCCATCACGCCAGGTCTCACAGTCGCCATCTGGGGGCGTGAAAACCGATTTGCAATAGTGGCCATGACGTTTCCCCCGAAGGCCGGCCGGGTCTGGAGCAGAATCCGCTCCCCGGGATCGATCGCGAGCTCGGTGCAGTCGGCCGTCAACCCGACGCCCACCCGCCGGGAAACCCGGGGCGCAAGATCCCGGCCCACATGGGTCGCTCCCATCAGGAGAACATTCGGCTTGTGCTTTTCGATGAGGTTTTCGATGACATCCGTGTAAGGGAGACTGCGGTAATCCCTCAGGACAGGGTCCTCTCCCAGAAAGACCTTCTCCGCGCCATGCCGCACGAGCGTTTCGGCGAGAGCGCCGACCCCGTCGCCCAGAAGCAGGGCCGCCACCTCCTGGCCGAGTGCCTCGGCAAGCTCGCGGGCCTTGCCCAGAAGCTCCAGGGACACGGGGTGCAGCACCCCGCCCCGCTGCTCGGCAAAGACCCACACGCCCGATCGATCGCTGAAATCCGGTATCTCCCGCGGTCGGATGTCGCTCTTGACAGCCTCCTGTTTGCATACCGCCAAACAGGCGCCGCAGCCCGTGCAGCGCTCGAGGATACGGGCCTTGCCGTCTTCCAGTTCGATCGCCCCGTAAGGGCATGCCTGGATACAGCGCTTGCAGCCGTTGCACAACTCTCTTTCGATCCAAACCGTCATGGACGCTTCCCCTTTCACATGGACATGGGAGACCGGGCTCGGGACGTTTCTAAATCACCCTGATTTCCTTCAGCCTGTCGAGCAGCCCACTCACGACCGTCCGGGTGTCACCTTGGAGGATTTCGCTCCGCCTTTGAAATTTGGGCGCGAAGGTCTTGACGACGTGCGTCAGAGACCCTTCGAGACCCACCTCCGCGGTCTTGAGGCCGAGATCGGCGACGTTCCAGACCTTGATCGGGGCCTTTTCCCTGCAGGCATCGATCAATCGGCCCACATGCGGATACCTTGGAACGTTCAGCTCACCGATGACGGTCAGAAGCGCCGGCATGCTGCAGCGGATCCGCTCGAAACCGTCCTCGAGCCGTCGCCGGACGACGACGGCATCCGCCTCGACGCTCTCGATCCCGCTGACATAACTCACATGAGGGATCCGCAGGTATTCCGCCACCTGCGGCCCGATCTGGGCCGTGTCCCCGTCGATCGCCTGACGGCCGCAAATCACCAGATCATATTCCCCGATCACCTCGACGGCCCGGCCCAGAGTCGTCGAGGTCGCCCAGGTATCGGCGCCTGCAAAGGCTCGGTCGGACAGCAGGATGCCTTCGTCGACCCCCATCCCGATGGCCTCCGAGAGGACATCCACGGCCTGGGGCGGTCCCATCGAAACGGCGGTGACCCGGGCCTGCAGCATTTCCTTCAACCCTACCGCCGCCTCGACCGCATGACGGTCGTCAGGATTCATGATGCTCTCGATGCCCTCCCGGATCAGGTTCCCGGTCTTGGGATCGAGCTGTACCTCCGTCGTATCCGGGACCTGCTTGACCAGCACGATGATCTTCATGCACGACACTCCTGTCAGGGTCATGGGTTTCCCCGATTTCAAACCGGAGACGGGTTTTCCCAGCAGCCGACGCCTCGCCGCTTAGATGATTTTTTTCTCGGACAGCGCCTTGAGCGTCTCCCGGCCGAGATTCAGAAACCCGCCATAGACTTCTTCGTTGTGCTCACCAAAACGCGGGGGAAAGGTCATCCGCCGTCCACTTTCTTTCAGAAACGGCGTCATCCAGGGAGGCGGCGCGAGTGTGATCTCCCTGCCTGTGCGCGGATCCTGCGCGGAAAGCAGGACACGTTGGACCAGAGGATCTTCGATCACCTCTGGAATGGACTGAATCTTTCCGACAGGGACGGTGATGGACTTGAAAACCGCGATCAGTTCATCGGCCGAGTATCGGCGGGTGACAGCCTGTATGGCCTGGTTGAGCCTTTCGACATCGCTGATCCGGCCTGCGTTCTTGGCGTATTCGGGTTTGTCGAGTTCCTTGAACATCTCGAGGGTGACAATAGAGCGCCACTGACGATCATTGCCAACAGCCAGATAGATGTAACCGTCGCTGGTGGGGTAAACGGATACCGGAGCGAAGAATTCATGGGTGTTTCCCCGGCGCTGGATGGTCTTGCCGAAGCTCCGGGTCAACGTAATGGGAACGGACAGCCAAGAAACCGAGGACTCGAACATGGACACGTGAAGACAGGCGCCCTCTCCGGTCGCCTGCCGCTGGTAGAGGGCCTTCATCAGGAGCCCGTAGGAATGCTCGCTCGTACCCAGATCCGGCAGCGGAATTCCCAGGACCTGCGGGTCACCGCCCTTTTCGCCCGTCAGGGCCATCAGCCCCGAGCGGGCCTGAAGGATGGGATCGTACGCCGCCTCGTCGCATTCCGGGCCGAAGCCGCTGACCCCCAGCCAGATGATGTCCGGCTTGACGGCCTTCATGCTCTCGTAGTCGATGCCGAGCTTCCGGTAATTGCGCGGCAGTTGATTGGTGGCGAAGATATCCACCTTCATCTCCCGGACGAGCCGCCTGAAAATCTCCTGCCCCTCAGGCGCCGACAGGTCCAGTGTCAAGGCCTTTTTGCCCGCATTGATGCACAAGAAGTAGCTGTTCATCCGTTCTTCACCGAGGACATCGTCCCCGATGAGACGGTTGGGATCCCCGTATACCGGGTGTTCGAGGCGGATGACCCGCATCCCGTCCTGCGCCAGGCGGTAGGTGAGATAAGGCAGCACCGTCGCCTGTTCCAGGGATAGAACCGTCAACTCCTTGAATAGGTCCATGGAAATCCTCGCTCAAGGGTTAGAACTTCAAATCGTGCTTATCGACACGGAGCATCCCCGACACGGGACATCGGCGACACGCGATAGGGCTGCTTGGGGCACAGGGCGTCATGCACCCACCGAAGATTTGAGCGCTATCGAGCGTATACTGTATACAGCCTCCCCTGTCAAGACATTTTTCAGGAAGTGCGCCGGCCAGCCCTCTGATAGCGCGCGACAGCACGTACGTGCTCCGAATAGGTCTTCGAAAAATGATGGGTTCCGTCATTCCTGGAGACGAAATAGAGAAAGGAGGTTTGGGCTGGATACAGCACCGCCCGGATGGAAGCACCGCCCGGATTGGCTATCGGCCCCGGAGGAAGACCGGGAATGACATAGGTATTGAAGGCATGGGGCTCTCCGAGGTGAGCCCGGGTGAGGTTTCCGTCGAAGTCCTTCAAGCCGTAGATGACCGTGGGGTCGCTTTCGAGACGCATGTTTCTTTCGAGCCGGTTCAAGAAAACACCGGCTATCAGAGGCCGTTCCTGCGCCGCGCCGGTCTCCTTTTCGACCATGGAGGCCAGGGTGACCACCTCGTGAAGAGACAGCCCGCGTGCATCGATCGCCTCCTGCAGCGGACCGGCGACCTCCTTGAAACGCCCCACCATCCTATCCAGGACCATGCGCGGGGGGGTATCCCGGCTGAAGAGATAGGTATCCGGAAAGAGATAGCCTTCCAGGGTCTCCCCCTGCAAACCGTATCCACGAATGAGCTCAGGGTCTCGAGCCAGAGCCAGAAATGCGCGCTTTTCGGTGATATCGCGCTCCTGCAGCAACCCGGCGATCTGATCCACGGTGTACCCTTCCGGGATCGTCACGGAATGCTGAATGACGGAGCCCTGGACGAAGGCCTCCAAGATGCGGGCCGGCGACCAGCTGCGGCTCAGAAGATACTCCCCCGCCCGGATCCTCCCCCCGTATCCTTTCACCGACGCCCAGACCCGCACCGGTAAGGCGCGGCGGAGCAGCCCTTCTGTCTCCAGGTCCCGGACCACAGCAGTCAGTCCAGACCCCGGCCTGATGACATAGACTTCCGCGGCTCCCCCCTCATCCATCGGTGTGTAGACGTAGTGGTTAAGGCAGACACAAGCCGCGACGGCAATCCCCGCAAGCGCCATGAGCGCCAGGACGAGGCAGAGCCTCAAGCGCCGCTGGAAGGCCCCTTCCGAGCGTTGAGCGGCATCGTGGTCAGGCACGGTAACCGGCGGTTCTTCTTTGTTCGAGATGTTTGTTTCTTCGGGAGCCACATTATCTCCATCTCCGGGGAAAACCTCCCGGCGGCCTACGCCTTTCCATCAAAGGCGACGCGTCTGCCCGCTCGCCAAGGCGAACCAGAAGCCGGCGGCGATCCCCCAGACCGCATTGTAGACCAGTACGAAGGCCGGGGTCAGCCACCCCATTCCTGTCCCGAAAAGCCCCTTCCCGGCCGAAGGCAGCAACCACAGAAGCATAAAGGCGGATGGCGCCAGACTCGCGATCAGCCCCCGCAGCAGATGGGACCTGGAGGCAATCGGCAAGAGCAGCAGCCCTCCCCACAACCCTCCCCAGACGATCCGCGGGTAGAGCCAAGCCAGGGTGAAATCCGGGGCCAGTTGGACGCCGAGCCGGGCGGGGAGACCCGCATCTCCCAAAAACCAGACCACGATGCTGTTCACCAGGCCCCCGAGGCATCCGGCGCCGAATGCCAGGCTCAGCCGCCCTGCAAATGTGCTCATGATCTGCTCCTCCATTTCGATGCCGGCACCTTCACGGCGGGCCGATCGCGCCGGCCGTGCCGCGCAAGTCGGTTTGCTGAAAAATCACACCGGGCGGCACTCCCGGAAAGAGAGCCGAAGGCCCGAAGCGGTCCGACACCCCTTGCCCCGGCAACCCGGAAGATGCACCTCCGGCCGTTTCAAGAAGCGGGTTATCCCGAGACGAACAAAATGTCTCCCCTCAAGAGAACCTCTGCCATCGCAATTGAAGATATCCCTGGCCGCCCCGCCCTGCCGTCGCAAAAGCATCTCCGGAGGGGCACGGAGGTCCATCCGCGGCGCGCGTGATCGGGCGGATCGGAGTCCTGCCGCGTACACAGAGACGTATTGACAAAACCATATTTTGCTGGTTTTGTAAATGCAGTTCGGAGAAAGTTTGCATCCATCGGACAGCTGACCCGAAATGGGGCATTCTCCGATGTTTCCGGTGATTTCGCTTCCACATCCTTGTCAGGCGGCCCCGTCCATAGGACGATAGGCCGCAGCGAGGCGAGATTTTTCGCCGGGATCTTCCCAGAATCCTCTTTCGGACCATCCTCGAAGGGAAACAGTCTATGTCATGGTTTGAGTTGGAAAGCCGCAGGATTTACTACGAGATTCACGGAAAAGGTGAACCGCTGGTCCTGCTTCACCACGGTTTCGGATGCAGCAAAATGTGGCAGGACCTTTATCCGGCGTTTGCAGAAAAGGGCTACCGGGTCATCCTGTACGACCGCCGGGGTTATGGCCGCTCGGACGAAGGCCGGGGTTTTCCTGATTTTTTCGTCAGCGACCGGTTCAGGCCCGAGAACAGGGAGGACCTGGCCGCTCTGATGGGGGGCCTCGGGATCACGGGATTCCACCTGATCGGCCAGTGCGAAGGCGGTGTCGTAGCGGTGGATTACGCCGCCCGGTACCCGGTCCATGTGAAAAGCGTCGTGATCTCGAGCACGCAGTGTTTCAGCCCCAAACCCATGCCCGAGTGGAACGTCGAAAAATTCACCAAGTCCTTCAAGGAATCGCCGCCCGAGATGCAGGCGAAATTCAAGGATTGGCATGGACCGGACCGTGCCGAACGCCTCTATGAAATGTTCCGCACGAACGGCGGGGCCTATGGCACCGGGATGTTCGATCTGCGCGGGATCCTTCCGCGGGTTGTCTGCCCGGCGCTCGTGCTCTACCCGGACAGGAGCGCGCTTTTCGACGTAGAGCAGGGGGTCGCGTTCTACCGGCATCTCCCCCGCGGCGAACTCGCGGTCCTGCCCTACTGCGGGCACAACACCTATGAATACAAGCCTGAAGAATACACCCGCATCTCGTTGGACTTCCTCCAGCGGGCGGTCTCCCGAAGATACCAGGAAAAGGACCCGGGCATCTCGGCGACCTGTTGTGCCACGTGAAACACAGCGAACTTCCGCCCGCACGGCTGGAAACGACCTCCTCAGACCTGCGCCTGGCCGGAGCGTGAGGGGCGGGTCCGGCAGTGCGATCGACGACCCTCCTCCGCCCACGCCTGAACGACCGGCCTCATCTACGAAGGGAAATCCGCCATGATCATCGGTGTGCCGAAAGAAGTGAAAGACAAAGAATACCGGGTGGCTATGACTCCCGGAGGCGCATGGCAACTCACCGCGGCCGGCCATGAAGTCAGGATTCAAGCCGGGGCAGGCGAAGAAAGCGGCTTCAATGATGACCTGTATCGCGGTGCCGGCGCAAAGGTCCTTCCCTCCCCGGAATCCGTCTGGGAAGCGGAGATGGTCGTCAAAGTCAAGGAACCCCAGCCCGCCGAATACCGATATCTGAGGCCGGGACTGACCCTTTTCACCTTTCTCCACCTGGCGGCCGAACCCGACCTGACCCTGGAACTGCAGCGCGGCTCCGTCACGGCGATCGCCTACGAAACCGTCGAGGAGGCCGACGGCTCCCTCCCGCTGCTCATCCCGATGAGCGAAGTGGCCGGCCGCATGGCGGCGCAGGTGGGATCCCGATATCTGGAAAAGACCTGCGGCGGCCGCGGCAAACTCCTCGGCGGCGTCCCCGGGGTGCGGCCCGCCGATGTGACGATCATCGGAGCAGGGGTCGTGGGGAGCAACGCGGCTCAGATGGCCCTCGGAATGGGCGCGAACGTGATCCTCCTCGACATCGACACGGGGCGGCTGCGGCACCTCGAACAGATCCTCCACGGCCGGTTCACCACCCTCAGCGCAAACGCCTTGAACATCGCTGAGGCCGTTTCCCGCGCGGACCTCCTGATCGGCGCCGTCCTGATCAAAGGCGCTCGGGCGCCCCGTCTCGTCACCCGACAGATGATCGGCACCATGAAGCCGGGAAGCGTCGTCGTGGACGTATCGGTCGACCAGGGGGGGTGCATCGAGACCACCCGCCCGGCGACCCATTCGGATCCCATCCATGTCGTGGACGGCGTCCTCCATTACGGCGTCACCAATATGCCGGGGGCCGTTCCGCGAACCAGCACCTATGCCCTGTCGAACGCCACCCTCCCTTATATCGTGAAGATCGCCTCCCAGGGCGTACTCGAGGCCGCCCGGTGCACCCCCGCCCTCGCCAGAGGCTTCAACACCTGCGCCGGCAAGCTGACCTACCGGGCCGTATCCGAGGCCCTGGGCTCATCCTGTACGCCGATCGAGGACCTGTTATGACAGCCCGGGGGGGCTGAAACACCGGCCTAACGGAGCTCTTCGAGAAAGCGGCGGGCGTCCTCCGGGCCGCCCCTTTCCATGCATCGCATCAGCTCGCTTCCGACAACGGCGATCTCGGCCCGCCCTCTGAGAAAGCCGATGTCCTCCCGATCCTTCAATCCGAAGCCGACAGCCAGCGGGAGGCGCGTCGCCTCGCGACAGCGAGTGAGATAGGCAGCCAGCCCGTTGTCGAAGCAGGTGACGGCTCCGGTCACGCCTTTCCGGGCGACGCAATACACAAACCCGTCGGCGGCCCCGGCAAGGGTGCGCATCCTCTCAGGGCTCGTGAGCGGCGAAAAGAGGACGATCGGAGACAGGCCCCGCCGCCGTAGCGCTCCGAAACAGGCCGAGCCTTCCTCCACCGGCAGATCGGGAAGGATGGCCCCTTTGAGCCCCCTCGTGCGGAGCGCCTCCGCAAAGGCCTCCAGCCCATAGCGATAGGGGATGTTGTAGTAGGTCATGACCAGAAAGGGGATATCGAACGCCTGGGCCGCCTCTGCAGCGAAATCCAGGCACTGTCCGACCGTGGCACCCCGTTCGAGGGCCTTCTGGTTCGCCGCCGCGATCACCGGACCATCCGCCAGAGGCTCTGAAAAGGGGATCTGGATCTCCACCATATCGACGCCGGCCGCCACCATCGCCTCGATCAGACGCAAACCCTCCGGGAAGGAGGGGTACCCCGCAACCAGATGGGCCATGACGAGCAGGTCCTTTTCCTCCAGCCGCTGCCTCAGCAGTCTTTCAAGCACGGTAACCCTCCGCTTTCCGGCGAATGAAATCACGCCATTTGAGATCGCCGAGGGCATCCGCCACCGTGAAGATGTCCTTGTCCCCCCGGCCCGATTGGTTGATGATCACCACCGCGTCCTCCGGAAGACGGGGGATCTCCCTGAAGGCCAGCGCGAAAGCGTGCGCCGACTCGAGGGCCGGGATCAACCCCTCGGTCCTGACGGTCAAGGAAAGCGCCTCGACCACCTCATCGTCCGTAACGGCGTCGAACCGCACACGCCCCCGCTCATAGAGATCGGCGAGGATCGGAGACACGCCGATGTAGTCGAGGCCGGCCGCCACGCTGTGCGTCTCGAGCATCTGACCGTCAAGGTCCTGCAGGAAATACGTTTTGTATCCCTGCGCGACACCCGGCACACCCCCGGCGGATGCCAGCCTGGCCGCATGAAGGCCCGTTTCGAGACCCCGTCCGCCCGCCTCGGCGCCTACGAGTTCCACCGGATCGTCGAGGAATCCACTGAAGATCCCCAGGGCATTCGATCCGCCGCCGACGCAGGCGTAGACGCGGTCCGGCAGACGCCCCTCACGCTCGAGGATCTGCCGCCGGGCCTCCTCGCCGATGATCGACTGGAACCAGACCACCATCGCTGGAAAGGGATGAGGCCCGCAGGCCGTCCCCAATACATAGTGGGTGTCCTCCATGTGGCTTACCCAATCCCGGAAGGCCTCGTTGATGGCGTCTTTCAGGATCCGGCCGCCGCTTTGGACCGGCACGACCTCGGCCCCGAGCCGCTCCATCCAGAAGACATTGGGACGCTGACGCTGAACGTCCTTCTCCCCCATGTAAATGGTGCACCGGAAACCGAATCGGGCCGCCATGGTCGCGGTCGCGACCCCATGCTGCCCGGCCCCGGTCTCCGCGATGACGCGCGACTTTCCCATGCGCCGCGCCAGAAGACCCTGCCCCATGACGTTGTTGGCCTTGTGCGCGCCGGTGTGGTTGAGGTCTTCGCGCTTCACGTAGATCCGCGCCCCACCGAGGTGCCGCGTCAGATTGCCCGCATAGGTCAGCGGCGTCGGCCGGCCTGAATACTCCCGCATAACGGACCGGTATTCAGCCCGGAAACCCGGGTCGACCCGGGCCGCTTCGAAGGCGCCGGTCAACTCCTCGAAGGTCGCGTGAAGGATCTCCGGTACAAACCGGCCGCCGTACTCCCCATAGTATCCCGCTCTCATGCCGTCTCTCCATCCGTCGGCGGCAAAGCCGCGATCGCGCGCATCACCGCCGCCAGCCTGGCCGGATCCTTCCGCCCGGGCTGCGATTCCACTCCGCTGTTGATGTCGATGCCGTAGGGGCGAACCGCCAGCACGGCCTCCCGCACATTTTCAGGCCCGAGGCCGCCCGCAAGGATCATGGGCCCCGGCAGGGAAACCCCTTGCAGGACGCCCCAGTCGAACGGTCTTCCAATCCCGCCGCGACGTCCCGCAGACCAGGCGTCCAAGACGACCCCCCTCACCCGGCCCCGGTAGCGCTGAAGGGAATCAAGGCTGCTCCGGCCCTGCACCTGCACGGCCTTGATCGAACGTGGCATCAGGCGCCCGCACAGATCCGGGGATTCGTCTCCATGAAGCTGGACCATATCGAGGCCGCAGAAAAGCATGATCCGCTCCACCTCGTCCACGGCCTCATCCACGAACACCCCGACGGTCTTGACGAAAGGCGGGAGGGCACGGATGATCCGCCGGGCCGCCTCGGGACTGATCCGCCTCGGGCTCGCCGCGAAGATGAAACCCAGGGCATCGACCCCGGCCGCCGCAGCCATCAGGGCATCATCGAGATTTGTCACCCCGCAGAGTTTCACCCTGACGCGCATTTCACCTGCCCCCTCGCTCGCCCGGCCTCCACCAGAGACCGCACCTTGCCGGCCGGGTCCCCCTCCGCCATGAGAGCGGTGCCGACCAGGACGGCATCGACCCCGGCCGCCGCGAGCCGGCGGACGTCGTCAGGCCCCGTAATGCCGCTGGCGCTCACGACGGTGCACTCCGGAGGCAGCAGCGGCCTGATCTCGAGGGTCCGGTCGAGGTCCACCCGGAACGTCTGGAGATCGCGGTTGTTGATCCCGATCACCTTGGCCCCGCATTGCACCGCCTTTTCGGCATCCTCGCGGCTGTGGACCTCCACGAGGGCAGACAGGTGGAAACGGTCCGCCTCTTCGAGAAGATCGGCCAACCGCTCACGGCTGAGGGCCCGCGCGATCAGCAGAAAGGCATCGGCGCCGCAGCGGGCCGATTCCTCCACTTGCAGCGGATCGATGATGAAATCCTTCCGCAGCACGGGCAACGCAACGGCCGCCTTGACCTTCGTCAAGAAGGCGATATCCCCCTGGAAAAAACGCCGGTCGGTCAACACCGAGAGGGCCGCCGCCCCCGCCCTGGCATACCCCGATGCGATGGGCACGGGGTCGCCGGGGGCGCGGATGAAACCGGACGACGGAGATCCGAATTTGATCTCGCCGATCAAGGCGATGCCTGTCTTCCGCTTCAACGCGCCGGCGAAATCCCGGATGGGCGCAACGCCTCCCGGCATTCGCGGCAGGCCCTTCAGCTTCAGCTGTCCAACCTCCCGGCGCTTTTCCTCCAGAATGGTGTCCAGGAAAGAGCGGTTCATCGTCCTACAGTTCCTTGCGTACGAATGGATGGCACCCCTGGGTGAACCTCACCAACTGATCGAGCTTCTCCCGGGCCTTGCCCGAATCGATCGACGTCTGCGCCCGCTCGATGCCCGTTCTGAAATCGCCGTCGAGCGAGGCGGCCATAAAGGCGGCGGCGGCGTTCAGGAGAACCATGTCCCTCCTGGGCCCTTTTTCCCCGTCGAGGATCGCGCGGACGATCTCCGCGTTTTCCCGGGCCGTGCCACCCATGATGGCCTCCGGGATCGAGCGCTGCAAACCGAAATCCTCCGGCGTCATGTCGAAGGCACGGATCTTCCCGCTTTTCAGGTGCGCCACATGGGTGACCCCGCAGATGCTGATCTCGTCGTAGGTACCCTCGCCGCAGACTACGAAGGCCTCCCGGCTCTGCAGGTTGTCGAGCACCTGAGCGATCTTCGTCGTCAGGGACGGGTCGTACACCCCGAGCACCTGGACGGATGCCCCGGCCGGATTGGTGAGAGGACCAAGCAAATTGAAGATGGTCCGGATCCCGATCTCCCGGCGCGGGCCCGCGGCGTATTTCATCGCCCCATGGTAGAGGGGGGCATAGAGAAACCCGATTCCCACCGTCTCGATACAACGCTCCACATCCGTGCTGGTCAGATCCAGTTTCACGCCGAGGTTTTCGAGGACATCGGCGCTCCCGCACAGGCTTGAAACAGCTCGGTTCCCGTGCTTGGCGACCCTGACACCGGCACCGGCCGCCACGAAGGCAGTGGCGGTGGAAACGTTGAAGGTCCGGGTGCCGTCGCCGCCCGTGCCGCAGGTATCCAAAATGGTCTCGTCCTCGATGTTGATCTCGTCCCGGTCGATATTGACCAGGTGGTTGTTGAGGTGAACCCTCAACGCGCGTTTGCGCATAGCCACGGCCGCGCCCGTAATCTCCTCCACGGTCTCTCCTTTCAGCCGCAGCGCAACGGCAAATGCGCCGATCTGCGCGGGAGTCGCCTCCCCGCTCATCACTTCATCCATCGCCTGCTCCATCTCCTCGATAGACAGGTTTTCGCCCTTGACCACTTTGGCAATCGCTTCCTTAATCATCGTTCCGTCCTCCGTTGTTGTGCAAAAAATTGTCGATAATCCTGCACCCGGCCGCCGTCATAATGGACTCCGGGTGAAACTGAATCCCTTCGCATCGATACTCGCGGTGTCTGAGCCCCATGATCTCCCCTTCCTCGGTCCACGCACTGACCTCCAAGGTCTCCGGCAGGCTTTCCCTCCTCACCAGCAGCGAATGATAACGCGCTGCGGGAAAAGGCGCGGGAAGGCCTCGATATAACGAGCGGCCATCGTGAAACACCGGGGAGGTCTTCCCGTGCATCATGCGGCCGGCCCGGACGACCTCCCCTCCGAAGGCCGCCGCGATCGCCTGATGGCCAAGGCAGATGCCGAGGACAGGCACCCGGGGGCCGAGCCCCCGGATGAGATCCACGCAGATCCCAGCCCCTTCGGGGCTCCCCGGCCCGGGGGAAATCAGCACCGCCTCCGGCGCAAGCCCTTCGACCGCCTCCGGAGTCACCGCATCATTGCGGTAGACCGCCACCTCCCGGCCCATCCCTTCGATCATCTGAACCAGGTTGTACGTAAACGAATCGTAGTTATCGATCAGCACCAGCATCCTTCATCGCCTCCTCGACCGCGCGGAAGAGGGCTGCGGCCTTCTTGAGTGTTTCTTCGTATTCGGCCGCGGGGTTTGAATCGGCCACGATTCCGGCCCCTGCCTGAATGGACAGCCTTCCTCGGGTTGCAACCAGCGTCCGGATCGTAATGCAGAAATCCGCGTCCCCGCCGAAGCCGAACCAACCCACCGCCCCGGCGTAGGGCCCGCGCGGGGTCCCCTCCAGTTCCTGAATGATCTCCATCGCCCGGATCTTCGGCGCCCCGCTCACCGTGCCCGCCGGAAAAGCCGACATGAAGGCGTCGAAGCAGTCCCTCCCGGATTTCAGACGGCCTTCGACGCGCGAGACGAGGTGCATCACGTGGGAGTAGCGCTCCACCTTCATGAACATGGGCACCGTCACCGAACGCACCGCGGCGACGCGCCCGACATCGTTGCGGCCCAGATCGACGAGCATCACGTGCTCGGCCCGTTCCTTCGGATCCTCCAGGAGTTCCCGCTCGAGCCGCCCGTCCTCCTCCGCATCGGCGCCCCGTGGGCGCGTCCCGGCGATCGGGCAGACCTCGAGCCGCCCGTCCTGGATCCGGACGAGCATCTCCGGCGAAGCCCCGATCAACTGCAGCGCGCCGAAGTCCAGGTAGAACATGTAGGGCGAGGGGTTGATCCGCCTCAAGGCCCGGTAGAGGGGAAACGGGTCACCCTCGATGCCCGCCGAAAACCGCTGCGAAAGGACGATCTGGATCGCATCGCCGGCGCAGATCTTCTCCTGGGCGAGGCGAACGCGCTCCATGAATTCCTCCCGCCCCACATGCGACAAAAATTTCCCCACCCTGAGGCCGCCAGGGATCGCGCCGGCGTCCGATCCGTCCTGCAGCAGATCGAGAATGCTTCGCAGGACTGCGCGGGCCTCTTCCAAACTCTGCAAAAGCGGACCGCCGGGCTCCTCCTGCACGAAGGCCAGCGCACGCATCCTCCGCTCGAAATGATCGAAGACGACCATGCCGCCGGCGGCGATGAAGACCCCCTCCGGGACCAAGGGGTCGAACGCCGCGTGCGCGGGCAGGCGCTCCCAGGTCCTGACCAGGTCATAATTGCAGGTGCCCACCATCCCCCCGGCAGCCAGCGGGCCGAAGGCGGAGGACTGCAGGACGGTCTCATACCCCGCTACGATTTCACGCAGCCCCTCGATCGGGCTGCCGCACAGCACCGTCGATCGCCCGTCGGCGCTGGTCGTCACTTCCATGCGGTCTCCGAACGCCCGGCAGGTGACCAAAGGCCTGAAGCCGATGTAGCTGTAACGCCCCCAGGGCGATGCCCCTGTGCCCCCTGCCGGGTTGGTGTCGGCGCTTTCGAGCAGATAGGAATGACCCGGAAAGCGTTCGCGGATCCTTGCGTAAACCAGCACGGGATCCCTGCCTTCGGATGGAAGATCCACCTGCAGGGGGACAAGTCTGACTCTCCGCTTCTCTGAAAAGGATGCTTCAAGGGGCATGCTCATCGTTCCGTCGTTCCCTCCGAAAAGAAAAGGCCGCGGGTTCGAACCCGCGGCCTTTTCTTTTCGGACAGTACACAAAAAAACCGCAGGTCCCCTGGGAGGGGCCTGCGGTCGTTGCTCTTTTAGATCATATCAGCCGGCGCAGCTCACCTCCCTGTCAGGTGAGCCACCACCAGTTCCGTGCGCTCGTAGCGAGCGATCTATGATCGTCCATTCGTTTCATTGTGCCTTAGCCTAAGGACAAGTCCGCCGGCTTGTCAAGAAAAAAATCGCATTGGAAGGTCGAATCACCGCACCTGATCCAACGTCCCTTCGACACATCAACATTTTGCTTGACAAGCGCCGCCGCCATCTCCTACAAAGAAGGAAAATCATTCTGTGGATTGAACGATGACCTTGACCGCTATCGACATTCAGACCATTTCAGCCCGCTATTACGTCGGCGCCTATCTTTACTTTTGGGCTTGGAGTCCGCCCATGGGCTGAAATGTTCTCGACCAGGCATCTCAAACCGTGGGCACCTCTCAGGACCCGCGGTTTTTTTTTGCCGTCAACCGGATAGAACCTTCGAGGCAGCCCGATACCATCGAGGCCGCCTCCCCCTCCCAAGAAGGCACGGCCCCAATCGGCCGCGTGAATGTGATGAACATCATCCTGATCGGCTATCGCTGCAGCGGAAAATCGACCATCGGCTCTCTTCTGGCCGAAAGGCTGAATAGACCCTTCTTCGATACGGACCGCGCGATCGAAGAGCGTATGGGACGATCCGTCCAGGATTTGATCGCGATGGCCGGCTGGGCTTCTTTCAGAAAGGCTGAAAGACGAACGATCCAGGGCCTGGCCGGGATGGACGACCTGGTGATCGCCACGGGCGGGGGCGTTGTCCTCGACCCCCAAAACGTCTCCGACCTGAGGGCGAACGGTTGGGTGATCTGGCTCAAGGCGGATGCAGCCGCCATCCGCTGGCGGATGCAGCAGGATCCGGATGAAACCCTCTGCCGGCCCCCGCTGGCCGGCGCCGATCCCTGCTCCGAGATCGACCTGGTCCTGGGGTCGAGGACGCCGCTCTATGAAAGCGCCTGCGACTGTGCCCTCGATACGACCTCCATGAGCCCACTGGCCATTGCCAATGAAATCCTTGCCCTCCTGCCCTGGAACCCACAGACCGGGGAAACGCTTGCGGGGCGATTGGACCTCCCGGAACCTTTGGAAAAGGGTAGCCGCCATGCCAGGTAACACGTTCGGACAAGCGTTGAGAATAACCACCTTCGGAGAATCGCACGGCCCGGCCGTGGGGGCCGTAGTCGACGGCTGCCCTCCGGGTCTCGCGCTTTCGGAAGCGGATTTTCTGGAGGCCATGGCGAGGCGGCGCCCGGGAACACGGCCTTTCGACAGCCCCCGCAGCGAAAAGGATCGGGTCATCCTCCTCTCCGGAGTCTTCGAAGATCGAACAACCGGCACACCGATCACCCTCCTGATCCACAACCAGGACGCCGACAGCCGGCCCTACGAGCAGTTCCGCCACCTTTTCCGCCCAGGGCACGCCGACATCTCTTACCACCTGAAATACGGCCACAGGGATCACCGGGGCGGCGGCCGGGCATCGGCCCGCGAAACGGCGGCCCGGGTCGCCGCGGGCGTGATCGCCGAAAAAATCCTGCAGCCTGCCGGGGTCTCGGTGCAGGGCTACACCGTTGAACTTGCCGGGGTCCGCGCGGGGAAAGGCGACATCCAAAACGCCGCAGGGAATCCTTTCCGCTGTGCCGACTCAGAGGCCGCGGCTCGAATGGCCGAGGCCCTCGAGGTCATCCGGGCAAGCGGGGATTCAGCGGGGGGCATCATCGAGGTTTTGATCACGGGCTGCCCGCCGGGCCTGGGAGAGCCCGTTTTCGACAAGCTGGACGCCGACCTCGCCAAGGCCGTGATGTCCGTCGGCGCGGTCAAGGGGGTGGAGATCGGCGCAGGGTTCGAGTCCGCCCGCCTGAGGGGGTCCGAGAACAATGATCCGATCACGCCGGAAGGCTTCGCCTCGAATCACGCCGGCGGGATCCTCGGCGGGGTGTCGACGGGGGCGGACATCGTCCTTCGGGCGGCCGTCAAACCAATCCCGTCCATCGGGATCGAGCAGCAGACCATCGACCGTACCGGAAAACCCTCCCGCCTGAAGCTGTCGGGGAGGCACGACACCACCGCCGTTTCCCGGATCGTCCCCGTCCTCGAGGCGATGGCCCTGCTCGTCCTGGCCGACCATTATCTGCGGGCGCGGGCACAGATGACGGGTCCTTTCCAGAACAACCTCCAACCCGGTTTCTTCGAGAAAGACTAGAGCATGACGTCTTCAGCGCACACGGAACGTCACACCCCCTTGAAAGGGACACCCCGCCGCCATGAAACGAAAGGGAGAATCGGACCGGTCCTGGCCCGTTCAGGCATGGCGCCTTTTGTCAACCGCGGGGTTCAGGACGGCTTTTATTTTTATTATTGGTGGACCGGTCCGCCCGTGCGCCTTTGCGCTTTGAACCGCAAGGAGGCCGTGGGTGGAAAGATCCCCCCACGGCTTTTTTGTTGCACCGACGGGGGTCCGTTGCCGGGGACCCCGGCCCGCAGGCAAGCCATCGCACAGAAAGGGAGGCAGTTTATGAACAGAATTCTTCTGGTAGGAGATGAACGACCGGTGCGCATTCTTCTGAAGGACCTCCTGATCGAAGAGGGGTACGATGTCTTTGGGTGCCAGGAGCCGGCAGGCCTCGACCGGTTGATCGAACAGACCGGGCCGGACCTCCTTGTCTGGCACATCAGCCCCCGGTATGCCGAAGGGCTCTACTGGCTGCAGCGCGTCAGAGAGAACCACCCCCGGCTGCCGGCGATCCTCTTCACGGACCAGCCGTGGCTGGACCTCCCGCCCCGGTGGGTCTCGGCCCACAATTACCTGGTGGGAAGCCTGAACCTCGGGAAACTCAAACGCACGGTCAAGCGCGTCCTCTGCAACCGGGGGCAGGAAGCACGGCTTCCATGCACCGCCTTATCGGCTTCCGATGCACTCGCATCCTAAAGCATACGGAGGCTTTCTCAAAATGATTCGCAGGGACGCTCAAATCTTCGAATCGGCCACGGAGGCGCGCCGTCACGGGGGCCTGCAGGAAAGCAGCGGCAGCAAGCCGGCGGCAGGCCTCGCAAAGGCCCCCGAGATCGGCGGCGGAATCGAGGGGAAGGTCCTCCAGGGGCCACGGAATAACGGATCGCCGCGCCGCATGGTCGGGATAGCCACCCTATCCGTAATCGGGAGGGAACCAGTTATGGACAACCGTTTTCACATCGGTATTCATCGAAACAGCGAGAATCTGCATCTCAGACTGGAGGGGGATTTCGACAAGAGCTCCGCCTGCGAACTGCTTCATACCCTTCAGAGGCTCGGCTGCGGTTCGCGGCAGGTTTTCATCCACACCACCTGCCTCGGGCATATCGACCCCTTCGGGAGGGATCTCTTTCTGCACCACCTGGGCGACATGAACACGCGATCGCTGAATCTGCGCTTCACAGGCGAGTATGCCGCGCAAATAGCCCCCGAAAGGACCGCCCATTCCGACGGAAATGAATCGTCCGGCACAGGCGGGTTTTCAATCTGGAAATGAGGAGGTTTCGTTTCACAGGCGGCGTCTGCTCGGTGTCATCCCTGAGGGATGGGTCCCGGTTTCTGGATGACAACCGAAGCGGCCCCTCCAGGGAAAAACAACATAACCGTTTTGAATCCAAACAAGAGTGTCTTAAAATCCGAAGGAGGGAACACATCATGATCGGCAAAGCAATCAGAATGGAAAGAATCATGGACCGGCAGACCGGCAAAACCGTCATCGTCCCCATGGACCACGGCGTCACAGCCGGGCCTATCCTGGGCATCACCAACATGAAGGAGGCCATGCGCCAGGTGGCGGCCGGCGGCGCCAACGCCGTTGTGGAGCACAAAGGCATGGTGGCCCGCGGCCATCGCCGGAGCGGCCCGGATATGGGCCTGATCGTGCACCTGTCGGCAAGCACCTCCCTTTCCCCGCACCCCAATGCCAAGACCCTGGTCTGTACGGTCGAAGAGGCCATCAAGCTCGGCGCCGACGCCGTCTCGATCCACGTCAACATCGGCAACGGTCACGAAAAGGAGATGCTGGCCGACTTCGGCAAGGTCGCCCTGAGCGCTGCGGAATGGGGCATGCCGCTCCTCGCCATGATCTACCCGCGCGGGGAGAAGGTGAAGGACGAATACGACCCGGCGGTCATCAAGCATGCCGCCCGCCTCGGGGCCGAACTGGGCGCGGATATGGTCAAGGTCAGTTACACCGGCAGTCCGGAGACCTTCCGGGAGGTCGTGGAAGGATGCCATGTCCCCGTCATCATCGCAGGGGGACCCAAGATGGGCTCCGACCGGGCCATCCTCGAGATGGTCAGGGGAGCCATAGATGCCGGGGCCTCAGGCACCTCCATCGGCCGGAACGTCTTCCAGCACCAGAACCCCACCCGCATCGTGCGGGCCCTTTCCATGATCGTCCATGAGGGCGCCGACGTGGAAAAAGCGCTCGATTTCCTGAATCACCCAGAGAAGACGGATAGCGAAAATGAACCACTCGGACTCAAACTGGCAAGAGTTTCATAAACGGCGAAGCGAAATCGACGGCATCGACGAGGCGATCCTGAAGCTCCTCGCGAGGCGCCAGACCGTCTCGCGCGCCATCGGAAACGCGAAGAAGGAACTCGAGCTGCCCATTATGGACCCGGGGCGCGAGGGGCACGTGCTCAGGCGGCTGGTGGAGATCGGCGGGGAGGAGATCGCCCCCGACGCCATCCGCCGGGTGTTCCGGGAGATCATCTCCGCCTGCCGCTCCGTGCAGGAGGATATGACCATCGCCTACCTGGGGCCGCCGGGCACCTTCTCCCACCAGGCGGCCATCGCCTTTTTCGGCCAGGCCCCTGCCTTCCAGCCTGTGGACACCCTGGATGACGTCTTCGCCGCCGTGGAAAAAGACGTCTGCCAGGATGGCGTGGTGCCGATCGAAAACGCCTATGAAGGCGCTGTCAGCCGCACCCTGGACCTCCTCTACCGGTCCCCGCTCCGGATCCAGGGCGAAACCTTCCTGCGCATCCGGCACCACCTCCTGAGCCGGTGCAGCACGCTTTCGGAGGTCCGCTGCGTCTACTCGCACCCCATGGCCCTGGCGCAGTGCCGTGGATGGCTCAGAAGCAACCTGCCGGGTGTGCCATGCCGCGAGACGTCCAGCACCGCCGCCGCGGCCCGGCTTGCATCGGAAGAAGCGGGAGCGGGGGCCGTGGGTGGACAGTTCGCAGCGATGCACCTGGACCTTTCGATTCTCGTCCAGGACATCCAGGACTACGCCGACAATGTGACGCGGTTCCTCGCCATCGGCAAACGGGAGAACCGCCCGAGCGGTCATGACAAGACCTCGGTCCTGTTTTCCCTCCGCCATCGGCCGGGGTCCCTGTACGAGGTCCTCGAGCCCCTGGCACGACACGGGATCAACATGACCCGCATCGAGTCGCGGCCCATGAAGACCAAGACCTGGGAATACCTCTTCTTCGCCGACCTGGAAGGGCATGAAAGAGAGACCCCTCTGAGGGAGGCGCTTCCGGTGATGGACGAACGATGCGCCTTCGTGAAGCGCCTCGGTTCCTATCCGAAAGGCGGTGAGCCGTGGAGCTGACAGCGCCCCTCATAGGGATCGTCGGCGGAAACGGGCGGATGGGCTCCTGGTTCAAACACTTCTTCGAACAGCAGGGCCTGGGGGTTCTGACCGCCGGACCCGGTGACGACCCCTCCCCCGCGGAGCTGGCGCAGCGCTGCGACGTCGTGGTCCTCTCGGTCCCCATCGCGGCCACGCTGCCCGTCATCCGTGAACTGGCGCCGCAGGTGCGGCCGGAGGCGCTGCTGATGGATCTTACATCGATCAAGGCCGAGCCGGTCCGTGCCATGCTTGCCTGGGGAGCCTGCCAGGTGGTCGGCGCCCACCCGCTTTTCGGCCCGGAAACCCGCCCCGCGGATGCCCTGCGGATGGTCCTTTGTCCCGGCCGGGGAGAGGACGGTCTGGGTTGGCTGCAGAGGGTGCTGAGGGCGGGAGGCATCCAGCCGTGCCTTATGCCTCCCGAAGACCACGACCGGCGAATGGGGATGATCCAGGGACTGCTGCATTTTACGACCCTGGTCCTGGCCCGGTGCCTCGCCGGCTCCGGGTTCGCTGCGGAGGAGCTGGAGGGCTGCGCCACCCCCAACTTCCAACAGGCTGTGGGACGCATCAGGGGCCTGCTGGCGCAGCCTTCCGATCTGTTCGAGGGACTCTTGATGGAAAATCCCCATGCGGGGCCGTGCATGGATACGTACATCCGGGCGGCGGAGCAGCTGAGGGAAGAAATCCGAAAGCTTGACAGGGTGGCATTCAACCGGCAATTCGACATGCTGCGGGGTTGTTTCGACCCGCAGGCCAAACAGGGAGAGAGCGGATGAAAGAGATCTGGGTCAAGGTGGACCCCTGGGACAAGACCCTGGTGACCACGGCCCTCGAGAGCGGGGCCGCGGCGGTGGTGGTGCCGAAGGAGCACACGCCCCGGGTCAAAGAGCTCGGACGCATCAAGACCGTCTCGGAGGACGGGGACCTCCGCTGGGGCGAAGACGTGGTCACCATGGAGATCACCTCGGCGGACGACCAGGAACGGATCGTGGATGCGGCGGCGGGAAAACGCGTGATCGTGCGGACATCGGACTGGCATGTCATTCCGCTCGAGAACCTGGTGGCCCGGACCCCCAATCTCTTCGCCGAGGTGGACGGGATCGAGAGCGCGAGGCTGGCCGCCGGGATCCTCGAAAAAGGGATGGACGGCCTGCTGATCACCTGCCGGGACACGGCCGAGGTGCGGAGCATCATTCAGGAGATCCAGGGGATGAACCAGACGTTGCCCCTGTCCGGGTTCACCGTCACCGGGGTTCGCCACCTCGGCATGGGGGACCGGGTATGCGTCGACACATGCTCCATGATGGGGCCTGGCGACGGGATCCTCGTCGGCAACAGCCACCGCGCCCTCTTCCTGGTGCATGCCGAAAGCCTCGAGAACCCCTATGTGGCGCCGCGCCCCTTTCGCGTCAACGCCGGGGCGGTGCACGCCTACGTCCGGGTCCCAGGCGGCCGGACCCGCTATCTTTCCGAGCTCAAGGCCGGCGACGGGGTGCTGGGAGTCCATACCGACGGCCGCACCGAAAATCTCGTGGTGGGGCGGGCCAAGGTCGAAAAGCGCCCCCTCCTCCTGGTAGAGGCGGAGGACTCCGATGGGCATACGGCCGGCATCATCCTGCAGAACGCGGAGACGATCCGGCTCGTAACACCGGAAGGCGGGGCCCTTTCGGTGGTGCACCTGCAGCCCGGCGACCAGGTGTTGGGCTTCACGGAGACCGGCGGACGGCATTTCGGGCACCGGATCGAAGAAACCATCACCGAACGCTGAAGCGCGGACAGGGCCGTCCACCCCGAGTGAGATGCCCAGAGTGCTTTGCCCCGCCCAGCCGGCGAAAACTATGCCTGATGAGATGATGCAGCGTGAAGGCCCACATGCGCCCCTGCCCGATCGAGACGGCCAGGGCGGTCATCGGAGGGCGTGATCGCAGGGGCGCGCTGATCGGGGAACCGCTTTCCCGATCGCTCGAATTTCAGATCCAGATTCCAGATGTGCAGATACATCGCCCAGGAGGAACCGGAAGTGATCGGAGTACCCATTACGGCGCGCGGCACGGATGAGGCCGTCGCCAAAATGCAGAAGGCATCGAGTGAGGCCGATCTCCTAGAAATCCGCCTCGACGGTATGGAGCAGATCGATATGGAGCGGCTTCTGGCTGCAACTCCTCTGCCGGTCATCGCCACCTACCGGTCGCGCCGGCAAGGGGGGCTCGGCACGCTGGACAACCGTGCGCGATCCGAGGTCCTGATCACCGCAGCCGAGGCAGGCGCATCCTACATCGATGTGGAATACAGCCTCCCCCTGGAGATCAGGGAAGAACTCTTCGATCGGTGCCGGCCGGGGCGGATCATCCTCTCCCACCATCACCTGAACGGGACCCCGGAGCCGGCGGAGCTTTCACGCCGCCTCCGGAACATGGCGGACAGCGGCGCCGACATCGTCAAGATCGTAACGCGGGCGAACCGGCCGGAAGACAACCTCACCGTGCTCGGGCTGATCCCTCGAGCACGGGACCTCGGGGTGGACATCATCGCCTTCTGCATGGGGCCGATCGGACGCCTGAGCCGGATCGCCTGTGTGCCGATGGGCGGCTTCCTGACCTTCGCCGCGTTCGAAAAGGGCGAGGAATCAGCCGACGGACAGATGACCGTCGCGGAGATGAAAGCATTCCGGGAGACCCTGGCCTTATGCGAATAGACCAGCATACCGTCCTTTACGCCGTCATCGGCCACCCTCTCGGCCACACGCTGAGCCCCGTCATGCACAATCGGGCCTTCGAGGCGACGGGGGAGAATGCCGTTTACATGGCCTTTGAAACCGATCGTCTGGCGGACGCCCTCAACGGCATGCGGGCCTTCGGGATCCGCGGCTGCAGCGTCACCCTCCCCTTCAAGACAGCGGTGATGCCCCTCCTCGACGACATCGACCCCCTCGCCCGGGCGATCGGCGCGGTGAACACCATCGTGAACCGGGGCGGCCGTCTCGCAGGCTACAACACCGATGCAGCCGGAGCCCTGGCCGCCGTGCGCGAGGTCATGGAACCCTCCGGACGCCGTGTGGTCATCCTCGGGGCAGGCGGGGCCGCACGCGCAGCGGGCTTCGCCCTGAAGGAGGCCGGGGCCTCCCTCACCATCGCCAACCGGACACCCGAAAAAGGGAAAGCACTGGCGCTCGCCTTGAACGCGACCTTTGCGCCGATCGACGACCTCCGGGGCCTCCCCGCGGACCTTCTGATCCAGGCCACGCCGGTCGGGATGCACCCCCGCCAGGAACGCTGCCCCCTCGACGAGGCGCTCATCCAGGCCCCGGTGGTCATGGAGTTGATCTACAACCCGAGGGAAACGCGCCTTCTCGAGATTGCCCGTCGAAAAGGCGCCGCCGTCATCCCCGGCCTGCGGATGTTCATTCATCAGGGCGCCGCGCAATTCCGGCTGTGGACCGGCAAAGAACCCCCCCTCGAGGCGATGGAAGCAGCCGTCCTGGCCGCCCTGGAGCACCCATGAAAACGATCGAACCCAAGCGGAGCGTCCACGCCGCCCTGGACCTCCCAGGCTCCAAGAGCATGACCCATCGGGCCCTGATCGCGGCCGCCCTCGCCGAAGGACCCAGCCTGATCGAGGCGCCGCTTTTCTCCGAAGACACCCGCTACACCCTCGACGCCCTCCGGTTCATGGGGGCCTCGGTCCAACCCAGCGGGGACGACCTGGCCGTCGCCGGAACCAGCGGCGGCGTCGCGCTTCCCTCACCGGAGGCGACCCTCTTCCTCGGCAATTCCGGGACATCCATGCGGTTGCTGCTTTCCGTGGCCGCCCTCGGCCATGGCCGTCTCACCCTCGACGGCTCCGAGCGCATGCGGGAGCGCCCTCTCGCCCCCCTCGTAGAGGCGCTCCGGGCGCTCGGAGCCGCCATCTCTTACAGCGGGAGGCCCGGCTGCCCTCCCGTCCGGCTCGAGGCTCGCGGCCTCGACGGCGGAACGGTGAAGATCCCTGCCGCCGAAAGCAGCCAATACCTTTCCTCGCTCCTCCTCGCCACCCCGTATGCCCGCGATGCCGTCGAAATCGAAGCGGTCGGGCCGCTTCTGTCCAGGCCCTACGTGGACATGACCCGCTTCGTCATGGAGGCGTTCGGCGTCCGGGTGGAGCCTTCCGGCCCGCAGTCCTTTTTCATCCCGAAAGGAGGGCGTTATCACGGCCGGCGTTTCAGAATCGAGGCGGACTTGTCGAGCGCCTCCTATTTTTGGGCCGCCGCCGCCGTCACCGGGGGGTCCGTGACTATCCGCAACGTCCGGCCCTTCGAGACCTGCCAGGGAGACGTCGGCTTCCTGGATCTGCTCGAGGCCATGGGATGCGCCGTCCTGAAGGAGGCGGATGCCGTGACCGTCCAGGGCGGGCCGCTCGAGGGGATCGAAGCGGATATGAACGGCATGCCGGACATGGTGCCGACCCTGGCTGCGGTCGCCCCCTTTGCAGAGGGAAGAACGACGATCCGCAATGTCCCCCACCTCCGCTTCAAGGAGAGCGACCGCCTTCGATCCGTCACCCGGGCATGGCGTCGCCTCGGCGCCCAGGTCCGGGAGCTGCCCGACGGCCTCGAAATCGACGGAGGAACACCGCTCACCGGCGCCGTCGTAGACCCCGAAAACGACCATCGGCTCGCGATGAGCCTCGCGGTCATCGGTCTTCGCACCCCTGGCGTGCGCATCCTGAATGAGGACTGCGTCCAAAAATCCTTTCCGGGCTTCTGGACCCTCTTTGACGCTCTTTAGATGGTCCCGGGCAGCCTCCCGAACACGCGGCCGCCCGTCAGGGGCTCGCCTAATCTTACCGGGTCATAGCGCCTCCCTCGTCCCGGTAGAACAGGAAACTGTCGCAATCATAGCGGAAAGAGGTTTGCCCGGTGCTCACCGGGTCATTCTGGATGGAGTAAGCGGCGGAACCGCGGCCGGGGTTCGTCAACCGATTCGTTGTCAGCGGGCTCGGGCTGTCGCGCTTGGCTCCACCCTTGAAGGAGCGTCTTTCCCGAATCTCGCTTCAAGATCCCGCCACTCACCGCACGAACCGAAAGGCGGTGCTTGTCATCCTCGCTGGAGGTGATTATAATCAGGTCCTGTCAAAATCGGCAGGGCGAAACGGTCTTGTTTCAAGCGCTTGCGGCCTGCCTCCCACGATGAGCATTTTGCCGGCGGTGAAGACGTCATGAACGGAAAACAAACCAGGCTCAGAAGAATCCTCCATCCAGGCTCCCGAAGAACCGTCATCGTTCCGCTCGATCATGGATATACCATGGGGCCCATCACCGGGATCGCCGAGATCGAAAAGGCCGCGCAGGCCGCCGCCCAAGGCGGCGCATCGGCCGTCATCCTCCACAAAGGTTCCGCGGGCCGATGCGCCGTGAATCTTCCTCCCCAAATCAGCCTTATCGTGCATCTTTCAGGGAGTACCCATTGCGGCGTCGATCCACAGAGAAAGATCCTCGTCTGCTCCGTTGAAGAGGCCGTCAGCCTCGGCGCGGACGCCGTCTCGGTGCACGTCAACATCGGCGGCGCTCACGAAGCAGATATGTTAAGCGATTTCGCCTATGTATCCGCAGAGGCCCGACGGTGGGGAATGCCTCTTCTCGTCATGCTCTATCCGGAAAGCTCGCTGAGCGGCGCCGTCGACCGTGCACAGTTGATCGCCCACGCCGCGCGCCTGGGGGCCGAGTTGGGAGCGGACCTGGTCAAGATACCGTACACCGGGGATCCCGAATCCTTCCGCCAGGTCACCAGGGGGTGCGGGGTGCCCGTCGTCGTGGCCGGTGGGCCCAAGATGGGGTCGTCCGGTGCGGTGCTCAACATGGTCGCGGAGGCGATAGCCGCCGGCGCAGCCGGGACCGCACTGGGGCGGAACGTCTTCCAGCACGCACAGCCCGAGCGGATGGTCGCCGCCATCGCCATGCTCGTGCATCAGAACCGCTCCGTCGAAGAGGCCCTCAGACGCCTCGAAACCCCGCTCGAACTCACACCGAAGCGGGGCCGCATCCCGTGAAGGCTCCCCTGGTCATCGACACTTAAGCAATTGTTTTTGCTGGTTCTTTCTCAAAAACGACCTATCCCATACCCTGCGCCCGGCCGCTTCTTTTCCAGGGCCTTTTCCGACCCCCGGCCTCCTTCGCCCCAAACCCCCGGCTGCTCTCTCCGCCGACCAGGCGCTGCACCGGCATCCCGCCGGCGTGATGACGGAGCGTCGGCACGCGTCATGTGCCACGTGAAACATCCGGCCGCCACCCGGCACCTCCCTTTCGGAAACCTGACCGGGGAGGGCGGATCACCCGCCCTTCGGCCGCAGCAGCAGCTGATGCGCCGCGCCGAAGCAGAGTCTGCGCACCAGCATCAGCACGAGGAGCGCCCCGATGGCCGTGGATCCGACGATCATCAACATCACCACGATCTGATAGCGGATGGCTGTCAGCGGATCGGCCCCGGCCAGGATCTGGCCGGTCATCATCCCCGGGATGAAGACCACGCCGGCCGCCATCATGGAGTTGATGGAAGGGATCATCCCGGCCTTCATCGCATTTCTGAGGATCTCCCGGCTGGCCTCGCGGTAGTCGGCCCCGAGGCAGAGCATCATCTCCACCTCCCGTCTCCGCCCGCGAAGATCGCTCAGGAGACGCTCGAGCGACACGGCAACCGCGTTCATGGAGTTCCCGATCACCATGCCCCCGAGCGGGATGAAAACCTGCGCCCGCCACCAGGGCGTGGCACCGACGACCACGCCGCTGACCAGATAGGAAATGATCCAGTAGCTGAGCAGCATGGATAGGAAGGTCGGCCAGAAGAGCCCGATCTGTTTTTCACGGGCCCGCGCCCGGATGGTCCACGCCGCGAAAAGAATCATGAAAACGAAGACCGCCATGACCAGCCGGATGTCCTGCGCGTTGAAAACGAACTTGAGGACATACCCCAGCAGGAAAAGCTGCGCGAAGGTCCTGACCCCGCCCACCAGCAGATCGCGCTCGAGCCCGAGTCCGTTCAGAAAGGACACCGCACCCGCCGCCAGGATAAAGACACATCCCAGGACCAACTGAAAGAGCGATATGTCAGGAACGGCTGCGGTCATGCGCCCTCGCTCCATTGTCCGTTCAACAGGGTCACCCGGATCGGTTCGACCATCCGCGGCTCGAACCGGCGATGGCTCACCATGACGACGGTCATCCCCGCCTCCCGGCAGAGCCGCTCCGTCTCCTCTTCCACAATCCGCGCGCTCCGTTCGTCCAAGGCGCTCGTCGGCTCATCCAACAGAAGCACCTCGGGCGCGAGCAGCAGGCCCCGGACAAAGCACAAACGCTGGAGCTGGCCCACGGACAGGGCCTCGGCAGGCGCCTCCAGCTGCACCCCTTCCGGGAGAAACCGGTCCAGACGAGCGCGCAGCTCCTGGTCCGAAGGTCGAACCAGGCCCCGGTTATGCCGGAAGGAAAAGGGGAGCGAGAGGTTTTCCCGTACACTCCCCCCGACAACGGTCGGCGTTTGCTGAATGAAGAGGACGGTCCGTCGCAGGACGGGTGGGGGGAAATCCTTCAAAGGACGCCCCTTGAAGCGGATCGTTCCCGCGGAAGGCTCTTCGAGCCGGTTGATGAGTCGCAGGAACGTCGATTTCCCGGACCCGGAAGGTCCTCCGATCAGATAGAACGCCCCCTGGAGAAGGGAAAGAGAAAGCCCTTCGAAGAGCGGACGGTCCCGTGAAAAGGAGAACGCCACGTCTTCAAAGCGGATGACGACGGACCCGGTCATCTCGAAAATGCCCCCACAGCCGCTGCAAATGCATCATTGGATCGGCCAGGTACTCGTTCCGGGACAGGTCGATGAAGCCGAAAGGCTCGCCCGCCTCGGCCCCACGCTTCAACGTGTCGAGCCAGGCGGGGACCCAGGCCTTCGGCTCCATGCCCGCATCGAGGAGTCCCACCCGGTCGAGCCCCGGACGGAGAACCCAGGGCGGCCTCTGCCGCAGGGCGGGTTCGGGGTCCGCCAGGCTGGCGCGGCTGACAGCGGCGACGCCGCTCGCGGCCAGGGTCTGTGCCGCCTCCGCGCCTTCCTCGGCACCTGGGGAGCGGGCGGGGACCCGATAGCCGGTCTCGATTTCGACGGGCAGGTCGAAAAGCCAGCGTGCCATGATGCCGAGATATCCTGCGGCCAGGTTTTCGGTAAAGAAATCCTGAACGGGGCCCAGGGCCTCCGGAGGGTGCTCCATGCCCCCCAGCCGCAGGCCGTCCACTTCCTTCGCGAGCCCACGGACGATCTGCGGATCTAGCAACTCGCTCCACCCTACGCCCAGATAGACCACCGCGCCTGAACCCTTATCACGGATCTCCCCCAGGCAGGATCGCAGCATCCAATCGGCGACCTGCGCACTCGGCCGATTCCACTCGAGGGCCCGATCCATCAACAGCCACCCGCCGAGCGCCGGATGACCGCTCAAGGCGCCCACGCACTCACGGAAGACCCGGATGCGCTTTTCCAGGACAGCCGGGTCCGCCCACCAGTCATAGGGCCGGAGACGCCGCACCTTGCCATCCAAAAATATCGGCGGCGCTTGCGCGCCCTTCCAGCCCGAAGCAAGATAGGGCGCCCCCCACGCAAGTCCCAGCAGGCGACCGGCCGGAGCCGTCAGCATGGCTCCGAGCCCCTTCTTCTCCATCCGATCGAGGGCCGCCACCAGGCCGTCGAGATAGGCCGTGACCACCCGCGGGGCCCGTAAGAGCGCCTCTTCCAGCACAGGCAGGTACAGCCTTTCGAGCCCGAGGTCCGCAGCGATTCCCGCCGCCGTCTCAATCCGCGACGGCTCAGGCGCCTCGAGGCCGTCCAGGCCCCGCACCGGGCAGATGTAGGTTGCCGTCAACTCCATTCATTCCTCCCGTTGTGACCGGCCGCAGGCGCCCGTGCTCCCGAGACGCGCTCGGCCGCGGTTCTCGGTGCTGCGCCAGCCCCAGGCGCCCGGCGCAGCTCTCCGCTCGCCAAGAGTGCGCACCCGTCCGTCCCCTTTTCCCGGCAACGAAAATCTTGTGCAGCCGGCCCTTGTCCGTTATACTCCGGCACCGCATCCGGCTTTCGGCCGGCTATCCGCAAGCCCTTTCCCGATGCGTTCGGCCGCGCATCTTCCGTGGAATCCCTGGGACGCCGCCCCCGTCCGGAAACAAGATTTTCTTTTAATTCAGTGGAAATCCGTAGTTCCGGACAAACACGGCCTGCACTTCGCCGTGAAGGCAAAGCGGCCGTTTAGCATCGGGATCGGCAAACAAGCCCCTTTCCGGATAAGCAACCTGGTCGTGCCAAATCATCATTTCCGGATGGAAACGAGGTGACACCATGAAAATCGTACTCGTCCTGCTGGACGGCCTCGGGGATCGGTCCTACCCGTCCCTTCAGGACAGGACACCGCTTCAGGCCGCCCAGACACCGAATCTCGACCGGCTCGCCGCCCTCGGGAGCAATGGACTCTTCCACGCCTCCTGCCCGGGGGAATGCCTCCCCAGCGAGATCGCCCACCACCTGCTATTCGGTTATGCGCAAGAGACCTTTCCCGGCCGGGGGCTTCTCGAAGGGGTGGGGGCGTCGGTGCCTTTCCAGGACCAGGACGTGCTTTGTCTCGCCCATCTGTCCCATGTCCGCCTCGTAGACGGGATCCCGATCCTCACGGTTTCGCACAAGACCATCGACCTGGACCCGGAAGAGCGGGATGCTCTGTACGCGGCCCTGTCGCCATACGAATCCGGCCCCATACGGATCGAGCTGCACCGGACGTACGGGAACAACGGCATCCTGGTCCTCAAGGGCCCCGTGTCCCCCTTCGTGTCGGATTCGGACCCGATGCTGCGGGGCTGCAGCATGGCCCGCATCCATCCGCTCGCGGACAACCCGGAGCCCGAACGCGCCGAGCGCACCGCACGGGTCCTGAACGGCTACCTCCGTCACTGCTACGCCGTCTTATCCCGGCATCCGATCAACCGCGCCCGCCTCGCCAGCGGCCGCGCCCCTGCCAATTTTCTGGCCACGCAGCGTTGCGGCCGGCGCATCCGGCAGGAGCCTTTTCCCAAAAAGTGGGGGATGACCGCCCGCCTGATCGGCTCGGGCGCGGTTTTTGCGGGCCTGGCCCACGAACTCGGCTTCGATTTCACCCCCGAGAAGGACACCGCCGCCCCCGGCGAGGATCTGCGGAGGCGGGTCCGCATGGCCCTCGACGACGGCTTTCATGACTTCATCCACGTGCACACGAAGGCCCCCGACGAGGCCGCCCACAGGGGGGATCCCCTCGCAAAGAAGCGGATCATTCAAGACCTCGACGGGGCCCTCTCCGAGGCCCTCGACGCCGTCACCACCCGTGGCGATCTCCTGCTGGCCGTGACGGCGGATCATTCGACGCCCTGCGAATCCCGTCTCATCCATTCCGGGGAACCGGTGCCTGTGGCCCTTGCCGGGCAAGGGGTGCGCCGGGACGCGGTGGTCCGCTTCGATGAAATCAGCGCCGCAGCCGGCTGCCTCGGTTTTCTGCGCGGCGGCGAACTCCTGCTCACCCTTCTCAACTACGCCGACCGATCCGCCCTCGTGAGCCACTGCCTCGGGCCGGCCAGGCGGCCCTTTTTCCCGACGGACTACGCCCCGTTCGACATCGGGAATCCTCCGGCTGCATACTGACCGGGGCATCTCCCGCACCCATCCTCTTCCGGATGGCCGGGGTCAAGCCGCCGGCGGGCCGGCCGCCCATGGGGACCCCCTAACGCACCGTCTTGACGGTCCTGCTCCGGATCGTTTCGAAGTGATTCTCGTGGTTGCGGATGCGCCACCAGACATCCGCCGGCCGCTCGATCCGCCAGGGCCTCAGTTCCTGTCCGTCCCCACGCAGAAGGGCGCATACGTTTTCCAGACCCCTTCCGGCGAAACGGCCGCTTTCCGTCCCGCCCAGCCAGTCGCTTTCCTTTGCGACGTCGGTCGACCAGGAGAAGGGATCGGAAAAGAGCCACTCCGCCTGCGCGGCCCTGGCCACCCGATCCATCTCGCGAAGGTGGTCCAGCGGCTTCGGCATCTTGTCGACCAGGTTGAGGGACGCGAGCCCCGCAAAGACATCAGAACGAAAGGGAAGGCGCGCGGCATCGGCCACCAGGAACTCCACCCGCTCCGGGTTCCACTCCGCCGGCAGATGGAATGCCCTCTGCTCACACAATCGCCCCTCCAGGGGAAGGTCGAAGGTGATCGACCGGGTGTGCATCAGCCGGCGAGCGGTCTTGACGAACCTGTAAGACAGGTCGACCCCCACCGAAAAATCGAAACGACCGCTCATGGCGAAGGTGAGCCTCCCCACGGCGCATCCGGCATCCAGGAAAAGCCCCTCCGTGCCGGTCAACATATCCCCCCACGCCGCATAGGCCGTCGGCTCGGCCGTCTCTTCGAGCAGGTCCAGGTAATGGCTCCAAAGGTAGGCAGCCACAGCCGCAGCGCTTTCGTAGCGGGCCTCCGCCTTGGCCGAACGCTCGACCGCTGCGCCTCCATCCGGCACCAGGAGGGCGATGCCCTCCAAGACGGGGTAGCGCGCACCGCACCCGGGGCAAAGCAGGTCCCCGTCGACCACTTCGCCTTCCAGACCCCGCTCCCGCGCCTCCAGGGTAAGCGCCCTCTCCTCCGGCAGGCATCCCGGGCAAATCAGAATATCCAGCATTCGGGTCTTCATCGGCCTTCCCTCATCGAAAGAACCCCATCGAAAATGGGGGCGATTCTTACCACCCTCCGGGTGCTCAGTCCAGCCGCTGCGGGGCGGATCCCGGTTTTTTCACACCCTTCGGGTGCTCAACCTCACCGCTCGATGAAACCGAACCGGGCCTGATACCTGTGTTCGCATCGACCCGGGCGCTCAAATAGAACAGGGGAAGACCTTTTGCGATCTTCCCCTGTTCGATACACCATCCAAAAAGGTTTATGCCGGGGCATGGCATGATGGCGCGTGACATGCCGGGGAATGGCAGGCGGGCGCATGACATGCCGGCGCGTGACAAGCCGGGGCGTGGCATGCGGGGGCATGACAACCAGCGGCATACGACACCTTTTTCTCCACTTTCTTAAGGTTCAACAAGGCCTTCACCTCCTTTCACACACAGCTGGGGGTTAACCTCTGGACCGACTCATTTCATCGTCGCCTCAGTTATCGAGGCGGGCAGGGGATTCAGGGGCGGTCAGCTCCCGAATGCAACGAGGTGGCTCCGAGCCAACATTTCGAGCGCTTCTTCACAGGATTTCAGAAATCCCTCGCGGGTCATGCCCCGACCGTAATGATCGTAAAGTTCCCTTGCGATCGTTTCCAGGGGTGAACCGCCGTCGCAGAGCGCCAGGAAATCCCTGCCAAACGCGTTGATCTCGTTGACCTCCAGCATATCGTCTTCCTGTCTGAAGGCCAACAGCGTCTCCTGGGGTTGGTAGACCTTGTCAAAGATCCCGGATTTCAAGTCCATTATAATCACAGGGAGATCAAAATCAAACCCGCCGATCACGATTCCCTGATCCCTTTTCGGTATCAGATCGGACAACCGGTTCAAATCGATATCGAAATGGGTTTTGTTAGAAATGTGTTTGCCGGCCTCGAGCGACAGCATCTCGTATTTGAGGATGTCCTTCAGGTAAGGGATCCGGACCGTTTTGCGCGACCCCAGCCTCTCGATGACGAACGGCTCGAAATGCCGATAACAGTCCTGGGGAGACAGGCTCCACGCCTCGCGGGCCGTCCGAAGCCGCAGCCATTCCAGCCAGTCCATGAATAGATCGGAGACGGAGATCTCCAGTTCCAAACCAAGGAGCAGGAGGGTCTTCGGCAGAAGCCTCACCATCAGGGGAAAGTAGCTCGCGACGGCATTCAACTCCGCGAGGGGTCGCGCACGGGTGGGCAGGTTGTAGAAGCTGCTGAAGATCAGGGGATGCGCATCGATCATCGCTTCGTCCGCTTCGAGCCTCCGCCCTCCGTCGAATTCGAGACCGAGCGCGAAGTAGGTGTCGACCTCCCGCACCAGCCGATCCGCATAACGGGCGTGCAGCTCGGTCCCGGGCAGGACCGTCGGCAGCTGGATCAGCGGATTGTTGTTGCCGACGATGCCCGCCCGCAGTGCGAGCGTCAGCGTAGCGTCCACATCCTCCTTTTCCTCTTCCGGAAAACCGATGACGAAGCTGAGCGTAGGGATGATGCCCTGCTCCGCCGTTTCCACGACACGCTGATAGAGGATGCCGTGGTCGATCCGCTTGCGGATGAAGGCCAGGGTCTTTTTGGAACCCGAGTCGATCCCGTAGCACATGCTTTCGCAGCCCGCCTCGCGCATGAGGGCCAGGAGATCCCGGTCGACGCTGTCCAAACGCGAGATGCAGTACCACGGGATGCGCTCCAGGCCCCTTTCCAGAACCAGCCGGCAGAATCCTTCCACAAAGGAGCGGGTCGCCGTGAACTGATCATAGGCCAGAAGGAAACACTCCGCCCCATAAAGGCGATGGACCTTCTCCATCTCCCCCACCAGGCGTTCGACGGAGTAAGTCCGCACACGTCCGCGCCACATGCGCGACTCGGAACAATACACGCAACGATGAGGGCAGCCCCGTCCCGCCTCGAGGATGGCGATGCTGCGCGGCAGGTTACAGGCCCGCCGGTACACCTCGAGCGGCGGGAGAAAGCCGTAGTCCGGATAAGGCAACGCATCGAGGTGTGCGACCAGATCCCGGTCAGGATTCCGCATAACGCTGCCACCGTCGCGCCAGGTCACGCCTTCGACTCCTTCCCCCCTCCCTCCGGCTGCATATTGCGCGACCAGATCGCAAAAGGTCCGTTCGCCTTCGCCACGGACCACCGCATCCACCTCGGGAAACCCCTCCAGCGTCCATTCGTCGGCGAAGGCCGCATTGTGCCCGCCAAGGACGATCTTGAGATCCCGGCGGCGAGCTTTGAGCCGCCGGCAGATCTGAAGCACCGCCGGGTAGGTGGTGCACTGGGCCGAGAACCCTACGAGATCCGGCGATTCGGACAGGATGCGCTCTGCACAGTCATCGTAGATGTGCGGCCCCAATCTCAGGCTGCCTGTCCGAATCTCGAGAACGAAATCGAGACAAACCACCTCGTGGGGCGTTTCTTTCAAGGCGGTCGCCAGATTGACCAGCCCCAGCGGGGGAAGATTGTACATGGGCTCCAGATAGAAAGGGGGAAAGACCAGACTGATCCTCATCGGCTCCTCATTCCTGTCGAGATCGTGGGGTTGGGCAAAAAAAACAGGCGGGAGAAACACTCTGTTTTCATCCTATTGCAAGTCGCCGCCTGCGTCAACCGGGCAAACCAAGCGCTCGCCTCAACGCTCCCCCAAGAGGGCGGAAAAGGACCGTTGCTGCGAACCCTTGCCAAACCCGCTCCAAATGATTTAGGTTCGTTTCCATCCGGAAATGGTCTTTTGGGCCAATCTCGGCGTCAATCTGCCCGTTTGCTTGTGCGGCGACCTAGAGGTCGCCTCCGCACAAACGGTTGATTTCCTTGATATTGGCCAAAAATCCTCATTTCCGGATGGAAACTTTACCCGGCCGGATGGTCTTTTCCGGATGGATATCAGGTTCAATCCGTAACGGGTCTTTTGGGCCAATCTCGGCGCCCATCCCTGTTTGCCCGCCGACGAAAAGGACGCGGCTGGAGCGCTCATCGACCACCGAAACTATCCGCTTTCAACCTGTCATGGAAAGGCCTTTGCCTATGCGAAGATTGAATCCCGATCATGTTCAAACCCTGGCAGAACGGGTCAACACCTGCCCGTTTTTCGAACTGATGTCCATGCAGCTCGAGTCCTTCGAGGCGGGCGCATCGCGCCTGGAGATCGCCCTGAAGGAAAAACACCTCCAGCCCTACGGCATCGTCCACGGGGGCGTGACGGCGGCGATCGTCGACGCAGCGGCCTTCTGGGCGGTCTATGCCTGCGTGGAGGAGGGCGTCGGTCTCACCACTGTCGACATCAAGGTCAATTATCTCGCCCCCATATCAGCGGGCAAGATGATCGGAAGGGGGCGCTGCATCAAGGCAGGCCGGACCATCTGCCTCGCGGACGCCGCGATCGAGACCCCCGAGGGACTCCTGATCGCGCACGGGACCGCCACCATGATGGTCCTGTCCTCCATGAAACTGGCCGGACAGGAGACCCTGCCGCCCAAATTCATCGATGAGTGACGTCCAATACGACCGGAGGCGGGTTCGTTCCCGGGCCTCTCGTTGCGCCGATCGACGAGATCTCCTCAGAAAACGGGCCCCAACGCCCAGGAGGGTCCGCCCCCCTGGGGTGCACAGCCGCCCGCAGGAGCTCTTCCTTCGAGAAACTCCCCTGCTTCGCTCCTTCAGTTCACGGAGCCTCCCTCAGGCAGGGATGGGCGGACCTTGAGGATGCTTTCCTTGCGGATGCTGACCGTACCCGGCTTGGCCCCCGGCGGCTTTCCCACATAGCGGGCCCGCGTGCAGGACACCGCCACATCTCCGGCATGGCGGGCCTTGCTGTGATAGGCGGCGATCGCCGCCGCCTGTTTGAGGGTTGCCCGATCCGGATCCTCGCCCTCCCGGGCCCTCAGGATCACATGGCTTCCGGGCACGCCGCGGACGTGGAACCACCAGTCATTGGGCCCGGCGACCTTGAGGCTCAGGATCTCGTTGTCCCGGTCGGTGCGCCCGGCCAGGACGACCCACCCGCCGGGCAGTTCATAGCGGTGGAGGCGCGCTTCTTCATCGGGTTTCATCACGAAAAGGCCCCTTCTTCTGCCATTCCCCTCACCTGCCCGAGGCCGGTCTTCGCCGCGGAAAAGTCCATGGATCCAAACAAGAGGACCTCGCCGGCGAGGCGCGGATCGGCCCCCCCGGTAAGGGCGCTGAAGGGCGGGCATCGGACCGGGGTTCTGTTCTGCTTTCGATCCGGAAGCCGTTGCGTCCCTCTGCGTTTTGCCGGATAATGATGCCCGCATCGAGCTCTTTCGCAGGCTCGAAGAGACTCGATCCAAGACGCCGCAAGGATGCAGACCGTCAACCCTCTGAGAGAGGCGCGTTGATGGCCCGGCCGTTCTGGGGGAGGTACGACCGGGCACCCATCCGGAGGAAAACATCCATCACGACCACTTGTCCAATCCACAAAGGGGATCTTACTACTAATACATAAGGAAATCCAGCGATTGCGCGGACACACCCTGAAGATCCCGAAACGTGTCAAGGAGTCGATCGACGCCGGGATCGGCGCAAAACACCCTGTCGATATGAAAAACAGCGAGGAACGCAACTGTCTTTGTTCAAAGCAGGGGCGCGGGAGCGCAAAATACCCATGCAGAATGGAAACCGGCGAAAAGCGGATGGCCGATCCTGACTGCCCGGACAGCCCGCATTGGAGGCGGATCCTCATCATCGCCGACATCGAGGGGAGTTCCCGCTGCAGCAACCGGAACGCGGCCGCTTTCCTGACCCGCGAGTGGGCGCTGGCCTGCCGGGGGATGACCCTCGACGTCGCGGCCGTCGTAAACGCCCTCTTTCACGCCGGGGTGGAGGAGATCCGGGTGAAGGATTTCCATCGCACCGCCTGGAACCTTTTTCCAGAAGAAATTCCTGCAAAGGCCCGGGTGATCCGGGGGTATCGGCCGGGCCCGGTGCCGGGGATCGGCGACCCCGGCGCAGCGGAGGCCGTGATGTTCCTGGGGATGCATGCCGCCTCGGGAACGGACGGCTTCCTGGCCCATACGCTCACCTCGAGGATCTCCTCGATTCTGGTGAACGGCCGTCTTTTGAGCGAGGTCGAGCTTTTCGCGGCTGCCCTCGCCCCTTACGGTGTGAGGCCCATTTTCTTTTCGGGCTGCCCGGTCGCCTGCCGGAACGCCGAGGAGGCCGTCCATGGAATCCAAACCTTCACCTTTCCAAAGGCTGCGCCGCCCCCGGACGTAAGCGCCTGGCGCAGGGGGCTTGCGGAGGCCGCAGTCGCCGCCCTTTCGAATCTCCGCACCTCCCCGTTCCAGCCGCCCGGCCCCGTCCACGCTGCAGTCACTCTACGGGACGGCCCGAATGCGGCGCGCAAAGCAGCTCTTCGGTGGGGGTTCCATTTCGAAGGCGGCCGGATCCTGCTCCGGGCTCAGGAAATGAACCAGCTCTACCTCCAACTCATCCGCCTGTGCTACCTGACACCGGTCATCGAGAAGATCCTCCCGTGGGCGCTCCCCGCCTACAATCTCTGGGGGCGCCTCGGATGTCTGTGGGCGAGGCGGGTCAGCACGCGGTCGGAAGCGCCGCCTCGATGAGGCCCGGGGCACCGCCTGCCGCCTTTCCCAACAGGGAAAGGCCCGGTGAGCCGCCGCCCGCGGACTGGCTCTGCAGCCTGGGAAGCCTGCACTACCGCGGCTCCTGCGCAAAGTTCGGGCGCACCGCTGGGAACTGAACAGCCTTGCGGTCGATAAAACCCCTTTGACAAGCCCCGGCGTCCGCATGCAAAATATTGGGTCGAGTGCCTGCGGCGTATCGTCCTTCCGGCCGAGTGCCACGAGAAGGACCGGTACCCTGGCAAGGGTTCCATCCGGATGTGGTCTCATTGGCTGATCTCAGTGTCGGTCTGCCCGTTTGCTTGCGAGGCGACCTGCCGATCGCTTCACAAGCAAACGGTTGATTTCCTTCATGTTGAAAAGCCGAAACCCGCCGCGAAGCAGTGGGACTTTGCACGCGAAGTGGGTGAAAAAACCGGGTCCCGCCCCGCAGGGGTGGGACTGAGCAACCGAAGGATGTGAAGAACATCTTCCATTCCGGATTGGAAACCTTGTTCTACCGGGAAATCCTTTCCGGTTAGACACGACCTGAAAGCAGCGCCAAACACCCGCTTGAAGAGTCTGGCGGGTGCAGAACCGGTAAGACCCCGAACGCCCGGGGCATTTCCTCTGGAGGACCAGACATTGACGGACATTCAAGCGATCACCGAACACGTCGAAAAGGAAAGCATCCTGCTGCGCCGGATCCTCGCCGAGGCCGCAAAGGTGGTGGTGGGACAGAAATCGCTGATGGAACGGATGCTGATCGGACTGCTGTGCGAGGGGCACCTCCTCCTCGAAGGCCTTCCCGGGCTTGCGAAAACCACGGCGGTCAAGACATTGGCCGCGACGATCCGTACGAGTTTCCAGCGGATCCAGTTTACGCCCGATCTGCTCCCGGCGGACATCCTGGGGACCCAGATCTACCGGCCGGACAGCGCCTCTTTCGAAATCCGGAAGGGCCCCCTCTTTCACAACATCATCCTGGCGGACGAAATCAACCGGGCGCCGGCGAAGGTGCAAAGCGCGCTTCTCGAGGCCATGCAGGAGAGGCAGGTCACGATCGGCGAAACGACCTTCGTCCTTGGGCGGCCTTTTCTGGTCCTCGCCACCCAGAACCCGATCGAGCAGGAGGGCACCTATCCCCTCCCGGAGGCGCAGATAGACCGGTTCATGCTCAAGGTGCGGGTGGACTACCCGTCCGCTGAAGAAGAAAAGGAGATTCTCCTGCGGGCCTTCCAAAGCCCCGAAAACGCCGTCGAGGGCGTTCTGGACACCCCGCGGCTGGACAAGGCCCGGGAGGTGATGGCGGCCATCCACATGGAAGAGAAGATCGTGGACTACATCGTGCGCCTCGCCCGGGCGACGCGCAGGCCGGCGGACTTCGGCCTGGACTTCGCCTCCATGATCCACTACGGAGCATCCCCGAGGGCCTCGATCTGGCTCGCGCAGGCGGCCCGCGCCCACGCCTTTTTACAGGGGCGCGGCTACGTCACCCCTCAGGACGTGAAGGCCCTCGCTCCGGATGTCTTCAGGCACCGCATCCTTCTCAGTTACGAAGCGGAGGCCGAAGGCAGGACCACCGACGACCTGATCCAGGTCCTGCTCGAGCGCATCGAGGTCCCTTGAAATGCTGCCCGAGGACGTCTTCCAGAAGATCCAGCGGTTCCATTTCCGGACCAGCCGCCTGGCGAACGACCTGTTCGCCGGACAGTACGAGAGCGCCTTCAAGGGCCAGGGAATGGAATTCGCGGAGGTCAGGGAGTATCAGCCCGGCGACGACATCCGCGCCATCGACTGGAATGTCTCGGCCCGCTTCGGCCGCCCCTACGTGAAGGTCTTCCACGAGGAGCGGGAACTCACCGTCCTCCTGCTTCTGGACCTCTCGGGCTCTCACCTTTTCGGGACCCGGAGGAAGTTCAAGCGGGAGCTCCTCGCTGAGACCGCCGGCATGCTGGCGTTCCTGGCCATCCGGACCAACGACAAGGTCGGGGCGCTCCTTTTCAGCTCCCGAGTCGAAAAGTTCATCCCGCCGAAAAAGGGCGCGGCTCATGTCTGGCGCCTGATCAAAGAGATCTTCACCTATGAACCCCAGGAGCCGACCACGAGCCTCGAAGCGGCCCTCTCCTATCTGAACCGCGTCGTCAAGCGCCACGCCATCGTCTTCCTGATCTCGGACTGCTGGGATGCCGGCTTCGAAAGGCCCCTGCGCCTCACCGCCCGCAAACACGATCTGACGGTGATCCGCATCTCCGATCCGGCCGAAGAAAAGCTCCCCGATGTCGGACGCATCTGTCTGTGCGACCCGGAAAACGGCAGAACCGTGCTGATCAACACCAGCAACCGCACCCTCCGAAGGCGCTGGGAGGCCGCCCGCCGGGAACGGCTCGCCGCCCTCCGCTCGCTCTTCCAGCGAACCGGCGTCGACGAGGTCGTGCTCTCGACCGACGGTCCCGTGGTCGAACCTTTGGCGCGCCTCTTCGACAGGCGGAGGCTGAGATCATGATCCGCGCCTGCCGGAGCGGCCCCCGCCGCCGATCGCTTTCCTGGTGGAGGTTGATCCTGCGATTCCATGCCATCCGGCTCCTGCCGCTGCTCGTGCTCGCAGTCGCACTCCTGCAGCGGCCTTGGCCGTGCAAAGCCTCCGCGCCGGAGCATGCCGCCGCAAGCCCTCCGGAGCGAGCTCTGGAAGCCTCCCTTGACCGCTCCCCGGCCGCCTTCGGCACACGCATCACCTTGACTCTCCACACCCGTCTGCCCGCAGGGGCGAGCGTTCCGACTCCACCCCGGATCAGCGGCCTGGAAGGCCTGACCGAATGCTCCCGCCGCATCGAGGCCGACCGGATCACCCTGACCTTCCTGGTGGACCAGTTGGATACCTGGCGGACCGGACCGCTCCGTCTCGATTACGAGGATGCGGACGGCACCCTCCGGACCCTTTCGGCCCCGCCGGCCTCCGTCGAAGTGCTCTCGGTCCTCGGCGGCAAACCCGAGGAGGCGCAGCCCCGGCCGATCGCAGACATCATCCCCGGGCGCGCCGCCTGGATGAGGACCCTGCCGTGGGCCGCCGCCGCGCTGGCCGTGGCCGCGCTCGGGGCCGGACTCGTCTGGTGGCTCAGAAAACGGCGTTGCAGCGACATCGCGGCCGATGCCCTTCCGCCTCCGCACGTCCGCGCCCTGACGGACCTGCAGGCCCTAACTGCGTCGGGCCTCTACGAGTCGGGCGCCGTCAAGGCCTTCTATTTCCGTTTTTCCGAAGTCCTCAGGCGCTATGTGGAAGACATCCGGGGCTTTCCGGCAGCGGAAATGACGACGGAGGAGATCGCACGCCAGCCCCTGTCCACCTTGGACCGGGACCTCCTCCCGCTCCTCCGCCAGGCCGATCTGGCCAAGTTCGCCGGTCACCGGCCGACGCCCGCAGCGAAGGAGGCTGCCTTGGAAGCGGTTCGGGGCTACATTCACCAGACCTCGCCGGCGCCGGAGGCCGCGCCATGATGTTCCGCTTCGCGGCCCCGCTTCTTCTGAGCCTCCTCCTGGGCGTGGCCCTCTGGCTGGCAGTGGCCGGCCGCCGCAGACCGCCCCACGTCACCTATTCCATGACCTCGGATCTGGCACGCCTGGCCGGCGGAGGCGCCAGGGTGAGAGTCCACCTTCCGCGCCTCCTTCGAGCCGCCGCCCTGATCCTTCTGGTCTTTGCCGCCGCCCGGCCCCAGTTCTACAATGTCTCCCGCGAGGTCCGCTCCCCGGGGGTCGATATCGTGCTGTGCCTGGACACCTCGGGATCCATGCAGGCCCTCGATTTCACCATCGGCGACGAACCGGTCACGCGCCTCGACGCCGTCAAGAGCGTGGTCGCCGATTTCATCGAAAAGCGGGAATCCGACCGGATCGGCCTCGTGGTCTTCGGCGCCGAGGCCTTCACCCAGTCCCCCCTCACCATGGACAAGGGCTTGCTGCTCGAACTGGTCGACCGGATGGCCGTCGGGATGGCCGGAGACACGACGGCGGTCGGATCCGCCATAGCAGTCGGCGGCAAACGGTTGCGCGACCTCGATGCCAAGACCCGCCTCCTGATCCTCCTCACCGACGGGCGAAGCAACGCCGGGGAGATCCCCCCGGAAACAGCGGCCGAGGCCGTTCGGGCGCTCGGAGTCAAAATTCACACGATCGGCGTCGGCGGCAGGGGCCCTGCGCCCTTTCGGGTCAACACCCCGTTCGGGCCCCGCATCGTCCATGAGAACGTCGAGCTCGATGAGGAGACCCTCGAAAAAGTGGCCCGGATCGGAGGCGGGAGGTATTTTCGTGCCGCCGACAGCCAGGAACTTGCCGAGATCTACGATGTGATCGACCAGGAAGAAAAAACGGAGGCGACCGTGAAGGAATTTTTTCACTTCAGAGACCTCTATCCCTACCTGTTGCTCCCGGCCATCCTGCTGATCCTCGTCGAGCTCATTCTGACCGCCACGGTCTGGAGGGTCCTCCCATGAGCTTCTCCCATCTGTCAGTCCTGCACCTGTTGTGGCTGGTGCCTCTGGCGGCCTTTCTGATCGCCGTCAGACACCGCCGTACAGCAAGGGCCCTCGAACAGATCGCAGACCCGCCTCTGCTGCTCAGGATAGCCGGGACCGCCCTCCCCGGCCGAAAAGGGATCAAGGCCTCCCTGCTCCTCGCCGCCATCGCCCTGATGCTTGTAGGCCTCGCCGGCCCGCGCTGGGGAACCCGTTACGAGGAGGTCGAGCGCAAAGGCGTCGATCTGATGTTCGCGGTGGATGTCTCCCGCAGCATGCTGGTGGAAGACGTCCAGCCGAACCGGCTGGAACGGGCGCGCAGAGAGATTCTCGACTTCATCGACGTGGCGACCGGAGACCGCGTCGGCCTCACCGCCTTTGCCGGCGCCGCCTTCACGCAGTGCCCGCTGACCCTCGATTACGAGGCGCTCAGGATGTTCCTGCACGCCCTCGGACCCGATCTCCTGCCCGTCCCGGGCACCGACCTCGGGGCCGCGATCCAAACCGCCGCATCGGCCTTCGACGGTCGGGATCACACCGACAAGGTGATCATCCTCATCACTGACGGGGAAGACCATGAGAGCAGGGGGCTCGAAAGCGCGAAGGCGGCGGCGCAAAACGGCATCAGACTTTTTGTGTACGGGATAGGGGATCCCACGGGGGGCCCGATACCCGCTGACGAGGGGGGAGGCTTTCTGAAAGACCAGGACGGAAACCTCGTCCTCTCGAAACTGGATGAAGACGGCCTGCGCCGCATGGCGGAGGCGGCCGGAGGGGCCTATGTCCACTCGGTGGCCGGGGACCTCGACCTGGATCTTCTCTACTTCGAAGGCATCAAGCACCACACGGAGGCCCGCACCTTGAAAAGCGGAAAGATCAAGGTCCAGGATGAACAATTCGCGGTCTTCCTGGCATTCGCCGCCCTGTTCCTCATCGTGGAGGGACTGATCCCGGAGAGGAAGATCCCCTGATGGAATCGACCCTTGTATTGCAGACGAAACCTGGATTATTTTCTGGCTTGAGCAAGCGCCGGGGGAAGCATTCCGGTCATTCGAGCCCGCTGTGCCGTTTGGTCCTGGTCAGCGTCCTGTCGATCCTCTTCCTCTTCGGTTCGGGAGCCGTCTCCCATGCCCAGAACGCAGACGAACTCTACCGCACCGGGCGCTTCGAGGAGGCGCAAGAGCGCTATGCCGCCCTTGACATGGACCATCCTAAGTCCTTGCGCTACCGCTACAACCGGGGTTGCGCCGCGTTCCAGGCCGGCGATCTGGAGGGGGCGGCCGCTGCCTTCCAGAGCGTCCTGCGGCGCACCGAGGATCCCTCTCTGCGCGCCCGTGCGGCCTACAACCTCGGCAACGTCGCCCTGAAAAACGGGGATTTCGCTTCTGCTGCCGGATATTTCCGGGATGTGCTGCGGCTCGACCCGGATCATGCAGACGCCCCCCACAACCTCGAGCTCGCTCTGCGCTCGCTCCGAAAACAAAAGGAATCGGGCGATCCGGAGGGCGGGGGGCCGCAGGAGGGAACGGAAGGCCAGGACCCGTCTCAAGGAGAAGGAAAGTCCGATCAGGGGATGCCCGGCGAATCGACCGATAAGCCTACAGAAACGAAAGGATCGGATCCGAAAGAGGATCCGGATGAGGCCCCCGGCAGCAGCGAAGACGGGCCGCCAGATGAAGCCGGGGAAAGTCCTTCTCATCAGGCGCCGCCTGAAGAAACTCGGCAAACGGGGGATCCCGATCGGAAGCCTCACGATGCAGATGAGGCTCAACCCCCGGAAAACCGGCAGCCGGCTCCTGAAGGGGACCTCTCCCTTCGGGGGGACCTTCCGGAGCCTCCTCCCCCGGGGGATGCGGCGCCCCGGTCGGCTGCCGCCATGGACCGTGAGAAGGCCCGGGCCCTTCTGGACAACGTCAGGGAAAACCCCGGCAGAGCGCTCCGCTTCCAGATCCCGTCCGACAGGCGAAGCGGAGCGGCATCGGGAAAGGACTGGTAGGGATGATGCATCTTTTCAGAATCGCGGTCATGCTTGTCGCCTGGCTATGGGTGTCCGGCGCTCCTGCAACCGGATTCGCCGAGGAGGCTGCACTTTCCATCCATCTGGATCGCCGTGAAGCGACCCTCAACGACACCCTCAAACTGACGGTCCACATCGCCGGTGCCGAGGATGCCCCACGCCCGGCAGAGATCCCGGGCCTCGAAGACTTCGTCGTGACCAGCGGGGGAACCTCGAGCCAGATCCGGATGGATCACACGGGCGTCCTCAAGAGCTCAGAGCACGTGTACTTCATTCAACCAAAAAAGACCGGCCGTTTCTCCATTGGGCCGGCCAGCCTCACGATCGACGGCATCCAGCATGCCAGCAACATTCTGGCCCTGACCATCGAAGCTCCCTCAAGCAATGACCAAACCCCTTCGGGGCCTGTTTTTCTCACGGCCGAACTCGACCGGCCCCACGTATACGTTGAACAGAGCGCAGTCTATATCCTCCGGCTCTATCTCAAGGCCAGGGCCGGAGACCTGTCCCTCGCCCTGCCGGAGTCGGACCATCTCTCGTTCCAGCAGCTCGGGAACCCCTCGGAATACAGGACGATGATCGAAGGTGAACGCTGGCAGGCCGTCGAGGTCCGCTACTCGGTGACCCCATCGGCCCCTGGCCGCTACGCAATCCCCCCGTCCCGGGTCCGGATGACCCTCTATGAGGCAGGCCGGAATCCGCGTCGCGGCTTTTTCGATGATCCCCTCTTTTCCTCTAGCCGCGGAAGGCCTGTGACGGTTCGCTCCGGCCCCGTCGAACTCCAGGTCTCCCCGCTTCCGGAGGATGGGCGGCCCGGTCGGTTCAGCGGCCTGGTCGGGGACTTCCGGATGCAGGCCCGGCTCGATCCCGCCTCCCTGAGGGCGGGAGAATCCGCAACCTTGACGGTCACAATCGAGGGACGCGGCAATGTTCAACGAATCCCCGATCTGAGCCTGCCCGCGATCGAACATGTAAAGACATACGGCGACCAGCCTTCGCTGGAATATCGTGACGGAGAGGATGGGCCGGAGGCCGTGAAGACCATGAAATGGGCCCTGGTTCCGGAAATGCCAGGCCGCTATGACATCCCGCCGCTCACGCTCGACTTCTTCGATCCGTCCGCCGGCCGGTACCGCACGATCGAAGCCCCACCCCTGGCGCTGGAGGTGTCGCACGGCAATCAAGCGGAAGCGGGATCGCAGACTCCGGCCACCCGAACCTCCCCGCCGCCCGAAGACGAAACGGGGCCCGCTGCGCTGGGGGAGGACATCCTGCCTGTGCACACCGCCCCCCTCACCCTGTCCAGGGGAGGGCGGCTCCCGCCGAACCCCCTGCACGCGGGCCTGGTCCTCCTCGGCCCCGCCCTGGCCGTCGGGGCAGTGTGCATCCTGGTCCGCCTCCGTCGGCGGTCCAGCCTGGCGGCCTCCCGCATGAGGGCCCGCAAGGCCGCCCGCCGGTTTTTCGCACACTTCGGGAACGGCGGCCTCTCCGCCGAAGAGCTCGAGGCCGCCTTGCGGGATTACCTGAACGACCGATTTCAGCTCTCTCTGGGGGTCCTGACGCCCCACGAAGCCGCTGCGATCCTCAAAGCCCGCGGGGTCCGAAAGGATCTTGCCGCGCGCTTCAGCGCCCTCGCAGCCGAAGTCGATCGGGCCCTTTACACCGGAAAGGGACAGACCGCCGCGGGCACCCGGGAAGACATTCCGGATCTGATCCAGCAGATCGAAAAGGAGTTGCCGTGAGACGTTCGACAGCCTGCGCCCTCATCTTTGCGCTCCTCCTGCCGGCCGGTTTTTCGAGCGCGGCCGACACGATCCAACAGAGCCCGGATGAGCGCTTCTACGCCGCGAATCAGGCCTACCGCGAAGCCCGCTTCGCCGACGCGGCCCGAGGATACGAAGCGCTGATCCACGACGGATGGCAGACCGGCGGCCTTTATTTCAACCTCGGCAACGCGTATGTGAAGATGGGCCAGCCCGGCCGAGCCATTCTCCATTATGAACGGGCGCGCAATCTGATCCCCCGCGACCCCGATCTGATGCACAATCTGGAGTTCGCCCGCGATCGGCTGGTCGATCCTCCCAGCGAACCAAAGGGTCCCCTGCAGGCGGTTTTTTTCTGGCTGCCCGTCTTCTCACCGGGAGAGGTTTTCTGGGGGTTCGCCGCCATCAACGCCCTCTTCTGGGGCATCGTTCTGCTGCGCTTCTGGCTCTCGCGGGAATGGCTCCATTACCTTTTCATGGCCTTCGGGGTCCTCTGGCTCGTTGTCGGCCTGTCCCTCGCGCTGAAATGGCATGCGGCCGCAAACGACCGCCGGGCGGTGGTCCTGGTGCCGGAAGCCGGCGTCCTGGCCGGGCCGGCAGAGGGAGACACCGTGCTTTTCGCTCTGCATGCAGGAGCGATTCTGGAAATGGAGCGATGCGAAGGCGACTGGACGCTCGTTCACCTTTCCGACAAGAAGCGGGGCTGGATCCCGCTCAAGCAGATCGAGGCAATCCGCCCGTGATCCGCTCGGATCGACCTCCGGGAAGCAGACGGCCTGCTGCGCCTGGTCCAGCGGCCGGCCTTGGACAAGGCATATTCCGGCGGTTGCCGCCCCTCTCCGGAGGCAGGCCCCACATACGGATTCTTCCCCTGTCCAAGACCGTCAAGATTTCGCCGCAACCGAGGTCCTTTCCGGAAGCGGCCTTACAGAGCAGGCCTTTCCTTCGGCCGGATCCGGCTTGAAACCAGTTCCGGATTGACCCCTGCAGCCTATTTGGCTATCCTCCAAAAGGACGTCGTTCCGTCTCACTCGATCCCAGACCCTGCTCACCCTATCCAGCCGCAGCCTGGCGCATCCACCTGGTTTCGAGGTCGGATTCGTGCGCCTCGGGCCGCTGTCAAGGCCTTCGGGGGCCTGAAAGATCACGGTCATACCTGAAAAGGCGTCGAAATCTTCAGGACGGCTGTCTGCGCCGGGCAGCCTCGACGTCTTGGCATAGATCGGTTGAAGGAAAGCGGAACAGGAAAAGCGAGCAGCCCTTCACGCAAGAAGCTGCCTGCGGAACGATCGCCTGGACGGCGGTGCCGCTGCCGGTCCGCGCGGCGCCCAGGAAGCCTGGTTCCGGATCTAAAAACGAACAAAAAGGACGCGCATGCAATCACCTGCTTCCTCTGCAAACGAAGGCGCCAGCCGTTTCACCGCCTATCTGGGCCCGGTCCTTTTCCTGACGGGCATGTTCTTCATCAACTTCCTGTCCCGCATCATCTTCGCGCCGCTGCTGCCCACGATCGAACAGGATTTGGGCATCGGGCACGGGGACGCGGGATCGCTTTTTCTCTTAGTCTCCCTCGGCTATTTCACCACGCTGCTCGCCTCGGGGTTCATATCCGCCCGCATCCTCCACAGACGCACCATCATCCTTTCCGCCGTATGCCTGAGCGCCGCGCTTTTCTCCATCGCTTCGACCCATGGCCTTTGGGGCATCCGCCTCGGGCTTTTCGTCGTAGGAATGGCTGCCGGTCTGTACCTGCCATCCGGGATCGCGTCCATTACCGCCCTCGTAAGCCCGAGGCATTGGGGAAAAGCCCTCGCGATCCATGAACTGGCGCCCAACGGGAGCTTCGTGCTGGCGCCTCTCCTTGCCGAACTCCTTCTCCATTGGCTTTCCTGGCGAAATGTGGTCATCGCCTTGGGGGCCGCCACGCTCCTTTCGGCGGCGGCCTTTTCTCGCTTCGGCAAGGGGGGGGATTTCCCCGGCAAGGCCCCGAGTTTCGCGGCCTTCAAGGACCTCCTCGTCCTCTCCGATTTCTGGGTGATGATCCTGCTTTTCACGTTGGGGCTGGGCGCTACTATGGGGGTCTATACCATGCTTCCCCTCTACCTGGTGGCGGAACACGGTATGGATCGCAGTGTGGCAAACAGTCTGATCGGCCTTTCGCGCATCCTGAGCATCGGCATGGCCTTCGTCGCCGGGTGGGCCTGCGACCGCCTGGGGGCCAAACGCACCCTGAGAGCGGTCTTCATCCTGACCGGCCTGACGACCCTACTGCTCGGCCTCGCCCCGGGCCGTTGGCTCATCCTCGTGATCTTCGTGCAGCCCCTTGTGGCGGTCTGCTTCTTTCCGCCGGCCTTTGCGACCCTCTCCGCCATCGGTCCGCCCAGCACGCGCAATATCGCTGTTTCACTGACGATTCCCGCCGCATTCATCATGGGCGGAGGCTGCATCCCTCTTCTGATCGGCATGCTGGGGGACGGCGGGCGTTTTCCCGCCGGTATGATGATCACGGGGGCACTCGTCCTGACCGGGGCCTTGTTGGCAGGCCTTTTGAGAATCCAGGGGGAAGAAAAGGCGGGGTGAGAAAGACGGAGGGGGGGCAGCGATCCTGTCTGAGCGTTCCACACAGAGGACCTCAGGGGTGGGTTCCCGTTTCTTCACACCCTGCCGGTGTTCAGTCCCGCCTCTGCGGGAAAGGGTGCCACATCCCCTCTCTGGTTTAAGAGCGGACGCGAAGCCAGCCGCTGCACAAGCAGATCATACCCGCCTCCGCCCGGTCCGGGGCTCCAGGGAATTCCATCATCGGGCCGTGGCATGCGCCTTCAGCACCAGTGCCTCCCTGGAGATCTTTGCCGTTTCGCTGGACGAGGACACATACTGCCGGACCCCCCATGCCAACGTCTCGACGGTGTTCTGAAAACGCTCCTCGTCTGGATCCAGAAGGGTGAACCGGAAACCATTCAGGTCGGAATTGAAAGAGGTCAAAGGCACCACACACAGGCCGGTTGCCGCCAGGAGATAGTAGACGAAGCGTTTGTCGAGGGCAACGCCGGGGGCCTCGACCAGTTCATCGACGAGTTCCCGGATACCTTCATTCTGCAAAGGCAAAGACTGCCGGTCATTCAGTAAACCGGGCTCGAAAACGACGGACATATAGAACGCCCCCTTGGTCCGATTCACCACCACGCCCGGAATCGCGCTCAACCGCTCGTAGGCGAGATCGGAAAACCGCTGATAGCGCCGGCGGCGGCTCTCCAGGTACACCGGATATTCCGGATGGCGGTAGATGTCCGGAATGGCCTTCTGCGGCAGGGTCGTGGAGCAGACCTCGACCATCTTGGCGTTCAGGATGCTCCGCGTATAAGCGGCAAAATCGCGGTCCCGGTTTCCATTGTAGACCTCGATCCATCCGCAGCGGGAGCCCGGCCAGGGGAGTTCCTTGGAGACGCCTTTCATGGCGAGACCCGGGACATTGCCGATCACATCGACAAGCGGCAGCGTCCGGTGTCCTTCAAAGACCAGATTCTGGTAAATCTCGTCCGCAATGATGAAAAGATCGAACTCTTTGGCGATATGCACGATTTCGATCAGATCTTCGTCGGTGTACACCGCTCCGGTCGGATTGTCCGGGTTGATCACCAGGATGCCGGCTATGGTGGGGTTGTACCTGACCTTCTGACGGAGTTCCCTCAGGTTGGGACGCCAGTCGCGGTGCGGATCGAGTGCGTAGGTAATGGCCGGCAGACCGGCATGGGCAGCCTCAGATGCCGAATGGGTCGTGTAGGTCGGAGAAGGCGTGATGATGCGTGCGGTCCGGGCCAGGAACCCGTATACCTTCGTAATGGCATCGCCGAGCCCGTTGAAGAAAATAATGTCCTCAGGGGCTATCCGGACCCCCCCGTGGCGATTGTTCTGCTCGGCGAGAAACTGGCGCGTCTCGAGAATGCCCTGGGTCGGGCAGTAACCGTAGGAGCAGTCCTCCATAGCCAAACGCGCCACGATCCGTTTCATCCACTCCGGGATTTTCTCCCCCTTGGCAACCGGATCACCGATATTCTCCAGGTTGATTTTCACGCCCAGCGTCTGAAGCCGCTCCGCCACACGGATGATGTTCCGGATCTCGTAGTTGAGTTCACCGGCGCCGATATGGATAATATGGGTTCGCATACCGTAATACCTTTTTCCTTTCCAGGAATGACAGGCCCTTCAATCGGAGACGCCTGCAAGGTTGATTCAAGGATCCACCAAAAACGGTGCAGCTCACCGCCTGCATCCGATGGCTGCTACAGGTTTGTGACAGAAGGCGATCAGGCGGTCAGCCTGGCAAAGTGCTCATTTTGCCTTCGAAAACGGAGCCGCCGGATGGAGTCGGCACGGATTCATGATACCGACTCCAAGTCGGTGCGCCCTCCAGGGCGCACAAAAAAAAAGGGCTGCGGCGCATCTGCCTACAGCCCTGAAATGATCTACCCTGCCCATTAAAGCGGATCTTCACCCTCCAGGACCGAAGGCCACCCGGCAGTCATAGCCGCGGCGGCCCGGCTAGCCAGCTCCGCCGTCATGATCGTTGGGGATAAAAGATCCGTTCGTTCCATCGGTTCTTCGTGCTCACACTAGGATTTTCACTACCTGAGTTAAAAAGCGTAAGACAATGCTGAATGCCTGTCAAGACAAAATTTTGGCCTTTCGAAACGATTTTTCCGCAGCCTGTCGGCGGGCTTTTTCAAGACGTCATCAACCTTAACATTCATCCGCAAATGATTTCCCGGTAGAACCCGGTCTCCAATCCGAAAATGAGGATTTTTCTTCACACCCTTCAGGTGCGCAGTCCCACCCCTGCGGGGCGGGTCCCGGTCTGCCAAATATCAAGGAAATCAAGCGTTTGCGCGGAGGCGACCTGGTGGTCGCCGCACAAGCAAATGTGCAGATTGACGCCGAAATCGGCCCAACAGCCATCTCCGGATGGAAACGACCTATCCTCCATCCGGAAATGATTTCCCGGTACAAACCAGTTTCCAGTCCGGAAATGACCTACCCATCGTGTGCATGATCACGGGGAACCGCGGTGGAAGACAAGCAGCCCCTGAGGCCCTTTCGAGCCCTTCCGGATAGCTGAACGCGCCACCTTGACATGATCGTTTTTCTTGACTATGGTTGTGCTTATTTTTGACGCAATCAAACCTAAAAGAAATGCCCTTCATGAAAGAAGATCTTTCCGCTCCCATCATCGAAAGCATGAGCGACGGGCTTCTGGTATTGAATGCCCGGGGGTATATCGTTCACTCCAACCCGGCTGCGCTCGAAACGCTGAATATTCAGCCGGAAGAGCTGTTCACCAAGACCTACCTGGAGCTCTTCATGGAGGAGCAGGAAAACGACGCCTTCAACGACATGCTGTTCGAAGGCATCCAGAAACGGGAGACCCGCCGCTATCAGGAGGTCCTCTTTCGCCGCAGGGACGGACGGCTGCTCGATCTTGCAGTGACCACCTCTTTCCTCGGTGTTTCCGACGACTCGCCCGGGGAACGGTGCATCGTGGTCGTGTTCAAGGATATCACCGAACTAAAATCCCTGGATCGCGCCCGGAAACGGGTCCTGGCGCATCTCTCCCATGAGTTGAAGACCCCTTTGTCGATTATCCTGGCCTCCTTCAAACGCCTCATCCGACCGGGGGATGAAAAAGCGGCAGACAGGGTCCAACGCAATCTCGATCGACTGCTGTCCATTCAGATGGAGGTCGAGGACATCGTTAAAGGCCGTCCGCTGCCGCAGTCCTGCAGCCTGTCGCCATGGGTCGATCAGGCCCTCGACCTGATAGAGCTTGTCGCCGAGGAAAACCCTGAGCAGCGCCGTGCCCTGGATCTGATCCGGGAACGTATCGAGCACGATTTTCGGTTCCGGACCCCGGCGGCGGGTCCTGTGCCGATCTCGGACATCCTTCATAAGACCGTCCGCCTCACGCGTGAAAAGGCTGCTGCGCGCGACGTGGAGATCGAAGAAGAAATCCCGGGCGACGCCCTCGTCGCCATCGACCCTCTCGTGATCGAGAAGATTTTGACGGGGATCCTGCGCAATGCGGTCGAAAACACGCCGGACGGCGGGCGGATCCGTGTGCTGTTGGAAATCATCCCCGATGCAGCCCGCATCAGCGTCACCGATACGGGGACAGGCATTACGGCCGAAAGCCTGAAGCAGATCTTCGGCGGTTTTTATCACGCCAAGGAAACCGAGCTCTATTCCACCAGGAGCCCCTACCTGTTCGGCGCCGGAGGCAAAGGGCTCGACCTTCTGCGAACCAAGATATACGGAGAAATGTTCGGGTTTCGGATCGAGTGCCAAAGCACCCGCTGCCCCTATATCCCCGATGAAAGAGATCTCTGCCCGGGCGCTGTGGACCGCTGCCCTCATATCGCCGACAAGGCGTCCTGCTTTCAGTCGGGCGGTTCGACGTTTACCCTCACGTTTCCCTCTGTGAAGTCCATGCCTTCATCCCACCCCGAGGCGGACGGCTCCGAGCGTTGATCCACCGCAGCAAAATAAGGCGCCATTTTCGGCCTGGAAAGTCCGTCCGACTGCACCGAGCAGTCGAACGAACAGCCGGGTCCACAACCGGCAAACCCCAGGGAGTCCTTGCATGCAGGACCTGATGGCCGTTCTTTCATTTGCCATGGCCGTCATCGGCGGCCTCGCCGCCATGCTCGGCAGACCGCGCGACCGTCAAACACTCGCCGCGCTGGTGGGCTTTGCCTTCCTGATCTCCTTTTTCATACACATAGAGAAAGAGGCCGTCCTCATCCTACAAGGGGCCTGTCTTATCGCCTTCGCCCTGTCATTGCTGGGTGGAGCCATCGCCATCTTCGGGCATTCGCCCGAGGCCCGCACCGAGGCCATCACAACGGCTATCGTTTCGCTGGCGACCTCCATCCTGATTGTTTACCTTTACCTCTAACCGCCGAAACCTGCGGCAGCGGGTGCCTCCCGTCAGTAACGCGGCGGGAGGGTCTCCTCGCCCCGTCACCCGGGTCTTCAGTTGAATTGGATGTCGGGCTTCGGTTCCTCGGCCTGCTGGATCTCACCGTATTTTTCTTCGTATTTCCGCAAGTTGTCCTGGAGGGCGGCTGCAATCCGCTTCATATGCCCCGGACTGACGATGATGCGCGCGGTAACGGCGCCGGCCGGCGGCGCAACCATCAGGAAATCCATAATGAATTCCTCGCGGCTGTGCCCGACGGCCATGTTGTTGGAATATACCCCTCCATAAAGACCCTGCGGGAAATTGATCTTGACTTCTTTCGGTGGCTGCGTCGCCATCATAGACCTCCTCGCTCACTGATTCCTGGATAATGTTATCGCTTTCCCATCCGGAAAAACGTTGTCGAGAAACACGCTCGGTCGATCCACCCTCTGGCTGTGCGGCGCCCTGTGAAACGCCGAGGCGGGATTGCCCGGGTCTATGACGACCGAAGGCCCCCGCATCACAGCCGGAAGCGGAGTCGCACGGACGGAGTCGCCCCGAGCCTGCCCCTTCGGTTGTAATTTCATCAGGAAACGAACCCTTGTCTGCATCATCTCAGGTTCATCGCCATCACGAAACGATTTCGGCCACCGCCCTGACGGGCGATGCCTCCGCGCCCACGATCCGGAGCGGGAAAAGATACAGGTTCATGGACCGGTTCAGGACGGCATCGAGCCCTCGCATCGATTCCACAATCAGAATGTCCCTCTCCTGGAGGACGCGGTGGACATGAATATCCCCTACGCTCATGACGTCGAATCCCGCAAGACGGATGCCCCGATCCGCGATCCACTGCATCTCGGCTCGGGTAAAGGGCGCCGCCGATCCCCGGCCCTGAATATCCGTCCCAGGATCCATCCCTGTATGCACCAGCAGGATCGGCGCATCGATCTCCGTCCGTCCTATCTCCTCCCGCCGGATCGCCACAGCCCGACCTCGGAATGCCTCGAGGGGGTAGCCGTCGAGGGTCTTCCCACCGGGTATGCTGTGCGAAGGGGCCTCGATATGGGTCCCGGCATGAAGACTCATACGGATGAAGTGAACCGTCCAGCCTTCTCCCGTCGATTCCGGCGCCTCCAGAACGCCTATCCGGGTCGCCGGATCCCCAGGGTAAACCGGCATGCCTTCTTCAATCTCGAGCGATAAATCGATAAGCGTCCTCACCTGACCTTCTCCTGTCGCAGCCAACCGGCTGCCTGACCTTGCACGGCCCTCTGCCGGAATGCCGTTTCCTGGAACATAACACCTCAGAAGGAGGACTGCACTTGACCTCGCGTCCTGCTGCGTTTATAAAGTAAGGGCATTCTACGTTCATATGCGCCTCGCATCGCCTGCCGGATTCATCTCCATCAAACAGGCCTATCGATGTCCAGCCTGAGCAGCGAGGGACAGCCGTTTTTTCAACCGCCGCTGCGCCTCGTCGCTAAAGCGTTGTCAGGAAAGGTATCCATGTCATATCAGGTCGCACAAGAAGTTGTCGCCCATTGCCCCAGTTGCAAGATGGATCTCATGCATGTCATCGTCGCCCTCGACGGGCAGAGGATCGTGAGGGTCATCTGTCTGACGTGCCGCAAGGAGCATGCTTACCACCGCCCGCACGAAGGTGCAACCCCCGAATCACGGGTGAAAAAGCCCAAGGCACCGGTCCGAAAACGACCGGATCCCAAATCGGTCAAGTGGCAGGAGCAATGGGCCGCTCATCCCGACGCCGTTCCCAAGCCCTATTCCATCCAGTCCGTTTTTTCCTCCGGGGAGGTATTGGAACACCCCGTCTTCGGCATCGGTTTCGTCACCCGCATCGTCGAACCCGGCAAGATGGAGGTCCTCTTCCGGGAAGGACCGAAGCGGCTGGCTTTCGATCGACGGTAAAAGGATCGGTACCGCCCGGCGGAGGCTGCCTTCGCTCTCGACTCGCGGGTGCAGGGACGCAACATCCGGCCGGGCGGGCACAGAACCCGGATGGTTTGACTTCCCAATATAAACGTTTATATTAAAAGAATTCGGATTAAACGATTCCGCACCTGCAAGATGGCAGGCGTAGGATCACTCACCCCGGCAGGTGGATGCAGCCTGTCCGTGCGGATCTGGCATCGAAGGCGGCATAGACTGAAGCCAAGGCCGTACCGTCATGGACTTCCGGCCGGCGGACTGGATTTTGAGGAGGACCATACGATGGATTGCACAACCGAACAAGATGGGATGCACTATGAGGGGAGCTGTATCCGACCCCCCAGCGAAGCTTACAGCATTCTGCTGCAGGTGACGACCGGATGCTCCCACAACAAGTGTACCTTTTGCGGCACTTATAAGGACAAACGTTTCAAGATCAAGGACGACGACATCATCCTGAGCGACATCCTGTTCGCCTCCAAGTACATGAAGCGGCAGGACAAGGTCTTCCTGATGGACGGCGATGCCTTGATCATTCCCCAGAAACGCCTCATGTGGATTCTGGACCGTATCCGGGAGCATCTACCCTGGGTAAAACGGGTCGGCGCATACGGAAACGCCAAAAGCATCAAGATGAAATCCCTGGAAGAGCTGATCGCTTTGCGCGAAAACGGCCTGGGGATCATTTATCTCGGTGTCGAAAGCGGCCATGACGAGATCCTCGAAAAGATCTGCAAGGGGACGACGGCGCAGAACCTGATCGACATGGGCAGGAAGGTCAAAGCGGCCGGGATGAAGCTTTCCGTCACGGTCCTGCTGGGTATCGCCGGCCGGGAGAAATCCCTGGAGCACGCCCGCGCTACGGGCAGATTACTGAGCGCCATGGATCCCGATTACATCGGCGCCCTCACCGTCATGCTCATCCCCGGCACCGTTTTGTACGAAGAATACCGGCAGGGGCGCTTTGAACTCCTGGAGGAAAGTGAAACCCTCATGGAGCTGCGGGAAATGATCGCCGAGACGAATCTGACCCGGGGGCTTTTCTTCTCGAACCACGCCTCCAACTACCTGCCGGTACGTGCCCGACTGCCCCGCGGCAAACAGGAAGCCCTCGACACCATCGATGCGGCGTTGAAAGGAGACGTGGGCCTGCGGCCGGAGTGGATGCGGGCCTTGTGATCCTCTTTACGGATCCGAAAACGGGTTGTTTTTTTTAGGCGAGAACCGTCAATCGGCCGAACCCGGCACCGCTCTTCCTTCTGTTCCGGCACCTTATCGCCCTCCGCACCCGAAGCGAGCCCGGATGCGGAGGGCGCTTCATGAAGAGGCTATTCGAAGATGGCCTGCACGAATTCCCGGGGGACAAAAGACCTGAGATCATCCATCTTCTCCCCTATGCCGATCAATTTGATGGGTATGGCAAGCTCTTTCGATATGCCCACGACGATCCCGCCTTTCGCGGTGCCGTCGAGTTTGGTGAGGACGATGTGGGTCACGTTCACAGCCTCATTGAAAAGCTCCGCCTGCGAGATGGCGTTCTGCCCCGTCGTGGCGTCCAGAACCAGCCAGACCTCGTGAGGGGCACCGGGTAGTTTCTTGCCGATGACGCGGTTGATCTTCTGAAGTTCTTCCATCAGATTCGTCCGCGTGTGCAGCCGGCCCGCCGTATCGATCAGCACCACATCCGCCTTCCGGCCGAGGGCCGCCGCCACACCGTCAAAGGCGACCGCCGAGGGATCGGCCCCTGTCTGCTGCTTGATCACAGGAACCCCGGCACGCTCCCCCCATATCGACAACTGCTCGACAGCAGCGGCCCGAAACGTATCGGCCGCCACCAGTATCACGCTCTTCCCTTCACTCCGGAAACGATGCGCCGCCTTGGCGATCGTCGTCGTCTTCCCCACCCCATTGACACCCACCACCATGATCACGAGCGGTTCTCCGGGCAGCGGGGCACTGCGCGGCCGGGGCGGAACCTCCAGGAAGGCCGAGATCATCTCCTTGAGGGCCTCTTTCAGCTTTTGGGGATCCTTGAGCTCCTTGCGGGCGACCTTCGCCTGCACCTCTTCGATCAGTTCCTGGGTCGTCGCCACCCCGATATCGGAGGTGAACAGGATCTCCTCCAATTCCTCCAGGAGGTCTTGGGTGATCTCTTTCTTCCCGAGGAACAGGCGGTCGAGTCTCCCGGTAAATCCGTTGCGGGTCTTTGAGAGCCCTGCCCTGAGCCTTGAAAAAAAACCCTCTTGATCGGAGGGCGGAGACGGGTGGAGGGAGCTGTCCGGAATAACCTCCCCCCGGTCTACGGGGTGCTCTTTATCGTCTTGTTTCTTCGTAAAAAATTTAAACATGGTCGTTTAAACCTCTGGCTTGCTCCTCAATCGCTTCCTGTCCTCCAATCGGCTCACGGACGGCAGCCGCTTTTTCGCCTCGCTCCGGTTGGACATTCCGGACGGCCCGGATGCTATCCGTAAAGGCTTATCATATACGCGAATGTTTCCAATCAAACAACAGGGAAGTTTCTTCACACCCTTCGGATGCTTAGTCCCACCGCTCCGCGGCGGGTCCCGGTTGCTTCACACCCTTCGGGTGCTCAGTCCCAGCCTTTCCCTGGCGAGAACCAGGCAAGAAAATGCCTGCGGCCGGCCGACCGAGCAGCCTTGGAGATTGCCGGCGCCGCAGGAACGGGCCGACGGTGTCACCTCGATTCAGTGCCGCCTCACCCTTTCCAGATCCACGGACACGAGCTTCGATATCCCGGCCTGCTCCATCGTAACACCGAACAGGCGGTCGCTGATGGACATGCTTTTCCGGCTGTGCGTCACCATGATGATCTGCGAAGCGCGTTTGATCTCGAGCAGCAGGTGGTTGAAACGGTCTACATTCTCCTCGTCCAGGGGTGCATCCACTTCGTCGAGAAGACAGAAGGGGCTGGGTTTGATCATGTAGATGGCAAAGAGCAGGGCCATCGCCACCAGGGCCTTCTCTCCACCTGAAAGGAGCCCCATGTGGCTCAGCCGCTTCCCGGGCGGCTTCACCTCCACCAGTACGCCGCTATCGAGCGGACGCTCCTCGTCGGTGAGCTTCAATCCGGCCTCGCCGCCGTTGAAGAGGATGGGAAAAATCTCCTTCAGCTTGGCATCGACCTGGTCGAACGTCTCACGAAACCGCTCGAGAGAGGTCCGGTTGATCTTCCGGATGGCCGCCCGGAGGGAATCGATGGACTGGATCAGATCCTGCCGCTGTCCCTGGATGAAGTCGTACCGCTCCTTCAAGGCCTCATACTCTCTGATGGCCACGAGGTTCACCTCGCCAAGGGCCAGACGCCGCGCCTTTTTTTCCTTGATTTCGTTCTCCAGGTCGACCTTCGAAGCCGCCTCCTGGAGATGCTCCCTGAAAACGGCGGCCAGATCCAGATTGAAGTTCTCCTGCACCTTTTCCACGAGGGCCTGCATCTGCAGTCGGATTTCGGAATGGGCCATCTGGAGGCGATTGATCCGTTCCCTGAGATCCTGTATCTCCCCCCTGATCCGCCCGGCGGCAGCCTCGCCGGCCTTCATTTCTTCTACGAACCCCTGAAACGCGCGCTCCTTCTCCTCCATCCACCCCTGCATCTCGCGCAGATCCGCGTAAGCCAATCCGAGTTCCCTGGCCACCGCCGCGCGTCTTTCTTCGGCTCCGGCCTTCTTTTCGAGGCCTTCGGCCAGATCCTCGTCGATACGCGCCAGGCGGCCGGCAGCCTCTTGCGCATAGGCATCCAGCCTCTCGATATCACGCAGGATCCCCCTGCGCTCCTCCTGCAGGAGCCGATCGTCGCTTTCCGCCTGCGCGAAGGCCTCCTTCAACCGATCGATCTCCTCCGCAGCCGCCTCGACCTCCGCTTTTTTCTCCTCGAAAGCCGCCTCCTCTCTGGCCTGACGGGCGGCGCACAGATCCAGGGCGGCCCTGACCTTTTCAAGTTCAGCCCGATGCCTGATCAATTCCTTGTCCTTGCGCTCGAGGTCCTCGCTCACCCTTTCGGACATCCTCTGCAGCTGATCGACTTCCTGGCTCAGGCGGAAGACGGCCTTGTCGAGCTCGTTGAGCTCATCCCGCAGATCCCACCTCCGTTCGTCGAGGGTCTCGACCGCCATGCGCCGGTCCTCGACCTCCGTTTCGATCTGTTCAAGGCGCTCTTTCAGGTTCTCCGCACGGGCGCGCCCAGCATCGACCTGGTTCTTCAATTCCGTCACTTCCCGTTTACGTGCGAGCAGCCCCTGGGTAACCCGCGAAAAGCGCCCCCCGCTGATAACCCCCCGCTCATCCACCATGTCCCCTTCGACCGTCACGAAACAGCAATCCTTCCCGTTTGCCTTCCAGGCCTTGAGGGCGGTTTCAAGGTCATCCACCACCAGCGTCCGTCCCAGCAGGGTGCCAAAGAGCGGTGCATACTTCTCGGGACAGGAGATGAAACTCACAAGGGGGTGAGCGCCGGGATATATCTTGCGCCCGTTCCCGTTCTCCCCGTTCAGGTCCTCGATCGGCACGAAGCTGCTTCGCCCCCGGTCCTCCTGCTTGAGATACTCGACCGCCTGACGTCCATCCTCCTGCGTCGCGACGATCACGGACTGCAGGTTCTCCGCCAACACCGCCTCCACCGCTTGCTCATAGCGCGGCTGCACATCGATCATGTCAGCGACCAGGCCAAGGATCCTGCCCTCCTTGTGCGGAGCGAGATCCTGCGCCTTCATGATGTTGCGGACGCCTTTCTGGTACCCTTCGTAATTGTCGAGAAGCGTCTGAAGACTCCCAAGCCGGGTCTGGGAAACCGTCCATTCCTTTTCGGCCGCTTTGAACTCCGCCTCTACCCGTCTTCCAACCTGCTTGAGCTCATCCAACAGATCAGTCTCCCCGGCGATGGCATCCTCGAGTTCCCGCAGCCGCTCCGAAACAGCCTCACGGGCAAGCGCCCGCGTCTCGGAGGCCGTCATGACCTTTTCCATCTTCTGGTTCAGTTCGCCCTTTTCAGTCTCCAGCCGCGAGCGACGATCGACGATCTTCTCGATCGTCTTCTCCAGGTAGCCGGACTCCTGGCTGAGGCCCGCCCGCCGCTTGTCCCGCGACAGGATGTCCTCCCGGACCACCTCGAACTCGGCCTTGAGCGTCTGGAAGGCCTCCCGGCGCGACTTCACGTGCTCGCGTCGACGGGCGAGTTCCTGCTCCATCTCCCTTATAGCAAGGCGTTTTTCCTCCGCGCCACGTTCGAGGGCCTGGCGCTCGAGGGCCAATTCCCGGCAGCGCCGCTCGATGTCTTCCTTTTCCTGCAAAAGACGCTCGCCCATCTCTTGCTGCATCCGGATCTCGGATCCGAGGGTTTCCTGGAGCGATTCCTGACGGTGGACCGCTTCCTTCAAGGCTTCATAGTGCCGTCTGCGATCCCTGAGAGCGGTCTCGGCCTTCTGCCTCATCCCATCGAGCGCCGACAGATTCGCATCGGCCTGGGCAAGCGCGGCGGTCCGCTCGATCTCCTGCTCGACGAGGCCTTCGGAGGCCTGAAGCCGATCTTCCAATTGGCCCAGCATCTGCTGATAGGCGTTGCTTGCCAGGGTCAGTTCGAGCCGGGCGATCTCCTCCGAGATCTCCTTGTAGCGCCTTGCCTTGGCCGCCTGACGCTGGAGGGAGCGCATCTGCCGTTCCACCTCTCCAAGGACGTCCTCGACGCGCCGCAGGTTCTCCTCGGTGAGCTCTATCTTCTTCCCCGTCACCTCCGCCTGCCGACGGAATTTGGTGATCCCGGCGGCCTCTTCGAGCATCACCCGGGTCTCCTCCGGCCGCTGCTCCAGGATGTTGCCGATCCGACCCTGACCGATAATGGAATAGGCCTTGTTGCCAAGGCCCGTGTCCATGAACAGCTCCTGAATGTCCTTCAACCGGCAGGCGGCGCCGTTGATGAGATACTCGCTCTCCCCGGATCGATAGAGCCGCCTGGTGACCGCGATCTCCGGGTCATGCCGGAAAGCGGGATGGGTCACCGCACCGTCCTCGTTATCGAAGAGCAGGGACACCTCCGCCATCCCGAAGGCCTTGTAGTCCCCGGCGCCGTTGAAAATCACGTCCTCCATGCGCAGGCCCCGCAGCTGTTTGGGGCTCTGCTCCCCCATGCACCAGCGGATGGCGTCTATGATGTTGCTCTTTCCGCAGCCGTTCGGCCCCACCACCCCGCTGATCCCCTTCGGGAACGCGATGTCGACCCGGTCCATAAAGGATTTGAACCCGCGGATGGAGAGCTTCTTGATACGCATGTGCGCCTCCTGTAAGGCCGATCCTTCCTTCAGACGGAGCAGCACATCGGCAGAAAAAGGCTATCGCTTGGATTTTATAGCCTGTATGAGACCTTTTGTAAAGAAGAAATACTATATCCTGTGGCATATGGTCCTTTAAAAGTCAATATGTTGTATTTTCATACCCCATTCGCTGAATGAATCGATTTGCCAAAGACCGCGGATTCATGCTATGAAGCGGTGATGTTTCATGTGAAACATCACCGCTTCACCGGTTCCACCCCGCTGCGAGGCCGGCAGGCGCTCTGCATCGAGGCCGCGGCCGAAGCAGCCGATTCCATACCACCAGGAGGGGAGACCATGGCAGAGGACATCACGAGACCCGAAGATATGGGCAAGGAAGACCTGGCCCGGTTCGTGCTGGACATCTTCCACCGCATCGCGGTGCACCACACGCTCTGGCTCAGGGAAGTGGAGCACCAGATGGGCATGCCCAAGGCCCTCGGCGTCCTGGGGACGGCCTACGGCGAAACCTACGCAGTGCAAATGAAGCGGATGGCCAAACTGTTCAACTTCGAGCTGGTCGACGGCATACCCAAGCCCCTCCTGGAGCGCTCCCGGAAAGAGCTTCTCGAGGCGGCGGACGAGGTCTCCAAGAACTGGCTTGCCAATGACGGCATCTGGTTCCAGGCCGTCGAATTCGCCCATGGCATGAACGATGCCAAGCGCTGCAACGATTCCTGCTGGACGCGCTATTCGCCCTTCGAGGCCTGGTCCATCCGCAGGTTGCTCCACCTTTCCGAGCGGCCGGGGCTCGAGGGATTGAAGACAGCCCTGCGTTTTCGCACCTACGCCCGCGTGAACGTGCAGACCATCATCGATGAAGGGACGGAAAGCTTCGTCTTCCAGATGAATGACTGCCGCGTCCAGTCGGCGCGCAAACGCAAAGGGCTGGACGACTACCCGTGCACCTCGGTCGGTCTGGTCGAATACACCTATTTCGCGGAGGCGATCGATCCCCGCATCGAGACCGAGTGCATCGGTTGTCCGCCAGGCCCCCATCCCGAGGAATGGTATTGCGCCTGGCGCTTCCGCCTGAAAGCGCCAGGCGAGTCCCATGCAGCTGGTGGGCATCCGTAGTCTGTCAGGGCGTCCGGACGGACCGTGAAGGCCGCACACGGCAACCTGGATGGGAACCGGGGGCCTTTCGAGGCGCAACAGACGGCTTTCTCCCGTGTTCCTCCAAACATGCGGGGCCGTGTCCCGCTCCGGTCGCAAGTCCATCTTCGTCAGTGGAATCTCCCGGGGAAGGGGGCGGAGCAGGCCGACTGCATCAGCCTACCCGAACAGGGCATCGAAGAGTTCCTGGATCGACCTTACGCCGGTCAAATGCATGCCTTCCACCGCCTGAAGCCCCTCGAGATGGCTGCGGGACAGGCAGCAGCGGCTGAAACCGAGCTTCCGTGCTTCACGGATGCGCAGATCGGGGTGATTGACGCCGCGCACCTCTCCAGCGAGGCCCACCTCCCCGAAAAACACCCAATCCTGCGGCACCGGCCGGTCCAGAAAACTGGACATCAAGGCGGAAACGAGCCCAAGATCAGCCGCAGGTTCGTCGACCCGCAGGCCGCCGGCGATGTTGACGAAAATATCCTGCTCCGCCAGCTGCATCCCCAGGCGCTTTTCTAGGACCGCCACGAGCAGCGCGATGCGGTGCTGATCCATTCCCGAGGCCGTCCGCCGCGCCGTCCCAAACGAACTCGGCCCCACGAGCGCCTGAATCTCGACCAGCAGCGGACGCGTGCCCTCCAGACACGGGAACACGACGGAGCCGGAGGTGTTTTCCGGCCGCTCCTCCAAAAAGATGCGCGACGGGTTTCCCACTTCGCAGAGGCCGGCGTCCTTCATCTCGAAGACGCCGATCTCGTTGCAGGGTCCGTAACGGTTCTTCACAGCCCGCAGGATGCGGTAAAGATGCCCCCGGTCCCCCTCGAAATAGAGGACCGTGTCCACAAGGTGCTCCAGGACCTTCGGCCCGGCGATGGCCCCTTCCTTGGTGACGTGCCCGATCAGAAAGACCGGAATGCCCGCCCCCTTCGCCAGGTCCATCAGTCTCAGGGCCGCCTCCCGCACCTGCCCTACGCTCCCGGGCGCCGCCCCCATGTCCTGTGAATATACGGTCTGGATCGAATCGACGGCGAGAAGCGCGGGTTTCAGCTCCTCCACCTGCTTCAGCAGCTCGTCTATGCACGTCCCGGTCAAGACGAAAAGCCGATCGGCCCGAATCCCGATCCGATCGGCCCTCAGCCCAATCTGCTGGGCCGATTCCTCCCCTGAAAAATAGAGGGCGGACCTCCCGCCCTCCGTCAGCTTTGCAAGAATCTGCAGGATCAGTGTCGACTTGCCGATCCCGGGCTCGCCTCCGATCAGGGTCACCGAACCCGGCACCACGCCTCCCCCGAGCGTCCGGTCGAACTCCGGGATCCCCGCTATGTAGCGCATCTCGCTCTCGAGGGATAGAGATGTGATCGGCTCCGGCCGCCCGATGGACGAACGGCGCCCGCCCCGACGGCCCTCGGCCTGGACCTCGGTTTCCTCCATGAAGCTGTTCCAGGATCCGCAATCCGGACACCGTCCGAGCCACTTGGGCGCCTGGTAGCCGCAGCTCCCGCAAACAAACAGATGCCTCGTTTTTCCCGATCCCATAAAGCAACATCCACCCTGAAATGGTTCGCATCTGCCCCTTTACGCCGACGGCCTAGAGCAGGGGTGGTCGGGGCCGGATCGACGTCAAAGAAAGGGCCTTTTCGAGAGGCTTTCAGCGTTCCGATGCCCGGCCGGCCCGTCCTGGACCCCGCCACAATCCTTTTTTGCTCACTCTGAAACGACCATCCAGCGCGGGCCCGTCTCCATCACTCAACAAGTGTTTTCTTACAGCAGGCCCTCTCCGGAAGCCGATCTCAACTCCAACTCTCTCCCGTTATAGGTGCGCATCGAAAGCCTCCCCTCCCGAACGGTGCAGACAACGGCCCCGTCCCAGTCGGTTCGAAACACCTCGCATCCTCTGGCAGAGTAACCCGCGAGGGTGCGGGAATCGGGAAAATCACCGCCGGCCCCGCACGAAATGACACATACCCGCGGACGCACCCGATCGAGAAAAACATCGGAGCTCGACGTGGCGCTTCCATGGTGCGGGGAGAGCAGGACATCGCTCCTGAGGGCCTCCCCGCAGCGGTTGGCAAGCAGCGCTTCGGCGGGTCTTTCGATGTCTCCCGGAAACAGGAAGGCGAAGCCCTGATAGGACAATTTCAAGACGAGAGAGCGATTGTTGAAACCCAATCCCTCGGCTTCCGGCCCCATCCCGTCCTTTCCGGGCTGCAGGACCTCAACCCTCACTCCGTTGATCATCGTCGCGTCCGGTCCGGGCGGCGGCAGCCGGGGGAAGATGCGCTCCTCCTCGAGGGTCAGCACGAGGCGCCGGTAGAGGTCATTGTCTGCGGCATCCCCGTTGTACCAGAATTCCGACGGTGAGAAGGATGCCACGATGAAGGGGAAGCCCCCCATGTGATCTGCCTCCGGGTGGCTCAGGACGAGGTAGTCCAATTGTCGAATCTTCGCCTGCCACAAGAAGGGTGCCACCACCATACGCCCGACATCGAAGGTTCCCCCGCTGAAACCGCCCCCGTCGACAAGCATTTTCTTTCCCCCGGGAAATTCGATCAGGGCCGCGTTGCCCTGCCCCACATCCAGGAAGGTGACGCGCATATTGTCGTTGAAGGATACCCGTTTGATCCAATAAATGGAATCGAACACAATCAGCAAAGCGACCGACATCGCCAGCCACTTCGCCCAGAGACTTCGTCGAAAAAAATAAAGCGAGAACAGTCCCATGTAAAAAAGGGCGATCTCGAAGCCGTTCGGAGTAGGCAGCCAGACTCCTGCCCCAGGCAGATCCGCCCAGAAGCGGACGAGCCAAAGGACAACGGACTGGCCCCAGCCGGACATTTCGACCAGAACCCCGGCTGCCCCCTCAGAAAACGGGAGCAAAAAGGCGCCGAACAACCCCAGCGGCAATACCCAGCACCCCAAGATGGGAACAGCCGAGAGATTGGCGGGAACCACCACCAACGGGAAGCGGTGGAAGTAATAAACCGTCAAAGGCAGCAAGAAGAGGGTGGCGCACAATGAAACCGCCGCGAGACCGGCAAAATATCCGAAGACGCGCCGAAAACTTCTCCCTTCCGAACCCTTTCCAGGCGCGTTGAGACCCAGCCTGTCCGTCAGAACGGGCATGAACCACAGCAGACCGGCGACCGCCCCGAAAGAGAGTTGAAAAGAGATGGAAAAGATGGCTTGGGGGTCCACGGCGAGGATCAACAACGCAGCCAACGCCAGGGTGGACCACCTGTCCCGCGATCGGCCCCAGAGCCCGGCTCCCAGGAAAATCAAGACCATGAGGACGGCCCGTTGGGCCGACACCTGAAACCCGGCCATCCCGAGATAGACCAGGAGGGTGAGAGCCGTGACCGCCGCAGCCGGGACACCCACCGGCACGCGCAGCGCCAGATGCGGAAAGTAGAGCAGCAAACGGCGCAGGCCGAAAAAGGTCAACCCAGCCAGCAAACCCATGTGCAGCCCGGAGACGGCGAGGATGTGCGCCAGGCCGCTGATATTGAAACGGTCCTGCGTTGTTTGATCCACAGCGCTCCGATCCCCCAGCAGAATCGCCTGAGAAAAGGCCGACCTCCGTTCGTCGAGCCGTTCGGTCAAGAGTCCCCGAAAACGTTCACGTCCTTCTTCGAAAAACGCCTGGATTGCGGGCAGTTCTCCATGCCCAAGCGGCACCACCAGATAGCCGTTCGAAACCACCGCCCGGCAGCTGTACCCTTGGCAGGCCATTTGGCCTTCGTAGTCATAGGCGCCGGGATTCGCAAAATTGCGGAAAACGCGAAGCCGCGCGGGCAACTGAACGCGTTCTCCTGCACGCAGGGGAACCCCATTGCCGTAAACAGAGACGAGAACCTTCTCGTCGGCGCTCAGAGCGGTCCGACCAATGACCACCCGCTCAACGGCCAGCGCGAATCGCGCGCGCCCGTTTTCGACACGGACAGGATTCAAAACCGTCCCCACCAGCCCGAGCTGCGGCTCCTGGGGAGCCAGGATATCGAGGATCGGCAAAGGATGGTGGATACTCTCGACGAGGGCCGCTGCCGTTACGATTCCAGGGAGCAGAAACAGGACGCGGCGGCCCCTGGGGAAAAGAAGGGTCAGAAGCACAAAAACAGCTGTGGCGGCGCCCAGGGCCGCCGCGGAATACCCGCCGGCGAAGTGAAACCGGTGCCCCAGCAGAATCCCGGCCACCCATGCACAAAGAACGGGAACAAGCGGCCGGTGCATTGTTTCATTCTTTCTCGCGCCAGATCGCAGCGCCGAGGCCCTGAAACTTCACATCCAGCGCCTCGTAGCCCCGGTCGAGGTGATAGATCCGGCTGACCTCGGTCCGGCCGCCCTCGGCGGCCAGGCCCGCCAGCACCAGGCAGGCGCTCGCACGCAGGTCGGTTGCCATGACAGGGGCCGCTGAAAGCCGTTCCCTCCCCCTGACCAGCGCCTGGTTGCCGTTGATTTCGATGTCGGCGCCCATCCGCTTGAGCTCGCTCACATGGATGAAGCGGTTTTCGAAAATCGTCTCGCGAATCAGGCTCGACCCGCGGGCGACGCACATCAAGGCCATGAACTGCGCCTGCAGATCCGTCGGAAAACCCGGGAAAGGCATTGTCTTGATATCCACCCCGCGGACCTCTTCGGAACCCTGCACCCGGATGCAACCCGGCACGACCTCCACGCCGACCCCCGCGGCCTTGAGCTTTTCCATCAGGGCGCCCACGTGTTCCGGCCGGCAGCCGCAGATCGATACATCCCCTCCCGTCATCGCCGCGGCAATCATGAAGGTCCCGGTCTCGATCCGGTCCGGAATGATGGTATGCTCGACGCCCTTCAGGCTCTCGACCCCTTCGATTGTGATGATATCCCCGCCGTCGCCCTCGATCTGCGCCCCCATGGCACGCAGCAGATTCGCCAAATCTTTCACCTCGGGCTCGTTGGCGGCATTCCGCAGGACCGTTCGGCCTTCCGCCAATACAGCGGCCATCATGATGTTTTCGGTGCCGGTCACGGTGGGGATGTCGAAAAAGATATCGGCCCCTTTCAGCCGCCCGGCCGTGGCGTGGATATATCCTTGATCGAGATGCATATCCGCACCCATGGCCACCAGCGCCCGCAGATGCAGATTGACCGGCCGGGCACCGATGGCGCAGCCTCCGGGCAGAGAGATCCTTGCCTTCCCCTTTCTAGCCAGAAGCGGGCCAAGCAGCAGGATCGAGGCGCGCATCGTCCTGACCAAATCGTAGGGGGCCTCATAGCCACTCAAATCCGAGGCGTCCACCCCCAGGAAATCCTCTCCCTCATCGAAGCGCACCCCCAGCTGCTCCATGATCCTGACGATCGTGGAAATATCCCGCAGCCGGGGGACATTTCGCAGCACATGCCGCCCACCCCCGAGCAGACAGCCCGCCATGATCGGGAGGGCGGCGTTTTTCGCCCCACTCACGGAAACCGCCCCTCGGAGGGGGCGGCCGCCTTCTATCACCATTTTTTCCATTTTGGTTTCCTCATAGTTCATCACGGCCGGAGCCGGGTCTTGAGAGCAGCCTTCGACCTGGAGCCAGGCGCCTGGCTTTGCAGCAGGGTCTTCGGACGGTCTGCACCCAAGCGTCTGAAGTCCAGGCTCTCCCCTATTCCGGACCCCGGTCATGTCCTCTTCTTGCCCAAGTCCTCCTGTCCGTGAGGGCGCATTCCTCCACCTTCAACCAGCCGGGCCTCCCGGGCCACTTCCTAGACCAAGCATGGCCGATCTACGGTTTATAACAATTGTATTTCCCGGTCAACAAAGATAGACTGACGGGGGGGTGAGAGATGAGATTCGTCGCCGACTGTATGCTCGGCAGCCTGGCCAAGTGGCTGAGGGTGCTCGGTTTCGATACGATCTATCAAAGAAGTTACGGGCCGGGGTTCCCCGCCGGCTTCCCCATGGACGATCGGATCCTCCTCTCGAGGCGGCAGGCACGAGTCGCCTCCCATCCCGGGGCTGTGCTCATCCGGGCCGAACGTACCGGTCCCCAACTGATGGAGGTGCGTGAAAGCCTCGGAATCGATCCCCCGCCATCCCAGTGGTTCAGCCGTTGCATCCGGTGCAACGCCCCTCTAGAACCCGCTCCGGACAATCTCTCAGAAACGGTGCCTGACTATGTCCAGGCGATTCACCATGGGGCCATCCGCTTTTGCCCCGTCTGCCGACGCTGTTTCTGGCCGGGGACCCACCGGGAACGGATGCTGGCGCAGCTTGCGGACTGGGGATTTCCCGCCGGCTGAGCCGGACTCAATCCTGCCACCATGGTTTTTTGTCCCCTCCGACACCAACGGGTAGATCTGTTTCTGCGACGGCTCATCTGCCGCTTCCGCACAAACACTCGCTTTCCTCGATATGGGACAAACCGGAACACGCCCCGAAAAGGTGGCACTAAAGACGCGAAGCGTGTGAAGAAACCGGGACCCGCCGCGAAGCGGTGGGACTGACCACTCGAAGGGTGTGAAGAAAAACCCGTGTTTACCGTTGGGGAGCCTGAGCTGGGTTTCGATGGCTTCCGGGTGGCTGCGAGCGGCATGATTCTCCCGGGCACAAGAGTCCCGGCGGAAAGATTCCCTTGAAAAGAGCGGTTTTTGTGCTACACTGAATTCGGTTTTTTTTATCGCTGTTTCGTCTGCGCGGTCGGTGCACCAGACCGAGCCCGCATTGGAATCATCCTCAGTGGGAAAGGAGGTGGTCATCTTTCCAAGGTCTTCTGGTCGGCGCTAACCTTCACATCAGAGGAAAGGAGAAACGAAATGGCTGGAAGCACTTACAAGATCATCCAATTGGTGGGGACGAGCGATGTGTCCTGGGAAGAAGCGGCCAAGACCGCCATTGACACCGCCGGCACATCGCTGCGGGATCTTCGGGTCGCTGAAATAACCAGACTGGACGTTACGGTGGAAAACGGAAAAATCACATCCTATCGGGCAAAACTGAACGTTTCCTTCAAGTACACCAAGGAATAGGCGGCTTTTGTTTGAGAATGCATATGGAATACCGGCGCGGTTCAGTCCAGAAACGATGATCCGGTCAAAATCGGAGAGCGATCAGCCGAAGGGGTGATCTTATCCGTCACCGCACAGGTCTTCTCCCTCTCCGACCGGAGAAAAAGGCTGGACAACTCGTTTCTGGACAGGAACCGGGCGGCCATGGTTCGACATGGGGAAATCTCCGCATCACCTGTTTGCCGATCCATTTCAACCCTTCACGAGAGAGCTTCCATGTATAGAACATTTAAAAAACTGACGGTCCTAGATCAAATTGCTTCATCCGACAAGGTGCGTCGTCAGATTGTCGACACGGCGGCGAATCTTTATGCCAGGAAAGGGTTCGCTTCCACATCGATACAGGAAATCTCCGAGGCAGCGGGAGTAAGCCTGCCTGTCACGTACCATTACGTAAAAAACAAGTCGGAGATCATGCGCCTCATCATGGAAGACCTGCTCGAAGCCTTCCGTGAAAATTTGACCCGCGAGATTGAAGACATCCAGGACCCGGAAGAAAAACTGGCGATCGCTTTGGTCATTTACCATCGAATTCTGGACCGTGAAAAGGAAAAGGTGCTTCTTTTTTACCAGAAGTCCGCATCGCTGGATCGGGCATCGAAAACGCGCATCATGCAAATGGAGGTGGACATAAGCCGGATCTTCGCGGGCATTCTGGAGGATGGCATAGCGCAAGGCCTTTTCAGAAAGGTCGACGTTGATCTGATGGCTTACAACATCATCATTATGGCCCACATGTGGGTTTTGAAACACTGGCATTTCAAAAACCGCTTGACCCTCGATCAGTACATCGATAATCAGGTGGCAACGGTTTTCCATGCACTGGAATCGTCGCACTGAGGCCTTTTTCACCCAGCGCCTATTCGGAAGAACAAACGCTGCAGCCCCCGAAAGCGCCGGCCGGCTGGCCTCTGAACGGTGAAGCACCCGTTGGTGTGCGCCAGGTTGAAATCTAATGACCTTCTCCTACAAGGTCGTCGGCGTCGCGTTTCGTCAAGACCAGGAGGTGGCGAAGCGTCGGTTTTCGAGGCAGGCGGTACGGGAGCACCTGCTCCAAACGGATTGAAAAAATTTGCAATTGCGGATTAATGCCCTTTACCACAGCCGTCAGGTCCTCTCCTGCAAAAAGCAGCATTCGGCCGTGACGGGCGAGATAGGGTGCCCCCAACCGCAAGGCCTGCGGGGGAGGCGCTACCGCCCGTGCCGTGACGCATGAGTAGCCGCCGGCACCGCATTTTGACCAGTATTCCCCTGCCCTGCCCCTGAACACTTCGATCCCCTCGAGCCGCATCACCCGGATGACATGCCGCAGAAACGTGACCCGCCGCGCATTGGCTTCCAGCAGATGGACCATCACGGCCGGCTGACAGATCTTGATGGGAATGGCCGGAAATCCCGCACCCGAACCGATATCCAGCAGATTTCCTCCTGCGGGGAGAATCGATCCGGCCATCAGGGAATCCAGGAGCAATTCACGGACCACTTCTTCGCGGGAGCGCAGGCCGGTCAGATTCATCCGTCGATTCCACTCCCAAAGCTCGGCGAGATAGACCCCCAAGAGGCCGAGGGCCCGATCGCCCAAGGGACAGCGGAGGCCCTCGGCCCACTCCGTGACCATTCGTCTCTCTTCGGACGTCAGCTCAGACAATGACACGCCTTTTGATGATCCCCACGGCCTCCTCGGGCGTATCCACGACCCGGAAAATGTCGAGGTCGGAGGGCGAAATGGTCTTACCCTTGAGCATGGTGTCTCTGATCCAGTCCACCAGACCTCCCCAGAATTTCGAGTCGATCATGATTACAGGGAAGGAACGGATCCGTTCCGTCTGGATCAGCGTCAGGGCCTCGAAGAGTTCGTCGAGGGTCCCGAAACCTCCCGGCATGATAATGTAAGCGACGGCGTATTTGACGAACATCACCTTGCGAATGAAAAAGTATTTGAAATTCAATCTGATGTTTGAATAAGGGTTCGCCTGCTGCTCGTTCGGGAGTTCGATGTGCAGGCCGACGGATTTGCCGCCCCCATCGGCCGCCCCCTTGTTGGCCGCCTCCATGATCCCCGGGCCTCCGCCGGAGATGACGTTGAATCCGTTTTCAACCAGCAGCCGGGCGGTCTTCACGGTCATCTTATAAGCCTGGCTCTGGGGCTTGGAGCGGGCGGAGCCGAAGATGGTGACCGCCGGATGCACCTCCGGCAGGACATCGAAGCCATCGACAAATTCGGCAATGATGTTGAACATGCGCCATGTGTCCTTGATGGTGATATCATCCACCAAGAATTGTCTTTCACTCATGGGAAGGCTTCCTTTCTGGCATGGTCGAGCTTCGGGACCCCGGCTCGACCGTGGACGATCAGCGGCACCTCCGGCTTTCCACAACCGGGCTCCGGGGGCCGACCCACACGCTCCGGCTTCCTTTCAAGGCAGAACACAAAAATTCATTGATTTTTAGAATTTAATTGTTTAGCTTTCTGACCGAATCGGCTAGTATGGTAGTTTTTGGTTATAATGGTGTCAAGCACTTGTCACGGTCGATACGCATCAAACCGTCTTCTTAACCGCCTTACGAGCGGCACGCATCGAACCTTATTCAATGCTCCGGTGGCAGGGATCTGCGCACCGCGAATCATGGGGTCTTCCCGTCATCGATGATGAAACTTCCAGAGATCACCAGAACCGATTTCCTCGACCGTCTCGGCACCCGGGAAAAACCCTGGCGCCATAACTATCTGACGATGTACTCGACCCAATGGGGGGGATTCACGACGGATCCCGATCTGATGCTGATCCCTGTCGACGACCACCTTGTCCACCGGGGCGACGGGGTCTTCGATGTCATGCGCTGCGTCGACGGCAAGATCTACCAGATGGAGGAGCATCTCAAGCGCCTGAACCGTTCGGCCCGCGCCATTTCTCTGTCCCCGCCCGAAGTCTATGCCGATATTAGAGAACTGATCCGGTTTCTCGTACGGAAAGGCGGTCTGAAGGACTGCCTGATCCGCCTCGTGCTGTCTCGTGGCCCGGGAAGCTTCACGGCCAACCCATTCGATTGTCCTGAAAGCCAGCTCTACGTCAACGTGATCCGGTTCAAGGGCCTGCCAGAAACCTACTACCGGGAAGGCATCTCCATCATTACAAGCCGCATCCCCATCAAGAAATCGTTTTTTGCCACCATCAAATCCTGTGACTATCTGCCCAATGTCCTGATGAAGATGGAGGCGATCGAGGCAGGCTGCGGGTATTCCGTCGGCTTGGATGAAAAAGGGTTTCTCGCCGAGGGTTCGACGGAAAACCTTGGCATCATCACCGTGGAAGGGGTTCTGAAATTCCCCGGACTGGACACGACGCTTTCGGGCATCACCGAGCAGCGTGTTTTCGAGCTGGCCCGGCAGCTGGTGCAGGAGGGACACCTCAAAGACGCCGTCTTCGGTGAGATACCCCCCGATGAGGCCTATCAGGCCCGGGAGGTTTTCCTCACGGGGACCTCTCTCGACATCCTGCCGGTTGTTCGCTTCGACAGCCGCACCATCGGTGACGGAACCCCCGGTCCGGGCTATGCCCGATTGCATAGACTTCTTCGAGAGGATATGAGAAACAACGAACGGCTGCTCACGCCCGTCAACTGGGAAGACGCCCAATAAAAGCTACGAAGAGGATTCGATTTGGAAACAGGAGAGGTAGACATGGAACGTGTTGCAAGGGTAACGGAGATCATCGCAGCGTCACCCCACAGTTTCGATGAAGCCATCCGGGTCGGTTTCGAAAGGGCGAACCGCACTCTGCGGGGAATCACCGGGTTGCGTGTCATCGAGCAGCGTGTCTCCGTAGAAGAAGGACAAATCAAAGAGTTTCGCGTGCGTCTGGAGGTCATTTTCGTCCTCGAAACGTAATGGGTTTAAATCCGGAACCAATCCTGTCGAACCGAGTGTCCCCGATCCGCAATAGAAGGCTCGGAAACTACGTAGAAAGACATGCTGAATCATGGCCTTGATCAAATTTAGAGAAGAACGCTGCAAAGGGTGTGGACTCTGCGTACTGGCCTGTCCCAAAGGGCTCCTCAGTATCAGCTCCTCCATCAATCTGTCGGGTTATCCCACCGCTCACATCAGCGATATGGAGGCATGCACCGGTTGTAAACTATGCGCTGAGATGTGCCCCGATGTGGTGATCACGGTATACAAGTGATGTCTCTTCGTAAAAACGTTTAGGATGGTGCCTCCTGTCCGGTGCTGAATCGGTTTTCAGACGTCGGAACCTGTGTCCTGCGCAGCATCTCAGACATCCGGTACGCCTGCGGGAACATGGATTGAATATCGAGGGTTTGTCATCTTCAAGAACGGGCTTTCTATTCGCCGCCCATGCGCGGCTTGCCACGCCAACCCTGCTTGGGAAATCCTGAAGATTCAGGCGGCAAACAGCGGTAAAGAGCTTTCGATAGAGAACGTTGCCCTCCCTGGAGGCCGGTGGAACCATCCGCTCCACCGGAGGATTCCTGAAGGCAAAGCAGGACGATTTCGAGCCCGAAGGCATTCACAGCCCTCGATCATTGGCATCGGGCCAAAACCGTCGTCTTCAGGTAAAAGATGAAGCAGTTCGAGATTCCCATCGCTCCCTTCCTTTTGTGGAAACGATGGCATTGAGGAGAAAAACGGTTTGGAGACTTTGTTCGTAAAAGGCAATGAAGCCATCGCCATGGGCGCCATCGAGGCCGGATGCCGGTTTTATTTCGGCTATCCCATCACTCCGCAAAACGACATCCCGGAGTATATGTCGAAACATCTGCCGGCGATCGGGGGCATCTTCATACAGGCCGAAAGCGAGATAGCGTCCATCAACATGCTCCTGGGCGCAAGCGCCACCGGAGCACGGGCGATGACCTCCTCTTCGAGCCCGGGCATTTCCCTGAAGCAGGAAGGCATTTCCTACCTGTGCGGCAGCCAGATACCGGGCGTTATCGTCAACATGAGCCGCAGCGGACCCGGCCTCGGGGGGATCTCACCGTCGCAGGGTGATTATTTCCAGGCCACCAGAGGCGGCGGACACGGGGATTACCGGACGATCGTCCTGGCCCCCTCATCCGTCCAGGAGGCCTATGATCTCACGATGCGCGCCTTCGACCTCGCCGACAAATACCGGAATCCGGTTGTGATCCTGGGCGACGCATTGCTGGGGCAGATCAAAGAACCCTTGAAAACACGCCTCTACAGAGGAACCCCCTCCGAGAAGGATTGGATCCTTACGGGCGCTTCGGGGCGGCCCCGCCGGATCCTCAAATCTCTCTACCTCTCAGAAGGCGAACTCACGGACCACAACTGGTTCCTTTACCGCAAGTATCAGCAGATGAAGCGCGAGATCCGCTTTGAAACCCAGAATTTAGACGATGCGAAGCTGGTTGTCGTCGCATTCGGCTCACTGGCTCGCATCGTGAAGAGCGCTGTGGGCATGGCCCGTGAAAAAGGCATGCTGATCGGCCTCCTGCGACCGATCACCCTTTACCCCTTTCCCTATGCTGCGCTCGAAAAGATCTCCCGGAAGATCAGAAATTTCATGGCGGTGGAACTGAGTACCGGCCAAATGGTCGAAGATGTCAAACTGGCCGTCGGACACAAGAAAAACCAGGTGGATTTCTATGGCAGACCGCCCGGCTCCATCCCGTCGCCGGACGAAATCTTTCATGAAATCGCCAAAGTCTACAAAAAGAGGATCGCATAAATGGAGCAGGTTTTTTCAAGACCCCAAAGCCTCATTGACGTGCCGTTCCACTTCTGCCCGGGCTGTCACCATGGCATCATCCACCGCCTGACGGCCGAATGCATCGATCGGTATGCCTTGCAGCAAACGTCCATCGCAGTGGCCTCTGTCGGCTGCTCGGTCTTTCTGTATGATTATCTGGACATCGATGTGCTCGAGGCCCCGCACGGACGCGCAGCAGCAGTCGCGACCGGTGTCAAGCGGGCCCGGCCCGACCGCTTCGTCTTCACCTATCAGGGGGACGGGGATCTCGCCGCTATCGGGACCGCCGAAATCATCCACGCCGCCAACCGCGGAGAACACATCACGGTCATCTTCGTCAACAATACGGTCTTCGGAATGACCGGCGGCCAAATGGCTCCGACCACGATGCCCGGGCAGGAAACCACGACGACACCGTTTGGAAGAGATCCGGCCGTAAACGGTTTCCCCATCCGGATGGCGGAACTTTTGGGCGGACTGACCGGCACGACCTTCGTCGCCCGAGGGGCGGTCGACACCCCTAAGAACCTCGTGAAGACCCGCAAGTACCTGCAGCGCGCCTTCGAGGTTCAGACCACCGGCGAAGGGTTCGGTTTCGTGGAGATCCTTTCCGCCTGTCCAACGAACTGGAAAATGTCGCCGGAGCGCGCCAACAAGCGGGTCAAGGAAGAGATGATCCCCTATTTCCCGCTGGGCATCTTCAAGGGGGGTGAAGCATAATGTATTTTGACACGATCATAGCGGGTTTCGGGGGCCAGGGCGTTCTGCTCATGGGCAACATCCTCGCCTATGCCGCCATGGGCGAAAAGAAGAGGGTGACCTATATGCCGGTCTATGGCGTCGAGATGCGTGGAGGAACCGCCAACTGCACCGTCGTCGTCTCGGACCAGGAGATCGGTTCGCCCATTATCCAGCGGCCGGTTTCAGCCATTGTCATGAACCGTCCTTCCCTTGACAAATTCGGACCCCGCGTTCGCAAAGGCGGAACGCTGATAGTCAATGCCTCTCTGATCCCTGAAGAAGCGGTGCACTTCCGAGGGGTGGACTGTCTCCTGGTCCCCAGCCGAGAGCTAGCCTTGGAGCTGGGGAACGAACGTCTGGCCAACATGGTCGTGCTTGGCGCGGCTGTTCGCCGCACCGGTGTCGTCCGGGTCCGCTCGCTCAAGAAGGCCCTTTATGGTGCGCTTGACCGGCGTTACCACAACATGATAGAGTCGAACAGCAAGGCCTTGGAGCTGGGAGCCCGTTTCGCTGCAGACAATGGGCATCCGTAATGAAGCCCCTTTTCCCTCAACCACAAGGAAAGGAAGGTCGGCGTTATGGACGAGGATCGGAACCGCGATGAGGCACGGGATACCTACCAGGACTTCCTGAGCGATATCAACGAGCAGTTCGCCAGGCAAAGCCAGGAAAAGGATTTCATGGACAGCATCCCCGGCGAGCCTGGTGAAGGTGCGGATTACGAGGTCGACGTCGGTCAGCGCGTGCGCGCCGTAAGGCAGAAGCGGGGGCTCACGCTCGAGGATGTCTCCAGGCGAACCGATCTGGACGTAGGTCTGCTTGCCTCCATTGAAGACGGTACCGTAGCCCCGCCTCTGGGCACCGTGATCAAACTGGCCAAGGCCCTCGAAATGAAGATGGGCTACTTCATATCCGGCCAGGAAAACCGCCCCTTCACCATCGTGCACCATCAGGACCGGAAGGTGGTGTCCCGCTACGATTCCACTAAAGGCAAAAGGTATGGATATGAATACATCTCGCTCGCCCCGCACAAGGTCGACCGCCACATGGAGCCCTTCATCGTAGTGCTGGCGCCCGCCGAGACCGAAGAAGAACGTTCGAGCCACGACGGGCAGGAATTCATCTATGTCCTTGAAGGCGCCATGGCGGTTCATCTGGAAGACAAACGATACGTGCTCGAAACCGGCGATGCCATCTACTATGATTCGACCGTTCCCCACCTGGTGAAGTGCCACGGTGACAAACCGGCGAAGATTCTCGCCGTTCTTTACACCGAACGCTGAGGCGGCCGCTGTGATCGCTTTCGATCTCAAGTGTTCTAGAGACCATGTTTTCGAAGGCTGGTTCGACAGCATCGAGGCCTTCGAAGATCAGAATGCCAGGCGTTTGATCACCTGCCCGTATTGCGAGGATTCCAACATCCGGAGAATCATGTCTCCTGTGTCCATCAAGAAGGCCTCTCCCGCACCCTCCCACGATGCATCCCAACCGGTCGACTACCATGCACTCGCAATGGCGGTCCTGCGGTCCATCCACGATACCTTTGACGACGTAGGCACGCAGTTCGCCGGAGAGGCCCTCAAGATTCACTACGGCGTTTCGGAAAAACGGAACATCCGCGGTTCGGCTACGGACGAAGAGGAAAGGATGCTCAAAGAGGAGGGCGTCGAATTCTTCAAATTCCCCGTCCCCAGATTCCCCGAAGACAAGAAGACCAATTGATTTTCTTCATGCAGCGGTCCTTTGAAACCAGGTTCGACCCTGGCGAATCCCATCGGAACGGGTTTCTCCTTTGCCCCCCTCATCGCTTGGAACCTGAATGGCTGCAGGCTGCCCAGCGGCCCTCCGGAAATGATTCCTCGGCACAACCCGGTTTGCAATCCGGGAATGAGGATTTTCCTCCACACGCGGCGCGTGCTCAGTCCCGCCCTTGCAGGGCGGGTCCCAGTTTGGCCAATATCAAGGAAATCAACCGTTTGTGCGGAGGCGACCTAGTGGTCGCCGCACAAACAAACGGGCAGATTGACGCCAAGATTGGCCAAAAAGACCATTTCCCCGCAGACCCCAGTTTCCATCCGGAAATGAGGATTTTTGGCCAATATCAAGGAAATCAAGCGTTTGCGCGGAGGCGACCTCTGGGTCGCCGCACAAGCAAACGTGCAGATTGACGCCAAGATTGGCCAAAAAGACCATTTCCGGATGGAAACTGGCTAGTAGATGGCTGCGTCACAGCCGGCCGCCACCGTTTGCCCCAACTCACGGCACGCCGTCAGGTCCTGTTCCGTCAATTCTCCGCGGGCGATGACCGCTTCATAGATTTTCTTGAGTGGATAACCGATGCAGATCCGCTCAATCGCCGCAAGAGCGCCTCGCCCATCGTTTCCGGCGCTGACAAAGACCGCATAGGGTTTCTTGAAAACCTTTCTTTCGCCTCTGGCGGATTCGTAGGTTCTATCGAAGAAATCTTTGAGCGCCCCCGCCATGTACCCGAAATACTCCGGTGATCCGAGGACCAATCCGTCGCAGTCAACCAGATCCGCAAGCGTTGCCTGGAAGGCCTCTTTCAGAACCACGCGGACGCCCTCCACCTCCCCAGCACCAGCCGCAACGGCTTCCGCCATCTTGCGCGTGTTGCCTCCCTGGGAGTGATAAACCACCAGGATTGAACAGACCATAAAGACGCTCCCCCTTGCACCCGCCCGCGGATCGCCCCCCCCGGTCTCCAGAGCAGCCCCTGTTCACCGTTCCTTGCGAGGCATCGCCTCCGTCTCTTCGCCTGGAAACGGAAGCCCCTTTTCTTCGTCCGTGCTGAATCGATCAGGCGGTTGCCAAAAATGCCGTTTTGGATTATACAGGGTGCTCGCCCCGACTGAGCCTCAGGGCCCGAGGCGAAACGATCATAAAGGGCAGGCTTGTTTCAATGAAAACCCGCGCCTTTCCAGGGCGACCCTTTCCGGCTGCGCTTCGAACCGGCCGGCCTAAACGCCGGACTTTCCTCACGCCGCAGCAGCCGTTGAAGATCCTCACCGCGCCTGGATCATATCCACATCAGGAGGCAGACCATGGCTAAAATCGAGCGTGCAATCATCAGCGTGACAGACAAAACCGGTATCGTCCAATTTGCATCGGCTCTAGCCCCTTTGGGGGTCCAGATCCTGTCTACCGGTGGGACAGCCCGAACCCTGCGTGACGGTGGCCTCACCGTTACGGACATCTCGCAGTACACCGGATTTCCGGAAATGCTGGACGGAAGGGTCAAGACCCTGCATCCCAAGGTCCACGGCGGACTGCTCGGGTTGAGAGACAACCGCGAACACAGGGACATGATGTCGCGCCACGGCATTCAGACCATCGACATGCTCGTGGTCAATCTTTATCAGTTCGAAAAAACGGTCGCCGATCCTCAGGTCACCCTGGAGCAGGCCATAGAAAATATCGACATCGGGGGACCGGCCATGCTGCGCTCTGCAGCGAAAAATTTCCGGGATGTCACGGTGCTCGTCGATCCAGCGGATTACCGCCGGGTCCTGGATGAAATGACGGCATCGGGTGGAGAGACCACCCTGAAAACACGTTTCGAACTGGCCAAAAAGGTTTTCGCGCTGACTCATCGCTATGACGGCGCAATCTCGCAGTATCTGGGCAGCGTCGAGTTATAGGGGATCGGTTCGATCATCGGAGCCAGCGCTTGCAACGCGTGGAATCTTTTCCCGGCAGGGCATGTTCTTGTGGACATGCCTGCCCTTTTTCTCGCAGTAGACCGCCTGGAAGGTTTGGCAACTCCCGGACCCGTCCAGCCCTGCCTCTTTCGGCCAACAGGCATAGATGCATTGAAGGTCACAGAAAAACATGTTCAAGACAGGCTCAACCGTGTTTTTTTACCCAAGTCTCGGGATCGATCCAACCCCCCGAGGCCCTTGACGCACTGACAAGGGGTTCGCCATGAGCCGATTCATGCAGATCGAGATCCGTATCAAACAGGTTTATGAGGCCGGCTTCGCTTCAGATTTTCCCCGTATCGCAGATTTTTTGAGGCTTGCCGGCTACGGTGAGGTCCTGGAAGCCGAGCCGTCGTTCTACGCCCTGGTCGACCGCCTGGAGATGCTTGCGCGGGACCCGCATGTCCCGGAGCAGATGAAGCCTGCCCTGAAGCGTCTTCTGCCCGTTATGCTCGACCTGCGCAATAAGGCCCGGGAAACGCTTCTCCAGCGGGAGTTGGATGCACTTGATCGACTGCTCTATCAACTGGAAGACGCCTTCGAAGATCTCGAAAGCCAGCTGTAATTTGCAGGGCCCCCACATCGCAGCCTTTCATCAAACGGAAGCCGGCGGGGCACCAGATGTGCTGCGGTACCCCGCCGGCTCGCCGATCTCAGCGGGCTCAAGCCCTGTTGTCTCCTCGGTGCAGAACGATCCGCTGCACACGCGCATTTTCAACCCCGGAGGGATCTTTTTCCCGTCCCCCGCAGACCGGACACCACCCCTGCAAAGCCTGCAGACCGGCCTCGGGAACGGATCGGAAGAGTCATGCCCGGTGCACCCCGCATGCCGATAAAACAGTGCGGCGGCGACATCCCCGGATGAGGAGGTCCGCTACCAGCCCCAGGTCAGATATTTGTGGATCGAATCGGACGCCATCCGCCCGGCGCCCATGGCCAGGATAACGGTGGCCTGCCCGGTGACGATATCGCCTCCGGCCCACACGCCCTTCTTGGTCGTCTTTCCCGTTTCGGGGTCAGCGATGATGTAGCCCCACTTCGTCAACTGCAGCCCTTCCGTGCTCCGCGTCAGCAGCGGGTTCGCACCGGCTCCGACCGAAATGACCGCCAGGTCGCAGTCCAGCGTGAACTTGGACCCCTCGATCGGCACGGGGCGGCGGCGTCCCGAGGCATCCGGTTCGCCCAGTTCCATCTTGAGGCATTCCATGGCCTTGACGCGTCCGTTTTCATCCCCGACAAAGCGAGTCGGCGCCGTCAGCAGGTGGAATTCGATCCCTTCCTCCTCGGCATGATGGATCTCGGCCTTTCTGGCAGGCATCTCGTCCCGTGAACGCCGGTACACGATCCTCACCCGGTCCGCCCCGAGCCGCATGGCCGTTCGGGCCGAGTCCATGGCCACGTTACCGGCGCCCAGCACGACCACATCCTTCCCGCGCACGATCGGCGTGTCGTACTCGGGGAAGAGATAGGCCTTCATCAGGTTGGCCCGTGTGAGGTACTCATTGGCCGAATAGATACCGATCAGGTTTTCGCCCGGGATCTTGAGGAAACTCGGCAGTCCTGCCCCGACGCCGATATAGACGGCATCGAATCCCTCTTCGAACAGTTCGTCAACGGAGACCGTACGCCCGACCACCGAGTTGCAATGCAGCTTTGCGCCGAGCCGCTCGAGAAAATTGACTTCCGAATACACGATCTCTTTGGGGAGCCGGAACTCGGGGATCCCGTAGACGAGCACGCCTCCCGGTTTGTGGAAGGCTTCGAAGATCGTCACGTCGTGGCCTTTCAGGATCAGGTCGCCGGCGACGGTCAGACCCGAAGGTCCGGATCCTACGACAGCCACGCGCTTCCCGGTCGGCTCGGCCTTGGGTGGCAGGTCGCCCTTTCCGTTCGCCCTTTCCCAATCGGCCACGAAGCGCTCCAGGTTGCCGATCGCCACGGGCTCGCCTTTTTTCCCGAGGATGCACTGGCCTTCGCACTGGATCTCCTGGGGGCACACACGGCCGCAGACCGCCGGCAGGGCGTTCCGCTCCCATATCTTACGGGCGGCCTTGGTAAAATCGCCCTCCTTGACATGTTTGATGAAGGCCGGAATCTCGATCGACACGGGACAGCCGTTCATGCAGGCCGGATTCTTGCATTGCAGGCATCGCTCGGCCTCCTTCATCGCCATCTCCGCCGTGTATCCTCTCGGAACCTCTTCAAAGTTCCTTCGCCGCACCTCTGCGGACTGCTCCGGCATGGGCTGTCTGGGCACTTTTTCCTTCTTTTCCGTCGTTTCCGCCATCATATCCTCCATTCTATCTTAACCCCTGTCAGGGACTTATACTTCGTCGTTCACCGGAGAGGCCTTTCAACCCGCCTGGCACTTGCAGGCATACTGCTGCATCGCCACAGCCTCGTCTTCCTTGTAGGCATTCAGGCGCTGCGACAACTCGTCGAAATCGACCTTGTGGCCGTCGAACTCAGGACCGTCGACACAAGCGAATCGGGTCTCGCCCCCGATGGTCACCCGGCAGCAGCCGCACATCCCCGTGCCGTCGACCATAATGGCGTTCAGGCTGACGAGGGTCTTGACCTTGTACTGTTCCGTCACCTTGCAGACGAACTTCATCATGGGAACCGGGCCGATACCAACCACCAGCTTGACGTCCTCCTTTTCGAGAATCTCCTTCAGGACATCCGTCACAAACCCATGATGACCGTAGCTGCCGTCATCCGTACACACATGCAGCTCGTTCGAGGCCGCCTTCATCTTGTCTTCCAAGATCAGGAGGTCTTTCGTACGCGCGCCGATGATCGCGATGACACGGTTGCCTATCTCCTTCAATCCGCGTGTAATGGGGTGCAGGACGGCCACACCGGTTCCACCACCCACGCACACCACGGTCCCGAGCTTTTCGAGATGGGTCGCTTGACCGAGCGGCCCGATGACATCCTGAAAACGCTCGCCCACCTGCAGCGACTTGAACAGCGTGGTGGATTTGCCCACCACCTGATAAATAATCGTGATGGTGCCCTTTTTCGGGTCCGTATCGGCCATGGTCAGAGGGATACGCTCTCCGGTCTCATTGGCCTTCAGAATGACAAATTGTCCCGGCTTGGCCTTTCTGGCGATCGCGGGCGCACTGATCTCGTTCAGAACGACTGTCCCGCCGGCCATTTCCTGCCGTTTCAAGATTTCGAACATCTTGCACCTCCATAGAATTTAGAGTGAAATTCACCGAATGCGGTTTAGCATACTGCCCCTGACCTGTCAAAAGAAAACATTCACAAGCAGTGATCCCCCGTCTTGTGCTGAAAAAATTCTCCGCAAAGCGCCCGCACATGTGGCCTCACGCCCGCGGAGCCGGAATCGATGCCTGCAGGTGTTCCAGGGCGCGATCTGTTGACGCGGGCGCACCCTGCAAGCCAGAGATGAATGACCGCCTTCTCTCGATCAGCGCCAGATGATCGAGGGGGCTTTGCGCTTCGGGATCCTATGGTACGTGTATTTGGGATACCCGAGCATCATGACCCCGTAGGGAAGGTGTGCTTCCGGCAGATCGAGCGACTGCAACAGCGGCGGCGATAGGTTGGCGGCCGTATTGATGTAACCGGCCCAACACGCCCCGAGCCCATGGGAAGGGGCTGCCAGCTCGAGATAGGTCAGTGCGATGGTGCAGGCGGTGGCCGCAAGCCGTGCGTCCTTCGCCGCATACGCCACCACCAGGCATGGGGCGTGCCGGGCGATCGGATCCCGGCCGGATTCCCACTGTAAAACGGTCCGCGCCATATGGAACGTTTCAGCCAGGGGCGATGCGGCCGCGATCAATGACCTCATCCAATCGACAACCAGGCCTGCAATCGGTTGGATCCGTTCCTCCCCGGAAACCACCAGCCAGCTGACGGGCTGCATATTGTGCGCGGACGGGGCATGCGCCGCAAGCGCGATCAGATCCTCCACCAGCCCCGGCTCGACCGGGCGCTCCCTGAAGACCCGGATGGAACGTCGACCCTGCAGAAGGGTCGAGACGGCATTCCGAGAAAGCGGCCAGTCCTTCCCCATGGGCGGACAGAGATCCGGGGGCACCTTTCGATGGGAAAAGGCCCCATGGGGGCAGACCGCGACGCAATGCCCGCAGGCGATACAGAGCTCTTCGGCATCGGGCGCCGGCCGAGGCGGTGAGCCGTCCTTCGGGAAATGGACGATCTTCATAGGGCACACCTCAGCACAGATGCCGTCCCTCCTGCACGTCTGAGAATCCACCGAAAATAAAGGCATATGGACTTTCTCCTCCCTGTCGTATCGAGTGTAGAAAAAACCCGTTCAGTCATGGTGGGCCGGCCGAGGCCGAAAGATCACGAGCCACTCCCCCGGCGGGGCGTCGCCCATCTCCAAACCCCGCGCAAACATAGGGCAAGCGCACCCGCCTGTCAAGGAAACGACGGCTATTTTATGCTTGAAATTCTCTAACCTTATCTCTTATTCTGTTAATTTATTCGGTAACTGTCCAGAGACGCTCTCTCAGGCACCGTCGACCCTGTGACCCTGCATCGAGCCGGCGGAAGGATAGGCTTGACGGCATCTGTCGAGCAGGACCCCCGGTTCGGCCCGCAGCCGAGGCCCCTGTCAACGCGAGGACCGAAGCATGCGGGGGTCGATCCGACCTTGCCCGTCTGGACGTAAAAACAGCCCAAGGAGGCAACCATGAAACTTGCCGTCAGTGGAAAAGGCGGGGTGGGAAAAACCACCTTCGCCGCGTTTCTGATTCGTGCTCTGGCCGATCAAGGCAAACGGGTCCTGGCTATCGATGCAGACCCGGACGCGAACCTCGCCCAGGCACTGGGTGTCAAGAACAGCGAAGACATCGTCCCCATATCCAACATGAAAGAATTGATCGAAGAGAGGACCGAGGCCAAGGTCGGCACGATGGGCTCCTTCTTCAAGCTGAATCCCAAGGTGGATGACCTTCCGGAAAGGCTTTCCGTAGAGGTCGACGGGGTTAAGGTCATGGTCATGGGCGGGGTCAAAAAGGGCGGCGCGGGCTGCATCTGCCCCGAGAGCACGCTGTTGAAGAACCTGGTGCGCCACATCGTTCTTTCCCGCGACGAGGCCGTCGTTCTCGACATGGAGGCCGGCCTGGAACACTTGGGACGGGGCACCGCGATGTCGGTCGACCGGCTGATCGTCGTCGTGGAACCGGGCCGCCGCAGCATCGAAACGGCCCATCAGATACGCACCCTCGCAGCGGATGTGGGAATCAAGAAACTGAGCTTCGTCGGCAACAAGATCCGCTCCCCCGAGGATCGGGAATTCCTGCTGATGCAGATGCCCGATTTCGACTTTCTTGGCTTCATCCCTTACGGAAAAGGAATCATCGAGGCGGATCTCGAAGGAAGACCGCCTTACGAAAAAGACAGCGAAACCATGACCCTCGTCAAGGACATGCTGAAAAAGCTGCAGAAGAACTGAGTGGATCCGGGGCGCCTGCCTTTACAGGCAGACGCCTTCGAGAGAGGTGCGCGGAACCGGTTCGGATCGGTGAAGGGTGAAGAAAAGACCATTTCCGGATAGACAATATTTTTACAAGGAGAAAAAACATGACGAAACGCATCCATAATTTCAACGCCGGCCCGGCGGCCCTTCCCCTGCCGGTCCTCGAGGAAATGCAGGAGGAACTGCTGGACTTCAAAGGATCAGGCATGTCGATCCTGGAGGTCAGCCACCGCAGCAAAGGGTTCGACGAGGTCATCAACGACGCTGTGGCGAGAACAAGACGGCTTCTCAATCTCGGGGATGATTTCGACATCGTTTTCATCCAGGGGGGCGCAAGTCTTCAGTTCTGCATGATCCCCATGAACCTGGCCGTTGACGGCCAGTCGATCGACTACATCAACACCGGGACCTGGTCCACCAAGGCTATCAAGGAGGCCAAGACGCTGAAGAAACAGGTCCATGTGAT